>SKEY01000095.1_pt1 | contig 148644 bp, 133 predicted proteins | sample 4843871 | NCBI WGS metagenome assembly SKEY01 (sample SAMN11008797, study PRJNA524170) | human gut metagenome | biome: Human fecal sample; material: Feces; isolation source: fecal sample from pouch patient p36 | host: Homo sapiens | place: Israel: Tel-Aviv | collected 2016-12-04
ATAGCCAATGCCATATTCTCTGGCCAGTTGGGCAGCTGATTCGCCTTGCTTATATAGGTTGATAATGTTTTGTTTGAATTCTTTGTCGTAACGAGTTGGCATGTAAAAATTCCTTCCTTTTGAGAGACGATTTATTCATTATACCCTCTCTTAAAAGTTGTCTCAGGAATCAGCTTACATCCAAACCTTAGCAACATGAGATCAGCGTCATACCATTCATCGAAAAAATTGGTATAACGCTGATTTTTTAAGGAGTAAAGCAAATGAAAAAAATTTTTAGTCTAGTGCTAGTCGTTGCTCTTGTTTTAAGTTCTGTGGTATTCCCACGTCCAGCTGAGGCAGCCTCCATATATCCCAATTTTGTGAGGATGAAAACTGACCGAGATTGGAAAGACTTTATCAAATCACTTAAAGCGACAAAAGTTGGCAGCAAGGAAGGTGAAGAAGTAGAAGTATCACTGAAACCATCTGGAAACATTGAAAATGAGAGGGTAAACGGTAATCTTCTTATTCAAAGAGGTCAGGTCGGACGGGACATTGTCGAAGTAAAGTCTAGTGACCCAGAGACGTTATCAGCTACGATCGTCGACAAGTCGACCATTAGACTTAAAAGGGGAATAGGGACTAATTCAAAAGTTAGTATTTCCATTAAGTATAAATTAGCCTGGAAATTTGATATAAGATTTGGATCGGGAATCGTACCTAATTATCAGTATTATACTGAGAATTCCAAAAACTACTCACCTTTTGAGACCGATTACAATGAAGCTATAGAAATGAAAATACCCCTTGGCTTTATTCTAGCGCGCAACGCCAAATATGTTTTAGGCGAAAAATGGAACACAGCAAGTCGTTCAAGGATGATGGTGTCGGCGACAGATGCTGATGGGAGTCCTGTTAATTACAGTGATAGTAGGGTCGGGGCCACGATTCCAGACGAGCTTTCAAACAAAATTAAAAATGGCAGAATAGATGCCAATATCGATTCACCAGTTGGCTTGTTTTTTAATTCGTTGGGAGGACGTGTGGAATCGCCGGGCAAAGCCACTTCAACCTATGGGAATGCCGTCATTTTACGAGGACTTGAAACTCAAAGTGGGGTTGAGTCTAAACGTGATGCCGCAGGAGCTTTTGCTTTAATTGAGGAGAACGGTAGTCCCAAAATCATTGCCACTTCCGGTGCAGTCAATGACAACGACAAAATTCATTCGTTTTTTTCCGGAAAATTCTTTGTTGAAACTGCTCTGTACAGCATGAATAATATCAACGACTTATCACTTACCGATCAAAGCCCGACAAAAATGATTACTGCCAACGGTGATGAAAAGAAACAAGACTTTTTGGATCGTTGGGGAAGTTCACGTGCCATGTCGGTTAATTATGGGGATGTTTTCAAGGCAAAAGAAGCGGAAGGAAAAATTGGCTATACGCAAGCTTCAAACTACACTTCCTTGGACGGCTATCAACAACCTAAAGAAATCTTTTTCGAAGTGACGAAAAATGGGTACAAACCCTTAGCCATCAATCAATTAAGCTCTAAAAAGATCTCGGTCACCCAAAAAGATTCTCAAAGTTCAATTGCGCAACAACTGCAAAATACTATTGACACTAAAGGTAATTCAAACATCACCATTGAAAAATTTTCGGAGTATCCTGATGTGGATACTGCAGGTGAAAAGACGGCTAAAGTGCTTGTGTCACAAACCTTATCGAGTGGCAAAAAAGTCAGTTATCCTTATGAAGTGCCAGTAACCGTGGTCGCCAAGCCGGGAAAATTTAAAACACAGGAGGCTTTTTATAAACTTGGTGAAAAGTGGAACACAGAAAATCGTTCAAGGATGATGGTGTCAGCGACAGACACTGATGGCAGTGATGTGCCATACAGTGACGGCAGAGTCGGGTCGAGTAACCCTGATGAAGTTAAAAAAGCACTCAAAGATGACCGAATAGATAAGCTCTTTAAAGCATCCGTTGAACTCGTCTTTGCGTCCATGGGCGGAACAGTCACTTCTGTCAGTCCAGTTGAAGCAAAGTATGGGAACGCCATTGTCTTACGAGGATATGAATATGGCCCTCGTGATTCAGCTGGTGTGTTCGCTTTGATTGAGGAAAATGGTAACCCGAAAATCATCGCGACTTCGGGGAAGTCAACCGATAACGAAGCTATTCATTCCTCGTTTCCTGGAAAGTTTTATGTTGAGACTGCTTTGTATAGCATGAATCAGCATACCGAGTTAGCACTTGATAAAAGTACGCCAACGATGGTCATTAAAGCGAACGGCGATGATAAGAAGCAAGACTTTTTGAATCGTTGGGGCGCTTCTCGTACGCTGTCCGTTAATTACGGCGATGTTTTTAAAGCCAAAGAAGCAGAAGGGAAAATTGGCTATACGCAAGATTCTACGTATACTTCCTTAAACCGCTATCAGCAACCTAAAGAAATCTTTTTCGAAGTTACAAAAAATGGCTATCGACCTTTGCAAATTAACCAACTGACTTTTAAAGGGTTGGTCGTCCCACCAGCTGTTAAAAAAGAAGCGATTGAAAAGGAAGTTAAAACTGCTATTGATAAAAACAAGCAAGCAACGGTGACATTCGAAAAGATAACTGACTATCCGGACACTACTCACGATGGGTTTCAAGATATAAAGGTGCAAGTTTCTGAAAAGCTTACTTCAGGGAATAAGGTGTTCTTCACATACACAATTCCAGTTGTCGTCAAAGATACAGACGATCAATCGGATGATCAATTTATTCTCACGGCAAAAAACATAACCGCTTATTCTAATCAACTAGCTAATAAAACCTCCGATCAGTTGGCGGCGTTTATTTTGAAGCAAAGTCAAGCTCAGGCTTGGGAAAAGAATAAGCAGACCCCCTCCGAGAAAATCAAGGTGATCACAACGGACCTAAAGCCTGAATTTGGTACTTATCAGGCAACATTAGCGATTGGTAAGCTTCTAAAAGAGATTTCAATCAATGTCTTAGCATCAAACAATATGATCGATTTGACGATTCCGAAAAGTATCGCCTTTGGTTCGACTGATGTTGATCCAGGCCAGATTGTCTCACCCAACTATGAGATCAAGAATCGTTCAAAGACAAAAGTCAAAGTGGTTTTGCAACAAGTTAAGACCACAACCAAATCATCGATTAAGTTAGTGCATGTTAATGATCCTGATCCAGTAAACGCCTCAGAAAGTGCCAGATTATTTTTGAAAGGCAACGAAAAATTTGCCGCAAATAAAATCCCGCTTGATGACTCAACAGCGAATCAAGAGCTAGGAACGTTAGATGATCAGGCTAAGACCAGTGTGTCGTTGTCGGGCCAATATTTCGGTGATTATTCGAGTCGGCAAAATCTGGCCATGGATTTAATCTTTAAGTTTGAGGTATTACATTAATCAGCGAGGCGTAACGAAATCATTCACTCTAGGATTTAAAGAATGAACGCTATGAAGACTTTGCCAATTTAGCCGACCTTTTCAAGGATTTGCATCCTGATCGTTAAATATACTGCCTACTTTTACGTGGCAGGCTGGCTGCATGAAGATTTTCGTGCAGCTTTTTTGATTCGTTTGGTGAAATTCAAAAAGTGGATTAATAAATTCTGTCGGGAAAATAATTTATTTTATTTTTACAAGCACCGCGTCAATATTAAAACGATTGCTGGTGTATACCAAAAGTTCACGATGATTGCGCTTCCAATTATGCGATGATAAGCTCTCTGAGATTAGATGTTGGCTATTTTAGGCAGTTGAACGATTTAGCGGCTGTAGCTGAACGGAGCAACGTCTTGATTGATGATCACCTATCATCGAAAATCATTTTAACAGGGGGAAGAGCATGAAAAAGTTTTTGGTAAGTGTAGGCCTATTTGGAATGATGGCGCTTTCGACTGGGGCGGTTACTGGGTACGCGGCTGATGATAGTGCCAGCGCGGTCGCAACACCATCGTCGGCCACTTCGAGTTCAGAAATACTGAAGGCTGTTAATGACGAACCAGTTGCCACGGAAGTTCCTGCGCAAGGGGCTAAGCCTGTCGAGAAGGCAGCAACAGCAACAAGCCGTGCTGAGTATGTGACGATGCGCGCAAGATGGCGTGATCGCCTGATTGCGACCAAACCGGATATGAGTGATCCCAATGTTAAAGCTTACTTGACGGACTTGGCAGCGCAGAGTCAAACGCTATGGGCGACGATGGATCGAAGTGCTAATCGTAGTCGGCTTTGGCCGAAGAAAAGTTCGGACACGACCTCGGCGGATTATACCTCGATGTTTACCAATATTAAAATGTTAACATTGGGCTACTATAATCCTGTAAGCCAACAGCACCAAAATCCTGAGGTGTATCAGGCAATCATTGATGCGATTGATTTTATGGAGACGGCCAAAAAATATAACGGGAGCTATTCCACCGGCAATTGGTGGGATTGGCAAATCGGTTCGGCACAACAGCTCGATGATACTTTGATCCTGTTATACAATGACTTGCACCGACAGGATCCAGAAAAGTTGGTCAAGTTTGTTCAACCATTGTTGGGTTATGCCAAGGATCCTAATATTCAATGGCCAGCTTACACAGCAACAGGGGCTAACTTGACGGACATTTCGATTTCGGTTTTGGCTAGCGGGTTGTTGTTAGAAGATGACAAGCGGGTTGCCCTTGTTCAACAGAATTTACCTAAAGCGATGGGGCTTGTGACCGCCAAGGATGGTATCTATGCGGATGGCTCCTTCGTTCAACACACCTTTTTTCCATACAATGGCAGTTATGGCAACGAAATGATTAAAGGCATCGCGCGCGTTTCATCGACCCTCGTTGGTACGCCTTGGGCTATTAGTGAAGTTCAGTTCGCGAACGTTTTTAACTTAATTGACAAAGGCTTTTTGCAATTGATGGTGAATGGACGCATGCCGTCGATGGTTTCGGGTCGTAGTATTTCGCGCGCACCAGGGACGAATGCGGAAACCACGGAGTTGGAGACTGGCAAAGAGACGTTAGCCAATCTGACCTTAATTGCCGAGGCAACGCCAGCAACATTGAAGCAGAAAATTTATCAGGCCGTTGCCACTTGGGTTGCACAGGTGGGTGAGCGCTACAATTTTTATGACAAACCACGAGATTACGCGGCATTAAATGGTCTCAAAACGGCTTTGCATCAGGCAACAGCTCAGAAAGATGACGTCAGTTCGCTCAATATTTATGGGGCGATGGATCGAGTCATGCAAAAAACACCGACGCACGCGGTTGGCATCGCAATGTACTCCAATCGAATTGCCAATTTTGAATACGGCAATACCGAAAATAGCCATGCTTGGCATACGGCTGACGGGATGGTTTATCTGTATAACAATGATTTGAATCAATTCGGTGAAGGCTACTGGGCAACGGTTGATCCGTACCGCCTTCCCGGAACGACGGTTGACACGGTGTCACTTCCGGATGGTGCGAAGTCGTCTTCAAAAAGTCCGCAAGCTTGGGTTGGTGGCGCGACTGATGGGACCACCGCCAGCGTTGGCATGGCATTGAATAAAGTCAATGAAGGGCAGAACCTGCAGGCGATGAAATCCTGGTTTTTACTTGATGACCAAATCATTAATCTCGGTGCCAATATTAATGGCACAACTGCCGCCGATATCGAAACCATTATTGACCAGCGACAAATCAATCCGGCAACGACCCAGATGACGGTGGATGGTCAGGTATATACGAACGAAAAGACAGTCAGCCGGTGGGCAAATATTAACACCGCCGATCCCGAAAATAATGTTGGCTATATTATCGCAAAAGGCAATGCGCCCGTTACGATCAATCAGGCGACGCGGACAGGCACCTACAAAGATATTAATGGGTACTTCCCATCCGATACGGTTTATAAGCATACTTATGCAACATTGGCAGCCATGCATGGCGCAACCGTTAAAAACGGATCGTATGAATATGTCACTGTGCCGAATGCGACGGATACAAAAGTCGCCCAACTAGCGAAGTCACCAGACTATACGGTTCTCGCAAATACTGGCGAGTTGCAAGCAATCAAGACAAAAGATCAGGTGATGGCCAATGTTTGGACCAAGGCCGATCAACTGGATGGCCTTGTTTCAATTGATCAGCCGGCCGCGGTCATCATCAAAGCACTTGGCGACAATGTTTATCAGCTGACGGCTGCCGAACCAAGTCAAACCGGTAACCTAATCAACTTCAGCTTTAACTACCCAGTTCATCTTCAAGGAAAGACGGAGGCGCTCTTTTCAACGAACGGCCATGTTTTGACCTTTAATCCGGCTGATTTGGCAGGCGCCAGTCGAGCGGTCACCTTTAAGCTCGATGTACCAGTTGACCGTACTACCTTAGCTGCGACTATCAAAACTGCAGGAAATTTGAAGGCGAAGGATTACACGAAAGCAAGTTTCGCGACCTTAACGCAGGCACTGACGGAAGCAAAAGCAGTCATCGCCGATTTAGCGACTGACCAGCAGACAGTGGATGATGCTAATACAGCGTTGGTGGCAGCCATTGATGGGGTGGTAAAAACTGCTGATACGAAAGCACTTCAGGCTGCTTTGACTGCTGCGGCGAAACTTGATGCGAAAACTTATACCGATGCTTCATGGCGGGACTTGCAAGCAGCGATTGATGCTGCAAAAGACGTTCTGACGCTTGACGAGCCGACCCAAGTTATGGTGGATCACGCCACGAATGCCGTACTTACTGCACAAAAAGCGCTCGTCAAACGATCACAGACAGATCCAAGCAGCAAAACCCCACCGACCCAACCGTTACCAGCTGATAAAAACGGCCAGCATCAGAAAACGCAAGCAGATATGCCACAAACTGGCGATAAGGTCATTCAATGGCTAAGTTTGGCAGGCGTGGGCATGCTTTTGATGATTGGCGGCTTGATGATTTGGCGTAAACGGCGTGAGCAATAGTCAGACGGGTTACAACACAAGCGGTTAGAACTAAAATTTATAACTGCCAAACGAAGATGAATAGTTTCTATGCTTAGTAGCACCTCTTTTGTGCTAGCAGCTAAAGACAAACCAAAATAACCACACAACAAGAAACGTGTTCCGAATCAGCGGAACACGTTTCTTGTTGCCTTGAAAGGGTTTTCACGATAAAGCTTGTCTGTTATGTTTAGATCAACAAGAAAATATTTTGCTATTACTAGAAGAGGTGACAAAGATGAAACAGAAGGTTATGGACGGTCTGCAGCGTTTTTCCAAGGCCATGTTCGTGCCCGTGCTGATCCTGCCGATTGCGGGGATTCTGATTGCCATTGGGAACATCTTTACCAATCAGAAACTGCTTGAAGTGGTGCCGTTCATGAATAATCCGGTGACAAAAGGCTTCGGCTTGATTTTGTCAGGATCGTTGGTGTCAATTTTAACCAACCTTGGGGTGATTTTCTGTGTGGGCTTGGCTGTTGGGTTAGCGAAGAAGAAGAAGGCAGAGGCTGGGTTTACGGCGCTGCTGACATTCTTGGTCTTCATTAACGCGATGAACAAGTTTATGGAACTGCGCGGGATTTTATCGAAGGCCGAGAATCTTCAAGGTACCGGTCAAGCATCGGTTCTTGGCGTTCAAATTCTCGATATGGGGGTCTTCCTAGGTATTATTTTAGGGTTAACGGTTGGCTTCATTCATAACAAATTTGTGGATACTGAATTTCGCAGTGCCTTTCAAATTTATGGTGGCAGCCGGTTTGTTTTCATTGTTTTGATTCCAGTTACTGTCATGTTAGCAGTCTTGCTGACGTATGTCTGGCCGTTCATTCAAATGGGCATTTCCAGTCTGGGGCACGTGATTAATCAAACCGGCAACTTCGGCCTTTTCCTGTATGGGTCGCTAGAACGATTACTCATTCCAACTGGGTTGCATCACCTCATTTACACGCCATTCCTGTATACCTCGCTTGGTGGGGTTGAAGAAATCGGCGGGCACATTTTTGAAGGCGCACGGAACATCTACTACGCCGAAATGGCTAACCCCAATATTCATCTGTTGTCACGTTCGGTTATCTGGGATGCGCGAGGCATCTCAAAAATGTTTGGTCTGATCGGTGCTTGCTTGGCAATGTATCAAATGGCAAAACCTGAAAACAAGAACAAAGTGAAAGCCATTTTGATTCCAGCCGTTGTGACCTCCTTTTTAGCAGGGGTCACGGAACCGATTGAATTTTCCTTCATGTTCATCGCACCATTGCTGTTTGTTGTTCATGCAGCGTTAAGCGGGTTAAGCATGGTGGTTTTGAACCTTCTGAACGTTCGGGCGATTGGTCCGAATGGCTTCCTCGATTTTCTGCTCTACAATGTGCCGCTGGGGGTCGGTAAAACCCATTGGCCAATGTATATCGTTGTCGGCATCATGTTTTTCTTTATCTATTACTTTACCTTCAGATTCTTAATCGGCAGGTTCAATTTGAAAACGATTGGCCGTGAAGCTGATGCAGAAGAGACTAAGCTTTACAGCAAAGCCGAGTATCAAGAAAAGAAACAAGCTCCGCCGGTCAGTGTTCCTAAAGGTGCGACGGAAGTACCGGTGGCAACGATTATTGAGGCGCTAGGCGGTGCCGACAATTTTGAAAGTGTCACGAACTGCTACACACGCTTAAGAACTGTTTTGAAGAATCCGGAATTGGTAAATGAAACAGTCTTAAAAAATGAAACCGGTGCCAGTGGTGTCATCAGAAAAGGCAACAATGTGCATGTTGTTTATGGACTTGCCGTTACGAAAGTTCGCGCGGCGGTGGATGAAGCATTAGGCTTTGATGCGGCAGAAGTTGAGTAGAAAGAGCGTGAACCAGCCCGTTTAGAAATCGAAGTGTAAGTGCCTTGACCGTGATGGCCGGGCTTGGGCCATTGCGGTCAAGGTCCTTACACGCAGGTTTCTGTGGCAGTGAGCGCGTTTAGGGGGACAATATAATGAATCAGAATAAACAATTTTCCATTGTCATTGCAGGTGGCGGCAGTACGTACACAGCAGGGATCGTGATGATGTTGTTGGAAAATGCGGAACGTTTTCCACTGCGAGCATTGAAACTTTATGATATCGACGAAGCGCGACAGGCGACGATTGCTGAGGCAATTGCTATTGAGCTAAAAGAAAAGGCGCCAGCGATTGACTTCACTTGGACCACTGATCCGCAGACCGCCTTCACTGATGTTGATTTCTGTTTTGCCCACATTCGTTCCGGCGGCTATAAGATGCGTGAGCAAGATGAAAAGATTCCACTTAAACATCACGTGGTCGGTCAAGAAACTTGCGGCCCTGGCGGTATTGCTTACGGGATGCGCAGTATCGGTGATATTATCGAACTGATTGATTTTATGGAAAAGTATTCGCCAGATTGTTGGATGCTCAACTACTCCAATCCGGCATCCATCGTTGCGGAGGCATGTCGGCGATTACGGCCTGATGCTAAGATTCTCAATATTTGCGACATGCCGGTTGGTACGCAACGGCGGATGTCCCAAATTATCGGCTTGCAGCCAAAAGATCTTGAAGTGCGTTACTTTGGAATGAATCATTTTGGCTGGTGGACCAGCGTTAAGGACAAAGCGGGCAATGAATATCTGCCACAGATTCGGGATTATGTGGCTCATCATGGCTACTTGACCCAGATCGAAGTCGACACCCAGCACATGGATGCCAGCTGGCAAGCAACTCACAAAAAGGCGCAGGATTTGTTGGCAGTTGATCCGCATTATCTGCCGAATACGTATCTAAAGTATTATCTCTATCCGGATTACGTGGTAGCTCACTCTGATCCTGACTATACGCGCGCCAATGAAGTCGAAGATGGCCGTGAAAAGCGCGTCTTCAGTGCCGCCCAGAAAATTATCGATGCCGGTACCAGTGACGTTGGCTCCTTCCCGATCGACAGCCACGCCTCTTTCATCGTCGATCTTGCCTGTGCCATTGCCTTCAACACGCATGAACGCATGTTGCTAATCGTGGAAAATAGCGGTGCGGTGGCCAATATCGACGACGACATTATGGTCGAAGTACCGTGCATCGTTGGCAAAGACGGTGCCGAGCCGCTGACGCAAGGCAAAATCCCGATATTTCAACGGGGGATGATTCTCAACCAAGCCATGGTCGAAAAACTAGTCGTTGATGCATGGATCAATCATGATTATCAAGAACTGTGGCAAGCCTTGACCTTATCTAAAACTCTGCCAAGCGCCCAAGTGGCGAAGGAAGTCTTAGATGATCTTATCGAAGCCAATCGAGAATATTGGCCTGAGTTGAAGCATGATGAACATGAGGTGCACTTGATTAGTGAAAGCGCAGTGAGCGAAGTTTAGGGTTTGGCTATTTTGAAGGATACTGGACAAAAATCTTATTCGACACTTTAAAGCCGGCTAAAGGCCGTCAACTCCTTTCAGGCCAAGGGATTGATGGCCTTTCTGCGAGTGTGTGTTTTATCGTAAACTCGTGCTTTCATCGGTGTGACACCTTCTCTAAGGCCGTTAGAAATACTATGGACAAAAAGCAAAATTGATGGTAAGATCTGGTTATAGAAAAAGTCAGTTTCATTGCATACTAGATCACGCACAATAGCCGCCTCCCCTGCTCGGGAAGCGGCTATTTTTTTCACCTGGTTAGTAGCGGGTCTAACCAGGCGTGTGGGTTAGTAAGCAACTGCTCTCGACTTACTGGTTGTCATCTAACCAATGATCGACCAGTGTGATTATCAGCCCCACAAGGAGAGGCACGATAATTCGATAGAAAAAATCATACATACCAGAATCACCTCCAAACGAGGCAGTTGCCGGTCTTGATTGTACCAAATATTGTAAGCGCTACCAATAGGCTTTGACATTATTAATTTATGTAGGTTGACTGGGTCATATTAACAAGTCTATCAGGGTGTGGTTGCCGCGAGAAAATATTAATTTCTTATTTTTACCATAACTTCACATCTATCACTACTTCATACTATGTTGACAGCAATGGTCGCGTGGCAAATCTTGGCAACGATATGATGGTCGAAATACCATGCTACATGAGCACAAGCGTCAACAAAAAAAGTGCCTGCCATCAACATGACAGACACCAAGTATCGTTACCGATACACGGACTCGAAGTCCAATATTTTTGAGGAGTCTAAGCTCCTAAAATCAGTATAATCCATTCTCGAAAATGACGAAAGCGGTTTCGACAGAAAAGCCTAGTTCACTGGACAAACAAGCCTAGCTTTTACAAACAAATGTTCGTATAATAGATGACAAAGAGGTTATCTTGACTAAGACAGTGATAGCGCAACACTCTTTGCATTCATCTTGGTTAAAGCTGCTTCAGGGCGTATTTGAAAGCCGAGTCAATTAACTAACAATAGAAGGTGAGTCAGGATGGATAACGAAGAATTCAGTACGTATTTTAGTGAGAACAGCAATGCCGTGGATATGTTTCGCGAGAAAGCCGTGGACTTTCAGGAAGATAAGAACAAGCAACGGGCACCAGCTAAGCGACTAAACAACACGATGGTCGCGAATGCAGCGGAAAAAATGGTTGACCAGTTCATCGAAAGTGTTTACGAGAAAATTGGCCTCAATATTAAAGAAGACCAGTCGAGCTCGCGCGAGAACTGGATCAGCTTTATTGAAGAAAACGAGATATTTGACAGCCTTGAGGATAGTGTTGGTGAGATGGTGTTTGAATAGTTGGGTGTTTTACGGTGATCGCGAGCTTTGTAGGTAGGTGTTGATACATCACGAAAGACCCTATGGACAAAAAGAAAAAATAATGATACATTCGTGTTGGAAAAGAAATCAGCAATATAGGATCACGCACAATAGCCGCTTCCCCTGCCAGGGAAGCGGCTATTTTTTCACCTGTTTTAGCAGCGGGTCTAATCAGGCGTGTGGGTTAGTAAGCAACTGCAGTTGGCTTACTGGCCACCATCTAACCAATGATCGACCAGTGTGACCATCACACCCACAAGAAGCGGGGCGATAATCTGGAAGAAGAAATCACGCAGCATAGGATCACCTCCAAACGAGGCAGTTGCCAGAAGTGATTGTATCAAGCGGTGAAAACGCTTTCAATGGTTTTGAGCTTTATTTATTAAGAATTAGTCATCTTGGCAAGCTAACAATCCAGTTATGGTGTGGCTGGTGTGGGCGTATATTTATTTACTTTTTTCTCCACAACTTGCCATCAGTTGGTCGATTCATATTAAAGTAAAGGTAATTATACGAATTTGATAAGCGATTAGCCGGCTTAGGTCACGGAAAGCTCCATGGACAAAAGGCGCTGAAAGTTTGTATGTTCGAAACTTTAGCGCCTTTTGTCTTAGATTCCAGCACACTCATAACGTTTATAGGAATCAGCAAAGGAATGACAATCGGCTGATTTATCAAGAACTTCACTGTTCGTTCAGTGTACAGAAAGTTTGGATGGGTGACCATGGTATCAGCAATCAATTAAAATGAGTCACGAGTCAGGGAAGAAAATTATGACGAGAACTCATTTTTTCTTATTTTTTAAAGCAGTGTCAATTTTTATGTGCTTGCGCTTATAATTCAAATGACCGCGTTAGGAGGAAATCAGTTGAAATCAACATTGCTTCTAGTGGAAGACGAAGCTGCATTGGCAGATTCATTAACAACAGAGTTCGAGTTAGAGAATATGTCAGTTATTTGGGCAAAAGACGGCGCGGAGGCATTGACGCTGTTTAAGAACAATGAAGGTAAAATCAATGTCATTATTTTGGATTGGATGCTGCCTAAACTAGACGGGTTTAGTGTTTTGCGGAAAATCAGACAATCCAGCCAAGTGCCTATTATTATGTTGACGGCTCGTGACTACATCGGCGACAAGGTGGCTGGACTGACTGGCGGGGCCGATGATTACATCACCAAGCCTTTTGAAATGGAGGAACTGGTTGCTCGTGTCGAAGTCGCCTTGCGTCACAATCGGCAGGCTGTCTCACCAGCGACTATTTTTCAAGTCGATGATCTGCTGGTGGATACGGATAACAAACGCGTTCAGCGCGGTGAGGTGATTATGCCATTGACACAGCGGGAATATGAGTTGCTTGTCGAACTTGTTGCCCATCAGGACGAAGCTTGTTCGAGGGATGACTTGCTTGCTGCCGTCTGGGGAACCGATTTTGACGGTCAACCTAATATATTGGATGTCTATATCAGAAACTTACGTCATAAAATTGATGATCATTCAGGTAGCAAGAAACTCATTCATACTGTTCGCGGCGTCGGCTATATGCTCTCGGCTAATGTTGCATCCATTTAGTGAGGCGATGATTGATTGAAAAAGAGAAAGCAGAATCAATCAAGTGCTGCGATCATGCAGCGGTCGTTAGTCAGTATGGTGGCCACGCTGACCCTTGCGCTAGGTCTGCTTATCGTGGCGGCAGTTGGCCATCAGCTTTATGAGCAAGTGGTATTATCAACAGATCATATTGCTGCAAGCCTCAAGCAGACTGTGATTGACGGTGATGATGACTGGGAAAATTGGCGCAAAAACAGCACGTTAGATACGAGCTCAACTTATGTTCATGTTCATAATATGCGCCAAGATGCGAAGGTGAAAAATTATTACTCGCCTGCGACTAAAAAAGTTCAATTGGCGAAATCATTTCCGTTTTTGACGCAGTTGCGCTATCAAGCGAATCAAGGATTGTTCTACTACCAAGAGGTTCATGCTAAAGGTATCCGTTATGAGATTTGGCAGAGCATGAACAGTTATCTGGCGGTCCTGATCAGAGTTTTGGTTGTCACGATGATCGTTTTGGTACTTGCCTTAGTTGTCAGTCCGATCTTTATTCGACGACTGGCACATCGCCTGACCGGTCCATTGAGTGACCTGTCGCAAAGCACCAAGCATGCAGCGGAGCACGCAAAGACTGGTGTGGTGATGTTGCCTGTGCCAGATAAACCGATGGAGGTTACTGATCTGGCAAAGGACTTCAATGACCTTTTGAAACAACTGCATGATCGGCAAGAACAGCAAAAGTTGTTTATCATGAACGCGGCCCACGAACTGCGGACACCGATTGCGACGATTCGCAGTCACGCGCAACTGATTGAGCGGCATGGGCGGGCGCATCCTGAAATTGTGCTCAAATCGGTCAACTATATCACTGAAGAATCCAGACAGATGCAACAGCTGATTGAAGAATTGCTGCAGCTATCACGCGCTGACAGGTTAACGCTTGATACGCATTTGTTAAACCTGAGTGAAACGGTTCAACACTTAGCTGAAAAATTGGCCAGTGCTTTTTCTCAAACCATTGAGGTACACGTGACACCTAATATGTCTGTAGAAAGTAATGAGTCGGCTATTGAGCAGATTTTGGATAACTTTGTCACGAATGCTGCTAAATATTCACCGGCTGATACAATCATTGCGGTGAATTTGACGCGCGATGATGATGGCAATGCTGTATTGGCAGTACTTGATCAAGGCGCGGGGATTAGTGCAGAAGACAAAAGCCATGTCTTTGAGCGCTTTTATCGTAGTGCTAACGTCCGGGGCACGGTTCCCGGAACTGGCCTTGGGCTCGCTATTGCTAACCAGCTCGCCACGATCAACAATGGCAGAATCAAGTTGCGAGACAACCAACCTCATGGAACGATTGCCGAACTTATCCTGCCGCTGGCAACAACGAAGGAACGGCATCAATTGAATGAAAGCTGAAACGCCATCTGCAAAAAGATGGCGTTTTTGCGTGATTGGCAAAACGATTTGCGTCAAAAAATTAAGGAAAGATGTCGCTATTCTCGGCAATAGCATGGAGAAAACTAAAAAAAATTTAGAAATGATTTATTTTGTCTAGGTAGTGATGAACCGATTAGACGATTAAGCTAGATGCTGTTAGCAAACACCAACCAAAGGGGGCATTTCAAATGGCATTGCTTTTACTCACAAGCTTTATCTCCAATCTTAATCAGCTGATACCGTCATTAATAGCCCACACCGGTAATTGGATTGACGTCATTTTGTTTGGCGTTATCTTTATCGAGACTGGCGTTGTCATATTCCCATTCTTACCCGGCGACTCGCTACTTTTCCTTTGTGGCTCGCTAGCGGCGTTAGGTAATGGCGCCATTAACTACGGGTTGTTAGTCGGACTTTTGACTGGCGCTGCAGTCCTCGGCGATGCCTTGAATTTTGAAATTGGCGAACATTTTGGCGCTTACTTGACCACCAGCCAAAAGTTTAAACGAGTTATGAAACCAGCGTATCTTCAACGCAGTCAAACATTCTTCAAAAAGTACGGTCATATTGCGATTTTCTTAGGCCGATTGATACCGGTCGTGCGAACCTTTGTCCCTTTTACAGCTGGGATCGGAAAAATGCATTATCGAGATTTTGCCATTTACAACATTCTTGGCGGCTTTAGCTGGGTGACACTGGCCACTGGCGCGGGGTACCTGTTTGGAAATGTGCCATTCATTAAAGCACATTTTGAACTCATCATGCTTGCAACTATCGGCATTTCCTTGTTCCCGATGATCGTGATGGTACGAAAACGGGGGATGACTGCAGATGAACATTAAAAAAGACTATTTCTTGGGCGGTGGATTATTACTGCTGTTTGCCTTGCTAACTTGGTCTGTTGTGATGCAGGTAGCGTGGGTCGGTGAGCTGGATCGCAGTGTTCAGGGCATCATCAAATATGATACTCAAATGGATACCCGTATCTTTGAAGTAGTAGCGCTGTTGGGCAGCCCGCCTGTTGTGATCAGTTTGACCGCCGCGATCTGCGGCTATCTATGGGTCAAGGGAAGACGATCCGACAGCATCTGGATTGGTGCGTGTCAATTACTTGGATCAGGCCTTCTCTTACTAATTAAGTTGCTGGTTCAACGTCCGCGACCGATACATCAACTTGTTGCCGACACAGGTTTTAGTTTCCCAAGCGGTCACGTCATGTGCTCAATGGTACTGATGCTGAGTCTGTTAATGCTGATGCTGCCAAAAATTAAAGAACAAGAAAATCAATTTGTGGCAATCTTACTCAGTATGATCTGGATTGGCATGGTCGCTACCAGTCGGATTTATCTGCGCGATCATTTTGCTTCTGATATTCTTGGCAGCTTGTTACTCGCAAATGGTCTTTGGTTCGTTATGTTGCCGCAAGCAAGATACATTGATGCTTTGATTGTCAAACAGGCAGCACAACGTTCAGCATTTCGTCCGCAAAGGGAGGATAAGTAGCATGCAAAAGTTAACAATTGTGATACCAGCCTATAATGAACAAGAAGTGCTAAAAGACACTGTGCCGAGATTATGGTCAATTGAACGAGATGTGGTTACCCAAAATTTCCTTTCCGAAGATTCAGATATACTGATTGTGGATGACGGATCATCGGACAACACTTGGTCAATCATTGAAAGTTTCCATAAGCAGCACTCAAAAATCCGCGGATTACGTTTTTCACGCAATTTTGGGCATCAAGCTGCACTCATCGCTGGGTTGACGGAAGCGATTAAGACCACAAACATGACCATTACCATTGATGCTGACTTGCAAGATGATCCTGAGAAGATCATGGAGATGGTTCAGGCATACAGTGCCGGTGCAGATATTGTCTATGGTGTGCGCACCCATCGTGAAACTGATAGCTGGTTTAAACGTACGACAGCACAAGGCTATTACAAACTGCTCAGACTACTAGGTGTTCAGATGGTACCCAATCATGCTGACTTTCGTCTAATGTCCAAACGAGCGGTGCAGACGTTACTCACTTATCCTGAGCGAAACATGTTCATTCGCGGATTGATCCCGAAGCTTGGCTTTCAAACAACAAAAGTCTATTATAAACGCACCCCGCGGCTCGCCGGGGAGTCGAAGTATCCGCTTAAAAAAATGCTTGCTTTCGCTTGGGACGGCATTACCTCACTCACCATTGCGCCAGTGCGGTTAATTCTTCTGCTTGGGACACTTGCTGTGATGCTGGCTTTTGGCATGTCAGTTTACTCAATCATCGTGAAAGTCCTTGGATTGACCGTTCATGGGTGGTCATCATTGATGGTTTCCTTATGGTTTCTAGGCGGTTTGCAGATGATGAGTCTGGGCGTCATCGGTGAGTATATTGGTAAAATGATGACTGAAGTCAAAGGACGACCGCGGTATACGATTCAAACCCGCTTAGATTAGAAGTGATAAAAATGACAAGAATGGCTAAACATTCATGGATGGCAGTTTTCCTAGCAATTTGTCTGATTATCGGCATTTGCGGCAATTTAATGAAATCTGGTGCTGTTTTGTGGGGTGCCGTTGTCCTGCTCATCAGTGTCGTTACTTTCGCAGCTGCACACAACTTAGGCCCGTTGGTTAATCGATTGACTGCTAGGCAAATGAGGATAATGATCGGAATTGGTTTAACCCTGATGCTCGTGGGGCAAGTTTTGATTCTGATCTTTCTGCCAGACACGATTTACCATGATCCGTACCGAATTTTGTCACAGGCTGATCAAATGGCGGCAGGCCACAACATTTGGAACACGACTTACTTCTGGCGTTATCCCAACAATGTTTCGCTGACCTACTTGCTCTCGCTTTGGTTCAGGTTGACGAGCTTGGTGGGGATGTCAACGAACGCTGCGAGTCATATACTGACCATCACTTTGTTAGATACATTTATCATCATGACCTTAGTAACTTTGAAACAATTGAGCGAGCGCAATAGCATCGTGTTAGGCGGCTTTACATTCCTAGTCTTAAGTCCCTTCGCGTACACTTACTATTTACAGGTCTTTTATTCCGATCTGCCTTCTATGCTCATTTTACTCATGATTTTTCGGATCTTATGGCGATGGCGAATCAAGAGTAACCTGCAACGAATTTGTGCTGGCATCGGCTTGACGATGCTTGTCTTAGTCGGTCAATTGCTAAAACCAAATTTGATTGTTCTCTTGCCAGCACTTTTCATCATCGTTGTGATCCTGTGGCATCGAAAACTTCTAAGAACTACTAAGTTGACTGTGCCTTTTCTTTTGATTGTTGCTGGTTTCGGCCTGAGCGTGCCAACGACACAGGTGATTCATACTGCGGCTAATTTCCATCCAAATGCTGCGTATGAACTGCCGGTTACGTCTTGGATGCTAATGGGCGTGAATACAAACTCTGACGGGATGTATAGCACCAAGGATATTGAAAAAGCGATTACCTTAAAAGATAAACAGGCAGTTGAGCAATACGACATTCAAACGATTCAAACTCGAGTTAAGAAGCTCGGCGTCTTTGGATTAATGAAGCTTTGGCTTGTCAAAATAGGGATTCTCCTTAATGTCAGATCCATCCAAGACTGGTACAATGGCGGATTTCAATCGGCGCCGACTTGGTACGATCAGCATTCACAATTTCTGAGAGCAGTTACGGCTGTGAGTTATCAAGTTGTCACGATTGTGCTTTGGTTGACGTTAATCATTCGGTTGCTGGCATGGCGACCAGATTTACGTGATGAAACTGCCTTGATAGGACTGTTGGCGATTGTCACCGCACTTGGATATCTCGCCTTCCATACCTTGTTATGGGAAACTGAAGAAAGGTACGGCCAGGCGATCGTGCCGCTTGTTCTTTTTGCCCTAGGTGCTTTGCCTAATACGGCGCGCAAACGTGTTGTCATTCCTAAACGGACGCGCAATCGGTTGGCAGTTGGATTTGCTTTGGCCGCTATTCTTGGGCTGAGCACGTTTTCGGGGTTGTTAGCGAAGGACTATCCGAATACGATCGTTGTGGCGGCGCAACGTTCTCAACTTTCCACGCAATATCATGCAAAGCCGCAACTAATTGCACCAAATACAGTGATGTCCGAAGAAATCAGTTTGAACGGTGCATCAAATTACCTATCAGTTCAAATTCACCAAGCCGCTGGCATGAAGGTAACGCTGACAAGTCTAAGTACTGGCAAAGTGTACAAGCTGAAACCAGCCGCTGCTGTTTATAAACTCGAAACCAATATTGCTGCTGGCCATTATCGAATTACGGCTAAAAACACTTCCGGCATTGGCCAGCAAGTCGATGTTGTGAACACCCAGAGATATCAGTTGGCCGAGTATCCATTGGTCGTCAATGGCGTCAAGAACGCGACGGCATCGTTTGTTTATACGAGTTTGTATCAACCAACGTGATCTTTTGTACCTTTTGGGTAAAGGCGTGCGGCCAACAAGCAGGATGCCACGTGGTCAAACTTGCAGATCTATTAATTTGGCTTTTTCTACACAACTCGCCATCTGTCGACCGATTCATATTATAATGAAGGCAACTAAGCGAAAAGGATGGTTGGCCATGGACCAGAATAAGTTGAAGCAGGAAGCCGCGCAAAGAGCAGCTGAGTTTGTTGAAGACGGTATGACAATTGGTTTGGGGACAGGTTCGACAGTGGTTTATTTGGTCGAAGCGATTGCGCAACGAATCAAAGACGAGCATCTCAATCTAACCGGTGTCGCCACCAGTGTTCGTACGCGCAAACAAGCAGAATCGCTGGGCATCCCAATGAAAGCACTGGACGAGGTTGGCCAGATTGATTTGACGATTGATGGTGCCGATGAAGTCGACAAGCACTTTCAGGGCATCAAAGGTGGCGGCCGGTCGCACTTAATCGAAAAGATCGTTGCTATCAACTCGGCCCGCAACATCTGGATCGTGGATGAAACCAAGTTGGTCGATACCCTTGGCAAATTTCCACTGCCGCTTGAAGTGATTCCATTTGGCAGCGGCAAGTTGTTGCAACGGTTGGCCGACGAAGGACTTAAACCGGCATACCGCTTAAATGAAGATGGGAGCAAGGCGTTGACAGATTCCAAGAACTATATCATTGACTTGCATCTGGGCAAAATCGAGCACCCGCATCTGCTGGCTGAATGGCTGAATAAGCAGGTCGGTATTGTGGAGCACGGCTTGTTCTTAGATTTGGTCAAAACCGTGGTGGTTGGCACAACACATGGCCCAGAGATTCTGGACGCACATCGTGGATAGCATTCAAAAAGTACGATGTTCTCGTTGGCGAGAGCATCGTACTTTTTGTAGATGGTTGGAGAAAACATATGCAGTCTATAGACTTTGAACTAAACGGCGATCCAACGCAAGCGCCGCAAATGGCGAAGTATATGAAGAACCAATTTCCATTTTTAGGACTCAAAACACCGGAACGCAAGGCACAGACGAAACCGTTGCTTAAAGCCAGTCGCGGTGAGGACTTACCAACGATTCGAGTTTGGATTGATGCGTTGTATCAACGCGATGCCCGGGAATACCAATATGTGGCAATTGATTTGGCGCTTGATCACATCAAACGCTGGCACTTTTCGGATATGCAGGCTTTTCGACAACTTGTTGTGCAGAAAAGCTGGTGGGATACAGTGGATGCTTGGCGTAAGGTTTTTGCGGACTATGTGAAGCTGCACCCTGATCAAAAACTGGCAGTCTTTAATTTGTTTTTTAATCAACCGAGTTTTTGGCTGCGGCGTATCGGAATTAATTTACAACTGCTAGAAAAAGAAACGATGGATACGGCGCTGCTTAGCAAGGCTATCTTGGTTGATTTGGATACGAATGAATTTTTCATTCAGAAGGCCATCGGGTGGTCTTTGCGGCAGTATAGTAAGTTTGACCCAGATTGGGTGCGAACATTCATAGCTGTCCATGCGCTCAGTCCGTTGGCGATCCGGGAAGGCAGTAAGTATTTGTAGGGCTTGCTGATCGGCAATGTGCTTGAGGGCGGGCGTTAGGCATCGAAAAGGCCATTAGACTTCTGGGAGAAGTCTAATGGCCTTTTCCTGATTGCTCAGCCCTGCAGAGGCATTTTGGTATTATCTGGTACACATGATTTGGCTCACTTTAGTATGGTAAAGCAACACAGAAAGAACTAGGCGTGGTCCAATTCGAAAGACAAAAAAGACTGCCAATTGCCTTGTGGGAGCATTTTATCCATCGTTAATTAAAGTCAAACAAAAACCCGCGAAATCATGCGGGTTTGCCTATGTATTGGCCAGTCGGTGGGAGGCCGGCTGACGATTTCTACTTTGGAGGAGTAAAAATGAAAAAGTTGGGTTGGGGTTTGTAGGAATGAGTGGGTGGCTCATTTCTATGTTGCTAATACTACAGGCTAGGTGTGACGAAATTGTGAAGCAAAGATGGTCTTTGTGTTATTCAAATACAGAAAAATAACAGATTTGAGCAGCTAGTAAAAAGAACTAAACTATTGCTCTTTATTTTTGAGTCACACTTGGCATCACCCTTAAATTTTGGTTTGCATACTGAATTTGCGAGAATCAATTTAGTTGTTTGCTGGCAAAATTGGCATTACTCTTGGTCAAAATCAATAAAACGGTTGATGTTGATTTTTTGAACAGCGACCATGCCTCCATGTGAATTAATCCACTCGTTTACTGTTGAAAAGGAAAGACCAATGGCATGTAATCTTGGATCGATAACAAAGCTGGAGGAATTATCATCAACTTTTCCATATGTCAATCCTTCAGGTCGGTGACCATCTGCTTGCATACCTAGTTCGACGTATGAAAATACTGGTGCTGCAGCACTTACTTGAGAAAGATGGGGCGCTACTAAATAAGGTGTACTGCCAATGCCTGCGGACATATCTTTTACAAAGACCACATCAACGCCGCTACTCGAATAAACAGCGTCTCCGGGATAATTACTGACGCTTTTGTCGTTAAAGTATTGCATGTTTCCTAATCCGTAATAGATGGCCGCTTTTGCTTGGTCAATTTTGCTCAACTTATCGAAGTCAACATGATTAACGGCTTCTGCTTTACTCTTTGCTTCAGATGCGACGATGGCTGATGAAGCTGCAGCATCTTTTGACGTTTTATCTGCATAAAATTTTGAGTTTGCGGTGCTTTGTGCTTCCGAAACAGAGACTTGCCACTTTGACGCTTTCACTTTTGATGTCGATATACTTGATGCTCTTGAGCGCCCTAATGATAATCGGCGTTCTGCGTCGTTTTTCTGAATGATTATGACGCCAAATGTAATCACCAATAAAATGGCGACACCTGTGATTGTTATCACCCATGTTCTTTTCTTCAAAACGAATACCCCTCCAAACTCACAATACCTGTTCTTAATGATATAAACTGCCTAGGGAAGTTGTGCCTATTGCTAAATAAAGCCAAACAAAACCCCGCGCATTCATACGCGGGTTTGCTTATGTATTGGCCAGCCGGTGGGAGGCCGACTGGCGATTTCTACTTTGGAGGAGTAAAAATGAAAAAGTTGGGTTGGGGTTTGTAGGAATGAGTGGGTGGCTCATTTCTATATTGCTAATACTACAGACGAGGTGTGACGAAATTGTGACGTTGAAATGTTCATTGTGTTATTCATACAAGATGAAAATTTGACTGCTCATAAAGGCCAATGTGGTGACCTGAAGCGATTGGCCTTGTTACTTGAGGTTAGGTGGTGCAGTGAGTTCTAATCCAAGCTATCGTTATACTTTTGCGTTAAAATGACGCTTTAGTTTTTGTCACAGATATTGAATATTGGTTCTTTAACGCCGTTCGCCAAGATAGCTGCGTGTTTCATAAGGCCGCAAAACGTCACCACGATCGTCAGCATAATTACTGATCATTAGCCGTGCGTTTTTAGGCAAGCGCGTGCTAATTGGGCGGGATTGTTCCTGATCGGTGAAGTTGTTGATAACGAGCAACTCTTGATCATCGGTAAAACGCCGATACATAAAGACATCTGAGTCGTCTGGATCCAATAACGCATAATCACCATAGACAATGAGAGCTGGGTATTGCTTGCGCAGCTGATTGAGCTTTTGATAGAAGAAAAAGACTGAATCAGGATCTGCCAATGCAGCCGCTGCATTGATGGTCTGATAGTTTGGATTGACCTTGATCCAAGGGGTACTTTTTGTGAAACCCGCATGTTGCGTGGCATCCCATTGCATTGGTGTGCGGGCGTTGTCACGCGAGCGCCGATGGATCCGTTTCAGCATGTCTTCAGAGGTCAGTGCATGCTGTTGATCAACGAGCTCGTGCCAGGCATTTAAAGTATCAAGGTCACGGTAATCGTGAATGGAGGAAAAATCGATATTGGTCATCCCCAGCTCTTCGCCTTGGTAGATATAGGGCGTCCCTTCCATCATGTGCAAGGTTGCGGCGAGCATTTTCGCTGAGCGAACTCGGAAGGCTGGACGATCATCACCAAAACGCGAGACGGCTCGTGGTTGGTCATGATTGTCCCAATACAAACTATTCCAAGCTTTTCCGTGCAGGTCGGTTTGCCATTCGGAAAGCACGCGCTTAAGATCGGTCAACTTTGGCCGATGCAAGGACCATTTCCCAAACTGTGGATCATCGTCCAGACCCATATGCTTAAACTGGAAAACCATCTCTAGTTCGTGCCGATCAAAGCCGGTATATTTCTCTGCCAAAACAGGTGTGACACCGGGTGCCTCACCAACCGTGATGAGATCGTATTTTGACAACACCGTTTGATTCATTTCCCGGAGGTATTCATGAACATGCGGGCCATTTGCAATGAATCCCAATGAACTGCCATTAGGATGTTCAACGATGTAAGGATCATCAGTGAATTGCTCGGGTTTCGAGATCAGGTTGATCACGTCCATTCGGAAACCATCGATACCTTGCTCGCACCACCATGTCATCATGTCGAACACGGCTTTCCGTACTGCAGGATTCGTCCAATTGAGATCTGGTTGCTTGGTCGCAAAAAGATGCAGGTAGTATTGACCGACTTCTGGTACATAGGTCCACGCAGAGCCACCGAAATCAGCCCGCCAGTTGGTCGGTTCATGACCGTCAACTGGATCGCGCCAAATATACCAGTCATGGTGAGGATCGGTGCGACTTTGCTTGGCAGCCTGAAACCACGGATGCTCATCAGAAGTATGATTAACTACTAAATCCATCATGACTTTCAAGCCACGTGCATGTGCTTCGTTTAGCAAATGCTTGAAGTCCGCCATCGTGCCAAACTCCGCCATAATTTTTTCGTAATCAGCAATGTCATAGCCGTTATCGGCATTAGGCGATTTATAAATTGGGTTGAGCCAAATAACATCAACACCAAGCTGTTTGATGTAATCTAGGTGCTCGACAACCCCAGTTAGATCACCAATGCCATCATTGTTACTGTCTTGAAAACTGCGTGGGTACACTTGATAAACAACAGCTTCTTGCCACCAGCTTTTATGCATATGAATGCCTCCTTAAATGCGTTCACTGGCGCAGAAACCATCACGTAAGGGCCTTTGGTCGCAATGATGAAGAAGCAGCCATCACGCCCAAGTCTGCTTATACGCCGGTTTCTAACTGCACCAGTTCACGCGCGCTCGTTTTTGACGTCAATTTCAGTATAAAGGTTCATAACCATTACCCAAGTGAAAATGACGTAAAAATGTAATCATAAACAATTATTAATTTCAAGTTATTGTGCGTCAGTCGGTAGCGTGAATTCACGATTACGTGGCACGCGATATTTAAATGGACTTGGTTCGTAATCTTCAAAATTAGTTGGTTTTTTGCTGATAGGGTGGCATTAAAGCGACAAGCAATTGAAAAAATAGCTCACACATGGTTGATATTTTGCATCACATCTTCAAATGAGATATTTTTAATACTAACAAGCCGCAGCTACTGAGGTATTCCCATCATGACAAGGACCATACGGACTTTAAATTGCATCCTCAAAAAGGAGAACTTTATGCCAACAAATCACGATATTCAAGACAATCTCAGCAATTGGGATGACCGCGCCAACATCCATGCCGGTGGCGGTTATGGTGACATTGCTGGCTTTATTAACAATCCAAACGGTGTGACTGGCACAGTTAAACGCGATTTAGAAGTACTCTTGCCGCACTTGCCAGCAAATTCGGTTAAGGGTCAGCGACTGTTGCATCTGCAAAGTCACATTGGCACCGACACTTTGAGCTGGTGGCGCCTAGGCGCAGTCCATGTTCATGGCATTGATTTTTCGCCGAATTCATTACATTACGCCCGTGACATTGCCAAGCAAGCCGGCGCGGATATTACTTATGTCCAAAGTGATGCGCGTTATGCCGCAAAGGCGCTGGCTAATGAAGCTCAGGGGTTTGACGTGATCGTGACTAGTACGGGTACCATTACTTGGCTGCCAGATTTGCAAAATTGGGCTAATTCAATCGCGGCATTACTTGCACCAGGCGGGATTTTCATGATACGTGACAATCACCCACTTTTGTTCGCATTGGATAATGACGGGCTTACCATCACGCAAAATTATTTCAGCGGGGCCGAGATCTCTTACGATTCAGATGGTTCGTACACGGCGGGATCAAAAGGGCTAATCCAACACACCCGCAACCACAACTGGGCACATGATTTTCAAGAAATAACGAGTGTGCTACTGAAGGCTGGTTTAACGATTGAAGCACTGGGGGAGCAGCGCATCACCGATTGGCAGGCATTGCCGATGCTGACGTTCAATCAGGAAGAGGACGGTTGGCAGATGCCGGCTGATCTGCCACAAATTCCGTTGACGTTTTCGCTGGTGGCTAGAAAACAAATATGACAAAGAACCTACCTGAGTAAAAATTGCTCGGGCAGGTTCTTTTTAAATACTGCGACTAAATGAGTCTTTTAGTTAACTTATTTTCCCGGAGCGTGGGTCTCATCAATCACGCGTACTGGTGCGATTGGGAGCGCTTTGAACCGCCTTTTTTGTACGTGATCGTGGTTTCTAAGCAACTGAAATTTGGAATAGTCAGCTTGAGTGACTTAGCTTTGAACTGGGGAAAAAATGATTTTAATTATGGTGATGAGCAAATCAATTTTTAGGTGGTTGGCGATACTCATGCGGATAGGTCAGCAGAATATGATTTTTTTCAAATAGATTTTGATAGGCGGCATTTGGCTTTTTATCTGTGATGATTTCATCAATCTGATTCATGTTCGTAATGCGAATGTAGTCACTTTGATCAAACTTAGTTGAGTCAATGCCGAAGATAACACACTTGGCATTGGCAATCATGGCTTCTTTGACTGCTGCTTGCTCTGGATCGGCAACATAAATGCCGCCTGCATCGATGGAACCGGTCGAAAGCAGCGCAAAGTCCGGATGGAAACTCTGGATTTCCTCGATGGTCGTTGAGCCAAGGGTCGAAGCTGATCGTGGGGCCATTTTACCGCCAATGATAATGGTTTCGATATTGTTCAGTGAATTGAATTGTAGCCCCATGTTGACGTTGTTTGTAATCACATGCAGGCCGACTTGATTGTGCAACAGTTCAGGTAAGCTGAAAAAAGTTGAACTGCCGTCAATGAAAAAGGCGGCGTTGCTAGGAATCTTGTCAGCAATTTGATGACTGATAATCCGCTTGAGCCGCGCATTCTCGTTGCGGCGCTTTTCGTAGGTGAATTCAATGTTGTTACCTTGCAGGAGCTGAATCATCCCGTATTGGCGTTGAATGATGTTAGTGTTTTCAAGCTCAATCAAATCGCGACGCAAGGTGGACTTACTTGTGAATATTTGTCGACTGAGTTCAGCCACACTAATTTGCGGTGTTTCACGCAAAATTCTGATGATGTCATTTAGTCTTTCAAACTTAGCTGGTTTTTGTGACACAGTTAACACCTCCAGTTTATGAATTATTATGAATCTATTTGAACAAATTTTAACCGCTTTCATGAACAATTGTCAACCTTGATGACTTCCACTTAACAGCGTAGACAAAAGGCTGTAAGCGCTTTATCATTAGCTTTGGAAACAAGGGAAAGGTTCAAAAAGTTCCAAATGCTAAGGCCACTCGAAAAGATGAGGTGATATAAAGATGGACTATAGCACAATGATTCACAAAGATTTAATTTTTCTCAACGAAAACGCTGCCGATCGAAAAACACTGTTTAGAGATGTTGCCAAGAAGATTCGCGCGGCTGGGTATGCTAAGGACACTTATGAAGCTGCCCTTAACAAACGCGAAGATGAGTTCCCGACTGGGGTTGTTTTTCCTGAGATCTCGGTCATGTTACCGCATGCCGATCCTGAGAACGTGAACGAGCCGTTTATGGCCATCGTCAAAAATGCTCAGCCAGTTCGAGTACTGCAAATGGGTTACAACGAGCCTGAAGATGCAACGGCGATGTTTTTCTTGGGGATTACCGATGCCAGTCAACAAGTCGGGTTATTGCAGGTTTTCATGGATCTGTTGCAAGACAAAGCGTTTGTCGCCAAGTTTAAAGAAACGACTGATCCTGAAGCAATGTATCAATTCTTTGTCGATACGTTCAAGACACAAGCTGCCAACAAATAACTGATCCAATCAAAATAAGGAGCAAAAATATTATGGCTAAAATTGTTGTTGCATGTGGTTCCGGCGTGGCTTCTAGTGAAGCAACTGCCAGTCGAATCAAAGATTTTTTTGAAACTAATAACGTCAAAGGCATTTCGGTTGATGCGACGGATTTCAAACAGTTACCGGAAATTCTGCATAACTATGACGTCTATGTATGGATTGCAAAGCCGAATCAACAATTGGAGGATCTGGCCAAAGAAAACAACATCGCTGTTGTGAATGGGATGCCGATTTTCATGAACATGAATCCTGAAAAATCCTACAAAGAAATTGTTCAAGCATTGAAGAACATGCAGGCTGCTGGGAAATAACAGCCCATCCTACTAGAGGAGGTGGAAAATCGTGACAATCTTAAAAGACGTCGTTAATTATATCCTGAATTTAGGTGGACCGGTCTTCGTGCCATTGATCATGTTAATTCTGGGTCTGGTTGCCGGGTTGAAATTCAAAAAATCAATTGTGGCCGCTTTGACCTTGGGGGTTGCTTTCTCCGGCATGACCTTGGTCGTTAACTACATGATGGAGGCTATTTCACCAGCGGCAAAATCCATGTCCAAGCTCTTCCATTTGAGCCTGAATGCGATTGATGCCGGCTGGACCGGGGTTGCTGCCATCACTTGGTCGTACAAGTCCGCGTTCCTATTTTTCCCGTTATTATTAGCTATTAACTTCGTGATGTTGACGTTCAACTGGACCAAAACCCTGAACGTTGATATGTGGAACGTTTGGAACAAGATTTTCACTTACGTCGTTGTTTTGTACTTTACGCACAATGCCTTCTTCGGATTCTTAGTTGCCGGGATTCAAATTGTTTTCGAACTGAAAGCAGGTGATATGTGGCAACGGCATATTGAGGATTTGACAGGCATGCCAGGTGTCACGGTACCGCATTTTATCACCTTATTCGCGGTCATCTTGCAACCGCTTAATAAGTTGCTTGACTTTATTCCGATTATGAACAAGCCGTTTGACGCTGATGCGTTGCAAAAGCGAATTGGTGTCTGGGGTGACAATACCGTCATGGGTGCCTTGATTGGGGTGCTATTAGGCTTTGGTGCCGGGTATTCCGTTTCTGGCTCCTTGAACTTAGCGATTAAAGCGGCAACTGCGATGACTTTATTCCCAATGATCTCCAAACTTTTCATGACCGCCTTATCACCAATTGCTGATGCGATGAGCGGCTTCATGCAGAAACACTTTAAAGGTCGTGAGGTTTATATCGGCCTTGATTGGCCAATCCTTGCCGGACGTAACGAATTGTGGGTTACGGTGATCATTCTGGTGCCGATCATGTTGGTCTTCGCCATGATCTTGCCGCACAACACCGTCTTGCCATTCGCTGGCATCATCAACTTGTCCTTTGTTAACGCTGCGTTGTTACTGACTGGGGCAAACCTGTTGCGGATGATCACATTGGGCATCATTACTACGCCGATCTTCTTATATGGTGCCACTTACTTTGCACCAGTTATCACGAACCTGGCCAAATCAACCGGCACTGTTAAAGTTCAGGCTGGTCAGCAGCTTTCATGGTCCACATTTGAAGGGCCGGACTTCCGCTTGTTCTTCGCGCAAGCTTTCAATGGTCAGTGGTGGGCAATCGCGTTGGCGGTTCTTTGGACACTCGGGTTCATCTGGTTGTACCGCGATCAAATCAAAATCAAGTTACCGAGTCAACGTTACGGTGCACTAGCGCCGGTCACGGCCGCAGCTGCGCCAACAGCACCGGCTTCAACCAGCAGTGATGCTACCGATGTTGATCTGAGCGATCTCAGCGGTTTGGACTTCAGCGATGCGAAAGCGTCGAACGAATCAAAGAAGGCTGCCAAAGATAAGCAAAATGATACAGCTGATGATGTTGATTTGAATGACATTAGCGGACTGGATTTCAGTCAGACCAGTCATGATAAGAAACGCGGTGATAAAGGTGAGTAAAACCTTAGCATCATTCTTGGTTTTCCTAGATACGATTGGGATATCAATTGCTTTGCTAGGCGGTAACACATGGTTATGTCTCTTGATGGGAATTGCCACCGTGATCCTTTACGTCAAAGTCAATCCAATTTTGTTTGGCGATTATGATCGCAAACGCAAGGAAAAAATTGAAAAAAGACGGGAAGAGTTATTGGCGCGTCGGACAAGTAAGGAAGGAATTTCAAAATGACCGAACAATATGTCTTTGAAAATGAGCGGAAAGATTTAGCCGAAGTGGCCCGCGAAATGTTCATGCGGAAGAATACCAATGTTGCAGGTGGCAACATTAGCGTTCGGATCACCCCTGACAAGGATTTTGATTACGGGGATATTCATATTAAAGCTGGCAAAGATTATCTGATTATGACGCCAACCATGATGTCTGAAGCCTGGTATGCCAAGTTGCAACCAACCCAAATTTTGGTGGTTGATCTTGAAACCGGCAAACTGATTGACGGCGTTGGTCGTCTGACCCGTGAAATCAACATGCATGAAGAAGCTTATCGGGCCAACGACAAGATCCGTTGTGTCTATCATTCCCATGCTGAAGAATCCATGTTCTGGGCAACAGCCGGATTGGATATGCCAAATGTCACCGAAGTTACTGAAGAAGTTGGTCCGATTCGGGTGCTGCCATACGCACCAGCCTGCTCCAAGGAACTTGCAGACACGGTCTACAATGGCCTGAAGGAAGTCGGAGATGCGGCAAAAGAGCACATCTTCCTCTTAAACAGCCATGGCGTTTTGATCACTTCCGAAGACTTGCATCATGCCACAGAAATTCTGGAAACCGTTGAATGGAATGCGAAGATTGCCTATCAACAGACGGTCTTCATGAAACTGGGATTGTTAGAAAGCTATCAGTCCTGCGGTAAAACAACTGATGGCATGTTGAAGGAACCTTTGAAAGCCTAGCGGTGGTTAAAAACTGAATTTAAACAATGTAGCAAGACAAGATTAGAACAAGTTAAAACTGGTAAAGAAAGCCGGACAAATTTTCCCATGCGAGGAAAATTTGTCCGGCTTTTGTTGTCTCATAGATTACCTGTCGAGGATTGAGGATTTCAGTGCCAAGGCGGAGCGATCGTGGGCCAGATGGGGCTCAGCCGTGCAAACAACACAGCGACTGGGCTTGTCGCTGATGTTGTTAGGCGACTTCGAGACCGGGCTTTGGGCTCGAAGCGCCGTCTCCGCTCTAGCTTCGCGTCGCAAGCCCCATCTGGCCGGAGATTGCGGAGTTTGGCACGGCAAGAGAAACGTTAGTCTGGCCCTTTGCGTACAGAGAGACCGTTTTCCTCATCTTGGCTGTCAGTAATCACAGCTTCAATGAATTCGCACAGCCCCAAACTAATGCGGTAAATCCGGCAAGCGGCGATGGATATTCAAAACGAATCGCGAGTGGTCGCGGATGAAGCTTGAAACCGAGTATTCAAATGCGTGACCTTCTTGATCATAGGCGGTCTGCTCGATAACCAGCACTGGACTGCCTTGTTTGATTTGGAGTGCCTCGGCAGTTTCTTCATCAGCTTCGGTGGCATACAAGATGCGTCGGGCATCAGTTAACTGAACGCCCTTACTGCCAAGGTAATCATAAATCGAGCCCTTCAAGATTTTCTTGTCAAGCGGCGCGATGTTGGTCGGCATGGTGGTGTGTTCTAGACTGTAAAAATGCCCGTTCACGAGGCGAACCCGTTTGATATCGTAGACAGGTTCATTACTTTTAATGCCAAGATTTTTTTGCTCAGTTGCGCTTGGTAAACGGGCGTCAAAATAAAGCAGCTTGCTGGTGATTTTTTGATCACGATGCGAATAAGTCACGCCAATTGGCGCATCAAGCGGCAACAATTCCTTGTCGTCGTCTGGTGCTTGAGCGCGCACAAAGCTGCCTGATCCTTGTTTGGTATAGATTAGCCCTTCATCTTGCAACATACGAAGGGCTTTTTTGATGGTCAAACGACTTGTGTGGTAGGTTCTGGCGAGAACTTCCTGAGTTGGCAGCGGTTTGCCTGCGCGATAATGATTTGTCAGGATGTCTTTTTTGATGTCGGAATAGATTTCCCAATATAGATACAACGATGTCACCTCAGCTGGATTATTTGTTCACTAATTGTAACACAAGCCAGATATTTGGTAAGTCATCCCGTTAAATATCTAAATATTTGTATATTAACATTTTTCTATTCCGCAAAATTTGTATACACAAGATAAAAATAAGTCTTTACAAAAAATGAAAGCGCCTTTAAACTGACAATATCACAGCGCGTTGTCCCAACAAAATCTACTTAGGGGTGGTTAATGATGAAGTTCAATGTTGATAAGCTTCAAGAACCGTTGCTTAAAGCATCAATGTGGGTTCAAAACAACACGATTTTACAGGCGGTCAAGAACGCCTTTGTTCGAACGATTCCGTTTACAGTGATTGGGTCTTTTTCTAACTTAATCAAGATGCAGTTGGATGCCTTGATTAAGTCTCAAAATCTTCATTGGGGATGGCTGACAAGTATTAGCAATTTATTTGGTTATTTGGGCGTTGCAACACTTGGCATCGTTGGGTTGATTGTCGTGATCTCAAGCGCCTATTCCTACGCAGTTGAATTAAAACAGCGCGATGAAAACAAGAGTATGAACATTATTATCGCCACATTGTTAGCCTTCTCTGCATATTTTGTGATGGTACCCAATAATGTGAACTTTGCCGATCCTAAGGCGAAGGTGATTGAAGGCTTCGCGTCATCACTTTTTAGTTATGAAGGGATGTTTACCGGCTTGATTGTCGGAATGTTGGCTGTTGCCCTTTTCGCGGCATTTAGCCGTTCCAAATTCACGATCAAAATGCCCGGCAGCGTCCCACAAAATGTTTTTGATTCATTTTTTGCCTTAATTCCAATGGCAGAAGTGTTGTTGCTCTTTGGGCTTGCTCGAATTGGATTGCAGGCGATGGGGTATGCAAGCTTAATTCAATTGATCGCGACGGTCGTGATTAAGCCGCTGTTGACCGTGGGTACAGGATTACCAGCTATCATTGTTGTCATCTTACTAGAACAAATTCTGTGGTTCCTTGGCTTGCACGGCTTCAACATTGTTTGGGGGATCGTATCGGCCTTCTGGTTACCGCTATTCTTACAAAATGTTGCTAAGTTTGCTGAAACCAAAAGTTTTGCCGATATTTCGATCGCGCCTAACACCATGACGAATGTGTACGCCATGATTGGCGGTTCCGGTGCTACCTTTGGCCTCATCATTGCCATGTTGATTTTTGCTAAAAAAGGCGAAAAGGAGCGCGAAGTTGCAAAATTGGCGCTGGTGCCAGGTTGCTTCGGTATTAATGAACCGGTGATCTTCGGACTGCCAATTGTTTTGAATCCGATCATGTTCATTCCTTGGATTGTCGTACCACTGTTTAATGCCATTGTGGCTTATGTAGTGACGTCAATCGGTTGGGTTGTGCCGCTGGTGGTACTTAACTCGGGTAATGAACCGATCTTCTTTAGTACCTGGATTCTTGGCGGCTTGCATATGAGTCCCGTCATTCTCGCCTTGGTATTAGTGATCTTTGATGTTTTCCTTTACGCACCGTTTGTCATTATGAATCAACGCAACGAGCGACAAATGGCAGCAGGTTAATGAGTTGCAAACTTAACGAGTGATAAAGAATAGAAAGAAGTTTATTTGATGCAGAAAGTTCATGTTATTGCCCATACACATTGGGATTTCGAATGGTATTTCACGCGCCAGCAAGCACGGGTTCAATTTGCCTATCACATGGCAGAAGTTTTACAGGCACTCGCCGATAATCAGCTGGATAGTTACCTTTTAGATGGGCAATTGGCGATTGTCGACGATTATCTGCAGACAAACCCGGACAAACGAGCAGCCATGATGCGCTTTGTCAAAGCACGGCGGCTTTTCATTGGCCCTTGGTACACTCAAATTGACGAGATGGTAACGAGTGGTGAAGCCATCGTTCGTAATTTGCAGCTTGGCCACAAATTAGCGGCTGACTTGGGCGGCGTCATGAAAGTTGGCTATCTGCCTGACTCATTTGGTCAAGGACAGGATATGCCAAAGATTTATCAAGGTTTTGACATTACCGCCACTGTCTTTTGGCGCGGGATGCCGCATGAAAAGAATGGCCGTTACTTCTACTGGACGGCTAATGATGGCTCAAAAGTTCTAGCGGCTAATATCAAGAATGGCTACTATGCAGGCGTTGACCTAATTGAAAACGATGATACGGCGGCTTTGCTACACCGTATTGCCACAGATACGCAAGCGCATGACTTAGCGCTGCCGGTGGGTGGTGATCAACGCGCGGTCGATTTTAACTTGAAGGATCGGCTTCAGTACGCCAATCAGCAGACATCCGACTTTGAATTGGTGGAAGACAACTATCCGGATTTTTTCAAAGCTTTATCAACAAGTTCTGATTTGCCAACCTATCAAGGCGAGTTCATTGATCCGTCAGCATCGAAAATTCATCGCGGGATTTATTCATCGCGAGCAGATTTAAAGCATTTGTACGATCGGCTTGAGCATTTGATGGTCGATGTGGTTGAACCGATGATGGTGATTGCGGCTCATCAAGGCATCGAAGCGCAAGATGGGATGGTGGCTCATATCTGGCGTGCCATCGCCCGTGGCCAAGCACATGATTCATCAGGCGGCTGCAATTCAGATGCGACGAATCAAGATATTTACCAACGCGGCGTTGAGGCGCTACAACTGGCAGAATCAGTCCGTGATTATCTTTTACGCAAACTGGCTAGCGGAGCACCGGCATCGCTAAATGTCTTTTTCTGGAATCCAACGGTGCGGCCCGTTCATCAAAATGGTGAGATCACGCTGGCAACGCGTGGCAAGCATTTTTCACTTAAAGATGAAAATGGTGAAGTTGTCACGTATGAAATCTTAAAACAGGTGAAAGTTGATAACGCCGTTTTGCGGCGCGATCCAGCACAGGAAAAACCTGATGTTTATTATCGGACAACGATTGTCGTGCCATTGACAATGAAGGCGATGGATTGGGTGGGCTTCACGCTTGAGGAAGCGAGCCAGTGCGTAACGGATCGTCAGCCGAGCACAACGATTAGCAACGCCTATTACACGCTGACATTCGACAAGGGCCAGCTGGTGTTGGTTGATCGACGCACGAAGCAATCGTTTGTGAACCCGATTCATTTTGACGATGGCGGTGATGAAGGTGATACCTATGACTACTCGCCGGCTTTTCAAGACTGGCTGCTGGACTTGACGCTGGCTGAAGCCGAGGTCACGGGTCAGCAAGGGAAACTGGTAAGCGAACTTGTCTTTCGTGGTCAATGGCAGTTGCCAAGTGATCTAGCTCAACGTGCAGCCAAAAAGGCCAGTGTCGAGATGCCGTATGTGTTGGTCTTGAAGTTGGCCGCTGATGATCCGGTGATTCATTTTGAATTTACCGTTGAAAACACCGTTTGTGATCATCGACTCCGTTTAATTCTGAAGACACCGGTGCAAGCACAGACGAGTTTTGCCGATACGCCATTCGGAATTGCCGCTCGTCCGTTGATTGATCCACATCTCAAAGATTGGCGCGCCATTGGTTATCATGAAGAACCGACGGCATTGCGGCCGCTCATTCATTTTGCCAATACGCACGATGACAAAACGAGCTGGACCTTCTTAGGATTAGGCGAAAAAGAATTTCAGTTGATTGGTGATCAATTTGACCAGTTAGCCGTTACTATGTTCCGCGGTGTCGGGTACCTTGGCCGACCTGACTTAAAACGGCGGCCTGGTGATGCCTCTGGCCTGCAGACCAAGTATGTGCCGACGCCTGATAGTCAACTTTTAGGGACCCGGCAAATGCAAGGCGGGATTTGTCTTGATGCTGATTTTGTCCCGGCGGAATTGCAACGACGGGTTCAGTCGTTGGCAATTGGCAGTCTTGGCTATCAAACACAGACGTTGGATCGTTTCACCACGCCTTTGCAATACTTCCCGATCAACACTAATCAGACAAACCTAGTGCATCAGTCACCTGTGCAACTGGTGAGTCGCGATCTGGTTGTGTCGAGTGTCAGTGAAACGCCTGACCATGCCGGCTACCTAGTTCGCGTTTATAACCCGACCGATGTCACTGTGGCAACAGCAGGAGACTTTATCCTTGAAGTTGCGGCAAGTATTCGTCAATTGAATCTCAATCATGAAACGAAGCAAACGCTTGCCACCGATGTCACCACATTTAAGCTGCCAGCCTTTAAACTGGGAGAGATTCGGACGTACGGTATCTATCCGCGACACATCAGCTTAGCATCGAAAAAGGAGTCGTTATGACTGAAGACAGCCGACCGTTAGCAGCGGCACTTACTGCTTTTGCTGATGAGCATCCATTACCAGATGCCCCGGCTCAGCAAATGTTTCGCACCTTACTGCCGGATGCGCTGATGAAGGCCACAAGTCGGCAGGCGGATGGGACCTACTTTGTTGCGACCGGCGATATTTCGGCGATGTGGCTACGAGACGCAACCTTTCAAGTGTTGCCTTATGTACAGCTCATCAAAGACGTGCCTGATTTAAAGCCGATTCTTGAAGGTGTCCTACGACGAGAATTGGCGTTCGTGCAGCTTGATCCGTATGCCAATGCCTTTAATCAGACGGCCAATGCGGCTCATTGGCGCGATGACGATGAAACCAATATTTCGGTTTCACCACAAGTCTGGGAGCGCAAGTTCGAAATTGATACGCTATGTGCACCGTTACTGTTGGCGTTGCGGTTGCATACTGAAACAGGCGATGCAGCGCTGCTTGATGCGACTTTTTGGGAAACATTCGCGGTCATTTTAGATATTTTTGAACAGGAACAGCATCATGAACAGTCACCCTATTTTTTCCGCCGGCGTGACACTGCAGCTAACGATACTTTGCCAAATAACGGTTATGGCACCCCTGTTGCTTATACTGGGCTCATCTGGGATGGCTTCCGGCCGAGTGATAACCGGTGTGAATATGGGTACCATATTCCAGCCAATTTGTTTGCAAAAACGGTTTTGAAAGGCTTGTTGCCGCTGATTCCGGCCAATCACCAGTCCTTGGCTGCACGAGCACAAACTTTGGTGACAGCAATTGAGCGAGGCATTGCTAAGTATGCGATTCAAACGTTGCCGAGCGGGGATCAAGGTTTGGCGTATGAAGTGGATGGCCTTGGCAGGACACGTTTCATGGATGATGCGAATGTTCCAAGTTTGTTGAGTTTACCTTTTCTGGGGGCCATTGCAGCTGACGATCCGATTTACTTGGCAACCAAAACCTTTATTTTGAGTAGACAAAATCCGTACTACTACCAAGGAGAAGCTTTGGCAGGTATTGGTAGCGAGCACACCCCGCCGGAATATGTTTGGCCGATTGCAGTGGCAATGGCAGGCTTAGTGGCTGAAAGCAAAACGGAGAAGGCAGCCAAACTTGCCACGATTGCAGCCACAACAGCCGGTACTAGCCAATGTCATGAAGGCGTGCACAAAGACGATCCTACACAGTTCACGCGAACGTGGTTTTCGTGGGCAAACATGACTTATTGTCAATTGGCGTTGGACTACGTGCGTGATCAAGAAAAGGAAGTGGCGCTGTGAGTTTAGCAGTTATTGATATTGGCGGCACAACCCTTAAATTCGGTTGTTACGATGAGGTGCCTGGCATCTCCCACCAAACCAGTGTCAAAACGCCGCAGACCTTGGGCTTGTTTTACCAAACACTTCAAACTCAGGTTCGTGAATTGCAGCGTAAAGCAACCATTACCGGTGTGGCTATCAGCAGTCCCGGTTCAGTGGATCAAACTGCCGGCATCATCCGCGGTGCCAGTGCGGTTCCGTATATTCACCATTTTCCAATTGTGGCTGAATTGACCAAACGTTTCCAGCTGCCTGTCACCATCGAAAATGATGCCAATTGCGCCGCACTGGCAGAAGTTCAGGCCGGTTCAGCAACAGATGTTCGTGACGTCATTTTTCTGGTGTTAGGCACTGGGGTTGGCGGTGCGGTCGTTTTGGATGGCCGGATTCATCGTGGTCGACATCTGTTAGGCGGCGAGTTTGGCTATATGTTGTACGGCAATGACGACACGGTCAGTCATCTTGGTACCATTGTGAACGCGGCTGATCGCTACAACCGGGCAAATGGCACTGATTTGGACGGGAAAGCCCTTTACGAACTGGCCAAAACCGGACAGCCATTAGCCCAGAAAGCCGTTCGTGACATGCTACAGGTGCTGGCGACAACCATTTTCAATTTGCAGTACAGTCTTGATCCAGATTGTTTTGTCATTGGCGGTGGCATTTCCCGAAATTCTGACTTGCTTGCAGATTTGAATCAGGCGCTCGATGTTGTGATGGCAAAAGTCGAAATTGCCCCCATTCGGCCAATCGTCCGCATTGCCAAGTTTCAGGCTGAAGCCAATTTATACGGCGCCGCAGTTAATTTTCAACAGCATCAACGCAGCCGCTGACATCAGAAATCGAGTATAGAAAGGAGCGCAAGTCAGACTAGCTTCTCGTCTGGCAAGCGCATTTAGGCTAAGACATGACCATTCAATTTGATGCTGACTTTGTCTGGGGAGCGGCAACCAGCGGTCCGCAGGCAGAAGGCACTTTTCATAAAAAGCACGAAAACATTTTTGATTATCATTACCATACTCGGCCACAAGACTTCTACCACAACGTTGGTCCGGATGTTGCCTCGAACTTCTACAACGATTATGAAAACGATCTTGCTTTGTTGAAGCAAGCAGGCGTGCAGGCATTGCGAATCTCGATTCAGTGGACGCGCCTGATTGACGATCTTGAAGCAGGCACGGTGGATCCAGTAGGGGCCGATTATTATCGCCGGGTTTTTAAGACTATGCATCAACTTGGTATCACGCCGTATGTGAATCTGCATCATTTTGACTTGCCAGTGACGTTACAACATCAATATGACGGCTGGCAGTCAAAGCATGTGGTGGATCTCTATGTGAAATTTGCCACGCGTTGTTTTGAACTGTATAGCGACCAGGTGACGCATTGGTTCACCTTTAATGAACCTAAAGTCATCGTTGACGGCCAATACTTATATCAGTTTCACTATCCTAATATTGTCGATGGGCGGCTGGCTGTGCAAGCTGCGTACAACCTGAACTTAGCTAGTGCCAAAGCTGTGGCGGCGTTTCGGCAGATCAATCGGCAGCCGCAAGGAACGATTGGCACAATTGTTAATCTGACACCGGTTTATCCGGCCTCGCATGCACCTGAGGACTTGGCTGCAGCGCGATTTGCGGAACAGTGGGCGAATGATCTTTATTTAGAGCCAGCTATTCATGGCCGTTTTCCAGAAGAGCTGGTAGCAAGACTCAAACGAGATGGCGTTTTATGGGAGGCAACTCCTGATGAACTCGCAGTGATTGCTGCCAACCGAATTGATGTACTTGGGGTTAACTACTACCACCCGTTCCGGGTGCAAGCCCCGGCTGTTTCACCAGATAGCTTACAAGTGTGGTTGCCTGACATCTATTTTGACAATTACGACATGCCAGGCCGAAAAATGAATTTGGATAAAGGCTGGGAAATATACCCAGACGCATTATATGACATTGCAATGACCATTAAGCGTCGCTACGACAATCTGCCTTGGTTTGTGGCTGAAAATGGCATAGGGGTAGCAAACGAAGAACGATTTTTGAAAGACGGTATGGTCCAAGACGATTATCGCATTCAGTTTATGACCGATCACCTGCGATTCTTAAGCCAGGCTATCGCAGAAGGGGCTAATTGTCATGGCTACTTCGTGTGGACCGGCATTGACTGCTGGTCATGGCTGAATGCTTACAAGAATCGGTACGGTTTGATTCGTAATGACTTACGCAATCAAACAAAGTCACTCAAAAAATCAGGTCACTGGTTTAGTCAGGTGGCGGCGACTGGACTGGTGGCGCCAACGTTGCGTCCATTTGAAAGTGAGGAAAAGGATCATGGCTGAAAATAAAAAGACGATCATGCTTGTTTGTGCAGCAGGTATGTCGACCAGTATGTTGGTTAGGAAAATGTTGGATGCTGCTGAACAGAAAGATGTTCACGTTAAAATATTTGCCGCATCAGCTTCCGATGCTCAGGATCAATTAGCAGCTGAGCACCCAGATGTGTTGTTGCTCGGGCCGCAAGTGCGTTACTTAGAAAGCGACTTTAAAAAGACGCTGACGATTCCAGTTGCGGTCATTAATATGCAAGATTACGGCCTGATGAAAGGCGATCATGTTCTACAAACAGCGCTTGATTTGATGGTATAAACAGGCCGAAAAGGCGTCAACAATTTGCTTGCAGGACATAAAGACAGTGCTGGCGCTCAAGGCTATTAAGGGGGAACGCTTTTATGGATGAACAACAACAACTTGTCGTCATGCAGTTAATCATGGCAGGCGGCAATGCAAAAGGGGCAGCGGTTGAAGCAATTAGAGCTGCCAAAGCTGGTGACTTTACTCAGGCAGAAAGCAAACTTAAAGAAGCTGATCAATTTCTGGCGGAGGCTCATCAAGCACAAACTGGCATGTTAACCGCTGAGGCAAGCGGCGAACATCAACCGGTATCGTTACTGATGGTGCATGGACAGGACCATGTGATGACGGCGATTACTTTTCGCGATTTGGCAGGGGAACTTGTCGATTTGTACCAAAAAGTCTCCGAATGATTCGAATAAGTACCAACGGCTCACAAACTTCGTGTTTGTGGGTTCTTTTTTTGCCCATTTTTGTTTTGACAGAAGCCTTTGTTGCCAACGTCTGTGAACTGGGGAGTACACCTTGTACATTGCAAACCAAGAGAGGGTGCACAAAAGCTGGAATGAAAGCGCCGTCACAACGGCCATTTGTCTCGTACAATTGAAATTGAACCTGGAGGTGAGAGTTGTTTGAAGAAACGCAACTTACAGATCCTTTCAGAAATTATTCGTCATCCAAATTTGAAAAGTGGTGATTTAGAAAAGAAGTTTGGCATTACTCGTCGTCAGTTAGCGTATGCATTGTCTCAGATTAATGAAGAGTTGGTCGATCATCAACTCCCAAAGATCACGCGGACACCGCGAGGCGAGTTTGTCACATCGAGTGAGATTGCTGAGTTTTTCAATTTGCAAGCGACTGAAGAACCGCAACCGTATGTTTATCGCGAAGAAGAGGAGCGCATCCTGCTCATTTGCCTGTACCTGCTTGTGAGCGATGAGTTGTTATCGCTGGTTCATATCTATGATTTTAGCGGTGTCAGTCGAACCACAGCTTCAGCGGATCTGAAAGCAGCGGCGCGTTTTCTGAGTACGCGGCAATTAAAACTGAAGTATACGCGCCAAGCAGGTTATTTTATCGAAGGCTCGGAGTTGGCCATTCGCAATTTATTGAATTATCTCGTGACGCAGTTGTTGAAATACGACGATGGTCGCAGTTCGATGGAACAACTTGGCAAACTACCAACCGAACAGGGCATTCATTTTGTTCGCGAGGTTGAAAATGCCCGAAATGTGACTTATTCAGACGAATCGTTCAGCTTCCTGATGTTGGCGGTTTTGATGAATGTCACACGCAACCTGTCTCATCGAGTAAGCGATCATCATTACTTCGAGCATCAGATCAGTGATACCGAGGAGTTTTCGGCACTAAGGCCGTTAATGCCTAAAGCATGGCTGACAAATGACTCGGATGCCGAGTGGTTGGTCATTCTCCTGCTTTCGGCGAATACGATTCGCGGGGATGTTGGCGTTGCTGATGCGGATTTGGTCAAGGCTATTCAAACCATGGTCGCAAAATTTGAACAGCAAACCTTCATCAAAATTACCGACCAAGACGATTTCGTTAAACGATTGCTTGCCCATCTACGTCCTGCTATTTTTCGCGTTCGTTATGGCTTGCATCTGCATGATATTGGCATTGGTCAGGTGATGGCTGCTGATTCCCGACATCGGTTCTTAGTCGATACGATCAACGCCATCATTGAACCACTTGAAAAACTGACGGGGAAAACGATTCCGGAAGATGAGCGCAATCTGATCGCCTTTTACTTTGACGGGGAACTGGAAAAGTCCGCTGATTTACATGTTAGTAAGGAACGAGCGGCTGTTGTTTGCACAAATGGCTTGATTGTTTCCAAACTCATGATTCAGAATCTGCGGCGCTTATTTCCGGAAATTAGTTTTCTTTCAGCAACATCAGCGCGGGAGTTTGAACATTTTTCAGGGGATTACGATCTTGTATTTACAACCGTGCCCCTCAAGACGTCAGCACGACAGTATATTATTCATCCCCTGCTCAGCGGCGATGAACAAGTGCAATTGCGCTACCGGGTGTTGAACGACATCGGGGTCAAAAATATTCAAACCGGTATTTCCGCTTTGACGGCTATTGTCCGCAAGCATGCAAAAGTGACGGATGCCGTTGGACTTGATCACGCACTGCGCCGCTTTCTAGCGGATCAGACGGTTGAAGAGCTCCCCGTGGTTGACCAACCACGCCTGACCGACTTTACTGAGCCTGATTTGATTCAGGTTGGTAGCAGTCGCAACTGGGAACAAGCGCTTCAACAGGCAATTCGGCCACTCGAACGGTTGGACTATGTAACCGACCCTTTTCGCCAGACACTCATGGCAGAGACAGCAGCCGCGGACAACTACAGTTTTATTGGAACGCAGGTGGCAATCCCACATACCGTGCCGGAAAATGGCGTGTTGCGCAATGGGTTTGGTTTCTACATCTTGAAACAGCCAGTTGTTTATCCAAATGGTTTTCGTATTCGCATGATCGTGCCGATCGCGGTGAAAGATACCGATCAACATTTGCGGGCCATTCAAGAACTTTCCGAAATCATTGCTGACGAAGCAACTCTGAAAGCTTTGTTCAAGGCCGAAAACGGGCAACAAGCTTATGACATTTTAAGAAGATATGAAAGCGCTTATAAAAGAGCGTGAACTGGCGCGGTTAGTGACTGAAACATGAATGGGATAAGGCACGATGGGTGGCACTTTGACCATTGTGAACGAGGTCCTTTTGCAGCAGTTGCTGCACCAGAGAACGCATTTGGGAGGAAAAACATGGAATTATCTGAATATCCAACTTTTACGGTCATTATGCGCGGTTATACGCCAGACCAAGCTGATGCAATCATGCAAGCCATGGCAGGTTTCGAGGATCAGTTTGGGGTTGAAGTGACTATGAACACACCACACGCATTGGACGTTATTGAAAATGGCAATGCGCAATATGGCGACAAGCTCAAAATTGGCGCTGGGACCGTGCTCACATTGGATGAAGCAAAAGATGCGATTGGGAAAGGTGCTAAGTTCATGCTCAGCCCCATCGAATTTACGGATGACATTTTCGCTTATGCCAAGGCACACAAGGTCATCACAGTGCCGGCTGCCATGTCGCCAACCGAAGTGCATACCATGTTCGATAAAGGTGCCGATATTGTCAAAATATTCCCAGCTACAACAGTTGGATCAGGCTTTTTCAAGGCCATTCAAGCACCACTGGGAAAACTGCCGCTTATGGCGGTCGGCGGCGTCTCGCTTAAAAACGTGAAGGATTTGTTAACGCATGGAACAAGCTATTTAGGCATTGGATCCAACATGTTCAATCAAGAAGACCTGATTAACCGTGATGTTGCCGGGTTAGCTGCATCGCTGCAAGCATTTGTTGATATCAAGAACACACTTTGAAAGGGGCATTGATCATTGGCTGTTGATTTAGTAATTGATAAGAAGTTATTACTGCCCCATTTGAAAGCAAAAGACAATCTCGATGCATTGGGTCAAATTGCTGACAATCTACAAAGGCAAGGCTACGTTAAGGCCGGCTATAAGCAGGCAATTCTTGACAGGGAGGCCGAGTATCCAACAGGCTTACCGTCTCCAAGGCCAACCGTTGCCATTCCCCATGCGAATTATCAACTAGTCAAAAAAACGACCATTTCAGTCGCGACATTGGCGCACCCCGTGAAGTTTCATGATATGGGGGATGTGGAAAATGAGTTGGAGGTAGATGTCATTATCATGATGGCCATCGGTGAACCACATGGTCAAGTCGAAATGCTGCAAAAGATTGTTGAGGTCATTCAAGACGATCACTTGCGTCATGAAATTGCCAATGCAAAAGATGCTGAGACGCTTTATCGACTGCTCAGCAAAACTTTTGAGGCGTAGGTTGTTAGGAAAACATTGACAAAAGCACTTCAATTTAGGAGGAAATTATAATGGCGGCTCATATTTTAGTTGCATGTGGTAACGGAATCGCAACCTCAACAGTGGTTGCATCTAAGATTAAGACATTTCTTGCTGAAAAAGGGGTTGATGTTGAAACAACCCAAACCAAGTTAATGGAAGTCCCGGGTAAGGTTGAAAATTATGACTTGCTCGTCACAACCGGACAATTTGAAGGCCAGACTCATGGCGTACCGTATATTCACGGGTTGCCACTTCTGACTGGTATTGGTGCTGATGATACCCTCAATAAGATCTATGACGCTGTTAAGGACAAATAAGAACACGCATCAACAAAACTGGCATCTACCAACCAAATTGGAGGGATAACCACACTATGAATATCGTAATGAATGTATTTAACTGGCTAATTGCCGCTGGGCCAACGGTGCTATTACCGGTCATTATCACGATTATCGGTATGATTTTCGGCTTGCGGATCGATAAGGCATTCAAGTCGGGGTTAACGTTAGGCATTGGGTTTGCCGGGATCAAGTTGATCTTGGATTTCATGACCACTAATGTCGGCCCTGCAGCCAAAGCAATGGTCGAACGTACTGGTGCTCACTTGACGGCTTTAGACGTTGGCTGGGGTTCAATTGCTGCCGTGACTTGGGCATCGCCGATCATCGCGATTTTGATTTTTGCTATTTTAGCCGTCAACATCGTGTTACTGATTATCAAACGGACGCATACGCTTGATGTTGATATCTGGAACTATCACCACATGGCCATTGTTGGCGTTATGGTCTACTTCGTTACTAAAAATATTGCACTGGGGGTTGGTGCCTCGATTGTGATGGCACTGGTCACCTTTAAACTTGCCGACTGGTCACAGCCAATGACCGAAGAATTCTTCGGCATGCCCGGGGTTTCGCTGCCAACAGTTTCTGCATTGTCCTCATTGGTCATTGCGTGGCCGTTGAATTGGCTGCTTGACACGATTCCATTCATGCGAAAGAACAAATTTTCGATTCGTGATGCACAAAAATATTTAGGCTTCTTTGGAGATTCCATGATTATGGGACTCTTGATTGGGATGGCAATCGGCTTCTTTGCTGGTTACGATCTGATGAAGGTCATGCAATTAGGCGTCTCTATGGCGGCTGTGCTGGTCTTGATTCCGAAAATGACCTCGCTGTTCATGGAAGGTCTGATGCCGATTTCCGACTCAGCACAAAAATGGTCACAGAAACGTTTCAAGGGCCGGAAGTTGTTTATCGGGTTGGATGCGGCAGTCGTTGTCGGGAATGCCGATGTTATCACGACCGCTTTGATCATCATCCCACTGACCATTTTAATGGCTTTAGTTTTACCAGGTAACCAAGTGCTGCCATTTGCTGACTTGGCGGTTGTACCTTTCCGGGTTGCTCTTGTTGTGGCACTGACAAATGGGAATCTTTTAAAGAACATCATTATCGGTTTAGTTGTGACCGCCTCACTGCTTTGGTGCGGAACCACGACGGCTCCTGTTCTGACAGAAATTGCGAAGTCAGTGGGCATCAAGCTCGGCGCAAACTCACTCTACATTTCGTCATTTGCGGCAACTTCAATGATTCAAAGCTTTGCGGTTTACTTCGCCTTTACTTGGCACCCGCTGATTTCGATTCCGGTATTGCTCGTGATCTTTGCCGGTGTTTGGTACTTCTTTGATGGTATTAAGCATGTGAACGCAGCCATGGATGCTCAGAATGAAAAGAGTGCCCAAGCGTAACTTGTTGTTGCTGCAGTTTGAAAGGAGAACAATAAAATTGAAGATTTCTGATATTAAAGTTTATAAGGTCAAGCCGCGTTGGATTTTTGTCAAAGTACTGACGGATGAAGGTATCGCTGGCTGGGGTGAGATGATTTCCGGCACAAAAACAGAAACGGTGGTTGCAGGTGCCAATGAGATGGGGAAAAAACTCATTGGCCGGAATCCATTTGAAATCGAACGCCTGTGGCAGGAGATGCATCGTTCCTTCTTCCGTGGCGGTCCGATCAATGGCACCATTATCTCTGGTTTGGAAATGGCATTGTGGGACATCAAAGGGAAAGCCTTGAATCTGCCAGTTTATGAATTACTTGGCGGCGCCGCGCGCGATCGGATCCGAGTTTATTCGTGGATCGGTGGCGATCGGCCATCTGATGTTGCAGAACAAGCGCAAGAACGCGTTGACAAAGGGTTCACAGCTATTAAAATGAACGCGACTTCGGAGTTGCACTATATTGACTCTTATAACAAGGTGCAAGCTGTCGTTGATCGTGTTGCGTCGATTCGTGATCAGGTTGGTGATCAACTTGAAATTGGAATTGATTTCCACGGTCGGGTTCATCGGCCAATGGCGAAAGTTCTGGCGCATGCTTTGGAACCTTACCATCCGATGTTCCTAGAAGAAGTCGTTTTGCCTGAAAACTGGGAGTCATTTGATGATATTGCCCACGAAGTTTCGGTACCACTGGCGACAGGCGAACGGTTATACACGCGCTGGGACTTCAAGAATTTATTCCGCCAAGGAGCCGTTGATATTGTTCAACCAGATGTTGCACTTTGCGGCGGTATTTTGGAAACCCGCAAGATTGCTGCAATGGCCGAAGCCTTCGATATGGGGGTTGCCCCGCATGCGCCATACGGTCCAGTTTCCTTAGCCGCTACCTTGCAAGTCGATGCCTGCACGCCGAATGTTTTCATTCAGGAACAAAGTTTAGGCATTCATTACAACCAAGGCTTTGACCTGTTGGACTTTGTTAAAAATAAAGAAATCTTCCAATACAAAGACAGTTATGTTCAATTGCCAAAAGGCCCAGGTCTTGGCATTGATATGGACGAAGACAAGATCAAAGAAGTTGCACAAGAAGGTCTTGTTTGGAGCAACCCGGCATGGAAGAACTATGACGGGACCATCGCCGAATGGTAAGCATTTAAGTGAATTGGTAGATGTTGGTTAACTGAAGGAGGAGGCATTTAAATGATTGACGTGACAGCAACCGCTGTTTTGCTTGGGGGATTACTCTATCTGGAATTGCAGCAGCAGTGGCAGCTAAAAATCAAAACGAAGTCGTCCAAATTCAAAATAGCTTTGTCCATTGCTGCAGCTATTTTAATTGTCGCTTTGTTTTGGACGACCAATACGATCAGTAACCTACGATTGGTCTTTGTGGCTGTTCTAGTGGCTAGTGTCGGACTTTATCGGCAAGGACTTGGAGAAGAAAAGGTCATCACTTATGGTTCCATCGCACATGCCAGTGATTATGCGCGCTATGATCGGGTCATTACTGAGCAAATCAAGCAAGGAACAATGGTCACGTTCTGGTCCAAAAAAGGTGGCAGTTATTCGTTGACCTTTGATCAGCCGGAAACGGTGATCCGCGACTTCTTAAAGCAACATTTACCACAGCATGTTAAGTTGCTAACCGCTGAGTCATTTGCTCACTTGGAGAAAATCGAGGCGCATGATGACCGCGATCGCCAAGCCAAATTGTTACACGCGATTCGTAATCGACCACAACGAAATCAATTACCATGGCAAAAACGCCGGTCATCTTCGACTGCTGATCATGAAAGTCGGTAATCGTGTGCCGAGGCTCCATTAAAACAGACTGCAACCATCAGCTTCTGGTGATTGCAGTCTGTTTGATTCGTTTCTGTGAGAATAAGATCTATTTTCCGATAATGCCAAACGTTCCCAGCACAATTCCAAAAATCAGCACTAGCACAATCAGTCGTGTGCTTTGATTGTACGCAGAGTCCTTGATTACCAACACTCGCAGAAACGTATTGCCAACTGACGAAATATGGCCAACCATATTCATGCCTAGCGCGCGACTCAATGTAGACCTCCTTAGAACATTGTTTTAATCATTCCAAACGTTCTCATATCCGTCAGGGGTGCCATTATCGCCAATATTTTCTTTCCTGATGGCCTTACGAAGATCATATGTCATATCTGCTTTAAAAATATTCTGATTAACAGGCGTTAAACGAATGACACCATTTTTATCTATACTTGGTTGATATTCAACATTTTCACCAATGTTGAACGAGACAGGAATAGGGATCACAATTGAATTCCCCTGTCGACTAGTCTTAACCGTCATGTGCATCACCCTTTCTGATGTCATTATATTTGGAGTGAGGTAAACTGCCAACATCATTGCTTGTGTAACAAAAGTGTCCGTCAATGTGTGAAGTTACAGGACTGACTATACACGCTATATTTGCTGAACAAGCTATAAAATGACGCTGGTACTACTTATAGAGAGCTCTGTTGCATGCTTTCAAAAGCAGTCGCTGCCACGGTGACACGAGCAATTAAAAAACGCCTAGAATCTTTGCGACTCTAGGCGTTTTGCTATTTGGTATGGCATAATGGATGAGACAAGAAAGTGAATGACGGTTGGCAAATCCAACGTATTGTGAGGTGATCGCCTATGCGCGATGATCAAAATCTATACGAAGGGAGGTGCCTAGTTGTCCGTTGCTGACGCCTTGATGCTGATGCTGGTCTTTGGTGGTTTCATACTATCATTGATTGCGCTCATCATCACGATTGTGGTAGCAATCCTAGACAATCAAAAAGACCGTCACTAAACTTTTGACGAGTTTGACGGTCTTAATTGATTGATTAAACGAATGTCGACCGTCTTCAACGGTCTTGTCAGGGGAGTACTGGTAGCAGCCGGTGCTCCCTTTTGTGTCTTCATTATAGCATGCAGTATCAAGGTGTCGCAACGATGTCAATTTCAAATCTTAGACAACAACAAGACCGTCACCAAACCTTTTGACGAAGTTTTGGTGACGGTCTTTTTAGGGAGTGCTGTTTGAGGCCAGCACCCCTCTTTGTATCTTCATTATAGCATGCCGGATCTAATCGTTGCAATAAGGCTAAACTTGAGGCGGTGGGATTTTTAAACCATCTGAACCTTAACCTCCTCCGCTACATCCGGTATACTGAATTGAAAGCGGCAACAGTCATTAGCAGGGGGATACAGAAATGGCAGACAAGTATATGATGGCAATCGACGAAGGAACCACCAGCACGCGGGCGGTTATCGTTGATCACGCCGGCAACATGGTGGGTGAGGCGCAAAAAGAATTTACCCAATATTTTCCTGAACCTGGTTGGGTTGAGCATGATGCTAATGAAATTTGGGAAGCCGTGTTGTCAACGATCGCAGACACCTTCATTTCGACCGGGATTCAGCCTAGTCAAATTGCCGGACTTGGGATCACGAATCAACGTGAAACAACGGTGGTCTGGGATAAAAAGACTGGTTTGCCGATTTATCACGCGATTGTCTGGCAGTCACGGCAAACGAATGGCATTGCTGAACAGTTGCGCAAAGCAGGGCATGGGGATGCTATTCATGAGAAAACCGGTCTCTTGATTGATGCCTATTTTTCTGCGACTAAAATTCGTTGGATTTTGGATCATGTTCCCGGTGCCCAGCAGCGCGCAGAAAATGGCGAATTATTGTTTGGCACGATCGATACGTGGATAAGCTGGAAGTTGTCTGGTGGCGCTATTCACGTGACTGATTATACGAACGCAAGTCGAACCATGTTGTTTAACATTCATACGTTGGATTGGGATGACGACATCCTGCAACTGCTGAATATTCCGCGCGCGATCCTGCCTGAAGTGCACAGTAACTCCGAAATATACGGCGAAGGGGCGGCTTATCACTTCTTTGGCAGTGCTGTGCCGATTGCCGGGATGGCCGGCGATCAGCAGAGTGCACTTTTCGGTCAGTTGGCGCTGGCACCGGGTATGGTTAAGAATACTTATGGCACCGGCTCGTTCATTGTCATGAACACCGGTGAAAAACCAACCATGTCCGCGAACAATTTGCTGACAACGATTGCGTATGGCATTGACGGTAAAATTAATTACGCACTTGAAGGCTCGGTGTTTGTCGCCGGTTCAGCGATTCAGTGGCTGCGTGATCAAATGGGGTTGGTTGCAAAGTCACCAGATACGGAGGCGGCCGCCAATGCGTCAACCAGTAATGATGAAGTCTATGTGGTGCCCGCCTTCACAGGTTTGGGGGCGCCATATTGGGATGCTGAAGCCCGCGGTGCGGTTTTCGGGCTGACACGCGGCACGACGAAAACCGATTTCATCAAGGCGACTTTGCAGGCACTAGCCTATCAAACGCGCGACGTGGTCGATACTATGTACAAGGATACCCAAATCGCTGTCCCCGCCTTGCGTGTTGACGGTGGTGCTGCTAAAAATGATTACTTGATGCAATTCCAAGCCGATATTTTAGGCAAGCCGTTGGAACGAGCGGCAAATTTGGAAACAACGGCAATGGGCGCCGCTTTTCTGGCCGGATTGGCAGTTGGCTTCTGGCAAGATACGGATGAACTCAAAAAGATTTTCAAGATCGGCAAGCGGTTTGAACCGCAGATGTCAGAAGCCCGGCGCGAGAATTTATACGCTGGCTGGCAACAAGCGGTCGCCGCTACACAACTATTTAAACATCGGCCACTGCCAAAAGCGTAGTTGATGGTTGGATGAAGTGAAAAAGGCAATGATCACTGTTTTTTCAAGTGATCATTGCCTTTTTATGTGGTTACGAGCAAGTTATCAAAGCCTGCTAGTGACCGTTAATTTTTCTGCCCACGTTTCCGCACAACATAACTATCCAGCAAAATACGGCTCATAACTTGCAGCGGCAGGCGTGATGCCACCTCATATTTGTCGAAGTAAGCGGCTTTGGATTTGTACCCGACGAATAACTCATCGGCATATTGGACAATTGGCGCTTCTGCGTTGGTTGTCAAAATGATTTGCGGAATGTCGCGCGCCGCCAAAGTCTTTGCTGCAGCAACAAGCTCTGGGGTTTCGCCATTCAACGTGATAGTAATGGCGACTGCCTTCGGGCTGACCTGACCGGCAATCGTTTGAATGATATTTGGATCACTGAAAAACTCGGCGTACTTACCTAATAGTTGCAACTTTAAAGTGACTTCCGACGCAATTGATTCAGATAAGCCGCGCGCAAGAATCAGGACGATTTCGGCCTTAGCTAGCAATTGAACCGAGTCTTCAATGACAGAAACCTTCAAATTTTCCAGCGTATTATAGACTTCCACTTGGTTTTGCATAATGACTTTTTTGATTTGGTCGTCAACTTGGTCAAGAATGCTGAACGGTGCGGCATCGCCTGTGCGTTTTAGCAAATCGTGACGGAAATCGGTATAGCCATTAAACCCCTTTTTCTTCATGGTGCGAACAACGGTGGCAGGAGAGACATTGGCCGCAGTACTGAGTTGGGTGATGGATGCGTTAACGACGGCTTGCTGATGATTTTCAATGTAATCCCAAAGGTACGCTTCGGTGGGACTGAGTGTAGCCATGAATTTGACCTCCTGAAAAGCATTTTCAGTACTGGCGCAGATTCGCCTGAAACTGAAAACCGTTTTCGGCTGAAAGCGGTTAACATAAGGATAAGCAAAACAAACGACACAAAGGAGCGCTTAACTTGATTTATACCCTGACTTTAAATCCCGCAATTGATCTATTTATTAAAACCCAACAGATGGCGCCAAATACGGTTAATCGAACCGACAGTTATGATGTGCAAGCCAATGGTAAAGGGGTGAATGTCAGTTGCATTTTGAAACGGCGTGGCGTGGACAATACGGCGCTTGGCGTTGGTGCTGGGTTTACGCTTGATTACATCGCCGACTTTTTAACGCAACAAGGTGTGCCAAATCATTTTTATAAGGACGCTGGCTTTACCCGGATTAATGTCTTTGCGCGGGTTGTGACAACCGATACGGAGTATAAGTTGGTCAATCCGGGGCCGCAGATTAGTGCGGACACATTAAATCAATTATACCAACAATTAACCACGCTGGGGTCAGACGATTGGTTATGCGTGTCTGGTAGTTTTGCGCAAGGCATCGCGCCAGCCTTTTTATTAAAGCTGGGTGCATTGAGCCAAAAAAATGGATTCCAGTTGATCATTGACAGTGCGTATCCTGAAGCAGTTGAGGCATTGGCTTACAAGCCGCTGTTGGTGAAACCGAACGATGTTGAGTTGATGAATTGGTTCCACCAGACCGGGGAGGCTGATTTAACGACCATGATTACGCTAGGCCATCGGGCATTGGAAGCTGGGGCACAGAACATTTTAGTGTCACTTGGTGCGGCAGGTGCCTTGTTCATGAATCAGGATGTAACGCTGGTTGGCAATGCTCCTAAAATTGCCGTTCTAAACACGGCTGGTGCAGGCGACACGATGCTTGGAACCTTTTTAGCCGGGTTGTATCAGCATCATGATCTGGCAGAGACGCTGAAACTGGCGATTGCGGCTGGCAGTGACACGGCACGACAGGCATGGATCACTGATTTTTCAAATACCGATGAGTTGTTAGGACAAATCAAAATTCGCAAGATGGAGGGTTAAGTAATGGCAAAGTATGATTTAATCGCCGCGACAGGCTGTGCAACTGGTATCGCTCATACGTACATGGCGCAGGAAGCCTTGGAACAAGCGGCTAAGAAAATGGGCTTGACAATTAAAGTCGAAACCCACGGACAAACCGGGGTGGACGATCCGTTGACACAAGAAGAAATCAGCGGCGCTAAAGGGGTTGTCATCGCATCAGATATTGATGTCGACGCCGATCGCTTTGCTGGCAAGCCACTGGTCAATGTCCCAGTTGCTGCTGGCATTCGTGAACCGGCTAAACTGATTCAAGAAGCGTTAAGCAGCGATACGGCGGTGTTCATGCCTAAAGGTGGCAAAGCCACGGCTGAAGCCGGTGAAAAGACCGAAACCAGTTCAGCAAGTATCGGGAACAAAATTTATACGAGTTTGATGAATGGTGTTTCACACATGTTGCCACTAGTGGTCGCCGGTGGTGTCCTGATTGCGATTTCCTTCTTCTGGGGCATTTATTCTGCCGATCCCAAGAACGCTCAATACAATCAGTTTGCAGCCATGCTGAATGCAGTCGGCGGTGCAGCAATGGGACTCATGGTGCCAGTGCTGGCTGCTTATATTGGTGAAGCTGTTGCTAAGCGTTCCGGCTTGATCGTTGGGATGGCAGTCGGCATGATTGCTTATAACGGCGGCAACGGGTCGGGTTTCTTAGGCGCTATTGTTGGTGGCTACATGGCCGGATTGGTCATCTTATTATTGCAAAAGGCATTTGCTTTCATGCCTGACAGAGAGTTCCGTGGGTTAAAAGCTATTTTTCTGTATCCGGTATTAGGCGTTTTCATTGCCGGATCAATTATGTTTTTGATTAATACGCCAATGAAGGCGATGAACTTAGGCTTAATGGCTTGGTTAAAAGGACTTGAAAGCTCCAGCCCGATCATTCTAGGTATTGTCGTTGGTGTGATGTGTGCCGCTGATTTTGGCGGACCGATTAACAAAGCGGCTTATCTGACCGGGACGGCACTACTGGCACAAGGCAATTACTTCTTCATGGCTGGTGTGTCAGCGGCCTGCATTGCCCCGCCGTTGGCAACAACGATTTCGGTTCTGCTCAACCCGAAAGCTTATAACCGCGATGAACGCAGTGCTGGCTATGTCAATGCACTTCTTGGCTCGACGCATATCACAGAAGGCGCGATTCCATTCGCCGCGAAGAATCCGTTAATGAATATTCCAGCATTCATGGTTGGTTCGGCAATTGCGGCTGTTTTGACTTACATGTCACGCATTCAGGTGCCTGCACCACATGGCGGCTTCATCGTGTTGCCGTTGGTCAATAAGCCATTTCTCTGGGTTGCATGGATTCTGGTAGGCGCCGCAGCATCAGGTGTTCTGCTTGCCATGATCGCGGGTCGGTCGGCTAGAAAACGTGGTGTAAAAACCGGTGTTGTTGAAGCGGCGTTAGCAACCGAAGCTGCCGATGACGATGTCGTTGCTGCCCCAATAGCTGTCGACGATGCTCGCAATCAACCTGCACCAACCACCGATGATGATCAAAGTTTTGATCCTGGCGAAATTCTCAACAAAGAATTTATTGAGGTCAACGTACCTGCTAAGACGCGAGATGATGTTTTGCATTATCTAGCTGACATGGCGGTCAAGGATGGACTTGCCACCGACGCAGACGCCATTTTTAAAAAGTACGTAGCGCGTGAAGAGGAAGGATCAACAGGGATGGAGAAAGGGATCGCCATTCCGCATGCTCAAGATGAAACCATCAAACGATCGGCTATGTTGATCTTGCACTTGGCGCAACCTGTTGAGTGGAAAACCTTTGACGGCAAGCCTGTCAATGCCGTGATCTCCTTCTTGATCCCGGAACATGACAGCGGCAGTCATCTGAAGTACTTGTCCAATACGGCAAAGTTGTTGACGCACGAAGACTTCGTCAAGAGTTTCCAAGCAGCACAGACACCAGATGCATTGTATGATCTATTTAATCGTTAATTAACCAAAATGGCTTTCTGACACGTTCGGTCAGGAGGCCATTTTTGATTGGGAATTTTTCACGTTGCTTGTGATCGGGTGCAGCAAAAAGGACCGCTGGGTGGGCGGCCCTTTTGTTGCGATCGTTTGGGGGACGATCGACGATTGCTACTTTGGAGGAGTAAAAATGAAAAAGTTGGGTTGGGGTTTGTAGGAATGAGTGGGTGGCTCATTTCTATGTTTCCTATACTACCGGCCGGGTGTGAACGAAATGTGAAGACAAATCCAACAATTGGTTATCGTTTTGTGGCGACATTGTTCACATTTAAAAAAGAGTGTAGAACAATGCTTTACAGACAGAACTGTTTAAAAAAACTTTGTCGAAACAAGCGTTTTCAATGCAGATGAGGTCATTTAGTGTTAAACTTTTGCCATTAGTACAAGTCGCCTATAGGCCAAGTTATAACGCGCTCACCAGCGCTGCAACCTGCGTGTAAGGACCTTGGTCGCAATGGTCAAAGTGCGACCATCACGCCCAAGGCCGCTTACACTCCGGTTTCACCCACGCTGGCTCGCGCTCACTTGTTTTGGGGGAACTTTATATGAAAAAACGACACATCGTTGCTCGGGTTCGACGCCCGGATGGTTTAGTATTGGATTTTCGGTTACCCAAGGATGTCACACGTGCCATTAACGTCAGTCAGCAAACAGACTGGTTTGAACGTTTACGCGGTGGTTTGATTGTTGTGCCCATGGCGCCATATGTGGGTAAAGGCGAGACGGCATTGTTTGTCGGTCGCATTGAGCGGGTTTATTATTCAGATCGGTTTTTAAAACGGTTTACCCGTAGCCAATTCTTATTGCCTGATGTTTGGCGAGAGCAGGACATGCTTGAAAGTTATACTTTCTTGCGGCACGATCATGCATGGTTGAATCAGCAGTACCTAAAAGATGATCTGCGCTACTGGTATTATGATGCCAATTCGCACTTGCTGGGTGTCGTGCGTGATTGGCATTGCAAACTGGTTTACTATCGTTTCCATCGCCAAAAGCAGCGGCTCATTCCGAATTTCTGAATCATAATCGGCACTTTCACCAAAAAAAACGACCCATGCCAGTGAAGCAGGGGGTCGTTTTTTGGGTAAAAATCTGCTCTGGTTTATCACCACAACCGTTCAAACCGGTCAGTTTATGATCTGCCAACAGCCTCCTCCTAAATGGTTCAATCATTAATCATAGAAAATACTGACCAGTTAGGATCGCAACAAGGACTAGCAAGCCAGGCAGCAGATTAGAAATACGAATTTTAGTAATGCCCATCAAGTTTAACCCAATCCCCAAGATCATTAAGCCGCCGACTGCACCAATTTCGCGGAGTGCGTTCGTCATCAATGCCTTGGGAACGAATTGGACTAAAAAACTGGCGAAGAGTGTGATTGTGCCTTGATAAATGATCACTGGCAACGCGGAAAAGATCACGCCAACCCCGAGTGACGCGGTCAGCATAATCGCCATGAACCCGTCCATGACGGATTTAGTATATAGCGTGGTATTGTCTCCAGAAACGCCCGCCTGAATCGCGCCTAAAATACCCATGGCACCGATGACAGCAATCAGGGTGGCGGTCACGAACCCTTCCGCAAAATGCTGATTGCCGCGGGCAAAGCGCTGTTCCAACATCAAACCGAGGTGGTTCATGCCATCTTCAATATGCAACCACTCACCGATCAAGCCGCCAAGGCAAAGGCTGATGACCATAACAATAAAACTTTTTGTCTGCAAGGCCATTTGAATGCCCAATGCGAAGGTACCAAGCCCAAGACTTTTGGTGACAGTATCTTTAGCATGATCGCTAATACTGTGGAGAATCAAGCCTAAGAGCCCGCCACCGATAATCGTCAACCCATTGACAATAGAACCCATGAACATCATTTCATTTTCCTCGTTTACCTATTTTTGTAGTATTAAGCCAATCGCCTCATCATACCATGCTTGTGTGCCATAAATAACGCGTCATTTTTACCAAAAAGGTGTCAGTATCAGGTAAAATAAAGCAGTCACCTGCATACAATTTTGGGGGATGACTTTTTTAACGTAAAAGCTTGCAAAAAACAAACGCATGTTCGATAATGGAGACAGCGTAAATTGACACTCGGATGTATATGTTTAAAATAGCGTGCACAGGTTTTTGGAACTGCTGGCGCATTTTTATAAGACAAAGCGTGCACTGGCATGGTTAAAGACTGGGATATAAGTGGTCTGGTTGAGCTATTGTGACCAAGGTGCTTACACACAGACTTTTGCGCCAGTGAGCGCATTTAAGGAGACAAGTATGGCTAAGAAAACGACAGCAAAGAATGATAATGCTAAATCCGATGCTACAGATCGCGATACCGAACTAGAAAAAGCCCTTCAGAAGATCAAGAAAGCCTTTGGTGAAGGTGCCGTCATGAAGATGGGCGATCGACCGGAACTGAAGGTTGATGTCGTCTCAACAGGCATTTTATCCTTGGATCTTGCACTCGGTGTCGGCGGGTTACCGCGTGGCCGAATCGTTGAAGTCTATGGTCCTGAAAGTACCGGGAAAACAACGATTGCGTTGCAGACTATTGCCGAATTGCAGAAATCAGGCGGCAAGGCGGCTTACATTGACGCCGAAAATGCGATGGACCCGAAGTATGCGGCGGAACTTGGCGTAAATATTGACGACTTACTGTTGTCTCAGCCAAACTCTGGGGAACAGGGGCTTGAAATTGCTGAAATGCTGATTGAATCAGCGGCTGTTGATATTGTTGTCATTGACTCTGTCGCAGCCTTGGTTCCCAAGGCTGAAATTGAAGGTGCCATCGGGGATAGCCATGTGGGCTTGCAAGCCCGGCTGATGTCGCAGGCACTGCGGAAGATGGCCGGTTCGATCAATAATACCAATACGCTGGTTATTTTCATTAACCAATTGCGTGAAAAAGTTGGCGTGATGTTTGGCAACCCAGAAGTGACACCGGGCGGCCGTGCCTTGAAATTCTATGCGTCTGTACGGATTGAAGTCAAGCGTGGGCAGCAGGTGAAAGACGGCAAAGATGTTGTCGGCTTCGCTAGCAAACTGAAAGTCACTAAGAATAAGGTCGCACCGCCGTTTAAATCGGTTGAAACCACGATGTCATTTGGTCACGGGATTGAACACAATACCGATATGATTAACTTGGCAACCGATAAAGACAATGACATTGACGTCATCACCAAGTCTGGCTCTTGGTATAACTATGGCAAGGAACGTTTGGGCCAAGGACTTGTCAACGCATCTCACTACTTGGATGAACATCCGGAAATTTCTAAGGAAATTGAAGAAAAGATTCGTGAACAAGTTGCGCCAAAGAAGCCTGAAGAAACCGATGAGAAGCAGGATGATAAGAAAGACGATCAGGCATCTGCTGATAAAAAGACCGGAAAGACAACGACCACTGATACTGAAAAGAAAGCCGACAAGAAAGATGACCCTGCCAGCTTCGGGGTTGATCGGTTAGTTTAAGCAACTGATGGATATTTGATTAATCGCCGTTTACACTTTGAGAAAGTGTGCGGCGATTTTTTGTCTTCAAAACACAAAAATGCCCGCTACCATCGCAGCGGGCGTTTTTGTTATTGGGTGATCGGATGGGGGCCAATCACCGATTTTTCTTTGGAGGAGAAAAATGAAAATTAGGTTGGGGTTTAGGAATGAGTGGGTGGCTCATTTCTATGCTGTTAATACTACCGGCAAAGTGTGACGAAAATGTGATCGTTACGTTGTCATTTTGTTAAGGTTAACCGAGTTTTTTTGAGCGCGTTATAGCCTAGGCTTGTTCGGCTACCAGATTGTGCTGCAGAGCAACCTTTAATGCTGCACCCAAAGCTTTCATGCCGGTATCAATTTGCGCCAGACTAGGACCAGTGAAGTTCAACCGGGCACCGTTGGACAAAGCCGCTGTCGCATATAGATTGGTTGATGGCACATAGGAGATATTGGCTTCCGGTAATAGGTGTTCTTTCATGAACGCGCCCATATCGAAGCCGGCTGGCATGGTGAGCCAGATAAAGAAGCCGCCGTCAGGATTAGTGAAGTGCGCTTCTTCTGGCAGATAACGCTTCATCGCCGCCACCATGGCATTCTTTTTCTCACGATAGCAATCCTGAATTTCCCTGATATGTGCATCAAGATCGTTATTTTCCATATAGGTATTGATCCCGTGCATTACCAGATTGCTGGATTCCAGATCACTGCCGCCTTTTAAGGCCAGCAACTCTTTTAAAAGATTGGGCGCAGCGACCAACCAGCCCATGCGCAGACTTGGAGAAAGAATTTTACTAAAACTGCCAAGATAGATGACGCGTCCTTCTGTGTCAAGTGACTTGATCGTCGGCAAGGCTTTGCCAGTATAACGAAGGTCGCGATACGGATTATCTTCCAAAATCATGACATCATACTGGTTGGCGAGGCGAATAATTGCCTGCCGCTTGGCCAAGGACATCACAACCCCAGTAGGATTTTGAAAATCAGGAACGGTGTAGATGAACTTGACTTTGCGACTCATTAGAATGCGTTGTAAGGCATTGATGTCCATGCCATCAGCTTGCATCGGTACTTCGTAATAGGTGGGTTGATAGGCGTTAAAAGCAGCAAGTGCACCTAAGTAAGTTGGGGCTTCAACAACCAAACCGTCGCCTGGATCCAACATTAACCGCGCCACTAGATCGATGCCTTGTTGAGCGCCTTGGGTCATCATGATGTCATCGGCGTCGACCTGCATCCCAGTTGTCTGCAGACGAGCTGCAATCTTGGCACGTAATGGTTCGTAACCTTCTGTGCTGGCATATTGAAGCAATTCCCTATCGCCACTTGTAAAGTTTTGACTAAATGCCTGATTAAGTTGTTTTGTCGGGAATAAATCGCGATCTGGATAACCACCGGCAAATGAAATGACATTTGGACCAGAAGCAGCAAATAGATCTTCTAAACCTGAATGACCAGTTTTTTGAGTACGCGTTGCGAATTTCATGATGAATCCCCCTTTGACGTTTGCAATTAAAACGGGTGCCGACGTCTTTGTGACGTTGATGCTTTGGTGAAGTACCAACGTTTTCTTATTGACACTAGTGTAAAACGGCTTGTATGATTGAGTAAAGCTCAACTATTTCAGTTTATGGTGAATTTTATTCACCTTAAAAGGAACGAACAGCTGTTATTCCTAGTCTAAAAGGATTTATCACAACGAAGTGACAGTTGGTGTCACATCAAGGAGGGGCAAATGGCTAACTTTTCTTATGAAGTTTTTAGCAAGGTTGTGGAGCGCGGCACATTAGCGAAAGCGGCGGCGGAGCTGAATGTAACGCCGAGTGCCGTGAGTCATAGTGTCAGTCAGCTGGAAACAGAACTGGGTTTCCCACTCTTGATTCGTAATCGAACGGGGGTGGCGCTAACTGAAGACGGGGCGCAGGTGCTGCCGATTATTCAAAGCATCCAGAATCTCGAGGAGCAGCTGACGCAGGTTGCGGACAACATTAATGGGGTTAATACCGGCCGTATCCGCATTGGTGCGTTCTCGTCGGTTTCGACGAATTGGCTGCCAACAATTATCCGTCGCTTCAAAAAGCGCTATCCGCACATTGAAATTAGCGTGGTGCAAGGCACTTTTAACCGGATTGTTGAAGCGGTCCGACTGGGAACTGCCGACATTGGTTTTTCCTCCTTACCAGTTGGCCCTGGCGTCGTGGTAGAGCCGTTATTAAAGGATCCCATCTACTGCATCACGCCCAAGCAATTCAAGCCTAAAAACGGCCGCACAGTGACACAGGCCGATGTCGATAAGCAGAACTTCATTTTGCAGCAGATTGACTATGATCGAGATACCAAAAATGCGTTGGATCGCTACCATGTGTCAAGCAATGCAATTAATTATTCTATTGATGACCAAAGCATTCTGTCGATGGTGGAATCAGGTTTGGGGATGGGCATTTTGCCGAAACTAGCGGTGCAGAAGTTAGTTGGCGATGTCAACATGTACCCATTTTCTGAGCCCTTTGAGCGGACGCTGTGTCTCGTGATTAATCCGACCATAAAAAAATCACCTTCTGTGCAGCGCATGCAGCAGGTGATTCATAGTTTCTTAGCTGAGACTTATGGTGAAGCATTTCTCGGCCATCAGGGGTAAAATAGTTAAACATGATCGTCAAGCTGGTCCATGGTTTGATTCAAGGCCGCATCGACGCGATTGTTGTTGCGATTGGTGGCATGGCCTTTGACCTTGTGAAAGGTAATCGTTTCAAAGCGATTGACTTGGTGCAACAAGGCCTGCCAAAGCTCGGCATTTTTAACTGGTTTGCCATGGTTGCGCCAATTGTTTTGTTGCCATTTTACCCACCAACGTTGCTGCATGGTGTTGATGACGTAAGCAGAGTCGGAATAAACATCGACGGGAATATCTGTGCGTTTGAGGGCTTTTAAGCCTTGAATAACGGCCATAATTTCCATATAATTATTCGTTCGGCCATAGTCGCCGTCAGATAGCATTTTTTCGTGATCTCCGTAGATCAGCAATGCGGCCCATGCGCTTTTATCGGTGGGGCGAACCGATCCACCCGCCTGATTTCCTGTATTGCGATTACCGCCATCTGTATAAAGTACAATTGATTCAGCCATGATTTCCTCGCTTTCTAACTGCTATCTATTGTAGGGGAACGCGTTTTAGATGGCTAGACACATCACTAAGAAAAAATTTTGAAAAGAGGCTGCTGCATGGAACGCTATCTTATTGCACTGGATCTAGACGGCACGACTTTGAATGCGGATGGACAATTAAGCGCTGGCACGATTGCCGTCCTCCGCGAGGCACAAGCCGCGGGACATCTCGTTGTCATTACAACCGGCCGTCCGGATTCGATTTCGGAACATTTCTACGACGACTTGCAGCTTCATGGCCCGATGATCAATTTCAACGGCGCGCTGATTCACATCCCGCACCAACACTGGCGTTATGAGCAAGAGGTCACCATTCCCATTCCGGTGGCACTGTCGTTACGGCAGCTAAAACGCGACTTTTCCTTTAAAGTTATGGTGGCAGAAGGGAAACAGTTGCTGGTGGCTGATCGACCATACGCGAACATTCCGTTTTTGCCAGATCGTCCGCATCCTAAGGCGCTGTTAGATGAGCAAGGTTTGCGGCAGCCGCCTATTTCGGTCACGATGTTTATGACGGCTAAAACTTTTGATCCAGTTTCAAAACAAGTCAACGCATTGTATCCGCATTTGGCGGCCAAAACGTGGGGTGCTTGGAGTGGTGAATACACTGCGCTTGAAGTGACAAGTAAGAATACCAGCAAGTCACGGGCACTTGCCTACGTGGCGGGCCAATACGGAATCGATCAAAAGCATATCATTGCGTTTGGCGATGACATGAATGATCTTGATATGTTGCAGTTTGCGGGTCATGGTGTTGCGATGAAAAATGCCCGTCCTGCGATTCTTGCAATCGCCGATGCGCAGACCCCTAACGATAATCAGCATGATGGGGTGGCAAACTATTTGGCAGATTATTTGAAACTGGCTTAAACCATTGTCGCAGGAAAAATGAAAATTATGGGAGTCAACTAAACATGACAACGCTTTATCTTGTCCGTCATGGGCAAACAGAATTCAATGTACAAAAACGAGTGCAAGGCATGGCCGATTCGGCACTGACGCCAAAAGGCATTGCGGACGCTAAAGCTTTGGGTCAAGGCTTTAAGACTAAAAACATTCACTTTGACGCGGCTTTTGCCAGCGATTTAACCCGCGCGGTAGATACTGCCCATTTTGTTTTGAGCGGTTTGGATGAACCGATACCGGTGACGACCTTGATGGGGTTGCGTGAAGAAAATTACGGCAAGTTCGAAGGTCAACTGGCAAATGATTTTTCCTTAGCGACCATGGGGATTGCTAACTTTCACGATGCATTGGCCAATCAAGAAATAACGTTGGCCCAGACGGCAGATGCAGCTTTTACGGCGAATATGGATCAGCACCCGAACAAGGCGGAAACGAACCGCATGGTACAGGAACGCTTGAATCGAACTTTGCGTGCGATTGCTGTAGAGGCAGTCGCCAAAGACTGGGAGCGAGTATTGGTCGTCTCACACGGGACAGCGGCGCTCATGTGGTTGAATTATGTTCACTACAACATTGATGGTCGCGAAATGCTAGACAATGCTAGCGTGACGAAACTGATGTGGGAAAATGATCGATTTACTGTGACGGATTTCAATGACCTTAGTTTCTTGCATGCAGGTCAAGCCGCTAATTAAGTGGCTTAGTGAAGCTCAACCTGATCACGCCAAAAAATGATATCAATCCAGACGAGGCACAAAGCGGCGCCTACTAAAGCATAAGTTCCGATTAGCGTCGTTAAAATACCTGTCACGGCAGCACCGGTAGCAAATGATAAAATAATCGTCCCAATTGTGGCCGCGTCTTTGCGGCCTTTTTGCTGCCCGCGGATGAAGCCATCATAAAGGCTTTGCGCCGCGGTGCGGAGGTTGCCGGTCATCATCAGTGAAGTAAAAGGGCCGCCTTTTAAACGGCGAAATTCCTGTAGCTGCGCGGCGGCGATGAGTGAAACCAAAGCACTGGCGGCTAGATCAGGCAGCCAGTGGCCAAACAATGTCACGATAAGAATCAAAGTGATTTCGTATTGAATGAGCCACCGTTGTTCGGTTAAAGGTCGTGATTTTTTGCCAGCCTGCAGTTGCAGTGCGCGGGCGGCCATGGTGCCGAACATGAAAGCGAAGATCGGTACCATGTAACGGACAGCGGTAGTCCATTGCGCCTGACCGAGATGAATACCCAACAAGATGACGTTCCCGGTTTGCAGGCCAGCGAATACCTCACCATGTAAGAGATAGGTGAAAGCATCAAAACTGCCAGCAGCTGCTGTGAGCAGTGTGCCGATCAAAAGACTTTCGTGGACTGGATAGGGTTTCTCGTTCATGTTGGTCGCTCCCTTAAACGCGTTTACAGGCCAGAAACCCGCATATAAGACTTCGAGCTTAACTGGCTTGCGCTCTTGCGATAGATTGTTTGCGACTCATTTTACGCTGATTTTCATGAATGACCATGAAAGTTGTCTTGGGTATCAACTAAAAAAAGCCGATCAGCAGGCTGTCCTGTCGACCGGTTTGACTTTGTTTGTTTGAGTTGAAGATCCCTAAGTAAATAATAACAACCACTCACTGGCACGAGATGCCAGTGATATTGTGAGACAATGTGATTGGAACGTTTATTTTTTTGGCTCTTCGGCTGGTTCTGGCGGGAACGCCAAGACAGTGCCGCCGCCGAGGTTCTGAGTCATCGCGTGGAAATTTGCGACAATCTTAAAGTTGAGCTCTGCGGCATTCTGCCGGTCTTTATCAGCATAATCGGTAATACTCAACAGCGCCGAGTTCTCATAAACCTTTTCTATTTTTCCGGTAAAAGGTGCTTCCATATCTTCTTTGACATGACAAACAACCGCGTCACCGAGATGTAATTTTTCTTTTTCCATAAAATCTCCAGCCTTTCACGGATCCCCAACATATTTGGCATATTATAACAACCGTTCCATAATAGCAAGAGACCAAAGTCGTAAAATTTCAAAAAAGACGAATATTTTATGGCATTTTTGATTTCCTATAAAAATGTCATCAAACACTATCTTTTCATTAATGAATATGACCAGGAGCACTCATAAAATGGTGGTCGACGGCAACGTGTAAGTTTATGTGAAACTTGTGATCGTTGTGGGACGATGTTTTCCAAAACGCAACCAAAAGTGGTTATAATGGAATAAAGCAGAAAGGACGAAAATAGTTATGGCAGCAAGCAACACAACGATTGATCAATTAAATGAAACAGCACAACATACAGCATTGGAAACTTTTGCAAAGTTCTACTTGGATCGCTTCTTCGGCGCCGGTCTCGATGTTTTTTCCCAAATTGATACGCAGGGGAATCTAGCAGATATTAATCATTACTTGCTTGATAATCAACCACTGACTCGCGAGGAATTGACAGCCGGTCTTCTGACTAACCGATCCGGTAACTTGTTGGACCTTTTGAAGCAAGTTAAGGTAACTTTTAATGCGCAAGGCGCACCTGAAACACCATGGAACGATTGGTACGCTGATCAAATTGACGGATTACCGCAAGGACTTTAACAAATAAGGCGGCCGATGGTGATCGGTCGCCATTTGTGTCCTTAGGGTAGAAAGGAACGGTTATGCCGCGATACTTAATTATTAGCGATATTGACGGCACACTAACCGCCAATCATCATGACGTTACGCCCAAAACGGCAGCGGCCATCGCAGCTGCCGTTGCTAGCGGCGCTTCTTTTTATGTTGCCACCGGGCGCATGCACGCTTTAGCGCAGGTTGTGGCCAAACAATTCGAACCAGAAGCTTCGATTATTGCATCGAATGGTGCTGTCTACGATTTTTCCGGCGAGCGGGTGCATCATGTTTTGGGGCAAGCGGCACTTACGGCGGTTGAAACTGTGACCGATCAGTTGGGCCTGAACGCCTTGTATTTCAGCGATGATACCGTTTATTACACAGGTAAAGTGCCGCCTGCCATTGAAGCAGCTGCACGCAAGTTTGCCCCCAGCTCGGTGAGCATTGACGTTGTAGCCTTACCATCAGTTGATGATTTGTTAGCACATGCACCTGCAATTACGAATGGGATCATTTTTGGCCCGCATGATTCGGAAGCATTGGCTAAGGGGAAGGCAGCGTTAGAAACACAGGATGTTTTACATGTTTCAGCCTCTGAACATACTAACCTTGAACTCATTCCTAAACATATTGATAAGGCCACGGCCGTCAAGGAGTTGCAGACGCTCACAGGAATCGGTCCGGAGCAAACGATTGCCTTTGGCGATGGTCTCAACGATCTTGGCATGCTGAAGGCTGCTGGTATTAGTGTGGCGATGGAAAATGCTGTGCCACAGGTTAAGCAGACTGCCCGCTATATGACAGATGCCAATGTGGATGATGGTGTAGCTAACTTTTTGAACGATTTTTTTGAAAAATAAGTAGTTTTATATTAAAAAATTGACTTTTTAAGTTGCTTGTTGGGCCAACGTTTGCCACCATAGAAGATGGTAAACGTTTTTATGAGCGTGAGACAGCCCGGTTAGAAATCCGTATGCAAATTGGCTTGAATACGATGGTTGAATTTTGACCATAGCGTTCAGGGCTTGTATACATGATTCCTGGGTCGGTGAGCGCGTTTAAGTCAAAGCGTGAGCTGGTGCGGTCGAAACTGGCGTATAAGCGTTCAAGGCGCTTGTATGCAGGTTTCTGCACTCGTGAACGTGTAGAGGGGGAAAAGTCATGTATTATGCAGCAACTGATCGTTATGACAAGATGCCTGTTCGTCATGCCGGGAAAACCGGTTTGATGCTACCGGCAATTTCACTTGGCTTGTGGCAGCATTATGGCAATCTTGATCCATTTGGCCCACGCCGTTCGGTTATTTTAGACGCTTTTGATCATGGTGTCTTTCATTTTGACGTGGCGAATCACTATGGTAATGGTGATCATGAACCTGGTTTTGGCAGCAGCGAGAGTTTGCTTGGTCAAATTTTAGCAACGGATTTGAAGGCTTATCGAGATGAATTGGTGATCAGCACTAAGGTGGGGTATGAGATTCATCCGGGCCCATATGGTGTTGGGACTTCGCGCAAAGCGGTCATTCAAGGCTTGAATGATTCACTCAAACGCCTGCAGCTTGACTATGTCGACATTTATTATGCGCATCGCTTTGATGATACGGTTGATTTAGAAGAAACTGTCAATGCGCTTGATCAGACGGTGCGTGATGGCAAGGCACTTTACATCGGGATCTCGAATTTTGATACCCAGCAAACCAAAGATGCGATTGCGATGTTTAAAGATCTGCATACGCCATTTGTGCTGAATCAGTTCAGTTACAACATGTTTAATCGTGAGGCTGAAACTTCTGGCCTAACGAAGGCTCTTCAAGCCGATGGTGCCGGCCTAATTGCTTATGGGCCGCTTTCAGAAGGCTTGTTGTCGGATCGGTATCTGAATGGTATTCCGGATACGTTCAAAATTCATCCGACCAACCAAGCCACTTTTGCCCATGGGAAAGACGCGGTTGTGAAGAAGTTGAACGAGTTAAACGAAGTAGCACATGACCGTGGCCAGACGTTAACGCAAATGGCATTGGCATGGCTGTTACGTGATCCAGTTGTCACCAGTGTCATCATCGGGACCACCTCGGTTGATCATTTGGAAGACAACCTGAAGGCAACCGAAAATCTGACCTTCAGTGCAGAAGAAATCAGCCACATTGATTCGATCTTGAACGTTTAAAGTTGATGTATGAAAAAGAGATGTCTCGGTTATCACTTTCCGAGGCATCTCTTTTTGTCAAGCCTACTTAACGTGAAAAGCCGCCAGATGGGTCGCCAAGTAAGGGGCAGTTTCACCTTTCCCTTGTTTGGCGATTGCTTGCGGTGTGCCAGCAGCCATGATGCGGCCACCTTCTGCACCGCCTTTTGGTCCGAGATCCAAGACATAATCAGCGTTAGCGATCACGTCTAGATCGTGTTCGATGGCAATAACCGTTGCACCGGTTTTGAGCAACCGTTGAAAAACAGCGATCAAGGTTTGAACATCCAAGGGGTGTAGACCTACCGATGGTTCATCGAAGACAAAAAGCGTGTCTTTTTGGGAGCGTCCCATGTGGGCAACTAGCTTCAGGCGCTGCGCTTCACCGCCAGACAGCGTCGGGGTACTTTCACCTAAATGCAAATAACCGAGGCCCATGTCATGCAGGGTTTGCAATGTGTGAGTAATAGCCGGCTCGTCTTTCAGAACGGTCAAGGCGGAGTCCACGTCCAGATCTAGCAAGTCGGCGATGCTGTGCTGCTGCCATTTGATTTTCAGAACCTCGGGGTTGTAGCGACGGCCGTGACAAATCGGGCAAGTTTGCTGCATGTCAGGCAGATACTGGATATCTAAGTTAATGACGCCGGTACCGCCGCATGTCGGGCACGCGCCAGCTTTGACGTTGTAAGAGAAATGGCTACTCGTATAGTGCTTGGCTTTGGCATCAGGCAAACTGGCGAAAAGGTGCCGCAGATGGTCGAGAATGTCTGTGTAGGTGGCGACGGTTGAGCGGACATTTTTACCGACCGGCGTGGCATCAATCGCAACTACATGGCGCAGGCCGCCGCGGTCAAGATCACGAACGAATGCTGGAGCTGGTTGGTCAGCAGTTGCTGACAGCGCTGGTACTAGGGCGTCAAAAATCAAAGTTGACTTGCCAGCACCAGAAAAGCCGGATACCACTGAGAAGCAGTTAACTGGAAAATGGACATGCAGGTCATGAAGGTTAAATCGATCAGTTACGGTTAATTGCAGTTGTTTGGTTTGCTTAATTTCTTGTTCACCAGCTTGCGGGCGAACAATCAAGGAAGCCGCTCCGGTTAAAAAAGGTGCAATCAACGAATGGGTATCATGGCTGATCGCTTCAGGGCTGCCTTGATCAATGAGTCGGCCGCCAGCAACGCCTGCACCGGGACCAATTTCAATCACTTGATCGGCTGCCTCAATGATGGCGGTGTTGTGATCCACAACGACCAGCGAGTTGCCTTGATTGACCAAACCGTGCATGACTTCTAGCAATCCAGAAACGTTTGCAGCATGCAGGCCGATGGACGGTTCATCAAGGACGTAAAGGACGCCGGTCGTTTCAGTCCGAAGCGTGCGACTGAGCTGGATGCGTTGCAATTCACCAGTCGATAAGGAAGCCGCGGCTCGACTCAGGGTCAGGTAACTGAGGCCAAGGTCCATGATGGGCTTAAGCAATTGCGTCAGTTCTTGGATAATATCGTGCGCCAGTGACTGCATATCTGCTGGCAACCAGTGATAGATTTCGGGAATGAACGCGGCTAATTGCGTTAAAGTCGTATCACTAACCTGAGCAATGTTTTGATCCACTAGGTGCTGGCTCAATAATTTCGGGGCAAATCGGCTGCCATGGCAGGTCGGGCAGATGCCAAACTCATAGAAGCGATTCAGCCGCTGAATGGCGCGTTCATTTTTGGTCGTCGCTAAAGAATCTTCGACCGCATTGAAAGCATTCTCGTACTGTGCATGGTCCATATGAAAAATTTTGCCGGTTTTGCTGGGGATATTGATGGCGTATTTTTTACGTTCACCGTGCCAAACCTGTTCTTGCTGATCTTTTGGCAGGTCCTGGAAAGGCGTATCAATATCAATGCCGATTGCTTGTGCGACAAAGGGCATAAAATTGCGACCGGGCAAGCGCCACGAGGCCACGGCACCTTGACGGATTGTCAGTGTTTGATCAGGGATGAGCCGGTTGGCGGCCAGTGTGCGCGCTTGACCAGTACCGCCGCATGTCGGGCAGGCGCCAGTTGAATTGAAGGCGAAATCTTCAGCAGCAAAAGCCATGAAACGGACGCCACAGGTCGGACAAGTGATCATGCCCATACCACTTTCACCGTCATTGGGCAGATCCATTGCCTTGGCAATATCGAGAGTTGGCGACACGCGGTGACCATTAGGACAAACCGGCGAGCCGAGACGGGAAAACATGAGGCGAATGACGTTGAGCGCTTCTGTGGCCGTACCGACAGTTGAGCGGATGCCTGGAACGGTTGGCCGCTGCCGCAAAGCGATGGCACTAGGAATGTGGCGTACTGAGTCAGCAGCAGCAGGACTTGTTTGGCCAAGGCGCCGGCGGGTGTAGGTGGACAAAGCACTCATGTAGCGGCGCATACCTTCAGCGTATAACACGCCCATGGCTAATGAACTTTTACCGGAACCAGACCGACCAGTGATCGCCACCAGTTTGTTAAGCGGAATATCAACATTGAGATGCTTCAAGTTGTTAACGTAAGCGCCGCGAACACTGATATGATCGGGAATTGCCATCAAACCACTCCTTTAAAAAGATAGACATAGCCGGCTACTGACAAAATCGGGCTAGCTACGTCCTGATAATGTCATTGTAACGCTCCTAGAAAAACGGCAACAGTGGGCGACAAAATCGTGTCGTCCAGTCAACTGAAAAAGCCTCACGCAACTGAGCGTCAGGCTTGATTGTGGTGATCTCCATGAGGTGTTTGTGCCACGAGATGACCGGTTTATTCGGTGACTAAGGTGCCAGTTGCTTGGCTGAGAAGTTTGATCAACTTCAGATACTTTTTCTCGCCAAGTTCATGATAGAGACGTTCTAAGTTGCCCAAGTATTCAGGCCCGAGATCCTCAATTGCTTGCTCACCTTCTTCGCTAAGCACGAGCTTGAAGCTGCGACAATCTTCAGGATCGGGTTGCTTTTCAAGCAAACCCCGGTCAATCAGCGGGCTGCTGGCTTTGGTGATCGCAGCCTTGGTGACGTGCATCTCTTTGGCCAAGCTTGTTGGTGTTCTTGGCGTGGCATCGGTCGCCATCCAGAAAAGCAGGTTTTGTTGATTCAATGGAATCTCCGATGTTGAAACCGGTGAAAAGAGTCGGTTGAATTGATTCACCGACTGACTGGCTGCCAAATATTGCTTTTTCATAAAAGTGCTCCCCCTTTTTTTCATAACCTCTGTATACTTTTAGTATGAAGGATTGAGGTTGATTGACGCAATAAATACGGCAGAAAAAAGCTCAATTTGTTAACAAAATCACATAGCAGGTGACTGAATGGTGGACAACGAAAAGGAGCAACGATTCATGAGCGAATGGCAAGCGTTGACAGCCTTTGCAAAAAAGGTATCTGAGCAAGATCACAGTGGCCACGGGTTTGACCATATTCAGCGGGTTGTGGCGACAGCAAAACAACTAGCTGCGCAAACACCAGAGGCTGATACAGCCGTTGTGTTGGCGGCGGCCACGATGCATGATACCTATGACGATAAATTGGTTCCAGATGTGCCAATAGCCAAAGCCGCCGCCCAGCAGGCAATGGTCGACGCTGGCATGCGCGCTGACCAAGTCCAAATGGTATTGACGATTATCGATCACATGTCGTTTAAAGCAAACTTACAACACCATCAATCGTTGCCGGTCGAAGGACAACTGGTTCAGGATGCCGATCGTCTTGATGCCATTGGTGCCATTGGCATTGGTCGTGCTTTTATGTATGGCGGTGCACATGGTGGGCGGATGTATGATCCAGATTTACCACCACGAGCTGACTTAACCGCGGCTCAGTATCGTACAACAGAAGGCACCGTCATCAATCACTTTTATGAAAAACTGTTGAAACTCAAGGATCAATTGAACACCGATGCGGCCAAAAAAATGGCGATGCATCGCCAACAGGTTATGGAAGATTTTCTAACCGAGTTCAAAGCCGAGTGGCACGGTAGACGGTAAGGCAAGGCGGCTCTTTTATGAAAGGACAGCATGGCCAGTTAAAACAGCTGTAGCAATGCGCATTTTTTTGCTTTCTACGCTACATTTTTATAAAAAGGACTTGCGAGCTATGGGGATTTAGTGTACATTAATTAGGCAGTTGTTTTTAAACAACACAGCCATTTGCCGTCTTAGCTCAGTCGGTAGAGCGCATCCATGGTAAGGATGAGGTCGTCGGTTCGAATCCGATAGACGGCTGATAGTACCGCGCCTGACAGATATTAAATCTGTCAGTTTTTTTTGTGAGCACGAACCAACCCGATTAGAAGCCGGAAAGTATGTGGTCTTGGACGTGAGGTCGGGCTTTGATCATTACGACTAAGCTCCTTATGCGTAGGTTTTTGGGACGACTCGCGCGTTATGGTGGGACCTTATGCTTCACTTTCTAAGCATGACACGCCTCTTCACGGCTATGTTTCACCATGCACCCTGGCTTCTAAAATGTTACCCTTAAAGACAAACATGCCAAGAAAGGATTGCCTTCATGAAAATTCTTCGCTCATTTGTCCAACTTGTTGGCGTTGCTGCAGGTTTTATCGCCTATTCGTCTGCCGAACTTGCGTTGATCCGCAGTGAGGCCACGTGGGGAGCCTATGGGGCCATTGGTGCCTTGGTTTTTGTATTCGGTGCACTGATTGCTGCATTGATGGTCTGCTATCGACATTTTTACCGCCAACAACCTGCGCTGGCGGTGGCTCATCCTTCTAGCGTGATCTGGCAAGGTATCGGATTGCTATTTTTGATTCAGCTCATCAACGTGACGCTCACGCAAGTCATGCACGCGCCTCAAGCTGCCAACCAAAGTAACCTGCTTGATTTAGTTAAAAACTATCCGTGGTCAATCAAGTTATTAGCAGTTGTTGGTGGCCCAATCGTTGAGGAGTATCTATTTCGGGGTTTCTTGATGAACAGTTTTGGCTCTTTGAAGCAGCGATCCTGGCAATGGGTGAGTGTGCTAATCAGTGCCGCAGTCTTCGGCTTTGCACATGTGGCCGGAAAAGTGGATTATAACTTCTTCATCTATGCCGCGCTTGGCGGCGTCCTTGCTTGGACATACTTGCGAACAAGAGACATGCGTTATTCGATTGGGTTGCATATGCTCAACAATGCAACAATTTTGCTCGTGTAGAATTTTCCAAACTAAGGTTAGGACATCATTCATAAGCGTCAAATAAGAATGAACAATTTTCGCAATTGGAAGTTGTTCATTTTTTTATTTTCTCATAAATGATTTATTGGGGTTTTAAAGATCCCAGTGCCAAGGCGAAGCAATCGTAGGCCGGATGGGGATCAGCTGTGCAAACAACACAGCGACCGGGCTTTGTCGCTGATGTTGTTAGGCGACTTCGAGACCGCTTTTTGGGCTCGAAGCGCCGTCACGCGTTCCATCCTCATCTGGCCGGAGATTGCGGAGTTTGGCATGGCAAGAAACTTTTAGCCTAGATTGGTCGCATGATCGTCACCATGATTGATTCAATAAGTGAATGTTAATCATGCAAAAGATCAATTTAGCCGATGACGATGATTCTTGCTACACTTAATAGCAAGAATATAAGGAGGCAGTTATGAGATCATTTTTGAAACGAGTGCCGTTACCGATGGCGGGACTGACACTGGGATTGGCATCGTTGGGTAATCTATACAAACTGGCAGGTTGGCAATTAGTAGGGAACCTAACAGGAGGCTTAGCTGCTTTGCTGTTTGGACTGATTTTACTGAAAATTTGCCTGACTCCCTTACACGCAGCTAAAAGTTTACAGGATCCGATCATCGCATCGGTGTCGCCGACATTTTCGATGACCTTGATGATCTTGTGCACTTATTTAACTGCTTGGGGAATGCCGGTGGGGATCGCTACTGTCATCTGGGTATTAGCGGTGATTATCCATTTTGGCTTAATGATTTTTTTCGTTTCACGGCATTTGCTCCCGCAACAAAAAGAATGGCAAATGATTTATCCGAGCTGGTTTGTCACCTTTGTCGGTATCGGCGTCATTCCCGTGACCAGTGGAAAATTCGTGCCAGCACTTGGGCAGCCCCTTTTCTGGCTTGCATTTGTGATCTACGTGGCAGTTTTTCCGTTTGTGCTGCATCGTGTCAGGACAATACCGCTGCCTGAGGCAACACAGCCCTTACTGACGATCATCGCCGCACCGGCTTCGCTTTGCCTGACCGGTTATCTGGCCAGCTTCACGCATCCTAATTTGGCATTTGCAACCGGCATGTTGATTTTTGCACAGTGCCTGTATTTTCTGACCCTTTTCAGCATTCGACAGTATACGCGGCTGTCGTTTTATCCGAGTTTTGCCGCCTTCACCTTTCCACTCGTCATTTCCGCAACTGCTTTGACCCGCTTTATTGCTATCTTTGCCAGCAAGGGGTTGGTGCATAACTTGTTGAGCGTGTTGCAGTGGGGTGAGTGGCTTGTAGCGAGTTTGATGCTGATATTTGTGACCGGCCATTATCTAAACTTTTTGCGGCTTACAGCTAAAACAGTCAAGCAAACAGCAACTGCTACTCAAGAACTGTCTGATTAATAGTCATCCAAAGCAGCTTGGCCATCAGCGGGTTACTTCCGAAGCGCGAGCTGCTTCAACAATTTTATCTAGCATGGCCTGTTTGTGGGGCCAATTGGCGGTTGGGTTTTGCAGCAAGTAAAAATGCCGTTGAAATTGCGGCCCAATTGCTTGTGCCGGAGCATTGCCGAGTGCGACTTGATCCGACAAAAGTGCCTGCCCGACACCTTGTTGTACCAATGCCAGCAGCATGGCATTGTTATTGACAGTCATCATGTGTTGCGGCGAAATACCGGCTGCTTGCAGATAAGCGGTGGTGTAATAGCGCATCCCAGAGCCTTCTTCGCGGGTAATCCAAGTGCCGGTAGACCAACCTGCAGCGATCAGTTGATCCGTACAAAGGGTTGTTCGGACAGCGCCCTTTAAGGTTAAAGGTTGTTCAATAAAGCCTAAATCTAAATGTTGGCCTTCCAGCTGTTTGACAACTTGCAAGGAATTGAGCACGGCGACATCATATTGCAAGTAAGGAAAAGCCTTTTTTAAAGCCGCTGCGATTCGGGAAAATAGAACAGCGGCGACACTTTGCGATACGCCAATATGCAGGTCAACAATGGCATCCTTTTGACTATTTTGAATCGCTTCCTGCGTTTTTTCCCACTCAGCCAGCAGGTTGCCACTAAAGGTATACAAAATATCAGCAGCTGCTGTGGGAATCGTCGCACTGCGTTTGTTTCGTTCAAATAAGGTTGTTTTTAGTTGATTTTCCAGCTGATGAATATGGTGTGACACAGTTGGCTGGCTGGTGAATAAGTGCGTGGCTGCCAAGGAAAAGCTGCGTGTTTCGTAAACGGCCATGAAGGTACGGAGTAGATTAAACAAAAATAAACCCTCCAAATTTTTAATAAACAGAATTGATTAAATCGTTCCATTGATAATTTATCATGATTCTAGAAGCCAAACAAACGCCCGTGTCAGCGAAGACACGGGCGTTTGTTGATGATGCATGGGTGGCATTAGACACGCGCCTCAGAGGCATCCCCTGCATGTGTGTAGAGATCAGCGGGCAGTGCCGTGATCAATGGACTTGGGGCGTCCAAAGCAACGAGTGTGAGATGGTGCAAGGCTCGGGAGCAAAGTGTGTAGAGAATATCACGGTCGGCTTCATTTTGATACGTGGTTGCAGAAATATCCCAACCGATGACTGCGTCAAACTCTAAACCTTTCGCGAGATAGACTGGCAAAATGACACAACCGTTTTTAAGGCTATGGTCATTAGCCGATAGCAAGGTTACTGGTGCATCAAGTTTGAGAGTGGCGTAAAGTTGATCAGCCGTTTGGGCATCTTTGGTTAGAATCGCCACGGTGGTATCGGTTGCCAGCAGTCGCGTCACCAGTTTTGACAAAGCATCAGGCGCTTCCGTGCGCGCTACCGTCAAGACTTCTGGTTTATCACCAGCACGGTTAAACGCCTGAATATGGTCGTGTTCTGGTAATAAAGCTTTGGCAAAGTTAGTAATCGGTTGCGTGGATCGGTAGCTTTTGTTCAACGTAATGAGTTGAATTTTATAGCCGGAAAAAACGTCCTCGATTTCATGAATGAAATCACTAGGCTGATAATTACTGGTAAACACGTCTTGCTTGGCATCGCCCAACAAAGTCAACTTGGCTTTAGGAAAGGCGTGTTTCAAGTACAACAACTGCGCCATACTGAAGTCTTGCATCTCATCAACGAAAACATACTGAATCAGGCTATTTTGACCGCTGCCGGTGCTGAGATCACGAAGATAAAGCAGCGGGGCGGCATCTTCTAAGCGTAATTGATGCGCTTCGATTCCGTCTGAAAAGGCGTCGACCATTGTGTGCCAGATAGCCGGAGCAACGGGTGGTTTCACCTGTGCCATGAATTGCTGATAGTCTTGGAACACATCGTAAAAATGATCGTTGTACAGTGCGTCGTAGATTGGTGAAAATGCTTTTGAGACAATAGCTTCCGAGACAAATCGCTGTTCATCTTCACCGGTTTCGAATTCGTGATCGGCGGTCAAGGTTTCCAATTCAGTTTGTGACAGATCGGAAACGCGCAACTGCGCCCAGTCTCGTTTGGCTTCCATATGAATTCGGGTATTCAGACGTTTGATCAAAGCATTCTTAGTGGCGGTAAACTTATCAACTGGCTGCATCAATGCTGGCTGGGCTTGATAAATTTTTGCGATGGTTGCGGCTGAAAAGAAAGTCTCACCGTTGAACTCAACGTCAATAAAATGCGGTGTCCGCTTCGGTTGCTTAGCATAGTCGTAGATAGCTTCAAGATAGCGCGGCGCTTCTTTAAAGCGACGGATATGCTCAGCAGCTGGCGGCAATCCAGCTGCATCATGTTCATAACGTTCAAATAATGTTTCAACATGTAAGCCGGTGAAACGGTTTGCCAAGAATTCAAACAAGGTTGCCTGCCGCATATTCTTTTCGCCTAAGCTCGGCAAAACTTGTGAGATGTAATTGGCAAACAAGCGGTTAGGCGAGAAAAGCACCATTTGGTCAGCATCCAGATCGCTACGGCTGTGATACAGCAAGTAAGCAATGCGTTGCAGAACCGCACTGGTTTTCCCGGAGCCGGCGACCCCCTGAACCACAAGCAAGTCGCTGGTAGTATCACGAATAATGTCGTTTTGTTCGCGCTGAATGGTCGCGACAATATTTTTCATGTATTCGTCTGATTGATCGCCTAAAACGGATTGAAGGATTTCGTCGCCAACGGTTTCATTGGTGTCGAACATGGTTTTGATGTGGCCGTGTTCGATTTGGAACTGACGCTTGTTTTTCAAAGTGGCGTGTTGTTCGCCTGCTGGTGTATCGTAGCTGACATCGCCAAGGGTACCGTTGTAATAAATAGAACTTACCGGCGCGCGCCAATCATAAACCAAGAATTCGCCATCTTGGTCAATGAAGGTGGCAGTGCCGATATAAAGCGTGTCGGGATCGCCATCTTCGTCAATATCGATACGGCCAAAATAAGGATTGTCCGCTAGCAGGGTGAGACGATTACCTTCGTGTTTGAGAATGGTTTCATTTTCGACGGCGCGGGCAACCATGACTTTCTGCTGTTGAACCGCAGCGTTGGTTTCCATTTGGTCATCGACTTCGGTAACGTTGACCTTGGTATTTTCACCGTAAGATCGTTCAATCCGGCTGGTTTCTTTGTGCGCCGCTTCGATCTGGTCATGAATGGCCGCTAGCCTTGCCTTGAGCTTCTCAATGACCGCCGTGACCCGAGCCTGTTCTTCTGCCTTCGTTGCATTTTCCATAGAAACGGCGCTCCTTTCGGTGTTTAAAATGGTGTCGATAATTGTACGCTGGGCACTTGGAAAAGTAAAGAGCGTGAGCAGGCGCGTTTAGAAACCGGAGCATAAGCGGCCTCAAGCCTAATTGGCTGGGCTTTGGCTAATTAGGCTTGAGGTCCTTATGTGCAGGTTTCTGCGCCTGCGAACGCGTTTAAGACAGTGGCAGGCGCCTGCGAAGTTAACGCGAACTACCGTTAGTTCACCAGCTCCCAGAAGAAAGATGAACTTGCCAGAATATAACACACCTTATCTTGTTGCACGTGAAAACTAGGTGTTACACTTACTCATATCACATTCAATTGGAGGCATAACATGGCTGATTTGTGGCGGACAATTTCTGAACGGCACGGCGAGTTGCTTAGTGCCTTGGGGCAACATATCGAAATATCTTTAATTGCCTTGATGATCGCCGTTGTGATTGCGATTCCATTGGCCGTTTGGGTCCAGACGCATCACAAAACCGCGGCAGTGCTGCTGCAAGTGACTGGTGTTTTGCAAACCATTCCTTCGTTGGCCTTGTTAGGGTTGTTGATTCCGTTTGTGGGTATCGGGACACTGCCAGCGATTATTGCTTTAGTGGTGTATGCTTTATTGCCGATTTTTCAAAATACATATATCGGTTTACGCGATATTGATCCTTCCTATGAAGAAGCAGCCGATGCGTTTGGCATGAGTCGATTGCGGAAGTTGTTCAAAGTTGAATTGCCCATCGCCTTACCGGTTATCTTGTCGGGCGTCCGGACTGCAATGGTCATGATCATTGGTACCGCGACGCTGGCAGCTTTGATCGGCGCCGGTGGCTTAGGCACGTTCATTTTGCTAGGTATTGATCGAAATGATGCGGCGTTAACTTTAATGGGTGCTTTGGCAGCAGCGCTATTGGCGATTGTCTTTTCGTGGCTCTTAAATGTCATGCAAAAAGTCAGTTGGAAGGTCAGTGTCGGGGTTGTGGCGGTTGCCGTCCTTGGTATGGTTGGCAGCCAAGTATACACTTATGCGACCGCACCAAAGGAAACTATCACGATTGCGGGAAAACTAGGCAGTGAACCGGATATTTTGATCAATATGTACAAAGAACTCATTCAAAAAGCTGATCCTGATGTCGGGGTCACGTTGAAATCGAACTTTGGACAGACGAGCTTCTTGTACAATGCGTTGAGAACCGATAAGATCGGCATATACCCTGAGTTTTCCGGGACGGTTCTGGCAAGTTTGACGAAACCATCTGCCGCTCAGCAACAACAGGTGACGGCTGGTAAAGATAATTATCCACTTGCAAAGAAACTGCTTGCTAAACAAGGCCTGAGTTATCTCAAACCGATGGCGTATAACAACACCTATGCTTTAGTCGTTAAGGAAAGTTTTGCCAAGCGTTATGATCTGCATACCATTAGCGATCTTGGCAAAATTGCACCATCCATTCGCGCCGGATTTGATTTAGAGTTCATTGACCGGCAAGATGGGTATAAGGGCATCCAATCAAAATACGGCTTGCAGTTTAAGGTGGATTCAATGGATGCTTCCTTGCGTTACCAAGCTTTAGACCGCGGGCAGATCAATTTGACCGATGGGTATACGACTGATGCGCAATTGCGGCAATATCATCTGGTGGCGTTGCAAGATGATAAGGGGTTGTTTCCGATTTATCGCGGTGCACCATTGATGCGAACGGCCTTTGCCGAAAAACACCCGCAACTTGTAGCTGCATTGAACAAGTTGGCTGGTCAAATTACGGAAAAACAGATGCAGACCATGAATTATGCCGTGAGTGTGAAGAACGAAAAGGCCGCAACTGTGGCTCACCGCTATTTGGTTCAGCATGGCTTGCTGAAGGAGGTGCGCTGATGGCATTGATCAGTCTTGAACACGTCACAAAGGAATATGACGGCAAGCCCGTGGTCAACGATCTTAGCCTGAAGGTCGATCAAGGGGAGTTATTTGTGCTAGTCGGCACCTCCGGCAGCGGCAAAACCACGACGCTGAAAATGATCAATCGTTTGGTTGATCCAACGAGCGGCGTCATCGAATTTGCCGACAAACCGCTCACCAGTTACAAAATGCGCGACTTGCGGTGGGATCTGGGGTATGTCCTGCAGCAGATCGCCTTGTTTCCAACCATGACAGTGGCGCAAAACATTGCCGTGATCCCCGAAATGAAGGGCTGGTCGCGCCAAAAAATTCGGACGGCAACAGACGAGTTACTCACAACAGTTGATTTGCCGCCAGCCGAGTATCGCAATCGCATGCCAAGCGAATTATCCGGAGGGCAGCAGCAACGCATCGGTATTTTGCGTGCCTTAGCATCACGGCCTAAGGTGGTCTTGATGGACGAACCGTTCTCAGCATTAGATCCGATTTCCCGCACTCAGCTTCAGGACATGCTGCTGCATTTGCATCGTGCCTTGAAGACCACTGTCATTTTTGTGACCCACGATATGGCTGAAGCGATGAAACTTGGTGATCGGATCGGCGTGATGCGCGGTGGCAAACTCTTGCAGGTTGATACGCCGGAAGAAATTGCGACCAATCCGGCTAACGATTTCGTGGCGGATTTGTTCAAGGGAGCGCAAGCCAATCAGGGTCTGCAGGTCACGCTCAGTCAGTTAGCACCATTTGCAGCGGATGTGTCGGCCCGGCATGCGGTTGGCGGCAACTTGACGCTGGCCGAGGCGTTGCCGCTTTTAGATGCGCATGAGGCGTTGCGCGTGAATAGTGAACATGGTGCGTTTGTGGTCAATACCCATAGTGTTGTCGCTTATCTCGCAAGTGCATTTGTCGATCAGAACACAGAGACGAAGGAGTGATCGTGATGGCTTATGATTATGGAACGATTGTGATTGGTGGCGGCCCAGGCGGCTTAGCAGCAGCTTACGGTTTAGCAGCAAAGCAAAAAGTATTAGTCGTTGAAAACGATTTGTGGGGCGGCACCTGTCCCAACTATGGCTGCGATCCGAAAAAAATGCTGTATCGCGGTGTCGAAGTTAAAAATGCTGCCTTGCGGATGAATGGTTTTGGGATCAGCGGGACGGCGAAGATTGACTGGCCATCCTTAATGGCCTTCAAGCGCAGTTACACAACCGGCGTACCTGCTGGCACATTGAATGGCCTGACTCATGCTGGGGTCACGACGTTGTATGGTCATGCTCAGCTTTTAGGTGAACATGCTGTCAAAGTTGGCTCCCAAAACGTGACCGGTGAACATATTGTGATTGCAACTGGGCATACGCCTCGTTATCCGGACATCCCTGGGGCCAATCTGCTTAAAACGAGTCGGGATTTTCTGGACCTTGATCAGTTACCAACCAGCATTGCCTTCATCGGAGCCGGTTATGTCAGTGTCGAACTGGCTAACATCGCTGCAGCGGCTGGCGCGGATGTGCATATCATCGGTCATTCTGATCGGTTGTTACGGGCATTCCCCAAAGTCGCTACCGAAGCTTTAAAACCATTGCTTGCCAAGACCGGGATTCATTTTCATCCTAACGTCGAACTGACTAAAATCACGCCCTTAGGTACCATGACCCATCTACATGCTGATAACTTCGATTTGAATGTTGACATGGCAATCACTGCCATGGGTCGTATCGCCAATGTTGCCGACCTCGGGCTAGCCAATGCTGGTATTAAGGCTGATACGCGTGGTATTCCGGTTGACGACCATCTTCGCACCGCAGTTGAGACGATTTATGCAATCGGCGATGTCAATTTGAAGCCACAGCCTAAATTAACACCGGTAGCCGGCTTCGAAGGCCGTTATGTTGCCGAGCAGATTTTAGGCGATCAGACCCCGATCACCTATCCAGCTATTCCAAACATTGTTTTTGGTCCGACTGAGTTAGCCAAAGTCGGTGTGTCACTGGAGACGGCGGAAGCAGCACCTGATCAATACACCGTCAAGCACAACGACACAACCCACTGGTACACCTATAATCGAATTCAGGATCCTGACGCACAAGTTTGGACCATTGTCGACAAAAAGACCGGCCGACTTGCCGGTGCTGTCGTCTTAGCCAGCTTGGCTGAGGACTTGATCAATACCTTCGCAGCGGCCATTGATACTGGTGAAAAGCCGAGTGATTTAAACAAGATCTATGCTTATCCAAGTGCGCAGAGTGATTTGCAGTATCTCTTTTGATATGGGATGATATGACCTTAATTGGTATGTTGTTTTAATTATATGTTGGACTGGTAGGTTTTATGCCAGTCCTTTTTTTATTAACTGATAACCGAGTATTTGAAGGGGGCACTAATGAAATCTAATTTATTGCTGAAGAATATGACGATCAGGTTTGATCGAGAGATTTTACATGATGTCTCTTATGAGTTTAAAAGCGGCTACTTTTATTTGTTGCAAGGCCAGTCAGGTATTGGCAAGTCTTCATTATTGAATGTGCTTGGCTTATTGAAGCGGCCGATTGCAGGCGAAGTGGTTTATGATGGTCAAAATCTTTGGTCACTGGATGATGCGACACAAGCGCGTGTGCGGCTGAAAGATTATGGCTTTGTCTTTCAACAACATAACTTAATCGACACGATGACACTTGAAGAGAATCTCAAAGTGCCGCTTTTAAAAAGCAACCTGCCAGAAGCAAAGAAAGCAGCTCGCGTGACAGCCATTTTGGATAAGCTGGGGCTTGAAGACCAACGTCACATGTTGCCCGAGGATTTATCCGGTGGCGAAGATCAGCGCGGTGCTATTGGTCGAGCTTTGATTTCCGGTGCACGGATTATTTTAGCTGATGAACCAACAAATTCCTTAGATAGTGAAAATGCCCGTATGTTTTATGAACAATTAGCGGACTTTGCTCACCAACAACAGGCGATTGTGATCGTTGCGTCACATGAAACGCTGCCGGAAGACTATGCTGATCAAATTTTGACTATCAATAACAGGCAATTAGTGCCTCAGTCGGGTACTAAACTTTTCAATCGTGCAATTCCAGAAAGCATGGCAGGCCAACCGACAGCATCTGCTGTTACATATCGATCAGATTTGTCCAATAAGCAAGCGCTCGTCTATGACAACTATCAATCAGCAAAAAAACTGCCTATTGGCTTCCTTGTCATTGTTACGGTCATGTTAGCCGTTGCCAGCATAGTTTTAAATGTGCCACAAATTTTGGCAAGTCAGCAACAACGTGAACTCAATCAAGCAACGGATAATTCACTTTTTGTCACGAATAACACCCTTGGTACGGGCAGTCATCAGGATCTCGATCCATTTCGAAATTTGACGATTAAACAGATCCAAAAAATCAAGAAAATGCCGGGGATTACATCTGTACAGCCTTACTACACCTTTCTTTCATATGGCCTGACAAAAGAAAATGTTAGACAGCCGGTTCCCAAAGGGTCCAATTTTTCATTAGGCGGAAAAAGTTATCATGTCGATGAAACCTTTTCAATCCAGCCAATTTATAAGAGTGATTTGACCAAAAAATATTTGTATGCAAATGGACATCCAGCTAAAGTGGGAACAAACTTCATAGTCAGCCAAGACTTTCTTGAAAAAAATCACATATCGACAAAATCTGCGATGGGTAAACAAGTAGCATTTGAAGTCTATATTCCATATGCACAATATCTTTCAGAAAGTGAGCTGCCAACCAATAATAAAAAGAAGGTCGCGATAGATGGCAATATATATGTTCAGCAGCCATTGGCAGCAACCATCACTGGCGTCTATGCCTCAAACTATCCTTATGATCGGTCAGAGCAAGGTAACGCTTTTTTCATGGATGATGCTAGCATGACGACTTTGCTGCACAGCGCGATTCGAGCAAATACAACGTCGGATCAGATTTTTCAAGGCTTCAAGCAACAGCCTTTTGGGTATAGCGCGCTCAGATTGGAAGCTAAAAGTTATAACGATATGGTTTCAATGACTAAAACTATCAAATCAAGTTCCGGTTTTTATAGTGTTTCCTCAGTTGCACAGAATGTGGCGTCACTGAATGCTACTGTGCAGAAAGCGAAGAACGGCACGCGGCAGATTGCACTTTTATTCATCATGGCAAGTATGATTGCGTTGACCATACTTTTCAGTATGAACAATCGACAGCGATTGCGGGAAGTTGGGATTTTAAAAGCGGTTGGTTTCACAACTAAAGATGTTCGGCGCATTCTTTTCTGGAATGCCATGAAATACGGATGCTATTGTTTTGGTGGTGCTGCGCTTTTAATTGTGGTTGCGGCAACGATAATGGCGCTGCGTTTGGGAGTTCACTTCATAGCCATCATTTTGACAGCTTTTATCACAAATCTTGCTCTGAGTTTCGGAGTGACCATTTTTGCTAGCTTATGGCCGATTCGGCTGATTAGCCGTAAGGACCCGATTGACATTATAAAGGCTTCATATGGGCAAAAACGTGGCTGATTTGATTGAATCAAAGGTGCGCTTACCATGCCATTTGTCATTGCTACCGCATCGAATAATTGATGTCATTAGTTGGAACAAAACTGAGCAAATTGATAAGTCACAGATGTAACCTTGCATTGACATCACTAGCGAATTTAGCTAACCTAAACCCATATTCACACAAACGATGAGTAGCTTATCTAAGTGGTCTCCAGAGAGTCGGCAATGCTGTGACGTCGATGACCATGGTAGGCAAAGTTGGGTCGTTTGCGTTATGTTCGGTGGGTGCGCCTTAAGCCAAGAGAGGTCCGCAAGGCGGACAAGTTAGGTGGTACCGCGCGCTTGCGTCCTATGTTGTTATGACATAGGGCGCTTTTTTTACGATAACGAGTTCACAGTCGCAGAAACCTGCGCATAAGGACCTTGGTCGCAATGACCAAAAACCGGTCATCACGCCCAAAGCCGCTTATGTTCCGGTTTCTAAGCGCTCCTGTTCGCGCTCACTATAACGCGCTCGCCAGCGCTGCAACCTGCGTGTAAGGACCTTGGTCGCAATGGTCAAAGTGCGACCATCACGCCCAAGGCCGCTTACACTCCGGTTTCACCCACGCTGGCTCGCGCTCACAATATAAGGAGGAAACAAGTATGGCAAAGAAAATCATTTTAACAGGTGATCGACCAACAGGACGGTTACATATTGGTCACTACATTGGTTCACTGAAAAATCGTGTGGAACTGCAGAACTCTGGAGAATACGAACCGTTTGTTATGATTGCCGATACGCAGGCATTGACGGACAACGCCAACGATCCAGAAAAAATTCGCCACTCTTTGCTGGAAGTGGCCTTGGATTATTTGGCGGTTGGGATTGACCCAGACAAGACGACGATTCTGGTACAAAGCCAGATTCCGGCTTTGTTTGAATTAACGGCCTACTACTTGGATCTGGTGACGGTGAACCGGCTGGAACGTAATCCAACCGTGAAAGCTGAAATTAAACAAAAAGCCTTTGGTGATAGCGTTCCAGCAGGTTTCTTCATTTATCCCGTTAGTCAGGCGGCTGACATTACGGCGTTTAAGGCGACAACGGTGCCCGTGGGTGACGATCAGGAGCCAATGCTGGAGCAGACTCGTGAGATTGTGCGCACGTTCAATCGGACTTATCACAAAGAGGTGTTGGTTGAACCCGAAGGCTATTTTCCACCAAAGGGTCTTGGCCGGTTGCCAGGGATTGATGGTAATGCCAAAATGAGCAAGAGCTTAAATAACGGGATCTATTTGGCGGACGACGCTGATACCGTTAAGCAGAAGATTATGTCAATGTATACCGATCCGGGCCATATTCACGTTGAAGACCCCGGTAAGGTGGAAGGTAATGTTGTCTTTACCTATCTTGATATTTTCGATCCTGATAAGCAGCAAGTTGCTGAGTTGAAAGCCCAGTACCAACATGGCGGCTTAGGGGACGTGAAGATCAAGCGCTACCTGATTGATGTCATGGAGGCAGTGCTTGAACCTATCCGCACTCGGCGGGAGCACTATGCCAAGGATATGGGGGCGGTTGCTGATATGCTCAAGCAAGGTTCGGCTAAAGCCAATGTGGTGGCTAATCAAACGCTTCAGGAAGTTCGGGATGCGATCGGATTCAACTACTTTAAATAGTCAAGTTCCGTCTTAAGCCGGATGTCGAAAACCGTCGTCATGGTAGAATGATGGTATAAGCAGGAAATTGATGATAAGCGTGAGCAGTTGTAGCCTGCCTTTTCACGGAAATACCGTTGTTTTCTGACGGCTTTTTCCGTGAAAAGGTAGGTAATTGTGAACGCATTAGAGGGGAATTCATATCAATGAAAACGAAACGATTAAGTCCAGTTGCGGTCACAAGTATTGTCCTTGGTGTGATTGTTGCTATCTGCCTGATCTTCGGAATCGGCACCTACAACTCGTTAGCTAAGCAGAATCAAGCCGTTGAAGCGCAATGGGGCCAGGTTGAAAATGTCATGCAGCGACGGGCTGACTTGGTGCCTAACTTAGTTAATGCGGTTAAGGGCAACATGGGCCAAGAGCAGAAAGTTTTTGGTGACATTGCTGAAGCCCGCAAGTCGTATGCTAATGCAAGTTCGACAACTGACAAAGCTAAGGCTGATGATCAGTTGAACAAGAGTGTGGGTACTTTGATCAACGTGATTAAAGAGAATTACCCGACACTGCAAAGCAGCAATCAGGTGAACACCTTGATGACGCAGCTTGAAGGTAGTGAAAATCGAATCTCGGTTGAACGTAAGCGATATATTGATCAGGTTCGTGATTATAACCAGAGTGTTGTGACCTTCCCGAAGAATATTTTTGCTAGCATGATGGGCTTAGGGAAGAAGGACACCTTCAAAGCAACACCGGCTGCCCAAACGGTTCCAAGCGTTGATTTTTCAACGAACAGCTCTAGTTCCGGGAAGTAGGTGGCATCATGCGCAGGCACTTAGCGTGGTTTGTTGCCGCGCTGACGGGTTTGTTGTTGTTCACTGGCGCCGCGCAGCCAGTGGCGGCAGCCGAAGATCTGCCGGCACGGCCCACCGAGCATTACTATCTAGATCAAGACAGTGTGCTTGATGAAAGTACCAAGCAACTGATCGACAGTAAGAATCAGTATTACCAAGGCGCTAAACAACAGCCGCAAATTGCCGTAGCAGCTTTAAAGTCGACCCATGGCGACCCCTTGTCAGACTATGCACCGGATCTTTTCCAGAAATGGGGAATTGGCAAGAAAGGTACCGATAACGGGGTGCTTTTGCTTTATGCGAATAATGGCGGCAAGCAGAACATGCGCATTGAAGTTGGTTATGGTTTGGAAGGTGATTTGCCTGATGCGCTGGCTGGGCGAATCTTGAATGACAATCTGAAGGACATCAAGTCACATGATCCTAAAGAACTGAATCAGGCCATTCGCAAGGTTTTCAATGCGGTTGCGACAGTCATCGATAAGAAATACAAGTTCCCTAAAGATCAAAACACGGTTTCTGATGAGACGATGAATCAATATCGCAACTCAAGTCAAGACAGCGGCGGCAACTTTTTGACGAAAATTGTTTTCATCTTTATCGCTGTCGTCGTTGTGGCCATCATCTTTGGTAGTCGCGGCGGCGGTGGTCGTGGTGGTCGCCGTGGTCGAGGTGACAGTAGCTTTTGGCTCTGGGTTATTCTGGACGCGCTGCTATCTTCTGGCCGCCGTGGCGGCGGAGGCGGCTTCGGCGGTGGTTTCGGAGGCGGCTCCGGTGGCGGTTCCAGCTGGGGCGGCGGCAGTTCCGGCGGCGGTGGTGCCGATGTTTGATTGCAAATATATTTCAATTACCAGACAGCGAGTCGCTGCCTGGTTTTTTGTGCTATGGTTGTTGAATTAGTCTTTTGTGAACGGGAACGAGCGCATGTCATATCGCTTATCAGTGATATCCGATGACGGACAGGTAGTTTACGTGTGCAATCCCGTTGTTGAAAAGTGCGATCCTGATTGGGTGAGCACACGATCATTTTTGGAGGATTTGTTAATGCGGAATTTGACCATCGGTAAGCCATTGAAATTAATCGTGCTGTTCACGATTCCATTACTGATTGGCAATCTTTTTCAACAGCTTTATAGTTTTATGGATGCGTTGATTGTTGGGCGGACGATCGGTAAGGATGCGTTGGCGGCAGTTGGGGCAACATCCAGCATTGTTTTTTTGATTATTGGATTTGCGCAAGGGACCACGGCTGGACTTTCTATTTTGACAGCACAGGCCTATGGTGCTCATGATTATCGCCGTGTGCGACGCAGTTTCGGTACGAGCATTTGGATCACAGTTGGGATTTCACTGATTCTCACCGTAGCAGCCGTCACGATGACACGACCATTATTGACCGTGATGCAGACACCACCGGATATCATGGATGGTTCGATTGCCTTTGTGCGGGTTATCTATTTCGGCATTATTGCATCAATGAGTTTTAACTTGTTAAGCAATATGCTGCGCGCACTGGGCGATTCAAGAACACCGCTGTTCTTCTTGATCATTGCGACCATTATTAATATCGTACTGGACTTTTGGTTCATTCTTGGGTTTCATTCCGGGGTGGCTGGTGCCGGCTATGCAACGGTTAGCGCGCAAGTGATCGCGGCGTTGCTCTGTTGGATTTACATTCGCATGCGGATACCGCTTCTAATGATTCGGCGTCGTGATTTGCGCTTTGATTGGCACGATATTGTTCAGCATTTAAAAGTTGGGCTTCCGATGGGGTTTCAGATGTCGATTATCGCAATTGGCGCTGTCATTTTGCAGGTGATGTTGAATACATTAGGCACCAATGCGGTTGCTGCGTATACGGCGGCTGGACGAATTGATCAGTTAGCGACCTTGCCGTCAGCCTCTTTTGGGGTGGCAATGGCGACGTTTGCTGCGCAGAATCTGGGTGCGAAGGAATATGGGCGAATCCGTCGCGGAGTTTATCAAACCTTGATGGTGAACGTCGGCTTATCGGCAGTGCTGGGTGTGGTTATTATTCTTTTCAGCAAACCATTAGTGAATTTGTTTCTCGGGCCGAATCAACCAGCTGTGACGGCCTTAGCCCAGACTTATTTCCACTTCAATGCCAGCATGTACTGGTTGTTGGCGATTCTTTTCACGATTCGTAATTTGTTGCAAGGTCTTGGCCAGACGTTGGTGCCAACGGTTGCGGGATTCTTCGAATTGGGGATGCGGGCGTTTGCGGCGATCTTCCTCGTTGTGCCATTCGGCTTTGCTGGTGCATCGGCGGCCAACCCGCTGGCGTGGTTCGGCAGTGTGCTGGTACTAGTCAGCTCGTATGTTCGGACGATGCGGCGCATTAGACAGCAGGAAGATGAATTGGCCGGGCACCAAGATTAAAAAAGCGTTTGATTGATCGCCAACGGGTCAGCCCGTTAGCATCAGTCAAACGCTTTTTACGCGTTCACGCTCCTTTAAACGCGTTCACTGGCGCAGAAACCTGCACATAAGGACCACAAGCACACTGGCCAAAACCCGGACCCGGCCAATGCACTTGCGGCCACTTATGCTCCGGTTTCTAAGCGCGCCATTTCAGGCTCTTTTAAACGCGTTCACTGGCGCAGAAACCTGCACATAGGACCACAAGCACACTGGCCAAAACCCGGCCAATGCACTTGTGGTCGCTTATGCTCCGGTTTCTAAGCGCGCCAGTTCACGCTCTGCTTTTAAAGTGTTTGCCATAGACTTCTAAATCCGCTTCTCCTTCTGGCAGGATAGCGATGGCTGGCAAATGGCCCCAGTGGTCATAACCGAATTTGGTGAACAAGTTGCGACTGGCTTGGTTATGCCCAAAAATTCGGGCGAGAACGGTGGTTAAGTCGTGCTTGGGTGCTTCGCGGTCAACAAAGGCCAATGCCGCGCTGCCAACGTGGTGACCGCGGGCGGCCACATCAAGGTATAAACTGATTTCGGCAGTTTGGTCATAAGCTGAGCGGTCACTATAAGCCGACAGTGTCAGCCAGCCAACGATTTTGTGGTCAACTTGAATCATCCAAGCGGGAAAATGGTTATTGTGAGCCGCAAACCAAGCTTGTTTCTCAGCGACTGTTTGCGGCTGCAAGTCAGCGGTTGCTTGATGGGTCGGGATAGTTTCATTGTAAATGGCGACAATTTTTGGTAAATCACTGGCTGTGGCAGGGGTAAATTCAATCAACGTCTGATGACCTCCATTTTGGTTAAAATGTGATGCGGCCCGTAAAGGTTGCTAAACTTGCCGTACCGTTATGGCTCATAGCCTCGAGCAATGGTTTCACACGATCACGCAAATCGGTGCTGAGCTTGAGTTCGGTCAAAAGCGCATTGGTTGTTGCAATCTCCCAGTGGGCATCATCTAAAGTAGGGTCTTCGACGATGGTGCCAGCGGTGTAGGTCCATGTGTTATCATGTGCGATTTGTGCCAAAGTGTCCGGCGTGATCAACGTGCGAATGTTGGCGACATCACTTGGAGCAATGGCATACAGCAAGCCTTGAATCATAGCCGCCTGCAGATGCCCAATTTGATCCAGCGCAGTTGGCTGCATTGACCACTCGGCGACATCAACGTGATCACAGACAGCTGCCATGTTTTTGAATAATAAGGCGAGGGCGTTGGCGGAAGCAAAGTACCAAAGACTATGTGCCAGGACAACCCGGTCAAAATGCTGATCGGCGATGGGCCCAAGATCATCCGAAAGATTAGTGTTGAAATGAACCGTTAAGCGATCACCAAGCGGTCCCGCAAGCAAGTGGTTCCATGCTTGGCCAAGCGTCAGCGGGGCGCCGTAGTCAGGTGAGGCGATGTCAATGCCAGTCACATGCCCGGATGAGCCGACTTGATCAGCCAAAACGGCGCTCAGGTCGCCTTGCCCACAGCCGATTTCTAAAATTTTTTCGCCGGGTTTTACCTGCCATGCCTCAGCAATTGCGAGTCGATGGGCAGTTTGGCGACGCTGAATGGTCCTTGCATTGGCGGTTGGACCAAGTGCCATGAGATCTGTAATGTAGTCGAGTCGTTTTTCCATAGGATTTTCCTTTTAAAAATGTGTTGGTTCATGCTCTATCTAAACGCGTTTGCAGTCGCAGAAACCTGCGTGTAAGGACCTCAAGCAGACTGACCAAAGCCCGGTCAATGCACTTGAGGCCGCTTATGCGTCGGTTTCTAACCGCGCCATTGAACGCTCTGTCTGATTATGGCAGGTCGTTTCCGGCGGCGAAGTAGAGGTCATACCATTCTTGCCGGGTCAAAGCAATGTCGCCGGCTTCGGCGATGGCGCGAATGCGAGCGGGTTTGGTGGTTCCGGCGATGACTTGCACATCAGCTGGTACACGCAAGAGCCAGGCAGCAGCAATTGCGTTGGGATTGGTGGTATATTGATCGGCCAGCTTTTGAAGTAAGGCATTTAATTCAGGGAATTTATCGTTGTCGATGAAGACACCTTCAAAGAAGCCATATTGGAAAGGACTCCACGCCTGAATTGCCATATGATGCTGCTGACTGTATGGGAGAAGACCGCCATCATGATCAATGGAACGGGCATCTGCCATGTTTGTATGCATGCCGGCATCAATCATGCCTGTGTGCATCAGGGAAAACTGCAATTGATTGATGATCAATCGTTGCGGCACCGCCTGTTGGAGCAGTTCAATCTGAGCAGGATTGAAGTTGGAAACCCCGAACTGCCGAACTTTACCTTCATTTTGCAATTGCAGAAAGGCTTCAGCAACATCTTCTGGTTCCATGAGCGGGTCAGGTCGATGCAATAGCAAGCTGTCAACATGATCGGTACCAAGGCGTTTAAGACTGCCATTGACAGCATCCACGATATGCTCTTTGGAGAAATCATAGCGATGGGTCGCTTTTCGATCATTGACGATACCGACCTTAGTCTGAATCAGGACTTGATCACGTGTAAAGCTGGCCTTCTTCAACGCATCGCCAAAAAGCTGTTCAGCTTTACCATTGCTGTAAACATCAGCATTGTCAAAAAAGTTAATGCCGACGTCATAAGCAGCATCAAGTAGTTCGGTTGCTCGCGGCCGATCGAGATTCGGCAAACGCATAACACCTAACGCAATGGCAGAAGCGTGCAGACCAGAACGGCCTAGATCAATCATTTTCATAATGAGCATCCTTTCAGAATTGTTCCATGATGCTTTAAGATTATCACAAAAGCAGTGATGATTGCGTGAGAAAGCAGCCTCAAGGACGAGCTAATTTGAGGCTATCGCATGCTTTTGTGATGGTTATTAGGTCTGTGGTATTGGCCAATGACTGACTAGCCAGCAGTCGAGTCTGCCATTGGTCGGACCAAATGTTGAAGAAAGCGCTACTTATAGCACATTCAGTAAAGATTGATGCCGATTTTTGGTAAACTAAAGGTAGATAGACCGATTGTCAGTAATAAGGCTTGTCTAAAAAGCCATGCAGGCAGTGTTTACCGTGCTATCATGGCATTAGAGCATGATGACAGTCAGGTAGCAAACGAAAAGAAATGGGTGGAACGAGAATGGCAAATAATATACAAGGGTTTGTGATGATCGGTGCACAAGCAATCGTTTTTAGCATCACAAATCTGCGGACGCTGAAAACAATTGAACGCGGTAGATATCCAGTTGCCATTGGGGATGATTTTTATGCAGAACATGAAATTTTGCCCGATACTGTTGATGCGATCGTACAAGCGTTTGATGCCATCAATCAAATTTTTAAAGACTATGGCGTACCGACTGTTAATGTATTTGCAAGTACCAGTTGGGCCGAAGCTGATAATGCCGAGTTTGTGCGTGATCAGCTTTATACGCGAACTGGCTGGCTTATTAAAACTACCTCACTATCAGAAGAAGCCTTTTTTCGTACCCAAGCGATCATGGTGAAGTTTCCGCAGTTTAAATCGATTACGCAAAAAGGCACGGTGCTGATTGATATCAGTTCAGGGTCAGTTGAGTTGACTACTTTCAGCAATGGCGTGTTTGGCTTCTCGCGTAATCTGTCACTTGGCCCTTTGCGAGTGTATGAAATCATGAGTGATGTTCAACGCTCGGTGACAAATTATGTTGAAGTGATGCGCGACTATATCGACAGTCGCTTGCTCGACTTTATGCGGCTGTTGCCACAAGGTGTTGAGTACACCAATATGATTTTAATGGGTAGTAATCTGTCGATTTTTCAAAATATCATTCCGGAAGGCAAGCATCAGGTAGAAACTGATCGGCCAGGGTTTGATTTATTATACGATGAAGTGACAAAGGCTTCTGACCAGTACCTTGCAGATACCTATGATTTGACTTCTGACCAAACATCACTGGTTTTGCCGACAGTTTTGCTGGTGTATCGGTTGGTTGAAACGCTCAACAGTCAATCTATTTGGATCTCAGATCTTAAAGCCATTGATGGTATTGAAGTCAATGCAGCACATGAAGGCGGCTTTAAAAAGCTGGGCTTTGATCCGAATGAAGAAATTGTCATCAGTGCGAATAATTTGGCAGAACGCTACCAAGTTGATGAAGCCCATATGCAAGCCACACGGACGGTTGCCTTACAGCTGTTTGATCGATTGAGAAAGTTGCACGGCATGGGCAAACGCGAGCGTCTTTTGCTTGAAGTCGCTGCAACGGTTAGTGATATTGGTAGTTACATTGAAACACACAAACATTACGCACATTCTAATTACATCATCAAAGCATCTGAAATTATGGGGCTCAATGATCTTGAAGTAACCATGGTGGCAACGATTACACGGTTTCACAGCTCCATTACACCGCAATCGGACTTAAAGAACTTTCCAACAATGTCGACCGAAAATCGCTTAGTTGTGGCTAAGTTATCCGCCTTGCTACGCGTTGCAGATAGTCTAGACGCATCTCGCCAACAGAAGATTCAGCAATTACGGGTTTCTGTCAAACCAAATGAAGTGCTGTTAACAGCCAGAGCCGATGATGATATTGAACTTGAACGCTGGACATTAGCACGCAAAGGAAAGTTTTTCTCTGAGGTATTCGGGCTAGGGCTTGAGCTGAAAGGAAGAAACATTTTATGAAGAAACTAGATTTTTCAAAGCCGCGTTATTTTAATAACCGTGAACTCAGTTGGCTGGCATTCAACGATCGGGTACTGGAAGAAGCCCGGGATAAGAATAACCCGTTGCTTGAACGGGTACGTTTCCTGGGTATTACGCAAAGCAATCTTGATGAGTTTTTCAATATTCGCGTTGCGTCGCTGAAAAAAATGGTCACAGTTAATTATGATCAGCCGGATGCAGCAGGATTGAAACCGCAAGAGCAGTTAGACGCAATTTCCGAAACCGCCCACGCAATGGTGGAGAAACAATACACAACATTGGTTCGTTCGCTGTTGCCAAAAATGAGTGCTGTCGATATTCAACTGCTCCATGCATCAGAATTGACGGAGAAACAGCACGATTTTGTCTCAGATTATTTCCATTATGAACTGTATCCCGTTTTAACCCCGATGGGAGTTGATCCGACGCGGCCGTTCCCATTTCTTGGCAATAATAGTCTGAATTTGGCCATTCGGCTGGTTCGGCCTGATGATAAAGGCGATAAGTCACGGTCGTTTGCGATGGTACAGGTGCCTGATGTTTTTCCGCGGGTTTTGCGGCTGCCAGGCGGCGACAATGTCTTTATTTTGCTTGAAGAAGTCGTGCGGATGTTTGTCAGTGAGCTGTTTGTTGGTGCTGACATCAAAGAAACGGCTACATTTCGGGTTACCCGTGACATGGACATGGATGTGGCCGAAGAGGATGCATCTGATTTGATGAAGGAGATTCAATCCCAGTTGAAAAAGCGTCAACGCGGGAAAGTGATGCGGCTTGAGATTGAAGCTGGTATGAGCAAGCATTTGCGCAAACGTCTCATCAAGGCTATGAATGTGAAGGATGAAGACGTTTATGAAATTCATGGTCCGATTGATCTCAATTTTCTCAGCAAATTGGTCAAACAAGTGCACGATCATAAAGATTTGCTATTCAAGCCATTCACACCGTACATGGATCCTGATTTCAAGAAAGAGTCGATTTTTGATGTCATTAAGGATCGCGATGTCTTCATGCAGCACCCTTATGACAGTTTTCAGCCAGTTGTTGACTTTATTCGCGAAGCAGCATTAGATCCACAAGTGCTTGCAGTAAAAATGACGCTGTATCGGGTTTCAAGCAAATCGCCGATCATCCGTTATCTGAAAAAAGCTGCAGAAAATGGCAAGCAGGTCACGGTATTGGTGGAGTTGAAGGCGCGGTTTGATGAGGAGAATAATGTTCATTGGGCGCAAGAATTGGAACATGCCGGTTGCCACGTGATTTATGGTTTGGTCGGTTTGAAGACACATTGTAAGCTGGCGTTGGTTGTTCGTCGCGAAGAGGAAGGCATCAAGCGCTATATGCACATGGCGACCGGAAATTACAACGATGTGACGGCGCGGCTTTATACCGACATGGGCTTGTTCACTTGCAACAACGAAATTGGCGAAGATGCGTCTAATATTTTCAACATGCTTTCCGGTTTTTCGGAACCACCGTATTTTCACAAGCTGGTCATTGCACCACTGGGCATCAGAGACTATCTAATGGATCGAATTGATGAAGAAATTACTGCTGCTAAGGCGGGGCGCAAGGCCTTGATCCAGATGAAGATGAACTCGCTATCTGATACGGCCATGATCGAGAAGCTCTATGAAGCTTCCAATGCCGGTGTCGAGATACATCTCCTTATTCGTGGGATCTGCAACTTGAAGGTTGGTATTCCCGGAGTTTCAGACAATATCACAGTACATTCGATTGTCGGACAGTTGCTGGAACACAGCCGAATTTACTACTTTTATGCGGATGGGCAGGAAAATGTTTACCTTTCATCTGCTGACTTGATGAACCGCAATCTGAGCCGCCGAGTTGAGCTACTGTTCCCGATTTTGCAGGACGATATTCGCGAACGCATCATCAAAATTTTCAGTATCATGTGGGCAGATAACGTTAAAACGCGAATTTTACAACCGGACAGTACGTGGGTTCGTGCTCAATTACGCGGGGTTACAAAACTCAATGCACAGGCATACTTCATTGAACATGCTGAAGCCATGGGTGAAGCATTGCGACGTGAGGAAGTTGATGATGCTCCTGAAGACTTGCATGCAACGCATACTTTTATTCCGATAACCGCACCCAAGGAGGACGATGACGCATGACGCATCATTTTGCAGTAATTGATCTTGGCAGTAACTCAGCTCGGATGACGATCTGGGAAATCGAGCAAGAGGTTGTCAAGCCGATCAAACGGCTCAAAGAAATGGTGCGATTGTCTGAGGACATGGGGCCAGATCGCGTTTTGCAGCCCGCAGCAATGGAGCGCACCCTGAAAGCCTTGCAGGGGTTTAAGACGGAGCTGAATAAGTATGCTGATATTGATTTAAAGGCGGTTGCAACAGCTGCTGTCCGCCAAGCCAAGAATCAAAAAGAATTCCTCAAACGGGTGAAGAACGAAGCGGGGTTGATCATCAATGTGATTCCGGGAACGCGTGAAGCCGAGTATGACTTTTTAGGCGTCATCAACACCTTGCCGATTCAAAACGCCTTAATTATGGACACAGGCGGTGCCTCAACCGAGTTGATTCTGGTTCAAAATCGGAAGTTGCAACATCTGGTATCGATTCCTTTTGGTTCGGTCAACCTGTCCGAACGGTTTTTGAATCCGGATGTGATTTCGGCGCCGGAGTATTTTGCCTTAAGTACGTTTATTCATGAGACTTTTAACAGCATCTGGTGGCTGCGGCGAGCACAGAATTTGCCGATTATCGCGCTTGGCGGAAGCAATCGGACGTTGGCGAAAATCGAACGACGTAAGGAAAAAATGGCTGATTTTGAGGCGATTCACGGCTATCGGATGCCGACAAAGCAGGCCAATGCGATTTTTAAGGAAATTCTTGGTGCAGATTTGGCCACGCGGGAGTCAATTCCGGGGCTGTCAAAGTTTCGCGCTGATATTATCGTGGGCGGTTTGATGCCGGTTATCTCGATGATTCGTTATCTAGACTCGGATCGTCTCACCTTCTCACAGTTTGGCTTGCGAGAAGGCGCGCTGTACGATCATTTGAACACGCGTGCAGTGACACAGCGTGAGCATTAGTTAATCATTGCTTAAAAGTCTGGTAAACATGCTGACGGAGTGCGCTGAAGCAGCGATAATGAAGGTACCAATCTAAAGGAGAGCGTGAGCCAGCCCGGTTAGAAGCCGGAGCATAAGTGCGCTCAAGTGCGATGACTGGGTCATGGTCATTGTGCTTGAGGTCCCTGTGCGGAGGTTTCTGGGCTGGAGAACGCATTTAAAAGGATGGATTTTACTCATGAAAAAATTTATGAAATGGCTAGGTCTGGCCGTTGCAGGCTTGGCCTTGCTAACTGCAGCACCGCATGTGGTGCGAGCCGATACTTGGTCACAACCAGTGGCAACAATTGGTTCCTCACTGACTGCTGATCAAAAAAGCGGCACCTTGAGCACTTTACAAAATGCTGCCGGGGTCAACAATGCCAGTCAACTGACCGTGAATGGGGCCACACTGGTGAAGTACCTCAATCCTTCAGGTAGTACTTTTACTGAAAGCTCAGGCGTCTGGTCTAGCGCGTTGGTTCAAAAGACTGATAATGGGGGCATTAATGTCAAAATCGTCCCTTATAATGGCACCAATAACATCACCACCATCACCGCTGATCAATATCGTAATGCGGCATTAACCGCTGGGGTTAGCAATGCCAACCTCTACATTACCAGCGCGGTTAGAATTGATGGTTCAGGTGCCTTGGCAGGGGTTTATGCGGCTTTTGCTCAAAATGGCGAAAATTTGAATAACCAGCAAATCAATGCTGCTCAGCAGGAAGTCAACACCTTGAGTTCGATCACCCAAGCGAATAAGGACAAAGATGGCTATTCTGACAAGCAGCTCAATAATGCCGTGGCGGGTGCGAAACAGCAAATGGCCAGTCAAAGTAACAATGGTCAGCAGACTTTGTCCCAAAATCAGATCGGTAACATCGTAGACAGTCAGCTTAAACAGAATAATTTAACAACGATTATTAACAACAATCAGCGGCAATTGATCATTAACTTACTAGTGAACGTTCAAAAAGCCGGTTCACTAAAGAACAATGACTTTAAAGCACAGGCAGGGAAGCTGGCCGATTCCATTCAGAATTCTGCTAAAGGCTTGTTTGATAAACTCAATAAGAGCCTGAACACTGAAGAAAATCGGAATTTCCTGCAAAAAATCTGGGATGGCATCGTGAGTTTCTTTAATGGTATCGCTCAATGGATTCAGAGCCTGATCAAATAATTTTAGCGGTTTAAGCAAGGGGTGACAGTTTGTGATGATTCCGGCGATTTTAACAACGACAGAAGGTAGTGGCAATGGTCATACCTTAACTGGCGCAATTTTGATTGGTGCAGTGGTGGCGGTGATCATCATTTTGTTTTTGGTGATTAAGTTACTGGGTGCGATCCTCCGTCATCCCTTTATCAGTCTGATACTGTTTGCACTTGGCGGTTTTGCCATTTTTAAGTTTGCGTTAGTCGGTATTATTGGTGTCGGCGTTTTAGCTGTAGCCGGCGCTGGTGCCTTATGGCTGAATACAGGCGATGGTAGCTGACAGTTTAAGAAGCTGGTGTCAAAATGAAAAAACCCCTGCTGACCAGCGTCAGCAGGGGTTTTTCATCTTTGTCGGTTAAACGCGCGAAGGCAGATCAATTTCTGCTTGTGCTAATATGTGACCCTTCATCGCGTGTCGAGCTTCATTTAGCCAAAAGCCAGCTTGCAGTGGCAATTTCGTATCCAATGCAAAGACGATTAAGGTATAATCGTGATCTTTATCTGGTGGTTGCGGGCCGACATAACCAGCCTGTGTGAATGGGTCGGTGTTGCCGACGAGGTGGCCAGCGGTGGCGTTCTTGCCTTCGACCATTGGCACCTTATTGGTATGACTGGCGCCTGCTGGGAATGTTGTGCTGTCGGCGGGAATATTGGCTACATTCCAATGAATCCATGGTAGGCCGCCAACCGGTACAGCATCGTAGTCAAGGAACCAAAGTGCAAAACTGACAGTTTCGGCAGGGGCATCCTCAATCGTAAAAGGAAAACTCGTAATGGGATAGCCATTTTTAACGTCACTGCCGCTTGCATGCTTGCCATAGCGATCGGCAAGTTGACCATTGATAAGTGGTACGGATAGTTTCATTTGAATTTCCTCCCTTTTATCGCTACCTTAATGATAGAGGATAAAAATAATTAAAGCCAATTTATCACAGAGCGTGAGCTGGCCCGGTTTCTGGGTCAGCAACCGTGTTTAAGACAGAGCGTGAGCGGCCGCGGTTAGAAACCGGACCATAAGCGGCCTCAGGCGTAAACGGCTGGGTTTGGGTCATTTACGCCTGAGGTCCTTATGTGCAGGTTTCTGCGGCTGTGATCGCGTTTAAGGAGTGCAATACGATGCAGGAAGACGTTGAAACATTACTAAATGAAGTCAAGGAACACTATGATCATCCCCTAGAAGTCGATATTAGCGGGGAGGCGAGCGGCGTCTTAACGCACGATCAAAGCCATCAGCAATTGAAAAAAGATGGTACGCTAGTGGTAGCAGTGACGGACACGACCAATGTCGATTACACCTTAAGTCATGAGTTACTACACCTGTTGTTCCAGATGAAAGGTTATCCGCAACTTCAATTCCATTTATTGAGCGGTGATCCGCAGGTAGACGATCAACTTTATGCCACGAGCACCTCGCTATACAATGCTGCGGTGCATATGCTTGTTGTGGCCTGGCAACGCGATCACAACCTTTTGACAGACGCAGCGGTGGCGCAAGTGCTCGCTGGCTTCAAACAAAATGTGCCAGCAGAAGCCGATGACCAGTTGGTTATTTATCGAGTGCTATCGTTGCTTGATTTGTTGGGGTTTTTAAATGGTGAGTTGCCAGCAGAATTAGCAAATGCCTATCCACAAGCTTTGCCGCTTGCACGCGAACTTTACGACTTGCTGGATGCGCAGAAGCTTGATTCCCCATTTGGATTACGACGCGCCGTTGTTCACCTGCTGGCGCGATTTGATACCGTGATTGAACGGCTAGGCTATCAACCGACCAACGATGCTGAATTTGCAACGTTGACGCCTGTTCTGTCGCATCGGCAATTACGCCTTACCTTGGATCAGGTTTTCATGATCAAACACAGTGGCTACCGTGATCGCGAGACCAAGGAACCCGCATATGTTGCCATGGGACGCAGCGATGAGCAAAATGCGTTTGTACTGCCCTTGCCAGAAAAAGAAACAACGCCAGAAGCCTTTCAGCAGTTGTATCAACAATCGCTGAATGACATTCTGACGCAGTATCGGCTCGACTACACGATTCGTTAATGCCGGCCAAAGTTGATGAAGAAACTATTGGAAACGGAATGAACACCGAGCATGATGACCTGATAAAGGACGAAGGCAAAGAAAACAAGGACGATGACCATGATCAGATAACTAATAACGTGTGACCACCGAAATGACTTCATGATCAAGACTCCTTTCTGAAAGTATTTCTACTGTTATGTTACACCTTTTTTGATTTAAATTAATAGCGCATGTGAACCATTTAAACGCAACTTGAAATATTAAAGATGCGTCATGCTAAGGATTGGCGGTTTGATTGCGTATTTTCATCATTGAAAAATATCTGCTAAGAGATAAGCGCGTGAACGAACGCGTTTAGAAACCGGAGCATAAGCGGCCTTTTAGGCTTGAGGTCTTTATGTGCAGGTTTCTGAGCCGGTGATCGCGTTTAAGGAGGGACCATATATGTTTGATCTGCAAACTGCAATTCAGCAGGCGAAGCATGTGACATTCATGACTGGGGCAGGGGTCTCAACAGCATCAGGGATTCCGGATTATCGTTCCAAGGGCGGACTATACGCCGATCAAGTCGATCCGGAATATGCACTGTCTATTGATAATTTACAAGCACATCATGAAGATTTTCATAAGTTTGTTGTCAATAATATGTACTTTCCAGCGGCTAAACCGAACGTTATTCACGAGAAAATGGCAACCATCACCAATCAAAAAGGTACGATTGTTACGCAGAATGTTGACGGCCTCGATCGTAAGGCCGGTGCAGAGCATGTTGTTGAATTTCATGGCAACCTTTATCGCATTTATTGTCAAACTTGTCACAAGCATTTTGACTACGAGACCTATCTGAAAAGTGATGTTCATGCAGCTGACGGTGGTATTTTGCGACCAGATATTGTGTTGTATGGTGAACCAATCAATCCCGATACCGTCAGTGCGGCGATCGAAGCCATTTCAACTGCAGATTTGCTGATCGTGGTGGGAACAAGCTTCGTGGTTTATCCATTTGCGGGGTTGATTGGCTATGCGCAACCAGAGGCGACCATTGTAGCTGTGAACCGTGAAAAGATCGCTTTGCCGGAAGGCGCGCATATGGTGCAGGGGGATGCGGTGAACGTATTTGCGAAGCTGGTAGTCTGAAGCAATCACAACTTAGCTTTTGCTCATCATCTGGGAAATTCTGTAAGTGAAGGCGAAGCTTCCAAAAATAACTTTGTGAGGGGATATTGCCATGAATAAAGGGCGGCTTGAGGCGTTTACAGATGCGGTTATCGCCATTATCCTGACGATTCTGGTGTTAGAATTGCAACCGCCGCACAGCGGATCATTGGCTTCGTTATGGCAACTACGTGGTGTTTTTGCCATTTATCTAGTGTCGTTTTTGACACTCATTGTTTACTGGAATAATCATCATCACTTGTTTCAACTGGTCGAACGAATTGATTGGCGGGTGATGTGGGCGAACTCTTTCTTCATGCTGGTTGTGTCAATGTTTCCATTCTCCACTAGCTGGGTAGGCGAAGGACACGTAGGGACATTTGGCCCTGAATTGGCCTATGGCTTTGTGATCTTGATGGCCAATATCAGCTATGTGCTATTAGTACAAACCCTGATTCGCGTCAATGGACCAACATCGGCATTAGCAGACTTATATCGGCAGCGGCACAACTGGAAAGCAGCGGCCTCAGTCGCGATTGCACTTGTTGCGATGTTATTGGCTTTGCTTTGGCCGCCGTTGACGATCATACTAGACTTATTGATGTTGCTGCTATGGGCGATTCCGGATCAGCGCATTGAACGTCACTTGATGGCTGATTCAAAAAAGAAATCACGCCAATGAACGCATTTTGAAAAGGAGATTTTTTATATGGCAAGAACAATTGGTATTATTGGTATTGGACACGTAGGTGTGACCACGGCTTTTAATCTTGTCAGCAAAGGGGTTGCTGACAAGTTAGTCTTGATTGATAAAAAGGCTGAACTTGCTGAAGGCGAAAGCTTTGACTTGAAGGATGCGCTTGGCGGCTTGCCCACTTATACTGACATTGTTGTCAACGATTATGATGCTTTGAAAGATGCTGATGTGATTATTTCCGCGGTCGGCAATATTGGCGCAATTTCAAATGGTGATCGAATTGGAGAAACCAAGACTTCAAAAGTAGCACTAGATGACGTCGCTCCAAAACTGAAGGCGTCTGGCTTCCATGGCGTTTTGCTAGATATCACCAATCCATGTGATGCTGTCACGAGTTACTGGCAATATCTCCTAGATTTACCGAAGTCTCAAATTATTGGGACTGGGACTTCGCTGGATACTTATCGGATGCGACGGGCGGTTGCCGATACCTTGCATGTGAATGTTGCTGACGTGCGTGGTTACAATATGGGCGAACATGGCGAATCGCAATTTACCGCTTGGTCAACAGTACGGGTCAATAATGAACCGATTGCTGAATATGCGAAGGTGGATTACGACCAGCTTGCCGATGATGCGCGGGCAGGCGGTTGGAAGATTTATCAGGCTAAGCATTATACGAGCTACGGTATCGCCACCATCGCGACTGAAATGACACAGGCGATCATCAGCGATGCACATCGCATCTTCCCATGCGCTAATTACGATCCAGAATTCGGTATTGCTATCGGTCATCCAGCCATGATCGGTAAACAAGGTGTTATCAAGACGCCAACGTTGAAGTTGACAGATGAAGAGCGTGCTAAGTATGTTCACTCTGCCGGTATCATTAAGGATACCTTTGAAAAAATGAAGTAGGTCCTTTTACGAGCGCTCTTTCACGGTCAGCTAATCTGGGCGGTTTGACGCATCCTCGCAAAAAAAAGCCTGTCATCAAAGATTCAAAAGAGACGCCATTTCGGCGCCTTTTTGCTAGTGATGATCCCAAAGCAAAGGAGCAAACATGGTCAAAAAATATACCTTAGTCACTGTCGAAACCCCAAGCGGCTGGTTGCTAATTAATCGGACGAATCCACCATATCGTGGCATGTGGAATACATTGGGTGGGAAATTCCTGCCTAATGAAACCCCAGCTAATTGCGCCTCACGTGAATTGCAGGAAGAAAGTCACATTATTATTCCCCCGCATGATCTGATCAATGGCGGGCGTGTGTTTTGGCATGTTGATGGTGAGTTGCGGGCCGAACTTTTTGCCTTCTTTGGCCACACGGAAGACGAGCTGGTGATGCCGCGAGCCACCCGGGAGGGCATTTTAGCGACTTTTTCAAAAGATTGGTTGTTAGCGGATAATCCCGGCTTGGTACCAGATTTACAGCCGCTGTTGCACTATGCGCTGAATGGCGAACGCCATGATTATGCATCTTATTTTACCGGCGATCGGTTAGAAGATTTTCGCATCGCGGATGGTGAAATTGATGATTAATGTTGGTTTGACGAGTGTAGCCGATCATCCAGAATTAGCGACGCGCGGCAATCGGAGTACGTTTTCGGATTACGCTCAGCATTTTCCTGTACTGGAGTTGGACACGACGTTTTATGGATTGAAGCCTGTGGAACAGGTTCGCCACTGGCAGGCCCAAGTGCCATCTGGGTTTCAGTTCATAATTAAAGCGACGCGAACCATGACGAAACACGAAGAAAGTGCAGACACAGTCGCTGACTTTTCCAAATTTAATGATATGGTGGCACCGCTGGTTGCAAGCCATCAGTTGCAGGCGGTGCTGTGCCAATTTCCGCCATATTTTGGCGTGACCGCAGAAAATGTACGCTACTTGCAGCAACTAAATCGGTTGCTGCCGGATTTACCTGTTGCCATTGAATTTCGACATCCTAGCTGGTATTTGCCGGCTTATCGTGCCAACACGATGGCGCTGTTGCAAGCAGCCGGCGACATTCACGTGATCGTTGATGAAGCGCAGACGACCAGCGGCTCAGTGCCGCTTGTGCCAATTGCAACGAATGCCGATTTAACCATGATGCGCTTGCATGGCCGAAATCCGGCATGGGGTCGAACCGGCGCCAAAACGACTGAAAGAACCAATTATCGTTACAGCCAAGAAGAACTGCAGCAGTTTGGTATCATCGCGCAGCATTTGAAAAGTAAAAATGTTACCGTCATCTTCAACAATAATGGTGGTCACGATGCTGCAGCCAATGCGCAAAGTTTGATCGATTTGTTGGGTCTGGACTTTCCGGGTCTTGCCCCACGACAATTAGATCTGTTTTGATGCTGATTAAGTTGGGATCAAAGAGGCCGGCTCGGATAACAGCACAGCGCTAAGTTAGCATTGAGAGCAAACATATCATCTTCGAAGCGCGACCACCGATCCAGAAACTGGTTTGGCGATCGCGCTTCGATTCTTTCTGACACCATGATCAATGCGTAGTACAATCGCGGTAAGGATCATCATTTTTAAGAAGGAGACTGGTGCATCTATGAAAATCCAAGAAGGCTACATGCCGTTTCATGAATATAAAACTTATTACCGAATCGTTGGCGAACCTAGTGCTGATAAGGCGCCGCTGTTACTGATTCACGGTGGACCGGGGTCGTCGCATAATTATTTTGAACTCATGGACGACTATGCCGAAACCGGCCGGCAACTGATTATGTACGACCAAGTCGGCTGCGGGAAGTCGTCACTACCAGAAGATCCGGCGGTTTATGTTAAAGAAACTTGGGCAGAAGAGTTGATCGCCTTACGAAAGTACCTGCACCTCGATGAGCTTCACATGCTTGGTCAATCATGGGGCGGTATGCTGGAAATGTATTATTTAACCAGCTTCGATCCTCAAGGTATCAAGAGTGTGATGATTGACGGCTCGCCGTCATCTATTAAGTTGTGGATTCAGGAACAACATCGCCTGATCAAATACCTGAGTTATGAAGATCGCGAAGCCATCGCAGAAGCAGAACGAACTGGCGACTTTACGAATGTGAAATATCTGGCGGCCAATGATCGCTACATGGAAAAGTACTGCTGGGATGATCCAGACGAAAACTCACCTGAACCGCTACGCCGGCCAACTAACGGCAAACGCGCCAGTTTAATTGCTGAAGGCCCCAATGAATTTACTGAAAATGGGACGATTAGCGACTTCGATGTAACCGATCAGCTCAAAAACATTCACGTTCCGGTTTTGGTGACCAATGGGACTGATGACCTCTGCACGCCGCTTATTGCGAAAACAGTTGTCGATCATATTCCTAACGCCAAATGGCATCTCTTCGCCAACAGTCGGCATTTGGCGCTGCTTGACCAACATGATGAATTTATCAGTGTTTTGGATCACTGGTTAGCAGCAAATGATTAGCTGTGGGCAACTATACAGCCCCGCTGTTTCCTATGCTATACTAGACTCATTCTGAACTAATGTACGGGAGGCCCTTGCATGGCAAGCAAACCAACTTTTTACGTAACAACACCAATTTATTACCCATCTGGCAAACTACATATCGGCAACGCCTACACCACGATTGCAGCAGACGTGCTCGCACGGTATAAGCGGCTCATGGGCTACGACGTTTTCTTCCTAACTGGGACCGACGAACATGGCCTGAAAATCGAGCAAAAGGCTGATAAGTTAGGGGTGACGCCACAAGCTTATGTTGATGGCATGGCGACCCAAATCAAGCAACTTTGGAAAATGCTTGAAATCACCAATGACAAGTTTATCCGGACCACTGACAAGGAACATGTCGAAGCCGTTCAAACGATTGTGGAACGTCTCATCAAACAAGGGGACGTCTATTTAGGCGAATACACTGGCTGGTACTCCGTTGAAGACGAGGAATACTTCACGGAATCTCAACTGTCGGAAGTTTATCGCGATCAAGACGGCAACGTGACCGGCGGGAAAGCGCCGTCTGGTCATGAAGTGCAGCTGGTTCACGAACCAAGCTACTTCTTCAAGATGAGCAAGTACACCGATCGCTTGTTGAAGTACTATGACGAGCATCCGGATTTTGTTCAACCGGCTTCACGCAAAACTGAAATGATCAATAACTTTATCAAACCGGGTCTGGAAGATCTGGCGATGAGCCGGACGAGCTTCAATTGGGGTGTCCAGATTCCATCCGATCCGAAGCACGTTGTTTACGTGTGGGTTGATGCGTTGCTGAACTATATTACCGCCCTAGGCTATGGCAGTAATGATCACGCTTTGTTTGACAAATACTGGCCAGCCAACGTCCAATTGATTGGTAAGGAGATTGTTCGTTTCCACATTATCTATTGGCCAATTATTTTAATGGCACTCGGTTTGCCGTTGCCAAAGAAAATTTATGCCCATGGCTGGCTAGTCATGAAAGATGGCAAAATGAGTAAGTCGAAAGGCAATGCCATTTATCCGGACATGATTGTTGAACGTTATGGCTTGGATGCATTGCGATATTACTTGATGCGCGCCATTCCATTTGGTAATGATGGCATTTTCACACCAGAAGACTTCATTGACCGGATCAATTACGACTTGGCCAATGACCTCGGTAATCTGTTGAATCGGACCATTGCCATGATTAACAAGTATGAAGACGGTATTTTGCCAGCCTTTAAACCGGATGTAACGCCGTTTGATCAAGATCTTGGCGATGTGGCACAGGCGGCTTTGGCACAATATCACAAATTGATGGACGAGTTGCGTTTCTCCGATGCTTTGGATCAAGTCTGGAAAATTGTTTCTCGGGCGAACAAGTATATCGACGAAACGGAACCGTGGAATCTGGCCAAAGATCCTGCCAAAAAAGATCAGCTTGATGCTGTGATGGCTCACTTGGCCGAAAGCCTGCGTCTGATTGCTCTACTGATTCAACCAGTGATGACCCATGCACCGTTGCAAATCTTCGGTCAGCTTGGCTTGGATCATGAAAATGACGACCACAAGCTTGTCCAATGGGGCGCTTTGCCAGCTGGTGTCAAAGTAGTTGAACAAGGCACGCCAATCTTCCCGCGTCTTGATACGGAAGAAGAAGTGGCATATATCAAGAGCAAGATGACCCCCGGCACCACGAAAGCCACTGTCGATGAAAAAACGCGGAAGTCAGAAATCGAGTTCAAACAATTCGATAAAAGCGAAATTCGGGTCGCAGAAATTTTGAATGTCGAACCGGTTAAGGGTGCTGACAAACTGTTGAAGTTCACGCTCGATGCTGGCGATGAAGGCACACGGCAAATTCTTTCCGGCATTCGGGAATTTTACCCAGATTACGAAAAGCTAAAAGGTAAAAAGGTCATGGCTGTGGTCAACTTGAAGCCGCGCAAGCTAAAAGGCGAAATGTCTGAAGGCATGTTGTTGTCGGCTGAAAGTTTAGACGGCAAGAAAATCACTTTGCTGGAAGTCTCTGAGAACTTAGAGAATGGCAGCTTGGTTGGTTAATTGAAAGGCAATGAAAAACACTCGACTAGTTGTGGTCGAGTGTTTTTTGATGGTCAGAGATAATGTCGCAACAGTTGGTAAAGTTTATTCGTGGTAAGTCAACCCAAAACGTTTTTGTTAATTTGCCACCGGTGCAACGGATGTGGCGACTTTTTTACGTGCAGCTTTTATTCTGTCCTCTGTATAGTATTGCGCTTGCGCATTGAATAAATCGCGATAAATGCCGGATTTAGCCATGAGACTGGCATGCGTACCATCTTGGACGAGTTGACCATGGTCAAGCACCACAATCCGTTGGGAAAAACGGGTTGAGCTCATGCGATGCGACACATAGATGGCAGTTTTCCCTTCAATGAGCTCGTCAAACCGTTGATAAATTTCATACTCGGAGATGGGATCAAGTGCGGCGGTCGGTTCATCCAGAATCATGATCGGCGCGTTTTTGTACCACGCGCGGGCGATGGCGATTTTTTGGGCTTCGCCGCCAGAGACATCCACACCATCGTCACTTAACGCAGTCGTAATTGGGGTATCGATTGTCTCAGACATTCGCTTAACCCGATCGGCCACATCCGCAACAGTTAGTGCTTGCCAAACGCGGTCACGATCAGGCTGGGTCGTTGCCGCAACATTTTCCGCGATGCTATAAGCGAAAAGCCGAAAATCCTGAAAAACAACCCCCAGTAGGCTGCGATATTCGTCTTCATCGTATTTTTGAATGTCGATATCGTTAAGGGTGATTGTGCCTTCAGTTGGTTTGAACAGGCGCACAAGCAGTTTGATGAGGGTCGTTTTACCACTGCCGTTTCGGCCGACCAAGGCAAGGCGTTCGCCAATATTCAGCGTGAGATTGACGTGCCGCAGCGCCCACTCATCGCTGCCTGGGTATTTAAAGCTCACATTATGAAACTGGATGGCAAATTCGTTGTCGTTGCGCTTCTCGACAGGCAGCGAGCCGGACTTTTCGTGATCAGGCAGGGCCAGAAAATCGACATAGAATTGTAGGTAGTCAACCATATTCACATACATGCCAACTTGCTGAAGAAATTGGTAGGCCGCGGTCATAAGTTGTTGAAAATACCCAACCGCGATCATGACGCTGCCGATTGCAAGGTTACCGAGGAGGGCTTTGGCACCGACTAAGATATAGAGACCGATGACAGCAACGGCGATAGCGAGATTTGGCCAGTGACCGTATTTGGCTATTTGCCAGTCGCCATCCCAAATTTGTTGAAGTGATGCCATGGTGCTGTTTGTTTCTCGATGCATAATGAGGTCACTTGCACGGTAAAGGCGGACAACCTGATGATTGTCCATATTTTCAGTGAAATTGAAAAAATAGGTGAACCTTCGATTACTTGGAATGATTTTTTGAATAACCCCTTGTTGAATGCGATTACTGTGTTTAATGCTCCAACTGCCAACGACAATTGGTAAGATCAACAAAGCCAAAATCATCAAGGGATAACGATCATCATTGAGCCACGCACTGGAGGCTGCCATTGGTTTCATGAGGCTAACAAGTGTCGCAATCCCAAAACCAACAGCGATTATAAGCGAAAAGAAGTCCTGCAACCCGTCTTTCATAAGTGTCGATAAGCCACCACTGAAGGATTGCCCAGCCTGAGCTCCAGCATATGCCTTGCGCATGTCTGGATCTTGGAGCGTGCTGTAACTAACAGTTAATAGCTTTTCGGTCACAGCGCGATCGAGTCGCCGTTTAACAGCAGTTTCATGATCCTCGGCGCGCTTGCTAAACCAGCCGCCGCACAATTGTAGCAAAAAACGAACGGCTAAAAAGAGACCGATTAATAGCATGACTTGTTGTAATGATGCCCGTTGCTGTAGCTGATTCAACACGAGCCCAAGAAAGGCAATGTTGAGATAAGGGATTCCCACGGTTGTGAGGGCACGCATAAATTCAACTGGCAGAGCGGCTGAGTCGAGTTCATAAATGACCCGAACCACACGTAAAGCTCGGACTACCGTATTACTTGCCGGCTTCTTTTTTTCGGCGTCTTTAAAGGTTGTCATTGGCTGGAACCTCCTTTGCTTCAGGTTGATAGTATTTACTTTGAATATGATACATTTGCGCATAACGACCATTGTTTGCGATCAATTGGTCATGCGTCCCTGATTCAAGCACTTGACCGTGATCCATGAAGAGAATGGCGTCACAGAAACGGGTTGAGGCGAGTCGATGCGAGATGAACAGAGAAGTTTTCCCCGAGGCTAATTGAGCATACTCTTGGTAAACCTCGTTTTCGGCGATGGCATCTAAAGCCGCTGTTGGTTCGTCTAACACCAAGACAGGAGCATCTTTATACAGTGCGCGCGCTAACATAAGTTTCTGGGACTGACCGCCTGAAAGTTCGATGCCATCATCGCGAGTGTATCGGGTCATAGGTGTATGAGCTTTTTGTGGTAACGTCGCAACAAAATCAGCTAGACCCGCGTCTTTTAATGCTGACTCGACTCGTTGAGGTTGCGGCGGATTCGTCAATGCCACGTTGTCAGCGAGGCTCAATGCTAGAACGATGGTTTCCTGAAAGACGGGGGCGAACAATGAAAAACGAGTTGCTAGTGGTAATAGATCGGCGCTTAAGCCGTTGATCAGAATGGTGCCGCTTGTTGGGTGTAACAAGCCCATCATCAAACGAGCGAGAGTTGATTTACCTGCGCCATTGACGCCGACGATGGCAAGCTTTTGGCCGGCTTCTAACGTAAAGCTGACATCCTTGAGACTCGCAGTTTTAGCTTCGGGATAGCGGAAGGTTACATGGTCAAAATGAATGGTGACCGGTCGCTGCGCTAGTTGTGTTTGTTCGGAAGTGGTGAGCGGGCGAGCCGGTGTTCGCGGCTTAAGCGTCATGAATTCGCGAAGTTCTTGCAGATCGATACTAGCAGTTTGCAAACCACTGAAATCTTTCAGTAATTGGTCAAGTAAGGTGATGAAGCCACTTGTCATGCCAAACATCAAAGTAAATTGAGCAATGGATAGGCTGCCTTGGGTGACGGCAATAACTAAACTCCCGTAGACCAAGGCATCGCGACATAATCCGGCAAGTTCACCAACCTGTGCCCCTAAGAAATGCCGCAATGAGTTGCGGCGTTGCCAAGCATCTTGAAGTGAAAGGAGTCGATCAAGATGGGTGTGATACCAACCAGCCATCCCAAACATCCGAATATCCTTACCGTTTTCAAGCGCATAGGCATTGCGGGAGATATAAGCTTGCTGGCGGCTGAGCTTATTCCAATTGACGTTGTTTGTTTGATACCACTTGCGGTACCAGCTCAGCCCGGCATAACTGATGGCAGCGCTGAGAAGAACCAATGCAAACACCCACGGAATGACGGCCGACAAAGTTGCAAGGAATACTAACAAGGTCGCGATATCAATTAAGGAGCCACGGCCATAAATATAAATAGCCTCTGCACCAGCATATGTCCAACTCAACCCTTTACTGAAAGCGGTGTGCGCCAACCCTTGAACTTTGCCGCTGCTGATTTGGTCATAATCCAGATCCCATTGTTTCTGATGAAAGTCCATCTCAATGACGGTACGTAATTTGGTGCTTTTAACGTTATCGTGGGTCATTAAAAGATAATCAACTTCACTGGTAATGGCTAATCCCAAGCCAGTTAAACCAGCTAACCAAGCAAATTCTCCCAATGTTGCATGTTGCACGATGGCACCGACCAACAATGCCGGGGTGAAAACTCCCAGCAAGGCTGCAGCCGCTTTATCAATGGCGAGACCGGTTGCGGTCCAAGCAAGTGACGGTTCATCTTTTCGCAAGTAAGTTAAGTACCACCTTAAGTTGTTGAACAACCCGTATTTTTTCATGTCGATCACCTCGTTGATCTTAATCTAGCAAAAAATCGGCCACTCGCGGCAGATTATGCGTGAGTGGTCGATTTAACAGCGTGAATGGGAATCGCAATCTCGGTGACAAAGACGGAAGCTTCATATTGGCGATTGATCATGCCATTATACTTGGCCACGAGTTTGTTGACGCGCCGGATACCGAGGCCGCGTTTGTCACTTTTGGTTGAGGCGTACTGATAATCGATTTCTTGATCGGCAGGCCGGGTGTTGGTAACGGAGATGTAAAACTGTTGCTTGACGATGCCGATATACAGCCGCAGTTGGCGCGGCTCACCGGCCGGTTGCTCACTGATCGCTTCGATGGCGTTATCTAATAGGTTTCCTAAGATGACCACCAAATCGACATCTTTAATTAACGGAGTGCTGCCGACAATCACTTTTTCATTGACGGGGATGTGCAACCGTTCGGCCAATGTCAGCTTAGCATTGACGATAGCGTCCAACATGGCATTGCCAGAGTGAACGAGCGGATCAACTTCGTCCAGTTTGTCTTCTAGTTCGTCGAGATAGGCGCGGGCTGCCTGCGTATCCTGATTATCTAAGTAGGCTTTGAGCGCCTGTAGATGATCATGGTAATCATGGCGCCATCCGCGCATATTGGCATAAAGTTCCTGCACTTCTTGCGAATATTGGGCCATCATTTTATCGAGGCTGCGGGCGAATACGGCGTCCTGATCGTTGAGGAATTGACGCATTAAGACAAACTCCAAGGTGCCGGTCAAAACGGTGCTGCAGAAAAGCACAAACCGCACACTTGGCAGCGGCCAAAGCCACCAACCGCCCAAGGCCAGCAATGTGACAGCCAGATTCAAACCGCGCACAGGCCAATTTTGTTGTCGGCGGAAGGTCCACCATAGAAGCAGGCAACAGCCAACTGTCAACAGGCCGAATGCGGCTAGCCACCACCATTCATTCACTGTCATGAGCTAACCCCCGAAAATGTTTAAAGAAGGCCTTTTTGACAAGAGGCGCTTGTTGTCGTGAAACCGGGTAACTGGTGCCATCAGCCATGACGACGGTGTTTTTCTCGAGTTGCGACAAAAAATTGAGGTTGATGACAATCGATCGATAGATTTGAATAAAATTCTCGTCGAGTTGAGGAAGAAACTCTTTTAGCTGACCAGCGACCGTGTACGTCATTTTCTGGGTGTGCACTTGCAAGTGATGATCAGTCACCTCGATGGCACTGATGTCGTACATGGCCACGCGTTGAATGCCATTAACGGTGGTGAAGGCCAACAGCTTTGGTTGCGTTTGCGCGGCGACTTTGCTGATGAGATGCTGCAGCTTGTCACTTGTAATCGGTTTGATGACATAATCAATCGCGTTGACATCATAACCGTCAAAAACGAATTCATCATAGTTACTGACAAAAGCAATCGCCATGGCCGCGTCATGTTTCGGGATCTGTTTCGCTAGCGTCATCCCATCCATGCCTGAACCTAACTTGATATCAAGCAACAACAGATCAGCCGGCTGATCAGCAAAAAGAAAGGCCTCTGCAGTTGGATAAGCCGTCACTTGTAAAGGCTGCGTGGGCGTGGTCAGTTGGCTAAGCAACTGAGTTGTTGCTTGTCGCGTGGCTGCCTGATCGTCAATGATGGCAATGTGCATGGATAGAGGCCTCCTTTTCTGAATTTAGTTCATTGTACTGCAACTGTACCAATCATTTGGTCGCTTTTCCAGAAAGCTAGCCAGGGTGAGTCAGCTTTTTTTAACTGCTGACACTTCGGCTGTTATCGAGCTGCCCCGCCGCTCACAAAAAAATCGCCCGAATTGTGTCGGACGATTGGGTGGTAAACTTCGATTAGTGAAGCTCAACCTTCAAGGCCAATTGCTTGTTGGCACCAGCAGATAGCGTGGTGTTGCCGAGCTTGGTGTACCAGTCGGTTGGTTCGCCAGCTTGATCTGGCAGACCATCGAATGGCTCAACGGCGATGAAAGGCGCCTTTTTATGTTCTGGGCTCCAGATGGTGAGATATGGAAAGTCGCTGATATCGAGGGTGATGCTGTGGTCATGGTGCGGTGATGCGAGGGTTGCCTTGGCAATTTCGCTGTTAGCGAGAATCACGAGACCACCATCAAGAAGATCATGTGTCAGGGGCAAACGATTGCCTTCTGCGCCGGGGATGTCCTCAACATCGCCATTGCGGAATGGCACAGGGCCGATGCCGAATCGTTGTAGTGGGCTGTTTAATGGTTCAACAGTGAGGTCGTAATCGTCGAAACTGCCATCAGCTTTCAAGCCGACATTAAAGGCAGGGTGGAACCCTAAAGCAAATGGCATTGATTTAGAATCGTCATTTGTGACCGTGTAATGTACGCTGAGGCCGCCGTCCGTCAACATGTAAGTGACAGCCAAGGTATACTCAAACGGGAACTTCTTCAATGTCTCAGCATTTTGATGTTGCGTGAAGGTGACCGCTGAGTCGCTCTTATCGCTGACATCAAAGTCATAGTCACGAGCAAATCCATGCTGACTCATCGGATAGGTTTTTGCCCCTAACCGATATTGATCCTGATTAGACTTCCCGATAGATGGGAACAGAATAGGCGCATGCCGATTCCAAAAAGTCTTGTCACCTGTCCAGACATACTCATAGTTGTCGGCTTTATTTACCAGCGACTGCAATTCAGCACCGCGCTCGGCAATACCTGCTTTAAATTTGATGTTTTCAATTGTGATCAACTTGAATTACCTCCTAATAGACGAAAACGCATTCAATACCAGTCTACCACTGGATCACTGACCTGTAATGATTGTTAGCAAGTTTTTCGAACTTCATTTTGATGTTTGCAGTGATCACAAAAACATGTCCGCAGTCATAAAAAAAGAACCGATCATCATAATCGGTCCTTTCTTGCAACTATGGTTAAAGATTAACCTTCAACTTTGTCAGTCCAAGGGGTTGCAGTTTCTGCAAGCACCTTGTTCAAACGATCAATGTTAGCCTTGCCTTCGGTCTGCAGCCACTTCTTACCAGCAGCTTCGCCTTCAGCAGCATATGGCTTAACACCCGGCTTCCAAGTTGCACGGCCACAGAGAACACCATTAAAGGCTGAACCTGCTTGCTTAGCAAACTTGAGTTCTTCAAGGAACAATTCGTTGGTGACACCAGCGGACAGGAAGATGAATGGGAGATCCGTTGCATCTGACTGTTCCTTGTAATACTTAGCGGCTTCTTCCTTGCTGTAAACAGGGGTAACGCCGTCATCGGTGTAGCCTTCAACAAACTTTTGATCAACTGGAACTTCAAGCTTCAAAACAGAAACATTGTATTGCGGCTTGCTGAATTCCTTGGTGATCTTGATGACCTTTTCAGGCTTAGCTTTAGCCCATGCAGCTGTACCAGTTTCGTTGGTCTTACCATCGTAAGAAACCAATTCAAGGAACAGTGGCAGGTCATTAGCCTTTGCTTCAGCACCAACACGTTCAACGAAAGCATACTTGCGATCATTGATAGCGTCTGGTTCATCCGGATCGATGTAGAGCAAGAACTTAACAGCGTCGCCGCCTTCGTTCTTAATGCGCAAAGCACTTTGGTTGTCGATCAGATCTGGGAAACGGCCAGGTTCGGTAGCATCGTAACCAGTCTTTTCATATGAAAGGAGTAGGCCAGACTTAGGATCGCGAACCTTAGCAGCCGGCAAGCCATATTCTGGGTCAAGCAGAATAGCGCTGGCGTATTTGGTTAATTCTTCAGAGACTGCCTTCTTGAAATCAACAATCGTGGTTTCATCAGCCGGCTTGTTAGCTGCAGCTGCAAGCATCTTCTTCAGGGAACCGCGTTGGTCAATGGCCAAAGCTGAGATCACATTGTCATCGTTTGACAATTGCTTCAAGTGCTTCAACTGACCAGCAGTAAGTTTAACAGACATGTAAAAATACCTCCTAGGTAATCCTTAAATGTTCAGTACCTCCATAGTATAGAACAAAATAGAAGTAATAGACATTTTTCGCGGAGCATTTTCATGAAAATCAAAGAAAAAGCGCGGATAATAAATGGTTTCTTGAAATGATCACCCGACGATGAGCCTAGGCAAACTGCGTGCTATACTCTAAACATATTGAGAATTTGTAAAGATAGGTGAAATGCATGACTGATTTGATCACGCCAGAGCTGGTCTATTTTCTGAATACACCCACGCAAGCAGCTTTTTTTAAAACGATTAGCACAACACTTGTTGACCAGCAAATTATGGCGCCGGCTGGGAAAGAAGCGTTGATCACACGTGAGCAGACATTTCCTTCTGGCATGCAACTAAATGAAGTGGCAGATGGCTTGCCGAATATTGCCATTCCGCATTTGGAAGGCGAATTAGTGAAACAAACGCGGTTGGTGGTTGTTCATTTTGCTATTCCGGTCGCCTTCAAAGATTTAGCCGATGCTAGTCGGATTTTACCAGTGAACTGGGTGTTCATGCTCATGAATGCTGAGCCGCAGAAACAACCGGAACGCATGGCACAGTTGATTTGCGCTTTAACGCAATCGCCAGCTGCGCAACTGAAGCGACTATTTGCTGCCAAAAAAGCCGCTCAAGTTGCACGGTTGCTGACACCGCTTATGACAGAAGCATAAAAGAAAGTTGAGATCGCATGGATATTTTTGATTCACACACCCATTTGAATGACACGCCCTATCAAGGCAAAGAAGCCGAGTATATCGAAAACGCTCGGCAACTTGGTGTCAAGAAGATGGCGATTGTCGGCTCTGACACAGCTTTGAATGCCGGCGCATTGGCGTTGGCCCACCAGTATGACAATTTATATGCCATTGTTGGTTGGCATCCCGAGTCTAGCAAGGATTATGACGCGGCCAAAGAGGCATTGTTAATCAAGCAACTGGCGGATTCTAAAGTTGTAGCCTTAGGCGAAATCGGCTTAGATTATCACTGGGATACCTCGCCACGGGAAATTCAGCGACGGGTTTTTCGTCGGCAACTTGAGATTGCACGTTCGTTGAAAATACCGGTGTCAATTCACAGTCGCGATGCCTTTGACGATACCTATGACATCTTAAAAAAGGCTCATGTTGAAGACTTCGGCGCGATCATGCATAGCTTCACCGGCGATGCAACTTGGGGCCAACGTTTTCTGGATCTGGGCTTATACATTTCATACTCTGGCATTGTCAGCTTTAAAAATGCACCGGAAGAACATGCCAGTGCCAAAATTGTGCCCAATGATCGACTGTTAGTGGAAACGGATGCGCCTTATCTCACGCCGACACCCTATCGTGGCCGGCAGAATCAACCGGGCTACACGCGGTATGTGGTGGAGGCCTTGGCGAAATTACGTGAAACAACGCCGGAAGTGATTGCCAAGCAAACATGGGACAATGCCCATCGCATCTTTGGATTAAAGGAAAAAGCATGACAACTATCAAACAAGTCGTGGTCGTTGAAGGCCGCGATGATACGAAAAGATTGAAAGAAACTTTTGGTGCCATTGACACCTTTGAAACCCGCGGCAGTGCAATTGACGAGGCAACGCTCGAACGCATTCGGCAAGCACAGGCTAAACGCGGTGTGATTGTGCTGACCGACCCTGATTTCCCAGGTGAGAAAATCCGCAAAACTATTTCCCGCGCGGTTCCAGGGGTGACGCATGCTTTCTTGCCGCGTCGTGAAGGTGTGCCGGATCATAAAGGCTCGTTGGGCATCGAACATGCCAAGCCTGCCGCGTTGCGCGCAGCTTTGCAGCATCTTTTTACAGAAATGCCAGATGCACCGCAAGTGATTAGTCAGCAAGATTTGCTCGCTGCTGATTTAGTCGGTGGTGTCGGTGCCCGCCAACGTCGGGAACAGTTAGGCGAGTTGTTGCATATTGGCTACACAAATGGCAAACAGTTGCTTCGACGACTCGCAGAGTTTCAAATTAGCCGCGCAGCTTTTTTGGCTGCCATGGCCCAAGTAGATGGAGGACAGCATGACAAAACCTGAAAAAGTTGCGCAGCCAGCGGTCACCAACGCTATTTTAAAGCGCCATGGTTTCCATATGCGCAAAGGCTTAGGTCAGAATTTTTTGACCGACTCCAAGATTTTGCAAAAAATTGTGACAGCCGCCGATTTGACCCCTGAGGATGATGTGATCGAAATCGGCCCAGGGATTGGTGCTTTGACCCAATTCTTAGCGGACAGCGCGCATCAGGTGGTGGCACTTGAAATTGATGATCGGTTGCTGCCGATTCTGGATGAAACATTGGCCGATTATCCTAATGCGACGGTCGTGAATGAAGATGTTTTAAAAACCGACCTAGGCGCATTGGTTGCCGAGCATTTTGATGGCAAGCACACCTTAAAGGTTGTTGCCAATCTGCCGTATTACATCACCACACCCATTTTGCTCCATCTTTTACGCGCACAGCTACCACTTCATAGCATGACGGTTATGATGCAAAAAGAAGTGGCAGAACGATTAAGCGCAACGCCGGGGTCAAAAGAATATGGTAGCCTGAGTATTGCAGTTCAACTCGTTGCGAGCGTGGCAACTGCTTTCACGGTAAGCCGTCATGCCTTCGTACCGGCACCCAATGTCGATTCAGCCATTGTCACCTTGACGCAGCGCACCGAACCGCTTGCAGCTTTAACCGATCCAGCCAGTTTTGATCGGCTAGTTCGCGGCGCTTTTGCTTCACGGCGAAAAACACTCTGGAATAATCTTGTGGTCTTATTTGGCAAAACTAACAAGGCTGCCATTCGATCTGCTTTAACAACCGCCGCCATTGACCCTGGTACCCGCGCAGAGCGGCTTTCAATTGCTGATTTTGCTCGGTTAGATCGTGCTTTGCGAGCGGCGGATTTAATCAGTCAGGCTCACGCTTAAGCACGATAAATTTTTACTAAAAACACCAGCATAAATCGCTTGCCGAAATAAGAAACGCGTGGTATAATTGCAAATTTCTTGCTTTCGTGCTATGATAGACTGCAAGAGGTGAAGTGCATGCCAATCACACTAGCAAGCATCAAACGGAAGCTCGATGGAAAAATCGGTGAGAACTTAACGGTCGTTGCACAAGCTGGACGCAAGAAAGTGACGCGGCGACGGGGGACTTTGAAAGAAACATATCCGGCTATTTTTGTGGTCGATCTCGACCAAGATGAAAATGCGTTCGAGCGCGTCTCCTACAGTTACGCGGATCTCTTGACTAAGTCAATTCAGATCACCTTCGAAGGCGAAGAAAAAGCCTCATAACATTGAATTGTTTTAACAATTAAATCTGTTATAAGAAGACCTCGATGTGAGTTGCATCGAGGTCTTTTGCTGTTTTGCATTTCGGATACGGAAACAGCAAGTCACGCATCGTTACGCGATTTTTACCGTGTATCGGTGAAAATCAGCGCATAAAACAGTATACTAAAAATAACTATACGGTCGATGCATACAACGGGGCTTGCGGTGATAGTGATTGACCGGCAAGCGTATGGGTCGCCAGAGACTGGTGGTTGGATGGAACTGATCGAAAAAGCACCGGCCAAGATTAATCTCAGCTTGGATGCCTTGTATCGCCATGACGACGGCGAACATGAGTGGCAGATGGTCATGACATCGGTCGATTTAGCTGACTATGTGATGATTAGCCCGCATCGCAGCATTCAGGTTTCGACAGATAGCGGCTTCCTACCTGAAGATCCGCGCAATCTGGCCTACAAAGCAGCGTTGGCGCTGCAGCGTCACGCCAATATCCGTCAAGGTGCGCGGATTCATATTGAAAAACATATTCCGGTCGCCGCGGGGCTTGGCGGCGGCTCAAGTGATGCAGCAGCCGTTTTGCGAGGGTTGAATTCGCTTTGGCAACTCGGTTATAGTCGGTCACAATTAGCACGGATCGGCTTAAGTGTTGATAGTGATGTCCCTTACTGTGTTTATTCAGAGACGGCGCTTGTAACTGGTCGCGGTGATGTGGTCACCCCACTTGGCAGCTTGCCGAATTTTTGGGTCGTGTTGGCAAAGCCTCGCGTTTCAGTATCGACGCCGACCATTTTGAATGCCATTGATTATGACGCCGGTTTGCGCCATCCTGATACGCAAACGGTGGTGGCAGGCATTCAAAATCATGACTTTGCACAAATGACGAGTGGCATGGCGAATAGCCTTGAAGCCATCACTGCTAGTCGGTATCCGGAAATGACCGCCCTCAAGCAGCGGCTACAAAAGTATGGTGCCGAATTCGCGCAAATGTCAGGCAGCGGCCCAACTGTTTTTGGTCTGTGCCAAAAGCACTCCAGAGCCATGCGGGTTTATAACAGCATGAAGGGCTTTTGCCGCGAAGTTTACCTATTACGGCCATTTTGCTTATCCGCCACGGGTCCACGGTTTAGGGGTTGATTTTTAGGTAACGCTAAACCATGATGGGGATAGGAAAATGGAGGGGCGGTTGTCATGGAACAAGTTCAACCAAACAAGGCATTCTTCTGGGGCATTTTACTGAATACAATTTATATTATTGCTGAAGTGGCCTTTGGCATCGGCATTGGATCGGTGGCCTTGGTCGCAGATGCGGTTCACAACTTAGGCGATGTGTTGGGACTCGGATTAGCGTGGTTCGCAGATTGGCTGTCAGGACGGCATCCCACTGTCGAACGGACTTATGGTTATAAGAGTTCTTCCATTTTGGCAGCTTTGGCTAATGCCGCGTTCCTATTAGTGGCTATGGGTGCCATCATTGTTGAGGCGGTCACCCGACTCTCACAAAATGCACCTGTTGAAGGCGGCTGGATGATGCTGGTGGCGGGCGTTGGGATTATTGTCAATGGCGCCACCGCCTTGCTATTCCATGGCGGTTCGCAACATGACTTGAATATTCGCGGCGCTTTCATGCATATGGCCGCCGATGCTGGCGTTTCGCTTGGCGTTGTTCTTGCCGGCGGACTGATTTTGCTGACTGGCTGGGAATGGCTTGATCCCGTGATGTCGATCTTAGTTGCCATTGTCGTTTTGGTTGGCACTTGGAATTTGCTGCGCGATGCGGTCAACCTTGCCATGGCAGCAGTGCCAAAAGATATTGACCCAGTGGCGGTTAAAAAGCTCGTGAATGCTTACCCAACCGTTGCTTCTTGCCACGACCTGCATATTTGGGCATTGAGCACGACCGATGTGGCGCTGACCGTCCATGTCGTGCGCACGACCACAGTTGGCAATGACGACTTCCTCGATGCGCTCAGCCTATCTTTGCGCGAAAGCTTTGATATTGCGCACACGACGATTCAGGTTGAGTATGGTCCATACGAGCCGCAAAATAAAATGGAGAACCCTTATTAATCAAGTAATTTAAAAAACGTTGTGTCCGCATGGCCAATGCGAGCACAACGTTTTTTATGTGGTTGTCAAATGATTCGTTGGACGATTTTTTAGCGCAGTTGTTTACGGGCATTGTAAAAGCGTGGATAGCTGCGGTAAACGGCAATAAAGCTACCGATACTGGTGGCGCCCAGTAACATAAAGGTGACCATGATCTGATACATGATGGCTTTGGTGGGATCAATACCCGCGAAAATCAACCCCGACATCATCCCCGGCAAGCTGACCAACCCTACCGTTTTTGCTGAATCAATCGTCGGCGCCATCCCAGTTTTAATTGCATTGACAATGAGCGATTGACTGGCTTGCTTGAGATCAGCGCCGAGTGCCAAACGTTCAAGGACCTGTTGCCGTAAATCATTGAATTCTGTATTCAAACTGCGATAAGCCAAGCCAATTGCCACCATAACGTTGCTGGCGATCATGCCGCAAATTGGGACGATTTGTGACGGGACAAAACGGATGGCTTTGACCGCGACCAGCATCACCAGCGTTAACCCAGTCGCGGTGGTGATCGCCAACAAACTCGTCACGAGTGCATTTGGAATTGTCCCGGCGCGTTTTTTAGCGTTCCAAGCGGCGTTAAAAATGATGACCGCAATCATGGCTAACGTCAGCCAGACAGTATCGGCTTTGATGATGTAGGTCAGGACGAAACCAACAACAGTCAACTGGATGACAGCCCGCACAACGCCAATAATCAAATCTTTGGTCATGCCGAGATCTTCTTTTAAGTTGATCGCTAGTGCAATCAAGACCAAGATAAGTGCTAGCAATAAGGTGATGGGTGACACAATGAGCTGATTACTCATGAGCGGCCTCCTCGAATTGTCCAGCAACTAGCCGCAGCAATTGTTTCGCGGCTTGAATCTCGCCTTCATCATGGGTGACGCGGATCAAGGTGATGCCTTGGTCATTTTGTTTTTGTAATAAGGCATGAATGACCGTTTTGGTGTCAGGATCTAACCCAGCAGTCACTTCGTCAAGTAACAGCACTTTTGGCGGAAAGAAAAGATGCCGCAACAACGCCACTCGCTGACGTTCGCCGCCGGAAAGGTTTTTGACCGGATCGTCGAGCATGGTTTTGGCTAAATCAACGCTTTCTAGAGCACGCTCGGCTTCTTCACGGGGCATTTTTTGATGACGAATGGTGAATGGAAACTGCAGATCATCAGCAACGGTACCATGAAACAACGCGGGCTGCTGCGCACAATAAGAAACTTCGCGGCGATAACTGATCGGATCATAATCGTCCTGCGGTTTGCCATTATAGCGAATGGTTCCGCTCGTTGGTGTTAGCAGCGTCGCCAGCAGACGAAGCAAGGTGCTTTTTCCTGAACCCGAATGACCGGCAATGGTAAGATCTGCACCCCACGGAATCGTCAGATTGATGTCATGCAGGATCGCATTTTTTTCCGGCGCAAACGTCACATGACTCAGTTCAAAACAATTCATGGTTTGCCCTCCTCATTTTTTCTCTTTATAATCATTCTAATATAGAATGGCGTAAGAAGCCAATCAGACGTAGCAATTTTTCCGTTAAAAAGAAACACAAGATGAGCAAATGCGAACGTTCGTTGAAAAAACAACGCAAAAGGGTCGAAATTTTCGGTTAAAACGTTTATACTTGTTGAGATTATCACGCAATGTTAGTGTAGTGCTAAATATTCGGTGTTAGGAGCGAAATGATGAAAGTAAGACGAAGTGACCGGTTAATTGATATGACCCGGTATTTATTAGAACGACCGCATACCTTGATTCCACTGACTTTTTTCTCAAAACGGTATGAGAGTGCGAAGTCTTCTATCAGTGAAGATCTGGCTATTGTCCGGCGAACATTTGCCCAGCGACAGACGGGCATTCTTGAAACGGTGCCAGGCGCAGCAGGCGGTGTGCGCTATATTCCGATCATGGGAGAAGATGAGGCGGAAAACTTTATTGCCGCAATGTCCAAACGTTTATCCGAGACAGATCGCTTATTGCCAGGCGGCTACGTTTATCTTTCCGATCTGTTAGGAACACCTAGTGTGCTACGGCAAATTGGGCGATTAATTGCCACCCAATATCGCGAGGCCCATGTCGATGCTGTCATGACGGTTGCAACCAAAGGTATTCCAATTGCGCAAAGTGTTAGTCAGTATCTGAATGTGCCGTTTGTGATTGTGCGCCGTGACTCCAAGATTACGGAAGGTTCCACAGTGTCCGTGAACTATGTGTCCGGTTCATCTGCGCGAATTGAAAAGATGGAACTGAGTAAACGCAGCTTGCCAGCTAACTCAAGAGTTCTGATTGTGGACGACTTCATGAAAGGCGGTGGCACCGTCAATGGCATGAAGGCTCTGATTGATGAATTCAATGCCAAAATGGTCGGTATCACGGTTTTCGCTGAAGGAAAGTTCGACGGTGATCGGATGGTCAGTGAATATACATCATTGATTCGGGTTGACAAGGTGGACACTAAAGCCAATACGCTTCATGCCACAGCTGGCAATTTTCTAGATCAGAATCGTCAACTACTCGAGGTGGCTGGTCAATGAGTGCTTATCTCGGACCGGTCAGAACTGCGATCATCACGTTTCCGTTTTTAGCGCTGGTGTTGGCATTACCATTTCTGGTCGTCGTTTATCGACGGTACGGTGCCTTTAGCTGGTGGCGTGCAGTCGTGATCTACTCGTTCGTCTTTTATCTGCTATCAGCCTACTTTTTAATTATTTTGCCGTTGCCTTCGCGAGCAGCAGTTGCGCAGTTCACCGGGCCTAAATATAATCTGGAACCCTTCATGGCGTTGCGTTATTTCGTGCATACAACCGTGTTCGTGCCAACCAATCCGCATACTTGGTTGGCAGCGTTAAAGCAATCCGCTTTCATTCAGCCGTTCTTTAACGTCGTTTTGACGATTCCGTTTGGCTTTTACTTGCGCTATTACTTCAAACGCAGCGTGCCGCAGATTATCTTGATGAGTTTTGGCTTAAGTTTATTCTTCGAACTGACGCAATTGTCAGGACTCTACGGTTATTATCCGCGTCCGTATCGACTTTTTGACGTTGATGACCTGATTTTGAATACGACAGGCGGCTTTTTGGGCGGTGTGTTTGCACCAATTCTGATGCGCGCGTTGCCGTCACGGGACATCATTGATGCGAAAAGTCAGGCGCGCGGTGCTCGGGTGACTTTGGCTCGCCGATTTGCCGCGTTTATCATTGATTTCTTTCTCTTCAGTGGGATTATTGGCGTGTTAATTCAAATTCTGCTGCATTTGCTGGGACTGGATCAGCTACCAGGTTTTCTCGGCAATTATGTCCTGCCGCTATTCTTTGTCTTCGTTCTTTGGCCAGCATTTAATCAAGGGCAGACACTGGGAAAAAGTCTTGTACGAATCAAAATAGTTCGGACAAATGGCCAGCCGATTGGGTTCTGGCGTCTCTTTTTACGTGAGAGTCTGCTTTACGGGCTGGCTTTGCCGAGCTTTATGGGATTGAATTACTTTTTTGGCGAGTATTTCGGCGCCTTCCATCGAACCGAAATCAATTTAGCGGCGCTGGGATTCTTTGGCCTCTTGTCGCTACTCTTTCTCATCAATTTTGCATGGGAAATCATTTCACATCATCACCGTTTCTTTTACGATGCATGGACCGATACCACCCAAATTAGCACCTTCCAGTCACAACCAAAAGATCCTGTTGCTAGGCAGGATTCAGCCAATGACGATGACATACAAAAGTCATAAGCCAATCATAGTCAACAACAGACCCGTGGCAACATGGGTCTGTTGTTGTGGACAGCCACAGACACAAGCCACCCACTTGTTGTCAGCTTCCCGTGGCTGGGCTATCATGAAGACAGAATATTAGGATTGGAGCATAAACATGTCAAAGAAATTCACCATTATTCTTGCGGCCGGTAAAGGGACGCGGATGAAATCAAAGTATTACAAGGTTTTACAGCCGGTCTGTGGCAAAAGTATGGTCGAGCATGTGGTGAGTCAGGTGGAAGCCATCCATCCCGATGCCATTGTAACAATTGTTGGCCATGGCGCAGAAGCAGTTGAAGAAACGCTAGGCAAGCGCACGAAGTTTGTTTTGCAATCTGAACAGTTGGGAACTGGACATGCCGTTTTACAAGCTGAACCGTTACTTGGTCAAAAAGAAGGCGCAACCCTCATTATCAGTGGTGATACGCCATTGTTTACCGCCAAAACTTTGAATGATTTATTTGCTTATCACGAAGCCAAAGGCGCAAAGGCGACTATTTTGACTGCCAGTGCTCCTGATCCAACCGGTTACGGCCGCATTATTCGCGACTCAGACGGCAATGTCGTGAAGAATGTAGAACAAAAAGATGCAACGCCGGAAGAGGCATTGATTTCTGAAATCAATACCGGCGTCTATGTCTTTGACAACCAGGCTCTGTTCAAGGCGTTGCATCAAGTGAATAATAATAATGCCCAAGGCGAGTATTATTTGCCAGATGTACTAGGTATTTTGCGCGACGCTGGCGAAAAAGTGGCTGCCTATCAGATGCCAGATTATACCGAATCATTGGGCGTCAATGATCGGGTCGCATTGGCGCGGGCAACCCGCCTGATGCAGCAGCGCATTAATGAACAGCATATGCGCAATGGTGTGACCTTAATTGACCCAGCAACGACTTATATCGATACCGAGGTCAAAATCGGTGCCGATACCGTGATTGAACCCGGTGTTTACTTGAAGGGGAAAACAGTCATTGGCGAAGATTGCCATATTGGTACCCACTCTGAACTAGTCGATGCCACACTGGAAAATGATGTCACAGTAACTAGTTCAACCATCGAGCATGCCGTGATGCACGCTCATAGTGACATTGGTCCAAATTCGCATCTGCGGCCTGATGCTGACATCGGCGAATACGTCCATCTAGGCAATTTTGTCGAAATTAAAAAAGCCAAGATCGGTGCCCGCACCAAAGTTGGTCATTTAACGTATGTTGGCAATGCGACCTTGGGAACGGATATTAATGTTGGTTGCGGCGTTGTTTTCGTCAACTATGATGGCGTTCAGAAGTGGGAAAGCAAGATTGGCGATCATGCCTTTATCGGTTCAAATTCCAATATTGTGGCGCCAGTGGATGTTGCTGACCATAGCTTTATTGCTGCTGGTTCAACGATCACAAAAGATGTCCCGTTTCACGCGATGGCCATCGCCCGCGCACGACAAACCAACAAAGATGATTTTTGGAAACGCCTGCCGCTGGCAAAAGATCCAGATTGGAATTAGGTTATAATTCTATTCATGTGCTTGCTTTTTTTCGTCAGTCCGCTAAGATTTCTGTGGAACAATTTTTCGCAGCCCATAACAATTCGTGGAGGAACATATGTCTGAGCAATACGGTGACCCGAGATTAAAGATTTTTGCTTTGAATTCGAACAAGCCGTTGGCAGAGAAAATCGCTGCCGAGGTCGGTGTGAAACTAGGAAAGTCGTCGGTTAAGCGGTTCAGCGATGGTGAAATTCAAATCAACATCGAAGAAAGTATTCGTGGGGATGATGTTTATCTCATCCAATCCACTTCCAGCCCGGTTAACGACAACTTGATGGAACTGTTGATTATGATCGATGCTTTGCGCCGCGCTTCTGCGCATACGATCAACGTGGTTATGCCTTATTACGGTTATGCCCGTCAAGATCGGAAAGCCCGTTCACGGGAACCGATCACAGCCAAGCTTGTTGCCAACATGTTAGAACGTGCCGGCGCCACACGTGTTTTGGCGCTGGACCTGCATGCCGCGCAGATTCAAGGATTTTTCGATATTCCGGTTGACCATCTTGTCGGCGCCCCATTGTTGGCAGATTACTTCTTACGGAATCACTACGATGGTGCCGACACCGTTGTCGTGTCACCTGACCATGGCGGTGTTACCCGTGCCCGAAAACTAGCAGAATTCTTGAAGGCACCGATTGCGATCATTGACAAGCGCCGTCCGCGTCCGAATGTTGCGGAAGTGATGAATATTGTTGGTAATGTTACTGGCAAACAATGTATCATCATTGATGACATGATCGACACTGCGGGCACCATTACGCTCGCTGCTCAAGCATTGAAGGATGCCGGTGCGACCGAAGTGCTCGTGGCCGCGACTCATGCCATCTTCTCTGGTCCGGCAGTTGAACGCTTGACCCACTCAGCTATTGAAAAGGTTGTTGTGACTGACTCCATTAATCTTCCAGCTGACAAGCATATGGATAAACTGGATGTGGTTTCAGTTGGTCCGCTGATGGGTCGCGCCATCATGCGGATTCAGGAAAATCGTTCCGTGACACCGTTGTTTGAAAATCGGTTTACGAAATAGTACTAAAAAAGCTGCACCTATATTCAGGTACGGCTTTTTTATTTACCTGCATCATTGGTGTTGAAGCAAATAAACGACATATAGTCGCAAGAAAGTCATATAATGTGAAAAGTAGCATAGGGACTATCGTGTAAATGCTTGATTGGTGATGTTGGTGACCTTTTTCTATTCCGTTCTACTGCTGGATCCACCGTTAGTTTTGTTTGCCGAGACAGTAACCAACTACTTGCATCAAACAAAGCGTCATTAGATTAACAGCCACTGAGATTAGCTGAAAAGGGGGCACAACCGGCAGATGCGAATGGGATTAGCTCACGATCAGTTTTTGTTAGTCAAACAAGGCAGCAAAACAATTGAGATCAGACTCAATGATGAAAAACGGCAACAATTAAAAGTTGGCGATACGATTGTGTTTGAAGACACCACAACGGCACAAACACAGCGCAGGACAGTAAGTGCACTGGAAAAATTCACCAGTTTTGCTGAGTTGTATCACAAATATCGCGGTCCGCAGGTAGGCAGTGCACCAACGGATTCCGAAACGAAAATGGTTGCAGATACGTATCAGCTATACACGGCATGGCAGGAAGCAAGCTTTGGTGTTTTGGCCATTCATTTACAACCAGCATTTTAATGACAATGACAAAAGCGACAGTCATCATCTGCAATAGATTAGGATGACTGTCGCTTTTTATGTGCGTTGATGATCAATAAACCAGACTTTTGAATGCTTTCTTAGAAGTCACCAATGACTGTCATTTTTTCAAGCTACCGCTGTAAATACTGTGCCAATTTATCAGAGCAGTTTTAAGAAGATGGTGGCGATGATGACTGAGGCGACGGAAACTGTGGCAAATCCGCCAACCAGCATCTTCGGCATCATTTGTTGGGTTAAGTATTCCTCTTCATCTTCGGTTGTTGCCATCGCTCGCGCCACTTCCGAAGTCAGGATGTAGTCCGCTGGGAAGCCAAAAAGAGCTGTCAGCGAGCAAGAAAATGCCATTTGCCAAGACATACCGAATGGTTTAGCAAGTAGCCGCGATGCTAAGAACATGCCCAGAACGCCCAAGGCAATTAGGACAATGATTTGGAGGACAATACCACCAAGCACAGCTGGCGTGGTGGCACTCAGTTGACCAAAGACATAGGCGAGCAAGCCGTACATCAACCAGTTAAAAACGCCAGCCTTGTTCAAAGCATTGTCCTCAAGAAAACCGATTTGATGCGCGATAACCCCGAAGATTAAACAAACCACATTAGAATTGATGACATTGTTTGTCAATGTCCCAAACCCCATTTGTTGAATTTAAATTAATGTACAGCTATGAAACTCTAAGCTTTTGGTAAAGAACCAAGTTGTCAAACAAGCGTTAATATTCAATTATTCATATAAAAAGTGGCCTCGCGCAAATACTGCAACGAGGCCACTTTTTATATTTATGGGATAAAGCGTTGTACAAGATGATTATTTTAGGTTATTAGACCTGTTGATCTTGCTTTAACAGATCGCGAATTTCTGTTAACAGTTCTTCTTGTGTCGGACCAGCTGGTTTGGCCGGTTTTGACGGTAAAATGCGGTTAATACCTTTGACTAGCAGAAAGACTACAAAAGCAATAATCAAGAAGTTGAGCACGTCATTGATAAAATTCCCATATGTAAACTTGGCGCCCAATATCGTGAAATAAAGCCCGCTGAGGTCAGCTTTGCCCGCAAACATGGATAAAATCGGGTTGATAAGGTTTTTAGTTAAAGAGGTGACTAAACCAGTGAAGGCACTGCCGATGATGACCCCAACGGCTAAGTCTAGCACGTTACCTCGCATGATAAATTTCTGAAATTCTTTTAACATAAACAGTAACTCCCTTCAAAATTAGTATACTGAAATCAACACTTATGCTGCATCTCTGCGGCTTATCCCAGATGCCAAACCCGTAAGAATTCAGCAATCGCAATCAAGACAATGAGGCCAAATGCGACAGCATGCCGTCGCTTATATAGAACCACTAAGGCGAGGTATTCGCGAATCACCGCATTGGGTAGGAAGTAGAACGAAGTCGCGCCGCCGACACCATTGGCGGCAATGCCAGCCATGCGGGCAAAGATGCCTGCGCGAAACAAATGGTAATTATTTGTGAAAAAGCTAGCCTTATAAGGTGATTCACCAATTTCTTGAGTAATGAGACGTTTGGAAAATTGCATATTTTCCAATGTGGTGGTTGACTGATCCTCAAGAAGCGTGTCACCTTCAGGGATGCCTTTTCCTAAAGCGTATCGTTGCATGGCCATCGCTTCTGAGATGGCTTCATCGCTCCCCTTACCGCCAGAAAAAATAATTCGCGGCGCTGGTCGGCCCTTTTTGATTTGTTTGCGATAGAACTTGATCGCAGCATCGATTCGGCTCGCTAGCAACGGTGAAACTTGGTCGCCATGTAACAAACCGGCGCCCAGCACAATGAGAAATGTACGATTGTGCGGTTGCGGACGAAAGTTATACAGAATCAAAACTGTAAGAAAATTATACAACGTTAAGAGCACATAAAAGCCGCCGAGACCAAAAAAGATTGCAAGAGAGAAGTACAACGGATCAGGAATGAACCGGCGACCAAAAGAAGCAGCAATTTCGATCAGCAACAAACCAATTGCAATATATAAAGTCAGCATATTGCTCAATGAATGACCTTCACGCCGCCAAACCAGAATGGCATTCCACAACAACCAGAATAAATGCAACGCAAAGAGCAGGGCAACGATCAAAATAATGATCAGGAACAATACGCCGGTGACCGATATTAGCAACAAATTGCCTGACCTTAAAATGGCAATCGCTAACGCCACAAGAAACGTGACCGCAAAAAAATTAAACAGGACACCATTAATCAACCGTCGCGGCTCCACGGTGAAACTAAAAGCGAAGATGACACCTAATACGATCGGTATCGCAAAAATAATAAAAAGTTCCTGAGCTGACATTGGAAAGTCTCCTTGTGTAGAGGTTAAAAAATGATTAGGGTATAATGTGATTAAAAGCGGAGGTAATCAACATGATCGATCCTGTGTTTGGCCGAAAAGATCCAAAGTTAGATTATCATACCCGGATTGGCGCATATGGCGTCATACCGGATCATAGTGGCGCTCGGTTGCTGATTCTGCAGGCGCCCAACCACGCCTTATTCTTGCCGGGCGGCGGCGTCGAGGAAGGCGAAACGCCAGAAGTCACGTTGGCACGCGAACTGTTAGAAGAATTTGGCGCAACCGTTCATGTCACCCAAAAGTTGGGCAAGTCATCTGAATATTTTTACTCTCATCACCGTCAAACAGCTTACTATCATCCGGCAACTTTTTTTGCTTGTGATCAATTGGCGTTTGTACAAGATCCGCTGGAAACTTTTAATACCTTGATGTTAATGCCGATTGACCTAGCCCTCGCTGAGCTGAAACGACCGACCCACCGTTGGGCAGTTGCCAAATGGCTAGCCAATCAACCTAAGCGATAAGGCAGTCATCAATCGTTAAAGTGTGGATCAATGAGACCGCCATTCAGCAGATAATGCTGGAACTTTTCATAAATTGGCGAAAACAGGTTACTGTCTTGCGTGGCTAGCATTTCTTTTGGAAAGTAGAACCGTTTGTCACCGGTTGCCCGACCGCTAAGTGCCGCGACTAACGGTGATAGGGTGGAGAGCTCCTCAAGCGTCCCATCTTTTTGCATGATCTCGATTTGCGTTTTTGGATTTGCGGAAGCTGGGTCGTATTGGTCATATGGTAAGTCAAAACTATCATTTTCCGCTGTGTAGTAGTGCGGGTCAAAGCCGGCTGATGCTACCAAATCCCTTAAGCGTGGCAAGAGATAGGCTGTTTGGTCAGTAAAGGTCACAGACTTCAGTGGTCGGCGGTTCAAGAAGCGATCAGCAAAATCGCTTAAGATACTGTCTGGATAATCTAGCCAGTAAGTGAAGTAAGTGTTTAACACGCCATCGTCGAGTTTCAAATAGTCGGTGAGGTTAAAAGTTTGTTCAAAAAATGGCACGAGTAGCCGCGGCGAAAAGCCAGATTCAAACTGACCGGACTCATACAGGAATTTGGCACGTTTTAGCAGATGGAAAAGAATGACTTCCATGCCACGAGACACAGGGTGGAAATAAACCTGCTGGTACATCTGAAACCGACTGACAACATAATCTTCGACCGCATGCATGCCGTTGGCTTCATAAGCGATGCCATCCGAGTATGGTCGCATGACTCGCAGAATTCGCGAAAGGTCGAAGAGACCATACTTCGTGCCGGTGTAATAAGCATCGTGCAACAAATAATCCATCCGATCAGCATCAATCTGACTGGAGATCATTTGCACGACTTGCGGATTCGGATAGGTGTGGTTGATAACCGATGCGACCATCTCAGGAAATTCCGGACCGACACCACGCAGAATTTTGTTCACGTTCGTATGCGGATCCGTGAGAATTGCTCGCGTAATCGCCTCGTGATCGGTGTCGAAAATGTGCTCAAATGTATGCGAATAGGCACCGTGGCCGATATCGTGCAGCAAGGCGGCACACAACACGACTGGCCGTTCGGCGTCATCCCATAGGCCATCGCCAGGTGTTTGTGTCGGATAGTTGTTGACAAAGTTGTCACACATCTCACGGGCAATTTCATAAACACCAAGTGAATGGGCAAACCTAGTATGTTCGGCGCCTTGAAAAACATAATCAGAAACGCCGAGCTGTTTAATGCGGCGTAATCGCTGAAATTCTGGGGTATTAATCAGGTCCAGAATGACACGATGTTGCACATGGACATAATTATGAACTGGATCGCGAAAGACTTTTTCGCGAGGTAACTTTTCAAATAGCATCATGTTCTCCCATCTTTTTTAGGCTGCGATTGCGCGTGTGCAAATCGGCAGTCGCTTCTGTCAGCGCCTTATGGTAAGCTGGATCGCGCAAAAGGGTTGGCATTGAATTCATATCAGCGGCGATGCCAGTGTCAGCCAAGGCATTTAGCAAGGCGACCGTTGCTTGCTCAAGCGTTAACGGTCGTCCCAGCAAGTCGCTAAGAGTCGTCATGGTTTCGGATCGAATCACGGGGAAGGTAAAATGTGAGCTGGCAGCAGCCTTGCCTTCATGATAGAATCGCCGAAGCAAGGCACAACGAGCGTCTTGATTACCGAAAATACTGCAATAAAGCATCACAACGATGCCGGCGCGATTACGGCGTTGGGCCATGCCCGCAAACTTTTGTCCGCGAACACTTAAGTCGTATTTACCGGGACAATAAGAGTGGACGATTTCAGTGGTCGCAATTGGCAGACTCGGAAACGCGGTGCGGAAAAGCTGAGTCATCAACTCGTATGCGCCGTTAATTGAAAGCTCGTCTTCATTTGGCAAAAATAGCGATACATTCAAAACCCCACGGTCTGCAATGACCGCTAAACCGCCAGAATTACGAACGAAGAAACCATAGCCATCACTTGCCAATACCCGCAATCCACGACCGAGTTGCGGCAATTTTAGATCTTGCATGCCTAGGATGACGGTTTGGTCTGCCGTCCAGAAATGCAGCATCAAAGGCGGGTGCAATTCAGGATGTGCCAATAACGCGTTAGTATGGGCAAAACTGAGCGGCGCCTCGTCTTTTGTAAAATTTTGCTGAAAAATTGCTGCCTGCTGGCCGGCCAGTGTTGTCAAGTCCATCACGCGCCTTCTTTCTATATGATAGATTACTTATATTATAACTAAGGTAACAAGCCACGTCAGTTGGAACTGCATTTTCATTGCGTATCTTGCAGTAAGTGATTTGAAACATGGATAATTGTTACGACTCGACCAGTTTGACCCGTGGGCGTACAATAGCTGTTAGAAAGGATTGACATTATGGATCTTTCACAAGGAGTGCCGGTTCAAATTCACCTTGAGACGTTTGTGACGCAGGGTGAGGACAATGAGACACATGTTTTTGACGAACCTGGAACGTTGGTGCAGATGGGAAACGCTTTATACATTCGTTACCAAGAAGTTGACGAAGATGCTGGGACCAGTATGCCGGTGACGATGAAGCTGCGTGAAGATGGCGATGTTCAGTTGTCGCGTGGCAGCAGCAACGGCGACACTCAGCTGAAACTGTTCTTTGCCAATGAAAAGCGCGTGCTGACGCGCTATCGCACACCGTACGGTATCATTCCGGTTGAAACGGTCACGCCACGGATTGACGTGCGCATGACAACTGAACCTGTGGCAGGTGAAGTCTATATTGAATATCAACTTTTTGCTAATAACCAGCACTTGGGTGATTATCGATTGAGATTGCAATTCAACGCCTGAGCGTGTATGATGAAAAACAGACTGTATAAACTGTGGAAAGGGCGTGTATCGGTTGAAACTCAAAGCATTTGCCAATGCCGATAAATCAGAATTATCAATGATCGAAGTAGCCCATGAGATCCTCAAAGAAAAAGGGGATACCATGGCGTTCGTTGATCTGGCCAACGAGATCCAGAATTATCTTGGTAAGCGTGACGAAGAAATTCGTGAACGTTTACCGCAATTCTACACGGATCTGAACGTGGATGGCAGTTTCATTTCTTTAGGCGATAACGTTTGGGGCCTGCGCGCTTGGTATCCATACGATTCCGTTGATGAAGAAGTTAACCATCCGGAAGATGAAGAAGAGGCACCACGTCGTAAGAAGCGTAAGAAGGTCAATGCCTTCTTAGCAGACGTTGCCGACGATGATGACGTGATCGACTATAACGATGATGATCCTGAAGATGAGGATCTCGACGCAGATAGCGATGACGACGATGATTTCGATGACGATGACTCAGGCTTCCACGACAAGGTCGGGAAGACGACTGACACAGACGATGACAGTGATGACGACCCAGATGATGGGCTGCCAGATGGTATCGAAGGTCAGCTAGCCGAATTCGGCGATGACGACAGCGACGATGATGATGATAACGATGACATCACCGCTGACTTCTCTGATGACGATGATGACGACAGCGATTCAGATGATGATGACGATAGCGACACCAAAAAATAATGTTTAGCGAGCCGTGCCCATGTCTTGTGGGGACGGCTTTTTTTGTGTGCGCGAGCAGGCGCAATTAGCACCCGAAGTACTAGCCGATACAGGTCAACATGGATTGGCTTTGATAATTTATTTTTGGAGGCTCGTATATAGCTTGCTGCGTCTGTGGATATACTTTTTGAATTGGGACTGAATAGGTTTTTGCGACTGTGAGCCTGTTATGAAGCTCATTTCAGGTCCATCAGTAGGCAAAACCTAGAAATGGCATACTGACCAAGATGATCGTGTTTTGCCGCTATTTGTGGTATCCTAAAAACTTTAAAAGTGCGAGTGTTACAAGTTGACTGCTCCTAAATGTTTTTTTACGCTTTAAGACCGTTGACAATTTTTGACAAAGCACGATACTTTCTAACAAGAGGGGGATCTACGATGATTTCAAAAGAACTTAAAACCCGGTTAGATACGTTCATTGACGCTATTCTTGCGATTATTATTACCATTATGGTCTTGGAGTTGCCTGCGCAAAGTTGGGAACATCATGCCAACATTACCAATTTCTTTTTGGCAGTTGGGGTGTATGCTGTCAGTTTCTGTTTCGTGGCGAATATTTGGTACCAGCAAGCAACTTTGTTCAGCACCGTTGATCAGATTCCACGACGAATCGTGCTTTGGGAATTCATCTTGGTTTTCCTACTGTCACTGGTGCCAGCATTGACGCGACTGATGTCAGGAGATGTTGAATCCATCTCTGTGATTATCTATGGTGCGATCTACTTTTTGGTAATTGTCGTATTTCGACTCATATCAAGGACAATCGTGCATCAACAAGCCAATGATAAAGACGAAATGCGGAAAATTTATACCAGTATTTATGGGGAGCACAACTTAGAAAATGTTATCATGATCGCTGCGATTATGATTTTAGCTATTTTTGTGCCCAAGGCAGCGTATATTTTGTACATTGCGATTCCCATCCGTTCCTTCTTTACGATCGACAATGATGCTCGTGAACTAACCGGTATCCAGCAAATGGAAACAACTGGGCAACAAGATTATTTACGCATGAGCCATGACCAGCAAGTGAAGTTCCGCCGTTTGGTTGGCGAGTTCATTCGCGAGTCGCGCAATGCTCGAGGTAATACTGAAATTAGTCGAACAGCATGGGAAAACTTCGCGAAAGCAGCTGAAGCAGAGCTTAACATTAATCCAACAACACTCGGACATTGGTTTGCGGCTTTTCAGCAGGCAAAAAACACACATCAAAATGGTGCACCCTATCGTCAGGGGCGACCGAGAAAAGTCCATGATTAAAGGATTTATAGCGGAAGCTGAAAGCTGACTTTAAGGCTGTCTTTGAGACGTGATGTTATTTATGATTATTTGGGACATTTCATACTTAAGTTTTAGGTCTTGACGTCTTTGCCACAATTAGTTAATATACAGCTTGGGCGCTTTACAAAATGTAAAGCCAATACGGTTCAAGCTCCCTGTTCGTATGAATAGGGAGCTTGTTTTTGTTTTTTCCCGATTATTAAAAAAGGAGACTGGCTATGACCAAGTATATTTTTGTTACCGGTGGGGTCGTATCGTCATTGGGTAAAGGGATTGTTGCGGCATCCTTAGGTCGTTTGTTAAAGAATCGCGGTTTGAAGATCACCATTCAAAAATTCGACCCTTATATCAATGTCGATCCTGGGACGATGAACCCTTATCAACATGGTGAAGTGTTCGTTACCGACGATGGCGCGGAGACCGACCTCGACCTTGGCCATTATGAACGGTTTATTGACATCAACCTGAATAAGTACAGCAACGTCACAACCGGGAAAATTTATTCTGAAGTTCTGCAACGTGAACGCCGCGGTGAATACCTCGGTGCGACCGTTCAAGTGATCCCCCACATTACCAACATGATCAAAGAGAAGATCATGCGGGCCGCAAAGCATAGCGACTCCGATGTGATTATCACGGAAATCGGCGGTACGGTTGGCGATATCGAATCATTGCCATTCCTTGAAGCCATTCGCCAAATGAAGCGTGATGTTGGTTCGGAAAATGTTTTCTATATTCATGCCAGCCTTGTACCATACTTGCGCGCGGCCGATGAAATGAAGACGAAACCAACTCAGCATAGTGTTAAGGAATTGCGTAGTATTGGAATTCAGCCGAATATGCTCGTTGTCCGGACTGAAAAACCGATCACGGAAGATATGAAGAAGAAAATTGCGCTTTTCACTGATGTTCCGGAAAATGCGGTCATCGAATCACGCGATGCAAAGACGCTTTATTCAATTCCGCTGGCATTACAAGCGCAAGGCATGGATCAGATTGTGGTCGATCATTTCGGCTTTGATGTGCCTGATGCCGACATGCGTGCTTGGACGCAGCTTGAGCATAAAGTTCAGCATTTGACCCATACCACTAAGATTGCCTTGGTTGGTAAATACGTCGCTTTGAAAGATGCTTATATTTCTGTTGCCGAGGCGTTGAAGCATGCGGGCTACTATTGGGACTCTGATATTGATCTGCAAATGTTCCAAGCTGAAGATGTCAATGACGATAACGTTGAAAGCTTGTTGCAAGGCTTTGATGGGATTCTTGTTCCGGGCGGATTCGGTGACCGTGGCTTGGAAGGCAAAATTGCCGCGATTCGCTATGCTCGGGAAAACGATATTCCATTCCTTGGCATTTGCTTAGGTATGCAGATGGCCTCAGTCGAATTTGCGCGTGATGTGCTGGGCCTGAAAGATGCTGGTACAACTGAGACGCAACCTGATATCAAGGACCCGATCATTGACCTGATGCGTGATCAAGTGGGTGTCAAAAATCTTGGCGGTACCTTGCGACTTGGCCTTTATCCATGTGTTCTGAAGCCAGGTTCCGTTGCAGCGAAGGCTTATGACAATGCCCATGAAATTCAAAAGCGTCATCGTCATCGTTACGAATTCAACACCAAGTATCGTCAGGCAATGGAAGACCACGGCTTGGTATTTTCCGGTGTCAGCCCAGACAACCGCTTGATGGAAATTATTGAATATCCGAAGAACAAGTTCTTCGTTGCCCCACAATATCACCCAGAATTCCAATCGCGGCCAAACAAGCCGGAGGGATTATTCAAAGCCTTCATTCAGGCAGCAGGCGATTTTAAAGCTTAATAGCAGGTTTCATTGATTTATAAAGGCCGTCCTGAGGTATCATTACTTTGGGACGGCTTTTTTGGCAGATGAAGCACTTGGGGGGGCAGCTCAGGTTCTTAAACGCGTTCGCTGGCGCAGAAAACTTGCATGTAAGGACCTTGACAGCAATGACCAAAGAGCGACCATCACGACCAAGGCCACTTACATTCCGGTTTCTAATCGCGCCAGTTCGCGCTCTTGCTTAAACGCGCTCGCTGGCGCAGAAACCTGCATGTAAGGACCATGGCCGCAATGGTCAAAGAGCGACCATCACGGCCAAGGCCACTTACATTCCGGTTTCTAAACGCGCCAGTTCGCGCTCTGTTCTTTTAGTCCTTGTTTTTTCCCATAGAATTCATTAAACTTGTATGTTGAGTGCATGATGAGTTTGTTGTGCCTCGCCTACCAGAAATCGCAGTTTATTTTGAAGCATAGATGCAGGCCAGCTTCAGCCTATTTGAAATGAACGACCTTTAAGTGAGGATTTAACTCAATGGAAAAAATGCTGATCCACGGCGGGAAGAAATTATCCGGTGAAGTTGTGATCGGCGGCGCGAAGAACAGTACCGTTGCCTTGATTCCGGCGGCGATTTTGTCACGCACCCCGGTCACACTTGATTCAGTTCCACATATTCAGGATGTCTATAATTTGATGGCGATTCTGGATGACATGAATGTCAAATCGGATTTTACTGAGAACGTCCTAACGATTGATCCAACTGAAATTAACGATGTCCCCCTGCCAAATGGCAAAATAAAAAGTTTGCGCGCTTCCTATTACTTCATGGGAGCGTTATTAGGGCGGTTTGGTAAAGCAATTGTCGGCTTGCCCGGCGGTGATGATATTGGACCACGACCGATTGATCAGCACATAAAAGGGTTCGAGGCACTGGGGGCTTCCGTCAGCAATGAACACGGCGCGATGGCCATCAAGGCACCAGCTGAAGGCTTGCACGGTGCACGCATCTTTTTGGATATGGTGTCCGTCGGTGCTACGATCAATGTCATTTTGGCTGCGGTAACAGCAAGAGGCCGGACCGTGATCGAAAATGCTGCCAAGGAACCAGAAATTATCGACTTAGCCACATATCTGAATAATATGGGGGCTAAGGTTCGTGGCGCTGGTACCGATGTGATTCGGATTGACGGCGTGCCAACCCTTGAAGCACACAACTCACATACCATCATCCCTGATCGAATTGAAGCGGGGACTTATTTGGCGATGGCAGCTGCGATCGGCGAAGGTGTGAAAGTCAAAAATATTATTTCCGAACATTTAGATGCCTTTTTAGCTAAATTAGAGGAAATGGGTGTCGTCATGGATGTCGGTGAGGACAGTATCTTCGTTTACCCGTCAGGTGATTTGAAAATGGTTCAGATTAAAACCATGCCTTATCCAGGATTTGCAACTGATTTGCAGCAACCCATCACGCCGCTAATGCTGAAAGCTCATGGCGAGGGCTTGATCATTGATACCATTTATCCTAAACGAGTTCGGCATATTCCTGAGTTGTTGCGAATGGGCGCGGATATTACTATTGAAAATGACGTCATTATTTTGCATCATTGCGATCATTTGCAAGGCACTGAAGTTGCAGCTGAAGAAATTCGCGCAGGTGCTTGCTTAATGATTGCCGGTTTAATGGCGGAAGGCACGACAACGATTACCAAAGTTGATAATATCTTGCGTGGTTATGATCGTGTCGTCATGAAATTACGTGGCCTCGGCGCAGATGTTGAGTTGATTGATTGAGATTGCGTTTGAACCATGACCGTGATAGACTATTAGAGTTGTTGTAAGAGTATCTCTAGATCAGGCAATGATTTAGGGCAAAAGGAGTAATCATTATGAAGCAAGGCATCCATCCAGATTATCATCCAGTTGTCTTTATGGATTCAGCAACTGGTTTCAAATTTATCTCAGGTTCCACCAAAACTTCAAAAGAAACCGTTAAGTGGGAAGACGGCAAGGAATACCCATTAGTCCGGGTTGAAATTTCATCCGACTCCCATCCCTTCTACACCGGTAAGCAGAAATTCACTCAGGCCGATGGTCGGGTTGATCGTTTCAACAAGAAGTATGGTTTGGACAAGAAATAAACCAAAAACAGCCAATAGGGCTGTTTTTTTGTAGTTAAAACTTATGAATATATAAGTGGATTTATAAAATGAACAGAATTGTTGTTGAAAATGGAACCACCTAAGAGTTAGTGAATTGCTATACTTAGGTCAATAAGGCAGATGTATTTCAGCCTTAAGCTTACACATTAACTTACACTCCCAAAAAAGTTCCCCCAAACTTTTCCACCCTCGTGGTGGTTTTTTTGTTGAGCAAGAAAAGGTCTCTTTAGTTGCGTTGTGCCTTTTCTCACGTTTCAGAGGCTATCAGCGCTTTGTCATTATCTGCACGATCATCAGTTTGACGCATCACAAGCGACCAAAAAGGCAGCCGCAATCCGGCTGCCTTTTGACATCAAAAATCATTTCGCTTTTGGCATCACATTATCAATCAAATCTTCTACCTCTGGGCCGGACAGAATTTGTTGTTCAAGCTTAAGGTTTTGGACCACTTTACCATCACGAATGATAATGAGGTAGGAATCCTTGTAACCATCATTTAAATAAACGAAGGTAATCCCTGACTCAACGATGACCTGTGCTGATGCAGCACCACCCATAATCGGGTCAGCGCTGGCATCACTGTAAAAGCTGATGGTCCGTTCTGGATCAGGATCATTCAACAAGGTGAGCTCAAATTCTAACTTGGTTGCTGTGTGCTCAGTGTCAAAATTTGCGTCATGTGTGAGATCATTGACATAATAGGGAAAGTCAAAAGCTTTAGCGACATCTTTCACGACAAATTGACTCATAGTGACGAGTTGATCTTCAGGTAATGTTTTGATCGGCATAGATAACACCTCCTATCTTTCAGTCTACACCAAGCGCTTACAAAGAGGTAGTAAATGACTTGCCGCGTCATGTTACATTAAGGAAAAGGGGCAAAAACAATGACAAAACGATCTAACTTTTTATACTGGCTGAATGTCGGTGGCGACCTGCTTTACTTATTGATTGTTGGTGGCCTTTATATCAGCGGCCGCTCGTTATTTCATGGTCAGATGATGTTATTGGCGCAGGTTGCGTCCGGCATATTGATTGTCAGCTTACCGCGATTGATGGAGCGGTGGTGGCATTTTAGATTTCCACCGGTTTTAATTTACTTATTCGAGATCTTTATTCTTTTAAGCGTTTTACTGGGGACAGGATTGCAATGCTACAGTGTGCCTTATTGGGATAAGTTTGAACATTTATTCAGTGCCGCGATGCTCGCCGGTTTAGGATTTGCTATTTTTGCGGCATTGACCCCGCAAAAACGGTTGACATCAACAAGCCCGTTGTTGATGGCCTTGTTTGCACTAGCTTTTGGCACCACCATCGGCGTGCTCTGGGAATTTTATGAGTTCACCTTTGATGGGTTGTTAGGATTGAATATGCAGCGGTACATGGCGACTGGCGGCGAGCTACTGCGTGGCCGGGCGGCATTAATGGACACGATGGGTGATTTGTTTATGGACTTCTTTGGTTCGTTGGGACTTGCTTTGTTTGGTTATTTTGGAATCAAACGGGATCTACGTTGGTTGGACACCTTCGCATTCCAACCTGACCATAAGTCGGTTAACCATTAGCCGAATACATGCTGCAGTGTCAGCGTGTCGTTGGGTGTGAGGAAGTTGGGCTGGTAACGGGTGAGAAAATGAAATTCTTCCATCCCGACTTGCCGCTTAGCTTCCTCTTTTGATTGGGCGAGCCATCGCAGCCATGGGCCAATTGCTTGGCCGGCCATGAATTCGCGCGCGTAATCAAACAGCGCTGGCCATTCAGCCGCTGTCGCGATGACGGCCATATGTCCAAAAATCTGCGGATCGACTGAAATTTCTGGCAACTTTGCTTCATGAGGCTGCAATTGCTTCATGAAAGCTGGCAAATCCATCGCCACTGTCAGCCACTGGTCGACTTCGGTATCAATATAGCGAATCTGGCGTGGCTCCTGCTGGAGATCGAAGCCAAAATATTGGTGCCCGGTTTTGGCAAATGGCAAAAAATGTGCTGGCAAATCGCTTGAAGTCATGGCTGGGCCAACAGTTGCAAAGGCGTGGATACCCACGCCGTCAATGGCATCACTCGTCGGCTCCTTAGTCGGAAGCCACCAATTCATCGGTAAAATACCTGTTTGAATGAGCTTAAAATAAGCAGGCGGAATGGCTGCTGTTTTTGGAATCGTTGGCAAATCAGGACGAGGGATAAGATTAGGCCATGGTTGTAACATCATAGGTCACCCTTTCTTAGATAGAATGAGGAGAGCTAGCGCAGAAACCGGGTTGACTTACGCTCTGATTGAAACGCGTTCGCTGGCGCAGAAACCTGCGTGTAAGGACCTTGGTCGCAATGGCTAAAGCCCGGCCATCACGACCAAGGCCACTTGCACTCCGGTTTCTAACCGCGCCAACTCACGCTCTGATTGAAACGCGTTCGCCAACCCAGAAACCTGCACATAAGGACCTTGAACGCAATGGCCAAGGCCCAGCCATCACGTTCAAGGCCGCTTATGCTCCGGTTTCTAAGCTGGTTGGCTCACGCTCTTAATCTTAACGCATGCCATGCCGTGAAAGTCGTATAATTAAGTCGGGAGTATTGAAGGGGTTTTAAACGTGCGAAATGCGATGATTTATGTTCGCCATGAACCGTTGGCGCATTTGTTTTTGACATATGGCATTTCAGCAAGTGATTTGCTGAGCGACCATCTAAAAGTACCGAAGCATCTGTTATTGCTGCCCCCTGTGGATGAGCAGGAACAGATAGATCCGCATACTTGGTTCAATATTATCGACGGCGCGGATCAGGTTCAGGACTTTTTGCGGAGTAAAGCGGGTCAGACGCGTTGCTGGCTAGATTATTCAAGCCCGCGATTTTTGCAGGAACTCACGCCTAACGAGATTGCGGAACTGCTATACTTAGGACATGCCAAAACGCATTTAAGTTCGCCATTTTACTACAAATTGAAAAACGAGTTGGTTTACCTGCCATTGCGAAACGGTATGGTGAATATGTATCTGCGTAACGAATCTTTATTTGCGACCTTCTTAGCAAACGCCATTAACAAGTATATGCGGCGAATTGCTAATGAGGAACCATTCTGGTTACGCTTACGGCAACAGCACTTTTCTCGCGTGTCACATGCCGTCTATACACAGTTTTTACCATTATTGGAAGATGGCGTGGTATTTGATTTCCGGAACGTCCGGTTTTCTCGTGAAAAAATCAGTGTGCCACTTTTGGCACCGAAAGCTCGGTTCGTTCCTGATGGTATCTTGACGGATACAGATGTCCGGCGATTGGGAATGCTTGTTTTGATGCGGCAAAAGAATCAGTGGATGATGATTGATGATGCTGCATCTGCCGATCATCGCCAATAATGGACTGTTTTAACCTGTTCTTAAACAGGATGAAGTTGAAGAATTGGAGTCGAATTAATTATGAAGATGACATTGGCAGAGATTGCGCGAGTTGTGAAAGCTCAACCGCTCTCTGAAGCAGACGGGTCGCATGTGGTGACCGGACTGGCTTTTGATTCACGCAAATTGAAGCCGGGTATGCTGTTTGTGCCGTTACGCGGTGAACGTGATGGTCACGAATTTATTCCGGCGGCTGCTACGGCTGGCGCAGTGGCAACATTTGTTGCAGCTGATCATTTACCTGTCACCACCAAGCTGATTACGCTGGTGGTGCCGGATCCGTTGAAAGCGATGCAACAATTGGCACAATATTATCTGTTGATGAAAGTGAATCCCAAAGTGGTGGCGATCACCGGCAGCAATGGCAAAACGACAACGAAGGACATGACCGCTGCAATCTTGGCCACACAATATCACGTCGTTAAAACCCCTGATAACTATAATAATGAAATCGGCGTGCCAATGACTATTCTCAGCATGGAACCCAATACCGAAGTCTTGGTTCTTGAGATGGGGATGGATCGGCCAGGACAACTACATGCACTGTCAACCTTAGCTGAACCGGATGTGGCCGTGATTACGATGATCGGGGAAGCACATATTGAATTTTTCAAGACCCGGGATAAAATTGCCGATGCCAAAATGGAAATCACTGATGGCCTAAAGGATGATGGCACGTTTATTTTTAATGGTGACGAACCATTGTTGCAGGAACGGGCGAAGAAGATCACGCAGGAGCGCGAAACTTTTGGCTTGCATCCTGAAAATACGATATTTGCCCATTCAATCAGCGGGCATCGTAACCACACTGAGTTCACAGTTGAAGCTTGGCCTGATCTGACGTTCTCGATTCCGATTATGGGTGAATATAATGTTGTCAATGCGTTAGCAGCCCTGTTAGTTGGCCGCAAATTCCATGTCAAACCCGAAATCATGCAAAAGGCATTGGCTCATTTTCAGGTGACGGCTAACCGGACACAGTGGTTGATCGGGGATGTGGGTGAACAGATTCTAAGCGATGTTTATAACGCCAACCCGACCGCGATGAAAGCCGTCATTCATGATTTTAGCGAATTTACGGCAACTGGCCGTCACATTTCAGTGCTAGGGGACATGCTGGAGCTTGGTGAACAAAGTCCCGCGTTGCATGCAGGTCTGGCAGAGGCACTCGATCCTAAGGAAGTGCAGGTTGTTTATCTATACGGTAGCGATATGAAAGCACTTGCCGATGCATTGGCAGCAAAATATCCAGCCGATCAGTTGCACTATTATCCGCTTGATGACAAGGAACAGATGACGCGCGACTTACAAAACGATGTTAGCCATGACGATATGGTTTTGTTGAAAGCGAGTCACGGATTGCATCTGGAAACCGTTTTGTCAGCTTTGGTCGCTGGTGGTCGTGCTTAATACTAGCGTTGTAAGCATAAAGGCCGTTCCATGAAAATGAAACGGCCTTTAGCATGTTTTGACGGTTTTTATTCTTTTAAAAATGTCAGTTTAGGCTTAAATAAGCATGTGTTGACTGAAGCTTTTGGTGATTATGCAAGACTTGGCCGAATCTCGGCACTTGTTTTTTTATAGTGAGCATGATACTATTGTTCGGATATGTTTTTTTGTCATTTACTGAAAATGCACGTGATGCCCGCGGATTCCTTTGAAAACACGCTTGGGTAAACGCGTGCAGGAATTCTCAAGGAGGAACTCATTTGAAGTTTAAAGAACTAGGTTTGGATCATGATCTCTTAAAGGCAATCGCCCAGTCAGGTTTTGAGGAAGCGACGCCGATTCAAGCGGAGACGATCCCACTGGTTCTGGCAGGCAAAGATGTGATCGGTCAAGCACAGACCGGTACCGGGAAAACGGCAGCGTTTGGCTTGCCGATCCTGCAAAACATCGATAAGGCTGACCGGAGTATCCAAGCATTGGTCATTTCCCCAACTCGGGAATTGGCGATTCAGACCCAAGAAGAACTTTATCGTTTAGGCCAAGATAAGAAAATCAAGGTCCAGGCAGTTTACGGCGGTGCCGACATTCGCCGGCAAATTCGTCAATTATCAGAACACCCACAAATTGTGGTGGGGACACCAGGTCGAATCCTTGACCATATTGGCCGTCACACCCTGAAGTTGCAAAATCTTAAAGTCTTGGTCTTAGACGAAGCAGATGAAATGCTCGACATGGGCTTCATCGATGACATTGAAAAGATTGTTGAACAAATGCCAACCGCGCGTCAGACTTTGCTGTTTTCTGCAACGATTCCTGCTTCCATCATGCGTTTGACCAATAAGTTCATGCATGAACCGGTCACCGTTAAGATTAAGGCAAAGGAACTCACAGCTGATACCGTTGAACAGTATTATGTCCGTGCAAAAGACTACGAAAAGTTCGATGTCATGACTCGTCTGTTCGATGTTCAAGACCCAGACTTGGCTTTGATCTTTGGTCGGACCAAGCGTCGTGTTGATGAACTAACCCGTGGTCTAAAGGCGCGTGGTTATCGGGCAGAAGGCATTCATGGTGACTTGACACAGCAAAAACGGATGAGCGTTTTGCGCCAGTTCAAGAGTGGCCAATTGGACTTCCTAGTGGCTACTGATGTCGCCGCTCGTGGTCTGGATATTTCCGGTGTCACCCATGTTTACAACTATGACATTCCGCAAGATCCTGATTCCTATGTTCATCGTATCGGCCGGACCGGTCGTGCAGGTCACAAGGGTGTTTCCGTCACCTTCGTCACCCCAAACGAAATCGAATATTTGCACACGATCGAAGACTTGACCAAGAAGCGGATGCTGCCGATGAAACCACCAACAGCAGAAGAAGCATTGATGGGCCAGATCTCCAGCGGTTTAGAAACGATCAAGGCACAAGTCGAAGCTAACGATACTGAAAAGTACGAAGCTATGGCTGAATCCTTGTTGGAAAACTACACCCCATTACAGTTGGTTTCCGCTTATCTTAAGGCAGTCAGCCCGGATGATGCCAGTGCCGTTCCGGTTAAAATCACGCCAGAACGTCCGCTGCCACATCGCGGTCGCAGCAATCACGGTCACGGCAATAATCGTGGCGGTTATAAAGGCGGTTACAAGGGTAAGCGTCGCGAAGGCGGCTATCAAGGCAACCGTGATAATAAGCGCAGTTACGACAAAAAACGCAACTTCAGCGATAAACGCAAGAATGTTAAGCGTAGTTTCAAAATCCGTAATGGCGAATGATTTTTAATTAAAGCGTTCAAAGGACCTCAGGTTAAACGTCCTGGGGTCTTTTTTTGCTTCAACCAAACACCCGTTTTCTGTAAAAGCATGCTAGAATAACTTTATGACAAAGCGTGAGCAGGAACAGTGGTTAGTTCCGGCGATGTCAACGCGGTTAAGGAGGCAACCCATGATTTACGGTATTGGGGTGGACGTCACAGATTTGGCGCGAATTCAGGCGGCACAGGAAAAAAACAGCGGCTTCGCGGTTAAAATTTTGACGCCGACTGAATTAGCAAATTATCAACAACTTGATGGCCGCCGCGCCGTTGAATATCTTTCCGGCCGTTTCTCTGCCAAAGAATCGTACTCAAAGGCATTTGGTACTGGGTTAGGAAAAGTCGCCTTACAGGATGTCGAAATTCTCAATAATGAGTTGGGCAAACCTATTCTGACGAAGCATCCTTTTTCCGGTCAGGCTTTTGTCTCCATTTCGCACAGTGAAACCTTGGTCTTCACCGAGGTAATTTTAGAAAAAGAAGGTCCTGAACGTGACGATCGGTAACTTTCGACCAGCAACGGTATTAATAGATGAAACAGCCATTTTGCATAATATCCAGCATGAGGTCGCACGATTAAAAAAGCAGACGCAGCTTTTCGCTGTGGTCAAGGCTGATGCTTATGGTCACGGTATGTTGCGGGTGGCGCGGGTTGCCAAAGCAGCTGGTGCAACCGGTTTTTGTGTGGCGATCTTGGATGAAGCATTGGGATTGCGCAAGGCTGATTATAGTGAACCAGTATTGGTGTTGGGCATCGTACCGAGTCAGTATGCGGCCATTGCTGCTGCCCAAACAATATCATTGCCTGTCAGCAGCACCGAATGGCTTGAACAGGCTTTGCCAGTGTTAGAAGCACAGCCAGAGCTGCCGCCGTTGCGTATTCATCTGGCTTTAGATACCGGCATGGGTCGTATCGGGTTTATCGAAGATCAAGCACTCAAGACGGCAGTTGCGTTTGTTGAAGCGCATCCCAAGCAATTTGTCATTGAGGGGGTCTTCACTCACTTTGCAACGGCAGATGCTCCTGATGATACTTATTTCAAACAGCAAGTTGACAAGTTCAATCATCTGGTCGATCTTTTACCAAGTCGGCCGCGTTATGTGCATGTTTCTAACTCGGCTACCAGCTTGTGGCATGCGGCTTGCAATGGCAATATGATTCGGTATGGGGTGGCTATTTACGGCTTAAATCCGTCTGGGGACGCGATTCCAACCACACCGTTTCCACTGGAACCAGCGTTGTCATTGGAAAGTGAGTTGACCTATTGCAAGCAGGTGCATGCTGGTGACGGTATTTCGTACGGTGTGACCTATCGTGCCAAAGGAGATGAATTCATCGGGACTGTCCCGATTGGCTATGCAGACGGCTGGCTGCGGCGCCTACAGGGCTTTCATGTCCTTGTTGATGGTCAGTATTGTGAAATTGTTGGCCGTATCTGCATGGATCAGTTTATGATTCGTTTGCCCAAAGCATATCCAGCTGGCACAAAGGTAGTTTTGGTTGGGCAAAGTGGCGATCAGGAGATTACGTTGTTGGACGTTGCTAAATATAGCAAGACAATTCATTACGAAATCGCCTGCAATTTAACGCCGCGCCTGAAGCGACAGAGCGTGAATCCGGTCGATTGATGGTGGCTCGTATGCCCATTTTGTGCTAAAGTAACAATATGAACTTGGGAAGTTGGAGGAAGTTGTCATGAAAAAGCAAACGTCAGTAGCGGTAACGTTTGATGATGCCATTAAGGCGCGGTTGGATGCCTATTGTGAATTGAATGACATTGACGCTCAGACTGTGATTACGGAGGCAGTGGCGACATTTTTGAAGTCACAGGCTCCCGAAATCAACCAATTGATTTCTGGCTATGTAGCAATGGGCCAGATCAATACAGAGATCAGTCATGCTTTCTCTGCCTGCGAGAGCGAGGCATACGCCCATATTCGATGAGCGATAAGGGGGCAAAAGCATGGATGTGTCCGTAAAACGCGGCGATGTTTTTTTCGCCGATCTGTCTCCGGTTGTCGGCTCCGAACAAGGCGGCAACCGGCCAGTACTTATTATTCAAAACAACGTTGGCAACCATTACAGTCCCACAGTGATTGTGGCAGCCATTACCTCCAAGATTCAAAAACCCAAGATGCCGACGCATGTCGGGTTACGGGCCAAGCAAGATGGCGTTGAACGCAACTCAGTCATTTTACTTGAGCAAATTCGCACGATTGACAAGCAACGGCTACAAGCCCGCGTGACAGCTCTGTCAAGCACCAAAATGGCAGCAGTCGACCGCGCGTTGGCGATTTCAGTGGGCTTGGTCAGTTTGCCCAAGCCCAAAACATATAATAAGAATTAACAGCAACGCGCTTAACAGCGCGTTTTTTGTTGAACGTTCGCCAGAGCGGTTAGAAACTGGAGACAAGCGGCCTCAAACGTGATGACGGGGCTTGGGTTACTGCATTCGCTGTCTTTTTACGTAGGTTTCTGCTCCGGCAAACGCGCTATGACGAAATAATGTGACTTTTAATGGAGGACTTTCATGACAAATCTAAAAACACGCGGTTGGGTACTTAATGCTTTGGTCGCTGCTATCTATATTGTGCTATCAATTGGTCCCGCGAGCCTTAATTTGGCCAGTGGCGCGATTCAATTCCGCTTGTCTGAAAGTTTGAATCACTTGGTCGTGTTTGATCGTAAATATATTGTGGGTGTTGTGACAGGAGTCGTGATTTTCAATGCTATCTTCTCACCGCTTGGTTGGCTTGACGTGGTCTTTGGCGGCGGTCAAAGTTTGCTCGGTTTGCTGTTGGTCGGGTGGGTGGCGCCGAAATTGCGTCAGCTCTGGGCCCGGTTTGCCTTAAATATCGCTGTCATGACGATCACGATGGCCTTGATTGCCGTTGAGATTGTGTGGACGGGGCATTTAAGTTTCGCCACAATGTTTTTACCAACCTATGTTTCGTTGATGCTTTCCGAGTTCATTATCATGACGATTTCTGCGCCGATCATGTACGGACTTGATAAAATCGTCCACTTTCACGCCGCCATCGTGAGAAAATGATGGCAGTTATCTTAAACAGCTAAAAAATAAAAAAAGATCTTGCAACCGACCATGACTAACAGTGCACCAGTCTGATTTCCTATTAAATCAGTCTGATGCACTGTTTTTGATTGTGACCAGATGGCGGATTCTGCAAGCTTTGATAGACTTCGGAGCCAAATGTGAAACGGCAGACAAAGAAAAAAGCATTGTAATCTTGTCATTATTAGAATACTATGAGACCAATATCTTTAGGCTCAAGACATTGATGTTAACTAATAAGGTGGGGATTTCATGGATCACTTAGCACATGACAAAAAAATAATGTACCTGCCGGAATTTGAGCATGCGGCCTGTGGTATGGGATTTATTGCGCAAGTGGATGGTCACGCTAGCCACGAAATTGTGGAAAAAGCGTTGACCATGCTACAACGCATGAATCATCGCGGCGGCACCGGTGCTGAACCTGATACAGGTGATGGCGCCGGTATCTTAATGGCAATGCCGGATGCTTTTTTCCGTGACGAAATGCACCGCTATGAATTAACGTTACCGGCGCAAGGTGACTATGCAGTGGCTCAACTTTTTTTGCCGCATGATGCAGAAGAAAAGGCCGCCATGTTAAAGGCGGTCGTGAGTCAAATCGATGAAGCCGGCTTTCCGGTTCTTTGGACGCGCAATGTTCCGTTTGTTTACGAAAACTGTGGTCCCGCGGCTCAACAAGCTATGCCGGGCTTTGTTCAGGTTGTGGTCCAACGGCCGACAGACACACAGGCAGGGCAGGACTTTGAGGATCATCTTTATGCATTGCGACGGCAGTTAGAGAAAACCTTTGATCGGCAAGCCATGTATATCTGTTCTTTCTCAAGCCGCACCATCGTTTATAAAGGCATGCTTCATGCTTACCAAGTAAGTCTTTTTTACCCGGATTTACATAACCCGCAAATGAAAAGTGCCATTTGCTTGATTCACTCTCGTTTTTCCACGAATACGTTTCCGAGTTGGGATCGTGCTCAACCGTTCCGGTTTTTAGCGCATAACGGGAAAATCAACACGTTAAAGGGCGCCGAAAATTGGATGACCAGCCATGGTATTGAAATTTATGATGAAACTGGATGTAAGCTGATTCCTGAGACAACTTTTAAGAGAGGGTATAATGAATAAATCATCTCTCAAAAGGAAGGAATTTTTACATGCCAACTCGTTACGACAAAGAATTCAAACAAAACATTATCAACCTATATAAGCAAGGCGAATCAGCTGCCCAACTGGCCAGAGAATATGGCATTGGCTAT
>SKEY01000104.1_pt1 | contig 143099 bp, 126 predicted proteins | sample 4843871 | NCBI WGS metagenome assembly SKEY01 (sample SAMN11008797, study PRJNA524170) | human gut metagenome | biome: Human fecal sample; material: Feces; isolation source: fecal sample from pouch patient p36 | host: Homo sapiens | place: Israel: Tel-Aviv | collected 2016-12-04
GCTGTTTAAGTCAAAGCGGATGTCGTAACGGTCGGTGCGCTCGTCAAATACCAATGCTCCTGTCATTTTCTGTGCCATAATAAAATCCTCCTTTTGTGGTTGTGGGTGGTTACAGGCTTTCGCCCTCGTTGCATGAATAATAGTCCGGGTCGCCGTACTGCGGCTTCTTCGGTGACAGTGCGCCGCTTGCCATGTCATGGGCGACAAGGGAAGTGTAATAATTGCCGATAGTGGACGGGGCGTTGAAAAGGGCTGCTTTCAGATATTGCTTGATGTTGCGGATTTTCGTTGTGTTCTCCCGCATACAGTCAAGCACAAAGCGGATATGCTCGCCGTCCAGTTTCATAAACTTAGATTTCACAAGCTCTGCCGGGTAGTCGTCCCCCGCAATCCGTACCCGCTTTCTGGCGGTGCATACGGTTTCAAGCATGAGGTCTACAATCTCGTCCAGCCTGTCCCCGTCAAACTTCATGTCCTGTTTGAGAATGTGGTAGTCGATATTGTCCTTGATGATTTCCCGGTATATATCAACTGCGCTCTGTGCTGCCGCTTCCGTTCCTTTCCGTTCCGGCGGCGTAGCCGCTTCTCTGCAAGGAGAGGGGTTAGGGGAAAGGATAGGAATGGAATGGGTACTTGATAAATCTGTATTTGATTTTTCTTTTTTTGGTAAGTCAGTTCTTTGTATATCTTTATTTAATTGCGTTGGATTTTCCAACGTAGGTTTTTCCAATGTTGGTTTTTCCTGCGTTGGATTATCCAATGTTGGATTTTCCAATGTAGGTAAATCCGGCGTAGGCGGCTGCGGCTGCTCGAATATCACATAGTCCGCGCCCCGCAAGCATCCTTTCTCGTCGCGCTCCCTTGAACGGACGATATACCCGGCGCGTTCAAGCTCCTTAATGGCTTCGCGGATAGCGTCTATCTTCTCCCGGTTGATAAGGGATAAGCCTTTCAAGGTGTAGTCCCAATCTTCGGGGAGTGACAGCATTTGCGACAACAGCCCTTTTGCCTTTAAGGAAAGCTCCTTGTTGCGTAGGTGGTGGTTGCTCATTACGGTGTAGCCCTTGTTCCGTTCCACTCTGAAAACTGCCATAGTAAATCACTCCTTTTGCTGTGGATTTGTTACGCAGTAGAAGCGCGGTTTCGGGGGATAAGGTATAAATCCCTTGCCGCGCCAGATACGCGCCCGCAAAATCGCTTGTAGCAAGGCTTTTTCTGCCCCTACTGCGTAACAAAGGGCATAAAAAAGCGGCGTTCCTGTTCTCCCATGTAGAGAGTAAGAAACGCCGCTTCTGCGTCGTATTCAGTTTTTAGTACAATACCCTGCTTGTCCGTCGCTCGAAAAACCTTGATTTTCCAGTGTTTTCAAAAGTATCGTTATCTAACGTCAGCTTTCGACAGACCAGAATTTAAAAGAATGATAAGCGACATCGAAGCAGGAAAGGTGAACTGCGTCATTGTAAAAGACCTTTCTCGTTTTGGGCGTGATTATATTGAATCCGGGAGATATATACAAAAAATCTTCCCGGCTCTTTCTGTGCGTTTTATTGCACTTACAGACCATTATGACAGCTTTCATGCGGATGTAGGGGAGAGCGGCATTGTGCTTCCGGTCAAAAACTTCATTAACGATTCCTATTGCAGAGATATTTCCACAAAAGTGAAAAGCCAGTTTGAAGTAAAGAGAAAGAATGGGGAGTGTATTGCTCCGTTTGCCCTTTATGGATACAGAAAGGCGGATAACAACAAAAATCAGCTTGTGGTGGACGATTATGCTGCGGAAATTGTGCGTAAGATTTTTAACTGGAAAATGGAGGGTGTTGCGGTTTCAGCCATAGCGGATAAATTGAATGAACTTGGTATCCTTTCACCCAAAGAGTATAAAAAATCCACAGGCGCAAATTACAGAGGAGGATTTTCCGGTGCAGTAAAATCCATGTGGAGCAGTGCCACAGTAAAGCGAATACTGACAAATGAGATGTATCTCGGTCACATGGTGCAGGGGAAAACAGGAAAGATAAATTATAAGCTGAAAAAAAGTGTGGAAAAACCTGAAAAAGATTGGGTTAAGGTGGAAAATACCCATGATCCGATCATATCGGAAGATGTTTTTCTAGTTGTCCAAAATTTGTTGAAGGTTGATGGACGGGTGAGTCCTGTATCAGAGAAAAACAGTTTTTTTACAGGATTATTGTTTTGCGGAGATTGCGGAGAGCAGATGATAAGGCGGATAAACCGCTATAAGAATACACAGAGGGTTTACTATATCTGTTCCACCAAAAACCGGGGTGAGGGCTGTACCAGACACAGTATACCGGAAGATGCTCTTAAGCAGCTTGTATTGGAAATGGTAACGAAATTTGCAAACTGTTTTTTGCAGGAAAAGCAGATGTTTGAAAAAGCTCTGGATATGGAAACAAATTTTGAGTCCATAGTCCATTATGATACCGAAATTGCAAGATTAAAGGAAGAACAGGATAAATATTATTCTCTCTGTTCGGGCTTATATGAGGACTTGAAAGAAGGGATTATCACAAAGAGCGAATTTGAACGTTTGCACAGCGAGTTTAAAAGGAAAACCGGAGAATTTGAGGAAGCACAGAAAAAACAGGAGCTTATGATTAAGGAACTGTTTAAGAATGGTGTCATCTCTGCAGCAAGGCTCAAGACCATGCAGGACTGTGCGGAACTGAGAGAGATAGACCGTTATACTCTTTGCAGTATGGTAAAGAAGATTTCAGTATATGAGAACCACAGAATTGAAATTGAGTTTTATTATACGGATCAGTATCGCATTATGCGGGAAGTCAATAAGAGAATAAAAGACGAACAGAAGAAAAACTGTTTGGCAGAAAGGAGTGCATAAGAATGGGCAGAGTATCCAAAAGAAAAACAGCAGGCGTTCAGACAGAACAGAATGTGAAAGTCAGACGATACAGAGCTGGTATCTATGCAAGACTTTCAGCGGATCATGATGAAAGAAAGAATGAGTCAGTGGAGGTTCAGATTGAGATTGCAAGGAAATATGTAGAAGAATTTAATCTGAAGAATACGGAAGAAATTATAGACATTATTGATTGTTATTCCGATTTAGGAAAGACCGGCAGCAATTTTGAAAGAGAGGGCTTTCTTAGGTTATTGCAGGATATAAGGCTTGGTGAGATAAATTGCGTCATAGTAAAAGATTTGTCAAGGTTTGGCAGAAATTACCTGGAGGCGGGCAATTACATTGAGAAGATATTTCCGTTTTTAGGAGTACGCTTCATTGCAGTTGCCGATGGGTTTGATACCGGAAAGGAAGGCAATGAGAATAAGCAGATGGCTTCCGAAATCAAGAACCTTGTAAATGACATGTACGCAAAGGATTTTTCCAAAAAGGCTAAGCTGCATTTAAAACAGAGGAGAGAAGAAGGCTCTTATGTTGGCGGTCCTCCACCTTATGGATATATGGCAGAATGGAGCGGAAAACGGCGTAGATTGATACCGGATGAAAATACGGTGGATATTGTTTGCTTTATATTTGAGAAATTCGTTGAAACGGAAAGCTATACTGCGGTTGCGGATGAACTGAACCATAGACAGATCAATCCCCCTTCTCTGTATAAGAAAACAAAAGAAGTTTACTATACACCCGAAGCAGGAGCATATAAAGGGTGGGATAAGAGTTCGGTGGAGCGAATACTGAAAAGTGAAACCTATACAGGAACTCTGGTGCAGGGAAAAACCAGTATAACTGCAAGGGATGAGAAGAACCGTATTCATAAGCCGGAAGATGACTGGGTGATCACAAAGGATGCACATGAGTCATTGATTGATAGGGAGTTATATCAGAAATCGGTGGAAATCAGAGAAAAAATGAAGGAGCGCAAAGCTTCGTATAATCATCCAACGAAGGGTTATCCGCTTGGGGAAAACATTTTTGATGGTGTACTGTATTGTGGAGTATGCGGCAGAAAAATGACAAGAAGCAGCTATGTAAAGCACTATGCAGATGGGGAAAAAGCAAGGCTTGACGGATATTTCTGCTTAAACAGCGGACAGACGAAAATTAAAGTATGCCCGGACTCTAACCGTATTTCAAAGAATGAGCTGGTGGATATATTGTTACCTCTTATCCGTATGGAATTTGCAGTTTTCCTGAACAAGCCGAATCATTACATGGAGTATGGCAAAGAAAGAATTGCAGAGGCGGTTAAGAAGGCAGAAGCAAGACTAAGGGAAACAGAGGTAAAGATGAGACGTTCTCAGGAGGAAGAAAGCTGTGTATATATTGACTACCGTGCTGGGAAAGTTCCACAAAAGGAATATGTGGCTTTTAAGATGAGGCAGGCAGACATACTGGAAGAATTGAAAAAACAGCAGAAAAGTCAGCAGCAGGAAATAAGAGCATTGGATAAACTCGCCGGAAAATATATGGCAGCGATTAAAGCCCTGTTAAAACTGAAAAGTGGAAAAGAGCTTACAAAGGATATGATAGAGGCGTTTATTTCAAAAATATATGTTTATCCGGGAAAGCGTATAGAGGTTATATTTACCTTTACAGCAGACTGTATGGAAGGGGTGAAGTAGAATGGAGCGTTTGGCATTATATTTACGTTTATCCTTAGAGGACGAGGGAGAAAAGGACGAGAGTAATAGTATAAGCAATCAGAGAAAGCTGATATATGAGTACATACATCACGATTCCGAATTAAGCGGGTATGAGGCTGTGGAGTTTAGTGATGATGGCTTCTCCGGCACCAATATGAACAGACCGGGGATGCAAAAGTTGTTAAAGGAGGTAAGGGCAAATAATATCAGATGTATCATTGTCAAGGATATGTCCCGCTTTTCAAGAGATTATATTGAGATGGGTACTTATCTGAACCAGATATTCCCTTTTATGGGCATTCGTTTTATCGCTATCAATGACCATTATGACAGCAGGGAACATCACGGCAGTACCATAGAGATTGATACCGCATTTCAGACTCTTTTATATGATCTTTACAGCAAGGATGTATCGGTTAAGGTAAAGGCTTCTATTGAAAATAAGTGTGCAAAGGGAGAATATGTTTTCGGACAGGTTCCCTTTGGATATGAAAAAAGCAAGGAAGAAAAAAATGCAGTTATTGTAAATGAACGTGAGGCAGAAATTGTGCGCTATATCTTTTCTCTTGCGGTTCAGGGGAAAACTAGCACACAGATAGCAAGACAGCTTTATGAGGAAAACGTACCTACCATTACTCAGATGCGTAATCCGGAAAAGAAATATACAGACGGTAAGGTCCATTCATGGAGTGTAACTGCTATCAGAAAAATATTGAATAACCGTTTTTATCTCGGAGAAATGGCATATGGAAAATCGGTCAGAAAGTCCGTAGGAAGTCAAAACGGTATTGCTGTACCGAAAGAAGATTGGAAAGTAATTCGGAATCACCACGAGGCACTCATTTCAGAAGAAATATATGAGCAGGTATCGTCATTCAGACTGGATTATTCTACAAAAAGAAACAGAGAGAAGCATCCGCTTACAGGGAAATTATATTGCGGTGGATGCGGTTATTCCATGATTTATAAACCGCTGCACGAAAAGAACCGTTACAGGCGGTTTGAGTGCCGAAAACATGCTCTGTTGCAAATTCCGGATTGTTGCACTTACATGAATGCTGATCTATTCGAAGAAACCGTATTGATGATGCTGAATAAAGAGTTAATGCTTCGTGGAAATGCTATGAAACAGAATGAAAGCCTATCTTCATTTCAACGGGCAGGCATCCAGTCATTGAAAAAGAAACTGGAGGAATGCAGACAGGAACAAAAGCAGATTCGGGCAGAAAAGGATAATTTGTATGAACAGTATGCTTTGAAAGCAATCAGTAGTGAGGAGTATCAGAAACGTTCAAACGAGCTGACAGAGCGCTTATCTTCATTATCCGCAAAGGATTCTGATACAGCGGGAAAGCTTTCTGGATTGGAAAGCGAATACCAGAAAGCAGAGGCTGATATGAAGCAGATTATCCGGTATTCGCATATTGAAGAATTGACGCAGAAAGTGGTTGATACTTTTATTAGAAGAGTTTATGCTTATAAAGACAAAAGGATAGAGATTGAGTGGAATTTCAGTATGGATTGCGGAGTAAGTCAGGCAAATGGAACTTAGCAATAACTATTCATCAATTTTTACAGGACTTAGCAACTATTTCACATCAACCCAACGAAGTTATGCTGGATGACGAGGTTTTTATTTGAAAAAAATGAAAAAAGTTCTTAACAATAACTTGACATCAACGGGGTATGGGCGGCTCAATATTGAGGGGGTATTTCGATTCCTTGCCGGGTCTTAGTACGAAGAAGTTTCCACAGAAATGAGGAATAGTGTGAAAAAATATAACATGACGTATATTACTGACAAAATGTGTAAAACTATTTAAGGAATATATGTACTCTCAGAGTCTTCTAAATGAAGCAGTATATCGGAAATATAGCCAGAATGCTTCGTTAGAAGAAGATTCCGAAAGCGCATAACATATGGGAGGAATCAATGATATGAAAAAGAAAGTAGTTATTACAGTATTATGCGTCATGAGCTGCTTTATGCTGGCATCCTGTGGAAAGAAAGGCAATGAGGGTAAAGATCCTCTTACCGGAGAAGAACAGAATCAGGCAGAGGAAAGCAGCAGTACAGAAGAATCACAGACAGGTGACAACAGAGATTTTGATACAGTACTTTCAGAAGCATCTCAGCCAATGGAAATCATGGATTATCTTAATACAAATCTGCCCAATGCATCCAATGAAGATACGAACCGTTATCTTGGGGGATTGCTGAGCTTTGGAAATGATGTAAGAGATATTGATTTCACACAGCTGGAAGACAGCAGACAGTATATGCCTGAAGATATGATTGCCTTTATGGATTTGATGAAGCTGGAAGCAGAGACACCGTCTATGGTCATGTCTACAGAAGAAAATCGTAAGGTGATCGGTATGACCTTGTCAGAGATGCTGGAGAGAGCATTGCTTTTTGAGCAGCATTTAGAGAAATATCCTGATAACGTTACAACACAGGCTGCATATAAGCTATATGAAGAGATTGCACTGAATGCTATTTCAGGAGGCTATGACAGGGAAAATGGCATAGATAATTATTATCAGGGTGAGAATGCAGATGAAGTAGATCAGCGTTCACTGGAATATTACCAGAAGTTTGCCGAGGCTAACCCCGATAGCAGATTAGGTCAGGTAGTGTCTGAATATATTGCACTGTTACAGTCCAAGAATTTCAGAATTGATGAAGATATGGAGCAGTTCTATCGCAGTATTCCTTTGAAGCTTCGCCAGCAGGCAGACCAGACAGAAGGTATGACAGAAGCTGCTGGTGAGACACAAGGCGCTGCAAATACTACGGCAGGCACAACACAAAATGTAACTCCGTAATTGGCAGATAAGAAAATTCGCTGTATAATGTAACTATTCAGAGCCATGTAAATTGAGACGGATATGGTTGCTTGCAAACATATTTGGCACAATTTATATGGCGAAGTAACCACATGAACAAAAAAGAGCTGCGAAGCAGCGGTTTTGCGAATGTGGTTCTGAATAGGTATATATAAAAGGTATGGGATGGATATGAAGAACATTTATACAGCGATAGCTGCCCTGTTATGTGGGGCGGATAGTCTTATCAAGTATGCGATAGAGAGAAATCACCCTGATGGGGAGTTAAGACCTGCCCTGCATGGGAAGATTATAATCAGAAAATTTCACAACAAGGGTGCCATGCTGAATCTGGGTGCTTCCAGACAACAGACAATGGCAGTGCTCTCAGTGATTTTTACCGTGTTCATGACGGGGGTATATGTGGGGACTTTGGGAACCAGAGGCAGGCATATGCTCAAGACCGGATTGTCATTGATACTGGGAGGAGCCTACAGTAATACGTATGACAGACTGTTCCGTAAGTATGTGGTAGATTATGTGTCTTTTGAGGTGCGTAATCCCAGATTGCGTAATATTGTATTCAATCTGTCAGATTTTGGAATTATGATAGGTTCCTGTCTGCTGGTCATTTCACAGATGAGGGAGTAAAATAATACAGGGAGCAGAACTTTAATGATGGTTCTGCTTCCTGTAATTATTTCGAGGTTGTAATTATCTGGTAATGATTGTACCAACTTTTTCATTGATGGCATCTGCTGTCTTGTTCAGGGAAGTGATAATGACTTTACCGCCAGGAACCTTCTCCAGATAAGAAATAGCAGCCTGGATCTTTGGAAGCATATCAGTCTCTCCGAACTGTCCTTCCTTGATGTAATCAGAAGCCTCTGCTACTGTCATGGAAGTAATAGGACGCTGGCTGTCTTTGCCATAATCCAGATATACATAGTCAACGCTTGTCAGGATCAGCAGTTCATCAGCAGTCAGATCACTTGCCAATTTACCTGCAATGCTGTCTTTTTCAATGACTGCGGAAGCACCCTTGAGGATGTGCTGCTGTTCGATGACAGGGATTCCACCACCGCCACAGGCGATGACAACCTGATCTGCATCAGCCAGAGTCTTAATCGCTTCAATCTCAACGATATCAATGGGCTTAGGGGCAGCTACTACTCTGCGGTATCCTTCTGCTTCGTGGATAACATAGTTGCCTTTATTCACTTCAAGGTCTGCATCTTCCTTGGACATGTATCTGCCGATGGCTTTCTTGGGTTCATAGAAAGCATCATCATAAGGGTCAACCGTCACCTGGGTCAGGATGGTGCTGACCGGCTTGGAGATACCACGGCTAAGAAGCTCTGATTTCAGGGAATTCTGGATATCATAGCCTACATAACCCTGGCTCATGGCAGAGCATACACACATAGGAGCCGGTGTATAATCAATGTAGATACGTCTTAATTCGGTCATTGCCTTGTGGATCATGCTGACCTGGGGACCATTGCTGTGGGTAATGGTAAGCTGATAATCTGCTTCAACCAGGTCTGCCAGTGCTTTTGCTGTATTTTTCACGGCATCCAGCTGTTCAACAATGGTGGAACCAAGTGCTTCATGACCTAATGCAACGACAACTTTTTTCTTGCTCATATAGTAAAACCTCCGTTGTTTGATTTTCAATACTTATGACAACATTATAGCAAACTGAAGACCTTTTGTATATGGATGAAAAGAAATAATTGACGCAAAGCAGACCGGATGTTATATTGAGTGAAAAAAGGGGAGGATATATCATGACAAACAGAGAAGCGCAGATTTTTCAATGGATCAGTGAGAATCCGATGATATCGCAGGAAGAGCTGGCAGCCAAGGCAGGAATCAAGAGATCTTCTGTGGCTGTGCATATTTCCAATCTGATGCGTAAGGGATATATTAAGGGGAAAGGTTATATTACTAACGAGCCATCTTATTGCACGGTGGTAGGTGCTGCCAATATTGATATAGGAGGCGTGGCGGCAGACAATCTGGTGCCGCACGACTCTAACCCGGGTAAGGTCAGACTGACGCATGGTGGGGTAGGCAGAAATATTGCCCATAATATGCGTCTGCTGGGAATCGGGGCGAAGCTCATTACAGCACTGGGGGACGATCTGTATGCCCACAGAATCATGGAAGGCTGCAATACCTTGGGAATTGATATCTCAGATGCACTCCGTTGTCCTGAGGAGTCCACATCTATCTGTGTCTATATCTCGGAGAAAAATACACAGATGGCAATGGCTATCTCAGATATGGATATTTATAAAAGAATGACACCTGAATTCATGGGGCAGAAGATAGATGTCATAAATCATGGCAGGCTGGTCATTCTGGACAGCAATATTCCCTATGATACGCTGGAGCTGATTGCTGAGAAGTGCAAGGTACCTATCTATGCAGATCCGATCAATGCGAAGAAGGCAGTAAGGTTATCCCATATTCTTGACAGGCTGCATACGCTGGTTATGAACTGGAAAGAATCAGAGGTTCTGTGTGGGATTGAAGTAACAGATGAGGCAACAGCTGCCAGGGCAGCGCAGGTAATGCTGGAGCGTGGAGTGAAGCATGTATATGTGATTCTGCAGAATCAGGGTGTCTATGCTGCGGCAAATGGGGAAGCGGTGATGATAGAGCCAAGGGCGAAGCATATCGTGAATATAGAGGGAGCCAGAGAAGCTTTCATGGCAGGGCTGGTACTTGCTTATACGAGGCATCTGCAGCTGCGTGAGACTGCAATCGTTGGGCTGGAAGCGGCAGGCATTGCAATGGAGAGCGCAGATATCGTGAATTCAGCACTGACAATGGAAGATATAGCTGTAAGAGCAGGATTGGAGATGTAATCAATTAAAAATAAAAAAGGCGGGCCACGGGGGAATTGTGGTCCGCCTTTTTTAGGGGGAGCGCCTTACGGCGCACTGCATCTTTTTGATGCAATTTATTCAAGAGGTAGAAAAGTAATTAGATAATGTCTTGATTAAGGCATCTGCTGGGAGAATGGCCAGAAGAAGTTATAGGAAGACTGTCCCTGTTCATTGCCATTTGGCTGACTCTCAGAAGATTCACTGCTCTGAGTCTGGTCGGAGGTATTGTCATCACTGCCAAAGACATCCTTGGAAGCCAGTGTCAGAGAGAAGGTCTGCTCTGTATAACCATTGCTGCCCGGAACCATAGCTGTTACATTAATTGTCTCACCGGCTTTATAGTAAGTAAGCAGAGTCTTTAATTCGCTCATGCTCTTAACTGTCTGTCCATCAAATTTCGTGATGATATCGCCTTTGGTCAGACCAGCTGTTCCGGCAGGTGAGTTATCATAAATTGTGTTGATATAAATACCTACAGGCATATCATAAGTAGAAGAGATATCACTTGTGACATCCGTACCACCGATACCTAAATAACCCTGTTCGGATTCATCAACAACATCTCTTGTTTCTTTTAACATCAGCTCTTCGATAATAGACTGTACATCGGAAATAGGGATTGCATAGCCCATACCTTCTACAGAACTGGAAGCTACCTTGACGGAGTTGATACCAATCAGTTCACCGTTCATATTCAGAAGCGCACCACCTGAGTTACCAGGGTTAATGGCTGCATCTGTCTGGATCAGTTTGTTCGTAATGGACGTACCATCATCGTTGGTAACACTGACCTCTCTGTTGAGGGCACTGATGATACCTGTTGTAACGGACTGGCCATAGCCAAGTGCGTTACCAATGGCAACAACCTCTTGGCCAAGCTGCAGGCTGGAAGAATCGCCAATTGTAGCAACCTTGATCTGTGATTTCATCTCATCTGTGATATCACTCAGTGCAACGGAGATAACAGCCAGATCCTTATCGGAATCATAGCCTTTTAACTTGGCACTGACTAAGGAAGGATTATCACTGTCTTCATCATAGCTGAAGACTACACTTAATTCATTGCTGCCGGATACTACATGATAGTTGGTAACAATCAGAAGCTCTGTATCATTCTCACCAATGATGATACCGGAACCACTGCTCTCTGTATCCTGCTGGTAAGTACCAAACATGGTTCTTACTTCAGATACACCTTTATTCGTAATAGATACGACACTCGGCAGACAACTTGCTGCAATAGCAGATACATCAGCGGAGGCTGTGCTGCCTGAACTGCTGGTTGTCAGTGAACTTGTAGTGGTTGAGAGAGTCGGGGTGGAAGCAGCGGCTGCTTCGCTCTGAGTCTGTTCCAGTTCAGCCTTGGTCTGTAATAACTGTTTATTTGTCATATAAGTAGGTACGCTGAATGCTGTACCGGCTGTAACTCCAAACAGTGCACCCAGGCAGACAAAAGATACTGCCTTTTTCGCAAATGGATGCTGTTTCTTAGGCTTGCGTGCCGGTGTGCTGTTGTTCTGGTAATTCTGGCTGCCTGTGCTGTAATAATATTCCTGCGGATGACCATTGCTGGAATATCCGTTGTTCTGTTCATTGTTATTGTTTTCGTTATACATATAAAAGACTCCTTTCACAAAATCTTTTTGATTTATCATTTCTTCGTTTCTATGCCTTATACTTTACAGGCAATTTGTGATGTAATTGTTATCCAATTGTGTTTATTCTGTGAACTTCATAAAGAGATTATAAAGTTATAAAAAGAGCAATAATTGAAGAATAAATGACAATACATAAACAGATAATCCGTGGGAGCTGGTATACAATGAATCTATGATGACAGTATATTTATATTATAGAAAGGCAGGATAGTGGTATGAAAAATACTTGGAGAAAAGGCACTTTAACGGTAACGGCGCTGGATTATCCTGACCCGGATATCATCAGAGTGGAAGATACATACTATATGGTAAGCACGACTATGCATTTTATGCCTGGGTGTGAAATACTGCGCTCCTATGATCTGGTGAACTGGGAGCATGCAGCTTTCGTATATGACAGGTTGGATAGTACGCCGGCACAGGCTCTGGCGGATGGGCTCAATATCTATGGAAAAGGCATGTGGGCGGCGTCTTTGCGCTATCATAAAGGGATTTTTTATATCTGCTTTGTAGCCAATGATACGCATAAGACTTATCTGTACCGGTCTGATTCCATAGAAGGTCCATGGCATAAAAGTCAGATAGAGGGATTTTATCATGATTGCTCCCTGTTTTTTGAAGAGGATGACAGTGCATACATCATCTATGGAAATAATCACATTTATCTGACACAGTTAAAGGCAGATTTAAGTGGTCCGTTGGAAGGTGGACTTCACAGAGAACTTATTAATGATGAGGGCAATCCGTTCCTTGGGTATGAGGGTTCACATTTCTATAAAATTCATGGAAAGTATTATCTTTTTCTGATTCATTCATTAAGAGATCGCTGGAAAAGGACGCAAGCCTGTTTCGTGTCGGACTCGCTGACAGGAGAGTTCACAGGAGGCGATATATTCAATGATGATATGGGGTATCACGGGCAAGGCGTAGCACAGGGGGGAATTGTGGATACACCTGATGGGCAGTGGTATGGTATGCTCTTTCAGGATAGAGGGGCAGTAGGGCGGATTCCTGTGCTGGTTCCGATGAAATGGGAGCATGCATATCCTGTTATGGGAGAGCATGGCAGGATGCCAAAGCAGATACTGCTTCCGGAGGAAAAGGCAGGCTATAAGTATCATCCGCTGGTAGAAAGTGATGATTTCAAGGTTTCAAAGGACGCGGATGAGAGATTCTACAGTTCTTATGGGTTTAAGAGCTGCTGGCAGTTCAATCATGAACCTGATGTGAGATATATTACACATGATTGTGAAGCAGGTCGAGTGACAATGACCCATCAGAAGCTGTGCAGAAATCTGCTGCAGGCTTCTAATATGCTGACGCAGAGGATGAAATATCCCAAATGTGCAGCAGAAGTGACGGTCTATGCCGATAAGCTTAAAAATGGTGATTATGCAGGGCTGTGCGCCTTACAGGGAAGCTATGGAATGGCAGCTGTCACCAGAGAAAATGATAACTGGTATCTGGTCATGAATGCGATGGAAGAAGGTATGGAAGACCAGAAGCAGCGAATCCTCTGGAAGCCTTTAGGGGGTGAAGCGACTTCGATTCGTTTCAGAATGGAAGCGGACTTTACGGACATGAAAGATACAGCTGTCTTTTATTATGAAAAAGACGGGAAATGGCTGCAGCTTGGGACAGAAAAGAAACTGTACTTCGGGCTTGACCATTTCTGCGGCTGCCGGTTTGGACTGTTCTCCTATGCAACGATGGAAACCGATGGCAGCAGTACTTTTGCAGATTTCAGATATGAATGATTTTAAGCAGGAAAGAGAGGAAAACTATGTCAGTAACAGCAACTAACCCGATATTGCCGGGATTTTATCCTGATCCATCCATATGCGCAGTAGGAGATGACTTCTATCTGGTGAACTCTACCTTTGCGTATTTTCCGGGAATTCCCATCATGCACAGCAAAGATCTGGCTCATTGGGAGCAGATAGGCAATGCCTGTGACAGAGAAAGCCAGTTACCACTGGGGGATACAGGACATTCCAGAGGCTTGTTCGCACCGACAATCCGTTATCATGAAGGAACATTTTATATCATATGCACCAATGTATCTTACGGTGGCAATTTCATTATTACAGCCCAAAATCCAGCAGGACCGTGGTCTGAGCCGCATTACATTGAGGGAGCGGATGGAATAGACCCCAGCCTGTTCTTTGATGAGGATGGAACCTGCTATTATATTGGAACACACCCCAATCCGGCGGGATGCCAGTATGATGGTGACTGGTATATCTGGATTCAGGAGCTGGATATTGAGAACATGAAGCTGGTAGGAGAAGTGCATAATGTATGGAACGGTGCCATGAGAAATATTATCTGGCCGGAGGGACCGCATCTGTATAAAATCGGTGAATACTATTATATCATGCATGCAGAGGGAGGCACCGGCCCGGATCACGCAGTTACTGTATGCCGCAGTAAGAATGTATACGGACCATATGAAAATAACTTCTGTAATCCAATCCTGACACATAGACACCTGGGCAGGAAATATCCAATCTGTTATGTGGGCCATGCTGATCTGGTGAAGACGATAAATGACGAGTGGTATATGGTCATGCTGGCGGTCAGACCTTTGGAAGGGTATACCACCATGGGGCGTGAGACTTTCCTTGCCAGAGTGGAGTGGGAGAATGACTGGCCTGTAGTGAATCCGGGAGTGGGCAGACTGACAGATACCGTGGAGATTAATCTGCCAAAGTGGACGGCATATACAGCAGAAAGCAATGAATATGTATTCTCTACCATGGGGCAGCTGCCGCCGGAATTTATGGTACTTCGCAATGCGGATAAGTCCCACTATTCTTTGGAAAAGGGCAAAGGACTGTTGATGCTTTTTGATACCCATACGCTGAAAGAACAGGCAAGTCCATCTTATCTGGCACTTAGACAGAAACATCATCATTTCATAGCAAAGGCATTATTGGATGTATCAAACCTGAGTGAGGATAAAAGGGCAGGAATTGCGTATGTACAGAATAATCTCTACAACCTGCGAGTAGAAGTCAATGGTAAAATGGCAGAAGTGATATTATGTGAAAATGGAACTGACAGACGTGTCATTTCTATGCCGTTACAAGGCTCTAATCCATTAGAAGTCTCATTAGAAGTGGACGGGCTGTCTGCTGCGGTTATCATAGAAGGACAGAGATCGCCCGAAGTTGATATACGAACCCTGTCAACAGAAGCAGCCGGCGGCTTCACCGGCTGTACAGTAGGACTTTATGCAGTCGCTGATACTGAAAACACTGACTGCGCCTGCTTTAAACGTTTCTCATATTCAGAAGCTTTGTAAATCGAAAATTTCGTATTATTGCCAGAAAACAGAATTGTGCCGCCTTCCTAATGCATTAGGAAGGCGGCACAATTCGTCCCTTTCTTAATATTCTATAACCTATACCCTTACACATTCACCTTGCTTCGATACTCACTCGGTGTACACTTCTTCTGCTGTTTGAAGATACGGTTAAATGTGGAGATGCTGGAGAAACCGGACTGCAGGGCCACTTCTGTAATAGACAAATCCTGTCTTGACAGCAGCAGTTCAGCAGCTTTGATTCTCCGATAGCATAAGTAGTCACAGAAAGTAAATCCTGTATACTGCTTAAAAAGCCTTGAAAAATGATATTTACTGAATCCGCTCGAATCAGCAATTTCCTCCAGATTCAGTTCTTCTGCATAGTGCTTGTCTATATAATCCAACAGATCATTGAATTTCTTAACATATTCCTTTTGCTTATAGGATCTCACGTTAGGGAAGAGGTCTTGCGTCTGAATATGGTTGTAGCCGAATTTTACAAACAGATTGATCAAAAGAGCATAAATGGTAAGCTCGGCATATTCGTTCTTGCGGAAATATTCATTGCGCATTCTGGCAAGAAGGTCATACACATCCTCATAGATATGGGAATAGGATTCTTTTGTCACGAATAAAGGAGCGGTAAGCAGCGATTTAATACCTGCGAAGCCTTTTAATCCTTCCAGGCAACTGATATCCAGCAGATAAATAAAGCGGCTGCCGCTTGATGGCGCAGTCAGCTGATGGAGCTTACCGGGTGGAATAATCAGGATTTCATCAGGTCTAAGATGGTAAGAGATACCTTCCACTTCAACGTCATAATAATTGTCAATGGGGATGATGATCTCCAACGCATTATGCCAGTGAGTGGCATAATTGGACGTTAAATCATTATACCAGATGCGGATAGAAGAACTGTTGCGAAAATCCACGTCTTCACGTCTGTTCTCATCCAATTCCCAAAGTCCCGGAAAATCGCTGTTAGCATCATAATATTCCGAACGTAAATCACCGATTGCGACAGGTTCCATATGTAATCACTCCCTTGTTTTATGCACTCCCGGAATGCTTCATTTAGAAGACTCCGAGAGTATTTTTTTGAAATAAGTAACTGCTCAAAATTACTTTCCACTTTAATTCACATGTTTTTGAATGAATACAACATGCACAATAAAAAGTAAACTATACAACATAAAAAATAAACAATGCACAAAAGAAAATCAAGTTAAAAGAAAAAATAGAGTAATATATGAGGAGAGAATGGAAATATTTGAGAAAATTGTTGGCTAATCAGCGAAATAGCGCAAAATGTGAAGAATAGATAGCAATGACTAGAAAGAATCGGGCATCAAAAAACTATCAAATGAAACATTGCCAAGACACAGGGGGAAGCAATGGCAAAACAGATAAATCAGGGAGGTAATCAGATGAAACGTAAGAAGCTAATGGCGCTATTTATGACAACAGCAGTAACAGCATCCATGCTGACAGGATGTGGCGGAGGAGCTTCCACAGCAACTGACAGCAATGCATCAGGAACAGGAAGTACAGAAGCAGGCAGTGAAAGTGCAGATGGTGATATCACAGATTTTACGATGTTCATTGCAATGCCGGGTTCTGAAATCAATGATGGCAACGAGATTCAGGAGCTGATCGCTCAGAAGACCGGAGTCAGAGTTAAGGAAACCTGGCTGACAGGACAGACCGCAGAAGAAGCGATAGGAACAATCATTGCAGGCGGCGAATATCCAGATTTCATTGATGGTGGAGATGGAACAATGTCTCTTCTGGATGCAGGTGCACTGCTTCCTTTGGATGATTATATTGAGAAATATCCTAATATAAAGGAAATGTATTCGGATGCAGAGTGGGAGAAGTTCCGTCAGGAAGACGGTCATATCTACTGGATCAATGTATTCCAGAACAGCTACGGCGAAGATAGGACAACAACCCATAATGATGAAGCATTCTGGATTCAGTGCAAGGTACTGGAGTGGGCCGGATATCCACAGATTAACACTCTGGACGAATATTTCCAGTTATTAGAGGATTATACAGCAGCCAATCCGACAATGGAGGATGGAACAGCATATATCCCTTATACCATGTTGTGTGATGACTGGAGATATTTCTGTATTGAGAATGCAGGGCAGTTCCTGGATGGCTACCCAAATGACGGTTCTGTTATCGTAGATACCGATAATATGAAAATCGTGGATTACAATACAACAGATACTACCAGGAGATATTTCCAGAAGCTCAACGAAGAATATCAGAAGGGCATGATCGATACAGAATTCGCAACCCAGATTTATGATGAGTATATTTCCAAGCTTTCTACAGGACGTGTACTTGGTATGTGCGACCAGTGGTGGGATTTTGCATATACAGTAAATGATGTATTCAAACAGCAGGGGCTGGATCTTCAGGGATGTAACTATGTACCTCTTGGCCTGACTATTGATGAAGGTATGGAGAACCAGTGGCATACATATGGTGATACCTTGAACCAGTCCAGCGGCGTATCTATTACAACAAGCTGTAAGGACCCTGATAAGGCAGCCAAGTTCCTCAATGACATACTGGATCAGGAAATCCATGACCTGAGATTCTGGGGTGTGGAAGGTGTTGACTATCTGGTAGATGATGATGGTATGTTCTATCGTACAGATGAGATGAGGGCACAGGCAGCAGATACAGATTATAAGGCTAATCATATGTGTGGTTATACTTATCTGCCTCAGTGGCTTGGAACCAGCAAGGACGGCAAGAATGCAATGCAGCCAGGCCAGCAGACATCCGAGTTCTTTAATGGGCTTGCAGAGCCTCTTGTTAACACATTCAAGGCTTATAATGCAGACTCCTATGTAGATATGCTTCACTCTGCAAAGAAAGAAATGGGTTCATGGTTCCCTATGTATTCTTATTCCAACAGCATGACAACAGCGACTCCTGGTGGTGTTGCATGGACCAAGATGGGTGAGATTAAGCATGAATGGCTTCCTAAGGTAGTTATGTCAGGTGATTTTGAAAGTACATGGGACGAATATATGACAGCATATGAAGGCTGTGATCCTCAGAGCTTCCTGGATGAAATGCAGGCAGAACTGGACAGAAGAGCAGCATTGGCTGAATAGTCATTTATGGGAAGGGGCAGGGCTTCTGCCTCTTTCCTTTGAAAAAGGCAAAGCTGGAAAGGGATGGTTATTCATATGGCTAAGAAAGAAAAAGAAAACAAGGTCAAGATTACGTGGAAAGAAATAAAACGCCAGAAATTTCTTTTGATTTGTTCAGTCTTGTTCGTTATTTATGGAGTGATGTTCTACTATCTGCCTTTGGGCGGCTGGATTATGGCATTCCAGAACTATAAACCGAAGGATGGATTGCTTCATTCAGCCTTTGTAGGGCTGGATAAGTTTAAATTTTTATTTACAGATGCTTTTTTTCTGCGGGTAATCCGCAACACGCTGGCAATGGGTGTATTGAACCTTGTGACCAGCTTTATTATGGCAATCGTATTCGCAATTCTTTTAAATGAGATTACATCCAGAATCTGGAAGAAGTCAGTGCAGACCATATCATATCTGCCACACTTCCTGTCATGGATCATTGTTACAGGTATTATGCATGATGCGCTGTCTACAACAGGTATCATCAATGAAATTTTAATGAAATTACATCTGATTAACACAGAAATCAATTTCTTTGCACATCAGAAATATTTCTGGCCAATTGTGGCTTTTGCCAATCTGTGGAAGGAGACAGGCTGGAATGCCATCATTTATCTGGCGGCAATCACAGCCATTGATCCGTGTCTGTATGAGGCAGCGTCCATAGATGGTGCAGGAAGATGGGCGAAGATTCGATATATTACACTTCCTGGTATTAAATCTACGATCATGATCCTTCTTCTGATGAATGTAGGTAATGTGCTGAATGCAGGGTTTGAAGTGCAGTATCTGCTTGGCAATGGCCTGGTTCAGAATGTATCCCAGACTATCGACATTTACGTATTGAAATGGGGTATCAGCCAGAACGATTATTCTCTGGGTACGGCAGCAGGTATCTTTAAGAGCGTGGTCAGCATTATTCTGATTATTATAGCGAACCAGCTGGCTAAGGGTGCCGGAGAAGAAAGGTTATTTTAGGTGATCATTATGAAGAAAAAGAAATCCACAGCAGATATTATTTTCATAGTGTGCAATACGATATTCATGATGGCATTTGTAATCATCACACTGTATCCTGTATTGAACACTCTGGCGATTTCCCTGAATGACGGTATCGACACTGTCCGAGGAGGAATACATCTTATACCCCGTAAATTCACATGGAAGAATTACACAACAGTAATACATAAGCAGAATATTATGACGGGCGATTATATCACGGTGCTCAGAACTATAATCGGTACACTGGTTTCTCTTGTAGCCAATGCATTGCTGGCATTTATCGTAAGCCGCAAGAGATTCCTGTTCCGCTCCCAGTTATCTCTGTTCTGGGTTATCACAATGTATGTCAATGGTGGTATGATCCCCACATTCCTGGTATACAGAGGCTTTCACCTGACTGGTACTTTCTGGGTGTATATTGTGCCTGGTGCAGTCAGTGCATTCAATATGCTGGTCATGAGGACTTATATGCTGGGGCTGCCGGATTCTCTGGAAGAATCTGCCCAGCTTGATGGAGCCGGATATTTTACGATTTTTACAAGAATCATTTCACCATTATGTAAACCGGTATATGCAACGGTTGCGTTGTTCGTGGCAGTTGGCCAGTGGAATTCCTGGTTCGATGCCATGCTTTATAACAGAATGAAGCCTGAATATACCACCTTACAGTATGAATTGATGAAGCTGCTTTCCTCTGTTATGCAGCAGAGCGGCAGTGCAGATTCCATGAAAAATGCAGCAGCAGAGGCGATTACCCCGGTATCTATCCGTGCTGCAGCGACTATGGTCACTATGCTTCCTATCGTATGTATTTACCCATTCCTGCAAAGATATTTCGTAACAGGTCTTACGATTGGCGGTGTCAAAGAATAAAAAATACAGCATTCTAAAAAAAACACACCTTTTGCAAAAAAAGGTGTATTTTTTTGCCTTTTTCCATTGCCTATAATAAAGCCATACAAAGCAAACAAAGTAAAAAATATCGGGTATAGTTAAAAAGCTTTGGGAAAAAGGAGGAAACAATATGAAGTTAAGAAAGGTAATGGCACTGACATTAGCAGGAACAATGGCACTGGCAGCTGTAGGCTGTGGATCAGATGCATCTACAACAAATGATGCACCGGCAGCAAGTACTGCAACAGAAACCAAAACGGAGACTAAGACAGAAACAGCAACAGAGACAGCACAGGCACAGGAAACATCTCTGGAAGATGTTAAGAATTTAAACGATGGCAAGCTGGTCATCTGGACACTGGCAAATGACCTGATTGATTTCGGTGAGAGATTCCAGGAAAAGACAGGCGTAGAAGTAGAAACAGTAGTTATCGAGCCTGCTAACTATCCTACGAAAGTACAGACAGCGCTTCTTGGTGGTGAGTCAGAACCGGATATCATTGTTGGTGAGCCTAAGATGCTGGAAGATTTCTATGACGCCGGATTCTTTGAAGACCTGGATGCCTTTGGTGCACAGGATTATGCAGATGAAATCGTAGATTATGTATGGGAAGTTGGTCAGGATGCAGATGGCATTCAGAGAGCAATCTCCTATCAGATCACACCGGCAGGCATTTACTATAGAAGAGACATTGCCAAGGAAGTATTCGGCACAGATGATCCTGATGAGATCGGTAAGAAGTTCGCTGATTATCCCACAATTCTTGAAACCGCTCAGGAATTGAAGGATGCAGGCTACAGAATCTTCTCATCAGATGCTGAAATGAACGTATTCTCAGGAGATTCCGCATGGGTACTTGATGATACTCTGAATGTAGATCAGGCAAGACTTGATTACATGGATCTGTGTGTAGAGTTATATCAGAATGACCTGACAGCATACGCAAACCAGTGGTCAACACCATGGTATCAGGCTATGGCTGGTGAAGTTCCTATTCTGACAGCAGACATTCAGTCTTATGCAGATGATTCGGTCAATGTATGGGATGCAGACCAGTTTGCAGAGGCAACAGCAAGTCTTGATAAGACAGAAGTATTTGCATTTGGCCTTCCTGCATGGGGCGTTCTGACCATGAGAGATAACGTAGGCGATACATCTGGTAAATGGGGCGTTTGCTCAGGTCCTGCTTACGGATTTGATGGTGGTACATATATCGGTATTTCTTCTCAGTCCAAGAGAAAAGAGACAGCATGGGAATTCGTAAAGTTCTGTACTCTCAATGAAGATACAGCTGACTGGTGGATTGATTACTCACAGGGTGATACCGTATCCTTAAAGTCTGCATTAGAGAAGCATAAAGATGATGAGAATGCAATCTATGGCGGTGAGAAGCTGTACCAGTTCTGGTTAAAGCAGGCAGAAGGCATTGATACTTCCAAGGTTACAAGATATGACCAGGCAATTGGTGATGCATTCGGCAATGCAATCTCTTCTGTAAAGACAGGAGAGAAGACGAAAGAGGATGCACTCAATGATTTCTATGATGTCATTGAATCTACCTATCCTGAAATTAAAGTAGTCAGATAAGCTGACTCTGGAATATGAAACCGTGTCTTGGTCTGCCTTAGGGCAGACCACGCGGTATGGAAAAGAGGAGGACATGGTTTTATGAAGAAAAAGAGCATCAAAAACTATAACAGGGCGGGATATTTATTTGTATTGCCTTTTGTAATCGTATTTCTGATCTTTAATGTATACCCGGTATTGAGAACTCTGTATTTAAGCTTTACCAATGCAAAGATAGCAGGAGTAGGCAAGATACAGTGGGTATGGTTCGACAATTATATAAGAGTTATTACAGACAAATTTTTCTGGCGTGCCCTTGGTAATACTTTAAGAATCTGGGGCGTCAATATTGTATTACAGCTGGGACTGGCATTCCTTTTGACTATCATATTCAGCGATATCAAATATAAGATAAAAGGATTGGGCATCTTCAGAGTCATTTATTATCTGCCTAACCTGATCGCAGCGACTTCTGTAGCATTCCTTTTTAAAACATTACTGGATTGGCGTTATGGTACGTTCAACCAGATCATTTATCAGGTATTCAAGTTCTTTGGTAAAAGCTATAATCCCATTGACTGGCTGGGAACAGCAGCACATGCAGGCAGTACGATAGCAGTAATCAGTGCATGGATGTGGTTCGGTAATTCCTTTATTATGCTGATGGCAGGTGTGCAGGGCATATCAAAGGATTATTTTGAAGCGGCTGCAATAGATGGAGCCGGAAGATGGACAGTATTTGGAAAAATCACATTACCTCTGTTAAAACCGATTCTGCTTTATGTGGCAATCACATCACTGATTGGTGGTTTACAGATGTTCGACCTTCCTTATCTGATGGCTGATAAGGCAAGTGCATCCTATAATTCAGTACAGACAGCGGTAATGTATCTCTATAAATTCGGTTTTGAAACTGGTACGACACAGACAGGCTATGCATCTGCAATTGCCTATATCCTGTTCCTGATCATTCTGACAGTATCTGTTGTACAGTTCAAATTATTTAATAAGGAGGATTAGACTATGAGTATCGGTGATAAGATCAAAAAAGGTATTCTCTATGTTCTTTTAATCCTGTTGGGTGCAGCGTGTCTGTTCCCGTTCCTGCTGATGATCGTAAATGCAACGAGAAGCGGTGTGGAGATCACAAGATCCTTTACCCTGATTCCAAGCAACCATATCAAGGAGAACTGGGAAGTCGTATTCAGTTACTTTAACCTGTTCAAAGGTATGTGGAACAGCTTACTGGTAGCCGTACCGGCAACTCTCTTCACAGCATATTTTTCAGCACTGACAGCATATGGTCTGGCGATGTATCAGTTCAAAGGCAACAAATTGATATTTACTACTATTCTGGTATTTATGATGATTCCAGGACAATTGGGGTTGATCGGCTTCTACAATCTGTGTACGAAGTTACATCTTGTTAATTCCTATATCCCTTTGGTTATTCCGGCAATCGCAGCACCGGGAACCGTATTCTTCCTAAGACAATATGTGTTGTCGGTGCTCCCTCCCTCATTGATAGAGGCAGCAAGAATTGATGGCGCAGGAGAGTTATATTCTTTCCACAGAATCGTACTTCCTGTTATGTCACCGGGTATCGCAACCATGTCCATCATGGCATTCATTGGTAACTGGAATTCCTATCTCACACCAATGATTATCCTGAATAAAAACGATAAATTCACGTTACCTGTTATGATGGCTACACTGAGAGCTTCTACAGATATTCAGTCCAATCAGGGTGCAATCTATCTGGCAGTTGCAATATCAGTTATTCCAATTCTGATCGTATTCTGCTTCTGCTCCAAGTATATCATCAGCAGTATTTCTGCTGGAAGTGTGAAAGAGTAAATGCTTATGAACAAAGGGTATGAGTATATAGATCAATATGGAAGCTTCCGTATGGAAGATCCACAGAAATACAGCTATTTGTATTTCCCGATTGCAAATGATGCAGGAATGAAGAGTTCGCTGACACCGGTTCTTGGCGGAGATGCCAAGACCGGTCAGAACACATTTCTCTTACAGCCGGTCAGCGCTGAAGAACTGCATAATAATAAGAGTACCAGAAATTTCTGGTGCAGAATAAATGACACAGATGTCATTTCACTGACAGGAGCAGGAGCTTCGGATGAAGTCAGAAAATATGAGAAAAAAAACGATGAAGAACAGAAACCGACTACTACATTAGAGGCCGGTTTCATGTGGCATAAGATTTATCACGAGCTGCCCATGGAAGGACTTTCCAGCGAGATACTTTCCTTCGTACCATGTACAGATGATACCGTAGAGCTTATGATGGTGACACTGCATAATAACAGTAAGGAAGCAGTGAAAGTACAGCCTGTGGCAGCGATTCCCATATATGGCAGAAGTGCAGATAATCTGAGAGACCACAGACATGTGACCAGTCTTCTGCACCGTATCTACACACTGGAAGAAGGCGTAGCCGTAAATCCTGTACTGACTTTTGATGAAAGAGGTCATAAGAAGAACCGTGTACAGTATTATGCACTGGGAGCGGAAGGCGATGGCACCAAGCCTGTCGGCTTTTATCCTGTGGTGGAAGACTTTATAGGAGAAGGAGGCAGCCTGGCAGCGCCTGGAGCCTTATATGAAGGGCTGACACCGCAAAAGGCAGGAATAGAGATTGATGGATATGAAGCACTGGGCGGTATTGTCTATGCGGATAAGAAGATAGAGACGGGAGAAAGTGCTTGCTGGATCATTATGATGGGGATTCAGGAGAGTGATAATGTGGAAGCAGACAGCGTATGGATGACTTCCCTGCAGCAGATATATTCCAGATATGCGTCATTAAATAACCTCAATCAGGCATATGAACAGACAAAACAGACCTGGCGTGAACGTGTAAAAGCATCTTATCAGTCCGGGAATCATGAGTTTGACCAGTTCATGAACTGGGTAAGCTTCCAGCCGATTCTTAGAAGAATCTATGGCTGCTCTTTCCTGCCACATCATGATTATGGCAAGGGTGGAAGAGGCTGGCGTGATCTGTGGCAGGACTGTCTGGCACTGTTGATGATGAACCCTGATGGTGTACGCAGGATGCTCATTGATAATTATGGCGGTGTCCGTGTAGATGGAACCAATGCAACGATTATCGGAACGAAGCCGGGAGAATTTATTGCAGATAGAAATCATATTACCCGTGTATGGATGGATCATGGGATGTGGCCGCTTCTGACGACTGCATTCTATATTGACCAGACAGGAGATCTCTCCATATTACTGGAAAAGGCACCTTATTTCAAGGATGCACAGATCATACGAGGAACAGCTAAGGATGCTAACTGGAATGAGACACAGGGATGCTGGCAGAGAGATGCACAGGGCGATATTGTGCAGGGCAGCATTCTGGAACATATTCTGGTTCAGCATCTGACAGCCTTCTATGAAGTGGGTGAACATAACCACATGAGGCTGCGGGATGCCGATTGGAATGATGCACTGGATATGGCAAATGAGTGTGGAGAGAGTGTTGCCTTTACGGCAGCATATGCAGGCAATCTGAGGACTCTTGCAGAGCTGCTTGCGGCACTGGAACAGCGGATGCATGTACAGGAAGTAGAGCTTCTGGCAGAGCTGGAACCACTGTGGAAGCAGGCTTCTGCAGTGTATGAGAATATTGCAGCCAAACAGATGAGCCTGAATGAGTATTGTAGAAGCTGTTCGCATCAGGTAAGTGGAAGACGTAAGAAGGTTGCAATAAAGATAATCGCAGACAAACTGACACACATGTCAGAATGGATCATGAACCATATCAGAGAGACAGAATGGATAGAAGACAAGAATCAGGGATGGTTCAACAGCTATTATGATAATCATGCCAGAGCAGTAGAAGGACATTTTGACAGCGGCGTACGCATGATGCTGACAGGACAGGTATTTGCCATTATGTCCAGCACTGCACAAGAGGAACAGATCAGACAGATTGTAAAGGCGGCAGATGCCTATTTGTATGATGCAAAAGCAGGTGGATATCGTCTGAATACGGATTTCCATGAGCGTAAGGATGATCTGGGCAGAATGTTTGGCTTTGCCTATGGTCATAAAGAAAATGGAGCTGTGTTCTCCCATATGACGACCATGTATGCCAATGCATTGTATCAGAGAGGCTTTGCAAGGGAAGGCTATAAGGCTTTGCATACACTGTATGAACAGGCTGCTAATTTTGAAGTGAGCAGGATTTATCCTGGAATCCCGGAGTATTTCAATGACAGGGGAAGAGGAATGTATCATTATCTCACAGGAGCAGCCAGCTGGTATATGATGACGGTTGTAACACAGATGTATGGAGTCCGTGGCAGGCTGGGAGATCTGTGTCTGTCACCAAAGCTTCTGGCAGAGCAGTTTGATGAGGAACACAGGGCGGCAGTCAATGTGGAGTTCGCAGGAGTACCGATAGAGGTGGTGTACCACAATGACGGGCTATGTGACTATGGAGCATACAGAATAGATCAGGTAAGGCTGGATGAGGCAGAGATAGAGATTACACCGGATAGGGAAGTGAGCATTCCAAAGAATAAAGTGACACGGCTGTCACATGACAGGACACACAGAATAGATGTCCGGTTAGTTCCGATAGAAAGTAGTTCCAATAGAAAGGTAAGGTAGAGCAAATGATTGATGCGAAGGGAAGATTCATCATAGATAATTACGGGAGAAAGCCGGCATTTGCCAGCTTCCTTCCAGGCATCAGCGGTATCAGCGGGATTCCCCTCTGGTGTTATTATGTAAACAGGGGGCAGTGCATCTCCTGCTTTGGATCAGAGGATAAGGATCATTCTATTATGGAATTTGTTCCTGCACATCAGGCATATCTGCATACCGGCAGGATGGGGTATCGTACTTTTCTGAAGGTGAATGGTGCGTTCTATGAAGCTTTTGCCGATACGGACAGACAGCAGACCATGTGTATTGACCAGAATGTGCTTCGCATTGAGGAAAAGGCGCAGGATAAGGGAATTGTGACCAGAGTGACCTATTATACGCTTCCCGAAGAGAAGCTGGGGGCACTTGTACGTAAGGTGGAATTGCAGAATATAACTAACCAGCCTGTTGAAGTGGAATACCTGGACGGCGCTCCTGCAATCGTACCATATGGTGTGAATCAGGACAGCATGAAGAATATGACACAGACTGCCAAGGCATGGATGCAGGTCGAGGATGTCTGTGCGGGCAGACCGTATTTCAGAGTGCGCGCCAGTATGGCAGATTCCACACAGGTCGTAGAAATCGAAGGGGGCAATTTCAGTATTGCCATTGGGCATGATGGCAGCAGATTAAGCCCTGTTGTAGACGCAGAAGCGGTATTTGCCTATGATACGGCATATGAACATCCACACATTTTCCTGGAAAAGGGCATAGACGGGGTGCTGTCTTCCAGACAGATGACGATGAACCGTATTCCCTGCTGCTTCTATGGGGAAAAGGTTGTCATCGAACCGGGAGAGTCCTGTGTCTTTTATGAAATGACAGGGCAGGTGGCAAGGAAAGAATTACTGGATGAATATTTACAGAAAAAACCGGATGCTGCATATTTTGAGAGCAAGCTTGTAAGAGCAGAGGAATTGACAAGGCAGATCACGGAGTGCATGGACACCAGAACTGCCAATCCTGCTTTTGATGCTTATTGCAGACAGGATTTCCTTGATAATGTACTCAGAGGCGGCATGCCGATTCATCTGGGCGAGAAAGAAATATTCTATGTGTATGCCCGCAAGCATGGAGATATGGAACGTGATTATAATTACTTCCGTCTTTTGCCGGAGTTCTATTCTCAGGGAAATGGTAATTTCCGCGACATCAATCAGAACAGACGGTGTGATGTTGCCTTTTTCCCACAGGTGGGAGATAAAAATATTCACATGTTCTACGACTTCATCCAGTTAGACGGATATAACCCTCTTGGGGTAGAAAAGACCACGTATAGCCTGCCTGAGGAGAGAGTGGGTGAGGCAGCGCAGATACTGGGAATACGCGAAGAAGAGGCGAAGCAGCTCACACATCCATATACCCCTGGTATGGTGGCTTCTCTGTTGGAGAGCAGGGGTGATTATGGGGAAAAGGAATTGACGGAAATGATTGGCAGCATAGTAGATATGTCTGAGAGTCTGGTCACTTCGGATTTCCTGGAGGGCTACTGGTGCGACCACTGGACCTACAATCTGGATCTGATCGAGAATTATTGCAGCATTTATCCTGAAAGAGAGCATCAGCTTCTCTATGAGGATGCAAGCTATGTATATATGAAGCCGGGAGCAGGCGTATACCCAAGGAAGCAGCGTTATGTAGAGACAGAGGAAGGCATTCGTCAGTATCATGCTGTATATTCCATAAAATACGGGGAAAGTGAAGAAAAGTTCTTAACTGATACAAAAGGGCGCATCCTTCATACCACACTGCTGGAGAAGCTGATACTGCTCAATACGTTGAAATTCGCAACCCTTGATCCTTATGGTTGCGGTATTGAGATGGAGGGTGGAAAGCCTGGCTGGTATGATGCACTGAATGGCTTACCGGGACTGATGGGTTCCTCTATGGCTGAGACCTGTGAGCTTGCCAGAAATCTGGAATATACTATAGATATCCTTCGTAAATATCAACAGGGTACAGATATCCTAAGAGAACTGTATGAGTTCATGAAGGCTGCCTATGAGATCATAAATATGCAAAAGGCAGAGGCAGGGGAAGCTTATTTCCCTGTATGGAACAGAATCAATGATATCAAAGAAGCGTATCGGGACAAGATCTATGCAGGAGTAGAAGGAACTTATGTCAACTGCACGGCACAGGAACTGCTGACCGTAATGGAAGCCTTTTATAGAATCGTTATGGAGGGAATCGCACATGCAGTCACGTTGGGGGATGGGCTGATTCCTACGTATTTTACCTATGAAATGACGGAGTATGTCAAAGAGGAAGATGGAATCAGAGCAGTTGCATTCAGACAACATGTACTGCCGCATTTCCTGGAAGGTCCTGTTCGCTATCTGAAGCTGCGGCTTCCGGCGGAGACTAAAAGAGAGGTATATGAGAAGGTAAGGAGCAGTCAACTATATGATAGTGAATTATCCATGTATAAGGTTAATGAGCCATTAGCGAAGGAATCCTATGAGCTTGGCAGATGCAGGGCGTTTACACCGGGATGGCTGGAAAATGAGTCTATCTGGCTGCATATGGAATACAAGTATCTGCTGGAACTTCTTAAATCAGGTCTGTATCAGCAATATATCGGGGACTTGTACAAGGCAGCGATTCCTTTCCAGGATGAAGAAAGATACGGCAGAAGTATTCTTGAGAATTCTTCTTTCCTTGCAAGCAGTGCCAACCCGGATGAGAGCATTCATGGCAGGGGATTCGTAGCAAGACTGAGTGGTTCTACAGTAGAATTCATGGACATGTGGCAGAGGATGATGTTTGGACATACGCCTTTTAGAGAAGAGGATGACAAACTGGTATTCGCATTGCAGCCTGTGATTCCTTCCTATCTGCTGGATCAGGAGAGAAGAGTAGAAGCAGTATTTCTTGGAAAAGTACGTATTGTTTACCATGTGGATGCAGAAGACGCAGATTATATACCGGAAAATTATGAGGTTGTGCAGTACTGCCTGACAGGAGAAAAAGACAAAGAAATCCATATATATCAGAATCAGATCATGGGAGAAGAAGCAGAAAATATCAGAGCCGGAAAATACACACAGATAGAGGTCTGGATAAAAAAATAGGAAAGATTTCAAATGCATATTTCTCTCAAGGAAGGAGAAACACAGGCTGGTTTCCACATGGAAACAGAAGAGATCATGACCATTATATTATAAGAAAAATCATACGCCAAAGCATGTGTATTCATTTGCTTTGGCGTATATATTTATGTATACTATAGGGGAGAAAGAGGGGGAATACTATGAGAAAAAGAATGGCTTTTGCCTTGATTATAACAATGTTGCTGCTGGGGGGATGCAGCCTGCAAAAAGGTGAGCAGCAGACCGCATCGCAGACGCAGCAGGAAGACGTTACTACACTTCAATGGTATATCAATTATTCCTGGTTTACGGCGGACTGGGGAGAGAATCTGGTGTCCAGGACGATTACGGATAAGACGGGAGTAAATATAGATTTCGTTGTGCCAAGCGGTGATGAGAGTGAGATGTTGAATTCGCTCATCAGTGCGGATAGTCTGCCGGATATTCTGACGATTGGCTGGTGGGAAGATGAAGTGGGAGAAATGATTCAGAAAGGAATGGTCTATCCACTGGATGAGCTGGCACAGGAATATGATGCCTGTTTTATGCAGGTCGTAGACCCGGATGTTGCCAGCTGGTATACCTCCAAAGACGGACATATCTATCAGTATCCCAATTCAGCCTATACGCTCAGTGATTATGAGCAATATGACACCATAGCTTCCAATGAGACTTTTCTGGTAAGAAAGGATATATACGAGGCGATAGGCTCACCGGATATGACAACACCGCAGGGATTTCATGATGCAGTGGTGAAAGCGGCACAGATGTACCCGGAAGTGAACGGTGAGGAGTTGATTCCCATAGGAGCACATGTATTTACCAAGGAGGGATGTGATTCCTTTGATAATTATCTGTTTGATTTTCTGGCGGTGCCATATCTGGATGAACAGGGCAACGCCTATGACAGATATACGGATGAAAGCTTTCTTACATGGTTGAAGACTTATCGGAAATTGCGCGAGGAAGGGTATCTGAAGGATGATATCTTTCTGGATAACAGAACCCAGATGGAGGAAAAGATAGCAAACGGCAGATATTTCTGCATGCTGTATCAGAGAACGGATATGGCAGATCAGCAGAAGATTCTGTATGCGAAGAATCCGGGGCAGATCTATATTGCCGTGGATGGACCAAAGAACCTGTCTGGAGATGATTACAGGCTGCCCGGTTCCGGAATTAACGGATGGACAGTGACGTTTATCAGTAAGAAATGCAAGAACGCTGAGAAAGCAATTAAGCTGATATCCTATCTCATCAGTGATGAAGGACAGCTGATGACCTGGTATGGTGTGGAAGGAATCACATGGGAATATGATGAGAATGGCAAACCTAAAATGTATCCTGAGATAGAGCATTTGTTGAATACGGATCGCGTGACCTATGACAGGATATATGGTGCAGATTCCTGTTACTGGATGCTTCAGGATAATGTAAGGGCTGATGAGTGGGGCAGGGTATTGCCACAGCCTCTTGGACAGCTTCAGGAATGGACATTCCCTTATACGGTATATACAGCACCGTATGATGTGGTATTTGATGCACAGGAACAGGAGAATCAGATTTATACGAAGATCAAGAATCTCTGGGGAGTGACCTTGCCTAAATTGCTGCTGGCAGAATCAGATGAGGAATTTGACCAGATCATGGAGGACTTCAAAAAGCAGAGAGAGGATATTGGATTTGAACAGGTGCAAAAGGCTTCTACTGTGCAGATACATGATAACATGGAGAAACTGGGAATAGAACAGTAGGAGGCGGCACATATGAAAATAAGGCGTAATAACAGTCTCAGCCGCAAGATCGTACTGACAATTGTGGCTTTTGTCAGTATCTGTATTGTGGTGGCTGCACTCATGCTGACCAACAATATGAAAGAGAGTATGATCAAAAGTACGATCAGAGATGAACAGGCAAGGCTTGAGCAGGTCACACAGGCAATTGATAAGACCAATGAAGTGTGCAATCTGGCGTCAGAGATCATAAAGCAGTCAGTCAAGATCAATCAGTATATGGAATTGCTTTGCAATGGTAAGGATATGGAGATCATGGAGAAGCTGGACTTCTATCAGAAGGAGCTGATTTCGATTGAAAATATGACCAATTCCAATCCCTATCTGTATCAGGTCAGAATCTATGTGAACAGTGAAAAGGCATCAGAGAAAGCTCCAAGCATCTATCGCTATCAGAGAATGAACAACATGAGCTGGGCAAAAGAGTATCATGACGGAGAATGGAAACTGGATTATACAGATACGGTATTCCCGGAGTACATAGCGACAGGACCAAAGCATCTGGCGGGACTGATAAGCGTAGTTACACAGGCAGGCGGACAGGAGATGTACACCATAGAGTGCATAACTTATATGACTAATCTGTTCCCTGATCTGTATGAGGACAGTGATACTTCCTGGAGCGCTTTCTTTGGTGATGATGGCAATTTGTATTATAAAGCAAGTAACAGCAATACCTGGAATCAGGCTATTGAAGAGATACAGGAAAAAACAGGAAGTGACACCAATGTCATATATACTGAAATAGATGGAAAACATGTGATACTGGCATATCAGTATGTACCACTGCTGGGAGGTACTTATGTACATCTGGTATCTATGGAAGAAGCGTTTTCGGAGTTCTATCGAAGTCTGATTCCTTATGGAATTATACTGATACTGATTCTTATGGCTTTTGTAATATTCAGTATTGTGGCAGTGCGTGTAATCATGCAGCGTTTCTATAGAATGTATGATGTCATGACAAGGATTCAGGGTGGTGAGCTTGACTTGACTCTGCCGGAAGAGGGTAATGATGAGATTACGAAGCTTTCCAGTGAGATTAACCGAATGCTTGCCAGGATTCAGGAGCTGAATCAGGATAATCTGGACAGACAGCTTCGTGCAAAGAATGCGCAGATTAAATCCCTGCAGAATCAGATCAATGCACATTTCATGTATAATGTACTGGAGTCCATCAAAATGATGGCTGAGATAGAGGAAAAGTACGATATATCCGATGCCATCACATCTCTTGGCAAAATGCTTCGTTACAGTATGAAATGGATGACAGGAACCGTTACAGTAGAGGAAGAAATCACATATATCAGCAATTATCTAAAGCTCCTCAATCTGCGGTTTGATTATGAGATTTATCTGTCACTGAATATACCAGAGGAAATCTCACACATGCAGATTCCAAAGATGCTGCTGCAGCCACTGGTAGAGAATGCAGTATACCATGGAATAGAAGAAATGGCAGAAGACACGAACATTTATATAAAAGGAATATTGGTAGATGAGGAGAACTGCACCATAGAAGTATCAGATGCAGGACGAGGGATGGATGAAAAGGCACTGGAAGAATTAAGAAGCAAAATATATTCACAGACCCGTTCTACAGAAGAGAGCGGTCATGGAATCGGTTTAAAGAATGTGCAGGACAGAGTACAGTTGTACTTTGGGGAACAGTATGGTATCGAGATCTTTTCCAAAGAGGGATGTTATACGAAGGTACTGATTCATTTACCAAGAAAGGAAGTAAGATATGAACACAGTGTTGATCGTGGAAGATGAGAAGATGATCCGCCAGGGTATTAAGAGCATGATACAGCGATCAGGAGTACCCGTTCAGACCATCATAGAATGCAGTAACGGACAGATGGCATTGGAGGTATTGCAGAGCCAGCAGATAGATGTGATGTTTACTGATATCAGAATGCCCAAGATGGATGGCATCACGCTGGTACAGGAGATGCAGAAATTCCAAAGACGTCCGCTTACGGTGGTAATCAGCGGCTATGATGATTTCTCCTATGCTGTGGAAATGCTGCGTATGGGGGTAAAGGAATATATTCTAAAGCCCATTGACAGAGAGCAGATCATGTCAATCATGCACAAAATGGAGGATGAACTGACGCATATAAAAGAAGAACAGGATACACTAAGACAGGCGGGATATCAGCAGCTCAGGTTCCTGTGTACCTCCGAGAAGGTATCTGCGGAAGATGAAGAGCTGACCGGCAGATATTATCAGGATAGTTTCCTACAGGGGGAATACGAGGTATGCTGTTGCAGCTACGATGGGGAAGAGGAAGAACAGGGGAATTCCTACCTGTATCTGCACAATGTAGGCGGCTATGACCTTTTCCTGATTGGTTGTGAGAATAAAGAGTTCCTGATCAGAAATGAATTGCGTAATTGCTATGCGGGCTTCAGTCAGCCTGTCAGTGGAATCTCTTCTTTGAAAAAGGCGTATGAGCAGGCGGTTTTGGGGCGCCATGAAGCCTTTGCCAGAGCTATAAAAGTAGTGGATTGTAACGAAAGCTACATGAAGAAACAGACCGAACATCCCAAAATGGCAGAAGAAGAGAACAGGAGACTTGAGAGCGCGGTACATATTCTTGGAACAGAGCGTGTTGAAGAGGCGGTGGAGCTGATACAGGATTATGGCAGACAGGTACAGAATGGAGCTATGGACACAGACGAGTTTGCCCAGAGGATGCATCTTATGCTGGAGAGAATCGCAGTGAATTATGAGAATGCCCTGAAAGTACGTAAGGAAAGTATTCTGGAGTTGCAGGATATTTATCGGTATCAGACCATTACGGAGTATGTGAATACTTTAACAGACTGGATGAGAAGATTCCATGACCTGATCAGTGAGGAATTTGATGATTACAAGAATAAGCAGAAGATACAGCAGGCGGTCAGCTATATTCATGAGAATTATAATAAAGATCTGAATATGGCAGTGGTGTCTAATTATATCTCCATGAATTATTCGCTGTTTTCCTATGTTTTTAAACAGTATACAGGCACGAATTTTGTGAATTTCTTAAAGGATCTGCGTATGCAGGAAGCCAAGCGCCTGCTGGAGACCTCTGATATGCGTGTCAACGAGATCAGTCAGTCGGTAGGCTATGAGAATGAGAAACATTTCATGAAGATATTCAAGGCGACGCTGGGAGTATCGCCGACAGAATACCGTAAGAGCATACAGCTTAAAGGAGAGTAGAGGGATTCTGCTCCAGCTGCTGCATGCAGCTGTGGAGTAGCCCGTCCAGGTCTTCGATACAGGTAATAGAGGCGCTGTCACAGGCATATCTGGTATGAATCTGATATTTTTTGTGATGCAGTCTGGCATAATTGGTAAGATACTGGCAGATGTGAGAGATATATTCTTTTGCGTCTGCCTTTTCCAGTCCGGGAAGCAGTACACTGAATTCATCATCACCGGTTCTGGCAAGTATAACATCCTCTTCAAGGGTAGTCTTCAGGGCACTTGAGAATACTTGAAGTGCAAAATCTCCTTCCTCATGTCCCCAATCCTTATTGATGTCTTTTAGATGCTCTATGTCAAAGGATATCATCAGCAAAGGTGCGCCGGTAACAATCATATCATCAACAATCATGGATGCCATTGCACGAAATCCACGGTAATTATACAGCCCGGTCAGTTCATCCTTCATATAAATATCTTCCAGACGTGCAGCCAGTAAGGACATATGATGATTGTCTGCAACACGCTTGAGCATACGGGATATGTTGTTAATCCAGGAAGTCACATGAAAATCATAATGCAGCCTGTTGTTCTCAAAGGCAAGGACAACATAGCCATATTGTTTATCCTCAAAATACAGGGGCACACAGATATAGCTGCTTTGGGAATCCTTTACAATATGGGGAGGCAGAATGTCCTGGTGTGCAAAACTGCAGGGAGGGATTTCTGCACCTTGTTGCCAGCCAAAACACAGATTGACGATATTTTTATCAGTATCCTCATCCATATTGTCCTCTTCCTGCATACCGAACTGTTCTATGGCAGCCAGCATACGGATATGTCTGGGAGCACTGTCCCAATTCTCATAGAGACAGACATATAATTCACTGCAATGGGCAATATCCTTAACGTAATCATTTATTTTCTCCATGCCTTCTTCCAGATCGGTAATCCCGTGAAGGACAGCGGACATATGAATATCCTGAAAAATGCGACGTTCCTTACGCTCTATTTCATGCATCTGCGTGATTGCATAATAAGGAGCTTCGCTGACACGATAATGACAGCCACAAGAGCAGCCAATCACAGGGGCAGCCTTGATAACAGAGGGAGCATCATCCAGGATGCCGTCTGTCATGCGCAGCAGTTTATGTACGGCTTCCTGTCCAATTTCATAGGTTGGAAAAGTAACCGTAGTCAGAGTAGGCGTGATGTTTCTGCCAAGCTCGCTGTTATCGCAGCCACTGATGGCGATATCATCAGGAATACGAAGACCCCTCTCATTTGCAGCCAGCATCATATCCAGAGCCATACGGTCGTTATAACACAGGATGGCATCAGGAATACCATCCTTACAGAAATAGGTAAGTGCCTCTCTTGCATACTCCATACCAAAAAAGGTCTGATATACATTCTCATCAGGGCAGGGAATGTTATGCTTTGCAAGTGTTTCTTTATAAAGTACATAACGTGTATCGGAAGGCTGGGATTCTGTGCGGCAGCCAAGATAGCAGATTCTTGCAGCGTGATGTACGGTAATGAAATGCTCTGTCAGATCTGCAAAGGGGGCATTGTTGTCCAGAATGACATAATTGGAAGCATGGGCTTCCTGATTGATGACAAGAACCGGACAGGAGCAGTGTTGTGTGACCTGTTTATAAATGGCATCAGCGAGTCTGTATTCAGGGTAAGTTCCGTTTGCGAAGATAATACCGTCAAAATCCTGATAAGAAGGAATTGTAAGAATCCCCTCTTCTCCTGCAAGGGTGTTTGGGGTCTCGCCATCTGTAGATGCAAAAATCTCCACAAGATAACCATATTCTTTTGCTGTGTCCAGAATGCCCTGACACAGATTGTGCTGATATTCACCGAAAAGGTGGGAAATGAATACACCGATTTTCCTGGAATGATACATAGCTGCCTCCCTGACTTTTACTGTTTCAGATTGTATGGTTATATTTTATCAACGGTTTTTCATATTGCCAATATCTTTTGGAAAAATTGCCGGATGGTTTGTAAGATATATGTAAACGGTTACATAAATATTTTGATACAGAGTTTTAAAGAAAAGACTGGAAATTTTACCGGTCACATGATACACTTATTTTAACAATGCAAAGGATACTTTTGTAAGGGCTTACATGTCCTATCATGCGTTTAAGGAGAGCTTACATTATGATAATGAAAAGAAGAGATTTTGACTTATTGGCACTTGGTGAGATTCTGCTTCGTCTGTCACCACCCGTAAATGAGCGTCTGACCCGTGGTGAGATATTCCAGAAGCAGGCTGGCGGAGCGGAACTGAATGTGGTATCCGGTGTATCGCTCCTTGGACTCAGGACCGGTATTATTTCCAAGATTCCGGCGAATGACTTGGGCAATTTCATTCAGAACAGAGTCCGTTTCTGTGGTGTCAGCGACGACTACCTGGTTTATGATAAGACGAAGGATTCCAGGCTGGGTATTTACTATTATGAATATGGTGCACACCCCAGAAAACCAAATGTTATCTATGATAGGAAGAACACTGCCTTTTCCGAAGTCAGCATTGATGATTTCCCGGAAGAGATGTACCGTTCCACAAGATGCTTCCATACAACGGGCATTACGCTGGCGCTGGGACAGAAGACCAGGGAGACTGCAATAGAGATGATCAAGCGCTTTAAGGAAAATGGCACTCTGATTTCCTTTGATGTAAACTTTCGTGCGAATCTGTGGACCGGTCAGGAAGCTAAGGAATGTATCGAACAGATTCTTCCTTATGTAGATGTATTCTTCTGCTCAGAAGACACAGCCAGACTTACCTTTGGCAAGGAAGGCACAGTGCAGGATATGATGAGAAGCTTTACAAAAGACTATCCGATTAGTGTAGTGGCAGCTACGCAGCGTGTCGTACATTCTCCGAAGATCCATTCCTTTGGCTCCTGCATCTATGATGCGATTGCAGACCGTTTCGTACAGGAGCCTGCTTATGAGAATATTGATGTTGTAGACCGTATCGGCAGTGGTGATGCTTATATCTCCGGTGCCCTGTATGGCTTGCTGGCACATAATATGGACTGCCAGAAGGCAATGGAATATGGCAATGCTACGGCAGCCGTTAAGAATACGATTCCCGGTGATCTGCCATCCTCCAATCTCAGAGAGATTGATTCCATTATTGCAAATCATCATTCTACAGGACCACAGCTTGAAATGAATCGATAAATCCAATATAATAAGAGGGATTGGTGTTTTACATCAATCCCTTTTTGGTATTTGAGAGGGACGAATTGTACAGATTTCACAATGCCTGCTTATGCATTGGGAAAGCTGTACAATTCTGTAACTGGTCAAAATGATATAAATGGGATTGAGCGTAAACATGTGAAGCAATTTGTAGTTATAGGAAGGAAAATAAGGAGTTATGTATACAACAGTTTTGTGGGATATAGATATGACTCTGCTGGATTTTCTGGCAGCGGAGAAGTATGCGATTGGGGAGTGTTTCCGGATATTTGGGCTGGGAGTATGCTCAGATGAGATGTTAGAGAGGTATTCTGCAATCAATAGGAAGTATTGGGAGAGGCTGGAGCGTGGAGAGATCACGAAGCAGGAGACTCTGGAGGGGCGTTTCAGGGAATTCTTTGCATCAGAGGGGCTTCCTGTAGAGAAGGCAGAGGCTTTTAATGCAGAATATCAGGAGAGGCTTGGAGATGTGGCAATCTATTGTCCTCATGGCAGAGAAGTCATTGATTATCTGCAGCAGCAGGGAGTTCGTCAGTATGCAGTGACTAATGGTACACAGACTGCACAGAGACGCAAGCTTGCCAATTCAGGTCTGGATCAGATTTTTGTCAGGGCATTTATTTCTGATGAAATCGGTTATGAGAAACCGGATGTGAGATTCTTTGAACCAGTTTTGCAGGAGTTGAAAGATTGCAGAAAAGAAGAGATTCTTCTGATTGGGGATTCCCTGACCAGTGATATAAAAGGAGCGAACAATGCAGGACTGGCATGCTGCTGGTATAATCCTAAGAAGACAATAAATGACAAGGGTGTCAGAATTGATTATGAGATACAGGATCTTCTGGAAATAGAACAAATAGTAGGAAAGAGAGTATAAAGATGGGGATGATCACATGTGATAACTGCGGTGCGCAGTATGATGAGGAAGCAGACAAGTGTCCATATTGCGGCAGTGATAACTTTGGAAAAGCCGTGCAGGAGCACGAAGATATCATAAATGGTCTGAACAGGGAGAAGGAGCATCTGGAACAGATGCCGAAGAAAGCGGCTAAAAAGGGAAAAAGCCTTGTGGCGAAGCTGCTGATAGGATTGATTGTGCTTGTAATTGTTATAGCAGCGTATGAGGGTATATCTGCCATTGTAAACAGGAAAGTGTCTTATCATGCAAAGCAGCGCCACAGCCAGAAGATGGAGACCTTGTATCAGGAGGGTGACTATGCAGGAATCCTTCGCTACATGGAGAAGAAGAACCTGATGTATACCAGCGGCTATGAGAAATATAGTGATGTAGCGGATATGGAACGTTATTTTGAACGTTATCTGGACCCGGAGGATGATGATTACCGCAGGTGGATCGTGGAGAATAAACAATGGGATTCCATCTATGATGTAAAGTACATTATGTACATACTGGCGACCTGTCAGTACTCACAGGATGAACACTATAAGTATGGGGAGGAAGCCTCTGCTGCCTATTACAGGGACAAGGCATATGAGTATCTTCTGGATAATTATGGTATAACGAAGGAAGATACTGACAAGCTCATAGAAGCAGCCGGAGGCTTTGATGAGGATGATTACGACAGACTCCGGCAGATACAGGAAGATATGCAGAAGATGGCCTTTGAGAGGCTCAAAGAGGAGCAGTCAGAATGAAATGTAAGAGATGTGGAGCGCAGTATTCAGCCAAGGAGTTGAAATGTCCATATTGTGGAGAACCCAATTCACTGGGAATACATTGGAAGAGCACAGAGGAAAATGCAAAAAATGAAACAGAAAACACAAGAAAGAGAGTACGTCATTCGGCTCCTTTATATGTGATCGACCAGATATGGAATGTGGTCATTGTCTGTATTGTATTGATGGTAGCCCTGTTCATAGCAATCGCATTGGTGGGGGGAGTGTACGAGACCTTGCATAACAGATATGTGAGGAGTACGGCTTCTGTGGCGGAGGCAGATGCAATACTGGAGACAGAAGACGCGGAAGCACTGGTTCAGTATGTAAAAGAACATTCCCTGTATTGGGAGGATGGCTATGATAAGTACACGGAAAGGGTGCAGATCTATCAATCCTACCGCAATTTACTGGAGATGATGGCATATTTCCAGCAGAATGAGGACTGGAACCATGGAGAGACTCCCGGAATGTACCGTATTGGCTCAGCCTTATATAACGGACAGTATATGCTCAAGGAATTTAACCGTACCTATGGAAGCAGTCTGGAATATCCTGAGAACCAGAGATATCTGGAGAAAGCACAGCAGAGTGCAGTAGCCTTTCTGGAGGGAACCTTTAAAATGACACAGGAAGACATTACCAGGCTGGTGGATGCTAATTTGTATTCAGATGAAGAGCAGGATTTCATAAAGCTGGTCTGTGAAAGAAGAGGGTGGGAATATGAAGAGAATTAAGTTTCACGATGAGAGTGGGCAGTATGAAGTGCATATCATCCCTTTTATTTTCAAGACGATTTTTTGCGTGTTCGGACTGATCATAATGATTGGTATTGCAATCGAACTGCCTTCTTCTATCCGATATGACCTGAAATATTCCGGTAAAGAATATAATCTGACGAATTGTGAACGTGATTACATCAACAGAAAGTATGACCAATTATATAGTACATTGTACATATACGACCTGTATGATGATACTTATGGGAAGTATTGGGAGATTGTAAAAGGTTATCAGGATTACTGTATGTATGTCAATTATAAGAACATGCTCGAACAGGGCACAGAACAAGTGCAGCTGGATATACCTGAAAATGAAGAAAAGTATAGAGGTGTAATACAGGTAGAGTTCGATGTTTCCCAGATGTGTGAGAAATACCGCAAGAAAGTACTACAGGATGCAGCAGACTGCCAATATCCAGAGAATGAACGATACTTTGAAGAGATTACAGCACATATAGATTAGATAGTTACATTATATAAAAGTAGTAGAGGAGAATGGGTGTGAATCAGAAGAAGGAGCGATGGAGCAGCGTATTGTATATGCTGGTTACATTGTCAATTCCTACAATTATAGAAGAGGTGCTTGCGACGCTGATCCAATATGTGGATACAGCTATGGTAGGACAGCTTGGAGAGCAGGCAACAGCATCTGTCAGCGTGAGCACGACAGTTACATGGCTGGTGAACAGTGTACCCCATGCCATAGGAATCGGTGTATTGGCTCTGATTGCCAAGGCGGTAGGAAGCGGGGATAAGAATCTGGTAAGGAGAATCTCCAGCCAGGCAGTATGGATGGTCATTGGGTGCAGCATTGTGCTTGGAGGAATCTCCTTGCTGCTAAGCCCGTATATTCCCATCTGGATGGGCGCAGAAGCATCCATTCAGGGTGCGGCAGGTGAATATTTCTTTATCATCAGCCTGCCTATGCTGTTTCGTGTATCCAGCATTGTGTTTGGTGCAGCCATCCGTGCGACGAAGGACACGAAGACTCCCATGCTCATCAGCCTGGGTGCGAATATTATCAATGCAGTGCTGAATTATGCACTGATCTATGGTGTAGATATGGGAGTGAGAGGCGCTGCCATTGCATCTGCCATTTCCTATGTATTGTCAGGTATTATGATGTATGTGGCATACCGCAGGAATGAATGGCTGCATTGGGAGCTTGGCGAGATCAGACCTGACACAGCGATTCTGGAACAGTGTGGCAGGGTCGCACTTCCGGTACTTGGAACCAGTATTACCTCATGCCTTGGTTATACAGTCTTTGCAGGGCTGGTATCAGGTATGGGAACGACTATATTTGCAGCACATTCCATTGCCGTAACGGCAGAAGAGATATTCTATATTCCGGGTTATGGATTTCGTACCGCAACATCTACACTGGTTGGTAATTCCCTTGGAGAACAGAACAGGGATAAGTTTAGAAAAGTCAGTATTATCAGCGTCATTGTAACGGTTGCCATGATGTGTGTTAATGGTGTGATTCTGTATCTGAGCGCCAATATACTTATGAGTTTCTTTACACCAAGCCGGGCAGTTGTTGACCTGGGAGCAGATATGCTCAGACTGGTGGCTTTTTCAGAGCCGTTCTTTGGAATCATGATCGTTATGGAGGGTATCTTCTACGGACTAGGTAACACCCGCTATGCATTTATTGTAGAGACCTTCAGTATGTGGGGCATCCGCATCCTGCTGACATTTCTGTGTGTGAAGGTATGGGGACTGGATCTGCGGGCGGTATGGTTATGCATGATTGCAGATAATGTCTGCAAGGCGGTGCTTTTTGCCATACCGGTCATGACCCCAAAAGGCAGAAGTAAGTTATTCCCGCAGTTTTAAAATATTTTGAGAGAACTAAAGAAGTATTGGACAATAGTGTGGTATACTATATTCAAGTTGGTTATAACTTTAAAATGAATTGGGGTGAGTCAATGAATTATGCAATTGGAGAAATATTAAAGGATTTTACAAAACGAATCGAAGAATATTTTGGAGAATCACTAATTAAGGTATTGCTTTATGGCTCTTATGCCAGAGGAGATAATAAAGAAAACTCCGATATTGATATTATGATATTGACCACTCTTTCAGATAAAGAGATTACGGAAATAGAAAATGATATATATGATATCGCTTATGATTTCCTTATGGATTACGGTGTAGATATTTCTGTAATCATTAAGAATGAAGATATATTTAAGTATTGGCTGGGAACATTACCCTTTTATAACAATGTTGAAAAAGAAGGAGTAGTTTTAAGTGGAAAATAAGAAAATTGAATTAAGCCAATATAGAATGAATCAGGCAAAAGAAACATTAACTGTTGCCAGAGATTGTGTTGAAGGGAATCATTATAAAGATTCCATAAATCGTTCATATTATGCTGCTTTTTATGCAATTAAGGCAGTACTGGCATTAAGCGAGATTGACTTTAAAAGGCATAAAGATGTAATAGCGCATTTTAATAAGAATTATGTTGCACAGGGTGAATTTAACCGGGAAATTGGAAAACGTATTGCCAGATTGCAACAAAAACGTGAAAAAAGTGATTATGATGATTTTTATATTGCTTCAAAGGATGAAGCCTTTGAACAGATAGAAACAGCAGAAATGATAATAAATGCAGTTGAGGTATATTTAACTTCAAAAAATAAGAGTGATTCAATATAAAAGACGGATACAAATAGGAAAGTCTTATATATTGACATCCTAAAATGGATGTACTATCATCTAAATGGATGTAGGTACATCTATTTCGTGTAGGAGGTTTCATATGGACGAGACGGGTAGAAAGATTACAAAGATTGCAAGAGAAGTCAATAAGCTCACAGTGCAGACGATGAAGGAAGATGGAATTGGAACAGCGGAGTTTGACTTCATTCATCTGATTCGGCACAATCCGGGGATTACTCAGGCGGGAGTGCGTGAGCAGTTAAAGATTGATAAGGGAGCAGCAGCAAGGAGAGCCGCCAGTCTGGAGGCGAAGGGCTATCTGATACGCAAGCCCAATCCTGATGATGGGCGCAGCCAGATGCTGTATGCCACACAGAAAGCAGAGAAGTTGAAGAATTCTAAGGCTTACATAGAGGGTGTCTTCTATGAATGGCTTCTGGCAGAGCTGCCAGAGGAGGAGAAAGAGGCATTTTGTAAGACTCTGGATACGTTATATTGGCGTTCCAAGAGACAGAGCCGGGCAGGATTCCCGGATGTATCGGCATTGATTGATAAGGGAGGCGAAGGACGTGAAGAATAAAGCAGCATTCAGGGCTGACCGCATTCTTTCTTATTTTCAGGAAGAATGGGTTGTGCTTCTGGCAGTAACCATATCAGGGCTGATCTATAACCTGGGACTCCTGGCGGGACCGTGGTTCGAGGGTAAAATGACAGGGTATCTGGTAGATATTCTGGGTGGCACCAAGGTCTTCTCGGATATGCTTGTACTGGTCATCTGCTATGTAGCAGCCATTGCAGTCGTACAGGTATCTCGTTATGTCAAGAGATTCTACGTCAGACGTTTTGCCAACAATGTGAATCGCAGAATGAAGCGGATTCTGTATGGCTGTCTGATACATAAGAACAGAACAGAGCTGGAAGAAGAAGGAACAGGTAATGTACTGACTAAGGCGATTCTGGATGTAGACGACTGCGTGGAAGGGATGCGTAAGTTCACTACGGAGCTTTTTGATACAGGCGTAGCACTGTCAGCCTATGCAGGTATGCTGTTATGGTATGACTGGAGACTGGCACTTCTGTGCATGCTTTTCCCACCGATTTCGTTTATTGTAGCGGAGAAGATGAAAGTCCAGGTACAGAAAGGCGGAGCAGCATACAAAGAGCAGTCAGGAATATTAAGTGCTGCGACATTGGACAGAGCAAGCAATGCCATCACTTACAGAGTATTTGGCTGTGAGGAAGAGAGAAGAGATGCCTACGAACAGAATCTGAATGATTATGAGAAGAGTGCTGTCCGTGCTAATATCTGGAACAGTGTGATGCCTCCCATATACCGTATTATTTCCATGGCAGGAGTATTCTTTATCCTGTATTTTGGCGGCAAGAATGTATTGGGAATCGGATGGACGAAGTGGGATGTGGCAGCCTTTGCAACGTTTCTTGCATGTTTTACCAAATTATCAGTGAAATCCTCCAGTGCAGCCAAGCTGTTCAACGCAGTGCATAAGGCACAGGTATCCTGGAAGAGAATCCGCCCTTTAATGAAGCTGGTAGAAGAAGAGGAACCCTGCAAGGTGCAGCAGGCAGGAGAATTACAGGTGTCACATGTTGATTTTGCCTACCCAACTGGTGGACGCATTCTGGAAAATGTGTCATTTACGGCGAAGCCCGGACAGATCATAGGAATTACAGGTCCTGTGGCATGTGGTAAATCTACACTTGGTAAAGTTTTTCTATGCGAATATCCTTATGAGGGCAGCATCCGTTTCAAGAATCAGGAATTAGGCGGGCTGGACGACAGAGAACGTATAGGCATCATTGGATATCTGGGGCATGACCCGGAGCTGTTCAATGACAGTATTGAGAATAATATCCTTATGGGAGAGGATGAAGATATTGAGAAACTTTTGAAAATGGTGTGCTTTGACAAGGAAGTTGCCCAGATGGAAGAGGGTATTCATACCCATGTCGGGAGCGGCGGCGTCAGACTTTCCGGTGGACAGGCGCAGAGACTGGCACTGGCAAGGACATTGTGTCATAAGAAGCCGGTATTGATTCTGGATGATCCGTTCTCGGCACTGGATAGAAGGACAGAAGAGCAGATATTTGCGAATTTGAAGAATTTGACAAAAGACAGCATTGTATTACTGATTTCTCACAGATTATATTTATTCCCACAGATAGATCAGGTGCTTTGGATGGAGAATGGACGTGTAACGGCTGGAACACATGAAGAACTGATGAGTAAGGAGCCAGAATATGCGGCAATTTACCGTGCACAGGAAGGAGGCGAGGCAGATGAGCAGAAATAAAGAAACAGCAGGCAGTATAGTCATGCATACAGTCTGGGAGAAGAAATGGCTTTCTCTTGGAATTCTGGTTGCGGTCTGCACTGCCATTGTAACTGCACTTCTGCCACCATTGATTCTGGGAGACGTGGTTGATTCCCTGACACAGGGGCAGCAGGTGAATATAGGAATAATCGTACTGTATTTTGGACTGCTGGTACTGACGGGCATTATGGAATCGGCAAGAGAAGGACTTCTGACAGTCTTTGGACAAAAGATCACACATACACTGAGAAGCCGTCTGATGGCGAAATTCATACGCCTGTCAGCAGATTCGATCAATCATCAGGAGCCTGGCTCACTGGTATCAAGATTCGTAGGGGATGTGGATACGGTGGAGAATCTGTTCACATCAGGTATTATCAGTATGTTTGCAGATGCCTGCAAGATCATCAGTATTCTTGCTGTCATATGGTTTCATAATAAGGGACTGGCGCTTGTGCTTATTGTATTGCTGCCTTTTCTCTTCTGGTTTACGAGACATGTACAGAAGAATATGCTGGCAGCGCAGATTGAGAATAGAAGGGCAGTAAGCCGTGTATCCGGGCATGTACCACAGACATTGCACAATATCCGTACCATTCACAGCCTTGGTAAGGAAGCGTATATGGAGAAGCGATATGACCAGTATATCGAAGAGAGCTATCAGGCAATGGAAAAAACGAACTTCTACGATGCGGTATACTCACCGGTCATTCTGATCCTGAATGCCATCGTAGTAGCTGTAGTCATGCTGTTCTCAGCCTCCGGCAATCAGCAGGTGCTTGTACTGTTTGGTATGTCAGCGGGAACCGCAGTGGCAGTTATTAACTATATTTCACAGATATTTACACCTATCGAAAGCCTTGGTATGGAGATTCAGACCATTCAGTCAGCCATTGCAGGTGTCAGCAGAATCAATGAATTTCTGACTCTGCCTGAGGTTAGGAACAATGAATCCCGGTCAGAGGGAACGTACACACAGAATATGCCTTTTGTAGAGTTAAAGGATGTCACATTTGGCTATGACGATCATATGGTGCTGGAACATCTCAATATTCAGGTACAGGAGGGGGAACAGGTGACACTCTCCGGCAGGACCGGTGCCGGCAAGAGCACGATATTCAAGCTGCTTCTTGGACTGTATGAACCGGTAAAAGGCGAGATTCTGATACAGGGGAAAAAGACAGCAGATATTTCAGCCAATGAGCGCCGCAGGCTTTTTGGCTATGTAGAGCAGTCATTTCATATGGTTCCTGGAACTGTGAAAGAGCAGATCACACTTTATGATGATGCAATAACCATGGAGCAGGTAATAAAGGCAGCGAAACTGACAGGGTTACATGATACCATTATGAATCTGGAGCATGGCTACGATACGATATGTACGCCGGAACTCTTTTCACAGGGACAATGGCAGCTGTTATCCATTGCCCGTGCGGCAGCAGCAGAACCGAAGCTGTTACTGCTCGATGAGATCACGGCAAATCTGGATGCTGATACGGAGAGGGCAGTCTTGCAGGCTTTGAAGAGAGTCAGCGAGAACAGAACTGTTATCTCTATCTCACACAGAGTCATGGCAGAGACAGGAAGGATAATAAGACTTGACACAGCCGAATGTTGATGGCAGATCTGATCGACTATGGTGTAACCAATGCAGATCAGTCCTATTCTTTTTCCAATATTGACCATTTCAATATATGATACCATGTTATATGGGGATGGCAGCAATCTCTCACAGGGGCAGCAGCAGTTGATCGCAATTGCAAGAGCTGCGATTGCCAAGCCGCCTGTACTGATTCTGGATGAAGCAACAAGCTCTATTGATACAAGAACAGAGCGGCTCATTGAGAAGGGAATGGATGGAATCATGGAGGGCAGAACGGTATTTGTCATTGCCCACAGACTCTCTACGGTCAGAAACTCCAATGCAATCATGGTATTGGAAAAGGGTGAGATCATGGAAAGAGGCGACCATGAAGAACTTCTGGAACAGAAAGGCAGATAGGGTGCTGGAGATTTTCCAGATGACGGACAAAATTATGAAAGCCGGTATGACCAGTGAAGAACTGGAGACGTTGGAACACATACTGGATAAAATAGAAGATAATCTGAATCAGGCGATTGAGAAATAAGAGAAAGGTCCTTTGTCATATGGCAGAGGGCTTTTTTTGAACGATAAGTCCATTTTTTTTACATAAAAATCTATTGACGGATGCCATTTTGCTTGTTATGATAATTTTACAAAGCGCAAACGGTTGCGCATAAAAATATTTAGATATAACCGACAGAAAGGTACAGGTAACAGGATGTTAGAATATATCAAGGGCATGGATGTATCATCAATGGACGAGATTGAGCAGTTAGGTGCAGTCTTTTATGATGAAGGCAAGCAGGGAGACCTGCTGGAGATATTGAAGAAATATGGCTCCAATTATATCAGGCTCAGACTGTGGAATGATCCCAGATCAGAGGATGGTAAGCCTTATGGGGCAGGTAACACTGATTATGAAGTAACACTCCGTATGGCGAAGCGTGTCAAGGCAGCAGGCATGAAATTCCTGCTGGATTTCCATTACAGTGACTTCTGGGCAGATCCGGGCAAACAGCGCAAGCCCAAGGCATGGGTCGGCTACAATGCAGAACAGCTGGAACAGGCTGTATATGATTTTACCAAAGAGAATATGCGCAAATTCATTGCAGAGGGTGTACGTCCTGATATGGTACAGGTTGGTAACGAACTGTCTAATGGTCTTCTCTGGCCGGAAGGACAGGTACCTAATTATGATAACATAGCCCGTTTCGTCAGTGCGGGTATCCGTGCAGTGAGAGAGACAAGTCCTGAGACGAAGATCATGATTCACCTGGATAATGGTGGTAACAATGCCCTTTATCGGGAATGGTTCGATAACTATACGAAGCGAGGGGAAGATTTCGATATCATTGGTTTATCCTACTATCCATTCTGGCATGGGGATCTGAACGCTCTGAAAAATAACATGAACGATATCGCAGTGCGTTACGGCAAGGATCTGGTGATTGCAGAAGTATCCATGGGTTATACGGTAGAGGATTATGCAGCTTATGAGAAGCTGGCGCCGGAGGATAGAAAAGGCATGGCGACCAAGCCTGCTTTATGTGAAAAAGTACCTTTCCCTATGACGAAGGAAGGACAGTGCAAATTCCTAAAGGCTTTTCTGGAGGTATTGGAGCAGGTCCCGGAGAACAGAGGACGTGGTTTCTTCTATTGGGAGCCGGCATGGCTGCCTGTTGCAGGAAGCGGCTGGGCAACACCGGAGTCACTGGAATATATCAAGGAAGCAGGTCCATGTGGTAATGAATGGGCGAATCAGGCACTCTTTGACTATGATGGCAATGCACTTCCGGCACTGAAGGTCATCAGAGACTATCAGCCGAAGTAAGAGATTAATTTTAAACTAACATAAAACTATAAAACAAATTGGAGGAACGAAAATGAAACAGGAACTGTTAAAGAAATTTGAGGAAGTATTTGGAGATTCTAAGGGAGCTGGCGTTTATTTCGCACCAGGCCGTGTGAACCTGATCGGTGAGCACACAGATTATAATGGTGGACACGTATTTCCCTGCGCACTGACAATCGGTACATATGCAGTTGCAAGACTTCGTGATGATGACAAGTTATGCCTTTTCTCCATGAACTTTGAAGAAGATGGAGTAGGTGAGAGCAGACTTGCTGATATCGAGACTAAGAAAGATGGAGACTGGAGAAATTATCCAAAGGGAATCGTATGGGCTTTTGGCAAGAAGGGCTATAAGGTAGATAAGGGACTGGATATTCTGTATTTTGGTAATATTCCAAATGGTTCAGGTCTTTCTTCATCAGCATCCATCGAAGTTCTGACAGGCTTTATCCTGAAGGAGTTATTCGGATTTGATGTAACCAATCAGGATCTGGCACTGATCGGACAGTTCTCTGAGAACCAGTACAACGGCGTAAACTGTGGTATTATGGATCAGTTTGCAATTGCCATGGGTAAGAAAGACTGTGCAATCTTCCTGGATACTGCTGACCTTTCCTATGAATATGCACCTATCGTATTAAAGGGTGCCAAGATTGTTATTCTTAACACCAATAAGAAGCGTGGTCTGGGTGATTCCAAGTACAATGAGAGAAGAAGTGAGTGTGAAGCAGCACTTGCAGCATTACAGACAAAGCTCTCCATCAAGTCTCTTGGTGAGCTGACAGAAGAGGAATTTGAAGCAAATAAGGAACTCATCGGTGATCCTGTCAAGATTAAGAGGGCTAAGCATGCTGTATACGAGAACCAGCGGACTATCAAGGCTGTTAAGGCATTAAAGGATAATGACCTGGAGCTGTTTGGCAAGCTTATGATTGCTTCCCATGACTCTCTGCGTGATGACTATGAAGTAACAGGTATCGAGCTTGATACACTGGTAGCAGAAGCATTAAAGCAGCAGGGCGTAATCGGTGCACGTATGACCGGTGCAGGCTTTGGCGGCTGTGCAGTCAGCATTGTAAAAGAAGAAGCAGTACCTGCTTTCATTGAGAATGTAGGCAAGGCATACAAAGAGAAGATTGGTTATGCAGCAGATTTCTATGTAGTAGAGATTGGTGATGGTCCATCCGTACTGTAATAAAACTACAGAGACTTTGAAAAGGAATAGAAGAAAGGCAGGCATTACGCCATGATTACACAGAATATTACAGACCTTGTCCGTTATGGGGTATCCAGCGGACTGGTAGATGAAGCAGACATTATTTATACAGTAAACAAATTGCTGGAATTATTCGAGCTGGAAGAATATGACAGAGAATTTACTCCTGAGAATTTTACCAAAGTAGAGGATGTGACCACATTCCCACTGGAAGAGACTTTGAAGGAAATGCTGGATTATGCACAGGAAAAAGGCTTATTAAAAGGCGAGGGCGTTGTATACAGAGATTTATTTGATACCAGGATCATGGGAAGCTTAGTACCAAGACCATCAGATGTTATTTATACGTTTGGCAGATTATATGAGGAAAAAGGCGCCAAGGCAGCAACAGACTGGTATTATGCATTCAGCCAGAATACAGATTATATCAGAAGATACCGTATCAGGAAGGATATGAAGTGGAAGGCTGATACAGAGTATGGAGAAATGGACATTACCATTAACCTGTCCAAGCCTGAGAAAGACCCTAAGGCGATTGCAGCAGCCAAGCTTGCAAAACAGAGCGGCTATCCCAAATGCCAGCTTTGTATCGAGAATGAAGGCTATGCAGGCAGAGTAAATCATCCTGCAAGACAGAATCACAGAATCATTCCTATTGAAATATGCGGTATGAAGTGGGGATTCCAGTATTCTCCTTATGTATATTACAATGAGCACTGCATCGTATTTAACAGCCAGCATATTCCAATGAAGATCGAGCATAAGACCTTTGAGAAGCTGTTTTCTTTTGTAGAGCAGTTTCCTCATTATTTCGTAGGCTCCAATGCAGATCTGCCTATTGTTGGGGGTTCTATCCTCAGCCATGACCATTTCCAGGGTGGAAACTATGAATTTGCCATGGCAAAAGCACCGGTAGAGAGAACCTTTACTGTAAAAGGCTATGAAGATATCCAGTCAGGTATCGTTAAGTGGCCTATGTCAGTTATCAGACTGTCTCACAAGGATTATCACAGAATCATTGAGCTTGCGGATGTAATTCTTGCAAAATGGCGTGGTTATACAGATGAGGCGGCATTTATCTATGCTGAGACAGATGGAGAACCTCATAATACCATTACACCGATTGCCAGAAAGCGCGGTGATAATTATGAGCTTGATCTGGTACTTCGTAACAACATTACAACCGAGGAACATCCTCTGGGTGTATATCATCCCCATGCAGAGCTTCATCACATCAAGAAAGAGAATATCGGTCTGATTGAGGTCATGGGACTTGCAGTACTTCCTTCCCGTCTCAAGGGTGAGCTGGAGCAGCTTGCCAAGGCAATTGTTGCAGGCGAAGATATCCGCAAGGATGAAGTGCTTGAGAAGCATGCAGACTGGGTAGACGAATTCCTTCCTAAATATGCAGGTCAGGTAAATGAAGATACCATTATGGACATTCTGCAGAAGGAAGTCGGTATTGTATTTGGTAAGGTATTAGAGCATGCCGGTGTATATAAGCGTAACGCAGAAGGCGCAGCAGCATTTGACAGATTTATAAACGCTCTTGATGAGCGTAATTGATAATTACTTCACAAATGATTACAGTCAGGTTACTGAAAGGCATGGAAAAAGACAATGGAGATATTCCACAATGACAGAGCGGACAACAGGAAAATCACAATAGCAGATGTAGCAGAGGCTCTTTCAGTCTCCAAAACTACGGTGTCACGGGCGATATCAGGCAAGGGGCGCATCAGTGAGGAGACCAGAGCCAGAGTACTGGAATACATAGAGCAGAATGATTATAAGCCGAATGTAATTGCCAAGGGGTTAGCGCAGCAGAAGACTTATAACATTGCTCTGGTGATTCCAGGCGACTGTAATCTTGTGGATATGCCTTTCTTCCAGAACAGTATGCAGGGCATCTGTGAGGAGGCTTCCAGACAGGATTATGATGTGATGCTTGTAACAACGTTAGGCAGCCATTTGACCAATCTGGAACGCATGGCTGCCAATCATAAAGTAGATGGTGTCATATTGAGCCGTTCTGTGGTGAAGGACAGGGCTGCGCTTTTCTTAAAGGAACAGCAGATTCCCTTTGTGCTGATGGGAACCAGCAAGGATGAGGATATCCTGCAGGTAGACAATGACCATAAGGCAGCCTGCTGTGAGCTGATCATGGGGATTCTTGAGAAGGGGATGAACCGGATCGGACTGATAGGAGGCAGCCATGATTATGTAGTCAACAGAACGAGACTGCAGGGGTATAAAGATGCTTTTCGCAATATGAAGCTTCCTCTGGAAGAAAATCTTATTTATGACGACTGTATTACACCTGAGCAGATAGAGCAGGTAGTGCATAATCTGGTTAGAAGGGGAACACAGTGTATTGTCTGTATGGATGATATGATCTGCTCTATTGTATTACAGATATTAGATAAAGAACATGTTAAAGTACCGGAACAGATGAAGGTGGCCTCCTTCTATGACAGTACGTTACTGCGGAATCATGAACCGGCAGTTACTTCGCTGATTTTTGATGACAGGGCATTGGGAACGCTTACGTGCTCCGTATTGCTGGACTTTATCAATGGCAAGGAAGTCGAGGGCAGGAACTTATCAGGTTATGAAGTAGTGTACAGGGAATCCACACGATAAATACATGTGTGGGAAATGAGGATTACTATGGCAAAAAAGAAAAAGCAGCCGGCAGAATTCAGATTCTATGAATTGCCACAGGATGAGCCTGTATTGGCGCTCATGGGCAATAAATGGATTCAGGTCTATGGGGAGAATATTGATAATCAGCATTTTCATAACCTTCTGGAGATAGGATTATGCCATTATGGGGAAGGAGATCTGGTACTGGAAGAGGATTTCTACCGATTTGCACCGGGAATGATATCCTGCATTCCGGCGAATTTCCTTCATGTGACCAGAAGTGACCAGGGAGTTCCGGCTTTCTGGGAATATCTGTATCTGGACCCGGAGGAGATTATCGGGATCAGTGGCAGAAAGAATGCACCAGAGACCAGAGAGCTTATAGAAGCAATCAATAGAAATGCCTTTTTTATCAAGGCGGAAGATAATCCTATACTGGTAACACTGGTCAGAACGATTTTTGAAGAAATGGAGAACAAGGAGCAGTATCATCAGGAATGCGTAAAGGGAATGGCATATGCCCTGCTTCATGAAATCGCGCGTTTCAATGGAAAAAGCAGCGTGAACAGCAATATCAAGGCAAGCGGGCTTCAGCTGGAAAATGCCATTGACTATGTAGAGCAGCATTATCAGGATGATTTCAAGATTGCCGATCTGGCGCAGCAGTGTCATATGAGTGAGACGCATTTCAGGCGGATTTTCCAGGAGAAAATGAATATGACTCCTATCGAGTATGTGAATTTTGTCCGGGTGAAGAAGGCATGTGAGCTGATTGATAAAACGGATATCAGCATGGAAGAGGTAGCTGAGAAGGTGGGATTTATCACGCCGTCCACGTTTAACCGCAATTTCCGCAAGATCATAGGCACATCGCCTTATCAGTGGAAGAAGAGACCAGACAACCACGAAGGGAAGCTGCAGGAATACAGGATATCTGCCCTGCGTGGGTGGTAACAAGCAATTTTTAAAGAATCAAAGTATAATTGGGGGTATGGTACAAAATGAAATTTGACTATAGTAAAATTAAAGATCCGGCTTTTTTTGCACAAAATCGCGTAAAGGCACATTCGGATCATCATTATTATAAAAATCATAGAGAACTGGCAGAAAAGAATGAAAGTTTCCGACAGAATCTGAACGGCTTATGGAAATTCCAGTATGCCAGAAATCTTGCAGAAGCACCAGCTGGATTTGAAGCAGAGGACTTTGACTGTAAGGGCTGGGAAGACATTCGTGTTCCGGCACATATTCAGATGGAGGGCTACGACAAGCCTCAGTATGTGAATGTGCAGTATCCCTGGGATGGACATGAGGCGATTGAACCGGGGGAGATTCCTACACAGTTCAATCCTGTTGCAAGCTATGTGAAATATTTCACAGTTCCTGAAAACATGCAGGGCAAAAGGCTTTTTGTGTCTTTTCAGGGTGTAGAGAGTGGATTTGCACTCTGGTGTAATGGCAGCTATGTAGGCTACAGTGAAGATACTTTTACTCCTTCCGAGTTCGAGTTGACCTCTTATCTGAAAGAGGGAGAGAACAAGCTGGCTGTTCAGGTATTTAAGTGGACATCCGGCAGTTGGTGTGAGGATCAGGATTTCTTCCGTTTCTCAGGTATTTTCAGAGATGTGTATCTGTACAGCATTCCTGACACGCATGTCAGTGATATCAGAATCAAGACGATATTAAACGATACTTATGATAGAGGAAATCTGGAGATCGTACTGGAAGCAATTGGTAATGGCAAGGTCGAACTGATTCTTACCAGACAGGGTGAGGAAGCAGCGAGAACAGAGGTAGAGATTAAGGACGGACAAAGCACTGTTGTAGAGCTGACAATAGAACAGCCTGCTTTATGGAGTGCAGAACAGCCCAATCTGTATGATCTGATGATTCAGGTGACAGATGATCAGGAGCAGTTGCAGGAATTGATTCCCCAGAGAGTGGGATTTCGCAGATTTGCCATTGAAGATGGTATCATGAAGCTCAATGGCAAGCGTATTGTCTTCAAGGGCGTTGACCGTCATGAATTCAGTTCCAGAAGAGGTCGTGTGCCGAATCATGATGAGCTTTTACGGGATATTGTTACAATGAAGCGCAACAATATCAATGCTATCAGAACCAGCCATTATCCGAATGATTCAGCATTATATGCCCTTTGTGATGAATATGGACTGTATCTGATCGACGAGTGCAACATGGAGACTCATGGTATGTGGGATATGGTAGGCAGAGGTGTGTGGCCTATCGAGAAAGCATTACCCGGTGACAGACAGGAATGGAAGGATTTACTGCTTGACCGTGTAAATTCCATGTATCAGAGAGACAAGAATCATCCAAGCATCATCATCTGGTCCTGCGGTAACGAATCCTTTGGTGGTTCTGTTATCTATGAAATGTCCAGGCTTTTCCATGCATTAGATGATACAAGACTGGTACATTATGAAGGCGTATGCAATGACCGCAGATATAATGATACTTCTGATATGGAGAGCCGTATGTATCCAAGTGCTGCATATGTGAAGGATTTCCTGCAAAAAGACAGAAGCAAGCCATATCTTCTGTGTGAATATACACATGCTATGGGTAATTCCTGCGGTGGTATGCATAAATACACAGACCTGACGGATGAAGAACCTTTATTCCAGGGTGGCTTTATCTGGGATTACATTGACCAGTCTATCTATCATAAGGACAGATACGGTAAGGAAGTACTGGGATATGGCGGTGATTTTGATGATCGTCCCTGCGATTATAATTTCAGTGGAAATGGTATTGCTTACGGCGGTGAGCGTATGCCTTCTCCGAAGATGCAGGAAGTGAAATTCAACTATCAGAATATCTCAATCCAGATTCAGGATGACCAGTTTACTGTTATCAATAAGAGTCTTTTCACAAATACAGACGTGTACGATTGTAAGATCAGTCTGACACTTGATGGCAGGCAGATTGCAGATACAAAGGTGGATATCGGAGTAGAACCTCTGGACCAGCAGACTTATCAGCTTCCTCGTTGGAGATATCTGACACCATGGAGCAAGGAAGAACCCTGGATGGCAACAGATGCCGGAGAATATGTTGTAACAGTTTCCTTTGTATTAAAGGAAGATACACTCTGGGCACAGCGTGGCCATGAGGTAGCTTTCGGACAGGGTATCTATGAGATAGAAGCACCCCAGCAGAGAAAACCCCAGTCCTATATGAAGGTTACAGATGGTACTTACAACTTAGGTATTAAGGGTGAACATTTTGAAGTGCTCTTTGATAAAGGTGGAAAAGGACTGGTTTCCTATGTATATGGAGGCAGAGAAATGATCAAGGCTATCCCGAAGCCTAACTTCTGGAGAGCACCGACAGATAATGATAACGGCAATCAGATGCCTTTCCGTTATGCACAGTGGAAGCTGGCAAGTATGTATCAGCTAAACGGCATACCTGGTTCAAAGGAGCCAAATCCGGTGATTGTGCAGGAGACAGATAAGGTAACAGTAACTTACACATATTATCTGCCGACAACACCTGAGTCATCTTGTGAAGTGGCATACACTGTTACAGGAGACGGCACTGTACACACTGCGTTAAGTTATGATTCGCCTAAGGGAATACATGATATGCCTGAATTTGGTATGTTATTCAAATTTGATGCAGATTATGAGAACCTGACCTGGTATGGATATGGACCGGCAGAGACTTACTGTGACCGTGAAAGAGGCGGTAAGCTTGGCATCCATCACAATAAGGTTGCTGATAATATCGCACAGTACCTAGTTCCACAGGAATGTGGCAATCATACCCATGTAAGACGTGCAAGTGTCACGGATAATCTGGGCAGAGGTATGGAATTTAGCGGTAAGGAATTGAGCTTTAGTGCACTTCCCTATACACCACATGAGCTGGAGAATGCAATGCATGCCTATGAACTGCCGCCTGTCTACTACACAGTAGTCAGAGTTGCCTTACAGCAGATGGGTGTAGCCGGTGATGACAGCTGGGGAGCAAGGACTCATGAAGAATATCTGATTGATGTGACCAGACCGCTTAAACTGGAATTTGATTTTAAGGGCATCTGATGCTCTTTAAAATATAGAAGAAGTAATCAACGCCGCAACAGCGGCACCACATAAAAGGAGGTAGAACAGTGGATAAATTTGTAGTAAACATTATTCATCGTCCGGAGATGGTTCCTGAGTATGCAGAGAAGGTAACCGGACACGGCAAAGCAGAGGACATTGGAAGAAAGGCACTCTTAACAGAAAGTCTTGATATTTTCAAGACACAGCAGGAATGTGCGCATAAGAACGGTCTGAAGACAACCATTCAGATGACATATGCCAGCCTTTTCAATGATGAAGCTGTAGAAATCGCTAAGGAACATCATGAGAAGTACGGTGATGAGATTGCCCTTACTTTATTAGGTCTTCCTTGTACAGAGTTCCGTGAGAAGTATAAGACCAAGGATTTCTGTATCTGGATGTTCTCTATGGAAGACAAGATGTCTATCGTGGATGATGTATTCGGCAAATTCCATGAAAGATTCGGCTTCTATCCGGAATCAACAGGTTCCTACTATATGGATGCTGATCTGACTAACTATATTAAGAGTAAATATCCTATGGTAAAATGTGCAGTTGCCACATGTTGGGAAGAAGGACCTAAGGCTTATCATACCTGTAACAACTCATGGTATACCTTCATGGATGGCGGCCCATGGGCTCCATGGATTCCTTCCAAGCAGAATACACATGCACCTGCTGCCAATGAAGCAGAAGATTCCGGTATTGTAGCAATCCCTCATCTGTCAAGAGACCTGATCGCATGCTATGATGGTAATGGATCTAACTTTGGTACACATCCACAGAACGTACTTCGTGGTATGATCTATGATTCCAAGACCTGGGATTTCCCATATCTCTATAACCTGATCGACCAGTACAGAGATCTGGAGAAGTACAACAACGGTTATGCATATAACATGATGTTCGTTGGACCAGGCTGGATGAATAAGATGGGACGTTGGGAAGCTCCTTATGAGTTACTGCTCAAGTCTTATGAAGAAGGCTGCGAATATTATGGTAAGCTCAAGAAGGAAGGCAAGCTCGTTGATATGACAATGTCCGAGTTCGCTGATTACTACAGAGAGAAGAAGGGCGTTAATAAGAAGATCTACACAGAGCCTGAATGTGCTCTTTGGAGAGATATTTTATACGGATCAGACAAGCAGTTATTCTGGTACTGCGATCCATTCATGCGTGCATGTGTCAATATGGATCAGGGCGGCGCTATCGTTGACCTTCGTCCTTATGCTGCCAAGCTTGAGTGGAAGACAGGTATCGGCACAGACCATGTATGGGATGCTTCCTATCCTTTCCTGATTCAGGAGAAGTACAGAGCCGGTTACTTCACACATTATGCTGGTGAAGGTACTGTCCGTAGTGCAAAGGTATGCTACAATGGCGAAGAAGTTGACCTGTGCTTATGCCGTACCAAGGCTCACTTCTCAGAAGTTGAGAACGAGAACGGTGTGGGCAAGACACGTATCCTGACACTTGATCCTGTAGATATCGAATTCTATGACCTGACAGTGAAGTTACAGACCAAGATATACTTCGTAGAAGGCAGCCAGGAGATCAAGATTGAAAGAAATATTCTGGAAATGAGCAATCCTGATGCAGAAGTTACCATTAATGAGTATATGGTTGCATGCTATGGTACAACAGAATATTCTGAGAATATGAATGGTATCACTCTCAAGTGCGTAGGCGATACAGAGACTAAGGAAATCGAATATGCTTATAAGTGCAGAGAAGCAGAAGTAGCCGGAGCAAAAGAAGTATATGCAGTAATTCCTCCTGTAGATACCAAGGTATCTTTAACTGCAGAGGGCAAGAACTATACAGGCTATGTAAAGGAAGGCTATGCATTCTCACCAATGTTAACATTAGGTTATACAACAACTCTTAAAAATAAGGAGGTATTTGCAACATGTCTCAAGGTAGAAAAGGCAAATTAAACTATAGATGTCCCTCTTGCTTTATGAGAGACCTGGATATTGATATGTTCTATGATAAGGAAAAGGATGAATTCTATTGCATGCGTTGTCAGTACACCGGCAATGAGCAGGATGTATTGGAGAAGAACGAAATGGTAAGATTCCGTTACCGTGCAATGGCGAAGAGATTCACAAAATTTGATTTTGACTAAACAGGAGAGGCCGGCAGCTTTTTAGCTGCCGGCTTTTATCGTTGTCATTTTCTTTAAAATCCGTTATAGTAGTGGTATAGTGTATTTTAGAAGGGAGAGCATCTATGGGACGTTTTTTAAATCCTGATTACAGTGCATTCAAGGATGTACTTGATTCGAAGATATATGTAGATAAAACAGAACTTTTGGAATACACAAACAGTGTGATCAATACAACATCCAAATTTATCTGTAATAGCCGTCCACGAAGATTCGGGAAATCTATTACAGCAAACATGATGACAGCCTATTACAGTAAGGGCTGTGATTCCAGGCAGATGTTTTCCAAACTGAAGATCAGTGAAAAGGATTCTTATGAGGAAAATCTGAATAAATATGACGTGATACATTTTGATGTACAATGGTGTATTGAACCTGCGGGCAGTGTAGAAAAGGTAGTCTCGTTTATCACGGAGAATGTGATAAATGAGTTAAGAGTAACCTTTACTGATATTTGTCCAAAGGAAAATATTACATTGCCTGATATGCTTTCACGAATTTATGATGCAACGGGCAGAAAATTTATTGTCATTATTGATGAATGGGATGTTCTTATTCGAGATGAAGCAAATAATCAACGTGTACAGGAAGAATATATTAAATTTCTACGGGGGATGTTCAAGGGAGTCGAGCCTACAAAATATATAGCCTTGGCATACTTAACAGGTATATTACCGATAAAAAAACTCAAAACACAGTCAGCATTAAACAATTTTACCCAGTTTACTATGTTAAGTTCATCAGTACTTGCACCATATGTAGGATTTACGCAAGAGGAAGTAATCAGCCTGTGTGAAAGATTTGGACATAATTATGAAGAAGTCAAAAAGTGGTATGATGGTTATAGGCTTGGACAGTATCATATCTATAATCCGAACGCAGTTGTAAACCTTATGCTGTTAGGGGAATTTCAAAGTTACTGGTCACAGACAGGCACATATGAATCTATTATACCTCTTATCAATAAAAACTTTGATGGACTTAAAACCGCAGTGATAGCTATGATTTCAGGTGATGAGGTGAATGTAAGAACTGCCACTTTCCAAAATGACATGATTACATTCAGAAATAAGGATGATGTACTTACTTTGCTTGTCCATTTGGGATATCTGGCATATAATCAGAGCAGACAGACTGCATATATTCCCAATGAAGAAATACGTATGGAATTTATAGATGCTGAGTGCGTGATTGAAACGTATGAGAAGATATAGTTAGTGAAATAAAGGATTTAAAATAAGTCAGGATGAAAGTGAAATTATTATATACAGTGTTTCCCTGTCTTTTGCTGGCACTGACCTGTGATATGGGGCTGGTGGCCCGTTCACAGGAGCAGGATATGGCAGCAGTACAGGAAGAAGAACAGACAAGTGAACAGGATATAAGCTATACAGCAGGTGTAGCACAGATAAATGATGAAATTGAGCGGGAAGAAGAGGCAGGGCAGATAAGTCTGGCAGCCGGAGAAGCAGCGATAGCACAGGACATCATAGACAGTGATGCAGCAGAGCTTGAGAGCTATGCGCAGGAGCAGCGCCAGTCACAGGAGGCCGAGGCTGTCAGTGAGGCTTCGCATGGCGAGTCAGAGAATGAATACAGCAATCTTGCGATAGCGGATGTGAACAATTATGTAAACGTCAGAAGCACTCCCAATACAGAGGGCGAGATCGTTGGTAAGATGTATGATGGTTCTGTAGCCCAGGTGCAGAGCATCACAACGGAGAGTGACGGGGACTGGTTCCAGGTCATATCAGGTGAAGTGGAAGGCTATATTAAGGCAGAATTCTTCATCTATGGAGACGCAGCGGCAGAGGTAATAGACAATTACGTGACCCATTATGCAGTAGTACAGGCAGACCGTCTGAATGTACGGCAGGAGCCGGATACATCAGCATCCCGAATTGGCTATATTGATCATGGGGAAAAGGCGCAGATTATAGAGTATGGTGAGGAATGGACGAAGATACGCTATACAGAGAACACAGAAGGCTATGTTGCAAGTGAGTTCATTACGATAGAAGAAGAGTTCATCTATGCCAAGTCCATAGCAGAGGAACAGGCTGAACAGGCAGCGCTGCAGGAGTTACAGGAGAGGGCTGCCCATACAGAACAGACAGCACCTGAGAATACCACGATAGTTGTGACACCTCCTGCTACAAATTATACAACGAATACAGAGCTTCGGAGTGCTATTGTACAATATGCAATGCAGTATCTGGGAACACCTTATGTGCATGGCGGCAGAAGCCTTGCATCAGGTACGGACTGTTCAGGCTTTACCAGCTATATCTATGCAGAGTTTGGGTACTCATTGAGCAGAACACCACAGGGACAGTGGGGCGGTAATGGCAGAAGCATCAGCGTATCCGAGATTCAGCCGGGTGATATTGTATGCTATTCTTCCAATGGTTCCAAGTGCACCCATGTAGGAATCTATATCGGTAATGGACAGATTGTACATGAAGCCAATTCCAGAAAAGGCACCATAGTCAGTGACATATATTATGACAGTACTTTTATTGGTGTGAAGAATGTAATAGATTAAGTTATAGAAAAAGACGCTGGACCCTCTAATCTGAGAGTACAGCGTCTTTTGTTAATACCCAGTCTCCAAAGGTTTCAGTGCTCCACTGCTGCAGGTCACTTAGAGAGAAGGAGATACCGCCATAGGAGATGATACCGTGGCTGGAAGCAAGCTCCTGTGTATAGTCCTCTAAAGGATAGATATTCTGAATCCTGACAGGACTGCTGGTGTAGTGGCATACCAGAGGGATAACGCCCGTCTTATTTTCCCGAAGTGAGATGCCATCCTGGGCTACATGATAGGTGACCCATGCCATACCTTCCAGCATACTTCTGCCATTTTGCTGTGTCGATACGTAGTTGCCAAGGGAGTAGTAGCAGATAGAGCTGTTGCCGTTGTCAGTCTGAATCTGTTCAATTGGCTGTACTACGTGTGGATGGGCGCCAATGATTAAGTCAGCTCCCGCTTCTGTCATTTGTCTGGCAAATTTCTGCTGATAAGAGGAAGGGGAGGTCTGATATTCAGTTCCCCAGTGAGGACATACCACTACGATATCTGCCAGTTCCTTTGCTGTTTTGATGTCTTCCAGAACCTGAGGATTGATCGTGGTATAGTCCATGGCTCCGGTCTGTTCATTACGTGCGCATAGAAGCTCCATGCGGGAAGCCAGTTTATTGGATACAATCTCGTAGTTAGGTCCGTAGGTATAGTTCAGGATAGCAAAGGTAACATCTTTTATAGTAAGGGTAGGAATCGTTCGGTTATCAGGCTCATGCAATCCTGTTAGGAGAACTTCAGGATGACTTCTCCAGAAACTGACACAGCTGTCAATTCCATCAATGCCCTGATCGGCAGAATGGTTCGTTGCCTGCAAGACTACATTAAATCCTGCGTTGGCAATGGCATCCCCCACTTCCGTAGGAGAATTAAAATGCGGGAATCCATGAAAGCCAAGCTGATTGCCAGCCATGATCGTTTCCTGATTGATGATCTTCACATCTGCTTTATTTAGAAAATCTGTAATTCCCTGAAACAGAAAAGAGAAATCGAAAGAACCATCATTTTGTTTGCCAGTATAGACAACACCCATATGAATCAGATCATCCCCCACAGCCATAAGGGTGACATCATATTCCTGAAAGGCGGGGGTACTTTCTTCTTCCGGCATTTCTGTTACAGTAAAACCGTCTGGTGTTTCCGTGATAGAGAGTCTGTCCGAAGCTATGGGCGTGTTGGAAGCCGCCGGAGTGCTCTCAGACTCAATGTCAGTGAATTCATCAAAGGATACAACCTCTGATACAGGCGATGAAGAAGCGCAGCCTGACAGCAGAAGTGTTATCATAAGTAAAGCAAATATTTTTCGATGATGTAACATAGGTTATCCTTTCCTGGAATTATGAGTTACATTGCTGAACAATGTAACTATTTACAACTCCATGCGCAAAATCTCTGTTTTATAGCATTCCGCTTATTGGGGTACATTGCCATATAAGTTGAGTCAAATATATTTTGAACAAGCATATTTTACCTCAGTCTGCATGGCTCTGAATAGTTACACACATTATAGAATTTTGCCTATATCTTGTCAAATTCGGGAAAAGTTATGACAGCTATGATTGTGCAGGAATAAAATATAGGCTATAATGGGCGCATACGTAAATTTGTACGAAAGGTATGGTTATTAAAATGGCAATTGAAAATGTAAGAAAATATATGCAGCAATTTGGGATAGAGGATCGTATCATGGAATTTGATGTGTCAAGCGCTACCGTAGAGCTGGCAGCACAGGCGCTTCACTGTGAGCCGGGACGCATCGCCAAGACATTGTCCTTTATGGTGGAGGAGCAACCGATTCTGATCGTAACAGCAGGTGATATGAAAATAGACAATCATAAATACAAGACGCATTTTGGCAAAAAGGCAAAGATGCTCACCCAGAATGAAGTGATTGAGAAAATTGGTCATGAAATAGGTGGCGTATGCCCCTTTGATATCAAAGAAGGCGTGGCAGTGTATCTCGACGAGTCACTTCGCAAGTATGATACGGTATTCCCAGCCTGCGGAAGCAGTAACAGTGCCATTGAACTGACAATAGAAGAAATGGAGAAATACACACCATATACAGAATGGGTAGATGTATGTAAGGAGTCCGTTTAGTACATATTTTTAATGTAAGGAAAGGAATACGATATGTTGCCGACAAGAGAAGAAGCTATTGCATTGGTCAGGGATGGGTTAGCATGTAACCCTGGACCCTGGGGAAGACATTGCCTGACAGCAGCGCATTGTGCAGAGAAGATTGCCAGTGCATGTGGAGATATGGATTCTGAGAAAGCCTATATATTAGGATTATTGCATGATATAGGCAGAAAGTTTGGAACGAGACACCTGGGACATGTTTCAGATGGTTATACATATATGAAATCATTAGGTTATGATGAAGTAGCCAAAATCTGTCTGACACATTCGTTCAACAATCACACTGTAGATGAATATATAGGAAAATTTGACGTTTCACAAGAAGAACTGACACTTATAAAAACCAAACTGGTTGAAACTGTATATGATGAATATGACCTGCTGATTCAATTATGCGACAGCCTGGCGGGAGCAGATGGAGTCCTCGATATTGAAGAGAGAATGAACGATGTAAAGAGAAGATATGGTTCCTACCCACAAGATAAATGGGATTCCAACATTGAGTTAATGCATTACTTTGAAAAGAGAATGAATCAGAATATTTACCTGGTATGCGAGAAAGATACCTTTGTACCGGAAGAACTGGCATGAAAGGAATAGTAATTAAAATGGGAAAAGTTGTAGTCAGTGCGTGTTTGTTGGGGCGCAATTGTAAATACAGTGGTGGCAATAATTACAGTGAGAAACTTCATAAGTGGTTAGAGGGAAAAGAGGTCATAGAAGTCTGTCCAGAAGTCGCAGGAGGATTGCCAACACCCAGAACCCCTGTAGAACTGGTCAATGGTGTTGCAACAGACAGGGATGGAATCAGCAGGGATACAGAGTTTCATTGGGGCAGTAGTTTAATTCTGAAAGAACTTGCAGGAGAAGAGATAGAGTGTGCCGTTTTGCAATCCAGAAGTCCTTCCTGTGGTGTAAAACAGATTTATGATGGTACATTTTCCGGGCATCTTATCCCCGGACAGGGAATCTTTGCCAGGGACCTGATAGAGCAGGGGTATAAAGTCGTGGATGTGGAGGATATTCTTTAAAGGATATCAGGAAAAACTGTAATCTGCTCGTTTGGTGTTGGATAACAGCATGAATGCACAAAAAGGATTGACATATGTGAAGTATGTACAATAATTTTTGTGCATATTGTGAAAATATGAAATAATATTTTAAATACAAAAGCTATTCGCAATAGCCTAGATATAGGTAATTGCGAAACAGGTATAAAGAATGGGATGAATTGTGCAGGTTTAACAATGCAACACAGACCCGCTCCCACTACACTCGTAGCAGTACATAAGACGCTAAATTACAGCGTCTAAGTACTGACGGCTGCACAGTGTCTGTTTATGAATTTGTTAAATCTGTACAATTTTGTATTCAAAATATTGTGTTTCTCAAACACCTAGCAGAAATATCTTTAGGAGATAATAATGTTGCAACGGTTACTACTCCGGAGGCTAATAAGTTATATAGCATATATTTATTAAAAGATGGTGCTATATGGTATCATGAGGAAGCTAAATCAAGTGCTGATAAACAAATCTCTTCTGCTACTGAAAATATCTTTTTTAAGGCACGAATGATTCCAAAGGATGCATCTAAGAATGCATTAAGTGATTATTCAGAGGCTTCTGTTAAATTACCTGTAGCAGGAATTTTTAATACTGGCTCCAACTCTGGAGGTTCATCTGCTTCAGGTTCATCAGATTCCACTGGTTCATCTGATTCCTCTTCGGACAGCAGCAGCTCATCAACAGGTTCGGCTTCAAGTGCAACTACAGTTAATGTAAAGCCGGCAGAGGGTGTATCTGTTGACAAGGCAGCAGCAGGAGAAAAAGTCAATGAAGCCAGTGTTGCGGTTAGTCTGGTGGATGCGAATGGCAACCTGTTCATTGCGCGGGCATAGGATATAGGCTATAATAAGAAGTAGAGCAATGAATACAGAAAGGTATGGTCATTCAGTATGGGGAGAACCAGAAGTATGAAACGGCGTTGATAACAAGAGGAATACCCAAAGGGTGGATTTATAAATATGGATTTGCATTTGAAGGGAAGAATGTTTTAATCGGGGAATAAATACAAGGAGAATGACGATGAAAATATTTCATATTTCGGATCTGCATATAGGCAAACACTTACATTTCTACAGTCTGGCGCAGGAGCAGCGGGCAATTCTGAATCAGATCGTGGAAAAGACGAAGGAGTATAGACCTGATGTAATTGTAATTGCAGGTGATATTTATGATAAATCGGTACCATCAGGAGAGGCATACAGCATCTTTGATGATTTCCTTGTGCAGTTGTCGGAGATAATGCCATCAATCCCGGTATTGATTATAGCAGGTAATCATGACAGCCCGGAAAGACTGCAATATGCGGCTTCTTTTCTGGAGAAGCATCATATCTATATCGCGACTATGCCACCAAGAAATGAGGAAGAGCATCTTCGCAGGGTTACATTACAGGACGAGGCAGGAGAAGTGGATTTCTACTTATTTCCTTTTACAAAGCCCGGATATGTACGTCAGTTGTTCCCGGAGGGGACAGAATTGAACTATGAAAAGGCTTTTGCTGGGGTACTAGCGAGAGAAGAGATAGACTGGAACAGACGAAATGTACTTGTGGCACATCAGTTCTTTACGACAAATGGACAGCAGCCCCAGATGTGTGATTCAGAGACAACTGGTGTCGTAGTTGGTGGACTGGATGCAATTGACACGAGTGTCATTTCTGACTTTGATTATGTGGCATTAGGTCATATTCATGGACCACAGACGATAGGAAATGGAAGAATCAGATACTGTGGCACACCTTTGAAATATTCTGTCAGTGAGGAACATCATAACAAATCCATTACCATGGTAACATTAGAAGAAAAGGGCAATGAGCCTGTAATGGAGACAATTACTCTAAATTGTGACAGAGATGTCAGAAAAATAAAAGGTACTTTGCAGGAACTGCTGCAGGCAGGAAATGAACAGAATTGTCATGATTATGTAAGCATTACCCTGACGGATGAGAAAGAACCCTATCGCCCTAAGGATACGCTGGAAGAGGTATATGACCATATTCTGGAGATTACCGTGGATAATATGAGAACCAGAGCCCTACTGTCTGGACAGGAAGGGGAGATAGAGACTCTTCCCAGTCCTATGGAAGCCTTTCGGGAATTCTATCAGATCATGCAGCAGCAGCCTCTATCGGAAGAAGAGGAAGCAGTTATACAGGAGATACTGGTGAAAATAGGGGGTGAGACAGAGTGAAACCGATCAAATTAGTGATGTCTGCTTTTGGTTCCTATGCAGGGGAGGCAACAGTTGACTTTGGCATGGATGCACATGGTATTTTCCTGATTACCGGTGATACAGGTGCGGGTAAGACCACGATTTTTGATGCCATATGCTATGCCCTTTACGACAGAACCAGTGGCGGCGCCAGAGAGGGCAGTGACATGCGCAGCCAGTATGCAAGTCCTGATGTGGCTACCTTTGTAGAATTTACCTTTTCCTATGGAGAGCAGATATACAGCATTCATCGTAACCCCAGGTATACCCGGATCAGTAAACGTAAGGACAAGGATGGTAATTACAAGGAAACCACAGAGCAGCCTGGAGTAGAGCTGATTTTGCCGGATGGCAGTGCATTTGTAGGAAAATTGCGTGAAACTAACGATAAGATTATTGAGATTATAGGTCTGGATGCAGATCAGTTCACGCAGATTGCCATGATCGCCCAGGGTGAGTTCATGCGCCTTTTGCAGGCTCCATCCAATAAAAGAAAAGAGATATTTGGCAGGATATTCAATACCAGAATCTATTGGCAGATACAGGATGCATTACATGAACGTGCGAAAAAGTGTTATGGAGAATTACAAGATAACCGTAAATTCTGTGAAATGCAATTATCTGGCGTGCGGGCAATCCATAAGGAAGATGAGATATCCCTGCAATTCTCAGAATATGACGTACAGCCCCTTATGAATGAGCTGGAACAACTCAGACAGGCAGGAAAAGATGAAGAGAGTCTGATTGGTCAGCAGATGGAAGAGAATACAAAACGCAGAGAGCAGATCAGAGAAGAATGTGTGCGGGGAGAACATATCAATGAACTGTTCAGGCATCTGGAACAGGTGAGGACAACGCAGAAGAAGCTGGAGGCTGAGAGTGCGCTCTATGAGCAGAAAAGCAATCAGTTGAAGCTTGGTAAGAAGGCTGCACTGATATACCCGGAAGAGAATCGGGCAAACAGCTGCAGAAAATTACTGGAAGAGAGCAATGGACGTCTGACACAGTATGAAACGACACTTCCAAGAGCACGTCAGGCACTGGCTCAATGGGAAGAGCAGCAGGAGCTTGGTAAAAAGGCGCAGCAGGAACAGGAGCCGAAGCTACAGGCGCAGATTGCAGCATTGAAAGAAGCCCTGCCCAAGTATGAACAGGCACAAGAATATTACAGAACCGCGATACGACAAGAGCAAAAGACAGGACAGGTTCAAAACCAGCTTACCAAACAACAGCAGAAGGTGGAAGAACTACAGAAGCAGCTTCTGCAGATGCATGAAAAGGCAGTTCAGGCATTGCATCTGTATGAACAGACTAATAACAGTTTTATTGCACAACAGGCTGGAATCATGGCAGCACAGCTGGAAGAGGGAAGCCCCTGTCCTGTATGTGGTTCCACTTCGCACCCTCATAAGGCACCCTTATCTGATTCTCCTGTAATACAGGATATGGTAAAAAAGGCAAAACAAAGCTGGGAGAAAGCGGAGAAGGAAGAAACGAAGAGCAATGAAGAGCTTGCTGCCCAGAAGGAAGAACTCCTTCAGAAACAGGAAGAGCTTCATAAGGAACAGAACAGCTATGAAACTGCCAAAGCTCAGTATGAGCTGTTGAAGGGACAACTGGAATTACAGAATGAGGATGAGGCGAAAGAGCAGATCCACCAATTAGAAGAACAACTGAAAGATTTGCAGGATAAGCTTGCCAGGGTGCAGCAGAAGTGGCAGCAGGCAAGAGATGCACTGACACAGATCGTTTCAGCAAAACAGACAGAAGAAGAGCAGAATCAGCGTTTGCAGCAGACCTGGAAAGAGGCACAGAATGCTTTTGAGCAGGCAATAAAGGCGCAGCAGTTCCAGTCTGTAGAAGAGTACGGTAAGGTCAGACTTTCCACAGAACAGATACAACGGCTGGAGCAGGAGCTTACCAAGTATCATGACACATGTGTCAGAAATAAGGAAGCACTGTTACAATATGAAAGCCAGGTAGAGGGCAAAGAACCTGTAGATGTAGAGACACTGCACAGGCAGCAGACAGAGCTGGAGAATGCAGGTAAACAGCTGGAAGCCAGAAAGCAGGAGCTATATGGTATCAATCACCGCAATCAGGAAGCTTATGAGAAATTGCAGGGATTATTTCAAAGAAGGCAGATTCTCAAGCAGGAGTATGAATTGTACAGTAATCTGGATAAAACTGCCAATGGAAATCTGTCTGGCAGTGCAAAGCTGGATTTTCAGACTTATATCCAGAGAAAGTATTTTGAGACCATTGTCCGTGAAGCCAATAAGCGTCTGGTAAAAATGTCGGGCAATCAGTTCATCCTACAATGTAGAAGTCTGGATAAACTGGGAAGCCAGGGCGCAGTGGGACTTGACCTGGATGTATACAGTCTCGTCAACGATAAGACAAGGGATGTTAAGACATTGTCGGGCGGTGAGTCCTTTATGGCGGCTCTGTCTATGGCTCTTGGAATGGCAGATGTGATACAGAACACGGCAGGTAAAGTAAGAATGGATACCATGTTCGTAGATGAGGGATTTGGTTCGCTGGATGATGAATCCAGAGAAGAAGCCATTAAGATTCTCAATGAACTGGCAGGGGACAGGCGCCTGGTCGGCATTATCTCCCATGTTACTGAATTAAAGGAACAAATAGACCGTAAGCTTGTGGTTGCTAAGGATGAAAAAGGCAGCAAAGTCTATTGGGCAGAATAACCAAAAAAGATGTTATAAAATCTCAATAGAAAAATTCAGAAAATAGATACAAAACTCAAAAATTGTGGTACAATTACTATACAAACCTGATAACTATTCAGAAATTAATATAGTTACGGGAATCTGTTATTGAGGGACAGACTTTGGAAAAGGAATTCGAAGTTCACTGATTATGGAAAGGTATGGTGATGGGGATGAGTGAATCTATCTACAGAAAGTTGGAAGCATTGGTATTGATTTTGCTTTTACTGCTTATGCTGTTTTGGGCAAAAGCGCAGGCAGGTGCACTACAGACTGAGATTTCAGCAGCACCGGTATATGAAGTACAAAATGTAATGGATCATGCAGTAAATATGTAAGATGTGGGAAGCCTGGTGGCTTCCCATTTTTATGCCTGAAAGCAAAACTTTTGTTCGAATGGATATAGAAAATTTGTTCAGGGTATGCTATTCTAAAGAAAAGATTCTATAAAAGGAGGCATACGAAAATGACAAAGGAACATATTTATATTGCAATAGATCTGAAATCCTTCTATGCCTCCGTGGAGTGTAAGGAACGAGGTCTGGATCCGCTTACCACGAATCTGGTGGTAGCAGATCCAAGCAGGACAGAGAAGACCATATGTCTGGCAGTGTCTCCTTCCCTGAAAGCATATGGAATTCCTGGCAGAGCCAGATTATTTGAGGTAGTTCAGAGAGTCAGAGAGGTCAATGCAGAGAGAAGACAGCATGCACCGGGGAGGACTTTGCATGGCTTTTCCAGCGATGCGACAGAGATTGCCAATTCACCTGATCTGGGAGTGGGATATGTGACCGCTCCGCCCAGAATGGCATTATATATGGAATACAGTACGAGAATCTACAATGTGTATCTGAAGTATGTAGCGCCTGAGGATATTCATGTCTATTCCATAGATGAAGTCTTTATTGACGCAACACCGTATCTGGAGACATATAAGTTCACTCCCAAGGCATTCGCTTCACGGATGATTCAGGATGTGTATGCAGCTACAGGAATTACGGCAGCGGCGGGGATTGGTACGAATCTGTATCTGTGTAAGATTGCTATGGATATCGAAGCGAAGCATGCCAGTCCTGATGAATATGGAGTGAGAGTGGCGCAGCTGGATGAGATGTCATACAGGAAGCTATTGTGGGGGCATAAGCCGATTACGGATTTCTGGAGAGTGGGCAGAGGCTATGCGAAGAAGCTGGAACAGATAGGGCTGTATACCATGGGAGATATTGCCCGATGTTCTCTTGGAAAAGCCAATGAATATTATAATGAAGACTTGCTCTACAAAATATTTGGAATCAACGCGGAACTTCTCATAGACCATGCCTGGGGCTGGGAGCCATGTACAATTGCAGATATCAAAGCTTATAAACCAGAGACAAACAGTATCGGTTCCGGGCAAGTCCTTCACTGTGCCTATGATTATGACAAGACAAGACTGGTCGTGCGGGAAATGACAGATATTCTGGTGCTGGATCTGGTGGATAAGGGACTGGTGACGGATCAGGTGGTATTGACTGTCGGGTATGATATTGATAATCTGACCAATCCTGACATTCGAAGGAAATACAAAGGAGAAGTTACAACTGACCGCTATGGAAGACAGGTGCCAAAGCATGCGCATGGCACTGCGAACCTGAGTAGACCTACCTCTTCTACCAGACTGATTACAGAGGCAGTCATGGAGCTATATGACAGAATTGTTAATCCGAACCTGCTCATCAGACGTCTGAATCTGACAGCGAATCATGTCGCATCAGAGCAGTCAGCGCAGAAGAAAGAGACATATGAGCAGCTCACTCTTTTTACCGACTATGAGGCCAGAGAGCAGCAGCGCAGGGCTGAGGAGACAGAGCTTGAAAAAGAGAAAAAAATGCAGCAGGCGGTATTGGATATTAAGAAGAAATTCGGCAAGAATGCCATTTTAAAGGGTATGAATTTTGAAGAAGGTGCTACAACGATACAGCGCAACAGCCAGATAGGAGGACACAGGGCATGACCAGATATGACGATATCATCAATCTGCCACATCATGTATCAGCCACACATACTCCCATGCCGGTTGCTGACCGAGCAGCGCAGTTCTCGCCTTTTGCTGCGCTGACAGGCTATGAGGATGCCATTGATGAAACGGGCAGACTGACACAACAGTGGATAGAGCTGGATGAGAATGAGAAGGAGCGGCTTGATGAGAAGCTGCAGATGATCAGAGAGCAGCTTCCCACTCATCCACAGGTGAGCTTCACCTATTTTGAACCGGATAAGAAGAAGCATGGCGGAGCATACCTTACAGTAGAAGGCAGGGCTAGGAAGCTGGATGAACCAAAGCATGCCTTCATTATGGAGGATGGCAGAGAGATACTGATAGAACGCATTGTGAAAGTGGAACTCCCCAAAGTATAGTAATTGTGAACAAAACGGAGCAGTACCCATGCGCAGAAAGTATCAAACTTTTTCCGCAAAGGCAGAAAATCCTTACAGAAAGAGTAAAAACGGTATTTCAAGCTGGCAGAGGATAAGCTCTACAGCGAGCTGACTTTCGCACTTGGAAAAGACAAGTCAGATATGAGACAGCTCATCACAGAATCCATGAAGAACTGAAAGAAAAACGGGGTACTCATAGACAATAACTGATGTGGGTATCCCGTTTTCAATTTAGCTGCAATTAGTTGCAAAATTAAATATATTATTTTTTGATGGTATTGTGTTAATATCTTGTTTGCATTTACCATACACCTAAGTAAAACGCAACATATCAGTTTTCCAATGACGGTTCTGTTTAGATCAACTGTGAAAGGGGAACGAAGGTGTAGCCTTTATTATCAGGGTATCCAGAGCCTGTGCAGTGTATTTTGCGCCATTGTGGCACAGGATGATGGAATCATTCCACAGCCGACTGTCATGAAGAAGGTCACTTAACCATTGTGTTTTTCAGTATTTCCATGATTTCCTTCGTATCCTCGTTGCCCAACGCTGAGGTGCAATTAGGACTTTTGATAAGAATAACCTCAATGCTTGTTTTCATAAACAAGACATATTAATAAAAAAACTCCATTTTCGGAATTGTGTCCCTATGGGAAATGAGCTTATAAATATACATTGCAAACAGCAGACATCTATTTTATAACCAAATATAAAAATATGCATTTTACTTAGAATTTTAAGTAATGGGAACACTTTTCCGAAAAGGGAGTAAAAAAATTAATAATTTTTCCCGGTGGGAGCAATGATTTGTAAAATCGCTGCTTTAGCGGTATAATGAATAGATACGGAAGGGAGTGAAGACAGGGAATGGTAGCGACTTACAAGGTAAAAGATTCAACCGGGAAAACAGCAGGCTTCATTATTAATGACACATTTTATACGGATGATTACATTAAGAATAATATAAACTATGTTGATAATTTAGTATTAACTGAAAATGGAGTCATAAAGGCAACAAAAGAACTTCCTGAAGTAGATTACAGAACTTATGTAAATGAAAAAGAATACAGTAATATAATAAAAGATAACCCTTTTGTCAGGGATATACAGAATGATTTAATGAAGTGGAAAAAAGACCCATCACATAAGGTCTTACAGTTAGAGGGGTCTAGGCAGATAGGGAAAACAACGGAATTAAAAAAATTTGCATATAAGAATTATGAGTATGTCATAATGGTTGATTTAACAGCCGATACTTATAATTTTATAGATGTTATTAATAATGGGTGTAATCCTATAGAATTTGAAAAATACTGTAGGAGAGCATCATTACCACACTTTGTAGACAATAGTAATACGATATTGATTATAGATGAAATTCAGAGTAGCAGTATGGTTTATAATTCAATTCGTAAATTACATGATAGTATCAAATGTGACATTGTTGTAACAGGAAGTTACCTTGGAAGAATATTAGGAGACAAGAAATTTTTCCATCCAGCAGGCACAATTAGTTATGCACATATGTTTACATTGAGTTTTGCTGAATTTTGCAGGGTGTTTCAGTGTGAAGAATTGTTAAAGACCATAAATCTTTATGGGGAGGATACAGAAGCCAATTATGTCAAGCTTGAGGGATTATATAATATTTATTTAAAAATTGGCGGATATCCGGAGGTTATAAAGAAATATGTAAAAACGGGAGATATCAATGAATGTTATGGAATCATTGATAAATTATTGGAAACGTTCAAGGATGAATCCAGAGCTTATTTTCATGAAGCAAGAGAGGTAGAGATTTTTGATAATGTATATCGAGAAGCATTAAAACAGATGTGTAATCGAGAGGATAGTGATAGGAAGAACGTTTTAGAAACACTTACTACATTAGTAAAAAATAATACAAAGTTAATTGTGAATAAGGGAGAAGTAGCCAATGCGGTTACATGGCTTAAATATGCAGGAATCTTGTCTACATGCAATTTAGCAGTAGATGGGGATATGAGAAACATAAGTGAGAGTAGGAAGGCTTACTTTTCAGATTGTGGGATAGTATCTTATCTGGCAGATAAAAGTCTGATAAAGCAATCATCATTAACAGGTGTGATTACAGAAACTTTTGTATACAATGAATTGCATAGGCTGTTTAAAGTACCATATACAGATTTAAAGGTGATAGAAAGTGAAGTATGTTATTCAACGTATGGGAATTATGAGTTGGACTTTATGTTAGCAGATAGGAATAAAACTGTATATGGGATAGAGGTAAAAACTAAAGATGGAGAACCAAAGTCACTAAAAGTATACATTGATAAAAATTTTGTAGACCGTGGCATAGTAGTAAAGCCTACAAAAGGTGGACATGGGGATAAATTTGATACAATACCGATTTATACAGTAGGCTGCAGATTCCCGTATAATTAATCAATGAGGATACCGTCAAAAATGATGTGATTAATCATGAAATGGGCACTTGTTTGTAAGTGCCCATTTTTAGAGTCAATTGTCTGAAATCTGTCGCCCTTCGTGATTCATATGGTAATTGTCACGGTAGATCAGCTGTGACAAGGGGACGAAGGTATATCCTTTATCCTGTAAGGTAGTAATCAGGGTATCCAGGGCATCAGCCGTGAATTTGGCTCCATTATGGCAAAGAATAATAGATCCGTTACCAAGATGCTTGTGCTCTGTAACAGTTTTGATGATGGAATCAACACCATAGTCCTTCCAGTCAAGAGAGTCCACATCCCATTGAATCGTGTAATATCCGCATTTTTTGGCTGTTTTTACAACAGCATTATCATAATCCCCATAAGGAGGGCGGAACAGGAACATTTCATACCCTGTCAGGTTTTTGACTTTTTCGTGGACTTTCATCAATTCGGTTTCTTTTTCACTGTCGGCGAGCTGGCTCATATTCTTGTGATTCTCACTGTGGTTTCCAAGGTCGTGTCCTTCAGCCAGAATCATTTTCACATCATCAGGGTAATGTTCTACCCATCCACCCGTCATAAAGAAGGTTACTTTGACATTATGTTTCTTGAGAATCTCCATGATCTTCTGGGTATCTTCATTGCCCCAGGCTGCATCAAAAGTCAGAGCTATTTTGGGTTCCTGAGTTTCCACACAATAGATGGGCAATTCTCTGTCTCCGACAGTGGAGCTTGTAGGGATACTCTGTCGGATTCCCACAAGTCCGGTCAGGACGAGAAGTGCAGCAGCCATCGTGATGACTTTACCACTAATTTTTTTCTCACGAATCGTATCTATGATATCATTCCATTTTAACATAGGCTACCTGTAGTATATTTTTGATATCATTATATTAGGCTGCTGTGGAATTTATGTATAGCTTGATATTTTACATGAATTTACATATAATAAATATGAAATGACATTATTTTATCATAATTATGATAAGGAGGCGGCATATGATACAAATTAGACCAGTATCTGATTTAAGAAATAAATTTACAGAAATAGAAAGTACAGTAAAGGCAGGTTCACCAGTTTATTTGACAAAGAATGGATATGGATCGATGGTAGTAATGAGTATTGAAACATATTCAAGACTTACAGAGTCAGCAGAAGATGCATTGGATATAGCAGATAAAGTTGCAGAAGAAACTAAAAACCATACGCATTAGACAGTAAATTTATTCTATGTGTGTGGTTTTTAGTTATTTCATATATGTATAGACACTTTATCGGTTCTTGACAGGGATTTTAGAATACGGTTAAGGGTAAAAAAATAAGATAAACAGTATATAACAGTTGACAACATATCTACACTGTTATATACTGTTTATTGTTTGAAGGACTACATAACGAGAAATGGAGATAAGTATAGATGCATCTGATTATCAACAACTCATCCATGCAGCCAATTTACGAACAGATTGTAGGGCAGATCAAGGAGAAAATCCAGCATGGAGAATTACAACAGGAGGAAGCACTTCCTTCGGTGCGCACACTTTCCAGGGAGCTTAGAATCAGTGCTTTGACTGTGAAGAAAGCATATGATGCCTTAGAGCAGGAAGGATTTATTGTTACTGTGCATGGAAAAGGCAGTTTCGTTGCGGCAATCAACAAGAATGTTGCACTGGAAGAACAGCGAAGAGAAGTGGAAGCGGCTTTTGAGGAAGCCATCAGGAAGGCGAGAAGCTGTGGCATGACGAAGGAAGAAATCAGTCAATTATTGGATATTATGATGGAGGATTAGAACATTGGTAGAGAAGAAGTTAATCCAGTTGCAGGATGTGATCAAGAGTTATCCGCAATTTAAGCTGCATTGTTCGATGGAATTAAAGGAAGGATATATTACAGGTCTGATAGGTCTAAATGGCGCAGGCAAGAGTACGACTTTTAAGACAATACTGGGGCTGATTACACCTGATAGCGGAGTAGTTACCGTATTTGGACGTGAACCAGGGCAGCTTACGCAACAAGACAGAGAGAATATGGGCGTTGTACTGGCAGATTCTGGATTCAGTGGCTGGCTTACTGTAGCAGATATCCTGGCAATCCAGGTTGCTATGTATCGTCATTTTGATCAAAATAGTTTTAAAGAGAAGTGTGAACAGTTCCAGATCCCTCTCAATAAACAAATTAAGGAATTTTCCACGGGAATGAGAGCAAAGCTAAAGCTTCTGGTCGCACTGTCCCATGATGCAAAGCTGCTGATACTGGATGAGCCTACAGCAGGGCTTGATGTGGTTGCCAGAGATGAACTGCTGGATATGCTGCGTGATTATATGGAGACACCTGATCGGGGAATTCTCATCAGCTCCCATATTGCAGAGGATTTGGAAGGCTTGTGTGATGATATCTATATGTTGGAACAAGGCGAAGTGATTCTCCATGAGGATACGGATGTGCTTTTGCATGAATATGGCATACTCAAGGTGACAGAGGAGCAATATGCTGATATGGATAAGAGCTATATTGTACGGCAGAAGAAAGAGGCCTGGGGATGGCAGCTTCTGACTGATCAGAAGCAGTACTATCAGGAGAATGCCAGAGATCTTGCGATTGAAAAAGGCGGCATTGATGAGGTGATTCTGATGCTGACGAAGGGAGAGCAATTATGAGGGGATTATTGATCAAGGATTACAGATTGTTATGGAATCAGCGCAGAACGCTTGGGATTATGATGTTAATCTGGGCGATTGTGGTATTCACCAATACCAATCCTGCCTTTGCAGTAAGTTATCTAATATTCAGCTGTAGCATTCTGGCAATTAACACTGTCAGTTACGATCAGCATGAGAATGGAATTATTTTCCTGTTGTCACTTCCAATCAGCAGGAAACAGTATGTGCAGGAGAAGTATCTGCTTTTACTGATTAACTTAATGGCAGCAGTATTGATTTCTGTGCTGTTTATATGGCTTCCCGGAAATATTGAGGGAATTGAAGTGATGTTTCTGATCGGTGTGGTAGTCCTGGTAATATCAGTGATGCTGCCGGTTTCACTGATATTTGGTGCGGAGAAGGGCAGGCTGGTAATTATAGCATTTGGTGCGGTGATCTGTATTGTTGGTGTCTGGAGTGAGAAGCTGGCGCAAATGACAGGAATTGATATAGACCATATGCTGGATGTCTTTTTCTCACAGAAAGCAATGTATCTGAATCTGGAATGTATACTTGTGTGTATCTGCGCGTTGGTAATCTCCTATGGAATCGCCAGCACACACATGGTCAGAAAAGAGTATTAAAAAACATATTGAAAACCTTTATTTTAATGGTTATGATAGAAATATTGAATATTCAAATAAAGGAGTTTCCGAATGTTAAGAGAATGTAATCTGGATGAAATATCTGATGGAAAAAAATACAGTATCAATGATATGGTGAAGGCTGACTGCGATGATTGCAAAGGGTGCAGTGCCTGTTGTCACGGCATGGGAAGCTCCATTGTGCTTGATCCGCTTGACGTGCATCGTCTGATGAGCCATTTCCAGACCAGATTCGAGGTACTGCTGGAGGATAAGATAGAGCTGAATATTGTAGATGGAGTGATTCTGCCCAATCTCAAGATGAACACACAGGCAGAAGGAGAACCCTGCGTATTCCTGGATGCGGAGGGCAGATGCAGCATTCATGAGGACAGACCGGGAATTTGCCGTATTTTCCCATTAGGCAGAGTCTATGAGGATAACAGTTTTTCCTATATTTTACAGATACATGAATGTCAGAAGGAGAATCGTTCCAAGGTAAAAGTCAGCAAGTGGATTGATACGCCGGATTTGAAGAAGAATCAGCAGTTTATCACTGACTGGCATTATTTCCTGAAAGCAGCGCAGGCTAGGCTTGCAGCCGGTGGAGAGGAAGAGTTGATTAAGCGCATTGCCATGCAGATCCTGCAATATTTCTACATAGAGCCGTATCATACAGACTGCGATTTCTATGAGCAGTTTGATAAGAGACTGATTCAGATGAAGAAATTAGCAGGGATAGATTAAAGAGAAGAGGTAATAATAAAGCCTGTAAGGAGCGTGATTAACATGGAACCTACAGACTTTAATGGAAATTTGACTATGACGGATGGATTGCCGCTTGGGTTTTCCATGGGTATGGCGATGAACCAGCAGGCACTTGACCATTACGGAAAGCTAACTGAATATGAGAAGGAGAGGCTGATTGCCGAAAGCCGCGGAGTGAAGAGCAAGGAAGAGATGGACCGGCTCGTAGAACGACTTGGGGATGGCTTCTACTAAAGTAAGAGATTTATAATAGATTGTCTAACTCACCCTTGACGTTAATGCTTTTTAATGCTATGCTTGAACAAGATAAACCGTTGAATGAGAGTAGTAGTTATCCGAAGATTTGCAGAGAGCCATGCATAAGCTGCAAGCATGGTATTTTGGAGGATAAGGAATGGACTCATGAGGGCAATCCAAACACAGCAGAGACTGTCAGTAGGCATTGACGGAAGCCTTACCGTTATGAAGGAAGCATATGATGGTATGTATACAAGGTGGCTATAAGACATTGCGGCTCTTATCCTGTATGGGATAAGAGCCTTTTTAGTTATTTAAGGAGGCATATTGAAATGGGGAAAATTATTTTAACAGGTGACAGACCAACGGGAAGACTGCACGTAGGACATTATGCAGGATCTTTAAAGCGAAGAGTGGAGCTGCAGAATTCTGGACAGTATGATAAGACCTTTATCATGATTGCGGATGCACAGGCACTGACAGACAATGCAGATAACCCTGAGAAAGTCAGACAGAACATAATTGAAGTAGCGCTTGATTACCTGGCATGCGGCCTTGATCCAGAGAGGGCAACTTTATTTATCCAGTCACAGATCTCGGAATTATGTGAACTGACATTTTATTATATGGATCTTGTTACAGTATCCAGATTACAGAGAAATCCGACTGTAAAATCAGAAATCCAGATGCGTAACTTTGAAACCAGCATTCCTGTAGGTTTCTTTACCTATCCTATCAGCCAGGCAGCAGATATTACTGCATTCAAGGCTACTACAGTCCCTGTAGGTGAAGACCAGCTGCCTATGATTGAGCAGACAAAAGAAATCGTACACAAGTTCAATTCTGTATATGCACCTGTACTGGTGGAGCCGGAAGTGCTTCTGCCGGACAATAAGGCATGTATGAGACTGCCCGGCATTGATGGCAAGGCTAAGATGAGCAAGTCCCTTGGCAACTGTATCTATCTTTCTGATACCGCAGATGAAGTAAGAACCAAGGTTATGAGCATGTATACTGACCCTGAGCATTTGCAGGTAAGTGATCCCGGACATATCGAGGGCAATACAGTATTCACTTATCTGGATGCATTCAGCAGACCAGAGCATTTCGAGAGATATCTGCCTGATTATGCGAACCTGGATGAATTAAAGGCACATTATCAGAGAGGTGGACTTGGTGATGTGAAAGTGAAAAAATTCCTCAATAATGTATTACAGGAAGAATTGGAGCCGATCCGTAACAGAAGAGCAGAGTTTGCCAAGGATATCCCGGAGATCTATAATATCCTCAAGAAGGGCAGCGATGCTGCAAGAGAAGTGGCAGCACAGACACTTTCTGAGGTGAAGAGCGCTATGAAGATCAATTACTTCGAGGATATGGATCTGATCAAGGCACAGAGTGAGAAATATGCGAAGTAAAATATAGAATATACTTACAGAAGACACAGGCTGATTGATTCATACAGTCTGTGTCTTTTAGCGTAAGAATCTTGAAATAAATACCCGGATATATTATACTACATAGTGCGTATGAAGTGGTTTACCATAACCATTCGGATCAGGTACGATGAGAACGGGGAAAGTTATCGCAGGAAAAAGGCGGTAATGTGGGAGAAGTAAGTGTGAAGACGAAGCAGGTCATATATTATCACGATGAATTGACGGATGAGTTTTCGACAGCACAGATCAAGGCAAGGAAGATTGATGAGAATTATTGTTATGATAATAATACATTAGCCGGGAAGGCTGCTCATGTATTCTGGTATCGCATCCTTGCAAGACCTCTTGCGTGGGTTTATCTGAAAGCGGCATATCGTCATAAGATTGTGAATAAGCAGGCTTTGAAGAAAGAGAAGGGACATGGTTTCTTTTTATATGGAAATCATACACATCCAGTTGCAGATGCCTTCATGCCTAGCATGGTAAGTTATCCGGTGGACACCTATGTGATTGTTCATCCCAATAATGTATCTATGCCCGTGCTGGGGCGGGTGACTCCAAGTCTTGGAGCCATACCTTTGCCGGATGATATCGGGGCTGCGAAGAATTTTGTCAAAGTAGTCAAGGCAAGGATTGAAGAGGGAAAGTGCGTAGCAATTTACCCGGAAGCACATATATGGCCGTATTATACGGGAATCAGACCTTTCCCGGATACCTCATTTCGATATCCGGTTCAATGTGGTGTGCCTGTATATTGTTTTACAGACACGTATCAGAAACGAAGATTCAGTTCCAGACCCAGAATCGTAACCTATGTAGATGGACCTTTTTATCCTGATGAACACAGGACTGCCAAAGAACAGAAGGAGCAGCTGCGTCAGGAAGTGTATGCAACGATGAAGCTGCGCAGTGAAAATAACAGCGTAGAGCGAATAAAATATATCAAATCAGGGGAAACAAATGATTAATATCTTATTTTCAGGAAACGAAAAGGTTTTTGATGGCATGCTGACCTGTATGTTGTCGATATTTAAGAGAACGCAGACTACGGAACCCTTTCATTTTTATATTCTGACCATGGATGTGTCGCATATCAAGCCAGAATATACGGCGGTTGCACCCAGACAGGCTCTTTATCTGGAACAGGTGGCAAAAGAATATCATCCGGATAACTGTGTTACCAGATGTGATGTTTCTTCTTTATATGAAGAGGAATTTGCCAATTGCCCAAATGAACAGTGTTATTGCTCTCCTTATACGTTACTTCGCCTTTTTGCAGATAAGATGCCCCGGATACCGGATAAGCTGCTGTATCTGGATGTAGATATTCTGTTCAACCGTGATATCATGCTGTTATATGATATGGATATAGAGGGCTATGAATATGCAGCAGCCAGAGATCATTACGGTAAATATCTGGTGTATTTTAATTATATCAATGCCGGTGTACTCCTTCTTAATATGAAAGAGATACGCCGTACAGGGTTATTTGAGAAGGCAAGAGAGCTTATTAAGACGAAGAAGCTGCCTTTTGCAGATCAGAGTGCGATATTCAGAAGCACTACAAGAAAGAAGATGCTGCCGCAGAGGTTCAACGATCAGAAGTTTCTGCATAAGCATACGGTAGTAAGGCATTTTTCCAGAAGATTATTTTATCTGCCGTATCCACATACTGCCAATATCAAGCAGTGGGATGTGACCAAAGTACACACGGTTTTTCACTATGAACAGTTTGATGATGTTTTATATGAATATATATATTTGAAGAGAAAGTTCGAGAGAGAAAATGAAATTGGAGAAAGTCAAGGAGGTTACCAATGAATAGGAATACGATCATACCGATTTTCTTTGCCTGTGACAATCAATATACAAAGTACACCATGGTGGCAATGAAATCCATGATAGAGAATGCATCCAAGGAGTATACGTACCATATGCATATTCTTCACACAGATGTCAGTGCAGCTATGCAGGAAAGGGTCAAGGAGCTGGAAAATGCCAATACCCGGATTTATTTTGATGATGTGACAGAGAGACTGGCTAAACTGGATGGAGAATTACCGGTCAGAGATTATTATTCACATACTACGTATTATCGTCTTTTTATCCCGGATATGTATCCACAGTATGACAAGGCTATTTATATTGACAGTGATACCATTACAATAGGAGATATCTCCAAATTATATGAGCAGAATATTGACGGATATTATGTAGCAGGAGTCAGAGATCAGGTAGTTATTCAGGATGAGACCTTTGGAGAATATGTAGAGAAGGTGCTGGGGCTTGACAGGCATGCCTATTTCAATGCGGGAATGCTGTTGATGAATTGTAAGGTTTTCCGTGAGGAGAATTTATTACAGAAATTTATTCAGCTTCTGAATACCTATACTTTCGTAGTGGCGCAGGATCAGGACTATCTTAATATCATCTGTAAGGATCAGGTATTATGGCTGGATGCATCATGGAATACAGAAGTATTTGGTGAGCTGCCCTGTAAGGAAGAGGATATTCAGATTCTTCATTATAATATGGCATCCAAGCCATGGCATTATGAAGGCTTCCGCTTATCCGAGCATTTCTGGAAATATGCACAGATGACTTCCTTCTATGAACAGATCAGACAGGAGCTTGTTGACTATACAGAGGAAGATAAGGCAAAAGACAGATATTCAGGAGAACACCTGCTGGAGCTGGCATTACGTGAGATTCAGAATGAGAATAACTATCTGAATATGATGAAAAAGAGCAATCAGCAGTCAGCTGAGAGACTTGAGATTCTGGAGCGGATTGCAAGACTGGAGAGAGAAGGCCATTTTGACATTGATGTAGAGAACGACCCGCCTTCAAGAACCCTGATGCCGGAAGAAGTGGAATATATTCATAAGACGCTGGGAGCGAAGCTTCGTAACCGCTACGCACATAAGATGGGGCGCTGGTTCATGAACATGCTCATCCGCAGAAAACAGATGATCATCAAAGACGTTGTAGGAATTGAGAATTTTAAGAATCTGGAACAGGGTGCGATTATCACCTGTAATCATTTCAATGCCTTTGACAGCTTTGCAATCCAGGTGGCATATGACAGATCAGAGCATAAAGAGAGAAAGTTCTACCGTGTTATCAAAGAAGGCAATTATACAAGCTTTCCAGGCTTCTTTGGATATTTAATGCGCAACTGCAATACCTTGCCATTAAGTTCCAATTTTGCTACGATGAAGAAGTTTGTTAAGGCAGTAGATGAACTGTTGCAGGAAGGCAATTTTGTCCTTTTCTACCCGGAACAGAGTATGTGGTGGAATTACCGTAAGCCCAAGCCCTTAAAGAAGGGAGCTTATACCTTTGCAGTGAATAATCAGGTGCCGGTGCTGCCTTGTTTCATTACCATGCAGGACAGTAACCTTCTGGATCAGGATGGATTCCCTATTCAGGAATACACCATCCACATCAGCAAACCGATATATCCTGATGCATCCCTGAAGCATTCTGAGAATGTGGAATCAATGCGCAGGGCCAATTATGAAGTATGGAAAGAAATCTATGAGAAGACCTATGGTATTCCTCTGGAATACACTTGTGGTCCTGTAGATGAGAACGGACATCCGATCAATGCCATCATGCAGGCGTGTGATGAGCAGGAATACGCTAAAAAAGCAGAATAAGATTCACACAATCCGTCTAAACTATGGATAACAACCAACATAAGGAGGCGGATATATGGCAGTGAATCAGACAATGGGCAGGGCTAGCATATCTTATGGCAACCCTGTTTTTATTAAGGCAAGTGGTTCTGTTGTAGGGCAGATGGAATCGGAAGGACCCATGGGCAGTTATTTTGATAAAGTAGGAACGGATAAGGATGATCTGTTTGGCGCAGACTCCTGGGAAAAGGCAGAAAGTGCCTTACAGAAGGAAGCAGTCGGCATAACGCTGCAAAAGGCAGGCATAAAAGCCGAAGATATCAGGTATTTATTTGCAGGTGATCTGCTGGGGCAGAATATTGCCAGCTCTTTTGGCGTTATGGACTATGAGATTCCCCTGTTTGGACTGTATGGAGCATGTTCGACCTGCGGCGAGTCCCTGTGTCTTGGCAGTATGGCAGTGGCAGCAGGGTACGCATCTTCTGTCATGTGTCTGACATCCAGTCATTATGCCAGCGCACAGAAGGAATTTCGCTATCCTTTGGAATACGGAGGACAAAGACCCCTGTACGCAACGTGGACTGTTACGGGAAGTGCTGCTTTTATTCTACAGCCTCAGGGGCTTCCAAAAGAGGAAGAGATAGCATCTGCATATTCGAGAAAAATTGCAATCACCGGGATTACTCCTGGTAAGATCATGGACTATGGTATCAGGGATTCTTTCAATATGGGATGTGCCATGGCACCGGCGGCCTGCGATACAATTTTGACAAATCTGCGTGACTTTAACAGACAGTCCAGGGATTATGATGCAATTATTACAGGGGATCTGGGGAATGTGGGTAAAGATGCCCTTTTTAAACTGTTAGAAGAACAGAAGGTGGATATCAGCGACAGATACTATGATTGCGGAATGTTAATGTATGATACACAGAAGCAGGATGTCCATGCAGGAGGAAGTGGCTGTGGCTGCTCCGCCACAGTGCTGTCAGCATATCTGCTGCATAAGATAGAAGCGGGAGAATGGAACCGGATTCTATTTGTCCCCACCGGGGCATTATTGAATAAGACATCTTTTAACGAAGGACAGAATGTTCCCGGCATCGCCCATGGAGTTGTCATAGAAGCAATCGCATAAAGAAAAGCACAGTCAGAGGCTCTGGAGGCTTGACTGTGCTTTTTATATTCATTGAAAAAACAGACTCTGTTATGTGGAAGGCACATACAGTCATTTGTTTTGGGAAGCTGTATGCATAAAAAGCAGGGGTTACGCATATATGGTTATGTTGACTGCAAGTGCTTTCTGTAAGCGGCTTGGACCAGGCTGCATGGAAGGGTGATCGCAGAGGCACAAGCCTGCATCAGAAGAACTGTTTCCATACAATGATCACCGATTAGCTGTATAAGGATACGTGGTATTTGGTGGTACGAAAGATTTTATATGCAATCGTTCCAATCAAAGACACTACAATATACAGAGTGGATAAAGCACCTACGCTTCCACCGATAATAATCAATAATAACAAGCCAATATTCATTTTAATCTATCTCCTTCATTCGTTCTATTGTCAGAATCCTGACCATGATTCTCAAGCCACCAGACCCAGATGCCGGCAGCAGCTGCGATAATTGCCATAACGGCAAATGCAATATTTTCAAACATAATATAGTATCCTTTCTGCTATGATTCTGAAAAAGGGTACAAAAACCAAAGGGTAGTCAATGTACCCTTAAAAATATACGTTTGAATTATGCCGCTGCTTTCTTGCCATCTTTGTGATGGATGTAGTCAACAATCACGGAAGTGCTGTGTGATGCAGAACCGTAGACGGGTGACAACACAATAGAAGTATGTGGAAATGTCTGCAGCAGAATGTCTGCAGATAACAGGCTGACATCAGTCCCTCTGCCTGTTCTGGAATTGTTACGACGTGCGTTCAGCTGAATACTGTTACCGACAGGCCTGCCTATGGATTCTTCCATATAAATCTGTCTGGATAAGGATGTATTCTGTGAAGAACGTAACGTGGAATCTGCCTGTGAGACTAACTGGTACGCCAAAGAGGAATCTGCTTCAATATTCTCAAAGCACATCCCAAGGAACAGCATGGATAGAATTAGGATAAAGCATATGCTTTTATGCTGCTTTCTACTGTTCATAGCACACCTCTTATGTAACATACTGCAAATTCTATTTTGCATTGTAGCAGATGCTTTTACAATTTACAAGCGTTGTTTTAACAATGCAATTGGGAAGAAGCCGGATTTCTGCTTTTTTCCTTGACAATATATAAAAAATGCGTTATCCTATCCATAGTTAATTTAATGGTTTAAAGCGTTGAATTACGAAAAATGAACAGGAGGAATAAATAATGGGTCGTGACAGACAGGGAACGTTGGTATCTTACCGTCCCGATATCAAAGTTTTGGATTGTACATTAAGAGATGGTGGTCTGGTGAATAATTTCGCCTTTTCTGATGAATTTGTAAGAGATCTGTATCTTGCTAACATCAAGGCAGGCGTTGACTATATGGAGTTTGGATATAAGGCATCTAAGGAGATTTTTGACCCGGAGAAGTTCGGCAAGTGGAAGTTCTGTAATGAGAAGGACATCCGCAATATCGTTGGAGACAATAAGACGGACATGAAGATATCTGTAATGGCAGATGTCGGAAGAACAGATTTTAAGAAGGATATCCTGAACAGAAAAGACAGCGTAATCGACCTGGTGCGTGTTGCCACATACATCAACACAATCCCGGCAGCGATTGAAATGCTGGAAGACGCCAAGAAAAAGGGCTATGAGACTACAGTTAATATCATGGCGGTATCCAAGGTCAATGAGGATGATCTTGAGACAGGACTGGAATTACTGGCACAGAGCAGTGTTGATGTCATTTATCTGGTAGACAGCTTCGGTGCTTTTTATCCGGAACAGATTGAGAGGCTTAGTGACAAATACCTTAATGTAGCAGCCAAGTACAATAAGAAAGTGGGTATTCATGCCCATAATAATCAGCAGCTTGCTTTTGCCAACACGATAGAAGCACTGTCCATGGGCGTAAGCTATCTGGATGCGACAGTCAGCGGTATGGGAAGAGGAGCCGGTAACTGCTACATGGAGCTTCTTCTGAGCTTCCTTAGAAATCCAAGATACAACAAGCTGGCAGTCATGAGCTTCGTAGAGAAGCATATGCTTAAGTTAAAAGAGGAAGGTGCAGTATGGGGATATGATATTCCATATCTTCTGACAGGGACGCTTAACAGCCATCCTTCTTCTGCGATTAACTTTATCAAAGAGAACAGAACGGATTATGCAATGTTCTATCAGGAGCTGATTGATAATACGTTATAAATTTGCAGGATTGCGAAAAGGGATGAATTATGAAATTTACAAAAATGCAGGGTTGTGGGAATGATTATGTATATGTAAATGGTATGGAGGAGAAGATTCCACCAGAGAAGAAGCCGGAGCTGGTAAGAAGGCTTAGCGACAGGCATTTTGGTATTGGCGGTGACGGTGTCATTTTTATCAATGCATCAACTCATGCGGATTTTGAGATGGAGATGTATAATGCAGATGGAACAAGAGCGCAGATGTGTGGAAATGGCATCCGCTGCGTTGCCAAATATGTGTATGATAATCATTTAACAGATAAGACCAATCTGAGTATTGAGAGCTTTGGCAAGATAAAATACATAGACCTGACGCTGGGAGAAGATGGTAAGGTATCTATGGTGAAGGTCAACATGGGAGCACCGATTCTGAAGGCGGCAGAAGTTCCTGTGATATCTGACAATGAGCAGGTTGTGGATGAAGAGATAGAGGTAGAAGGCAAGATCTACCGAATGACCTGCGTATCCATGGGCAATCCACATGCGGTAGTATTTATGGATGATGTGGCTCATCTGGATATAGAGAAGATTGGTCCTTATTTTGAGAATCATAAGAGATTCCCGGAGAGAACGAATACAGAATTTGTCCATGTAATTGATGACAGTCATGTGGAAATGCGTGTATGGGAGAGAGGGACAGGCGAAACACTGGCATGTGGAACCGGCTGCTGTGCGACTACCGTAGCGTGCGTGATAAATGGTTTGACGAAACACACAGTTGCTGTTAAACTATTAGGTGGCGAATTGTCATGCGAATGGGATACAGAAGCGAATCTTGTTTATATGACGGGTCCGGCTGTTTCCGTATTCAATGGCGAAATTGAGATTTAAATCAGGAAAGAGTCTTGCATAAAGGCTCTTTTTTAGTTTGGAGGATGTTATGCTTTTCCCGAGTGAAGTATTTTTGTTTGTATTTCTGCCGGTGGTATTGGGAGTATATTATCTGCTTCTGCGCAAAACGAAGCATTTGAAGAATATATTCCTGTTAGCAGCCAGCTTATTCTTCTATGCATGGGGAGAACCCCAGAATGTATGGCTGATGGTAGGTGTGATTCTGTTCAACTGGTTCTTCGGAATCCTTGTGGACAAGGTCAGAGATCATAAAGTTCCTGTAAGGATATTGATGACTGTTATGGTATTGACCAATGTTGGAATACTTGGCTGGTATAAATACAGTGAGTTTGTCATGTTACAGGTGAACCGTTTCCTGCACACGGAGTTTACCGTGCCGGATGTTACACTGCCTATCGGTATCTCTTTCTTTACTTTCCAGGCGATGTCCTATGTGATTGATGTATACAGGGGACATGGCAAGGTGCAGAAGAATCCGTTGCAGGTAGGTCTGTATATATCCCTGTTCCCACAGTTGATCGCAGGTCCTATTGTCCGTTATGAGACAATTGCAGACCAGATCGAGAATAGAGTAGAGAATCAGGCTGATTTTAATGCCGGTGTGACCCGTTTCTGTATCGGTCTTGGCAAGAAAGTATTGATTGCCAACAATATGGCGTTGATTGCGGATAATGCATTTGGACTGATTATTAATAATGAATTCCAGGCATCTGTAGGCATGGCATGGTTAGGTGCTATCGCTTATACATTACAGATTTTCTTTGATTTCAGCGGATATTCTGATATGGCGATTGGCTTAGGGCAGATGTTTGGTTTCCACTTTGAGGAGAACTTTAAGTATCCATATATATCCAGTACAGTGTCTGAATTCTGGAGAAGATGGCATATCTCGCTGCAGACATGGTTCAGGGATTATGTATATTTCCCACTGGGAGGCAGCAGAGTGTCCAAGCCCCGTCTGGTGCTGAATCTGTTCGTTGTATGGGCGCTGACTGGTATTTGGCATGGTGCAAACTGGACATTCCTGGCATGGGGATTGTTATATTTTGTACTGTTGACTTTTGAGAAATTATCAGGACTTGGCAAGAAGAATTACTGGTGGGGACATATCTATACTATGGTATTTGTCATCATTGGATGGGTTATCTTCCGTTCTACAGGCATGGGAACTGCAATGCTCTATATCAAGGCAATGTTTGGCATCGGAGCAAAAGGCTTTATGGACAAGGCTGTGTGGGCATATATCGCCCAGAACTGGATCTGGTTTGTCTTTGCCCTGATAGGCTGTGCACCAATCATGCCAAGGATTGATGAGAAGCTTGGTAAATATAAGGCATGGAACATCGTATATGCAGTCGGTATTGTGACCATTCTTGTGGTGTCGGTATCCTTTATCAGCAACAATGCTTACAATCCGTTCATTTATTTTAATTTCTAGGAAAGGGTATGGACACAGGCTATGAAGAATCGTGATAAATGGATAGCAGTTATTTTCATGTTATTTATTTTTACTCTGCCTATTGTTACGGTAGTCAGGGGCTTCCTGCCACAGTCACAGGAAGAGACCCTTACCGAAGAACAGCAGGAGCTTTTGGATAAAAATGGTACGATGCAGGGTGGAAGCCATGGAGACAGTACGGATAGTTCCACAGAAAGTACAGGTGGGCAGACAGCAGAACAAGTCAAAACACCATGGTTTACTGCATTGCAGAATGCATTGAACAGTTTCACGGAGAGATTATGCGCAAGAAATAAGCTGATTGCGTTCAACTCTGAGCTGACCTCTCTGCTTACAGGTGGTACTTATATGGAGTCTACCCAGGTATTACTTGGTAAGAACAACTGGCTTTTCTATAAGACAGAGCTGGATGGACATCCGCTGTGGGACTACATGGGAATCAACCATTTCACGGATGATGAGCTGGCAGCGATAGCAGCCAATCTTGTGAGCATGAGGGATGGCTTCAACGAAAGAGGTGTTGACTTCTACGTGACAGCGCTTCCCAATAAGGAGATCATCTATGAGGAATACATGCCGGATACGGTTGCCAGAGTAGATACTGTCTCCAGAGCAGAACAGCTGGCAAATTACATCTGGGATAATACAGATCTGGTCTATGTATATCCCAAGCAGGCGCTGCTGGATGCCAAGGCAGAGGGGCAGATTTACTATCAGACAGATACACACTGGAATCAGAAGGGTGCTTTCGTAGGAATGCAGCAGCTGATGCACGAGGCATATGGTGTAGAGGCAAAAGACCTGGATTCTGTGTCTTTTGATATTACTTCCCATGATCTGGCAGGTGACCTGGCAGTCATCGGTGGTGTAGCAGACAAGTACAACATCGACACAACCTATGTGTTTGACACAGATACTGCAGATAAGGCACAGTACAGAGATGAGGTAGCGCTGGTAGTCGGAGATTCCTTCTCAGGATTCCTCTCTACGATTGCCAAGGGCTACTATAAGGAAGTACACTGGATCTACACCAAGGACTTCACTATGAGTATGCTGGATGAATACGATGCAGATGTCGTAATCTGGGAAAGTGTAGAAAGATACATGGAGACCTTCCTGAATGTGAATCTGTTGACGCAGTAATGGAAAGCGTGATTGCTGATTAATCGCTATAACGGTCACTGTGAACGTTATATATGGTATGCTTCATAAAAAATTAAAATAATGTAATTTACTACTTGAAATCGATAAAGACGTGTGCTATTATGATTGCAAGTTTTTGAATAATTATGCAACTGAAATGCTATGAAGGAGACTCTTGTTAAGGGATACGACAGGAAGACGGCGTCACCGACTGAGAGCGCTGTACGTGGAAGCTGACACAGGGAACACTCCGGAGCAGATCATCTGAACGGTTGACTATTAGGGTGATACGTGATCATGCGTTAAATGAGAAGAGAGGTCAGAGCGAGGACACATCTTGATGGAGATGTCGGTCTGGCAATGCGGGTGGTACCGCGGATACAGAATTTGTTTATCCGTCCCGGAATGCTAATATAAGGCATTCCGGGACTTTTTGTTTATACGGAATGCCTCACACAGTAGGAGGTATAACATGTATAGAAACATCACTATGAAGGAAATCGGTGAACAGCACATTGGTCAGTCTCTGCAGGTGGCAGGCTGGGTAGAGAATATCCGTGATCACGGCGGCGTGTCTTTTATTGATTTAAGAGATATGTATGGTGTACTGCAGGTAGTCATCCGCAAGACAGAATTGTTAAAAGGCATTGTTAAGGAGATGTGCCTTTCTATTGAAGGACCTGTTGAAAAAAGAGATGAAGAAACTTACAATCCCAAGATTCCTACAGGAACTATCGAACTGGAAGCACAGCAGATCACTGTACTTGGCAAGGTATACAGCCAGCTTCCTTTTGAAATCATGACATCCAAGGAGACAAGAGAAGATATCCGTCTGAAATACCGTTATCTTGACCTGAGGAATGCCAAGGTTAAGGATAACATTATCTTCCGTTCCCAGGTAATCAGCTTCTTACGCCAGAAGATGACAGAGATGGGATTTCTGGAGATTCACACCCCTATCCTGTGTGCCTCCTCTCCTGAGGGTGCAAGAGATTATATCGTGCCATCCAGAAAGTATAAGGGTAAGTTCTATGCATTGCCCCAGGCTCCACAGCAGTATAAGCAGCTGCTGATGGTATCCGGTTTTGACAAATATTTCCAGGTAGCACCGTGTTTTCGAGATGAAGATGCAAGAGCAGACCGTTCACCGGGAGAGTTCTATCAGCTTGATTTCGAGATGAGCTTTGCTACACAGGAGGATGTATTCAGGGTTGGTGAGGAAGTCTTATCAGCAGCATTTGAGAAATTTGCACCGGAAGGATATGCCGTAACACAGGCTCCATATCCTATCATCAGCTATAAGCAGGCTATGCTGGAGTTTGGCTGTGATAAGCCGGATCTTCGTAACCCGCTTCGTATTATAGATGTGACAGATTTCTTCCAGAAATGTACTTTTAAGCCCTTTGTTGGAAGAACAGTCAGAGCAATCAAGGTACATGCAGAGATGTCCAAGGGCTTCCATGAGAAGCTCCTGAAATTTGCCACCGATATGGGAATGGGCGGCTTAGGTTATCTGGAAGTTGCCGAGGATATGACTTATAAGGGACCTATTGACAAATTCATTCCTGATGAATTAAAGGGGCAGCTTGCCCGGATTGCATCTCTGGCAGCAGGAGACACCATCTTCTTTATTGCAGATAAGGAAGAAAGAGCCAATTATTATGCAGGCCAGCTGCGTAACGAATTAGGTGATAAACTGGACCTGTGCGAGAAGAATGCGTACCGTTTCTGCTATGTAAATGATTTCCCGATGTATGAAATCGACCCTGAGACAAAGCAGCTTGGCTTTACCCACAATCCATTCTCCATGCCGCAGGGCGGTCTGGAAGCATTGGAGACTAAGAATCCGCTGGATGTTCTGGCTTACCAGTACGATATTGTATGCAACGGTGTGGAGCTTTCTTCCGGTGCAGTCAGAAACCACGATATGCAGATCATGGTAAAGGCTTTTGAAATTGCAGGATATGATGAAGAGACATTAAAGAGCAAGTTTGGAGCACTCTATCAGGCATTCCAGTTCGGAGCACCACCACACGCAGGTATGGCACCTGGTATTGACCGAATGATCATGCTTCTTCGCAATGAAGAGAATATCCGTGAAGTTATCGCATTTCCAATGAGCGGTTCAGCGCAGGATCTGATGTGTGGAGCACCTAATGATGTAACAGAGCAGCAGCTCCGTGAGGTTCACATCAAGGTAAGGGATTAGAAAGGCAGGAATCAGGTATGGCAAATATAATCAGTGATGAGACAATAGAATATGTCGGTATCTTATCCAAGCTGGAGCTTTCTGAGGAAGAGAAGGAACAGGCAAAGAAGGATATGGGCAGTATGCTTGACTATATTGATAAGTTAAATGAGCTGGATACGACAGGGATTGAACCAATGTCACATGTATTCCCCGTACAGAATGTATTTCGTGAAGATGTGGTGACAAACGGTGATGAAAGTGAGAAGACTTTAAAGAATGCGCCGGGTGAGAAGGATAACATGTTCATGGTACCGAGAACATTTGACTAGGATGGAGGTTAAGCAATGGATATTTTAGCATATAGTGCAGTGGAGCTGGCACAGGCAATCAAGGCTGGTGAAACCACTGCTGTAGAAGCCATGAAGGCAGTATTGGACAGGATTGATGCATCCGAGGAATCCATTCATGCCTATGTGACCATAGACAGGGAAGCTGCGCTTGCAAAAGCAGAAGCTGTACAGAAGCAGATTGAAGCAGGAGAATTGACAGGACCTTTAGCCGGTGTTCCTGTGGCAATCAAGGACAATATGTGTACAGAAGGCGTTCTGACAACCTGTTCTTCCAGGATATTGGGCAATTTTATCCCGACTTTTACCGCAGAAGCAGTGAAGAATCTGGAAAAGGCAGGTGCAGTGATGATTGGTAAGACCAACATGGATGAGTTCGCCATGGGCTCTACAACAGAGACTTCTGCCTATGGAGTTACCAGAAATCCATGGAATACAGAGCATGTACCAGGCGGTTCTTCCGGTGGTTCTGCAGCAGCCGTGGCAGCAGAGGAATGTTTCTTCGCACTGGGGTCTGATACGGGTGGTTCTATCCGTCAGCCAGCATCCTTCTGCGGTGTCGTTGGTCTGAAACCTACTTATGGAACGGTATCACGATATGGTCTGATCGCATATGGTTCCTCTCTGGATCAGATAGGACCTTTGACCAAGGATGTAACAGACTGCGCGACCGTTATGGAAGCAATTGCATCCCATGATACCAAGGATTCTACTTCCATTGACAGAGCTGCGATTGGAAAAGACACAGACTTTACATCAGCTTTAATAGAGGATGTGAAAGGCATGAAGATTGGTATTCCAAGAGATTATTTCGGAGATGGTTTGGACAGCGAGGTAAAAGAGGCAGTTCTTGCAGCTGCTAAGGCACTGGAAGCAAAAGGCGCTATTGTAGAAGAATTTGACCTGAGTCTGGTAGAATATGCGATTCCCACTTACTATACCATTGCAGCAGCAGAAGCAAGCTCTAACCTGGAGCGTTTTGACGGTATCAAGTATGGCTATCGTACTTCTGAGTATGAAGGCCTCCACAACATGTACAAGAAGACACGTTCTGAAGGCTTTGGACCGGAAGTAAAGCGTAGAATCATGCTGGGTTCCTTTGTATTAAGCTCCGGTTATTATGATGCATATTATTTAAAGGCGTTGCGTGTAAAAGCCATGATCCGTAAGGCTTTTGATGATGCCTTTTCCAAATATGACCTGATTCTCGGGCCTGTTGCGCCGACTACGGCACCGAAGCTTGGAGAGAGCTTATCCGATCCGTTGAAGATGTATCTGGGAGATATCTATACAATCTCTGTCAATCTGGCAGGATTACCGGGAATCTCCGTACCATGCGGCGTGGACAGTCAGGGATTACCGATTGGTATGCAGCTTCTTGCAGACAGCTTCGAGGAAAAGAAACTGATTCAGGCTGCATATACGTATGAGAAAATCCGTGGTGAGTTTGGTAAGAAGGAGGGCAGATAGTTATGTCAAAGCAATATGAAACAGTCATCGGTCTTGAAGTTCATGTAGAGCTTGCAACCAAGACCAAGATATTCTGTGGATGCTCTACCGCTTTTGGCGGTGCGCCAAATACACATACCTGCCCTGTATGTACAGGTATGCCGGGTTCTCTGCCCGTATTGAATAAACAGGTCGTTGAATATGCAGTGGCTGTAGGATTGGCAACAAACTGCCAGATTACACAGTACTGTAAGTTTGACCGAAAGAATTATTTCTACCCGGATAATCCACAGAACTATCAGATCAGTCAGCTGTATCAGCCTATCTGCCGCAATGGACATGTAGATATTGAGACAGAACAGGGAACAAAATCTATCGGTATTCATGAGATTCATATGGAAGAGGATGCCGGTAAGCTGATCCATGATGAATGGGAAGACTGCTCACTGGTAGATTATAACCGTTCCGGTGTGCCTTTGATCGAGATCGTATCAGAGCCAGATATGCGCAGTGCGCAAGAGGTCATTGCTTATCTGGAGAAGCTGCGTATGACAGTACAGTATCTGGGAGCATCTGACTGTAAATTAAATGAAGGTTCTATGAGAGCAGATGTGAACCTGTCTGTCAGAGAAGTAGGTGCAAAGGAATTCGGAACCAGAACAGAAATGAAGAATCTCAACTCTTTCAAGGCAATCACACATGCAATCGAGGGAGAGCGTGAGAGACAGATTGAACTGTTGGAGTCAGGTAAGGAAGTTGTACAGGAAACAAGGCGCTGGGATGATGCAAAGGAATATTCCTATGCAATGCGTTCCAAAGAGGATGCACAGGACTATCGTTATTTCCCTGATCCTGACCTTGTACCGGTCTATATCAGTGATGAATGGCTGGAGCAGATCCGCTTGAGACAGCCGGAATTCCGTGAAGCGAAGATGGCGCGTTACAAGGAAGAATTCGATATACCGGAATATGATATTGGAATCATTACAGATTCCAAGCATATGGCTGATCTCTTTGAAGAGACGGTTGCTATCTGCAAGCAGCCCAAGAAAGTGTCCAACTGGCTTATGGGAGAGACACTGCGTCTTTTGAAGGAGAAGAATATGGACCCGGAGGATATCAGGTTCGCTCCTGGGAATCTGGCGAAGCTCATTGGTCTTGTAGATGCCAAGGCAATTAATTTTTCCGTGGCAAAAGAAGTATTTGAAGTCATGTTTGAAGAGGATGTAGACCCTGAGAAGTATGTAGAGGAAAAGGGTTTAAAGACTGTTAATGATGAAGGAGCGCTCAGAAAGACCATCGAAGAGATCATTGCTGCAAATCCACAGTCAGTAGAGGATTACCACAATGGAAAAGACCGTGCAATCGGCTTCCTTGTAGGACAGACCATGAAAGCCATGAAGGGAAAAGCAGATCCTGCAATGGTAAATCAGATTTTAAAAGAATTGTTATAATAAGCATAAGAATGGCGACTGAACTGATCAGCCGCCATTTTTCTATACAGATTATTTCATTAGTTCGTCCATTTCATCAAGAAGACTATTGAACAGAGCAAGTGCCTGCTCTACAGGTTTCTTGGTGGACATATCTACTCCGGCATCCTTTAAGATGGATACAGGATCTTTGGAACAGCCGGCACTTAAGAATTTCTCCTTATATGCCTTAACAGCAGACTCCCCTTCAGACAGAATCTTCTGTGACAGTGCGATAGCGGCAGAGAAGCCGGTAGCATACTGATATACATAGAAGTTGTAGTAGAAGTGAGGGATTCTAGCCCATTCCAGATCAATATATTCATCATGAACGATATCAGGACCAAAGTACAGATCAATCAGGTCATGATATACCTTGGTAGCAGTTTCCGCATTGATACTTTCGCCATTTGCAGTCAGTTCACTCATCTTTAATTCAAACTCTGCAAACATTGTCTGACGATACAGAGTAGTTCTGAACTGCTCCAGGAAATAGTTGATCAGGTATGCACGCTGCTTCTTGTCTGATGTCTTTTTCAGCAGATGCTGCATCAGCAGTGCTTCGTTACAGGTAGATGCAACTTCTGCAACAAAGATCACATAATCTGAATCTACGACCGGCTGATTGGCAGTTGAAAGATAGGAATGAAGTGCATGACCCATTTCGTGTGCCAGTGTAAATTCTGTATTCAGATCGTTGTTGTGATTTAACAGTACGTAAGGATGCTTACGAGTACCTGCTGAGTAAGCACCGCTGCGTTTCCCAACGTTCTCATATACATCAATCCAACGGTTGTTGAAGCCTTCCTTCAGAATAGCTACATAATCCTCACCCATGACTGCAAGCGCATCCAGGACATTGGCTTTTGCATCCTCGAAGGAGATATAGCTGTCAACATCTGATACGATAGGAGTATACAGATCATACATATGAAGCTCTTCCACGCCCAGAAGCTTCTTGCGGAGACGAACATATTTGTACATGGCATCCATGTTCTCGTGTACAGCTTCAATCAGGTTGTAGTATACAGCAGTATCTACGTTGTTGTTATCAAGGGCTGCAGCCAGTGCAGAGTCATAATGACGCATATCCGCATTGAACTGTAACTGCTTCATCTGTGCTGCAAGCAGAGCTGCTGAAGTGTTTTTCAGGGAATCATAGCTGCTGTAAAGGGATTCAAAAGCAGCCTTTCTTACCTTCACATCAGAATTCTGAAGCAGTGGAATGAAACTTCCGTGAGTTACATGTAACTGCTTGCCGTTGCTGTCAGTGATATCAGGGAAAGTCATATCTGCATTGTTGAGAAGTCCGTAGATCTCGTCTGGAGCCTGTGCCATTTCGCCGGCAGCAGCCATGATCTTCTCTTCTGCATTACTCAGGATATGAGCCTTCTTACGGCGGATATCGTGGATATAGCGCTTGTATACGGACAATTCAGACTGTTCCTGATAGAACTGCTCCAGAGTCTCATCCGGGATGGAGAGAATCTCAGGTTCAGCAAAAGACAAAGCGCCGGACAGGGCAACGATCAAAGAATTGGTCTGGCTCTTAAATCCCTGATATGTGGTATTTCTGGTATCTTCATCAGCCTTGCGGAAAGAATAGTTGGCAAAGTCTGTCAGAACGACATTGATATCATCCTGTAATTTCAGGAAAGCCAGTAACTGTGCGCTGCTCTGGCTTAATCTGCCCTGGTATCCGCAAGCCTGCTGCATCATGGATTTGAGACGTTCCATGTCTGCTTTCCAGTCATCATCTGTAGCATAGAGGTCTTCCAATGCCCAGGTATTCTCAACGGCTACTTCACTTCTTAAAGGTATTTTATTTTCTGTATCACCCATTGTGACACCTCCTGTATTTAAAATATTCAGGTAAGTGCGAATTTACTGTGCGAGTGACGAATTGTGTTGTTTTCACAATGCAACACAATTCTGTATCTGGGATAGTGTGTTTCGCAAATACCTGCATGAGTGTTAGTTGAAACAAACTCTTGGTTCATAACTAACGACAAGCATGTATTTAGACTATCATTTTTGAAGCATTTATGCAATAAATCTTTCTGTTTTTAGGGCGATAAGACATATGGAAGATATCATATGGATGACAGCCGTTTGCCGTTGGGTATTATGAGAAATTACTAAATGCAGTAGATTGTTTTGGGCATTCCATATATAATAAGGGGAAATAATACGTGAGATGATGGAGGTTCTTGCATGGAGATATTTGATATTGTTGATGAGAATGGAAATCCGACTGGACAAACGATAGAACGCAGTCTGGCACATACAAATGGTGTGAGACACAGAACTGTACATATTTGGATTGCACGAGAGGTTATGGGAAAGTGGCAGGTGCTTTTGCAGAAACGTGCGCTGACGAAGGATTCCTTCCCAGGTAGATATGATACCTCATCAGCCGGACATATACAGGCTGGCGATGAACCCCTGGAATCGGCAATGAGAGAACTGAAGGAAGAACTTGGCATAGCAGCAAAGCCTGAACAATTGCAATTCGTAGACACATTTCGTATACAATATGAGAAGGAATTCCATAATAAAATATTTAAGGATAATGAGATTGCTTTTGTTTATGTCTATATGGGAGAAGTGGATATTGATAAGATAACTGTTCAGGAGGAAGAACTGGAATGTGTAGAGTGGTTCGATCTGGAGGATGTCTACAGAGAATGCCTGGCACATAACCAGAAGTTTTGTGTTCCCGTGAAAGGGCTTGAGATTGCAAGGGAGTATTTGGTGAAAAAGATTCGATAACGACATGTGGATGAATCGAATGATATTGCAGAACCTCATGGTACAGGAAACTTTAAGTTGGAGACGATTATAAGAATTTGTAAAATGAATATCTAGTTGGATAAGGACATATAATATTAATGCAGCCGCAAGCTGTGATTTGAACTTTATTTGACCTTGACAGGCGGCACATTTGAATGTATACTTTAAGTACAGTAAGGGATTACTGCAAATGTTTGTTGCTACTCGATATGCAACTCAAATAAGGTCGAGTTCAAATGTTTGTCGCTACTCGATATGCGACTTAGAAAAAGGTCGAGTTCAAATGTTTTGAGGTTCCGTTCGAGAGGGCGGAGCCTCTTTTTGACGATAGGAGAAGAAATGGAAATAGGACATTTTTATTATATTGATGATCAATACTTTAAGGATTTTCCAGATTCTTATTTGATGCAGAATAAGGAAAAGGTAAATGGACAGTTACATGATAGACCATGCTTTTATGCATTTCAGGATAGTAATACGCAGCTGTTTTGGATGATACCATTTTCATCACAGACTTCTAAATTTAAAGGAATCTATAATAAGAAAATGCAAAAGTATCATAGGTGCGATACAATTGTTTTTGGAGAAGTGCTTGGTCATGAGAAGGCATTTTTGATTCAAAATATGTGCCCGATAACAGAAAAATATATGAAAAATGAGTATCTGGACTCTGTTGCCAATATACCAGTTCGTGTTGATGGTAGATTGGAAAAGGAGCTAAAGGATAAAGCAGTAAAAGTTTTAGCATTGCAGAGAAAGGGAGCGAAGTTGATTTTTCCAGATGTCCTTAGTATAGAACAGGAATTATTAAAATAGATGTAAATATCTATGTCGGATAAAGAGAGGTGTCTTTCCTAGTGGCAGGCATCTTTTTTTAACCGTGTGGTATATTTCGCACATTTATATTGACTGTCTACTTATCTTACAGTATCAGAAATGATGTTGCGCCTGAAATATCACCAATCATAAGCACTCCTTGAAAGATTTAAAAATTTTTGTATGGAAATCCTGATCAATATCCTGCGGAATATCCAGAGTGATATCTCTTATATGAGCGGACAGAACTAAAGGTTTGTCTGCATCTGTATCATTAAATGATGGAAAATCATTCATATAGGAATCAGCACATATGTCATCAATGATAGGTAACTTAACAACCTCCTGTCTTTTGACAGCTGGATGATAGTTTAAAGAATCAGGTATTTCATAACCACGACTGGTTACCTGTTTAATCCAGCCATAGAATGTACCCAGAGCAATGTTATTATCATGACACCAGGCAGGGATAGAAAGACCACTTTTATAACAGTCTTTAATGAATTCAAAACGCTGTTCAAGCGAATAAGATGATATTCCCATATCCAACCTCCATAATTATTTAATTGATGTACTAATTATGAATGGTTTTGAGACAGAAATAAATCCTCTATTTTATTTAGCGCTTACGTTTTGACTACTAAGCGATGGCAGATATACAAGACTTTGAACAGAGAAAGCCACAATCGTTGGTGGTAAGACTACCGGGATTGTGGCTTTTTAATGTTATTTAAAATATTGGTCGATTGCACCTTGCTTGTTTGTTTTAGTCATTGCTATTTTTTTCATTAATTCATCACGTTTGGTTGAAGTTTTCTCGACATATTTGCAAAAGGCTTCCTGTTCTTTAATATCAGGGATGTATACGGGTATTCTTTTTATATCATCAAGAATTACTCGCTTAAGCCCCATGCCTGTAATAAACTCCTCTTTTACCATTTTAAAAATTCTATCTGTCAACAAATAGTATTGCAAAAAGACAGGAAGAACTTGAGTAGTATCAGGTCTTAAGATTGCGATTGATGATAGAATTGCTTGTTCAATTGTTTCGCTAACAACAAAAGCGTATTTAAAATAGCTTCCATCTTTGGCTAATAAAACATCATCTTTCAATGGTTGACAACCGTTTCGCTTGAGTGCTTCGTAATCGTCAGAAGATATGTGTTTACAGTCTTTATAATCAAATCCACATATAGTCATATCCTTTACAGAAAGCATCGGAATTGAACTTCTAACTTCTTCTTTGGGGCTATTATGAGCACCGTCAGTAATGGTTGTACATATTTTTTCCAAGGTGGATATTGGTAATCCATTAGTATTTTCAACAGGAATACCAAAGCGACTTATAAATTCCTTCTTTATAGTTTCTTCAAGAGCAATTAAATCCGAAGTGAGTCTAGCAATTTCATTATCGTAGGATTTTAACTCTAATACAATTGCCTCTTGCTTTTCTTTTTGGGGTATTTGAATGGTTAAGCTCTTGATTCTCTGCGTCGATGCTCGATTGCTTCTAGAGAACCTTTCGAATTGTCCCTCTACAAAGAGAGCAGTTGCAAAGTATTCTGGAACAATCGAGGAATCTTTGATTCTTAATACACCGCAATGGTCGGTAGGATAAAAGGGGGTGTTAGGCGGTATTATATTAACCATCCAGTCGCCATCAATCCCCCAAAGAATTGATGGAAGGGAAAAATCACTTAGATTCAGTTTGTCAATTCTTCCAAATTCTTCATACACATTTGCACTTATTACTGGATACTTGCCTTCATCAAGTACTTCTGTAGATAGTACGCGATTACCAATGCTTAATTCAAACGATTTATCTGTTAATCGATAATTAGTATATCCTGGATCTGTTTTTAGAGCTCTAGTTTTAGTTGTTTTAATTGCTTTGTTAAATGTAATCGATGAAAAATCAATCATATCTTGTAAACGAAGATAATAAGAGTATTCTTCTAACCCGTTTACACTATATTCTTTACCATAGAAGCTGTTTCGTATCAAACCAGCAACTGTGTCAGCATTTAGACGATTGTCTATATCATATAGTAATCCACCAGGAGTTATTATTTGTATACCTTCTTGGCCTTTACGATTACTCCATTTATAACCAAGAAACTTTTCTTGTTCTTTATTATCATCTGGACCTGCAATGACTAAAGTAGTCTGATTATAAACAAGTGCAAAATATGTCAATTTTTCAAATTCAATTTGGTGAGCATAATTGTAAAAATGTTCATTAAACCATTCTTCTTTGTCTGAATCAGATAACCACGCAAATGTTTTTTGCTTTATTTTAGTGCTATATTCTGAGGAAGAAGTGAAGGCTTCATAGTATATTCTAAAGTAATCATCACTTCTCCAATCTGAATATGTGCGATTTCTATTAATGAATGTGGAATATGTTTCACTATCAACATTAATTTTATTTAAATAACCAAATAATATTTCATCGTCTTCCCAATCAGATAAATCTGCCGAGGTAAAAATAGCGTTTATGCTATCCGAAACTAAGTCGAGTCGTTTTGGTGGTTCACTAAATTTTTCAAGAAAAAGTATAACTGTATTAGTTCCGGTAGCCCCAAATGTTTTTCCACCAAATTGTGCGATGGCTCTTACATAGAAATTTTTTAATATTATCTCACGTGCACTAACAAAACTTTCGCTTTCTTTATTCAGAATACTTACTGGGAGAACTACTGCGGCTACACCATCAGCCTTAACTAATTGAGTTATCCTCTCGACAAATAAAGTTTCAATTTCTGCCCCATCGTTTGATATTTTATCAATTATAGTAAAACTGTTATCTTTTAACTTTAAATGCGGTTTGAATGCTTTAACAGAATAAGGCGGGTTAGCAACCAATATATCAAATGATTCAGGAATAATATCTTTATCCCGATAGTTCTCTAATCCATCACCAAAGATAATATTTCCATCACCAGCGCCATGCATAAATAGTGATATTTTTGATACGCGGGCTAATCTGTAGTCTTTTTCTACACCAAAGATTTTATGTTCTGCCCACTTAGAACTCAAATCATAGGATGGGTCAATAGCTAATACACCTGCATTAACTGCTTCGAATCCTTGGGTAAGAAAGTGCCCGGCACCACATGCGTAGTCAATCATTTTAGGAAATTCAATGCCATCAGTCTTCTTAATTATCCGCTCAATAGGTAAACTATCCCATATAAAACGAGTGATAGGGATAGGAGTGAAGAATTGACCTTCGTTCTGCTTAAAGCCCTTATTAAGTAACTGCTCAAATAAATCACCAAGCATCTGCACATCATTTGAACCTATGATACGGTAATTTTCAAAAAGCTGAACAACTTCTACTAAAATTTTGCCGTTCTGGTAGAAAAGTTCTTCGTTATGAACATCCTTAAATGCAAAATCGTTATTAGTATAGAATTTAAGAACACGTAGGGTATTTCTTAAATCCTCAATCATTTTCTGACGCTTCTGGCCAGTGTATTGCTGAACGAGATTTTCTGCGTAGTCATCTGCCACATAGAAAATTTCTTCACGCATAAATTTCTCCATTCCTTCCTTATGGAGTCGCTGGAGTCTGTCTTGCAAGGTTTCATATGTGTCGGTTCCTACCTTATATTGGAAATCAACGATATCATTGTCACCTTTCTGAATTTCATCTACTAATTTGCATATGAAAAGAGCAATGAGTCTGTTGAAGGCATTTTCTTTATCAGACACATTGTTATGACGAAGTATTTCTTCGAATTTATTTACAACTTTATCGTTCTCGCTGAAATCCTTTAAATCGACTTTACGAAGTGGCTTAATACCAATCTGATAAGCCTGTGAATCATCTCGGAAGATTATATCACCACATAATCTTTTATCGTAGGTTTCATCCCAGACAGTAAATAAGTCTTCTGTTGTGCCGGCATCACGATAGAGTAGGATAGAAGGGTCTTTCTTAGCAGTTGCTAAGATATTTGCATCGTCGCTACAATCGATGGTTTCAGTTGTATAAGAAACGTTTGTGCCATCAAAATCAGAAGCATACAGTGATAACCATTTACACAATCCTTCTTGCTTCCAATAGGAGAATAACTGACCTCCGTCATTAAGAGTATTATTTAATTCTTTCTTATATTCATTGCCGGATGTTTTACACTCAACAATAAAAAGGGTTTTTCCATCTGCATCTTTAACAAGAATATCAGCAAAGCCACCCTTGTCTGAGTGACCAAGTGTCCATTCTTTTTCAAGTTCAATGTGTTCAGGGCGATAGCCTTTGTCCATTAATCGAGTGATACATTCAAGAACAACAAAGTTTTCTGGCTGAGAGAAGTTACAAGTGGTCTTTCTAGTAATTTTCATTCCCTTATCTTCTGGATAATTAATTGAACCATTGCCGTTAAAATCAACTTCAATGGCGCAGTCAAACTGAGAGAATTTCTTCTCAAATACTTTTGCTCGTGAACTTTGGATGTATCCAATAGCTTTAATCATTGCTTCGAGGTTTTCTTTTCTTATCATTTGAAGCATTCCTCCTTAACCCCAGGGGGGATTATTATCTCTGTGTTGTTTCTTTCCAAAGATCGATGCCCCCTCACACACGTTTTTTCGCGAAATTGCATAGGGGGATTCAGGTGTCTTTTAACATATTTTATATAATATCATAGCACATAATTGCATGTAGCTGGCTGACATTAGATACAATAATCTATTTGACTTTCCGCCAAATCATATAAATTAATGTGCTTTTTTCTTGCTTTTTTGAGCCTTTTCAATGGCTTTTCGTTCACGATAGGCTTTTTGCTTTCGGGCATTTCGGACCTTTTGGCATTCTTCAGCATCACAAAACTCCTGTCGGTTGCTCTTTCGTATTATGAATTTACCACAGTTCCGACAACGAATCATAATGCCTTCTGGACGATTATCCGATTTGCCTTTATCTTCTGGTGCAGGGTCTTCGGAAAGCATTCTTGCAAGTGTCAGCCATGCAATATCAAATACAGAATTAATATCGGTAGAAAATTCCAATCGGTTAGTACGTGGATCTACCTTTAATTTCATGGTAAATTCCGGGATGATGTCAATAAGTGCATTCCGTAATTCATCGTAATCGTCATATGGTGTAGTAGCAAATTCTCCGGTTGGAGGTTTTTCTGCCGGATGATTTTTAATGTACTCATTATCAATTCGCATTTCTTCTATAAGATTTCCTTTTGCATCCCCATAATCTAAGTCATCCGGTATTGCAACGATAGGATGCTTATATTTATCAAAGAAAGAGTAGCCCTCAAAGTATTTTACTTCGTTGGATAAATCATATGCAGATTCGTCATCGGCAATACAGACACCTTCGAGAGCAACATAAAACATGACTGCATTATATAATTTTCCAAGATCATCTAAGAAGGCGTTAATCTCGAATGTTCCATCTCTTTCTACCATTTCTGCATCGAAGCTATTTATATCAAATGATTCATTCAATTCAGAATAGATGAAATCAATATTATATGGATGCATGTTATTTGTACACCATTCCATGATGAGTTGTGTATATGGAATTTTGTTATCAAAGCTGTTTATCTGCATTGCCAGATTGCAAAGGCTGGCAAGCAGTCCCTGCCCGGAAAGAAAATCGTCTTTAGGGAAGATTGGTTCATATCCGGGACGGCAAAATGGTGTTGCACAATAATCATTGCTGTTATCAATATCAAGTTCATATTTCTTGAATCGGAAAGGATGGTAAATCAGTTGTCCGATACCACCTATTTCTTTAAATCCTAATATATCTGTTGTTTTATCTACTTCTGATGGAATAGCTTCATCATTCCAGTTTAATGGCATATCATACCTCATTCCAATCGTTAATTCGTAACCGTTAGCGTTACCGTCAGCTTTTGGACTTCGGTTACATTATAGCTTAAAATATTCATGAAAACAATAAAAAATTACACAAAATGATGTAACGGATTTGTACCTTGACAATTTCATCCCGTTCTCAATGAACAAGCCTTTGTTACTGCGGGGGCTGGTAGTTGCCATGAGCGGTAGCAGAGAAACGACCATTGAAGAGACGGACGCAACAAAATCTACGAAAGGAACAGAACTGTGAATATCAACCATCAGTTGTAGAGAACATTGGATATGCGATACATCATAGAAACTATAAAGACGGATGCCGGAACAAGAGTATTGCCAATCACAGAGGATGTGGCACAGATGTTTCAGGCAATCATCGAGGACAGAAATGCACCGAAAGTGGAGAAATCCATAGACGGATATAGCGGATTCCTGTTTTACGATGATAATGGAATGCCACTTGTTGCAATGCATTGGCAGCACCGCTTCAATCATATGGTCGGCAGATACAATGACATCTACCGGGTGCAGTTGCCAAATATCACACCTCATGTATGCCGACACACCTATTGCTCGAATATGGCAAAATCGGGAATGAATCCAAAGACACTGCAGTACTATCGGTCACAATGAATGTGTACACGCATATCGGATTCGATGATGCTGAGGAAGAACTGAAACGAATTGGAAGGGTTTAGGAAAGCGCAGGCGGAGGTTGAACAGAAGAAAGAAAAGCCTATGTCGCAGAAAATGTTCAAGGTAGTTTAATATGGAAGTGGGATGACGCTCCGGCTTAGGCTGGGGCGTTATTTTTATGGAAAAAAGTAGGTTTAGAGGATATAATATGTTTTAGATTCTTGCAATAAAGGACAGGGGGGAGTAAAGTGGATGAACAGATCATTAAAGAAAAAGAGTATCTGATGACAGTTTTTACCGATAAGCTGCCAAATGATAATCCGTTCATTATTCGGGTAGCCGAAGATAAGGAAATGTTTATAATATCACCAGGAGAAAATGTTTTAGGAGCAGAGCTTAATAAGATATCACAATTCAGAGATTTATATAGCACAGTTTTGGATTTGAGAAATAAGATAGGATATTCTTTAGAAAAGGCTATCGAGTACGCATATAGTGATGAAGTGGTGGAAAATTATAATATGCTTCATACTTCTGGTAACAATGAATGGTTAGCGTATTATTTTATTGAAAATGCAATGTTTCGAGTGGAAACTATGTGGGATATTTTGGCTCATATTCATAATATTAAATATGATTTAGGCGAACCTATATACAAGGTCTATCATAGTCGCATATTTTCAAATCAAGATACTTATAAAAACAAATATTGGAATGGTAATCCACCACAGGATGTTCAGAAAATTATTGACTATATTAATGAGAACGATGATACTGATAGAGAAATATGGAAAGGAAATTATTCATTTATAAATACATTGAGAAATAATATGACACACAAATTTTCTATATCTCAATCGAACATGTCAAGTTTTGCTTTTGAAATGAAACACCATCCTTCATATATTCTAAAGAGATTATGTGAGAGTTTTGCAACGCTTCAAGATTTTTTGTATGAGACATTCGATAGCATCCTGAAAGATACAAAGAATGAGTAAAGGAGAATGAAAATGGGAATACAGAATATTGTTCCTTATAGATTGCCTAATCATAAAAATAAAAGATTACTAGACCCACATGTGGTAATTGTAGGGGCAGGTGCATCTAGAGCTGCTTGTAAAATAGATAAAAATGGAAAAGAAGTTCCTTTGCTAAAGGACATTCATAAAATATTGGGTCTTACATCGGAATTGAAAAAATATAATTTTTCGGATGAACAGATGAAGGATTTTGAAAAATTATTTTCTGATATAAATGGAAAAGCTGAATATAGAGATTTGCAGGAAAAATTAGAATATGAAGTATGTGATTATTTTAGTAAATTGCAGATTCCAGATGAACCAACATTATATGATTACTTGATTTTGTCGCTGACAGAAAAAGATGCAATAATATCATTTAACTGGGATCCATTTTTGATGCAAGCGTATAAAAGGAATATATGTGTTGGTAATTTACCTGAATTAATATTTCCACATGGTAATGCTGGAGTTGGTTTGTGCTATGATTGTAAAATAAAAGGATATGCTAATTGTCTGTGCCCGAAATGTTTTAAAGAACTTCAGCAAATGCCATTGTTATATCCTATAGGAAAGAAAGACTATAATGGTAAGCCGATAATCGTTAATGAATGGAACCTAGCAAAATCGATGTTGTCTAGGGCTGCGGGAATCACAGTATATGGTTATGGTGCTCCTGTTACAGATATTGAGGCGGTGGAGTTGATGAAATCAGCCAGTCATTTAAGCCAAATGAAGGATATTGCACCATTTACAATTATAAATTTGGCAAAAAATGAAGATGAGCAGAGAAAAAAATGGTCTGAATTTTATGATGTAAAAATGTTTTTATATTGTAATAAATTTGAGGAAACAATGTTGTGGAAAAATCCTAGAGTAAGTTTGGAAACTTTGTTTGATGCAATTCTTCAGCAACATCCGAGAAGTGAAGAAAAGTCATTCAAAAAATTTGCAACACTGGCAGAATTGCAAGAATTTTCTAAGACAATTACGGAGTTTGATATGTGTATTTAGAATCCTTAGTAGTAACCCATCCCCTTTTACTACCAATTTTACTACTAACAGGTAGTAACAATATGCTCCATTCTGCACTAATTCACCACAATCTGTAATATCAGAGCATTTTACCATAACCCCAGAAACCCTTGCAATGCAAGGCTTTGATAAGGATGGTTGAGAAAAACAAGTAAAATCAAGGCTTTGTGGACAGTGACAGACAATGCAACCATCAAAAATTGAATAAGTTTACAGAGCAGGGATACTATTTTCACGAATGGTATCCCTTTTCTGTTGTCTTCCGCTCCCACATAAGCGAAGCATGGCACAAGCCGCAGGCATAAAAAACCTGTGGCTTTTTTATTGCCCATTTTAGGAAGGAGCCGGATAAATGAATTTAAGTGAAGCTGAAAAAAGGATGATCTATCAGGTCAAGGGCACCAGCCAGGGGGCCGCTCTGAATGAGATTTACATGACCTGGCGCTATGCACCTGACAAGGCCATGAAGGACACGGCGGAAGGCCTTTTGAAAAAGCTCCGTCCTCTCTCCGATAAGGAGTGCATGGATGTGATCCGGGATGTTCAGAAGAATTACCGTCTGCCCGGCAAGGCAAGGACTATCGGGGAAATGTTGGCGGAGGCCAGGCAGCAATCCGGTGCCCAGAAGATGGCCGGTCACGATATCATGGCCCTGGAGCGGTTCGATCCCGATACCCGCCACATGATCGTCTTTGACGTCCTCTCCCATGAGTCCCCCATGGGATACAAGGGTGATAAAATGCGCCTGTTCCTGACCGAAGCCGGATACGGAAAGGCCCTGGAGAACCAGGACAAGGGATTTATCAAAATAAAGAACCATGCGAAGGTCATAGCTGGCAACCTCCGCTATGACCACAAAGACCGTGAATTGTAGGGAACTGAAAACTGTATCAAAAAAGGTGGAAAATCCGCTGTTCCTTCCCCTCTGTGCCACGAACCGAAAGGGGCATGGATGTTTTCCCATGTGAAGGGTATGGGAGAGATACAGACGGAGGAAACACCGAAAATCAACACTTTTCAAACCATGAGGAAGGAGGTATCAGGCATGGCAGTTTTTCGCATTGAAAAGACCAGAGATTACACGGTCATGTCAAACCATCATCTGCGGGATATGTCCCTGTCGCTGAAAGCAAAGGGACTTCTATCCCTCATGCTGTCCCTGCCAGAGAACTGGGACTACACCATGAAGGGGCTTGCCCGTATCTGCAAGGACGGCATCGACAGTATCAGCGGCGGCATCCGAGAGTTGGAGGAACACGGCTATCTGATCCGTGAGCGCGTGAGAGGTGCAAACGGTCAGCTTGGTTCGATCGAGTACACCATTCTGGAGCAGCCTAAAGAGCCAACACCTGCACAGGAAAAACCTATACGGGAAAATCCCGTACAGGTAAATCCAACATTGGTCACGCCTGTTCAGGAAGAACCCGCCCAATTAAATAAAGAAGAATCAAGTAACTATCCATCAAGAACTGATTTATCAAGTACGGAACTATCAAATCCTATCCGATCAAATCCCCCTACCCCCGTAGGGGCAAGGATGGGAACGGATGGGATGGGAGCCAGAGAATGTTATCGTGAAGTGATTTTGGATAACATCGAGTACAGCTATCTGGTGCAGGACAGCCATATCGACCGTGAGCAGCTTGACGAGATCGTTGACCTGATTGTGGATACCGTATGTTCTGCCCGCAAAGTCATCCGCATTGCCGGAGACGATTATCCGGCGGAGGTGGTAAAGTCCCGGTTTATGAAGCTGGACAGTTCTCATGTTCAGTATGTCATGGACTGTATGAAGGACAACACCACCTATGTCCGCAATATCAAGAAATACCTTCTGGCGGCACTGTATAACGCCCCGACCACCATCAACAGCTATTATTCTTCCCTGGTGCAGCACGATATGTACGGGGACGGGCAAAGGGGGCGAGGCTAAATGCAGGAGGAAGTAACGCGGGGCGCCGTGACGCTCATTGTTGACGGAGCCAAGCTAAGCGAGCAAGTCTTTGAAAAGGCCGTCAAAAAGTTCCTGGAGGAAATCCAGAAAAGCCAGAAGCCCAAAATCTACCGCGGCAGGCAGAGCCTTAAACAGCTTGCCAGCCAGAACGCCGGTCTTGCCAATATCGAGATCAGTGACAAGAATATCAAGGCTTTCTCCCGTGTGGCGAAGAAATACCATGTGGATTTTGCCTTGAAGAAAGACACCTCCGCAGAGCAGCCCCGTTACCTGGTCTTTTTCAAAAGCCGGGACGCGGATGCCATCACAGCGGCATTTCAGGAGTTTGCCAGCCGCAAAATGAGCCGTGAGGAAAAGCCCTCCATCCGGGAACGGCTGACCCAGGCGAAGGAACAGGCGGCGGAGAAAACGGAACACCGCACCATTGACCGGGAAAAAGTAAAGGTCAAAGATCGGAGCGTGCAGAGATGAACATGAAAAAGCTGTTTTTGCTGAACCTTCCGTATCTTCTGTTCGTGTATCCCTTCGATAAGCTGGCACAGGCTTTCCGGCTTGCGCCCGGTGCTAACCTCTCCGGCAAGCTGCTTTCTATCGGGGACGGCTTCACGGCAGCATTTTCCTCACCGTGGCTCAGTTTCCATCCCACGGACCTGCTGATTGGCATAGCCGGTGCGGTGGTCCTTCGCATGGCGGTCTACCTGAAAGGCAAAAACGCCAAGAAATACCGCCACGGGATTGAGTATGGTTCTGCCCGCTGGGGTACGGCGGCAGATATCGCTCCCTACATGGACAAGGACTTTTTCCAGAACATCCCCATGACGCAGACAGAACGGATCACAATGGCGAGCCGCCCCAAGCAGCCGAAGTATGCCAGAAATAAAAACATTCTGGTGATCGGCGGTTCCGGCAGCGGCAAGACGCGGTTCTTCTGTAAGCCGTCGCTGCTGCAAGCTCATTCGTCCTATGTCTGCACTGATCCGAAAGGAACCTTGCTGCCGGAGATCGGCGCTTTCCTGGAACGGAAGAAATACCGTATCAAGTGCCTCAACCTGATAAACTTCCGAAAATCCATGAAATACAACCCACTGGCCTACATTCGGTCAGAGAAGGATATCTTAAAGCTGGTGAACGCCTTGATTATGAACACGAAGGGAGAAGGCGAAAAATCTTCGGAAGATTTCTGGGTCAAAGCGGAACGCCTCTATTATTCCGCGCTGATCGGCTACATCTGGTACGAGGCCACGGAGGAAGAAAAGAACTTCATCACACTTCTGGACCTTATCAATGCCAGTGAAGCCAGAGAAGATGACGAAACTTATCAAAGCCCGGTGGACCTGCTCTTTTCTCAACTGGAGGAACGGGAGCCGGACCACTTCGCCGTGAAGCAGTACCGCAAATTCAAAATGGCGGCGGGAGATGTATGCTCTAAGTGACTTCTTAATCATGGTTTTTGTCATGGTTAGTGAAGCAACCACTTAGAGCATTTTCATTTCAGGAGGTACAGCCATGAGAAACGAAAAAATCACCCCACTGTACGAGCGTTTGAGCCGCGATGATGAGTTACAGGGCGAGAGTAACTCCATATCGAACCAGAAAAAGATGTTAGAGGACTTTGCCCGCCGGAATGGGCTGCCGAACCCCACCCACTTCACCGATGACGGCGTATCGGGAACCCGCTTTGACCGCCCCGGCTTTCTGGCGATGATGGAGGAAGTCGAGGCCGGACGGGTGGAGGCCATTGTTATCAAAGACATGAGCCGCCTGGGGCGCGATTATCTGAAAGTCGGCCAGGTTATGGAGATTTTGCGGCAGCGCGGCGTCCGGCTGATCGCCATCAATGACGGTGTGGACAGTCTGAAAGGCGACGATGATTTTACCCCTTTCCGCAACATTATGAACGAGTTTTACGCCCGCGACACCAGCCGGAAAATCCGCTCCGTGTTCAAATCCAAAGGCATGAGCGGCAAGCACCTGACCGGCACCGTTATCTACGGCTATCTGTGGGATGAAAAGCGGGAACACTGGCTTGTGGACGAAGAAGCCGCCGAAGTGGTACGCCGTATCTTTTCCCTGACGATGGAGGGCTACGGCCCCTATCAAATCTCCAAGCTGCTGTCCGAGGCAAAGGTTGAAATCCCCGCTGTCCATCTGGCACGCTTTCACGAAGGAGTAAACAGGACGAAGCCGGTCAAAGACCCCTACGGCTGGGGATCATCCACCATTGTGAGCATCCTGAAAAAGCGGGAATACCTGGGCCACACCATCAATTTCAAAACCCGCAAGCACTTCAAGGACAAGAAAAGCCACTATGTTGACGAAAGCGAGTGGACGATTTTCGAGAATACCCATGAGGCCATTATCGACCAAGAAACCTTTGACAATGTGCAGCGTATCCGGGCAAATGTCAGGCGTTACCCGGACGGCTGGGGCGAGGCCCACCCTCTGACCGGCCTGATGTACTGCGCCGATTGCGGCGGCAAGATGTATGTCCATCGCGTCAATAACGGCAAGCGTGACCCACAGTTTACTTGCAGCCAGTACAGCAAAATCCCATGCGGAACGCTCTGCGGCACACAGCACCGCATCCGGGCCGAGGCTGTCCTGACCTTGATAACCGATATGCTCCGGGCCATCGCGGAGTATTCTAAAAATGACCGGGCCGAGTTTATCCGCACCGTCCAGGAAACGCAGGCCGCCCAGCAGACCGCCGACATATCCAAGAAGCGGAAACGGTTGGCCGCCGCCCAAAAGCGGGCCGGGGAACTGGAACGGCTGATTTGCAAAATCTATGAGGACAACGCCCTGGGTAAGCTGCCGGACGCCCGGTATGAGGCCCTGGACGCACAGTACGCCAAAGAGCAGGAAGCCCTCAATGCGGAAATCACGGAACTGGAAAAGGCCGTTACCGGCTATGAGCAGAGCCGGAAATCTGCGGAGAAGTTTATTGCCCTGATTGACAAGTACGAAAATTTTGACACGCTGACAAATACCATGCTCAACGAGTTTGTAGAGAAAATCCTTGTCCATGAACGCGCCCGCAAAGGCAGCCAGGACACCACGCAGGAGGTTGAAATCTACTTCAATTTTGTGGGCCGGTATATCCCACCCGCCTTGCAGCCTGTTCCCCTGACCCCGGAGGAACAGGAAGAACTGCGGAAGAAGGAGGAACGCAAGGACAGGCTTCACCAGAACTACTTGCGCCGCAAGGCCAACGGCAAGCAGAAGGAATGGGAGGAACGCTACAACGCCAAGCGCAAGGCGCAAGTGGAGGCGGCAAAGGCCGCGATCCGGGCCGAGGACATGGAAAAGGGCATTTTTACCACCGTCAGTCAGTTACCCAGGCAGGAGCCGCGCAAGGCCATCGTATCGGCCAGCGCCGCAGTTTAACCATCACAGTGCAAAGGAGGACGAATATGAACAAATTGACTTACACCCGCTGCGGGGATTACTACATCCCCGACCTGAAGCTGTCCGAGCAGCCGGAGGCCCCCATTGGCAAGTATGGCCGTATGCGGCAACGCTACCTGAAGGAACACCGGCCCGGCCTTTACAGCAGCTTGATATTGAGCGAAAAGCTGTACCCGCACCTGTTGGAGATTGACCGGGCGGCGCGTGAACGGATGGACGCCATGCTGCCCCGCATGATGGAGGCGGCAGGCGTCACCGAGGAACTGAAAGCCCGTGACCCCATGCGCTGGGTGGGGCTGATGAACACGCTGAAAGCACAGGCGGAGGAAACTATTGTTCAAGAGTTGATTTACGCATAAAAATCGCTTTACAAGAGTCGGAATGTTGTGAAGGGCAACAAATCCGGCTTTTGATTTTTCTCACCTCCAGATTTTGGCCTTGACAAATCATTTTGCAGGAGTATAATGATAACTAAGTTAGCATACGCTGTTATCACAATACGAAGGGAGGCGAGATCGTGGCAGTTGGAACATACGAAATTACTCACGAAAGAATTATGGAGAGTGGGCGGACACTTTTTCTGAAAAATGGTTATGAGCGTACAAACTTACGCGAGCTTTGCAAAGGGGCAGGGATTACTACCGGCGCCTTTTACCGGCATTTTGAAGATAAAGAAGCGTTGTTCGCTGCATTGGTCGATCCGGCCATCAAAGGATTGCAGGAGATATATGATGCAGCAGGTGATAAATGCTTTGACTTCGTATCTGTGGAGAATATCGATCAAATTTGGTCTGTATCGATTGACGCAATGGCTGAATTTATCAGATATATCTTTAAACATTTTGATGCGTTCAAACTAATCCTCCGCTGTTCTGATGGAACAAAGTATGTTGATTTCACCGATTGGATGGTAGAACGAGAAGTTGAGGACTCGATAAAACTTAACGCTGTATTGGAACAAAAAAATATTCCTTTTCACAAATTGACAGTCAAAGAGATGCACATGCTGTACCATTCGTATTACTCCTGCATCTTTGAAACGGTATTGCATGATTATACCGAAGAAGAAGCCTTGCAATGTACGAACACTCTCGCAAAATTTTTCACGGCTGGCTGGCGTGAAGTGCATGGCCTTTGATATTTCCAAGGGCCATTTTTTTGAGCGAATGATAACTTAGTTTGCACAACTTGTTAGCATACTTTGTTATCTTATGTCTGGCTGCTATATTTTTTTAATATATGGTTAGCAAAACCTAACTTCATTTTTAAGGAGGTAGTCACATGGAGAACAAAAATGAGCAAAGCACAGCTTCAAGTCTATTGCGCTTTGCAGGCCCGTACAAAGGCAGATACATCCTGTCAATTTTTCTTTCCGTACTGGGCGTTGCTTCGGGCCTTGTTCCGTATTATGCTGCGGCTCAAATGCTAATTGGGCTGATCGGCACAGAACGAGATTTCTCGTTCTATATTCTTTGGGGAATTGTTGCTATGGTGAGTTATCTGGCGAAATCTACGTTCGCTATTCTTTCAACAAGCGTTTCCCATACGGCAACTTTCCTTGCGCTTCGGGATATACGAAAGCAAATCGTTGATAAACTTTCCCGTATGCCGATGGGAACACTTCTCAATACACCATCGGGACAGTTGAAAGATACGCTGGTTGACCGTGTGGAAGGACTGGAGACCCCATTGGCTCATCTGCTGCCGGAAATGTCAGCAAATGTATTGGTGCCGATTTTCATTGTCATTTACCTGTTCGTGCTTGATTGGCGTATGGCATTGATCTCTCTTATCACGATCCCGGTAGGTATGGCATTTATGGCAACGATTTTGAAAACCTATCCGCAGCAGTATGAGGGATCGGTAAAAATCAATCAGCGAATGAACAATGCTGTTGTCGAGTATGTGAATGGTATTGAGGTTATCAAGGCATTTAATCAAAGCGCCGCTTCTTATGGAAAGTATTCGGATGCTGTCCGTGACAACGCCGATTATTTCTATAAATGGATGAAAAGCTGCCAATGGGCAATGGCGGCGTACAATGCCATCTGTCCTGCCGTTCTGATTACCGTACTTCCCGCAGGCGTTTTGTTCTATGCTGCCGGAAGTATTATGGCCGCAAATCTGATTACCATTATCATCCTGTCCCTTGGCATTGTCGGACCACTGATTGCCGCATCAAATTTTGCAGATAGTCTCGGCATGGTTGGCACTGTTGTAAATGAGATTGCTGCCTTACTGGATAGTCCTGAACTGGTACGGCCTACGCAGACAGTACCCTTGCATAGCCAGGAAATCCAGCTAAATGATGTTTCATTCTCTTACAACGATGACGGAGACAACGCGATTAAGCATATTAACCTTACCATCAAGCCGGGAACTGTCACCGCCCTTGTGGGGCCATCCGGTTCCGGCAAGTCTACCATCACAAAGCTAATTGCTGGTTTTTGGGATGTAGGTTCGGGTTCCATTACCCTTGATGGAAAAGACTTGCGGACAATTCCTCAAAAGCAGCTTGCGGATCAGATTGCTTATGTGTCACAGGATAATTATTTATTCGATGATACTATCCGGGAGAACATCCGTATGGGCCGCCTTTCTGCATCTGACGCAGAGGTTGAGGAGGCTGCAAAAGCTGCGGGGTGTGATGCTTTTATCCGAAGTCTTGAAAATGGCTATGACACAAATGTTGGTGGAGCCGGAGGGCATCTTTCAGGCGGGGAACGTCAACGCATTGCTATCGCCCGCGCCATGTTAAAAAACGCACCGATTGTTATTCTGGATGAAGCGACTGCCTACATCGACCCCGAAAATGAAGCTGTTGTCCAACAGGCCGTGAGCAAGCTGGTTGCAGGCAAGACACTGATTATTATTGCCCATCGTCTCTCTACCATTACAGACTCGGATACGATTGTTGTTATGAAAGATGGCTGTATTTCTGACATGGGCACTCACGATGAACTGCTGAAGAAGTCGCCACTTTATAAGGAAATGTGGCAGGCGCACATTGGAGCAAAGGATGGTGAGAAAGTATGATAAGCGTATTCAAAAAGATTTGGATGTTCGCAAATGAAGAACAAAAGAACATCAAAAAATCAATCGGGTTGGGTCTGTTGAACGCTATTTTCCATGCGCTTCAACTTTATGCGATCTTTGTTGTTCTTGCAGCACTTGTGACGGGTAATGTCGGACAAAATACGGCCATTGGAGCCGTAGGACTAATGCTTGTCAGCATTGTCGGGAAAATCATTACACAATACTACTCTCAATTACAGCGTGTTCATGCAGGTTACTTTATGGCTGCCGGAAAGCGTATTCAGATTGGCGATAAGCTGAAAGTTGTCCCAATGGGCTATTTCAATCAGAACAGTCTCGGTAATATAACCGCAGTTGCGACAACAATATTGAGCGATGTTGAGACAACGGCTCCCGTGGTACTGGTTACTACTCTTGGCGGCTTTATCAACGCTGTTGTGTTTGCAGTTGTAATCTTGCTGTTTGACTGGCGGATTGGTCTGTTAGTGGTTGCTGCGATGCTCCTGTTTTTGTGGGTCACTTCCATGATGGAGAAGCGCACACGCCGTAATGCTCCATTGCGTCAGGCCGCCCAGGAAACACTGGTCTCTGCTGCGTTGGAAACAATCCAGGGCATGAGCGTTGTAAAGGCGTTCAACTTGAACCGCGACAAAAATAAGCGTATGGAACAGGCGATTGATAATAGCTGCCAGGAAAATGCCCGAATGGAAAAAGCTATGTCTCCTTATCTCTGGCTTCAGCAAATTATCCTTGATCTGTTCAGCGTTGCAATCATGCTTTTATCTGTTTTCTTTTATCTTCAAGGCACAATGCCGTTGCCCTATTGCCTGATGATGATTGTTGCCTCGTTTATGATTTTCGGAGAGCTAAAGAGCGCAGGCAGCGGTATGGCAACACTTCGTCTGGCAGAGGTTTCTATTGACAGGGCAAATGAGTTGGATGAAGTGCCGGTTATGGATGAAGGAAAAATTGATAAAAGTCCTGTCTCCCATGACATTGAATTTCAAAATGTCCACTTTGCTTATGAAAAGCGGAAAATTTTAGACGATGTGAGTTTCAAAATACCTGACCGTACCATGACTGCGATTGTCGGTCCGTCCGGCTCTGGAAAAACAACAATCTGCAATTTGATTGCTCGGTTCTGGGATATAAACAGTGGGCGGGTGCTGATTGGTGGGCAGGATGTGAAAGCCTATACACTTTCGGAACTGATGTCTAATATCAGCATGGTTTTTCAGAATGTATATCTTTTTGCCGATACGATTGAAAACAATATCAAATTTGGCAAACCTGACGCCACCCATGAAGAAGTTGTTGAGGCGGCAAGAAAAGCGTGTTGCGATGATTTTATTTCTGACCTGCCCGATGGATACAACACTTTAATTGGCGAGGGCGGCGCATCACTCTCCGGCGGTGAAAAGCAGCGCCTTTCTATCGCCCGCGCCATGCTGAAAGATGCTCCTATTGTCATTTTTGATGAAGCTACCGCAAATGTTGATCCCGAAAACGAAGATCGTTTGCAGGCCGCAATCGAGGAACTGACAAAAGACAAGACCATTATTATGATTGCCCACCGGCTTAAAACTGTGCGAAACGCAGATCAAATTCTTGTGGTGAGCGGCGGCCATATCGTACAGCAGGGCAAACATGATGATTTGATTAAACAAAAAGGTATTTACGCTGATTTTGTCAGCGGGAGAAAACAGGCTATCGGTTGGAAACTTGGTGCCGGTAAGTAAAGATTTGTTCCGCTACTGCGGTTCAGATAAAAAATAAAAGGAGGATTTCATAATGGAATCGAAAAAATTGAAGGCAAAAGACCTCATCAATGTCGGTATCTATACCGCTATTTACCTTGTCATTTTCTTTGTCGTGGGGATGCTCAATGCAATCCCGGTGCTGTATCCGTTTCTCTATATCCTGATCCCGCTGATCTCCGGCATTCCGTTCATGCTGTTCCTGACGAAAACGGATAAATTCGGTATGGTAACAATCATGTCCGTTATCTGCGGTGTATTCTGGTTCCTGATGGGATATACCTGGACTGCTATTGTCGGCTATGTGGTTTTCGGTATTATTGCCGATTTGGTCTTGCGGGCCGGAAAGTACAAGAGCTTCAAAATTGATGTCGTTGGTTTCTGGCTGTTTTCCTGCGGAATGATTGGTTGTCAGGCGCCTATGTGGGTAATGGCAGATACATACATGGCTGGCATTGAGCAGTCGATGGGCACACAGTACGCAAGCGAACTGGCCCGCTATATGCCGTCTTGGATAGGCATTGCCGCGATTGCCATTATCTTTGTAGGCGCACTGTTGGGTTCCCTGTTGGGTCACAAGATGTTGAAAAAGCACTTTGAGAGAGCGGGCATTGTCTAATGGAAAAGTACGAGGCTTATCAACCACCAAAACGGAAAGGGTTTTATCTTGACCCGCGCACAAAAATCCTGTTCATGGCATTTGTAACAACGCTGATGTTCTTTGTATATGAGAACCTTGCGATGGATGCTGTTGTGGCGATAATCCCATTGACCTTACTGCTTATAAACCGTCAGGTGCGGACGGCCCTCATTTATGGAGGGCTGTTCGCTCTGGCGCTGGTAGCAAAGCTCACGCAAGGTATGTATGTGCTGCCGGACATTTTGAATATGATTTCCGTTCTGCTCATCGCAATGGTTATCCGGCTTTTCCCTATCTTTATGCTGGGGTATTACATCATTGAGTCTACAAAGACTGATGAATTTGTTGCCGCTATGGAAAAATGGCATATTCCGGAGGCGTTCATTATTCCTATATCTGTTGTGTTTCGGTTTATTCCCACACTCGGAGAGGAGTCGGCCGCTATTACAGATGCAATGCGTATGCGCAGTATCCAATTTGGCACGAAAAAATTTTGGCAAGCTCCCACTGCAATCCTTGAATACCGCATTATCCCTCTGATGATGTCTGTTGTAAAAATCGGTGATGAACTATCCGCTGCGGCATTGACAAGGGGGCTGGGCGGTCTAAAACATAGGACAACAATTGCAAATATCGGATTTACTTTTTACGATGCTATTATCGCTATATTGTCGGCGGCCTTGCTAATATGGGCGCTTTTGTAGGGAGGTGTGTGTTCTTGATTGAATTTCAAAATGTCACTTTTACCTATCAAAGCACCGAAAGGGAAAGCGGTGTCTATAACCTGAATTTCACAATACCTGATGGACAGGTCGTGTTGCTTTGCGGAGAGTCTGGCTGTGGCAAAACGACACTCACCAGATTGATTAACGGTCTTGCGCCAGAATACTACTATGGGCAGCTTTCGGGAGAAGTTCTTATAAATGGGAAAAATACAGCTAAGACGCCCTTATACGAACTCTCAAAAATTGTTGGTTCCGTATTTCAAAATCCCCGGTCACAGTTTTTTACAGTGGACACAACGGGCGAAATTGCGTTTGGCTGCGAAAATATTGGCTTGCCTAAAGAAGAAATTTATAAAAGGATCGGTCAGGTGTCCGGCGAATTAAAAATCCACAAACTATTGGATCGTAGTCTGTTCGCATTGTCAGGCGGTGAAAAACAAAAGATTGCCTGTGCATCCGTTTCTGCGATGGAGCCAGAAATCATTGTGCTGGATGAGCCATCCTCAAACCTCGATGTGGCTACGATTGCCGATCTGAGAGAAGTTGTGGCGAAATGGAAAGCAATGGGCAAAACGATTATCGTAGCAGAACATCGCCTGTACTATCTTATGGGGGTGGCAGATCGGGTTGTCTATTTGAAAGAGGGTCGGATTGCCAAAGATGTGTCCGCTGTGGATTTTGGAAATCTGTCAGAAGCCCAGCTTCAGAAAATGGGACTACGTTCTCTGCATCCGACTTTTACATCAGAGATACCTGTAACTCCGATGAATGACGAAACTATTAGTTTAACCGATTTTCGTTTTTCCTATGGACGAAACGAAACTATAAATATACCTCAGCTCTCTATACCACGGGGCGCTATCGTAGGAGTGCTGGGGGATAATGGAGCCGGAAAAACCACTTTTGCCAAATGCTTGTGTGGATTAGAAAAATCGGCAACTGGTGTCTTGCAGATTGGTGGCGATAACTTAAATGCAAAACAGCGTATTCATAAATGCTACATGGTCATGCAGGATGTCAACCACCAGTTATTTACCGAAAGCGTGGAGGATGAAATTTTGCTTAGCCTGCCGGGTGAAAATGAATATGCCGACAAACAGCAGGCTGAGAAAATTTTAGAAAACTTAAACTTATTACAATTTAGCAATTTGCACCCTATGTCCCTTTCGGGCGGCCAGAAGCAACGTGTAGCCATTGGTAGTGCGATTGCGTCTGATAAGGAAGTGCTTGTTTTTGACGAGCCGACAAGTGGGCTGGATTATCACCACATGATCGAAGTTGCTACAAACCTAATAGCATTGAGCAAGATGGGAAAAACACTTTTCATTATAACGCATGATCCAGAACTGATTGCTCAATGCTGCAATTATTTCATGTTCATAGAGCATGGAAAAATCAAATGGAGCGGCGGATGGACTGCCGATAATCGCCAGCGCCTGCATAACTTCTTTTCCACGATTTAGGAAGTTCAGACAAGCAAGGACACGAAAGGGGGCGCACTAAGATGTTTTCTTTGATTATTCGTGAAGCATGGGAAGAATTGCAACAAAAGCAGGCAAAGGAGAACAAAGAGTTTATGAAGCCAGTAATAACCCCGTCCGGGGAGGACTACCTGGAAACCATCCTTGTTCTCCAAAAGAAACTCGGTATGGTACGCTCCGTAGATGTGGCCCGGCACATGGAGGTGTCAAAGCCCAGCGTGTGCCATGCAGTAGCTGTTTTGCGGGATGGCGGCTTTCTCACGATGGACGAAGATCACTTTCTCCATCTGACCGATGTGGGCCGCGAGGTTGCTGAAAAAATCTATGAGAGACATTGTTTCTTTACCGAGCAGCTTATCGCCGCAGGCGTTGACCCCAAAACTGCGGAGGCCGACGCCTGCCGGATTGAACACATTATCAGCGATGAGAGTTTTTCACGGCTGAAAGAGGCAGCCGCACAAGAGCAAGAATAAACCGAATAAGCCAAACTATCCTGCCCCGCTAAACGGGGAAAGAAAAAACCGTTGCAGGGCAGGCAGCTTCGTGCGCCCATAATGGATTTTCAGGGTACTGCGGCGGTTTTGAGTACATCAAGGCCGCCGTTCCTTATGCCCTCGACAAAGGAGTGACGCCTACACGCTGACACGGCGGCTTTAGGAGGGAGCCGCCATGAAGCACACTGACCGCCGACAAATTCAGACGATATTTGCACTATCGTCAAAAAAATCCCGGCCACCGAACAGCCCCCGTCTGGCAGCCAGTGCGAAAATTGTCACAATGTAACTGAATACCGTGTTTTTTGCGCTCGAATAGCTTTCTGCTGTCCGGGCGTTTTTTCATACCTATGGGGCCGGAACATCGGGCCAACATGGCCCGAACCCTGTCCCCGGTGCCGTTCCCCGCCGCCCCGTTCAGATTTTCCCGCAAAAATCTGAACGGAGGAAAGGCAGATGGAAGTCACCATCAATTACAACGGACAAGCTGTGGCCGTGGAGGTCACGCTGGAAGTCTATGAATTTCTTGACCGGGCCGACCACAAAGACGAGAACCTGTCCCACGAGCAGCGGCGGCACTGGGATGGCCGGGAGTTTGACGAATACATAGTTGCCACCGAGGGCGTGGGTATCTACGGCGAAACGCCGGAGGATTACCTGTGCCGTATGGAAACACTGGGCGAGCTGATGGCCGTCCTGGACACCTGCACCGAGGCACAGCGCCGCCGGTTCCTGCTCTATGCCCTTGACGGTTTGAGCTATGCGGAGATCGGAACGATTTGCGGCTGCTCAAAGTATTCTGTCCGGGACTCCATTATCGCGGTCAGAAAAATTTTCAAAGATTTTTTTGAAAACAGACCCCACGAATGACCCCTTTTCGGGCTACCAAGTGAAAGGGATTGTTTCCCTTATCCCAGCGGGAGGCGGACAGCGGACAAGCTGCCCGCCTCTCCCATTTTCAGGAGGTAAGCCTATGAAAACAATCAATCTGCGGTGGATTTATCCCCACTACCGGCATGACGAGTTTGTGGAGGTCAGCGATGAAGTTTGGGAGGTCATGCGACAGGCCCAGCGCGAGATGAACAACTATGAGCGCCGGAAGGTCTACCACCGCGCCTGGTACTCTCTGGACGCATATAGCTGGACGGAGAACTACGCGCTGGAACACGGCAGATCGCCGGAGGAAATCCTTTTGGAGCGTGAGGAACGGGCCGCCCGCCTGCGGCTGCTGGCCGCCTTGCCGGAGGCCCTGGCCCATGCCACCCCCACACAGGCCCGCCGCGTCCGGGCCTACTACATCGCCGGTATCAGCCAGCCGGAAATCTCCCGGAGGGAGGGCGTACACAGCAGCAAGGTCAGCGTTGCCATCCGGCGGGGCCTGCGGAATATGCGCCGCTGCTATGACTGCCTTTTTCCGGCAGAATGAGGGCGGGCCTATGCAGACAATCAACCTCAAACAGTATTACCCGTTCTGTACCGAGGACACCTTTGTGGAGGTGTCGGATGAAATCGTTGAGGCGTTCCTGCTGGACAAGCGGGCCGAGGCCGCCAGGGAGCGCAAGATGTACCGCTACAAGGCGTTTTACTCCCTTGACTGCGATGATGGGATTGAGAACGCCGCCATCGGCTGGGCGCAGCCTTCGCCGGAGGATTGCCTGATGGAAAAGGAGGCGCAGGCCGAATATGCCGAACTGCTCCGGCGGCTCTATGAGGCGATTTCCTCTCTGACCCCAGCGCAGGCCCGCCGCGTCCATGCCCGGTATATGCTGGGGATGAAAGTGAAGGATATTGCCGCGATGGAGGGCATTACCCCATCCCAGGCGGGGAAGTCCATCCATGCGGCGCTCCGGCGGCTGCGCCGGTACTTCATACGCCGGAAATGGACAAGCGGCCTATGAAAACCATCAACCTGAAAAAATACTACTACCCGATTTGTAAGAAAGACACTTTTGTGGAAGTGCCGGACGAGGTTGCAGACGCCATTGTGGAGGAAAGCCGCGCAGAGAATGCAAATGACGCCAAGCAGCACTATCACTGTTACTCTCTGGACGCTTCCCCCGGCATAGAACGCCATTTCCCGGAACAAGTCATCTCCCCGGAAGATATTCTGATGGAGAAAGAAACGGAACGGGAACAGGAGGCCGCCCGCGCCCTGATGATGGAACGGCTCCAGGAGGCCCTTGCCACGCTGACACCCCGGCAGGCAAGCTGCCTTCATGCCCGGTTTTGGGAGGGCAAGCCCTTTAAGGAGATTGCCGAGGCCGAAGGCTTCACGACATCAGCGGCCATTGTCACGGTTCGCAACGCCATTATCAAGTTACAGAAATATTATATCAAGCGCGGCTGGATGGAGCCGCCAAAGGAGAAAGCGATATGCACAAAGACAGCACCACCCAAGCGAAACAGAAAAAAGACGAGCGAGAAGAAGTCCTGAAAGAGATCCGGCAGCTTGAAAACCGCCAGAAGATTTTGGAGAACAAGCAGCGTAACGAGGAACGCAAGGCCCGCACCCGCCGCCTGATTGAGCGCGGGGCCATTTTGGAGGGCATTTTCCCTCTGCCCCCCGACCTTCCCGGCGTAGAGGTCAAGGCGTTCCTGATTGCCCTGTCCCATCTTCCGGGGGCGGCGGAACTGGCCGCAAAACTGCCGAAATCCGGGGACAAGCCGTAAGTCCCTTGTTTACAAGGGCGCACTTATACACCGTTGCCGGTGTCGTGCGCCCTGCCGGGGGCTGTTGCGTACTTCGTCCGCGATGGGGAGCTACACTCCCCAAACCCCTTGTGCGCCACAGGTCACGGAACATCCGCAAGCGGCTGTCCCGTCCCCTGCGGCCTGAATATCCCTCACCGAAAGGAGGTGCCCCCATAGATTTTTGTCATATCCCCGTCAGTATCATCAAGCGCAGCGAGGGCCGTTCCGCTGTTGCCGCAGCCGCCTACCGAAGCGGAACCAGGCTGACGAATGAATGGGACGGCCTGACCCACGATTACACCCGGAAAGGCGGCGTTGTCCATGCGGAAATCATGCTGCCCGCCCACGCCCCGCCGGAGTTTGCAGACCGCTCCACCCTCTGGAACAGTGTGGAGCAGATCGAGAAAGCCAGGGACAGCCAGCTTGCCCGTGAGATCGAGGCGGCCCTGCCCCGTGAACTGTCCAGGGAACAGCAGCTTGCCCTTGTCCGGGCCTATGTGAAGGACAACTTTGTGGACAAGGGGATGTGCGCCGATTTTGCCATCCATGACAAGGGAACCGGCAACCCCCATGTCCATATCATGCTGACCGTCCGGCCCTTAAAAGAAAACGGCGCATGGGGCGCGAAGTGCCGAAAGGCATACGACCTGGACGAGAACGGCCAGCGCATCCCGGACGGGAAAGGCGGCTGGAAGAACCACCGGGAGGACACCACAGATTGGAACGACAAAGGGAATGTGGAGATTTGGCGGGCGGCATGGGCGGCCTATACCAACCGGGCATTGGAGGCCGCCGGGCATCCCGCTCTGGTAGACCACCGCAGCTACAAGCGCCGGGGCATTGATAAAATCCCCTCTGTCCACCTGGGGCCAGCGGCCAGCCAGATGGAGAAGCGCGGCATCCGCACCGACAAGGGGGAAGTCAACCGGCAGATCGCCGCCGACAACAAGCTGCTGAAAGAAATCAAGGCCCGCATTACCCGTCTCTACAACTGGTCGAAGGCCGAGGCGGAGAAGCCGGAGGGCCAGCAGCCCAGCATGGTTGACTTGTGGGAGACCCAGCAGCAGCTCAAGCGGCCTGACACCCGCACCGGCAAGATACGGGCTTTGCAGGAGAGCGCCGCCCTGTTCAATTTCCTGAATGCCAACGGTATCCAATCCATGCAGCAGCTCCATGAAAAAATTGCCGACATGAATACCCGCTACTATGACCTGCGGCGAGAGATCGTTAAGGCCGAGCGCCGGATCGCTGTCCTCACGGAGCGGGGGGAGATGTGGGCGCAGTACAACGAGTACAAGACCGTCCATAAGCAGTTTGCCAAGGTGAAGCCGGAGAAACGGGAACTGTTCGAGCAGCGCCACAGCCGGGAACTGATCCTCTATGACGCGGCGGCCCGGTATCTGAAAGAACTGAAAGCCAGCGGCGAAGAAATCAACCCGAAGGAATGGCGGCGTGAGATCGACCTGCTGACCGCCCAGAAACAGGTAGACAGCATCGACATGAAAGCCATGCGGGAGGAGCTGAAAGCTGTGGAACGGCTCCGCAAGGCCGCCGACCAACTGGCCCGCCAGGAACGGGACAAGCCCCGCGACCGGGGGCCGGAGCGGTAAAGGGTACGGCGTTTTACCGACCCCTCACGGGGGTGTCATGTTTCGTGACACCCTTTACGCAGAACTGTCAACATTCACTCATGGAAGGAGATTATCCTATGAAGCAGATTATTTTACCTGTCACTGTTCACCTGAATATCAACCTGCCCCTTGCCCTCTTGCAGCCGGAACCGGCAGACGCGCCCACCGGCCCGGAGCCGGAGGCTCATGCCTGCCAGGGCTGCGGCAACTGCGGCGGGTGTGGGAAGTGCCAGCATGAAGAAAAGCAAGCCTGAACCGATCCCCGTCATGGACTACCGCCAGTACCGCAGGGCGCGGCGGCTGGTACATGAGTGCTGCAACTATGACGGCGGCCACTGTATCGCGCTGGACGACGGGGAGGAATGTGTCTGTGTGCAGTCCATTTCCTACTCCCTGTTGTGCCGGTGGTTCCGGGCGGCGGTGCTGCCGCTGGACAGGGAACTGGAAACGGCCCTGTTCCACCGCTTGGACGCCAAACGGTGCGCCGTCTGCGGGGCGCTGTTCACCCCCGGCTCCAACCGGGCTAAATACTGCCCGGAATGTGCGCCGAAAGTCCACCGGCGGCAAAAGGCCGAGTGCGAACGCCGAAGGAGGGTACAGCGTGGACAATTAGAGGGCAAAAACCCCTTGTAAATCAAGGCTTTTTTTGAGGGTGTCGCTGGGGGCCTGATAGATTTATCCTCTGGCCCCCAAAACGGCCCTCTAAAGGCGTATAGACCCCTGAAATAACCCCAAGGAGGAACCCATGTCAGACAATCGAAAATATTACTACCTGAAACTCAAAGAGAACTATTTTGACGATGACTCCATCGTGCTGCTGGAAAGTATGCAGGACGGTGTGCTGTACTCCAACATTCTGCTCAAGCTGTATCTGAAATCCCTGAAACACGGCGGGCGGCTCCAGCTTGACGAGAATATCCCCTACACAGCGCAGATGATCGCCACCATCACCCGCCAGCAGATTGGCACTGTGGAGAGGGCCTTGCAAATCTTCCTGAAGCTGGGCCTTGTGGAAGTGCTGGACAGCGGCACTTTTTACATGAGCAATATCGAACTGCTGATCGGCCAGTCCTCCACCGAGGCCGAGCGAAAGCGGGCAGCGAGGCTTCAAAACAAGGCTCTTTCCGCGCCTCGGACAAACGGCGGACATTTGTCCGACATTCGTCCACCAGAGATAGAGATAGAGTTAGAGAAAGAGATAGAGATAAAGAGAGAGATAGAGAAGGGACGCCCCGCCCGCGCCTATGGCCGTTACCAGAATGTTTTCCTGACGGACGAGGAACTGGCGGACTTGCAGGCCAGTTTTCCCACCGTATGGGGCCAGTACATCGAAAAGCTGTCCGAGTATATGGCTTCTACCGGCAAGCGGTATCAAAGCCATGCCGCCACCATCCGGCGCTGGGCCGGTGAGGACGCGAAAAAGGCGGCCCCGCCCACCCGCAACCGGGATTACAGCGTAAAGGAGGATGAAACCGTATGATGGAGATTACCGCAGAAATCCGGGCGCTGATCGACAAGGCAGCCGCCGGTGTGGAACTGGCCGGGGACGAGTACATAGACCCGGCAGACGGCCTCATTCACTGTAAGAGGTGCGGCGGCCAGAGGCAGACCGTTGTGCCATGCTTTGGGAAACCCGGCTACTTCATGCCCCGCTGTATCTGCCAGTGCCAGCGGGAGGCCGAGGAACAGCGCAAAGCCGCCGAGGAACGGCAGCGCCGCATGGAGCGTATCAAGCGCCGGAAGGCCCAGGGCCTGCAAGACCGCTATCTGTACGACTACACCTTTGCCAACGACAACGGCCAAAATCCTCTGATGGACAAGGCCCGCGCCTATGTGGAGAACTGGAAGGAGGCATACCGAAACAACACTGGCCTGCTGCTGTTTGGGGATGTGGGAACCGGCAAGTCCTTTTTCGCCGGTTGTATCGCCAACGCCCTGCTTGACCGGGATGTGCCGGTGCTGATGACGAACTTTCCCACCATCCTGAACCGCCTGACGGGGATGTTCTCCGAGGACAGGGCCGACTTTATCGCCAGCTTTGACGAGTACGACCTGCTCATCATTGACGATTTGGGTGTGGAGCGCAGCACCGAGTATGCGATGGAGCAGATGTTTTTCGTCATTGACAGCCGCTACCGCAGCCGCAGGCCCATGATCATCACCACCAACCTGAAGCTGGCCGAACTCAAGAACCCGCCCGACCTGGCCCATGCCCGTATCTATGACCGCATCCTGGAACGGTGCGCCCCGATCCTCTTTGCCGGGAAGAACTTCCGGGAGGAAAACGCCGGGGCCACTAAGCAGGCGGCGAAAGACATTGTAAACCGTAAGAGCGATTGATTGTTTTGCCGGACGGCGCAGCCCCGCCCGGAGAAAGGAGCGCCATGAACAAAGAAACCCGTACCATGCAGACCGCAGGCACCACCCCCGCCAGAGCGCCGGAGGACGCCCCCGCGCTGGTAAAGAAAATCGGCAAGACCACCTACAAGGTGCGCGTCCATTTCAGCAATACCAGCACCGAAACCATGAGCGACAAAATCAAGCGTATGCTCAAAAACGAGATACAGCAGATGTGACCGGCTGATAAAGCCAGCCGCCTTGTGTTAAACTGATGATGGTACACACCAAAACTTTAGCCAAGGAGGACATGAAAATGCTGTACACAGAAAAAGAGAAAAATGAGATTGAGCGCGTCCGCAAAGTGTTTGAGAAACATATCCGGCAGATGACCGCTTATGATTTGGTTTGGTCGGATAAGGTCGGCTATGTGTGGCTGGCAATATCTATCGACCCGGTCTATATTGACACCGGCAACTGGATAGAGTCCGCTGCCGGTCTTTGTAATGAGTGCTTGAATGATATAGCACTGGATGTTTTTGGAATGACCGGAAACGACCATGACTTCGAGGACGCCGATCCGCTGGAACTGGCCGAGATTAAGCGGCGCTGGAAACCCTATATCGACCAACTGCCGGAATATGCGTACCTTTGCGACGAACTGTTAAGCAGGAGAAAATAACCCATCCGCCAAAGTGTCAGGAGCTAAAATCTGCTTCCTGGCACTTTTTTTGTGGCTTTTTTGTGAATTTGATTAAAAAGTCCTTGACAACTCGTTTCGGGCAAAACCTTAAAATCCATTCTCATTTCCTGCGGTGCCCGGCTTGCTCCCTTCGACATCAAGGAGCTGCGGGACCTGATGGAATATGACGAACTGGAACTGGATACCCTGGGCGACCAAAAGACAGCGCTGTTTGTGATCCTGTCAGATACGGACAGCACTTTCAATTTCGTGGCCGCCCTCATGTATAGTCAGCTTTTCAATCTGCTCTGCGACAAGGCGGACGACTTCTACGGCGGGCGGCTGCCCGTCCATGTCCGTTTGATCCTGGACGAGTTTGCCAACATCGGCCAGATACCGAACTTCGATAAGCTGATCGCCACCATCCGAAGCCGTGAGATATCGGCTTCTATTATTTTGCAGTCGCAGAGCCAGTTAAAGACCATCTACAAGGACGCGGCAGATACCATCGTCGGTAACTGTGACAGCACCTTGTTTTTGGGAGGCAAAGAGAAATCCACGCTCAAGGAAATTTCGGAGCTGCTGGGGAAAGAGACGATTGATCTCTATAACCAGTCCGAAAACCGGGGCAGTCAGGTTTCTCACGGCCTCAGTTATCAGAAATTAGGAAAGGAGTTGATGACCCAGGACGAATTGGCAGTGATGGACGGCGGCAAGTGTATCTTCATGCTGCGGGGCGTGCGCCCGTTTCTTTCGGACAAGTACGACCTCACCCGGCATCCGAATTACAGATACACGGCCGACGCCGACCCTAAAAATGTCTTTGACATGGAACGGTACATGAAGAAGCAGCGTGCCGTGGTAAAACCCATGGACACCTTCGATGTGTACGAGATTGACGCAACAACTTAACCCAAAATCAAAAACATTTTTTAGGAGGATTATTTTATGGAATTTTTCAACAGCGCAGTTGGTGTTTTGCAGACTCTCGTGGTGGCCCTGGGCGCAGGTCTTGGTATCTGGGGCGTTATCAACCTTCTGGAAGGTTACGGCCAGGACAACCCTGCTTCCAAAAGCCAGGGTATGAAACAGTTGATGGCCGGCGGCGGTGTCGCCCTCATCGGCATCACCCTTGTACCTCTGCTCTCCGGCCTGTTCGGTTGATCGTCTGGCGGTGATCGCTTATGGGCGGCATACTCGACAAACTCGATGAATGGCTCCGAGGGCTGCTCATCGAGGGGATCACGGGAAACCTGTCGGGCATGTTCGATACGGTCAATACCAAAGTAGGCGAGATCGCCGGTGAAGTGGGACAGACGCCGCTGGCATGGAACAGCGGCGTCTTTTCTATGATCCGAAACCTCTCTGAAACGGTGATCGTTCCAATCGCCGGGGTTATCCTGACATTCGTAATGTGTTATGAGCTGATCCAGCTTGTGACAGAAAAAAACAATCTGCACGATGTAGACACCTGGATGTTCTTCAAGTGGATTTTCAAAACATTCTGTGCCGTTCTCATTGTGACGAACACATGGAATATCGTCATGGGTATCTTCGATGTGGGGCAAAGCGTTGTGAACAGCAGCGCAGGCGTCATCATCGGGAATACCTCCATTGATATCAGCAGCGTCATCACGGATATGGAGGCGCAGCTTGAAGCCCTGGGCACGGGAGAACTGTTTGGGCTGTGGTTCCAGTCCCTTTTTGTAGGGCTTACCATGAACGCCCTTTCCATCTGTATCATGCTTGTCATCTACGGCCGCATGATCGAGGTGTATTTGACGACTTCCGTTGGACCGATCCCGCTTGCCACCATGACGAACCGGGATTGGAGCCATACAGGACAGAACTACTTGAAATCCCTGTTTGCATTGGCGTTCCAGGCATTTCTAATCATGGTGTGCGTGGGAATCTACTCTGTTTTGGTACAGAGTATCGCCACGGACGGAAATATCTCAGGCGCGATATGGGCCTGCATGGGCTACACGGTCCTGCTGTGCTTCGCCCTGTTCAAGACCGGCAGCCTCTCTAAGAGCCTGTTCGGAGCGCATTAAGGAGGCTTGATAAATTGGCGTATGTAACCATTCCAAAGGATTTGACGAAAGTAAAATCCAAAGTGCTGTTTGGGCTTACCAAACGGCAGCTTATATGTTTCGGAGCGGCGGCACTCATCGGAGTACCGCTTTTCTTTTTGCTCAGACGCACGGCCAGCAACAGCGCCGCCGCGTTCTGCATGATTATCGTCATGCTCCCGTTCTTTCTACTCGCCATGTATGAGCGGCACGGCCAACCCCTGGAAGTGGTGGCCGGACAGGTCATCCGCTGTATGTTCCTGCGGACGAAAGAGCGGCCTTATCAGACAAACAATTTCTACGCAGCCCTGGAGCGGCAGGCCCAGGCGGAAAAGGAGGTGAAAGCCATTGTTCAGAAAGCGAAAGCCAGAGCCGCAGGCACGGCAGGCGGCAAAACCCACGGTAAAGCTAACCGCCGCGGAAAAGCGTGAGATCAGCCGTATCCTGGAAACCGCCAGAGGTGACGGCAAGGTACATTCCGCACAGGATACCTTACCGTTCCGCCAGATGTACCCGGACGGTCTGTGCAAGCTGGACGACCACACCTGGTCGAAGTGTATCGAGTTCGAGGATGTGAATTATCAGCTTGCAAAGCCTGACGACCAGACGGCGATCTTTGAAGCCCTCTGCGATATGTATAACGCCCATGACGCTTCTATCGGGATGCAGCTCTCCCTTGTGAGCCGCCGCATGAACCGGGAGGATTTTGTGAAGCGTATCGAGATCGCGGCGCAGGGAGATCACTTCGACCATATCCGTGAGCTTTACACACAAATGCTCCGCAAGCAGCTTGAACGGGGCAACAACGGTCTTATCAAAACAAAGTATCTTACCCTCACCATCGAGGCACGGGACAGCAAAACCGCACGGGCACGATTTTCCCGGATCGTCATGGATGCCCTCAACCATTTTAAGGTCATGGGTGCTCTGGCAAAGGAGCTTGGCGGCAAGGAGTGGCTGGAAACGCTCCACGGCATCCTGCACCCGGACGGGGAACGGTTTGCCTTTGAATGGAGCTGGCTTGCCCCTTCCGGCCTGTCGGTTCAGGATTTTATCGCACCATCTTCCTTCCGCTTCGGTGAAGCAAGGAAGTTCACGATGGCGGATAAATTCTGTGCCGTGTCCTTTCTGCAGATCAGCGCACCGGAAATGGATGACCGTATGCTCACCGAGCTGCTGGATACGGACAGCGGGCTGCTTGTCAGCCTCCATATCCGCAGCATGGACCAGAACGAGGCAATCAAAACGGTCAAGCGGAAGATCACTGACATTGACAGTATGAAGATCGACGCACAGAAAAAGGCAGTGCGGGAAGGTTTCGATATGGATATCATCCCCACCGATCTTGCCACCTACGCAGGCGAGGCAAAGAACATCCTCCGTGACCTGCAAAGCAGAAATGAGCGAATGTTCCTGATGACCTTCCTGGTGGTGAACTTTGCGGACAGCGGGCAAAAGCTGGAGAATGACCTGCTCCGTGCGGCAAGCGTGGCGCAGAAATATAACTGCTCCCTGGTGCGGCTGGACTTTCAGCAGGAGGACGGCTTCGTGTCGGCTCTGCCCCTGGGTGTCAACCGCATTAAGATACAGCGCGGGCTTACCACTTCGGCGGTGGCGGTGTTCGTTCCCTTCACCACACAGGAGATTTTCCACGGCGGCGAAGCTCTTTACTACGGGCTCAATGCCACTTCCGGCAATATGATCCTTGCTGACCGCAAAAAGCTGAAAACGCCCAACGGCATGATCTTAGGTACGCCCGGCAGCGGCAAGAGTTTTTCCGCAAAGCGTTCCATCGTGGGTGTGTTCCTGAATACAAAGGACGATATCTTGATCTGCGACCCGGAGGCTGAATATTTTCCGTTGGTGAACCGTCTGGAAGGACAGGTCATCAAAATCTCACCTACCAGCACGCAGTATGTGAATCCTATGGATATCAACCTCAATTATAGCGAGGACGATAACCCGCTGGCGCTGAAATCCGACTTTATCCTGTCGTTCTGCGAACTGGCGGCAGGCGGCCGGAACGGTCTGGAGCCAGTGGAAAAAACGGTCATTGACCGTGCCGTGCGGATCGTGTACCGCCCCTATATCGCAGACCCCCGCCCGGAGAATATGCCGCTGCTGGAAGATTTGTATGACGAGATCAAACGGCAGCCGGAACCAGAGGCACAGCGGATCGCGGCGGCACTGGAACTGTATGTGCATGGCAGTTTGAATGTTTTTAACCACCGCACCAATGTGGATATCAACAACCGCATTGTCTGCTTCGATATCAAGGAGCTGGGAAAGCAGCTCAAAAGCCTGGGTATGCTGGTGATCCAGGACCAGGTATGGAACCGTGTTTCCCAAAACCGGGATCAGGGCAAATCCACCTGGTATTTCGTGGACGAGTTCCACCTTCTGCTGCGGGGCGAGGTTGGTTCCTGGAGCGTGGAGATTTGGAAACGCTTTCGCAAATGGGGCGGTATCCCCACTGGAATTACGCAGAACATCAAGGACCTGCTTTCCTCCCCGGAGATCGAGAACATCTTTGAAAACAGCGATTTTGTGTACCTTCTGAACCAGGCCAGCGGAGACAGGAAAATCCTTTGCGAGCGCCTGAATATCTCCAACCAGCAGGCGGCACATATCAGCAACGCAGGCCCCGGCGAGGGGCTGATCTTCTTCGGCAATGTGATCCTGCCTTTTGTGGATGACTTCCCGAAGGACAATGAACTTTACAGCATTATGACGACAAAACTTGGTGAAACCGGGAAAGGAGGCGCGGCGCATGAATGATGAAAAATATGTGATTGGTAGCGGAAGTTTTCGGCTTCTGATCGGTGATTTGTATGATCTCTATTGTTATCATTTCAGTTTGACCCGCAGACTGGCGGAGGCTGCGGACGAAAAGGCACTTTTGAAAATCCAGAAAAGCGTGTCCGGCTATGAGCGCAGGATGAAGCGCCTTTGCAGGCGTTGGGGTCTACCCACGGATGATACGCCCTGGGCCTACGATACAATGGAGAAATCCATCCGGGAGCGGATGCTCCATGAATAACCTGACCCATGTGAGCCTGTTTTCCGGCATTGGCGGTCTGGACCTGGCGGCGGAGGCTGCCGGGTTTGAAACCGTCTGCCAGTGTGAGTGGGCGGATTTTCCGCACTCCGTCCTCTCCGCACGATGGCCGGATGTTCCCAGGTTCCGGGATATTACTACTTTCACGAAGGAGGCGTTTTTTGAAAAAACAGGACTTGAAACAGTTACCGTTATCTCAGGCGGCTTTCCCTGTCAGCCCTTCTCCACCGCCGGAAAACGGAAGGGCTTTGCGGATGAACGCTACCTGTGGCCGGAAATGTGCCGCGTTATTACCGAGCTGCGGCCCCGTTGGGTGCTTGGGGAAAATGTTGCTGGCTTCATCAATATGGGGCTCGACAAAACGATCTTTGACCTGGCAAAAGCGGGATACGCTGTTCTCCCATTCGTATTTCCGGCTTGCGGCGTCGGCGCATGGCATGAGCGCCAGCGAACTTTTATCGTCGCGGCTGATGTTTCCCACACCCCTTGCCTCCGACAACAACACCGCCAGGGACGCGGCAAGCCTGGATGTGTTCCTGTCGGACAATGGGATATTCCGCAAGAGGAACCGAAACGGGGCGATCTGGAGCCTCAGCCTATCGGCGGCGGTATTCTATCTGACCCCGGTGGCGTCGGACGGTTTCCGCTCGACCTTGAAGCCATCGGCCTTCGATCCGACGAAGAAGGACGGGAACCTGTCGGCGCAGATCATCTTCCAGGAGAGGCCGGTGTCCGAAACGGCAGCACTGAACCCGGATTGGGTGGAATGGCTCATGGGCTTTCCGAAAGGATGGACGGACGTATCCTCTGGGCCGCCGAACCGGAAGGAATCCCCCGCATGACCGAGCGCATGGATGACCGGGCGCCGCGGCTGAAAACATTGGGAAATGCGGTCTGCCCACCCCAGGCCTATCCCATTTTTCGCTATATCGCCATGATCGAGAATGGCACCTGCGGTGACTTCTGCCCCTATGGAAAGGAAGGTGACTGCCTATGAGGGAACTGAAAGCGACCGATAAGATCACGCAGAAAATGACCCGTGACGGTGCGGTATCGGAAAACCTTGCCACGGGCGAGGTGGAACATATCAGCAGCCGGGAGCCGGAAACGGAACTGTCCGCTTCTTCGGAAGAATCCGCTGGCGCTGCGGCTGACCTTGCCCTGCGTGCGGCGGAACACCATGAGAAGAAAAGCGCACGAAAGGCGGAAAAGGCTGACACCCAGGCGGTGCGGGATGGTTCTGCCGCAAGGCGGCGCCCGTCCTCCCGCCTGCAATTCACCGAGGAAGAACGTGCCGATCCCGCACTTGGGAAGTACATTGACCGTTCCGACCGTGCGGCGGACCGGCTGGACGCAGCAAAGGCCACTATCCCCACAAAGAAAATCCTCCGTACCGAGCGTGTTTTTGACGAGACAGCCGGAAAAGGCAAGACGCAGCTTCACTTTGAAGAAGTGGAGAAACGCCCCAACGGACGCCTGCGGCACAATCCGCTTTCTCGGCCGGTCCATGAGATTGTCCACGCTGCCCATGCGAAGGTGCATGAGGTAGAGCAGGAAAATGTGGGTGTAGAGGCCGGACACAAAGGTGAGGTGCTGACGGAACGCGGGCTTGCCTACGGAAAAGGCAAAGTCCGTGCCGCCGTCCACCATCACCGCACAAAGCCCTGGCGTGACGCGGCGAAGGCAGAGCAGGCTTCGGTCAAGGCAAACGCCGAGTACCTTTATCAAAAGGCACTGCATGATGATCCTGCATTGACGGCTTCTAACCCGATATCCCGCTTTCTGCAGAAACAGCGGATCAAGCGGAACTATGCAAAGGAGCTGCGACAGGCAGAGAAAACCGCAAAGAACACAGCGGCCACGGCGAAAAGTGCGGCGCAGAAAGCAAAGGACGCCTTCAAGGAAACATTCCTCTACATCAAACACCATAGCCGGGCGGTGCTGTTGGTGATCGGCATTGGCGCCTGTGTTGCTCTGCTGTTTGGCGGGGTATCTTCCTGTTCCATGATGGCGGGCTCCGGTGTGGGCGGTGTATTTACTTCCTCTTATCTCTCCGAGGACACGGATATGCTGGCTGCGGAGGCGGCCTACTGCGAACTGGAGCAGGAGCTTCAATATGAGCTGGACCACTATGAGGCTCTGCACCCCGGATATGACGAATACCGTTTTGATCTGGACGAGATCGAGCATGACCCTTATGTGCTGATCTCCATTCTCACGGCGTTCCATGAAGGGGTGTTCACCATCGACGAGGTTCAGGAGGAACTGCAAATGCTCTTTGAAAAGCAGTACATCCTGACGCAGACCGTGGAAGTGGAGGTGCGCTATCGGACGGAGACACGGACAGACAGCGAGGGAAACGACTATGACGTGGAAGTACCGTACAACTACTATATCTGCAAGGTGAAGCTGGAAAACTTCGACCTTTCCCATGTGCCGGTCTACATCATGGACGAGGAAACACTTTCCCTGTATGCGGTCTATATGGCAACGCTGGGAAATCGGGAAGATTTGTTTCCCAGCTCCGGCTATGTAGACAAGTACACCAAACCGCCAACCACCTACGATATCCCGCCTTCCGCACTGGAAGATGAAACCTTTGCGGCGCTCATTACCGAGGCGGAGAAGTACATCGGATATCCCTATGTCTGGGGCGGCAGCAATCCGAACACTTCTTTTGATTGCTCCGGCTTCGTATCCTGGGTGCTGACGCAAAGCGGCGTCTGCAATACAGGACGGCTTGGGGCGCAAGGACTTTACAACATTTCCACCCCGGTATCCTCTGCCAACGCAAGACCCGGCGACCTGATCTTTTTCGTCGGCACTTACGATACACCGGGCGTTTCCCATGTGGGTATCTATGTGGGCGGCGGAAAAATGCTGCACTGCGGCGACCCCATCCAGTATGCAGATATCAACACAAACTACTGGCAATCTCACTTTTACGCTTTTGGGCGACCGCCCTACAACTAAAAAACGATATGGAGGTAATTTGATTTATGGCAACGACACAGAAGATCCGCAATGACATTGCGAAAACCAAAGAAAAGATCGCGGAGCAGCAGAAACGCCTTCGTGCGCTGGAGGCCCAGCTTGCGGAGGAAGAAAATCTGGAAATCGTCCGCATGGTGAAAGCCGTGAAGATGGACAACAAGGAACTGACTGCCTTCCTGAAAGCCTATGCCAGCGGTATGATCTCCCTGCCGGAAGGTATGCTGCAGGAGGGCAACACCGAGAATGAGGAAACGGAGGGATATGAGGATGAAGCATAACTTTATGACAAAAATGGTATCGGCTCTTTTGGCGGTAGTGCTCAGCACTGCCGCTTTTTCTGTCACCGCCTTTGCCAGCGACGGCGAGGAAAGCACGGAATCCGTGACCGAACAGGAAACGGCCGGGGATGTCTCTGATCTGCTTTCCGCTCTGGCAGGCAGCCAGGTCACGGTATCCGTCACCGAGGACGGTATCCAGTTCAATTCCGCTGAAAATGACTCCGGGCAGACCGGTACTGTCACCACGGGCGGCGGCAATCTGAATGTCCGCACGGGTGCGGGAATGGATTATACCGCCTTCACCCAGCTTCCCAACGGAACAACCGTGAAGGTGATCGGCACGGACGGCGACTGGCTGAAGGTCATCCTGCCGGAGAAAGTCGGCTATGTCTATTCCGGCTACATGACGGTAAGTGACGGCGAGGCTGGTTCCGGGGAAGGTTCTTTCTCTCTGAACACGGAAACGCTGGAAAATCTGCTGGGTATGCTGGGCGGCGGTCTGAATGGCGGTGCCGCTTTGACGCCGGACGGGAACCTGTCACTGATCGACGATATCGGCAGCCCAACCGCCAGCGGCAAGCAGTTTATCACGGTGGAAACGAAGAACGGCAATGTGTTCTATCTCATTATCGACCGTGACGACGAGGGCGAGGAAACCGTGCATTTTCTGAACCAGGTGGATGAAGCCGACCTCATGGCACTCACGGAGGACGGAGAAAAGGCGGAAACGCCTATTGTCTGCACCTGTACGGAGAAGTGCCAGGCCGGAGCGGTCAATACCGCTTGCCCGGTCTGCGTAAAAAACCTTAGTGAATGTGTTGGCACAGAACAGAAAGCTGCGGAGCCCACCGAGCCGGAGAATCCGGAACCCAAAAAGAAAAGCAATACCGGGGCGATCCTGGCGGTGCTGCTGATCCTTGCAGCCGGAGGTGGTACGGCGGTCTATTTCCTGGTGCTGAAACCGAAGCAGGGAAAGAAAGTTCCCGCTGATCTGGATGATTTCGACCTGGAGGATGAAGAAGAATATCTGACCGAGGACGAGGAAACGGAGGAAAAGAATGAGTAAACTGATTATCGCGGAAAAACCGAGTGTGGCAAAATCTATCGCATCGGCCCTGGGTGCTTCATCCAGGGCCGATGGCTTTTATGAGGGCAACGGCCTTCTTGTGTCCTGGTGCGTGGGTCACCTGGTATCCCCGATGGATGCGGGCGGCTATGACGAGCGTTTCAAGAAATGGCGCTATGATGATCTTCCCATTCTTCCGGAGCCGTTCCGCTATGTGCTGGCACCGGGCAAGGAGGACGCTTTTGAAAATCTCCGTGCCCTGATGGACCGCCCCGATGTGGATACCATCGTCAATGCCTGTGACGCTGGGCGTGAAGGTGAGCTGATCTTCCGTCTGGTGTATGAAATGGCCGGATGCCGCAAGCCGGTCCTCCGTCTCTGGATTTCCTCGATGGAGGACAGCGCTATCCGGGAGGGCTTTTCTGATCTGCGCCCCGGCACCGATTATGAAGTCCTGTATCAATCCGCACTCTGCCGCCAGAAAGCGGATTGGCTGGTGGGGATCAATGCCACCCGACTTTTCTCTGTCCTCTATCACCGCACCCTGAGCGTGGGCCGTGTGCAGACACCCACATTGGCAATGCTGGCGGAGCGTGACACAAAGATCACACTGTTCCACAAGGAAAAATATCATCTACTGCGCCTGAAACTGGATGGAGCCGAGGCGGTGTCGGAGAAATTCACCGATCCAGCGGAGGCGGAACAGGCAGCGGCCATGTGCAAGGGTGCGGCCGTCACCTGTACCTCTGTCACGAAAGAACAGAAAAAAGAACAGCCGCCGAAGCTCTATGATCTTACCACCTTGCAGCGGGAGGCGAACCGCCTGTTCGGATACACGGCGAAGCAGACCCTTGACTACGCCCAGAGCCTCTACGAAAAGAAGCTGCTGACCTATCCCCGCACGGACAGCCGGTATCTGACCTCCGACATGGCGGAAACAGCCTCCTGCGTGATCCATCTGGCAGCAAAGCTGCCACCTTTTGATGGCTGCGGCAACTTCTTTCCGCTGGTGGAGGCCATGATTTCCGACAAGGACGTATCCGACCATCACGCCATTATTCCCACGATGGAGATTGAAAAAGTGGATATCAAAGCTCTACCCCTGGGCGAGCGCAATTTGTTTCTCTTGGTCTGCTGCAAGCTGCTGTGTGCATCGGCAGAGCCGTATGTGTATGAGGCGGTCACGGTAACTTTCGACTGCGGCGGCTATTCTTTCACCGCAAAGGGCAAGCGCATCCTCTCCGAAGGCTGGCGGGAGATCGACCGCATTTTCCGTACCTCCCTAAAAGAAAAGCCTGCGGATGGGGACGGCGGCACGCTCCCGGACTTCACCGAAGGACAGACTTTTGACGGAGCGGAGGTTTCCGTTACCGAGCATTTCACCCAGCCGCCGAAGCCCTACACTGAAGATACCCTCCTGTCCGCTATGGAAAACGCAGGAAAAGACGATATCCCCGACGAGGCAGAGCGAAAAGGTCTTGGCACGCCTGCGACCAGGGCGGCAATCATCGAAAAACTGGTGGCAGCCGGATTTGTGGAGCGCAAGGGCAAGAGCCTGATCCCCACAAAAGCCGGTATCAACCTGGTCACGGTCCTGCCGGAGCCGCTGACCTCTCCCATGCTGACGGCGGAGTGGGAGCAGAAATTGACGGAGATCGCAAAGGGCGGTGCTGACCCGGATGCCTTCATGGACGGTATCCGCACGATGGTTCAGGAGATCGTGTCAGTCTATTCCTGCATTTCCGAGGACGGCAAAAAGCTGTTTGCCCCGGAGAAGGAAGTGATCGGCACCTGCCCCCGCTGCGGCCAGCCGGTCTATGACGGCAAGAAAAATTTTGCGTGTTCGGATCGGTCCTGCGGTTTTGTCCTCTGGAAAAATGACCGCTTCTGGACGAGCCGTAAGAAGGAACTGACAAAGAAGATGGCAACGGACCTTCTGAAAAAGGGCCGCGCCAATGTCAAGGGAATGTGGTCTGAAAAGAAGGGCTCGATCTATGATGCCGCTGTGATTCTGGATGACACGGGCGGCAAGTACATCAATTTCAAGCTGGAATTTCCAAAAAGGAAGGTTGGTGCTGATGGCAGAAAATAAGACTTTGGAACATTTACCCGAAGTGAGGGCGGTGATGGCTGCCCTCTCCCCGGAGGACCGGGAGCTGCTGGCGGCGGTGCAGACCTCGCCCTTCAAGCTGACAACACCAGAACAATTTAAGGAGTTTGCGGACAACATCGACTATTTCGTATTTGAGCCCAATATCCACAATCTGAATGATCTGGGCTGGCGGTATCTGGCACAGCACATGGATACGCCGTTACCCTCGGAACTTTTGAAAGCGATCGACCCCGTTCCTTTTGGCAAGTACGCCATGCAGGAGGAACAGGGGCATTTTACGGAACACGGATACATTTCTCTCTCCGGCGACGAGTGGAACCATGAACGCCCTGCGGAGCCGGAGAAAAAGCCCTCCATCCGGGAACGGCTGGAACAGGGCAAGAAGGAATGTGCGGAAAAAAACAAGGCGCAGCCCCATAAAGAAAAGTCTGCGCCGGAACTATAAGGAGGTGCTGATATGCCATATTACGATCACGACAAAGATTATCCCTTTGCCGCCTTTATCACCAATCTTGGGAAGTACAACGAGGGCGAGCTTGTGGGCGAATGGGTGAAGTTTCCCACCACCGCCGAGGAACTGAAAGAAGTGTTCAAGCATATCGGAATCGGCCAGAAGGATGACTTCGGTCAGCCCTATGAAGAATGGTTCATCACGGACTATGACTGCTATGTGGACGGTCTTTACAGTAAGCTGGGTGAATATGAGAATCTGGACGAGTTGAATTATCTGGCGTCGAAGCTGGATGAAATGAGCGAAAGCGAATACGCACAGTTTCAGGCCGGTATGGAAATGGGCGATCATTGCGGCAGCCTGCAGGAGATCATCAACCTCACCGAGAATCTGGATTGCTATGAGGTTTACCCCGATATCCATGACTATGACGATCTGGGCCGCTATTACATCGAAGAACTGGACGTTATGCAGGTGCCAGAGCATTTGCAGAATTACATCGACTATGAGGCCTACGGCCGGGACGTTGCGTTGGAGGAAAACGGCACCTTCACGGATCAGGGCTATGTGCGTGATACGGGTGACAGTTTCCATGAGTATTACGACGGTGAGCGCGGCAGTATCCCCGACGAGTACCGGGTGATGACCTTCCAGGACGATCTTCCCGAAGAAGAAAAATCCGAGTGGGCTATGGATATTGCCTTTGACATGGACGAATTTTTCCGTCAGAATGATCCGCAGTATGCAGCGGAGCACCCGGAGGCACACGCCGCAAAGGAAGAACTTTACGAAAATCTGATGGCCGGACGCATTTCCGCACTGGATGAAAAGCTGGCGGCACTGGGTCAGACGCAGGAGGACTATCTTCCCTCGGAGATTGAAAAGTTCAAGGATGCCACGGGCTATGAGGAATTTCTTGATTTTGATCCGGCGGAGGTCAAGGCCGCTTTGGATGACCCGGAGAAGTCCCATGCGGATGAAATGCTGTCCGCTGCGGAGAAGGCTGCCTCGGAAAAGATGACTGTGCTTGTAGTGGAGCCTATGAAGGAACCCTATGTGAAGGAGATTGACCCCGATCTTCATTCCCTGCAGGCAGAGGTTTGCGGTGATATTGGGGCAACCTATCCCTATTCTGACCCGGTGGCGCTGGTTTGCAATGATGAAGGAAAGTTCATCGGGCTTGACCTGAACCGTGGGCTACGGGATGAAAATGGAGAAATTTATGATATCGTAGCAGGGACTTTCCTGGTGGTTGGACTTGGTGAGGAAGATTTTGCCTCCCTGTCCCCGGAACTGATTCAGAAATACACGGAACAGTTCAAAACGCCGGAACGATTTATGCAGATCAATGGCAATATCGTTGTTCTTCCTGTCCCAGCAGAGGAGCAAGACCTCGCTTATCTGCCAGACCGTTTTGAAACTGGCGAGCGTGTGCAGACACCGAGGGGCAGCTTTCAGGTGACGGCTATGAGCCGGGAACAGATGGAGGCGGCCGGTTACGGTGTCCACCATATTTCCGATGATGGAAAGTATCTTATCATGGGAAATGGTACACGGGCCTTTGCCGTGGCAGCGGAGCAGCCGGAGAAGGACAATCCTCTCCGCACCGCTGAAATGACGCTGGAGGATGACTACGGCATGATCGACGGTGTTATCAACAACGGCAGACGCGGCGAGGAATTGGAAAAAGCCCAGGAGTATGCAGAGCGGACAACGCCGGAGAAGCCTTCCATCCATGAGCGGTTGGAGGACGCAAAACGGGAATGTGCCGAGCATAAGCCCCCGGAGGGCAAGAAGCCTGGCCGTGATGTGCCGGAGCATGACTGCCTATGAGCCGAAGCAAGAAGTGGCGGCTGGAATGGGCGTTCTTCCTGGGCGAGAACGGCAGGCGGCAGTATAACCATATCTGT
>SKEY01000109.1_pt1 | contig 139483 bp, 129 predicted proteins | sample 4843871 | NCBI WGS metagenome assembly SKEY01 (sample SAMN11008797, study PRJNA524170) | human gut metagenome | biome: Human fecal sample; material: Feces; isolation source: fecal sample from pouch patient p36 | host: Homo sapiens | place: Israel: Tel-Aviv | collected 2016-12-04
CGACAGTCGTGGCAGCCGCAGTCGGGGACCCCGCAGTTGGGGAAGCCGCAGTTGGGGAAACCGCAGATGGGGAAGCCGCAGTTGGGGAAACCGTAGACGAGAAAGCCGCAGACAGGGAAGACGCGGATAGCAAAACTGTCCTGTTTCATGCCAATCCCGGCATTCCCGGCCTGCCGGATGATTTCTCAAGGGAGCGGGTGCTGATTGTGGGCGAGCAGGTAATTGCAGGTTCCCTGCGGTGCAGTCTCAGGGAGGATCTGGGAGCGCAGGATGTAACGGTACTTTGCCCCACAAAAGGCAGTGGATGCATGGCAGAGGAGGGGGATATGCTTGTGTGGGATGAGGATGAGGCAATCAGCCGTATCGGGAGAAGCACGGTTGTGATTGCAGACCCCCTTTACCGTCAGGTCTGTCCGGGGGATGGACAGAGGGTATTCGTGGATTTCCCGCATGAGGCGTGTTCCGGGAGGATGTATCACAGCGCCATGAGGCCGTTTATATGCGGTTCATAGGCGGGGCCTTTAAGTAAGGATGGTTCCCGGCATCGGCAGGGAACAGGATAAGAGGAGAGGATATTATGAAAAAGTTAGCAGCAGTAGTTTTAAGTATATGCCTTGGGGCCGCAGGCCTTGCAGGGTGCCAGTCAGGGCAGCAGGCAGCGGGAGGCGCGGTGCAGGGTCAGACAGAAAGCAGCGTCCAGGGCCAGGCTGAAGGCGCCGGGCAGGAAGAGGGCGCCGGGCGGAATCAGGCCCAGGGAACGGGAGGGAATCAGGCAGAGGGGACCGGACAGGGCCAGGGCCAGGGAACAGGTCAGGACCAGGCAGAGGGCGTCGCTTCCGGCCAGATCAAGGGAAAAGACCAGGCAACGTCAGAAGGCACGTCCGGCACGAAAATCATCACAGACCATGCGGGAAACCAGGTGGAAATCCCAAGGCAAGTGAACCGGGTGGTGGTCACTGACATTTTCCCAATCCCATCCATCATAACCGTACTTCTGGGGTCAGGTGAGAAGGTGGTGGGCATGAACCCGGCCAGCATGAGCGCTGCCCAGACGGGTCTTTTAGGGGAGCTGTTCCCGGATATCCTGAACGCCAGCACGGACTTCATGAACGGCAGCGATATCAATATGGAAGAACTCATGAAGCTGGAACCGGACGTGGTCATCTACAGCGCGGGCAGCAAGGAGCTAGGGGAGGCGCTGCGTTCGGCAGGCTTTGCGGCAGTGGGCATATCTGTTAACAAGTGGGACTATGACAGCATTGAGACATATGACCAGTGGATTAACCTGTTAAGTGAGATATTCCCGGAAAAAGAGGACACGGCGGAACGTGTGTCCCAGTACAGCCACAAGGTTTATGAGGATATCCAGAGCAGGGTGTCCGGCCTTAAGGACGGGGAGCGTAAAAATATCCTGTTCCTGTTCAACTACAGCGATACCACCATGGTAACCTCGGGTAAGAAGTTCTTTGGACAGTTCTGGTGCGATGCCGTGGGCGGCCGCAATGCTGCGGAAGGCGTGGCAGCGGAAAACTCCAATGCGGTCATCAACATGGAACAGGTATATGAGTGGAACCCGGATGTCATTTTCATCACCAATTTTACCCCGGCCCAGCCGGAGGATCTGTATGAAAATGCAATTGGCCAGGATGACTGGAGTCCGGTAAAGGCGGTCCAGGATAAAAATGTATTCAAACTTCCCCTGGGCACATACAGAAGCTATACGCCCAGCACGGATACGCCATTGACGCTTTTGTGGATGGCAAAACAGGTATATCCCGATCTGTTTGCGGATGTGGACATCAACAAGGAGGTTAAGGATTACTATAAGGATATGTACGGGGTGGAGTTGAATGACGGGCAGGTACAGAGGATGTACCATCCGGGCCGTGATGCTGCGGCCGGATTTAAGAAATAAAAGCAGGGGTGGGACAGGAACATGAATGAATGCAGACACAGGTGGAACCGGTACTGGACCGTTGGTTCCCTGGCCGTAATCTTAGCGGCCGCGGCCGCAGCCATGGCCATCGGCCGTTTTACCATATCACCCAGGGAGCTGGCAGCGGTACTGATGCCCGGGGCATTTCCCGGGGAGGAGGTGTCGGGACAGGTCAGGACCGTCATATCCAATATCCGGCTGCCAAGGGTGCTGCTGGCGCTTTTGTCAGGCGCCGGGCTTGCGGCGGCAGGTGCGGCGTTCCAGGGGCTATTTGCCAATCCCCTGGCCACGCCGGATACCCTGGGAGCCGCCAATGGCGCATCCTTTGGCGCGGTGCTTGGGATCCTTCTGGGACTGCCTGCATTCGGAATCCAGCTGCTGGCCATGATACTTGGGATTGTGGCAGTGCTGATGGCCTGGGGCGTGGGACGGGTCAAAGGCGCCATGCCGCCCCTTATGGTCATACTGGCCGGTATGGTGGTCAGTTCCCTGTTCTCAGCCCTTGTATCCCTGGTGAAATACGCTGCCGACCCCCAGGACGTGCTTCCCGCCATATCCTACTGGCTCATGGGAAGCATGGCAAGTACTACAAGGGCCACCCTGGTCATGGGGGCGCCGTTCATCATAATAGGAAGCATCCTTTTGTTCCTGTTAAGATGGAAGCTTAATTCCATGTCCCTGCCGGAGGATGAAGCCAGGTCCTTAGGAATCCCGGTCAGGAGGATCCGGGGGCTTGTGATCGTGGGGTCAGCCATGGTCACGGCGGCAGTGGTGTCCATGTGCGGCCAAATCGGATGGGTGGGGCTGCTCATCCCCCATATGGTGCGCATGATATTCGGCAATGACAACAGCTCCGTGATGCCCGCCAGCATGGCCTTCGGCGCGGTATTCATGCTTATCATCGATACGGCTGCACGGTCAGTCACCGCATCGGAGATACCGGTTTCCATATTAACATCCCTTATAGGAGCGCCATGCTTTATATTGCTCCTCAGAAAGACAGGAGGTATCCGGTTATGAGGTTTGAGGTAAAAGACGGGGGATTTGGATATCCCCGGGGCGGATGTATTTTCAGTCATGTGAATTTCACAATGGATAAGCCGGAGGTGCTGTCCGTACTGGGCGCCAACGGCGCAGGCAAGACAACCCTGCTTAAATGTATGCTGGGCCTTCTGGAATGGAAGACAGGGGGCACGTATATTGACGGGATTAACATAAAGGAAATACCTTATCACCAGCTGTGGCAGCAAATCGGATACGTACCCCAGGCCAAGGCGTCTGCATTTGCCTATCATGCGGAGGATATGGTCCTTCTGGGACGGAACGCGCATCTGGGCACCTTTGGCCAGCCAAAAAAGGCGGACCGGGAAATCGCCCTGGCCTGTATGGAGGAGATTGGAATCGGATATCTTAAAGGTAAGCTCTGCAGCCGTATCAGCGGAGGGGAACTTCAGATGGTGCTCATTGCCAGGGCGCTGGCCGGAGGACCCTCCATCCTGATACTGGATGAACCGGAGTCCAACCTGGATTTCAGGAACCAGCTGATTGTGCTGGAAACCATTGAACGGCTGTGCAGGGAAAAAGGGATTTCGGCTATTGTGAATACCCATTATCCGGAACACGCCCTGTCCATTTCCCAGAAAGCCCTTCTTCTTACCAGACAGGGGGAGACCATATTCGGGCCAACCGGCAAGGTGCTGAGCGAGGAACATCTGGACGAGGCGTTTGGCGTGGAGGTAAAGCTGTATCCGCTGAAGCATAAAGACCGCACCTATACGTGTGTCCTGCCGGTGGGATTAAAAGAAGTGATGGAAAGAGGTGCGTGATGGAGGGCACAAAACGTATGGAAGGTACAAAACGTATGGATGGTGCGGGAATGATAGATGGCGCAAAAGGCATAGAAAACCTTGTGGACCGTCTGGCTGTGGACCATATCCTGTCCAGGGAGGAATTCTGTTATCTGCTGGAGAATATAAGGCCGGAACAGGATGGGTATCTTTATGAAAAAGCCAGGAAACAGGCGCTGGCCAGTTACGGAAACAGGATTTTCGTCAGGGGCCTGATGGAATTTACCAATTATTGTAAAAACGACTGCTATTACTGCGGCATCCGCAGGAGCAACCAGAAAGCGTCCCGGTACAGGCTGACGCCGGAACAGGTGATGGACTGCTGCCATACCGGATATGGCCTGGGCTTCAGGACATTCGTGCTTCAGGGCGGGGAGGACCCGTGGTTTACCGACGACAAGATTGCTTACCTGGTGGAGCGCATCAGGGGCGGGTACCCGGACTGTGCAATCACCCTGTCTGTTGGGGAAAAGGATTATGATACTTATAAAATGTGGTTTGACGCAGGTGCGGACCGTTACCTGCTGCGCCATGAGACAGCAAACCCATGCCACTATGCCAGCCTCCACCCGCCGCAGATGTCCTCTGCACACAGGAAGGAATGTCTGGGAAACCTTAAGAAAATAGGCTATCAGACAGGCTGCGGAATCATGGTGGGCGCGCCTTACCAGACAACCGGGCACATTGCAGAGGATTTGGAATATATGTACGGGCTTCAGCCTGAGATGGTGGGAATCGGCCCCTTCATCCCGCACCATGACACGCCATTTGGGGACCGTCCGGCCGGTACGCTGCGCCAGACGCTCCTGCTTCTGGCCATTGTGCGTCTTATGCTTCCAGGTGTGCTCCTGCCGGCAACCACGGCCCTTGGCACCATTGAGCCGGACGGCCGGGAACAGGGCGTGATGGCCGGGGCTAATGTGGTCATGCCCAACCTGTCGCCCCTTGATGTGCGCAAAAAGTATATGCTCTATGATAATAAAATCAGCACAGGCGTGGAGGCGGCGGCCAATATCAAAGAATTAAAACAGCGCATGGCTTCCATTGGATATGAAGTGGTGACGGACAGGGGAGATTTTAGGAAAACCCTGCCGGAATGTGTTTAAATCAAATATAAAAACCTCATAATGACTTTGAAGGTTACTTTAAGTATAAATTCCTCTCTTTTACAGATACTACATTTACGGGCAACAAAGAAGATAAATGTCAGAAAGTAAAATGGAGGAATTTTGTTTATGAAAGCTACAGGAATAGTAAGAAGAATTGACGATCTTGGACGTGTGGTGATCCCGAAGGAAATCCGCCGTACCCTGAGACTCAGAGAAGGTACACCACTGGAAATATTCACGGACAGGGAAGGGGAAATCATTCTCAAAAAATATTCACCCATGATGGAACTGACCACATTCGCGGTCCAGTATGCGGAAGCCATGGCCCAGTCAACCGGGCTTCTTGTCTGCATTACGGACAGGGACCAGGTCATTGCGGTTGCCGGGGGTGCCAAAAAGGACCTGCTGCAGCGCAACATCAGCCGCCAGCTGGAACAGGCCATTAATGAGCGCAACACGGTGATGGCTGGCAGGGATGACAAGGCATTCATCCAGCTGGTGGATGAGGACCTGGAGGGCGTATCCGCCCAGGTGGTGGCTCCAATCATCTGCGAGGGGGACGCAATCGGTGCGGTAGCGCTGATGAGCAGGGAGCCAAGGGCCAAGTTTGGCGATATGGAAACAAAGCTGGCATTGACGGCAGCCGGGTTTCTGGGACGCCAGATGGAAGGCTGAAGGCTTATATAATCATGATAGGCAGGGGGATTCCCGGTGCAGGATAATGTGTGTCTGACCTGTGCCGGGATTTTTCTATCTGCTGTTTTGGGGCTTTTTTCCTGGTTACGTTTGTGTTATACTGGCAGTATCGGTATCTGAGAATGTAATTAATGGGCCAAGGGGTATACATAAGATTGAGATGAAAGCAAAGAGACACTGGGTCAGGGGAAGGGCGTTCCTCCTATGGGCAGCGCTTATGCTGTGGACATCCGCGCCTGTGGGACAGGCCTGGGCATCACCTGTGACAAAAGCGGAGCAGGAAAGGGAATCAGCCCAGGCAGAGGGGCAGAAGGCCCGGGAAGAGGCGGATGCGCTGGAACAGAAGCAGGGTGATGCAGGGCGCCAGGCCAGGGAACTGGGCGATGAACTGACCAGGCTTCTCACCCTAAGCAATCTCCTTAAGTCCGATATGAAGGAACTGGACCAGCAGATAGGGACAGCGGACCAGGAGTATGAGGCGGCTAAGAAGGAACAGGAACGCCGGTATGGGATGCTGAAGAAGAGAATCCGTTTCCTCTATGAGGAGGGCGATATCACATACCTGGATATTCTGTTAAAGGCAAGGAACATTGGGGACGTGGTGGACCAGACGGAATATTTTGACCAGCTTTACCGCTATGACCAGAACCAGCTGGTCCAGTATGAGAAGGTTAAGGCAGAAGTACTTATGAGGAAGCGTGGACTGGAGGAAAAGCAATCTGAGATGGAAGCCATGGAACAGGAATATGAGGTCCAGCAGGCAGATATCCGCACGCTGATCCGCACAAAGGAACAGGAGACAGCGGATTTTGGCATCCAGCTGGCTGCCGCCAGGGAACGCGCTGCAAAGTCAGCTGACCAGGTAAGGAAGAAGAATGAGGAAATCCGCCGCCTGCGGGCAGAGGAAGCCAGGAAAAAGGAAGAGGCCAGGAAAAGGGAAGAAGCAAGACTAAGGGAAGAAGCAAGACTAAGGGAAGAGGCAGGAATCCGGTCTGAAGCGGAGGCGGGTGGACGGGCTGCAGGGGTGCAGACGGACCATGGTGCTGGGCAGACACACACGGCCGGCCAGGAACCAATGTCCGGCCAGGGAACGGAGCCAGGCATCCGCCAGCCGCTTAAAAGCTCCGGAGGCACTGCCTTTGGACGCAACATAGCGGATTACGGCCTGCAGTTTGTGGGCAACCCCTACGTATGGGGAGGCACAAGCCTGACCTCGGGCGCGGACTGCTCCGGATTCACCCAGTCGGTTTACCGCCATTTTGGGGTGGATATCCCAAGGACATCCGCGGAGCAGGCCTGGTTTGGCAAGGAGATTCCCTATGAAGACATGGAACCCGGGGACCTGGTCTGCTATTCCGGCCACGTGGCCATGTATATAGGCAATGGACAGATTGTCCATGCCAGTTCCAGGAAAGAAGGAATCAAGGTGGGCAATGACCCGGCTTACCGGACCATCGTGTCCATCCGCAGGCCGTGGCAGTGAACATACAATACTGACAGATGGGGTGAATGACAGTGATATCAGACAAGAAGCGCATAGCCGGATGGCTGAAAACTACCGTTGGGGCAGGAATCATATTAGGGACATGGCTGGCCATGGCCACGGCGGCATATGCGGACGAGGCCATCAAGTCCGTAACAGTGACGGTAACTTCCTCTGTTACTGCCAACGGGGACGGCGGCAGTGTGTCCGCTGCCGCGGACAGCACGAAGTACCATGTGGTTTCCTGCGATTTCATCAATGGGAAGTCCCAATGGAAGGCAGGGGACATACCCAAGGCTTCCATAGAGCTGGCTGCGGATGAAGGATACTATTTCGGAAGCATCAGTTCATCCAGCGCCCATATACGCGGCGCGGATTATGTCACGTGCAAGAAAAGCGATGCCAAGCGCAGCCTGACCATAACGGTTAAGCTGAAGGGGGTAAAGGGTACCCTGGACCGTGTGGAGGATGCCTACTGGGAGGAGAAGCCTCTGGGCAAGGCCAGGTGGGCAAAGGTAGAAGGGGCCAGCTCCTATGAGGTAAAGCTGTTCTGTGATGAGAGCATGGTTTATCATGTGCCCAGGACCAACTCGGTGAGTTATGACTTTTTCCCCTATATGACAGAGGACGGGGACTACTACTTCAAGGTCAGGGCGGTTGCCAAATCAGAATCCGAGTCAGGCTACCTGAAGGCAGGGGACTGGGCGGAATCCGATAATCAGGAGATTACGAAAAAGGATGCCAGGGCGGCTGACAAGCGGGCGGCCTCCACCGGTACCAAGGGCGTCAGCACCAAGGACGGGACCGGACCCATGGCCCAGGCACCGGGGTGGGCCATGGACGGCAACGGCTGGTGGTACAGGAATGAGGACGGCTCCTATCCGGTGGGCAGCTGGAAAGCCATAGGGGACAAATGGTACCTTTTTGACATGAACGGCTATATGCTTACGGGCTGGCAGTGGAAGAATGACAGGGAATATTATCTGACGACCAACGGTGATATGGTTACAGGATGGTTTCAGTATAACAGGATATGGTACTACCTGGATCCGGAGCAGGGCAAGCTTACCGGGCAGTGGCTGCAGCAGGGGGACCAGTGGTATTATCTGAATCCCGATGGAAGCATGGCGACGGGCTGGCTTCTGTCCCAAGGGAACTGGTATTATCTGGACCCCAGGAACGGGCAGATGGTGAAGGACCAGGTGGTGGACCAGTATTATATTAACCAGGACGGGATCTGGATACCTTAACAGGAGGAGAATCACTATGAATTTTTGGAAAAAGGCAGCGGCTGTATCCGTGTGCCTGATGGCCATGGCAGCATGTCCCATGCCTTCGCTGGCAGCGGTCAAGACGGAGACAAGGACGCCCATTACCAGCGTATCCATCCGGGTGCGCTCCGATGTCCAGGCGGATTATGAACTGAATGAGGCCACTGTATATGCCGCCACGGACAGCAATCTGTACACCACGGGCGCCTATAAATGGGTCACTAAGAACAAGGAATACTGGGAACCCGGGGATGAACCCAAGGTTCAGATTGAGATACATGCAAGAAGCGGTTATTACTTTAACCGTGTGACAGGGCCCAGCAAGTTCCAGATTGACGGGGCCACCTATGCCTCTGTCAAACGGACCAATAATGACGAGACGCTTCTGCTGACCGTTAAGCTGACCCCGGCATCAGGAACCCTTGAGATACCTGAGAGCGTGGAGTGGATGGGGTATCCTCCGGGTAAGGCCACCTGGGCGCCTGTGCCCTATGCGGGCGCTTATGAATTGAAGCTTTACAGGGATGGCCAGATGGTACAGGGCGTTCCCAAGGTGATTGCGACCACCTATGATTTTTATCCGGTGATGACCCTGGCTGGCACATACCAGTTCCGTGTCAGGGCCATACCCAAGGATTCGGAGGAACTGGCCTATATAACCGGAAGCGACTGGGTGTATTCCGATGAACTGGATATTGACGCGGATGAGGTGTGTACCTTAAACGGCGGGGTGACCGGGCCGCAGGAGGATAAGCAGCAGCTGACACCTGCCCAGATTGGTTGGGTCAAGGATGAGGAGGGCTGGTGGTACAGGAACACGGACGGCACCTATCCCACAGGCACATGGCAGGCGATTGACGGGAACTGGTACCTGTTTGACTTCAGCGGTTATATGCTGACAGGCTGGCAGCTTAATAACGGAAGGTATTATTACCTGGATATCAATGGGGTCATGCAGACGGGATGGCTTCAGGACAGCCGGAAGTGGTATTACCTGGAACCGGACGGCGCCATGCACACGGGATGGCTGGACGCAGGAGGGACCTGGTACTTCTTCGACCAGGATGGCTCCATGCATACAGGGTGGCTTCTGGATAACGGCACATGGCATTATATGAGCCCGGACAACGGAACCATGGTAAGGAATACAACCGTGGAAGGCAGGTATCTGGATTCAGCAGGGGTATGGAAGGACTAGCAGACGCTGCGTCGGGATTAGGCAGGAATGAATCGGTTACCGGCAGAAATGCCAGGGGCATGGCAGGAAGGAGAAGCAGGTTACACTCCTTCCTGCTATTTTTGTGGACACAGTTATCATAATGCCGGGAGGGGATATCATAAAATTACAAAATGGTTACAAAAACGTTTATTTTTGTTGACGGAGTGACCGAAGACGGCTATACTTGAATTAATGACGAAAAGTGTAAATATTAGGGGATTACAGGGGGATTTTATGTTTATTGTTCCGATTGCAAGAATGGATGGGATTGTACCTTCCGACAGCCAGAAAAGCAGCCCTGCCAAAGGGCAGGCAGGTCCGGTACCCTTTAAGGAAATGCTGAGGACCGCTGTAAAAGAAGCGGACCAGGCCATGAGGGAAACCCAGGAGATGGATATAAAACTGGCATCCGGCCAGGTGGATAATCTTCATACGGCACTGATACAGGCTGAGAAGAGTGCTGCTGCGGTTGAGTTCACTACTCAGTTAGCATCCAAGGCAGTGAATGCATATAATCAGATTATGGGTATGCAGGTTTGATATTAAAACGAAAGATATTATCGGTGGGTCATGGGGATTAAGGAAAAGTTGAAATCGGTATCAGGAGAGAAAGGCGGCATCGGCCGTGTACTTGATACGGGTAAGAAGAAGGCGGTGGCTGCGGGAATAACGGCAGCCGTGGTTATAGCACTTGCAGCCAGCGTGCTGCTGAACACGAAAAAGAGCGGGAATTATGTAGCGCTGTTCCCGGGAATATCCAAAGAAGAGAATAACGAGGTTCTGACGGTACTCAACGCAAGAGGGGTTGAGGCCAGGAGAAACAGCGAAGGAGAAGTGACGGTTCCGGAAGACCAGTTGGGCGACATCATGCTTGATATGTCCGAATTGGGATATCCGAAAACGGCACTTCCTTTTGACATTTTTTCAGATAATATGGGCTTTACCACCACGGAATTCGAGAAGCGCCAGTACCTTCTCATGAACCTTCAGGACAGGATTGAACGTACCCTTAAGGATATGACCGGGGTTAAGAATGCCATCGTCACCCTTAATGTGCCGGATGAAAGCAATTATGTGTGGGATGAGGGGGACTCCAACAGTACAGGCTCCATTTCCCTGACCCTGATGCCCTCCTATGAGCTTTCGCCTGAGAAGGTGTCAGCCATCAAGAACCTGGTGGCGGACAGCGTACCCAGGCTTCTGCCTGAAAATGTGACGGTGGTCAACGCGGAAACCATGCAGGAAATGGTTGCGGATGATATCGGCACCACCTCATACGGCCTGAACCGCCTGGATTTTGAGGCCAAGGTGGAGGAACGGCTGGAGAATAAGATTAAGAATGTCCTTACACTGGCATATTCCCCGGATAAGCTGAGGGTTTCGGCAACCGTTGTCATTGACTATGACAGGATGATTACCGAAGACCTGCATTATGAGCCGCAGGACAACGGACAGGGCGTGGTGGAGCAGTATAAGGAAGGCAGGAGCCTGAACGGCGGGGCTGCCGGCGCAGGCGGGATTGCCGGCGAGGAGAATAATACGGACATACCTGCCTACGGAACCGCGGGAACCGGCGGCGGTGCAGGCGGCACAGGAGATTACTACAGGGATGTGGATTACCTTGTAAGCTACATCAAGAAACAGATAGAAAAAGATAACGTAAAGCTGCAGAAGGCCACCGTGGCAATCACGGTCAATGACGACAACCTGACTGATTCCAAGAAGCAGCAGCTGATAGACGCGGCGTCCAAGGCCGCCAATATCGCGCCGGAGGATATCGTGGTGTCCAGTTTCCGTGAGATCCCAAAGGAAACAGTCAAGAACGACAAGCCGGCATTGCCCGTACAGGCGCCGGCCCAGACAGGACTGGATTATCGGCTCATAGCGGCCGCGGCCGGCGTGGGCATCCTTATATTCCTGTTACTCCTCCTGCTTCTCATGCGCAGCAGGAAGAAAAAGCATTTAAAAGAAGACCAGATGCTGTTTGCGCCATTTGAAGACGGGGATACCCAGGAGCCGGAGTCTGTTGAACAGCGGGCAGCGGAGGATGCGGTACAGAACAGCCTGGGCAGGATCCAGCCGGATTCTTCCGACCCTGTGGACCAGGTACGTTCCTTTGCCCAGATGAATCCTGAGATTATTGCATCCATGATCAGTTCATGGCTGAAGGAGGATAAGAAGTAAGATGCCTGCAGAAGAGAGAAGACCAGCCCAAAAGGCTGCTGCTGTCATATCCATACTGGGAAGCGAACGGGCATCCGAGGTGTTCCGGTATCTGACAGAGAATGAGGTGGAGCAGCTCTCCATGGAGATTACAAGGCTGCCAAGGCTCACGGAAGATGAGCTGGAAGACATTGCCCAGGATTTCTATAATTGCTGTGTGACAGAGAAGGTAATAACAGAAGGCGGAAAGGATTACGCCAAGGAGGTGCTGGAAAAGGCATTTGGCCAGCAGCAGGCCAAGAACCTGATGGACCGGGTCAGCAAGGCACTGAAGACAAAAGCCTTCAGTTTTATCCGTAAAGTGGATTATAAAACATTGATGGCAGCCATCCAGAATGAACATCCCCAGACCCTGGCCCTGATCCTATCCTATGCAACCCCGGAACAGGCGTCCAAGATAATCGCAAACCTGTCCCAGGACACACGGGTGGATGTGGTGGAACGGATTGCCAACATGGACCGCGCCCTTCCCATGGCAATCAAGATTGCAGAGGAAGTGCTGGAGAAGAAAATCGGCGCCTCCTCCTCTGAGGAAACCATGGAGGTGGGCGGCCTGACCTATGTGGCTGATGTGATGAACCATGTGGACCGCAGCACGGAGCGGGATATATTTGACGAACTGAATATGAAGAATCCGCAGCTGGCGGAGGATGTGCGCAAGCTGATGTTTGTATTTGAGGACATTGCCTATCTGGATCCATTGTCCGTACAGCGTTTCCTGCGGGAAATCGATACAAAGGACCTGTCGGTAGCCCTCAAGGTGGCCAACAAGGATGTGACCAATACCATCTTTGCCAATATGTCCGGCAGGATGAGGGAATCCATACAGAGCGATATGGAATACCTGCATAACATCCGCATGAGCGATGTGGAGGAAGCACAGCAGAGGATCGTGGCTGTCATAAGACGGCTGGAAGAGGAAGGCGAGATTGTAATTTCCAAGGATGGAAAGGATGAGATAATTGTCTAGGATATTAAAACCCGCCCAGACTGTTGCGGGAAGCCACATGGTAAGGCTGTACCAGCCCGTCCAGGAAGCCGGGGCGCAGACAGGGCAGGAATCCGGCGTCAGTGAGCCGCCGGACCCGGAACAGGACCAGGGCGGCAGACGGTACGCCCTTATATCGGAGGAAAAGCGCAAGATACTGGAGCACGCCAGGAACCAGGCGGAACAGGCAGCGGCCAGGATACTGGAGGAGGCCTATGCGCAGAGGGATAATATAGTCAACACGGCCAGGGATGAAGCCGGACGGATCCGGGAACAGGCCAGGCAGGAGGGCTATGGGCAGGGACTCAGGCAGGCCCTGGACGACATCGGGCAGGATATTGACGGCATCCGTTCATCCGTAGAAAAGGTCGGTGCTGAGTTCAGCGGATTTGAACAGAGGCTGGGCAGCAGGATTGCGGACCTGTCCTTCATGATGGCAGAGAAAATCCTCAGGAAGAAAGTGGAGTGCGACGAGACGGAGCTGGCAGATATGATTGAAAAGGCGGTCCTGTCAGAGCGGGATAAGGAGAATATCACCCTCCATATGCCGGCCCAGGCCGTGAAGCTGATAGAGACACTGGAGAAACGGCTGGAACCGCTGAGGGATAAGAATTCCGGAAGCGGGGGCACCATAAGGATTAAGGCGGAGGAACGGCCCCTGGGCTTTGTACAGGTGGAGACAGAGGAAGGGATTGTGGATGCATCCCTGGATGTCCAGCTGGATAACCTGAAAAAACATCTGCTGGCTCTGGAGAGCAGGCAATAAGGCGGTAACCATATGGAATTAGGGCAGATAGAGCAGGAAATACAGCAGGAGATACAGAATGTGGATTTATATACCTACCTGGGCAAGATAGACAAAATCGTGGGAACCACGGTGGAATCCATGGGACCGGCCTGCAGGCTGGGGGATGTGTGTACCATTGATGTGGTGGAGGGCACGACCCCGGTCAGGGCCGAGGTGGTGGGGTTCAGGGAGAACCGGGTACTGCTGATGCCCTATGAGGAGATGGAGGGAATCGGCTATGGAAGCGCGGTCCGCAATACAGGGGAACGTCTCAGGATTGCGGTTTCCAATCAACTCATAGGCAGGACCGTGGACGCCATGGGAATGCCCATTGACGGCCTGGGACCGGTGGATGACGTTTCCTATTATCCCATCACGGGGAAACCCTCCAACCCCATGGAACGCCCCAGGATTGATACAATCATACAGATGGGGGTCAAGGCCATTGACGGCCTTCTGACCGTTGGCAAGGGCCAGAGGATGGGAATCTTCGCTGGCAGCGGCGTGGGAAAGAGCACGTTAATGGGCATGATAGCCAAGAACGTGAAGGCGGATGTGAACGTCATTGCGCTGGTCGGCGAGCGGAGCAGGGAGGTCGTGGAGTTCATTAACAGGGATTTGGGGGAAGAAGGATTAAAGCGTTCCGTGCTTGTGGTTGCAACCTCCAGCCAGTCCGCCATGATGCGCTCCAAGTGCACCATGACAGCCACTACCATTGCGGAGTATTTCAAGGATCAGGGTATGGATGTGCTGTTGATGATGGACTCCCTTACCCGGTTTGCCATGGCCCAGAGGGAAGTGGGGCTAAGCATAGGGGAACCGCCCGTGGCCAGGGGGTACACGCCATCCATCTATTCCGAACTTCCAAAGCTTCTGGAGCGTTCCGGCAATTTTGAGGAAGGTTCCATTACCGGAATCTATACCGTGCTGGTGGAAGGCGATGATGCCAATGAACCCATATCCGATACGGTGCGCGGAATCATAGACGGGCACATCATGCTGTCCAGGAAGGTGGCGGCCAAGAACCGGTATCCGGCCATCGACATCCTGTCCAGTGTCAGCCGTCTGATGAACGACATCGTGACCCCGGAACACAAGGAAGCCGCGGGAAAGCTGCGGAGGCTTTTGGCGGTTTATGAGAGCAACAGCGACCTGGTTTCCATCGGGGCCTACAAAAAGGGGACGAACCCGGAACTGGATGAGGCCCTGGAGCGTATAGACAGCATCTATGGGTTCCTCCAGCAGAAGACAGATGAAAGTTTTTCACTGGATGAGGCAGTCATCCAGATGATTCAGGTAACGGATTAAGGGGCTTATCATGAAAAAGTTTGTATTTTCGCTGGAACGGATGCTTGTGTACCAGCAGCAGAACCTGGAAAAAGAGAAAGGGATCCTCGGAAAGCTTACGGCTGCCAGGGATGAACTGGAGGAGATAAAAGAAGGGCAGGAAAACAGGATTGCCAATATACAGATGGAGATTAAAAGACGGCAGGACGAGGGAACCACGGTGTTCATCCTGAAGGGATGCTTTTCTGTCCTGGAGGGCGTCAGGCTCCAGCTGGAGGATACAAAAAAGGAGCTGTCCCAGGCACAGGCCAGGGTGGAGAAACAGCGCCACATTGTCACGGAGGCTTCCAAGGAAGTAAAAAAACTGGAGAAGCTGAAGGAAAATCAATTGGAGGAATATCACCATGACGAGGCAAAGGAGCAGCAGGACATAATCACGGAACATGTTGCCGGGACATTTGTCAGAAATGGTGTTTCCTAGGGTGTGTTTGGTTTTCAGACATGGCCCGGTACTGCAGGGCAGTACTTATACAGGACGGCATATGTGAAAGGAGGTGAGAAGATGAATACAGGAACATTTACACAGATAGGGGCAGACAGCAGCTATAAAACAGCCCAGGCATACGGTTCTTTGCCAGGGACAGGAAGACAGGCGGCAACGGCTGATTTTGCGGATGTATTTGCCAGGAGCCTGCAGGATGGCAGCAGGACCGCGGATGCCAGGGCATCTGCCGGGAAACAGGATCACGGATCAGGCGTAAAGGCACGGCATACGGAAAAACAGGATACAGGCAGGCCCGATGGCAGCCGGATGACGGCAGGCCAGGATGGGAAGCCCGCGGCCGGTGCCAACAGGAACCTGGAGGATGGAAACAGCACGGCAGCAGATCCCGCGGATAAGACGGCGGCAGCTGATTCCGGAATAGAAGGGGATGCACAGATCCGTCCGGATGACGGCCTGAACCTGGAAGCGGCCATGAGCATGCAGGCCATGATGGCCTTCCTGCAATACGGGGATCCCGATACACAGGATATGGGGATACAGACAGCAGGACAGCAGGACGGGCAGGTTTCGGTACAGGCAGGACTGGTTGTACAGACCGTCCATCAGGAACAGGATATAAGCTCCGTGCTGACAGCCATGACAGGACTGGAAGGACAGGGTATGGTATCCGGCCAGGATATGATCCGGCCAGCGGCATACGATGCTAAAGAAAATGCGTTGCAGCAGACAGCAGGGCAGGAACAGACGGGACCGGACAGGACCGGAATGTTTTCCGATACCATGAAGGCGGCGGATGCAGCCGGGATGGCAGCCCGCGGGGAAGTATCCGTTAAGGGCAATGCACAGCCGCAGGAATCCGGTGAGGACAGCCTTTCCAACATGCAGGGCAGACAGGAACTGTTAAAGGCCATGGGCCGGGAGCAGGAAGTGTCCGCTGCAGTGGATGAGGAGTCCGGGACAGCCAACCAGGTCCTTGAGGAACTGAAACGGAATGCAGAGGCCAGGGGACTGGACCTGTCAGACCGTATGAGCCATAACCGTATGAATCCGGGATTTGGCATCAACAGTGTGAAAGAGGGACAGGAACAGCAGGTTCCGGTGCTGGAGCAGCTTAAGACAGGCCTGGAGCAGGGAATCAAGACCGGGATGAAGGAACTGACCGTGCACCTGAAGCCGGAAGGCCTGGGGGATATTGTCATACACATTGCGGGTACCGATGGGAAGATGTCGGTGCGCATAGGCGTGACCAGCCCGGAGACAGAAAAGCTTGTTACCAGCCAGATGGAAAGCCTGAAGGATATGCTGAGGCCGCTGAACACGGAAGTGGCGGAAGTGTACCGTGACAGCCAGGGAACCATGGATTTTGCAGGCTATGACCAGCAGATGCAGGACCACCGCGGACAGCAGGCCCAACCTCATTACCGCTATTACGGCGGGGATGACGATGCAGGTTCAGATGAGGATATCCTCATGGAGGCCCAGCGTATGATGGCGGAAAGCCGCATGAGCAGGCTGTACGCATATGTATAAGGTCCAAAACAGGAAAAGGAGATAGAAATGTCAGTACAGGTTCCAAATTATACCTCGACTTATGCCTTGGGTGCATCAGGGACAACAGGGCCGGGGACCACGTCCAGGGCCGCATCGTCCGGCAGCACGGCGGGACCGGGCGGCACGGACAGCAAAAGTAAGACCGATACCCCTGACACGGACGAAAGTTCCGGCGCAGGCAATGTGATTGACGCCGTGTTTGGGGATGCAGATGACAAGATGGTCAGCATGGAGGATTTCCTCACGCTGATGGTTGCCCAGCTTAAGAACCAGGATTTCATGAACCCTGTGGACGATACCCAGTATGTGACACAGCTGGCCCAGATATCCACCATGCAGCAGATGGAGCAGATGGCCTACAATGCCAAGAGCACATATGTCACATCCCTTGTGGGGAAGTATGTGTCGGCCGCCAAGTTCACGGTATCAGGAGAACTGAAGAAGTCGGAGGGGCTTGTGGATAAGGTATCCCTTCTGGATGAAAAGTTTGTGATATATGTGGACGGCGAAGCATACGACATGGACGAAATCATGGAAATCAAGACACCGCCAGCCACCACCCCTCCCAATGAGGACGATAAGGATGACAAGGAGCCCGGGGATGATGGGGATTCCGGCAATCAGGGGGACAAAAGCGGCAAGGTGTAGTCCGTACAGTTTGACAGAAGATAAGGAAACTCAGAAACGCACAAACACAGTCCGGGACAGGAGGATGAACAATGGATTCAATGATATATAATAAAATGCTTCATACCCCCATCTATACGGGGACTCCAAGCGGGCCGCCGGAAAAAAGGCCCCAGGAAGCAAAAGGCAATGACAGCGCATTCAAAGAACTGCTGGAGCAGAGGATTAAGGAAGAAAGCCAGGTGTCATTTTCCAAGCATGCCATAGAGCGTGTGGTGGAGCGCGGCGTGGATGTATCCTCAGAGAACATCGGCCGTCTCAATGAAGGCATCCGCATGGCGGAAGAGAAGGGCCTAAAAGAGCCGCTAATCCTTCTTGGTTCCACGGCCTTCGTTGTCAATGTCAGGAATAATAAAGTAGTTACAGTTGTGAATGAGGACAGCCTGAAAGGCACGGTCTTCACGAATATTGACGGAACCGTTATGATATAGCCGGTCCTTTAGGAGGCTATCCTTACCCCGAACGACGGACGGGTAAGGCGGTTTAAAAAGGAGAATTGAATATGTTAAGATCACTATTTTCAGCAGTGTCGGGCATGCAGGCCCATCAGACCAAACTGGATGTCATCGGCAACAACATTGCCAACGTTAATACGTATGGTTTTAAGTCAAGCCGCGCGCGTTTCCAGGATGTTTATTACCAGACGCTCCAGAGTGCGACCAGCGGCGATAACAACAGGGGCGGTACCAATGCCAGCCAGGTAGGTTACGGCGCGCAGCTGGCAGGAATCGACCTGAACATGGAACGTTCAGCCCTGCAGTCCACGGGAAGGCCCATGGATGTGGCCATTACCGGCGAGGGATTTTTCCAGGTAATGGACTCTGACGGCAATATATTCTACACCAGGGCAGGAAACCTCCAGCTGGATTACAAGAGCGGCAACCTGGTGGATGCCAACGGATATACGGTGCTGGGCGTGACGGGGGACCCGTTGGGTAAGGCTGCCTCTTCTGATAAGATACATTTAAGCATCCCGTCCAAGAACAATGCCCAGTCCAGCAGTACCCAGGAAATCAACGGGGTTAAATACACCATAACATCCCAGAACGCCACAGGGGACGCCAATGTATCCATTTCATTCAAGCTGGATGAAACCCTTCCGGACGGCGCGGATGTGGTGGTTCAGCCAAGCGAGTTCAATACCTCCAGCATTGTGGTGAGAATCAGTGACAAGGCGTCCTTTGCAAGTTTATCTGATTTTAATGAGAAAATGAACAGCGCCATTTCCCGCGCCAATAACGGCACGCCCCATCCGGCAGGCAATTTTACCATAACGGCCCAGCCGGCCCAGACTGGCGGGTTTACTGGCAAGGAACTGATGGGAGAGAATTTCGGGATTAAGCCTGGTGAGCAGATATTTAATGATACTTATAAGGACAGCGGGATTTTCGGAGGCATCAAGCCTTCCAGCACCAGCACGGAACCCGTGTTTACGGCATCGGGGGATGTGGAGTATACAATTGTCAAAGTAGGCACCAGCCCGGCCGCGTGGAAGTTAACAGCTACCGTGGAAAAGGATGGTGTACAGAGGACATTTGAGGGCCAGATTTCAGAGAACAGTACCTCGGCCAACAGTGTGTGGCTGAAGGAAACCGGGACCCCGCCAAGCGGTGAGGAAGCCGGACAGTACATTGAAGTGAAACACCCCGGCTACACTGCCATTGAAGATTATTTTAAAATAAATCCCACGGCTGATAAAACGGTTGCAGCCGGAAGCATTACCGCAGCCACCAATTCCAGGGATTTGGGCCTTGGCAGCAAGGCATTCACCCTGACGGACGGAAGCGCAGGCGGTACCGTATCCCTTTCCGACGCGGGCGTGACCATCCTGGCAAACGGTATCATAGAAGCCAACCACCCGAATCTTGGAAAAATCCAGATAGGGCGGATTGACCTGGTAACCTTTGATAACCCGTATGGACTTGAGGGCGTGGGCAATTCCTATTTTAAGGCCACGGGCAACTCCGGCGACGCCAAGGCCTGCAAGGCAGGTGAGGACGGCACAGGCGCCCTGAAGACCTCGTCCCTGGAGATGTCCAATGTGGATATTTCCACAGAGTTTGCGGACATGATTGTCACGCAGAGAGGGTTCCAGGCCAACTCAAGAATCATCACGGTATCGGATTCCATCCTGGAAGAGCTGGTAAACCTTAAGAGGTAACTGCATGGATGGCCTTAGGCCGTCCAGATGGAGGGAATGGATTTTCAATCAGGCCCTGGCGATAAGAAACCGGATAAGGCATCAGACAGGGCCTGATGACAGGACAGGAGGGCGGTATCATGATCATACTTAAAAAACTAAACGGGGAAGCCTTTGTGCTGAACTGTGATTTAATTGAAACAATTATGGAGAATCCTGATACCACCATACTCCTGACCAACGGAAAGCACCTGATTGTAAGGGAATCCAAGGAAGAAGTGGTAAAGAAGGTAGTGGAGTTCCGCCGGGAGGCATTCCGCGGGATGATTGACCAGATTAAGGGCTGAGCATACGGGCAGAGTGAGAAAAGTGGAGAAAAGGAAGTAGGGTTATGGATTTCTTGTCAATTCTAGGTTTTATATTAGCGGTGGGGCTTGTGGGTTTTGGTATGACCTTTGACCAGGAGGCCATGAAACTGGTCTTTACCAATATCCGGGCGTTTGTGGATGTGCCGAGTATGGCGATTACCATTGGAGGGACCATTGGGGTCATGATGATATCATTTCCCGCAGGGGCCTTCAAGAAGATTGGCAGCCACCTGAAAATCATTGTGAGGCCCTATGCCTTTAATCCGGTGCAGTCCATAAGCCAGATTGTAAGCTTGGCCACGGAGGCCCGGATGAAGGGGCTGTTATCCCTGGAGGATAAGCTCAATGAAATCGACGAGCCATTCCTGCACAACAGCCTGATGCTGGTGGTGGATTCCGTGGATTCGGAGAAGGTGCGCAAGGCCATGGAGACAGAGCTTGAGCAGCTGGATGAGCGGCACGCCCTGGACCGCCGTTTCTATGAAAAGGCGGCCAGCTACGCGCCTGCCTTCGGCATGATAGGAACCCTGGTGGGCCTGATCCTCATGCTGGGCAACATGTCGGATGTGGACGCCCTTGCAAAGGGCATGGCCGTGGCGCTTATCACTACCCTGTACGGTTCCCTGCTTGCCAATATCATATTCCTGCCCATGGCCAGCAAGCTGAAGGCCAGGCATGAAGAGGAATTCCTGTGCAAGCAGCTGGTGATGGAGGGCGTATTGGCCATCCAGGAAGGCGAGAACCCCAAATTCATAGAGGAAAAGCTGTTCAAGCTTCTTCCGGCCAGCTATAAGAAGACGGAAGAGGAAAAAGAAAAGGACGGCCAGAAAAAGGCAGCTAAGAAGAAACGCCGCAGAAGAAATAACAAAGAGATTGTGGAATAGAAGGAGCTTAAACCATGGCGAAGGCACAGGAAGGCCAGGATATCCAGGCAATGACGGACGGACAGATGTTTGAAGAACTGATAAGGATACATGCACAGGCAGCAGGGGAAGCGGTTTCATCCATTTTAAAGGCGGACATAGCCATAGGGGAACCCCAGATACATGAGATGACGGTGAAGGAAGTGGAATACAGCCTCCTGGAACCGGCTATCTTTGTGAAAAGCTGTCTTACCTCCCAGGTGGCCGGAAATGTTGTGATGATCCTCCGGCAAAGGGATATGCAGGTATTTTTAAATGAACTCATGGGTGTGGATGACCTTCCTGACCCGGATTTTGTGTTTGACGACGTGGCCATGAGCGCTGCGGGGGAGCTGATGAACCAGATGGCCCACGCCTCGGCTTCGGCCATGGCGCAGTATCTGGGCGATACCATGGATTTTGCGGACTGCCAGCTGGTCCTGTCGGACGGACGCCAGAACCTGTCCCCTGTCATCGGCGACCAGCCTGATTCCAGGATCATGGTTGTTAATTATACCATGCGGATAAAGGATATGGTTGAGTCGGAATTCATTGAGTGCATATCGGCCGCAGCCATAGACAGCCTGGCGCAGGAGATTCAGGCCAGGCAGGAAGCGCAGGCCAGGGCCAGGCAGGAGGAGGAAGAGGCTGCCAGGCAGGCGCGTGAGATGGAGAAAAGCGTGATTGTGGGCCAGGGAGCCGGACGCGGTCAGGCAACGCCCGCGGCAGGACGGATGATGGACGGCGCAGCCCCGGCAGTCCCGGGACTTTCGTGGGGCGGGAATGCCGCCGCTGCCCGGACACAGCCCGGGCAGGATACCATGTACAGGAGCCCTGCCATCAGCGGCAACCTGGGGCTTATCATGGATGTGCCCCTTAACGTGTCGGTGGAGATTGGAAAGACCAGGCGCAGGCTTAAGGATGTGCTGAATTTCAACAACGGAACCGTGGTGGAGCTGGATAAACAGGCAGATGCGCCTGTGGACATCATTGTCAACGGACAGCTCATTGCCAGGGGGGAAGTGGTTGTGATTGACGATAACTTCGGTGTACGTATCACTGAAATAGTAAATACAAGAAGCATTATTGGAAATGGTGAATAAAGTTGAAACGGTTTAATATCCTTGTAACAGCGGGAATCATCGGAATCATTTTCCTGATACTGATTCCCCTGCCCACACCCATACTGGACTTTTTATTTATACTGAACATAACATTGTCTTTGCTGATCCTTGTGATGACCATGTATATCAGGGAAACCCTGGAGTTTTCCGTATTTCCCTCCCTCCTGCTGGTCACGACCCTGTTCCGGCTGGGGCTTAACATATCATCCACCAGGAAAATCCTCTTTGACAACGGTTATGCGGGGCAGGTGGTCAAGACCTTCGGACAGTTTGTCATCCGGGGCAATGTGGTCATTGGTTTTATTATTTTCTTAATCATCGTGCTGGTTCAGTTCATTGTAATCACAAAAGGTTCGGAGCGTGTGGCCGAGGTTGCTGCAAGGTTTACCCTGGACGCCATGCCCGGCAAGCAGATGGCCATTGACGCCGACCTGAACAGCGGCCTCATTGACGAGCAGCAGGCCAAGGAGCGGCGTTCCAAAATCCAGAGGGAAGCGGATTTCTTCGGTTCCATGGACGGTGCCACCAAATTTGTTAAGGGAGACGCCATTATCTCCATCATCATTACCTTCATCAACTTTGTGGGCGGCGTCATCGTTGGTATCATGAACAGCCAGGGAAGCATACAGGATATCATGCAGATTTATACCACCTCCACCATTGGGGACGGACTGGTATCCCAGATCCCGGCCCTGCTCATATCGGTGGCAACGGGTATGATCGTGACCCGGTCCGCGTCGGAGAACAGCCTGAGCGAGGATCTGACAAAGCAGTTCCTGGCCCAGCCAAGGGTGCTGATGACAGCGGGCGGCGCTGCTGCCTGCCTGTGCCTGATTCCCGGATTTCCGGTGCCCCAGATACTGATGATATCCGCGGGCCTGACAGGCGGGGGATATTATCTGTATAAACGCCAGCAGGGCTTGGTGGCGGAGACCGTGGAAGAATTTGTGGAAACAGAAGTCACCAGCGAGGCGTCCTATTACAAAAACATTGAAAACGTTTATGGACTATTAAATGTAGAACAGATAGAAATGGAATTCGGCTACAGCCTGATTCCCCTGGCGGACGAGAGCAACGGCGGCAATTTCATTGACCGTGTGGTCATGTTCCGCAAGCAGATGGCCCTGGACATGGGATTTGTCATTCCCTCTGTAAGGATTAAGGACAGCGGGCAGCTTAACCCCAACCAGTACAGCATCCTGTTAAAGGGGGAGGAGGTGGCCAGAGGGGATATCCTGATGGACCACTACCTGGCGCTGCCGCCTGGAACGGACGCGGATGACGTGCCGGGAATCGACACCATCGACCCTGCCTTCCACATTCCCGCCAAATGGATCAGCGAGGACAGGAAGATACAGGCCGAGCTGGCAGGATATACCCTGATTGACCCCACCTCCGTGGTCATAACCCACCTTTCCGAGGTGGTGAAGGAGCATCTCCATGAGCTTCTTAACCGTCAGGAGGTAAACAATCTTTTAGAGACACTGAAAAAGACCAACAGCAGTATTGTGGAGGACACCATACCGTCCATCATCACGGTGGGCGGGCTGCAGAAGGTATTGGCAAACCTTTTGCGGGAGGGGATCCCCATCCGCGACATGGAGACCATCGTGGAAACCCTCAGCGATTACGGAAGCCAGGTCAGGGACACGGATATGCTGACCGAGTATGTGCGCCAGGCATTAAAGCGCACCATCTCCCGCAGGTTCTCAGAGGCCGGGCAGATGAAGGTCATCAGCCTGGACGACAAGATAGAGAACATGATTATGTCCTCGGTTAAGAAGATGGACACCGGTTCCTATCTGGCCCTGGAGCCTGCTGCAATCCAGAGCATCGTGTCATCGGCCACGGCGGAGATTAACAAGATTAAGGATCTGGTAAATATCCCAATCATACTCACCTCCCCGGTGGTACGGATTTACTTTAAAAAGCTGATTGACCAGTTCTACCCCAATGTGGCGGTGGTATCCTTCAGTGAGATAGACAACAATATACAGATACAGGCATTGGGAAGCATTTCCCTGAGTTAGGAATGGCAGCAGAGGTAACAGGTTATGCAGATGGAACAGACAGACCATGAGGAAATGACCAGGGACCTGGAGGCGTACAGGAAAAACGGCAGCCAGGAACTGAGGAATAAACTGGTCCTACATTATCTCCCCATTGTAAGGTCCGCCGCCGTACAGCTGCGGACCATGGCTGGGAGCCTTCTGGAGCAGGAGGATCTGACGGACCAGGGGGTGCTGGCGCTGATGGAATGTCTGGACCGCTATGACCCCGGCAAAGGGGCCAGGTTTGAGACATATGCATTCGTGCGCGTGCGCGGGGCCATGATTGACTATATACGCAGCCAGGACTGGGTACCCCACAGGGCAAGGAATTTCCAGAAAAAGGTGGATGAGGCATTTTCCATCCTGTCCCATGAAAAGATGGGGGAGCCGGATGTGAAGGATGTGGCCGGATACCTTGACATGCCCGTTGAAAAAGTAGAAAACCATATAAAATACATGAACCACGCATCCGTGCTTTCATTTGAAGCAGCGCTGCAGGACATGACAGCCATATTTGCAAAAGGGGAGCTGGAGGCAGGGGACATGGACGGCAAGCCCGAGGAAAGCCTTTTTTACAGGGAAATGATGGAAATGCTCACGGCTGCCATCGACGGCCTGGGGGAAAAGGAGCGGCTTGTCATAACATTGTATTATTATGAAGAATTAAAATATTCAGAGATTGCAGAGGTCATGGGCATCGGCCAGTCGCGCGTATGCCAGATCCACACCAAGGCAATCAGGAAACTGAAAAGCAGTTTGGAAGATTATATGAGGGGATAAGGATATGTTTTCAGGATTTTATACAGCTGCCTCGGGCATGCTGATGAACCAGCGGTCATTAGACATGGCGGCCAACAACATCGCCAATGTGAAGACCAGCGGCTATAAGCCCAAACGCCTGGTAAAAACCACGTTTAATGAACAGCTGGTGCGCCAGATGAACGGGCAGACCCAGGGGCTGGGCCAGGGTTCCACCATATCCATCGGCACAAGGGAGATGACCACCCATGGCCAGGCTCCGGTGGTGGATACAGGGCAGACCTATGACCTGGCCATTAACGGGGACGGATTCTTCGTCATCCAGGGCACGGACGGCCAGTATCTCACACGCAACGGACATTTTAAACGGGATGAGGAGGGGAACCTGATACTTCCCGGCGTTGGCCAGGTAATGGGGGACGGCGGCCCTGTGTACGTGGATGAGAGCGGGTTCCGTGTTGGCGCGGACGGGATTATCTACGACAATGAGGACGGGGAGCTGGACCAGATACAGATAGTGGAGCCGGATGATTATGACAACCTGACATTTTATGACAACGGCACCTACGGGGCGGGCGGCGGCGTGACACTTACCCAGGTCTATCCCACGGTCTACCAGGGAAAGCTGGAGCAGTCAGGCGTGAACCTGAACAATGAGATGACCAGGGCCATGGAGGTCCAGAGGGCGTTCCAGTCATGCGGCAAGGCCCTTACCATCATAGACCAGATGAACCAGAAGACAGCCAATGAGATAGGGAAGCTGTAGGGGGATAAGAGATGAATATTTCATATTATACGGCAGTCTCAGCCATGAACGCATTCCAGCAGGACCTGGATGTGACTGCCAATAACATGGCAAATGTGGGGACCAACGGATATAAGTCCATGCGCAGTGATTTTAACGACCTGCTGTACACCCAGATGGATATGAGGCCGGAGGCCCAGGTGGGACACGGCGTGAAGAACAATGGGCCGGGAACCACGTTCCAGCAGGGGATTTTCCGCAAGACCGGACGTGCCCTGGATTTTGCCGTGTCAGGCAAGGCGTTTTTTGCGATCCAGACCAGCGAGGACGAGGAGGAGCCGGCTTACACAAGGGACGGCGCCTTCCAGATAAGTTCCACCGAGGACGGCAATTACCTGACCACCAGCGACGGCAGTTATGTGCTGGACTGGGACGGCGAGCCAATCGAGCTGGAGTACAAGGCGGCGGAAGACGGCAGGGGAGATGACACAGGGGAACTGGACCTGGATTCCATTGCGGACCGGATTGGCCTGTTTGTGTGCGAGAACCCGGAGGGCCTTATCCATGCAGGGTCCAACCTGTTCCGTACCGGTGAGGCTTCCGGGGAGTGGATGTCCATAGAGGATCTGGATGAGGACCAGGAGAAAAGCTCGGTCATGACCAGGACCCTTGAAATGTCCAATGCCGATATGTCCACGGAGATGGTCAACCTGATGCAGACCCAGCGCGCATTCCAGCTTAACAGCAGGATTGTAAGCACTGCGGACCAGATGGAAGAGATGATTAATAACTTAAGGTAACGACATCAGCAGATTGTGCTAAAAGGGGGTGCCCATGAACGAAAAAAGTCTGATTTACAGCTTGTTATCTAAATTTCTTGATGACAATCAGGAGGATGGGATCCCGGAACATGCGGGAGAGGATGAACGGGAAGGAGAATCACGGACACAGGGGCAGTCCTATGACGATACAGACAGGGAAGATGAAGGGACAGGAGGCCAAAATGCGGACGGTGCCCGGGACGGCAGGGGCCAGGATGGCAGAAGCCGAAACGGCAGGAGCCAAGACAGCGGGAGCAGAAATGGCAGGGACCAGAACGGCAGGGACCAGGATAGTGACCACCGGGTGGAAACCGTTGAGGACTGGAATGAGGCTGAAGTAAGGCGGAGGGAGCAGGTGGAACGGGAGCTTCTGGGAAAGGAGCAGACCGGGGCAGATGGACAGGATGCGTCCGACTGGGATATGTCCGGCCGGGATGCATATGACCAGGATTCATATGGCGGGACCGGATATGGGGATGGAAGACCGGGTGGATATGGTTCAGGCCAGGGTGGATATGGTTCAGTCCAGGGTGAAGATGTGCCGGCCGGGGAAACGGACCAGGATGCCTGGGTGGAGCTGATTGTGGCTGACGACAGGATGAGTGTCTCCATGATGGTGCACGGCCCCCAGGGGGAAGGACAGGACGTGTCCAGGGCAATGATACATGATGCACTGGAGCAGAAGGGGATATGCTTTGGCGTTGACGAGGAGAAGATAGGAACCATTGTCAATGAAAGGCAGTATCTGCAGATGGCTGTCATTGCAAACGGAATGCCTGCAATCAATGGGGAAGATGGACGGATTAAGGACTATTTTCCCAGGAAGGCCCAGTTAAAGTATGCTTCCAAGGGCAATGGCGGCATTGATTTTAAAAGCATGAACCTGATACATAATGTCCAGAAAGGGGATGTGGTGTGCGATATCACCATGCCCACGGAGCCGGAGGACGGCGTGGATGTGTTCGGCGAACCTGTACGGGGAAAGAACGGCACCATGCCTCCCATCCCCCAGGGAAGGAATATCGTATATACCCCGGAGCGGGATAAGCTGGTTACGGCATGTGAGGGCAACCTGACCTTCCGTTCCGGCCGGTTCCATGTGGAGAATATATTTTCCGTGTCCGGCAATGTGGACAACAGCGTGGGAAATATTGATTTTACAGGCAGCGTTGTGGTTCACGGGGATGTGCTGGAGGGATACAGGGTGATTGCCAAGGGCGACATCACGGTGATGGGAATCGTGGAAGGCGCTTATCTGAAGGCAGGCGGGGACATCCTGCTGCACAAAGGAATGCGGGGAATGAAAAGCGGCGTCCTGGAGGCGGACGGGGATATCACGGCCAAGTTCCTGGAAGACTGCAACATTTACGCAAAAAATAACATACAGGCAGAGTACATCATCAACTCAGAGGTGTCCTGCGGCCATGACCTGACCCTGATGGGAAAGCGCGGCGCGTTCATCGGCGGGAACTGCTCGGTCTATAACTGTATGAATGTAAAGGCCGTAGGCGCGCCCAGCCATATCACGACCTCGGTTACCCTCGGCCTGACTCCCCAGCTAATGGAGGAGATGGAGGCAGTGGGGAAGGAAATGCTGCTGCTGTCCAGGAAACTCACCGAGCTTAACAAGGATATATCATATCTTAACGGAAAGCTCAAGGAGGGCAGCATCACGCCAATCCAGCGTGACCGTCTGGCAAAGCTTAAGCTGGAAGCCCCCATCAATTCGCTGAAGGAAAAGAAACTGAAGCAGCAGGGCGCCGAACTGTCCAGGAAACTGCGGGAGGTTGGCAAATCAAGGCTTACGGCAAGGGAGGTTTATCCCGGAAGCGTCATCAACATTGGGGATTGTAAGATGAGCATCACTAAAAAGGAGGATAACTGTACCTTCTACTATCTTGACGGGGAAATCAGGAAAGGAATTCGCTAATGGCAGACATCTTACGGGTGACTTCTCCGGTCATCAACAAGAATATCATACAGCCGGATAAGGCGATGAAAGACCCATCGGTCCCCTTTGACATGCAGGAAATCCGGCATATCACCAAGAATCCCGAGGGCAGCGGCCTTCTGGGAAACCACAATGTGCTGGAGCGGGAGGCCGGGGCCGCTACCCTGATGAACCTGTTAAAGGACCCGGCGGTAACGGTCAACTACCTGAAGAATATATATATGCTGGAGGAAATCATCAGTCTCCTGCCGGTGAACAATAACACGGTGACCCAGGAAATAAGGCAGCTTTTTGACGCGCTTTTAATTGAGCCGGAGCATATTGTGGATGAACTGGTGGACCAGGAATATGCCTCCACCCTGTTTAAGGGGGAACTGTTTGACTTCCTGAGGAACCAGCTGGGGGATAAGCCGGAACTGCGGTTGGAGACAGCGGAGCTTTTAAAGGCAATAAATGGAAGCATTTCCCGGCAGGACGTGCTGGATTCCGTGGCCAACAGCCTGGAATACCTGTCGGAACAGCTGTCTGGCAGCAGGACGCTCTATGGGAAGTTCGTACAGTTGGCCGCGCGGGTCCGGGATGTCCGCAGCGGCCAGGAGTTTGAGGAGCTTAAGACCGAGGTGCAGCAGGCCTTAAAGGAACTGGAACAGAGCGTGCTCTACTCTCCCCAGACAGCCAGGGTCCTGCCCAACATCCTTTACAATATGTCCAGGTACCAGGACAACGAGGCATATCTCCAGGAGGCGCTTCTGAACCTTCTCATCCATGTGAACAGCCGGGAAGACAAGGGACGGTTACGGGAAATGGTCCGGGATTACATAGAAAGCTTCCGTGGGCCGGAGCGGCAGGAAAACCGTTCCAGGATCATGGACACCCTGGCGGAAATCATTACAAAGCAGGACAGGGAAACCCCCATGAATAGCCTGAACGGGGATAAGATAGAGAAAATCATCACCAGCCTGCTGTCCTCGCCCTGTAATTATACGCCGCTGCTGCATTTTGTAATCCCGGTGGATTACCAGGGGATGAAGGCATTTTCCGAACTTTGGATAGACCCTAAGGACGAGGGACGGGGCGGGGAACGGGGAAGCCGGGATTCCGGCGGGACAGACCATGTCCATGTGCTCATTACCTTTGATATACCTGGGATTGGGCAGATGGAGGCAGAGTTCATGATGGCGGGAAAGGAACTGGGGTTCCACCTGTACTGTCCTGAATCTTATACAGGGATATTCGGGGGACTGGTACCCGAGTTCAGGAAAATCATGGAGGAACACGGTTACCGGGCGGCTGACATAGAGGTGGAGCGCATGGACCATGTGCGTTCCCTGATGGAGGTATTTAAAAACCTGCCATTTAAAAGGACGGGCGTAGATGTCAAAATTTGAGAAAAATAAAGCGGTAGCTTTAAAATACAATGCAGATGAAGACACGTCCCCCGTGGTGATTGCATCAGGCTATGGGACGGTTGCAGAGCACATCATAGATATTGCGGAAAAAAAGGGGATTCCTGTATTCAAGGACGACAGTGCGGCATCCCTGCTCTGTATGCTGGATGTGGGGTGTAATATACCGGTGGAGCTGTATGAGGTGGTTGCGGGGATTTACTGCAAGCTCATGGAGACCTCGGCCCAGATACGGGGTGTGGAGAAGGCGGCGGCTGCAAAAGCTTTAGAAGGAAAAACTTCAGGGGCGGGAAGCCAGGCCGGCCGTCTGCGCCGGAATCTGGTGTCCGGGCGCGAGAGGAATGACAGCTGACGGCGTGTTTACGCCGGATGTCACTTGATGGACGACAACAGGATGAATACAGGGGGTGGCGGAATTGGTTGATTTGCTGGATGGGTATGTGGGCTCGTCGTGCGTCATAAAAGCAAAGAATAACGATTTGATCAGTATGGGGGTCCTGCACCGCATCGGGAAGAATTTCATCGATGTGGGCAGTTCCCGCAATGAACTGCCGGGGATTCCATATAATCTTTTGGTAAAGCTGGAGATTTACAATACCCAGCTTGGTTTTAAGGTGCTGATTGGCCGGGTGTACCTGTCATCGCCCAAGCTGGCCAGGATAATTGATTTAAACGAGGCCACCAATGATGAGCGGCGGGAGTATTTCCGTATCAGTACAAGGGACACAGGCATCATCTATAACTGCATGCGCGGGGACGATGTGATGGAGATGGAAGGCGGTTCCAAGGACGTCAACGGGCTTAAGGTACAGCTGGTGGATATCAGCCTGGGCGGCCTGATGTTCAGGAGCAGGGAAGAATTCAGGACCAATGACCGTTTTAATATGGTGATACCGGCCATGGGCGATTCCATGCTGTATACCTGCGAGGTGCGCCGTCAGGTGCAGAGGCCCGAAGGGGATTATGGCTATGGATGCGAGTTTATGGAAATGGCTACCAGGCAGGAGGATTTGCTGTACCGGTATATCCTGCGGAGGCAGGGGGACCAGTTAAGGCGGATACGGTAGCGGGATACTGCCGGATAATGCAGGAAATGGACAGCAGGGAAGTTATGTTTAGGAGGATACGGGGACATGGCCCAGGGAAAATCACAGGACCGGCGGATGGTCAGGAACAGGCGGGTGATGATTTATACCTTCCTGATAATCCTGACCCTGTTTTATATATCGGCACACCGGAAGCTGGAACGGGAGCGGGCGGTGGAGGCGGCGAAGGTGACGGAGACTGTGGGAGCAGGGACGGTTTCGGCAGTGGATGGTGACGGTGCGGCTGGGGATGATCTGGGTGTTGGAAAAGGGTATAGGGCAGATGGTGATTTTGGTTTGGATGGAGGAAGTGCAGATGACCGGATGCATTTAGGCGGGCAGACAGATGAGGGTACGAAGCATAGCGGTGGAATGGAGGGGGCTAAAGAGCTGTTCATCAGCCAGGATGATATGTGGTGCCTGATACTTACTAACGCGGAGTACCCGGTGCCTGAAGATTATGCGGCGGAGTTAAAAGCCATTCCGGGAACCGAGCAGTCAGTGGACGAGCGGATTTATGAACCATTGATGCAGATGCTGGAAGATATGAAAGCGCTGGGGTTATCACCTGTCGTGTGCTCAGGCTACAGAACATTGGACAAACAGGAAAAACTGTTTAACCGGAAGGTGCAGTCTTATGTGAGAAGCGGTCATACGAAAGAAGAATCATACATTCTTGCAAGGCAGACCATATCCATCCCGGGGTCAGGGGAACATTGCCTGGGCCTGGCGGTTGATTTTTATACTAATAAGTATCATAAGCTTGAGAAGGAATTTGAGAAGACACCGGAAGGCCAATGGCTCATGGAGAATGCCCAGGATTATGGTTTTATCATGAGGTATGGGGAAGATAAGGTGGATATCACAGGGATTGAGTATGAGCCGTGGCATTATCGTTATGTGGGGGTGGAAGCGGCAAGGTATATGAAGGAGCAGGGCCTGTCCCTGGAAGAATTTTATATTGAACAGAGTCTTTATGGATAGAGTCTTTATAGATAGAGTGCACAAAAAATAAATTCGATTTTTGTGCACTTTTTTGGTAAATAAAAGAGGGGGTGCGTACGATAAATATTACAGAGCGGAAGGAATGGATGTTCCGGAAGCTTGGTCCAGTGTCAGACAGGGCCCGTCCGGCATTGGGATATGTCATGAAACAGGGAAAAGGATTTCCCGGAATATTATAATTACATGGAGGTAATTAGTATGAGGATTCAACACAACATTATGGCATTAAACTCCAGCAGACAGCTGGGCGTAAACAACAGTTCAGTATCTAAGTCTCTTGAGAAACTGTCATCCGGTTACAGAATCAACCGCGCAGGTGATGACGCAGCCGGTCTGGCTATTTCTGAGAAGATGAGGGCACAGATTAAAGGTCTGACAGCAGCAAGCGATAACTCCCAGGATGCTATCTCTTTAGTACAGACAGCTGAAGGCGGACTCCAGGAAGTTCATTCCATGCTGAACCGTATGCAGGAACTGGCTACTAAGTCTGCAAATGGTACTTATACGGATGATGTTGATAGGAAGGCTTTGCAGGATGAGGTTAGTGCGTTAAAGGATGAAATTAACCGTATTGCTGATAGTACTAATTTTAACGGTATTAAATTGCTGGATGGTTCCATGGGAAATGGTACAACTGGTGCCGTTGTAACGAGTACAAAAAATACAGCAGGCACAGCAGGCAATTTTACAGCAGCAGTTAATTTTACGGTATCTGGTTTAGAAGCAGGAAAGACAATTACTATAAACACAGTGGCAGATGGAACAGCATCCAGCGTATCAGCGGATGCAAATGGCAATATTACATTATCATTAGAGGCAAAGGCAGGAAAAACATATACTCAGGCGGATATTGATAAACTAATTAGCGATGCCACACTCCCGGCATCTGCGACTAATCTGAAAATTAATATTGATAATGATATATCAATACAGACTGCGGGTACAGGTACAGTTGAACAAGTTGCAGCCACTGCAGTTGCAAAAGCTGAAAATGCATTTAGAAATGTAACTACAACTGGTGGTGTCAATGTAAAAATAACTTCAGGTACGGCGGGTAATGATGTTAGAACGATAGGTTTTAATGGCACTAATGCGGGAGTGGAAATAGCTGCTGCAAATGGTAACGTGCTGGTAGGATTGGATCAGACAAAATCTTATACAGCCAATGAACTGAATACTATTCTTGCAAAAGCTGGTGCTAATATGACAGTAGCATTTGATGGTAGTGTAAGTGGTGTGGATTTGGCTACCATAACTCCTGCTGCTTTAGCTGGAGGTACTGGTCTTGCTAGCGGTGGTGGATTAAAACTACAGATTGGTGATACAAATGATTCTTGGAATCAATTAGATTTATCGATTTCCGATATGCATGTGAATTCTCTTGGCATAGGAAGCCTTGATATTGGTACTAGAGAAGGCGCATCCGCAGCCATCAGCAAAATCACTGATGCTATCAACCAGGTATCCACTAGCCGTGGTAAACTCGGTGCTATCCAGAACCGTCTTGAGCATACTATCAACAACTTGGGTGTTACTACAGAGAATATTACAGCTGCTGAGTCCCGTATCCGTGACGTTGATATGGCAAAAGAGATGATGGAGTTCACAAAGAACAGCGTTCTGATGCAGTCTGCACAGGCTATGCTGGCACAGGCTAATCAGCAGCCACAGTCCGTATTACAGTTATTACAGTAAGGCAATTTAAAATTTATGTAATATTATTCTTTTGAATAATAAGGTGCTGTCTTCGGATTATTTATCATTGGTCTGGAGGCAGTGCCTTTTTGATTGCAGAGGATTTGTTTTGTTTCTTTCTTCTTTCTTACAAAATATAGATTTCCTATTTGATTTTTATTATAATTATATTATTAAATACTGCCATATAACCGGATAGTGCCACATAATCGGATGTCTGCAATTGGGAAGGGGAAAGAACTATCGAGATAAATGGCAAAAGGGGCAGTTGGTGTCATTTTTCTCCGGTCACTTCTGCAGCCATTGGAAACAAAGAACTATGAAGATAATATGGCGTGCTGCTATGAGGGCTGGTTGGTCAGGTTTTTGGAACAGACAGCTGGAATTTCACCAGGGGAAACATAAATGGATATTTTTAGAATAAAGATGCCAATCAACCAGATGCAAACCGTCCATACAGATATATGAAATGGAATCTGGATTACACGGATGTATACGGCTGTCTATGAAGGAATGGGAAAAGGAGAATTCCTTAATATAATTGTATCCATGACATAGATATGCCCATACTGTATAGCAAAGACACCCCAATCGCCCCACCACGCCCCCCTCAAACCTCATGTAAGGGTTTGAGGGGGTTATCTTTATCCTTTTTCCACTATTTTTACCAATATTAAAATTTGTAAAAGGAGGGGATGCAAGAAGATGTTACATTAGACACAAAATCAAAGTCTAATCCGACCGTCCACTGACAACGGTTATATTGGTTTAAAGTTTTGCGGTTATAACCTTAAAAACTATTGAAATTTTGATAAGAATGCGGTATGCTATTATAGATGGGAGGTGTCTTTTATGATTAATAGACCAATTTACGTAGATAAGATAATGGCATATGCGGATACACCATTTGTAAAAATCCTTACTGGAATCCGCCGCTGTGGGAAATCAACCATTTTGAAAATGCTGATAGATAAAATGAAAGAACGGGGTATCCATGAGGAGCAAATATTGCATTATAGCTTTGATTCTTTGGAATATGAGGATATAAAGACCGCGAAAGCGTTGTTTGCACACTTCAAGCAGCATTTATTTTTAAAGGGCAAGACCTACCTTTTTCTGGATGAGATTCAGGAAGTAGAATCATGGGAGAAAGTTGTAAACTCCCTTATGGCTGACTATGATGTAGACATTTATGTAACCGGCTCAAACTCCAGGATGATGTCCTCTGAAATATCTACTTACTTGACTGGCCGTTATATCGCATTTCGCATTTACCCTTTATCCTTTTCCGAGTATATGACCTTCCGAAAGGAATATACGGAGATTCTTGACTCTTACACAGAACTTGCAAATTATCTGCGGCTTGGGGGATTCCCGGCAGTTCATCTGCAAAAATACACGCCGGACGAGGTCTATACCATCGTCAGGGATATTTACAATTCTACAATATTTACTGATATTGTAAGGCGTAATCAAATCCGCAAGGTGGATCAGCTGGAGCGTATTGTGAAGTTCGCATTTGACAATGTTGGACGGACCTTCTCCGCTGCTTCCATTTCAAAATATCTGAAAAGCGAAAATCGGGCCATTGATAACGAAACGGTTTATAACTACCTCAGCAAGCTGGAAGGCGCCTATATCCTACACCGCTGTTCCCGCTTCGATGTACAGGGCAAGGAAATTTTGAAAACACAGGAAAAATTCTATCTGGCTGACCCGGCGCTGCGTTACAGCGTACTGGGATATTCAGCGAACAGTGTAGCGGCCATGCTGGAAAATATCATTTATCTTGAATTGCTGCGCCGAGGATATGATGTATACGTTGGAAAATTAGAAAACGCTGAAATAGATTTCATTGCCATTAAGCAGGAAAACAAGCTATACATTCAAGTGACTCAGGAGATTGGTTCCCCTGAAACCGAAAAACGCGAATACGGCAGGCTGCTTGATATTCGGGATAACTATCCTAAGTATGTGCTGCGTACAGATGCATTTGTGGGCGGCAATTATGAGGGAATCAAAACCATGCACGTTGCTGATTTCCTGCTAAGCGATGAATATTAAAAAGGGAATGATGTGTTAGTGAAGACAGAAAGAAACTATCAATTTGAACGGCTAATGCAGCTGGCAATATTGATATAGATGTATATGAGGCTGCTATATATTACGAATTTGAAAACCATGATGTAAAAATATTGTAATCCCTGATATAGGGCGTTGCTGCCTGGCTGTCATCAGCCCGCGGCAGCGCTCCGGCTTTGTATCCATACGGCTGCATAGAAAACAGCATGAACCGCAAATCCGGTATAAATAGGCCATTAAAGGAAGAAAAACCCAATTGTCTCAACCCGCATTTCCTGATATAATAAAAACCAGAATATAACAAATGAGGAACAAAGGAGTTCCTGGGGGAGTACATTATGGCGGTAACCATTGCGTTGTCTAACCAGAAGGGCGGTGTGGGAAAGACCACGTCAGCCTATGTGATTGCAACAGCGTTAAAGGAAATGGGCTACAGGGTCCTTGCGGTGGATATGGATCCGCAGGGAAACCTGAGTTTTTCATTGGGGGCGGATACGGAGAGCGCCACTATCTATGATGTTCTGAAGGGGGAGTTAAAGCCCAGATATGCGGTTCAGAAGTCCACATTGGTAGATGTTATTCCATCCAACATCCTTCTCAGCAGTATTGAACTGGAGTTTACAGGGGTCAGGAGGGAGTTCCTTCTTAAGGAGGCCCTGGATTCACTGAAGGGGCTTTATGATTACATACTCATTGATTCGCCGCCTGCCCTTGGCATCCTGACCGTGAATGCATTTACGGCAGCTGACTATGTGCTGGTGCCCATGCTCTCGGATATTTTCAGCCTGCAGGGGATTACCCAGCTGGAGGAAACCATACGCCGTGTCAGGAATTACTGTAATCCTGATATTCAGATCCTGGGGGTGTTCCTTACCAAGCACAATCCCAGGACCAGGTTCAGCAAAGAGGTGGAGGGAACGCTCAGGATGGTGGCAGAGGATTTGCAGATGCCTGTTCTGGAAACATTCATCCGTGAGAGCGTAGCGCTCAGGGAGGCCCAGTCCCTGCAGTGTTCCGTGCTGGAGTATGCGCCTGACTGCAATGCGGTGCGGGATTACGGGAGCCTGATTCAGGAATTGATGCAAAGGGGGCTTAAGGCAAATGGCTAAGACCAGGACAGAGATTGATAAAGAAATGATGTACCGCAAAATCATGCCGTCTGCCGCAAAAAAGGATACGCTGGGTAATGCAGGGGATATGCATGCTGATGGTGCTGTTCAGGCGGCATCCGCCGGAATGGCACGGGAAGCAGAAGGCGCTGCGTCGGGTATGTCCGGTGCACCGGGTTTTGGGGCCCTGACACCGCCCACAGCGGCATCCATGGCAAAAGCCTTAAAGCGCAATCCGGTTACCCTGCCATTTAAGGAAGAGAACAACATGGTGCTGGTGAACCTGATGGAGGAACTGGTCATATCGCGGCTGGATTCCACCCTGGACAGGTTTAACTGCTGTAAATGCGACAAGTGTAAAAAGGATATTGCGGCCCTGGCCCTGAACCGTTTGAAACCGCGCTATGTGGTAATGAAGGAAGGGGACCAGGAAAAACGCAGTAAGGCAGAACTGGAGAACGGTTCGGAGGTCACAGGGGCCCTTGTGCAGGCCATTCTGGTGGTGAAGAAGGAACCGTGGCATTAAGCGCCAGCATGCACAATGGGATTGGAAGGTCATAAGCCGTCAGGGCAGTGCCGGGAATGGTATCATTTCAGGCTGCGCCCCGGCGGCTTTTTATTTGAAAAATATAAAAAATAACATTTAACCTGTAAAGTTTTCAACTTGGCGTTCGATAACTATTATAAGGTTAATAGAATCAGGACATAAGTATTGCCATACAAAGAGCACCTAAGGAAAGGAAGCCGGGCTATGGATATGAAGATTACGAGAAATTACGCAGCGTACCAGAACGCTGTGAGCAGTGCAAAACATACGGAGAAAAGTGCTCCCGTGTCTCCCCAGGCAGCTGGGAAGGCCAGAGGGGATGCCATCTGCATCAGCAGTGAAGGGGCGAAGAAAAGCGATGCTTCCGCATTTGCAGCGGCATTGACCAGGTCCATGGAAGAAGAGGCCCCGGCAGAGCGGATAGCTGCCCTTAAGCAGCAGGTACAGGACGGCACATACCAGGTTTCGGCTGAACAGATTGCAAGGCGTCTGATGAGCGGTCTGTAGGAAGGGGAAGCAATTGGAAGACATCATTGATTTTTTATTGGAATATACAGAGGCCCTGGAGGCCATGGAGCAGAAGCAGGTAGAAAAGCTGGGGCTTCTGATGACCAGGGAGCTGGATAAGGTGGAGCAGACCATCATGATGCAGCAGGCCATGGATAAGAAGCTTGAGAACCTGGAACACAGACGCCAGGAACTGTTTACTGCCCACGGACTGGATGGCAGGACGTTAAAACAGATAGCTGATGAGGCAAAGGACAGTGAGCGGAAGGAACTGCTGGAACTGTACCGGAGGATTGACGGATCCATCGGCAATATCCAGTATTATAACAAGAAGGCAGAGGTGCTTGCGAAGTCTGAACTGGAACGCATGGGCATTGATTCCAGGATGGTGGGCAATCCCACAGGAATCTATGGACGCCCAACCGTACAAAAGGGGAGCAAGCTGGAGAAAAAGGCCTGATATCAGGCTGATACAGGGAGAGTGGCAGATTGAGACCGACATTCATGGGGCTGGAGACAGCTAAGAGGGGTATCATGGTAAACCAGAAAGCCATTGATATCGTGGGAAATAATATAAGTAATGTTAATACAAAGGGATATACCAGACAGCGTCTGGATTCAGTAAGCGTCAATGTCTATGGGAGCAGCCAGTTCAATTACAGTTCCATCCCTCTGGCAGGACAGGGCGTGGATGCAAAGGGAGTAGCCCAGATACGCAATCCATACCTGGACGCCAAGTTCAGGGAACAGTACAGCGATGTTGGGTATTTTGACCAGAAGGCAGCCATCCTGGACCAGATTGAGGGGATCATCAGTGACCCGGAGGTGGAAGGCACCGGCATTAAGTCGGCCCTTACCGCATTGTCCCAGTCCCTGGCGGATTTCAGCCAGAATCCGTATCAGGAGACCAACGCCAATATTGTCATGCATGCGTTTAAGGCCGTGACCCAGGTCCTGAATGAATATGATGCCAATTTGCAGACACTGATGGAGCAGACCAAGAACGATTTTTCCATTGCGGTGCAGGACATCAATACCAAGCTGAACCAGCTGTCGGAACTGAATAAGTCCATTGCCCATGAGATATTTGCAAACAGCGATTATGACGGGGTGAATTATGGGCCGAATGACCTGCTGGACCAGCGCAATACCATATTGGACGACTTATCCAGATATGGTTCTGTCCAGGTTACGAACCTGGATGGAGGCGGGGTACAGGTTAAGTTTAACGGCAAGGTCGTGGTGGATGTGTCAGGGGCTTCCTATACCAATGACCAGCTTATGATAGGCAGCGACGGCACCAGCCTTACTTGGAACAGCAACGGCAAGACTGCTAATTTGGGCAGCGGGGCAATCAAGGGCTTTACCGACATGCTTACGGGCAATGATTCCATCATGTCGGGCATACCGTATTACCAGAACCAGCTGGATAATTTTGCAAAGACGCTTGCGGATGTGTTCAACAATAAGGTTCATGCAGATGACCCGGATTTTCCGGATAAGTATAAGGAACTTCTAAGCGGGGATGGGAACGGGAATATCACGGCCGGGAACATTTCCATCAGTGATAAGTGGGCGGAGGACTCCTCTTATATTATCAGGGATAAGAATCCGGACGGAGATCTGGATAACACGGATATCCTGGATATGAAGGCGGCCCTGGAGCAGGATTTTAATTTTGGCGGCGGGTTCTCAGGTACATTCAGTGAGTTTATCACCAAGACCACCAATACACTGGGAAGTGAAATTAAGACCAACAGCGCCAGGATGCAGGCTTCCCTGTCCATTGCGGAAAGCGTGGAGTCGGAGCGCATGGGCGTTTCCGGGGTTTCCCTCAATGAAGAGGGAATCAATATGATGACATATAACAAAGCGTATCAGGCCCTGGGGCGTCTCATGACAACCATGGATGAGCAGCTGGATATGATTATCAATAAAATGGGTATGGTAGGACGTTAAGGAGGGGCATATGAGAATCACGGAAAGTATGATGACAACTTCATATAATAAAAATCTTCAGAGGAATATTTCCAATCTGGCTTCCTCCAATCTGAAGCTGGCATCCCAGCGGCAGTACAACCATGTATCTGAGGACCCGGCAACCGCTTCCAAGGCATTTGCAATCCGTGACCAGATTGCAAGGACCGAAGAACATATCAATGTGGTGAAGAATGCCACGGGGGAACTGGAGACAGCGGATTCCAATATACTGACGCTTAATTCCATCCTTGAGAATATTTATGAGAAGGCCACCAAAGCAGGAGGGGCCAGCAGCCAGGATTCCATGGATGCCATTGCGGAGGAACTGAGCGGACAGATGGAGGAGCTTTTACAGACCATGAACGCCAGGTACGGGGACAAATTCCTGTTCTCCGGATCTGCCAACGGCACGGCGCCATTTACCCTGGATGCCGATGGGAACCTCCTGTTTAACGGGAAGTCCGTGGATGCATATGATAAGAATGACCCGGATACTTATTTCAGTGAAAATAAGCCGGTTTATCTGGACATTGGTTTTGGCACGTATGCAACAGGCACCAATACGGCTAAGACGGGAATCAAGATATCCACCTCCGGCGTGGATGTGCTGGGATGCGGGAAGGACGAGAATGGGATGCCCAATAACCTGTACAGCCTCATAGGGCAGGTAAGGGACCAGCTAAAGGCCGGGGACAAGGAAGGCGCCATGGATTCACTGTCCCAGTTAAAGAAGAAGCAGAGCAATATTTCCATTGCCACATCTGAGATAGGGACCAGGGAGAAAATGCTGGAGCGCACCCAGGACCGGTTGGAAACAAGCCTTGTGAACCTGCAGAAAAGCCAGAAGGACCTGGAAGCGGTTAAGGTGGAGACAGAGGCCGTGAACAATAAATCCGCGGAAACAGCCTGGATGATTACCCTTCAGCTGGGATCCAGCATCATACCGCCGTCCATATTTGACTTTATGAAATAAGTTGAAAAGAGGTGTCTGAGGATGAATGTGTTAAAAATTACAACCACTCCCATTAAGCTGTCCATGACCTCCCAGAGGGCCAGGCTTGAGAGCAGGATACCTGACCCGGAAGTGGGTATCATACAGAATCCTGGCAAACTGAATATGAAGTCGGAGAATATCAAAGTGGACATTGATACATCCCGTTCCAGGGACAGCATGGGGTTCCGCACAGCCAGGGGAATCATGAGGGACGGGGCGCAGGCAGGTATTAAGGCGGCATCGGACGCCACGGCCCAGTATTCCAGGATTGGCAACCAGATGATGCAGATACAGGACGGGGTCACGGTTGCAGATATCATGAAGAACCAGATGATGGCCCAGACCAATATCACCACCGGGATTGCATTCATACCGTCAGTTGGGCCTGACATTTCCTGGCAGCCGCCGGATTTATCCATTGACTATACACCGGCCCAGGTGGAATTCAGACCACAGGTACAGGAACCACCGGCTACCTATGTGCCGGGAGAACTGAGGGTGGATGTGGAGCAGTATCCGAAAGTGGATATTGAATATATGGGCGAACCCATGTATGTGCCGCCCAGTGCCAATCCGGCCCATGAGGCGGCTGCGGAATAGGGATTTGATGGAGGGATACTTTTGAAGATTGAGACACGGGATTTCGGAATCCTTGATATTGAAGAGAAGAACATCATAACATTTAAGCAGCCCGTTTTCGGCTTTGAGGAATATACCCAGTTCGTCCTTGTAAATGATTCTAACATGGGCAGCGGAATCTGCTGGCTCCAGTCCATTGAGCAGAAAAATGTCTGCTTTATCATGCTGAACCCTCTGGAGGTAAAGCGTGATTACGCCCCGGTGGTGATGCAGGATGTGCTGATCCTTCTGCAGGCAGTGCCTGAGGATGACCTGGACTGCTGGGTGCTCATGGTCATCGGGGAAACCTTCCGTGATTCCACCGTGAACCTTAAAAGCCCTGTCATCATCAACCATAAGACAAATCTGGCCGTCCAGGTGATTCTGGATCAGGATTATCCCATACGGCAGGCTATATTCGGCCAGGGAGAGAGGGACGGCCTATGCTGATATTATCCAGAAAAAAGGGTGAATCCATTAAAATCGGAGATGATATCGAGATATTCGTGGCTGAAATCAAAGGCGACAAGGTGCGCCTTGGCATATCGGCCCCGGACGACATGAAGATATGCCGCACGGAACTGTACCTTACTGTGGAGAATAACAAGGAGGCGTCCGATAAGGTGGACCTTCTGAAGGTATTCCAGCTTTCCAGGAACTTAAAGGCTCTTGCGCAGGACAGCGCCCAGGAGGAGAAGGAGGGCAGGGATGGAGATACTTGACCGGATGAGGATGCTGCTCAGGGAAAAGGCCATCCTGCTGGGACAATATGAGCAGGAAACCATGAGACTGGACACGGATGACCCGGAGGCAGTGGATGAAATCGTGGCCGCCGTGGAGGCAAGGCAGGCCGTCATAGATAAGATAGATGGGCTTGATGAACAGATGGAAAGCCTGAGGGACGGCTCGGCTTATGGGAAACGCTGTTACAACATAGGTAAGAACCGTTGTGATTACAGCAGCCTGAATGAAGGGGAACAGGGACTGTTCCGGGACGGCCAGGCTGTCTTTACCATGATAACAAGAATACAGGAGCTGGAAGCCGGGGTGCCGGGGAAGATGGCGGCGATTCAGGCACAGCTTCAGGAAAAGATAAAGAAGAACAATGTAAACGGTAAATTTACCGGGTACTTAAAGCAGATGAATCAGGGGAGCAAAGGCGTGCTCTACGATAAAAGAAGATAGGGGGATGGGCGATGGCATCAGCATCATCAATTAATACAGTCAGCGCAGCCGGCAATAAAAACTATATATCGGGCCTTGCTTCCGGCATGGATACAGACAGCATCGTAGAAAGCCTGCTGATGGGTACACAGACTAAGATCGATAAACAGACGGGATTAAAGCAGCAGCTGGAGTGGAAGCAGGAAACTTACAGGGATTTGATTGGGAAGATTAATACCTTTGGCGATAAGTATTTTTCTTATTATGGTTCAGGGCAGACCAACCTGATGAGTCCAACCACCTTTAAGACCATGACAGGACTTAGCAGTAACAGCGCCATTAAGATCAGTTCGGTTTCTTCGAATGCGGTCAGTTCCATGAAGGTGGATGCTGTTAAACAGCTGGCTACGGCCTGTACGGTGAAGACTGCGGGGACGGTGACTGGGGCGCCGGTGGGGAATGTTGTGGATTTCTCTGGGTTTGATAGTAAAATTGGGCAGACACAGTCGTTTTCTGTGATACTGGATGGTGTAAGTAAAACCATTGAATTTGAGGTGGAGGAATCGGAGACCACACCGGGGACCGCAGATGCCGATAAAACGCTTGCCAATATTAATCAGGCATTATATCGGAATTTTGGGACATCAGTAGGTATGAAACTGGAAGCAAACCCGGACCCCACAGCGAGTGGTACTCAGGTTATGAAATTGGTACAGCTTAATCCTGATGGGACAACTTCCAATAATGCAGTTAACTCTTCTAGAAGAGTTATTATAGAGACAGCAGGAAGTAGCAGTGAGGATAAGGATGTTATTGCTAATTTAGGATTTAAGGGAGGGTTTTCCAATAAACTGGATTATGGAACATCTCTTAAAAATATGAATTTTGCAACGCCTTTGCAAGGAGATAGATATGAATTTGAGATTAATGGCGTGACGATTAAGGGGTTGACTGGAGACTCTACCCTTAGTGATGTAATAAGTGCCATCAATGGCAGCAATGCAGGGGTTAAAGTCTCCTACTCATCAGCGTCTGACAAATTCATTATGGAATCGTCGTCTACTGGTGAGATATCCAATATTAAAATGTCACAGAAATACGGAAACCTGCTTACTACTATGTTTGGCGTGGAGGCAACCGGATTGCAATCCTCTCTTTTTTCTAAAAAAATTGAGGGAAGTGGGGTAGAGGTAGCAGATGGAGGGGAACAGGATTTCAATTCCATTGTAAATGAGTTAAACAGTGGAAAAGACCAGTCGTTGGTTTTTCAAGTGGATGGAAAAGATGTCACTGTAAAACTGGAAGGAAAAACAGGTAGTGAAAAGTATAATGGTATACTAGGTGTAGTTAATGCAATAAATTCTAAATTAAATAAAGAGTATGGAACAGGAAAGATTAAATTTGATTTGGATGAGGCCAATAATAAAGTGACGCTTGAATCCACTGAATACGAGGTTGCTTTTACTGTCGATAACTTAAATGAGGGAATTGCGAAAAAACTTGGTTTTAATGTTGGGACAAATATACTTGATAAGGACACAGAACTTACTGACTTGGGTATAACTGGTGAGATTATTATTAATGGTGCTTCCATAAATTTAAATGGCTCTTCCATGACATTAAAGGATTTAGCCAATGCATTCGGAGGTGTGTATGAGGGGGGCAGGATTAATATAGCAGACAATCCCAATGGTATTGCGATTAGTGGGACTGCTGACAGGAATGGAGACAACTTCATAGAAAATCTGTTTGGAAAGAATACCATTAATATTAATTCTAAAACATTGACCTCAAACAAATTATCAGATACAAATCTTTTAAAGGGAAAATTAAAGATAACAATCAATGGAGAAACATCCGGTCAAATAATACGAGTAGGGGATTTGACTCCCAGAACAATGGAAACATTGGCTATGACGATACAGCAAATAACTGGAGGAGATGTAAGCCTTACAGAAGACGGCAGGATACAGATACAAGGCGCACCTCAGGGATTTACTATAGAAGGGGAGGACCCTAATGGGGAAACCCTTATGAATAGCTTATATGGAACATCTGGGGTCGCATATGATTTTCCCATGACCGCCTCCGTCACCTCCGGCCAAAACGCCATCCTGACCGTCGACGGCACTGACATCGAGCGCAACACCAACACCTTTGAACTGGATGGAATTACCATGGAAATTACTTCCACTTATGATGCTTCCAACGGTCCAATCAGCTTGACTACATCCCGTGATACTGATAAAATAGTAGATAGTTTGAAGAGTTTTGTAGAAGATTACAACAACCTTATCGAAGAGCTGAACAAGCAGCTGACAGAGACTGCAAACTACAAGAAGTACGCCCCTCTCACGGATGCCCAGAAGAAAGAGATGAGTGACAAGGAGATTGAGCTTTGGGAGGAGAAATCCAAGCAGGGACTCCTTCACAATGATTCGAATATCTCCAGCTTCCTGGGGGACATGAGGATGGTCCTCTACAGCAGTGTGGAGGGAGCGGGACTGTCGCTCTATGATATCGGTATTGAGACATCAGATAACTGGCGGGATAACGGGAAACTGGTCATTGACGAGGATGCCCTCAGGTCTGCGGTGGCCACCAATCCGGACGCCATTGCGACCCTGTTCACGGACAGGGACCAGGGACTGGGCGTCAAGATGCAGAATGCCATCAAGGCGGCGGCGAATGTGAGCAGCGGAAGCCCGGGCAGTATGGTACGGTATGCGGGTACCAAGGATGTGCTTACCACGAGCAATACCCTCTATGAGGAGATGAAGCACATTACGGAGACGCTTTCCAACTTAAACACCAAGTATCAGTTGGAGAAGACAAGGTACTGGAAGCAGTTTACCGCCATGGAACAGGCGATTTCCAATATGAACAGCCAGAGTTCGTGGCTTACCCAGCAGTTCTCATCATGATGAAGGAGTAATCAATATGCAGAATCCATATGCAAAGTATAAACAGCAGTCTGTTATGACCATGACCCAGGGAGATATGATTAACCTGTTATATGACGAAATCATCAACCGTCTGAACAAGGGGCTTCTGGGACTGGAGGTAAGGGACTTTGAAGCCAGCAATACCCATTTTAAGAAGGCCCAGGCCATTATCAGCCATCTGGAGTCCACACTGGACGGCCAGTATCCGGTGTCACAGAACCTGTCCTCTCTTTATGAGTATTTTAATTATCAGATCATTCAGGCCAATATCAAGAAGAATCCTGACCCGGTGAGGGAGGTCCTTCCCATGATAATGGAACTGAAGGAAGCATTTGCCCAGGCGGATAAACAGGTGCGCATGAGCCATACGGGATGAGATAAGGGGGACGGAATATGCCGTTATTTGACGACAGGGCGTTAGGCGCCCTGGAACGGGGAATGGATGCCATGTGGCTGAAGCAGCAGGTTTCAAGCCATAACATAGCCAATGTGGAGACGCCTGGATTCAAGGCCAAGAAGGTGGAATTTAAGGATGTGCTGCGAGAGACGGAGCAGGGCGTGGAGCGGATTGCTAAGCCGGTGGTGGAGGAAGACGCAGCCACCCAGGCCAGGCCGGACGGCAACAATGTCCAGGTGGAAAAGGAAGAACTGGAACTGTGGAAGGCGTACAGCCAGTATTCCGCGCTGACCATGCGGATGTCAGGTAAGCTGACCACGCTGCGGTACGTGATTAATAATACAGGTAAGTAAAGGAGCAGGTTATGGGGTATTTGGATTCACTTAATATAACAGGTTCCGCCCTGACGGCGGAGCGGTTCCGCACGGACATCATCATGCAGAACCTGGCTAACCAGAACACCACCAGGACGGCTGACGGCGGGCCTTACAGAAGGAAGCAGGTGGTGTTCCGCGAGAATTCACTGAATTTTAAAAGTGAACTTGGTAAGGCCATGACCAAGGCGGAGAATGGCGGCGTGTATGTGGAGGAAGTGGTGGAGAGCCAGAACCCCCTGGTTCCTGTCTATGACCCGGACCATCCGGATGCAGATGAAGACGGCTATGTGATGATGCCGAATGTGAACAGTGCGGAGGAAATGGTGGACCTGATGGCTGCCAGCCGCGCCTATGAGGCCAATGTCACGGCCCTCAATATTGCAAAAAGCATGGCTTTAAAGGCCCTGGAGATTGGTAAATAAATGAAAAGGCAGAAGGATGAAGAAGGAGGCCAGGAGTGGTTAAATACCTACGCGGATATGATAACCCTTGTCCTGACCTTTTTCGTATTATTATACAGTATATCAAATGTGAATATCAGCAAACTGGAGGAGATTGCCTCGGCCATGCAGAGGCAGCTGGGCATTGAGGCGCAGACGGATATTGAAGATGTGCCCCAGGATTTAAAGTATCCCGTCATAGGGGAGAATAACGAGGAATCCACCCAGGTACCCACCGGTTCCCAGAATACCCAGGCGTCAGCCAGGGAGATGGCCCTGATGGCCAGGGACATACAGACCTACTTTGACTCCGAGAACCTGGATGCCATTGTGTCCAACAGCGAGAACGCGGTGTTTATCCGCTTTAAGAATGACCTTTTATTTGACCCTGACAGCGCAAGCCTAAGGGCGGACAGCAAATCCATGCTGGATGCGGTGGGGATCATGTTAAAGGAAAAGCAGGACAATATCCTTGCGGTTTACATTAACGGGCACACGGCCCAGGCAGCCAACTCCCTGATTAATGACAGGCTGCTGTCCTCGGAGCGGGCGGACAATGTGGCCATTTACCTGGAAGACCAGGTGGGGTTCGACCCTAAGAAACTCATATGCCGCGGTTACGGCAAGTATTATCCCATTGCGGATAATGCCACCAGGGAGGGACGTGAACAGAACCGCCGGGTGGACATGATTATCCTTGGAAATGGATACAGACCGCCGGATACCATAGACGCAATGGAGACAATGGACCCCCTGTTCCCGGTGACCATGCCGGGAGATAAGGCCATGATACAGGAAGGAACAGGCAGTGATTAAGAGTTACGATTTCAAATCACCTAAGAAATTTACAAAAGAGCGCATGAGCACGGTGGAAAATCTGTATGACAGTTTTGCCCGTGCCCTGGCGCCGTATCTTACAGGCCTTCTCCAGTCCTACTGTGAAATCAGCATCAACGGGATTGTGGAGAAGCGTTACCAGGAATTCAGCAATTCGGTGCCGGACCATTCCCTGTTTGGGATGATTACGCTGAGTCCGGCCAATAAGGATTACAATGAAGCGCCTCTGACCATGGAAGTGGATACCAGGCTGGCGTTTTTTATGATTGAACGCCTTCTGGGAGGCGTTGGCTCGGAGTATGAACTGACCAGGGATTTCACGGATATTGAAAAGGCAATCCTGCAGTACGTACTGGGCAAGATTACCGAGTTCCTCGGGGAGGCGTGGGGGCAGTACCTGGATGTGCAGGCGTCCCTGACAGGATTGCAGACCAATCCCCATCTCCTGCAGATGAGCGCCCAGGAGGACGTGGTCATACAGGTGGAGCTGGAGGTGGTCATCGACAAACTGTCTGCCCGGCTTAACATGGTGATGCCTGCGCCTAATGTGGAGGAGCTTACATCGAAGTTCGGCTATTCCTTTGCGGCCAGCCAGAAGAAGCAGGATGAGGAGAAACAGAAGTCCAAACGGCACTATATTGAACAGCATCTTTTGGAGTCCGAGGTGGAACTGAGGGCCATACTCCACGAGTTTACCCTGGATGCCCAGGATATACTCCAGCTTACGCCAGGGGATGTGATACCTTTAAACAAGAAGGTGGACAGCGGTATTTCCATATATGTGGAAGATGTGGCCTGCTTTGAGGCAAAGGCGGGGCATACCAGGCTGCGCAAGGCAGTGGAAATCAGCAATGAGCTGTAGCCGGGAGGAATGAGTATGTTAAACATGGATAAGGAAGCCATAAAGGAACTGCTGGAGATGGAAGCGGTTCCTGTGTGCAATATATTAGGTTCCCTTCTTGGCAGGAACGTTAAGATGACCGTGTCGGGGGTGGAGGAGACAGACACGGATGGGCTGGCAGAGTGTCTGCCTCATTTTAATGTGGTCATTGAGGGGCGCAGGACAGCCAATGGGCTGACAGCGGACCAGCTGCTGGTTTTCTCCAAGGAAGATATGGTGCGGCTGACCAATTATATCATGGGGGTTCCCATTGACACGGACAGTCCCCTGGACGAGATTGCGCTCAGCACACTTAAGGAGGTTGCATCCCAGTGTATGACGGCTGCCGTGGCTGAGCTCAATGATTTCCTGGGACGTGACATGGGGGAATTCATTACCAGGATATCTGCCTATGACAACACGGAGCGTGTCCAGGACCTGACCAGGGTGTGGGGGATGGGAAGTCCGTTCGTGATAGTCCGCCTGCACTATACCATCGATGGGGTGGTGGATTCGGATGCCTATATCCTTGCGTCCCAGACAATGAGACAGGTGCTGGGTATCCCGGTCATGGAGGAAATGCCCATGCCCGCAATCCAGGAGCATATGGGGAAGCCGAAGGAAGCCGTATCGGTCCAGGAGGTGGCATTTCCCGAATTTAAGTACACGCCCCTTCAGTATGACAGGGAGCAGATTGGCGATGATAAGAAGAAGCTGCTGGACATTACCCTGGATGTATCGGTCCGGATCGGAAGCACCGTGTGCAGCGTGAAGGATGTGCTTTCCTTTAAGGAAGGACAGGTCCTGGTGCTGGATAAGCAGGCGGGTTCCCCGGCCGACGTGGTGGCCAACGGAGAGCTGATCGGCAGGGGCGATGTGCTGGTGAGCGGGGACCATTTTGGCGCCCGTATCATAGAAATCATGGGCAAGAGGGAATGATATGGCATTTTTGAAAATACTGTTTTACCTGATTGTCCTTATATTGGTCCTGTTCCTGGCCTATCATACTACCAGGATCCTGGGGCGGGGCATGAGCTTAAAGCAAAGGTCGGCGGGCATGCAGGTGCTGGACCAGATGGCTGTTGGCCGGGACAGTTTCCTCCTTGTGGTTAAGGTGCAGGAGGAAATCCTGCTGTTAGGGGTTTCCCCGGCCGGGATTACCCGGCTGGAAAAACTGGATACATATGAAACACTGGAGCCGGCGGAGGCACCGCCGGATTTTGTTGCTGTTCTCACGTCCCAGCTAAAGGCGCGTAAGAACAGGGATGACGAAGGAAAAAGAGGCGGGAGAGAGAAGCAATGAGTGGAAGCAGCATAAGACTGGGAAGGAATATGGGCAAAATCCTGGCCGGGGCCGTATTCGCCTTGACATGGGCAGGCAGTGCAATGACGGCCTATGCAACGGATGTATCCGTGACCCTTCAGGGTTCATCAGGCGCCGGAAAGCCCATGGACATGCTGGATATCATGTTCCTTTTCCTGTTTCTGGCCGTGGTCCCCTCCCTGATCATCATGATGACCAGCTTTACCAGGATTGTGATTGTGCTGTCCTTCCTGAGAAATGCCTTAGGCACCCAGCAGTCCCCGCCCAACCAGATACTGGTAGGGCTTGCGCTTTTTCTGACCCTGTTCATCATGGCCCCGGTATTTACCTCTGTTAACGTACAGGCGTACCAGCCGTATAAGTCAGGGACCATTACCAGGGAAGAAGCATTTGACCGGGCCCAGGAGCCTATGAAGGAATTCATGCTGAAACAGACTGAGAAGAAGAGCCTGGATCTGTTCCTGTCCATATCGAAGACAGATTCGCCGGATACGTCCAAAGGGCCGGAGGGATATATGGAACTGGGGCTTACCACCATTGTGCCTTCCTTTATCCTGAGTGAGCTTAACAAGGCATTTACCATGGGGTTCCTTATATTCATCCCGTTCCTCATCATAGACCTGGTGGTATCCAGTACCCTTATGTCCATGGGAATGGTCATGCTGCCGCCTACGATGATTGCGCTGCCATTTAAGATCATGATGTTCGTGCTGGTGGACGGGTGGAGTCTGGTCATCAAGACGCTGGTACAGAGCTTTCGGTAAGGAGGGATAAGGTTGAACGCGGAACAGGTTATGGAAATTATGAAGGAAGCCATGCTGGTGGCATTTGAGCTGGCAGGCCCGCTCCTGATTGTCAGTATTGCGGTCGGGCTTCTGGTGGCCATCTTCCAGGCCGCCACGCAGATTCATGAGCAGACCCTTACATTCGTGCCCAAGCTTCTGGTCATTGCGCTGGTGCTTCTGGCTCTGGGGTCATGGATGAGCAAGGTCATGAATGAATTTGTGGTGGAACTGTTTGCAATCATGGCAGCCCTTTAAAGCCGGGGGTGCGTGATGGACAGCAGCGTATTGGAATATTTTGACATTTTCCTTCTTGTGTTTGCCAGGATGGGCGGAATGATTTTCATCAATCCCGTGTTTGCCAGGAAGGGCGTGCCGCTTATGGTACGGACCGGCCTGGCGCTGGCGCTGAGCCTCCTCATTGCGCCTGCGGCCAGGGCCGGGGGACAGGCAGTGGTTTTATACTCCACCTTTGATATGGCCGAGGCACTGGTCAGGGAATTAATCCTGGGTCTGGGGATTGGGTGCGTGTTCCAGCTGTTTTTTTATATGCTGTATGTGGCCGGGGACCTTTTGGATACGGCGTTCGGCCTGGCCATGGGCAAGGTCATGGACCCCATGAACGGGGTACAGACGGCAATCCTGGGGCAGTTTGTGAATATATTCTTTTTCCTTTACTTTTTTGCCACTGGCTGCCATCTGCTGACGGTCCGGCTGTTCGCCTACACATATGAGGTGATACCGGTAGGGGCAGGGATGTTCTTTGGAAGGAACGTGCTGTGGTATATCATCACCATGTCCGCAACCGTGTTCCTGATGGTGATTAAGCTGGCATTGCCGTTTGTGGCGGCTGAGTTTGTGCTGGAGATGACCATGGGTGTGCTGATGAAACTGATTCCGCAGATTCATGTCTTTGTTATTAACATACAGTGTAAGATCCTTCTGGGAATCCTTCTTATGATCCTGTTTGCCTATCCCATGGGCGCGTTCATGGACGGGTATGCGGATGCCATGATGAAGGAGGCCCAGAATATAATCATGATGCTGGGGCGTGCCTGAATATCCAATTCTGTCCCGGAGCAATGCCAGGGAGTGTTTAGAAATTCCTATCCGTCATCTGTCCTGAGGAATCCGCCAGAGATACCCCATTAGGGCAAAGCATGCCCTGAGGAAATGCTTTCATACGGGAAGGGGGTGCTGCTTTGCGCGGCATCCCTTTTGTAAGGTATGATTGAACCTGCCAAAGACAAAATCATGGAAGGGAGGTGGTGAACCGTGCCGGCAGATGAAAAGACCGAGAAAGCAACACCAAAACGGCGTCAGGATGAGCGGAAGAAGGGCAATGTGTTCCAGAGCAACGACGTGGCCGCTGTCTGTTCCATGCTGGTCCTGTTCCACTCCCTGAAGGCCCTTGCTCCCCATATGTACCGGAATTTCCGGGACGCCATGTACATGTTCATGGGGATGGCCGCTGATTCTGACAGCTTCCATCAGGAGGCGGGCAGGGAAATGCTGGTGAAGGCCATGCTGCTGTTCCTGGAGTCAGCCCTTCCCCTTCTGTTCATCGGGGTCCTCACGGCTGTGGCGGTCACATTTTTCCAGACCAGGATGGCATTTTCCATGGATGTCCTGAAGTTCAAGATGGAGCGTATCAGCCCCCTTAAGGGCTTTAAGAGGATGTTTTCCATCCGCTCCGTGGTGGAGCTGATTAAGGCGCTTATCAAGATTACCATCCTTGGCTGGGTGGTCTATGTATTCCTGAAGGGCAGGATGGAGGAACTGTCCAGACTGATGGAGGGAACGGTGGAGGGCGCCCTTATCTTTACCGGCAATACCGTCATATCCCTGGTGGACACGGTTGGGGTGGCGTTCATTTTCCTGGCTTCCATGGATTACCTGTACCAGTGGTGGGAGTATGAGAAGAACCTGCGCATGAGCAAGCAGGAGATAAAGGAAGAGTACAAGCAGACCGAAGGCGACCCCCAGATTAAAGGAAAAATCAGGGAAAAGCAGCGTCAGATGGCTTCCATGCGCATGATGCAGAACGTGCCCAAGGCGGATGTGATTGTCCGTAACCCCACCCATTACGCGGTGGCCTTGGGCTATGATGCGGACAGGAACCGGGCGCCGGTGGTGCTGGCCAAGGGCGCGGACCATCTGGCGCTAAAGATTGTGGAAGTGGGGAAGGCAAACGGCGTCTATATCCTGGAGGACAGACCCCTTGCAAGGGGGTTGTATGCAAGCGTGGAGGTGGATATGGAGATACCGGAGGAGTACTACCAGACAGTTGCCAAAATCCTTGCATTTGTGTATAAGCTCAACGATAAAAAGCTTTGATTGTTGATAACATGGGATAAAAAGGGGAATACAGTGGATAACAGCATGATTGTTTTTGACAAGGTGACAAAGATATACGGAAAGGGAGAAAAAGCCCTGGACCAGGTCAGCTTCCAGGTGGATAAGGGGGAATTCGTGTTCCTGACGGGCAACAGCGGGGCAGGCAAGACCACGATGCTGGAGCTTATCTTAAAGGATACGGAGCCGTCGGAGGGAAACATAAGGGTCAATGGGATTGACCTGAGCTGTCTGCGGGAACGTCAGGTATACCGCTACCGCCGCTATATCGGGATGGTGTTCCAGGATTTCAGGCTGTTCCCTGACTTTACGGTTTATGAAAATGTTGCCTTTGCCCAGAGGGTGGTTGAGGCTGATAAAAAGGTGATGAAGCGCCGGGTCATGGAGGTGTTAAGCCAAGTAGGGCTGGAAGGGAAGGCCCGCTGTTACCCATCCCATCTCTCGGGCGGGGAGCGGCAGAGGACAGCCCTTGCCAGGGCGGTGGTGAACCAGCCCGTACTGCTGCTGGCGGATGAACCCACGGGCAACCTGGACCAGAAGAACGCGGAGGAAATCATGCGGCTGCTGGAAAAGGTGAACCGTCAGGGGACCACGGTGCTGGCCGTGACCCACAACCAGGAACTGGTGAAATATATGCACAAGCGCCAGATTGTGCTGCGCTACGGCAAGGTGGCCCGGGACCTTGCAAGGGAGGGACTGGCATATGCGCGTTAGGACATTGCTGTACCTGTGCAGGCTGGGGATGAAAAACCTCTGGCATAACAGGGTGTATTCGGCGGCTTCGGTGATTACCATGTCGGCCTGCATTTTCCTGTTCGGGATCTTTTATCTTGCGGTGGCCAATGTGGACGCACTGGTCCAAAAGACAGAGAGGGACGTGTACGTATCCGTGTTTTTTGACGAGGACGTGCTGCCTGAACGTGTGGATGAGGTGGGGAAGCTGATTCAGGACAGGCCGGAGGTGCTGCGGACGGTATATGTGTCGGCAGAGGCGGCCTGGAGCGGATTTAAGGAAGATTATTATGGGAACGGGGAGGTCCTGGACGGTATATTTGAGGATGATAATCCCCTGGCGGCCAGCGGCAGTTACCAGGTGTATATAGACGGGGCGGACCGACAGGAGGATTTCGTGGACTATGTGTCCGGGCTTTCCAGCGTCAGGAAGGTGACACATTCCGCGGATACCATAAGGGCCCTGCAGCAGATTAAGTCCACCTCGTCCCGGCTCATTGCCGGAAGCGCGGCGGTGCTGGTGGTGATATCCGTGCTGCTCATCCATAACACCCTGGCTGTTGGGATTGAGGCCCAGAAAGAGAAAACCAGGGTGATGCGGCTTATGGGCGCCAGGGAAGGATTTGTTAAGATCCCCTTCCTGGCAGAGGGAATCGTGATGGCGGTGGCAGGCGTCTGCATCCCCCTGGTCCTGCTGCTGGCATGCTACCGGTGGGGGACGGGGCTGGCAATCCCTGGATTGGGTATATATTCAGGACAGGTGGGACTGCTCAGTGAGGCAGCCGTGTTTCCGGGACTTGTAAGGGCGTCGGTGTTCCTTGGACTTGTTACCGGAGTCCTGGGAGGGGCGTCGGTGATGGGAAAGCTGAACCGGAAATAGGGGTGGGTCACTGCTGGTTCTGCCGGACCAGCCACTCATTAAAATAAGGTTTGATCACGCTGAAGGGCGCAGGGCCGATATCCAGCAGGAAACGGTTGAATTCCATGTCCGTGTAACGGCTGCCAAGGGTCTTCTTAGCCTCGCCCTGCATGTTGATGATTTCCAGGTAGCCCACATAATACTCCAGGTAGTTGGCCGGATTCTCTGCAATGTCATAGTAGATGGTGCTGATGACAGAGGAATCGCTGATGCGGAAGTATAGGTTCAGGTAATCCTCCACCTGCTTTAAGTCCCAGCCTTCATAGTGGATGTTCACGTCCAGGATGGCATAGAGGGCCAGGGTAAATGCCGCGTTGTGGCGGAGCAGTTCCCCAAGCTCCGGGTCCAGCCCATTGTCAAGGGTGTAGGCATAGTATTCCACATAGGTGGCCCATCCTTCCGAATAACTGCCGAAGCTGAGAAGCTTCCTTATGTTGCAGTCGTTGTTGCGGTTAAAGTAAAGGGTCTGGTACATGTGGCCGGGATAGCCCTCATGGGCCAGGGTGGTGTACAGGTTCCTGGCAGTATTGGTGCTTCCGTTGTTGATGTAGATGGAATTGTCTTGGGGCCGGTCAATGGGCACGACCAGATAGAACGCAGGGCTTAGGGTGGACTCCAGGGCGGCAGGTACATCCTTGATGTTGCAGACATAGTCTCCAATGGAAGGAAAGTCCCTGGCGCACTGCGTGCGCAGGTTTTCCAGGATTTCATTGGGGTCTGTCAGGGAAAATGAATAGGAGTACAGCTTTTTCGCCAGAAGGGGGTTCTCGGTAAGCAGTTCATCCATGGCTGTCAGGTCATCCATCATCTGACTGCTCATGGCTTTTTTCAGTGATGGGATATCCTGGTAGGAGGTGCCTGTGTATGCGTTCACCAGGTACTGGTAATACTTCTGGCCCTCAGGGAAATAGTACAGTCCTTTGTCATTGGCTCCTGTGCCCTTTAGCGGGGTCAGGCCTTCTATGAGCTTCTGGTAAGCAGGGACAAAATGCTCATTGATGGCAGCGTGGTTCCTGGCATTATAATCTTCCTTTTCCTGGTCGGTAAGCCCCTCCACCTGGTTGAGCCTCTGGGAAAATGTCTCTGCCATGAAGCTGTGGTCCGCGTCCAGGAGATATGCGTTGCAGGACTGGATGATCCGGTCAATGGCAGTGTCGCACAGTCCAAGTCCGGCATCTGATTTCTGCTTTTCATATTCCACGATACTTCCGTAATAAGTATCGATGGAGGACAGCAGGGACAGGTAATCCTCCACATCCTGTCTGGTATAGAAAACATATTCGGACAGAAGGATGGGAAGCTGGGACTGGATGCCAAGGGAAGAGGACAGGGGCTGGTCATACAGCTCCATGCCTTCGCTGTCCAGCGAGGTGTTCAGGTAAGAGGACAGGATGGTATATGTAAGCAGCTGGTCCTCCCGCAGGTAACGGCTGTCAATGTCATTTAGTTGTACTTTCAGGGATTTTGCATCATTCAGAGCCTGTTTGGTATCCTCCAGGGAAACGGTCCCCAGGGTTTTATCATAATCAGTGATGCCGAAGGCGGCCGGATTGGCCAGGGTGTAGTGCAGGGTAATCAGGGAATTATCCACTTCGTCCAGGAACAGGTCGTTCATCATCTGGTCAAAATGTTCCTGGGTTTCCAGCGCGGTCTTCTCATACTTTTCATAGGAAGCCGTACTTTCCGCCGCCGTTCCTTCCTGGACAGGGGTGTCCTTGCCGGTCCCTGGTGCCGGGGCCACACACCCGGTTACCAGTGTGATGACCAGGATCAGGGATAAGATAAATTGGAAATATATGTTCTTTAACTGTTTCATTCTACAATCATTCCTCCGTCAAGCTGCATGCGTTTAGTTGGCCTGTGGCACTCGGACCATTATATAGTATATGTGGGGAAATATCAACTTATGTGTCAAAGAATGCCTGTATTAAAGGGAAAAACGGGGCTCACGTCTTGACGGATAAGTGGGAAAAGCTTATACTTAAAACTATTACAGAAAAAGAGGGAAATGATTATGTGTCAGGATTGTAAAAAACCATATTATATTACCACAGCCATTGCCTATGCCTCCGGGAAGCCCCACATCGGCAATACCTATGAGATTGTTCTGGCTGACAGCATTGCCAGATATAAAAGGGAACAGGGATATGACGTATTCTTCCAGACCGGCACAGACGAGCATGGTCAGAAGATTGAGGAGAAGGCTCAGGCCGCAGGAGTGACCCCGAAGGAATTCGTGGACAAGGCTGCTGCTGAAATCAGGAGGATTTGGGACCTGATGAACACTTCTTATGATAAATTCATCCGTACCACGGATGCGGACCATGAGGCCCAGGTGCAGAAGATTTTCAAGAAGCTTTATGACCAGGGGGACATCTATAAGGGCTACTACGAGGGCCTTTACTGTACCCCGTGCGAGTCCTTTTTCACGGAGTCGCAGCTGGTGGACGGCAAGTGCCCTGACTGCGGGCGTGAGGTGAAGCCGGCCAAGGAGGAAGCTTATTTTTTCCGTATGAGCAAGTATGCCCCCAGACTGATTGAACATATTAACCAGCATCCTGAGTTCATCCAGCCGGTTTCCAGGAAGAACGAGATGATGAATAACTTCCTGCTTCCGGGCCTTCAGGACCTGTGCGTGTCCAGGACCACCTTCAGCTGGGGAATCCCGGTTGACTTTGATCCAAAGCATGTGACCTATGTATGGCTGGATGCGCTTACCAACTATATCACGGGTATCGGTTATGACTGCGACGGCAGCAGCACGGATCAGTTTAAGAAGTACTGGCCTGCCGACCTGCATCTGATCGGTAAGGATATCATCCGTTTCCATACCATCTACTGGCCTATCTTCCTGATGGCGCTGGATGTGCCCCTTCCAAAGCAGGTGTTCGGACATCCGTGGCTGCTTCAGGGCGATGGCAAAATGAGCAAATCCAAGGGCAATGTGCTTTACGCAGATACCCTGGTGGACTTCTTTGGCGTTGACGCGGTTCGCTATTTTGTGCTTCATGAGATGCCGTTTGACAATGACGGGGTGATTTCCTGGGAGTTGATGGTGGAGCGTATGAACTCTGACCTGGCCAACATCCTGGGTAACCTTGTGAACCGCACCATTTCCATGAGCAACAAGTATTTTGGCGGTGTAATCGCTGATAAGGGCGCTGCCGGAGAGGTTGATGAAGACCTTAAGAAGGTGGTCCTGGAGGAAGTTAAGAAGGCGGACGCCAAGATGGAACAGCTGCGGGTGGCAGATGCCATGACAGAGATCTTCAACATTTTCAGAAGATGTAACAAGTATATTGACGAGACAACGCCGTGGACCCTTGCCAAGGATGAGGCCCAGAAGGACAGACTGTCCACCGTGCTTTACAACCTGACGGAATCCATTACCATCGGCGCATCCCTTCTGTATTCCTTCATGCCTGAGACCGCCGGGAAGATCCTGGCCCAGCTTAACACGGTTAAGAGGGAACTGTCCCAGATGGATGCCTTCGGACTGTATCCGTCCGGCAACAAGGTGACGGACAAGCCGGAGATCCTCTTTGCCCGTATGGATATGAAGGAAGTGCTGGAAAAGGTGGAAGCCATGCATGCTGCCCAGGCAGCGGACGGCGCCGGAGCAAAGGGCGCGGATGCCGGGACAGAGGGCGCGGGCGCCGGGGCAGACGGCAGCAGCGCAGCCGGGGAGGATGTCATTGACATTGAGGCCAAGCCGGAGATAACCTATGATGATTTTGCAAAGCTTCAGTTCCAGGTAGGGGAAATCATTCAGTGCGAGGCGGTTCCAAAGTCCAAGAAACTGCTTTGCTCCCAGGTAAGGATCGGAAGCCAGACACGCCAGATCCTGAGCGGTATCAAGGCTTTCTATTCACCGGAAGAGATGGTGGGCAAGAAGGTCATGGTAGTGACCAATCTAAAGCCTGCAAAGCTGGCAGGCATGCTGTCAGAGGGAATGATTCTGTGCGCCGAGGACGCAGAGGGCAACCTGGCGCTGATGAAGCCGGAGAAGGATATGCCGGCCGGAGCTGAAATCTGTTAAATAGAATATGGACAACTGTGGGAGCGGGACATTTTAAATGTCCTGCTCTTTTTGCTTTTTGAAACGGATTTGAAGCGGAATCGGGATAAAATAGGTAATAAATGGGAGAATAGCTGCATTTTTGGTGGAAAAAAAGACCAAAAGTGGGAGAAACTTGCATTTTTTCCCATTTTGCAGTATGATAGAAAGACACGAAAGACCAGGGGCATGATAAACACAGGATTGATGAGGAACAGGAATGGACACAGGAACTGGCAGCTACAGGCTGTACACAAGCAGATCATATGGAAACCGGCGCCGCGGACTTACGGGCAACCAGCTGAAGGTCCTGGGCATAGTGGCTATTTTGATTGATAATGTGGGGGCAGTGCTTATACAGGGAGGCATACTCCACGCCGCTGACCGGACCATGTACCAGGCCGTGATTGCAACCCGGTCCGGGCATATATGGATGATTGCAGGGCAGGCCTGCCGTTATATGGGCCGGCTGGCATTTCCGATTTTTGCGTTCCTGGTGGCGGAGGAGTTTGTCCGGACCAGGGAGCGGGGAAGATATGCGCTCCGCATGCTGCTTTGTGCCGTGATTTCAGAGGTGCCCTTTGATTTGGCTGTATACCACAAGGTGTTTTATCCTTATTACCAGAACATGCTGTTTACGTTGTTTATCGGAATCATGGTCATCATGGTCATGGAATATACAAGGAACCTGGGGATTCAGCTGGCGGCCCTTGCGGCCGGATGCGCGTTGTCCTGGGTGTGCCAGGCGGACTATAATGTAATTGGGGTACTTTTGATTACTGCCATGTACTGGTTCCGCCATAACGATATTGCCCAGTTGGCAGTGGGGGTCGTGCTGTGCGCCCTGGAGAGCGTCAGCTATTATTGTGTTTCCGCACTGGCATTTGTGCCGGTTGTGCTGTATAATGGCAGACGTGGGGCGTTTCAGTTAAAGTACCTGTTCTATGTGTTTTATCCGATACACCTGCTGGTGTTATATGGGATTGGACGGTATGTGCTGAAGGCTTAGGATAAGGCTAGTACTGCATTGCGTAAATAACTGTGGATAGAGTATCTGATATCTGCGTCAGGTGTGCGTCTGCAAAGCGACGGCGTAGTGGGCGCTACGGCTAGCTTTGCAGGCGTGCACATGGCGTAGATAGCGGGTGCTATATTCACAGGAATTTACGCAATACAGTACTAGGTACAGGACAGAGGATTAAAGGAGCTTGGGATATATGATTTTTGACACACATGCCCATTATGATGATGAGGCATTTGAAGAGGACCGGGAGGCGCTTTTGGGGAGCCTTAAGGCCGGCGGTATCGGAGCGGTGATGAATGTGGCTGCCAGCCTGGAAAGCTGCAGGACCACCTTGCTGCTGGCCGGACATTATGACTGGATGTACGCTGCCCTGGGAGTCCATCCCAGCGAGACGGCAGGACTTGACGAGGCAGGCCTTAAGTGGATGGAGTTCCAGTGTTCCCATGAAAAGGTCAGGGCCGTGGGTGAGATTGGACTGGATTATTACTGGGAGGAGCCGGAACACTCCATACAGAAACATTGGTTCGTGCGCCAGCTGGACCTGGCAAGAAGGGTGAAGCTTCCTGTAATCATCCACAGCAGGGACGCTGCCAAGGATACACTGGATATCATGAAAGCGGAGAAAGCCGGTGACATGGGCGGTGTGATCCACTGCTTTTCCTATGGAAGGGAGATTGCAAGGGAGTACCTGGATATGGGGTTCTTCCTGGGGATTGGAGGCGTGTCCACCTTTAACAATGCTAAAAAGCTTAAGGAAGTGGTGGAGTATGCGCCCCTTGAGTCCCTGGTGCTTGAGACTGACTGTCCGTACCTGGCGCCAGTGCCCAACCGGGGCAAGCGCAATTCATCCCTGAACCTGCCCTATGTGGTGGATGCGGTCAGTGCGCTTAAGGGCGTGGACAGGGAGACTGTGATCCGGGTGACATGGGAGAATGCATTGAGGCTGTATGGGCTGAGCTAGGTATATCATGTTCATGGAGAAGTGCCCCTGCGATTCCTGAATGGGAGGGCAGGGGCACTGTTTACTATTTTAATCAAAGACTAATTCAAATCTGCAGCCTATCTTAAACTTAAGGTGACGGTATCGACCCGTGGATTACTCCAATTCCACATTTCCTTTATCTGTATCGTAATATCACTCATATCTGAAATCCTGTAAGCTTGAGCAACATTGATTGTTGTACCGTTTGTGACCTTCTTTGTGTAGTTGTCAAAGGCGTCTTCCCTTTCATCGTAAGACAAGAATGCGGAATCACATTCAATGCCGTTTTGGAATACCGTGATATAATAATCTGCTAAATATGCGCCAGTAGGCTCTGCATCCTTATTGGTGTAATCATAGTAAAGCGCAACGCAGGGATACCCATCGTAATCAAAGGAAAACACTTTATGACCGGTGTACTTTATGGAACAGGTAGCGATTGAAAAGTCGAATTTGGGGGCCTCCTGACCGGCAATCCATGCGCCGTCTGCTCCCACATAATAACCATCCGGCGTTGTGGTGTTGGCGAGCATTATGCCACCGGCATCCAGATAGTAGCTTTTACCACCATCTTCAATCCACCCGGTTGCAAAGCTGCCATCATCATTCTGATACTTCCATTGCCCATTATCCTGGGCCTGCCAGGTTCCGGCCAGGGCAGTGCTGCTCAGCAGCATGGACATTGCAAATGTGGCGATGAATAATTTTGTCTTTCTCATAAGTAAACCCTCCTTAATTTTGGCTATGCCATTGTATTAAAAGGCCATAGGCTGTCTAATCATAAATCATTTCCGTAAAGTAGCCGGCAAAATCCATGGCCTTACCACCCTTCCCCATGGGGCGGCTCTGCTTATGGAAATATTTTACCGCTAAAGATAAGAAAAGTCAAACCATGGCAGGTGCAGACAAAGCTCAGGGCAAGGCGGACAAGTTGACATAAAAATCACCACAGTATATCACGAAAACAATTCCCCCGCCATGCAATTAAGGAATAAGGAGCATATCCAGGATGACACAGTACCCGCGTTTTGTATTGACTTTTAACCCTCAATAGGATACCATAATTTTAAAAGATAAAAAGTAGGTAAATTCCATATGGAAAATAAATTGGGCAACCCAAAAAATACCATTGAAATCATACAGAAATATCAATTTGCATTCCAGAAGAAATTCGGTCAGAATTTTCTCATAGACACCCACGTACTGGACAAGATCATAAGCGCCGCGGGAATCACAAAAGAGGACTGTGTGCTGGAAATCGGGCCTGGGATTGGGACCATGACCCAGTACCTGGCGGAACACGCGGGCCGCGTGGTGGCGGTGGAGATTGACACCAACCTCCTGCCTATCCTGGACGAGACTTTGAAGGGATACGACAACGTAACCGTAATCAACAACGACATACTGAAGCTGGATATCAATAAACTGGTGGATGAGTATAATGGAGGAAGGCCCATCAAGGTGGTGGCCAACCTGCCTTATTATATCACCACCCCTATCATCATGGGGCTGTTTGAGGGTGACGTGCCCATTGACAACGTAACGGTCATGGTGCAGAAGGAGGTGGCGGACCGGATGCAGGTGGGGCCGGGGTCCAAGGACTATGGGGCATTGTCCCTGGCCGTGCAGTATTATGCCGAGCCATACATTGTTGCCAATGTGCCGCCTAACTGTTTTATCCCCCGTCCTAATGTGGGTTCGGCCGTCATCCGCCTCACAAGATACAAGGAACCGCCTGTTAAGGTGGAGGACCCGAAGCTGATGTTTAAGCTGGTAAGGGCTTCCTTTAACCAGCGGAGGAAGACGCTGCAGAACGGCCTTAACAATTCGCCGGACATACCATACACCAAGGAGCAGATTGTAGAAGCCATAGAGAGCCTTCAGGTATCGCCGTCCGTCCGGGGTGAGGCGCTGACGCTGGAACAGTTTGCCAGGCTGTCCAATTATTTTACAGAAAATGCATAAAACAGGAATATTATTCTTGGATATCTGAGAATCTATATATAAGCAGAAAGGAAGGGATAGCAATGAACAAGAACATGAAGAAAGCCCTTGCAGCAGCGGCTGTGGGAGCGGCAGCGGGTGTGGCGGTTAAGAAGATGCGCGACAGCAGGAAGGAACAGGAAGACGCAAGGATATCCGCCATCGAGGAAGCGGTGATGAATAACCGTGAATACGGTGACAGGAAGGCGTACCTGGTTGGCGGAGGACTGGCCTCCATGGCAGCTGCCGCATATCTTGTAAGGGACTGCAAGTTCCCCGGCAAGCAGATTACCATCTATGAAGGAATGCATATCCTGGGCGGAAGCAATGACGGCATCGGTACGCCGGAAAAGGGATTCGTGTGCCGCGGCGGCCGTATGCTCAACGAAGAGACATATGAGAACTTCTGGGAGCTGTTTGGCTCCATCCCGTCCCTGCGCCAGCCCGGACGCAGCGTGACAGAGGAAATCCTGGACTTTGACCATGCCCATCCTACCTGCGCAAAAGCCAGGCTGGTGGACAAGGATGGCAATATCCTGGATGTGAAGTCCATGGGCTTTAACCAGGCAGACCGCATGGCGCTGCTGAAGCTTCTCATGACAGATGAGAAGAAGCTGGACAACCTGACCATCCAGGACTGGTTCAAGGAAACGCCCCATATGTTTGAGACAAACTTCTGGTATATGTGGCAGACCACATTTGCCTTCCAGAAGTGGAGCAGCCTTTATGAATTCCGCCGTTATATGAACCGCATGATATTTGAGTTCAGCCGGATTGAGACACTGGAAGGCGTGACCAGGACCCCGCTGAACCAGTATGACAGTGTCATCCGTCCCCTGGAGTCCTATCTGAGGAAGGCCGGGGTCAGCTTCATGGAGAACTGTGAGGTTACGGACATTGATTTTGAGGACGGACATGGGATTACGGCCAGGACCCTTTACCTGAAGCGCAGGGTAGAGGACACGGACGACACAGGCGAGAATGGGGAAGCTGTGAAGGATTCCTATGTATTTGAAACCGTCCAGTTAGAGAAGAATGATATCTGTATCATGACCAATGCATGTATGACCGACAGCGCTACCCTGGGTGATTTCCATACACCGGCGCCGGTTCCCGTGCAGAAGCCGATCAGCGGGGAGCTGTGGGCCAAGGTTGCGGCCAAGAAGCCGGGACTGGGTAATCCGGAACCCTTCTTTACAAAGCCCCAGGAGACGAACTGGCTCAGCTTTACCGTAACCTGCAGGGGCGACGATATCTTAAAGACCATTGAGAATTTTACCGGCAATGTCCCGGGCAGCGGCGCCTTGATGACGTTCAAGGATTCCAGCTGGCTCATGAGCAGCGTGGTTGCTGCTCAGCCTCACTTTGTGAACCAGCCCATGGATACCACCATTTTCTGGGGATATGGACTGTATACGGACGCAGTGGGCGACTATGTGAAGAAGCCCATGAAGGAATGCACGGGTCAGGAGCTTCTGAATGAATACCTGCACCACCTGCATATCCCGGAGGACCGGATTGCAGAGCTGATGAAGACCGTTATTAACGTGATTCCATGCTACATGCCTTACGTGGATGCCCAGTTCGAGCCGCGCAAATACAGCGACAGGCCCCAGGTAATCCCGGCCGGCTCCACCAACTTCGCCATGGTCAGCCAGTTTGTGGAGATACCGGATGACATGGTATTTACGGAGGAGTATTCCGTGCGTGCGGCAAGGCTGGCAGTGTACGGGCTTCTGGATGTGAAGAAGACCATATGCCCGGTCACACCGTACAACAGGCAGCCTAAGATCCTGTTAAAGGCCCTTAAGAAGGCGTATTTATAATTTAATAGATGGATTGCCGGCCTCTCATGGCGCCTGTGGGCAGTGGAGGACCGGTAATGACACAGCGGACAGGGCCGGGTAAAAACAAGGCTCTGTCCTGTTTCAGGCGTTTACGGGCAGATTGGGACCGGATGCGCCGGAAACTTGCCTGAAGACTGCGTTGAGGGGAGAATGGACAGCAATGATATTCATAGGAGGAATCAGCCAGGGACAGAAAATCCTTAATTATGTAAAGACGGTCATCTGCGACAGGTGCGGGGCGTACGGCCGGTACCAGGTCATGATGACCTATATGTATTTCAGCTTTTTCTTCATACCGCTGTTTAAGTGGAATAAGAAGTTTTATGTGAAAATGTCCTGCTGCGAAGCCGTCTATGAACTGAATCCGGAAAAGGGCAAGGCCCTGGCCCGGGGACAGCAGGTGGACATCACCCAGTCGGACCTGACCCTGGTTCAGGAAGGGAACAGGAGAAGCACCTATGAAAACGGAGCCTACAAGGTATGGAAGAAATGCGTGCGCTGCGGGTATGAGACAGAGGAGGATTTTGAGTACTGTCCAAAGTGCGGCGGCAGGCTGTAGGGGTTCCGGGCAGCATAGAATGAATGTGTGAGAGGAAACAGGTATGAAAGCCAGTATCAGATACATAAGTGAATTGACGGGGTTCTCACCAGCCACGGTGTCCAATGCCCTGAACCATAAAAAGGGCGTCAATGCCAAGACAGCGGCAGAGGTATTCAGGGTGGCAAAGGAAGTGGGATATATTAACGAGAATTCCATTTCCAAAATTAAATTGGTGACCTTTAAGAAAAATGGTTCCATCATTGACGACACCCCCTTTTTCCCTACCCTGATCAGCGGTTTTGAGCAGGAGTGCCGCCAATGCGGTTATGAGATGGTGCTGTGCAACCTGGACGAGAGGGATTCTGATTATGAACACCAGGTAAAGAACCTGGTTCAGGACAGCGAGTCTGCCTCGGTCATCCTGGGCACTGAGATGATGGGAGGGGAACTGAATCCGTTCCGCTATGCCAGAAGCCCTGTGGTCATCCTGGATTACTGGCAGGACAGCATGGATTTCAGCGGTGTCCTGATTAATAACTTTGACTCGGCCAAAAAGGCGGTGGAGTATCTGATTGAACAGGGACACCGGGAAATCGGCTATATCAGGGGGGCTTACCGCATCAATGGATTCAAGGTAAGGGGACAGGGGTACCAGTCCGCCATGCGCAAGTATAAGCTGGAGGTAAGGAATCATTACATCATCACCTTGTCCACCACGCTAAACGGGGCGTATCAGGACATGCTTGCCTATCTGGATAAGAAGCCAGGGCTTCCAACCGCGTTTTTTGCGGACAATGACATGATTGCCCTGGGGGCCATGAAAGCCATGCAAGAACGGGGGTATAAGATTCCGGATGACGTGTCCATCATCGGGTTTGATGACCTGCCCTTCAGCGAGATTTCCTATCCGCCCCTGACCACGCTCAGGGTGCCAAATAAGGAGATGGGGCGGCTGGCTGTCAGAAGGCTGATAGATATGATTCAGAATCCGGGAGAGGTGGTTGTGACCAAGACGGAGGTATGTACGAAATTCATTGAGCGGCAGACCGTGAAGAGGCTGGCCCAGACCGTGATATGATTCAATGATATGTGATTGCCCGTGCAGCCAACCTAGCCGTCATAAGGCGGTAAAGGTTTCCGCAGCAATCCCCGAAAGCGGTTAATGGCAGGTTACAGGTACGGTGCAGGAAGGGGCTTTCAACCGGAACATCCGGTCCTGAAATCCCCTGACAGAATGGGACTTTGCGGAGTCCGCCGTTTTGTATGACAGCCCCGGCGTGAGACTGGACCCGTCTCATACCGGGGCTATTCTCATGCCTATCATGTTCTTTTCGGGTTAAGGCTAAAAATAACTTGATGTATCCTGCTATCCTTGCAAAGTTGAGCATTATTTTAGCACCATAAACAAGGCAAAAATGATAAGCACAGGGCGGTGTTATCACACCAACAAAGACAATTAGAAGGCCTTTGTCATACGCCGTGATGTTATGCATTTATACCTTTTCACTCAAAAATGTTCTTTAACTGCGTAACAAGCATAAGAAATGGGCACCCCTTTCCGTAAAAACCACTCGTTTCCGACTGCGGCAGAAAGAGGGATTTTTGCTTGTTGGGAATACCCCAAACCCACACCAAAGAGGAAATTTATGTTCTCTTGCTATTTAAGAAATATATGCTTTCTATGAAATTCTATGTATTTTGCACTTTTTTCAGGAAGTGTAATTTTCATATCGTCTCTCAAGTTTAAAGAAATTCTATCATTGTAACTTAATTTATGCGAAATCATTATATTTCCATTGTCATTAAAAGTTATCAATCCAATATCAAAAACTTTATCATGATTTGGACATAGTAGAAGTCCATTATATCCGTCTACTTTTTCTTTTGGATTGCATTGACTCCATGGTTTAATATGGCTTGCAATAAGCACGCTGCTCTCTGATACACCACACAAACAACACCTTTTATGTTTCTGTAATAGCCTTTCTCTATAGACACTTTGGTTAACTCTTGCCTTTATGATAGTCTCTTTTTCTTTTCCTTCGAGTAAACTTTCTGAAATAATATTATCTACCGATTCAACCCAATCCTCTTGCTCTTGATTCAAAAATGTTTCTAACTCGTTTACCCTTCTTGGTCCCTGAATTCTTCCTCTCATACCATTCGCTGTCAAAACATCAACATGAAACCGTGATGGTTCATATTCTTCTATCAGTTCAAGTTCCATATAATTCCCGTAGTTTTGATATGTTTCACCGTCTAAAACAAACTCAGAATCGTCAATTTCAGTATTACTAAAATTTGCTCTATTAACTTTACATTTATACAAAATAGACGATACTGGTTTACCGACATAAATAAACACCTCGTCCTCAACTGATATGGAATGGTTTGATTGTTTCCATTCAATACATCTTAACTTTTTAAATGCGCCTATCACATCATATAAACTTATATTACAAGGAATAATCCATTGTACCATAATACCCCCCATGAACTTCTTGTTTGTCGCTTCGTATGTTTATATTATAGCGCCCATATATGGATTTCTCTATCATTTCTCCACATTTGTACGAAATAGCAGAGCCGGCTGCCCTTGCCGACGGTCGGGATGAACGGGCTTCGCCTGCCGTCTGCACGTCCCGCTTCGCGGTATATTTGGCCCCGATTCAGTCAGCGTAGCCCGCTACGCCTCCATCATCGGGACCAAATCTCCCACAAAGTGGGACGCACAGCCGACGGAAAGCAATTTTCAAACACGCTCTAGCATATTATGGTTTTTCTTATATCTGTCCATATCGTTTTATGCTGCTATAAGAAATCCAGGCACCATTTGGGCACCAAAGTGGCAAAAATCATTGTTGTTATAAGTATGCTAATGGAAGAAGATGTCAGCATTTATAAAGGATTTCGAAGGTTAATATGTTTCAATGGCAGAGATTAAAATACCATTTTTTATTGTGCCTGTTTTTTATTGTATCAGGAATCCTTTATCATGTACCCATAAAGAGGAGGAATGAAAAAGCAACGCATACCGGATAAAGTGTTAAGAAATAAATTATTCATATAAAATTTTACATATACGTTTATATGAACGTTTACATGAAATACAGACAAGGTGGCAAAAATACGATTAGAATATAGTCATATTGCATAAAAAACAACCAATTAAATCATCTAAAACATACAAAGAAACATGGAATCTTGTAAAAAATATTGCAAAATCATTTAAAATGTTTATAATAATGTTTATACGATTGGACAGGCAAAAAACAAAGGGACTTGAATATATGAAAACAACAATCAGGCGGATCAGCGAGGCAACAGGTTTTTCAGCGGCAACCATATCCAATGCCCTGAACAGGAAAAAGGGGGTAAACCCCAGGACGGCAGAGGAAATCTTTAAGACAGCCAGCGAGATGGGATATCTGCCGGTGGTCCAGCAGAGGAAGATTCATTTTGTCATGTACCGTACCAATGGCCTGATTACGGACGACACCCCCTTCTTTACCATGATGATGGATGGGTTCCAGAGCGAATGCCGCCGCAGGGGGTATGACATGGTCATCAATTATCTGGACAGGAGGGCGGCTGATTTTAAGGACCAGCTTGATATCCTCCTGGAGGACAGGGACTCCCTGGTGGCCCTGATGGGAGCCGAGCTTATGGATGAGGACCTGCATTATTTTTCCAGGGCCAGATGCAGGATGGTGACGCTGGATTACTGGAGCGAGGACCTGCCGTACAGCGGGATCATCACCAATAATACGGAGTCAGCCAGGACTGCTGTGAATTATCTGGTTGAAAAGGGACACAGGCGCCTGGGACATCTGAAAGGGGATTTTGAGATTAAGGCATTCAGGCTCAGGGAAGCGGGATACAGGGCGGCCCTGGCGGAACAGGGGATTCCCTATGACCCCGGATATACGGTGACATTAAGCACCACCATGGACGGCGCATACCGGGACATGCTGGCATATCTGAAGAAGGGACCGCGGCTTCCGGACGCCTACTTTGCGGATAACGACATGATTGCCCTTGGATGCATGAAAGCCCTTCAGGAATGCAGTATAAGGATTCCGGAGGACGTATCGTTAATCGGATTTGACGACCTGCCTTTCTGCGATATCGTATCGCCCAGGCTCACAAGCCTGAGGGTTCCCAAGCAGGAATTGGGCCAGATGGCGGTCAGGAGGCTTTTGGATATTGTGGAAGAGGGGATGGATACCAAAACCCAGACACTGGTCAGCACCCGGTTTGTGGAGCGGGACAGCGTTAGGGATGTAAATAGGCCGGGGATGTAAATAGGCCGGGGATGTAAATAGGCCGGAGATATAAATGGGCTGGAGATATAAATAAATCGGACAACATGCAGTTTGGCGCTGCAATGCGCAGCAGCTGATATATAAAACCAATGGAGGAGAAAAAGATGGATAAGATTAAACTTGGATTTGCACCAACCAGAAGAAGCATTTTCAGTGCGCCGGATGCAATTAAGTACAGAGGGCTTACGGCTGACCGGCTGACGGAGCTGGGGATTGATTATGTGGATATCACGGATATAAATGAAGAGGGCCTTCTCTACAATGACGAGGACATGAAGAAGATTGCGGAGAAGTTCAAACAGGAGAAAATCGACGGGCTGTTCCTGCCCCACTGCAACTTCGGCACGGAGTATGAATGTGCAAGGCTTGCCAAGGAACTGGGGGTCCCGGTGCTTTTATGGGGGCCTTTGGATGAAAGACCGGACGAAAACGGGGTCCGTTTAAGGGATACGCAGTGCGGGCTGTTCGCCACAGGCAAGGTGCTCAGGCGGTTCCGGGTCTCATTTACATATATGACCAACTGCAGGTTGGATGACCCGGTATTCGAACGGGGGGTAAGGGATTTCATGGCGGTGTGCAATGTGGTGAAGAAGTTCCGTAACATGCGCATCCTTCAGATTTCCACCCGTCCCTTTGACTTCTGGACCACCATGTGCAACGAAGGGGAGCTTCTTGAGAAGTTCAACATCCAGCTGTCACCCATTCCCATGCCGGAGCTGACCGATGCGGTGAAGGCCGCCAAGGAGGAAGGCAGGGAGGTCGCGGACGTGATCCAGTACTGCCGGGAACACATGGACATCAGGATAAAGGACGATGAGCTGGAAAATGTGGCGGCCCTCAAGGTTGCCATGAAGGGGCTTGTGGAAAAGTACGGCTGCCAGGCAGCTGCCATCCAGTGCTGGAACCAGCTGCAGTGTGAGCTTGGCATCATGCCGTGTGCTGCCAATGCGCTGATGAACGAGGAGGGAATCCCGGTTGTCTGTGAGACGGATATCCACGGCGCCATCACCGCCCTTATGGTGGAGGCAGCAGGCATGGGTGAGACAAGAGGGTTCTTCGCGGACTGGACCATCCGCCATCCTGATATTGAAAACGGCGAACTGCTCCAGCACTGTGGCCCATGGCCCATCTCGGTTGCAAAGGAGAGGCCGTCCATCACCTATCCGCTGGCATTTGACCATCCGGGCAGCATTACGGCGGAGGCAAAACACGGCAACGTGACCCTGTGCCGCTTTGACGGGGATAATGGCGAGTACTCGCTGCTCCTTGGCAATGCAAAGGGAGTGGACGGACCAAAGGGAATGGGAACCTATCTGTGGGTTGAGGTGGAGAATATCAAACGCCTGGAAGAGAAGATAGTGACCGGACCCTATATCCACCACTGTGTGGGAATCCATAAGGACGTGGTCCCTGTGTTATATGAGGCATGCAAATATATCGGTATCAAACCTGACCTGTATGACCCCATTGAGGAAGACGTGAAAGCATACCTGAGAGGGGAATGATCCGGCCGGGAGCGTTTTTATAGATAGGACCGTGCCAAGTGTCTGTAATGAGGAGGAAATTATGAACGATTTGAAAGTCAAGACATTTGAACTGCGCCGCAATGTGCTGGACATGATCATGAAAGCCAGGACAGGACATATCGGCGGGGATTTCAGTGTGATGGATATACTGGTAAACCTGTATTTTAAACAGATGGATATAGGGCCTGACAATATGGATGACCCGGACCGGGACATGTTTGTGCTGAGCAAGGGGCATTCAGTGGAAAGCTACTATGCGGTGCTGGCCGCAAAGGGATTTTTCCCAACAGAAAAGGTGATTGATGAGTTTTCCACCTTCGGTTCCAAATTCATCGGACATCCCAACAATAAGCTTCCTGGAATTGAAATGAATTCCGGCTCCCTTGGACATGGGCTTCCGGTGAGCATCGGCATGGCCCTGGCCTGCAGGATGGACGGCAGGAAGAACCGCATGTATGTGGTCATGGGGGACGGAGAGCTGGCGGAAGGTTCGGTCTGGGAAGGCTTCATGGCGGGAGGTCATTATAAACTGGATAACCTGTGTGCGGTCATTGACAGGAACCGGCTCCAGATATCGGGCAGCACCGAGGCTGTGATGCACCATGAGAATCTTGAGGACAGGATTAAAAGCTTTGGCTGGCATGTGATACAGGTAAACGGCAACGATATGGACGAACTTGACAGGGCCTTTGAGGAGGCCAGGAATACAAAGGGCTGTCCCACCGCGGTCATTGCCAATACAGTAAAAGGCTTTGGCGGAGGCGCCACCATGGAGGACAAGGCCCCGTGGCATCACAAGGTCCCCACCGGGGAAGAGTATGAAGCCATCGCAGCGGAGCTTAACAGGAGAAGGGAGGAAGCGCTTCATGAATAAGATCGCAAACCGTCAGGTCATCTGTGAGGTACTTATGGAACACGCAAAAGAGGACAGGGATGTGGTTGTGTTATGCAGCGACTCCAGGGGATCCGCGTCCCTGGCTCCATTTGCATCCGCCTTTCCTGAACAGTTCGTGGAGGTCGGGATTGCGGAGCAGAACCTGGTAAGCATTTCCGCAGGCATGGCCAAATGCGGCAAGAAACCGTATGCGGCCTCACCGGCCAGCTTCATTTCCACCAGAAGCTTTGAACAGGCCAAGGTGGATGTGGCCTACTCCAATACCAATGTGAAATTAATCGGGATCAGCGGCGGGGTCAGCTACGGCGCCCTGGGCATGAGCCACCATTCCGCACAGGACATCGCTGCATTTGCATCGGTTCCCAATATGAGGGTGTATCTGCCCAGCGACCGGTTCCAGACAAGATGCCTCATGGAGGCGCTGTTAAAGGATGAAAAGCCGGCTTACATCCGGGTGGGACGTAACCCGGTAGAAGATGTGTATGAGGAGGGAAATGTTCCCTTTGCCATGGATAAGGCAACCATGATTACCCAGGGAAGTGACGTGGCAATCATTGCCTGCGGCGAGATGGTAAAGCCTGCCAGGGATGCGGCAGGGATACTGAAGGAAAAGGGAATCAGCGCCTCCGTGGTGGATATGTACTGTGTGAAGCCCTTGGATGAGGAAACGGTGATCCGGGCCGCGTCCGGGGCCAAGGCAGTCATCACTGTGGAGGAGCACGCGCCATACGGAGGCCTGGGTTCCATGGTAAGCCAGGTGGTTGCAAGGGAATGCCCAAGGAAAGTGATTAACATGTCCCTTCCGGACGCGCCGGTCATTACCGGGACATCCGGGGAAGTGTTTGCTTATTATGGACTGAATGCAGAAGGGATTGCAGGGATGGCTGAAAAAGCCCTGGGACGAGGATAGGAGGCCGGAATGGCCGGAGATGTGCCAGAATGGCTGAAGGCGTCCCGGCACGTATGGACGGAAAGGATTTGGGATATCAGGATGGACTACATATTGGGGATAGACCAGAGCACCCAGGGAACCAAGGCATTGCTGTTTGACAATGAGGGGGAATTGATCTGCAGGACGGACATTTCCCACCGCCAGATAGTGAATGAGAAGGGCTGGGTGGAGCATGACGGGGAAGAGATATACAGGAATACGGTACAGGCGGTAAAGGACCTGGTGGAAAAGGCCGGGATTGACAGATCACGGATTGTGGGCCTGGGCATCAGCAACCAGAGGGAAACCGCCATTGCCTGGAACCGGGAGACAGGAAAGCCGGTATATAACGCGGTGGTATGGCAGTGCGCCAGAGGCGCGTACATCACCGACCGGCTGGAACAGGAAGGCATGGCCGAGATGATACGGCTCCGAACAGGGCTTAAGCTTTCGCCCTACTTCTCAGCCGCCAAGCTGGGCTGGGTGATGGAGCATGTGGCGGACGCCGCCCCGCTGGCGGCAGAGGGAAAGCTGTGCTGCGGCACCATGGACAGCTGGCTGGTATGGAACCTGACCCGGGGGAAGGAATTCAGGACGGATTATTCCAATGCCTCCAGGACACAGCTTTTTAACATTGGAACACTTGTATGGGACGGGGAGGTATGCGCCCTGTTCGGTATCCCGGCAAAAAGCCTGCCACAGGTCACTGGCTCGGATGGATGTTATGGGTATACGGATTTTGACGGATTCCTTCAAACGCCCATCCCCATCCATGGGGTGCTGGGGGACAGCCACGGCGCGCTGTTCGGCCAGGGGTGCCTGGAAAAGGGAATGATTAAGACCACCTACGGCACCGGATCCTCCGTGATGATGAATATCGGCGAAAAGCCGGTGCTCAGTGAAAAGGTGGTGACCTCCCTTGCATGGCATATGGATGGAAAGGCTACCTACGTGCTGGAGGGCAACATCAATTACACGGGGGCGGTCATTACCTGGCTGAAGGACAGCCTTAAGCTGATTGAGTCCCCGGGTGAAACGGAGGCGCTGGCAGGGGAAGCCAACCCGGATGACACCACCTATCTGATACCTGCGTTTACAGGACTGGGAGCCCCTTACTGGGACAGCAGGGCAGTGGGGATGTACTATGGAATGACAAGGCTGACCGGGAAGGCAGAGCTTGTGAAGGCGGGTCTGGAGAGCATTGCATACCAGATTACCGATGTGGTCCTTGCCATGGAAGAGGAATCCGGCATACCCATCGGGGAACTGAGGGTGGACGGCGGACCTACAAGGAACCGGTACCTGATGCAGTTCCAGAGCGATATGACAGGGATTCCTGTCAGCGTGCCTCCGGCAGAAGAACTGTCCGGCATCGGGGCGGCTTATGCTGCCGGGATTGCCATGGGGATATATGACAGGGACCGGCTGTTTGCCAGGATGGGAAGAAGGACCTTCAGGCCGGACATGGACCCAGGGACCAGGGACATGAAGTACAGGGGCTGGAAGCATGCGGTATCAAAGGTGCTGGAATAAACAGGGATTTACCGGGGAACCCGGTTATCTATACAAAACTATATAATTCATTTAAGGAGGAAACAAAAATGAAAAAAAGAATGATGAGTATGTTATTATGTACGGCCATGGCAGCCGGTCTGCTGATGGGATGCGGCTCCAAGCCGGCAGAGACAACAGCGGCAGCAACCGAGGCAGCCACTACGGCGGCAACCGAGGCAGCGGCAACCGAGGCAGCCACAGAGGCAGCGGCAGCGGCGGCAACCGAAGCAGTTGCGGCAGCAGCAGAGGCGCTTCCGGGCGGCGGTTCCAATATCATGTATATCATTACGCCATCCCACTCCAACCCATTCTTTAAGACTGAGGCTGACCAGGCTGAGAAGAAGGCGGTTGAACTGGGCTATGAGGTTAAGAAGGTTTCCCATGACGACGACGCTACCAAGCAGTCAGAGCTTTTTGACAATGCCATCGCAGACAAGGCAGCAGCCATTATCTGTGACAACGCAGGCGCCGACGCAACCGTTGCAGCCGTACAGAAGGCAAGGGATGCAGGAATCCCCACATTCTTAATTGACCGTGAGATCAACGCGGAGGGCGTTGCCATTTCCCAGATTGTTGCCAATAACTATCAGGGCGCCAAGGCCATTGCGGAAGTATTCGTTGAGGCCATGGGTGAGGAAGGCAAGTACGCAGAGCTTTTAGGCAAGGAAAGTGATACCAATGCAGGCGTGCGCTCCAGCGCGTTCCATGAGGTGATTGACCAGTACGAGGACCTGGAGATGGTTGCACAGCAGACCGCTAACTGGGAGCAGACCGAGGCTTATGAAAAGGTTGAGACCATCCTACAGTCCAATCCTGACATCAAGGGTATTGTATGCGGCAACGACACCATGGCAGTGGGCGCAGCAGCGGCCATCAAGGCAGCAGGCTTAAAGGATATCTGCATCATCGGCGTGGACGGATCTGACGAGGCGGCAGCTGAGATTAAGTCCGGCTACATGACAGGCACCGCGCTTCAGCAGTGCGCACTGATTGCAGAGATGGCGGTTGAGCAGGCTGACAAGTACTTAAAGGAAGGCACCACGGGACTGGAAGAGAAACAGCTGGTTGACTGTGTAGCCATTACTTCTGAGAATGTTGACAGGTTAAGCGCGTTCGTATACAGCGAATAAGATGACCCGGTTGCAGGAGGCCTTAAAACCTCCTGCAATTCCATAAGGGTAACGGTGATTGGGATATTTCCTCAAAAATGAAGATAGTTTTGAAGTATGAAGGCAGTTTTGAAGTGAAGTCAGGAACATATAAGTATGGAGATAGGAGTGTACTATGAAAAAACGTGTGATAAGTCTGGTAACAGCTCTTATATTGGCGGCATCTGCGTTCAGTATGACCGGATGCGTGAAGGTAGTAAAGATTGGCGAAGAAGGAAAATTAACAGGAGATGTGGAATTTAACGCCGGGGATAATGTGGCTAACATCTGGGATTCCAAGGCGCTTCCCGAACTGGAGGGAAAGGCCGTGGATATAACCCAGTTTTTGGAAGAATCCGGCGGGGATTTGAAGTCCCTGGTTGATAAATATGGAAAATACTCCATGGGTACATCGGGAGAGATTAACTATGTGGTAAAGGGAACGGCCCTGGTGGAGGAAGTCAACCAGGAAAAGAAGGCCGGATACATGGTGGTGAAGCCTGAAGGTTATGGCGGGGATGTGGTCATAAAGCTTCAGATTGGCAGTGTATATAAGGGTTCATCGGTCAGGGATTCGCTGGATTTCATCAAATTCGGGGATTACAAGAACCAGCAGGAGTGGGCGGCTGTTTCGCAGAGCTTCCATGACATTATTGACGCCACCGTGGTAAAGGCGGCGGCGCCTGAGACACTGCAGGGCAAAACCATTGAATTTACAGGAACATTTACCGCTAATAAGGATGATGAGATCCTCATCACGCCTGTGAAGCTGACTGTAAAATAGGAGGTGGCTTTATGGAGTCAACAGTTAAATGCCGGGAGGGCGTCTGCCTTCACGCAGAGCAGATTGACAAGATTTATCCGGGCACCAAGGCCCTGGACCATGTTTCCTTTGATGTGCTTGCCGGCAAGGTCAATGTGCTGATTGGGGAAAATGGGGCGGGTAAATCCACCCTGATGAAAATCATCGCGGGGATTGAACAGCCCAGCGCAGGCACCCTGTATATGGGGGATAAGGAAGTGGCCTTTAAGGATACCACGGAAGCCAGGAAGCACGGCATCGGCATCATCCATCAGGAACTGAGCCTGTTTCCCAACCTGAATGTGTACCAGAACATTTTCATGGCCAAGGAGAAAAAGAACGGGTTTGTGCTGGATAACAGGAAACATGCCCAGCTGGCAGCCCAGATCTTAGAGCGTCTGGAGCATCCCATCAGCCCGGATACCCTGATCGGGGACCTGAGGGTGGGACAGCAGCAGATGATAGAAATTGCCAGGAACCTGATTGCGGACGACCTTAAGATACTGATCATGGATGAACCCACCTCATCCTTAAGCCAGCAGGAGGTTAAGATCCTTTTCAAGATCATGAGGGAACTTCTGGCCCAGGGCATTTCCATTGTATACATATCCCACCGCCTGGAGGAAATCATGGAAATCGGCGACCATGTGACGATTTTGAGGGACGGGAAGTATGTGGCGGACGCGGATGTAAAGGAAATCGACGTGCCCTGGATCGTAAAGCAGATGACGGGCGAGGGCAAGTCCTATCCGAAAAAGGACAGGGACATTGACTGGGATAAGCAGGAGACCGTGCTGGAGGTCAGGGACCTGACCCTTCCAAAGAGCGGGGGCGGCTACCTGCTGAACCATGTGGATTTTAACCTGAAAAAGGGGGAAATCCTGGGAATATACGGGCTTATGGGCGCGGGCCGCACCGAGGTCTTTGAATGTATCATGGGCCTGAGGCCGGAGCATACAGGCGATATCCTGCTGGAGGGGGAGAAGATGGAAATCCACTCCATCTCAGAGCAGATTGAAAGGGGTTTTGCCCTGGTGCCTGAGGACAGGCAGAGGGAGGGCCTGGTGCAGACCATGAGCATCCTTAAGAACATTTCCCTGTCCAGCATTAAAAAGTATGTGAAGGGATTCCTGCTGGATGATAAGCTGGAGAGCCAGAGGGCGGATGAACAGATTAAGGATATCCACATCAAGGTGGCTGACAAGAACCTGCCCATCCTCTCACTTTCAGGAGGCAACCAGCAGAAGGTGGTCATTGGGAAGGGCCTGCTGACCAATCCCAAGATCCTGCTTCTGGACGAACCCAGCAGGGGCATTGACATCGGCGCCAAGACCGAGGTATTTGACATCATCAACCAGTATGCGGAAAAAGGGCTTTCCATCATTGTGATATCTTCTGAGTTAAAGGAAATCATCGCCATTGCGGACAGGGTCATGGTGCTGTCCAATGGCATCAAGACAGGGGAACTCATTGGGGACGAGATTCAGGAAGAAAGCCTGGTATTGTCATCATATAAAGGCCACCACGGCCAATGATTGGAAAAGGAGAGTATACATTATGAGTACGAATAAGAAATCTTCGAATAATGCCTTGGCCATGACGCTGTTAAAGGGCAGGACCTTTATTGTGCTGATTGTCCTTATGGTTTTTTTCAGCATCAAGGCCGCTAATTTCCTGAGCCTGAACACAGCCATGCTGATTGCAAAGCATGTGGCTCTGTACGGCATCCTGGGCATCGGCATGACCTATGTCATCATCACGGGAGGCATCGACCTTTCCGTGGGCGCAATCGTGGGACTGGCCGGAATGATTGCGGGCGGGCTTCTGGAAAAGGGGCTTACCCTTCAGATGTTCGGCGTGACCCTGTATTTTAATGTCCCGGCCGTGTTCATCATCACCATGCTGTTAGGCGTGGTAATCGGAACCTTGAACGGACTTGTGATCACCAGGTTCAATGTGGCACCCTTCATCGCCACCCTGGGCATGATGTATGTGGCCCGTGGGTTTGCCATGATCCGTTCAGGCGGAGCCACCTATTCAAAGATTACGGGTAACGAGGCCCTGGGCAACACGGGCTGGGAGGTGTTCGGGCGCAATATCCCCGGGACCGTGATCCCTGTGGGCGTTGTGATCCTGGCAATCATTGCCGTGATTGCGGCCGTCATCCTGAGAAAGACTGCATTTGGCTGGCATGTGCTGTCCATCGGCGGCAATGAGAAGGCCGCCAGGCTGTCCGGCGTCAAGGTGAATAAGGTTAAGATCATGGTTTACGCCTTCTCAGGCCTGTGCGCGGCAGTGGTGGGGATCATCGCTTCCTCACAGCTGGTGGCCGCCCATCCTGCAACCGGTGAGGGCTGGGAGATGAACGCCATCGCGGCAGCCGTACTGGGCGGGACCTCCATGGCAGGCGGCGTGGGGACCATCGGCGGGACCATTGTGGGCGCGTTTGTAATCGGCGTCATCAATGACGGCATGGTCATGTGCGGCGTGTCCGAGTTCTGGCAGATGGTCATCAAGGGCCTGGTAATCGTACTGGCTGTCATCATCGACCAGTTCCAGCGGAACATGCAGGCTAAGATGGCGCTGCAGGCACGCAATGAGAATAAATAGGTGGTAGTAGAAGTTAAAACAGTTAAAGGACCCTGCGCGGCTAACGATATGTTGATATATGCCGCGCGGGGGATTTTATTTTATCATGTTTTATTTTATGGTTGGGAGACAGTTGGGCTTATTGCTTTATTGGGAGATAGGTGCTATAATCAATTAATAAATAGACTGTATAAGTACCCAGTTGGGTAATCGGCAGGAACTATACTTTTTTTATGCATAATAGTCTGTATAGGTTCCCAGATTACTGGGGATGGAGGAACCAGATGAAAAGTGATGTAATCCAATATGAACGGACCTATAACCTGCTGAAAAGCAGGATTGAGTGCGGTATCCTTCCGGTTGGCAAAAAACTGCCGGGGAGGTCTGTGCTGTGCAAGGAATTGGGAACGTCTGAGAAGACAGTCCGGCGCGCATTGGAATTGTTGGAGCAGGATGGATTCCTGGAGACAGCCCCGAGGAAACGGCCAACCGTGGTATCGGCCTTTGCATCCCCCAGGGAACAGGGGATGCGAAACGTAAAGCAGGCGGACAGGGCCCAGGTAGACGATTTGCTGAAGACGGGTACCCTGCTGTGTTATCCATTTTTCCTGCGGGGGATGCATCTTTGTACCGGCGAAGACTGGCATACGCCGGATATGCTGCTATCCAATATGGATCCGGAAAAGCCGGAAGAATTCTGGCAGCTCTCCAGCCGGATATGGCGTTTTTTTATTGCCAGGAATGAGAACGAACTGCTTATGCGGGCCGTGGACGGCCTGGGTTTTAAGGGGAAGGAGCCGCAGCACGGCTCACTGGAAGACCGGGAGCGGTACCGTACCAATATCAGAAACATGTTTCAGACCGTTAAAAATGGGGATAAGCCCAAACAGGCTGACCTTGAACAGATATTTTCCCAATACAGGATAATCGCAGAACCGGCAGGGGAACGCCAGTTTTTCATGATGGTTCCTCTCTGCCCAAGACTGGCTAAGGCAGAGGGGGTTGGACAGCAGATCAGCCTGGGACAGGAGCGGTATTCCTCGGTCTGCCTGGACCTGCTCGGCCTGATTGCCATAGGACGATACCAGCCCGGTGACCGTCTGCCGACCCATGACCAGTTACAGGAAATCTATGGCGTCAGCCGGGATACCACGGTGAAAGCAGTCCGCATGCTGCAGGATTGGGGAGTGGTGGCTGCCGCGCCCCGCAGGGGGATCTCAGTTGAGATGAACCTGGAGGCACTTAAAAAAATCCATATCACGCCGGAAGTAATTGCCTGCCATGTGCGCCGGTATCTGGACAGCCTGGAGCTGCTCTGCATGACCGTGGAGAGGACCGCTGCCCATGGGGCGGCGCATATGACACAGGAAGACAGGGAACGGCTCTGTAAGGCCATTGCCTGGCAGTATGAACAGCCCTATGAGCATCAGCTGATACCGCGCACCATGCTGGATTTCATTACAGGACATATCCAGTATGACGCCCTGCGCTCCATTTATCAGATACTGTCCAGGAACTTCAGTATTGGAAGGAGTATCCCAAAGCTGGTCAGCCCGGATAAGAATCCCCGGAATATCAGCATTTACCGGCAGTATATGGAAGCAGCCGCCATATTGGCCGGGGGCGATACTGTCCGGTTTGCAAAGATGGCGGCAGATATGTACGGACAGGTCCGGGGCCTGATCATCACGGAATGCAGGCGGCTGGGGTATTGGGATGCGGCCATGCAGGTATATGACGGCAGGTCCCTGTGGAAGTAATGCACTTCCGGGCAGCATCTAATGTAGTGAAAGGAAGACGGATCATCATCATGAACAAAAGAAAGAAAAAGAATAAAGGAGGCAAATGGGAAATATCCTTTGCCCCCATTACGCGGTACAGCATGACATTCTGCGCGCTGGTCCTTATCATCATTCTTCTGGGAGGAGGCATCCTTTCTATCAGACGGATGAAGACGGATGCCGATGCATCCCTGATTACAAGCCATGCACAGATATCCCAGCGGGTGACCGGAGCCATCCATCTGCTGGAATCCCTTGCAAGCCTTCCCGAGTTTTATGACCCGGATCTGCCGCCCATCGAAAAGGTCAAAAAACTGGATCAGATGAACCCGTATTTCGGATACATGATGATCTGTTATGTGGATTCCGGCATCACCGTTTATTCGGATGGTTCCGAACCGGCCAGCCTTGCCAGCCGGGATTACATGCAGCGGCTGTTTTCCACGGGGCAGCGGCAGGTGACGGACAGTTTTGCAGCAGGGGCGGATGGGGCAACGCTGAATTATACGGTAGCGGTTCCACTGAAAGACAGCCAGGGAAAGATCACAGGCTGCCTGTTCTGCGCCATTTACTTTGATGAGGTGGTGGAAATCCTGGGTCAGTCGGCGGGGGTCAATGGCCTGGAGGTGACGCTGGTCGGCACCCGCGGTCAGATCATGTCTTCCTCGGACGGTCTTCCCTATGGGGAATCCATCATGAATGTACTTCAGGACAGCGTGCTGTTCGGCACCACGGCGGATCAGCTGGAGGAACAGCTTCTGGCTTCCCTTCCGGGGTCGTTCTGGAGCCTGAGGGATGGAGGTCTTTATTATACCACTTATCAGCGGGTGGAGAATACCGGGTGGGATATTTTGTGCTCGGTTAATTTCTGGACCGCTTTTGGGGAGACGCTTCCTGCGCTGTGCATGGTATTCGGGCTGACCGCGCTGGTCTGTATGGGACTCATGTGGTTTGTGCGGCGTTATATCGCCGGCCAGATGCAGGTGGTGGACACCCTTGTCCATTCCGTGGAGGAACTGGAAAAGAGGGTTTACCAGGATGAACGTCCGGAGGAAGTGGACTTTAAGGAGGTACTGCGTCTGACAAGCAATGGCCTGTCAGACAGCCTGACCGGCGTGGTCACCCGTTCGGTTTTCCTGAACCAGGCATCCTCCCGCCTGAAAAAGGCCGACCCGCAGAAACTTAAGGCCCTGTGCTTTGTGGATATGGATAACCTGAAATATATCAACGACAGCTGCGGCCATGCAGGTGGGGATATCGGGCTGAAAAGTATAGGATATACCCTTCGGGAATACGAGAAAAAATATGACGGTGTGGTAGGCCGGTACGGCGGGGATGAATTTGTTTTGCTTCTGACCAGTCTGGACGATGAGAAGGAGCTGCTGAATGTGCTGGACGAGCTTGTACTCCGTCTTCAGACCCATATCCAGTCAGGCGGGCAGAGTATCCCGGTCCAGTGCAGTATCGGGGTTTCCATCTACCAGCCGGGGGCGGAGCTGAAGCAGATGATTGCCGATGCGGACGAGGCCCTTTATTATGTGAAACAGAATGGAAAAGGATATTATCATATCCACCAGAATTGAGGGACGTATGGACAGATTCATTAGGCGGCTGCCGGTTTGTCTGGCCGCAGTGCTGCTGGTGCTGGTTCTGACCGCTGCCACAGGGCTGGGACTGTGCCGTTCAATTGTAGGATTACGCCAGAGAGAAGCAGAAAATATACTGTTTTACTACAGTGAGAAAATCCTGCTGCAGATGCAGGGTACCATGAATGAGGCAGGCGCCCTGGCCAAGACAGCGTATGCGATGGAGAAAGGCCAGGCGGATCCGTCCGATTGGTTTGAGCATGCGGCAGGGCCGTTGCTGGAGCGGGACGAAGTCTGCATAACATATCTGTTTGAAGGGGATATCCTGGCCGCAGCCTTGCCAAAGGATAGGTTCGGGAACCTGGTGGGACGGGAACTGCAGGATTTCTCTTATATCTATACCTTGGCCAAGGTTGTCAAGGACCTTGTGGTGGAGGGCCCGGTTGTATTGGCGGATGATCCACAACAGCAGGAGGTGTTCCTGTTCCTGCAGCCGATTGTGGAGAAGGATGCCTATCTGGGACAGGTGGCAGTGGCCCTGGACCGGGACTATGTACTCGGCCAGCTTGGGCTTAATGACCTGTATACCCAGGGGTATGATTATGAATTGTGGCGCGTGGAACCCCAGAATGGGAACAAGGAGGTCATTGCCAGCTCACGGGCGGATGTGGATTTCTCGTTGGCGCAGAAGACTGTTTTTTATCTGCCGACCCAATGGACACTCAGCATCCAGCCGACAGCCGGCTGGCTCAGCGCCGCGCAATGGGTGTCCCTGATCCTGATATGCATGCTGGAGGCAGCCGCTCTGCTGGCGCTTTCATTCCTGTTGTGCACAACCATACAGCAAAAGCGTGCGCTTGAGAAAACAGGTTCCATGGATAAAGATACCGGGCTTTATAACCGGAAGGGTTTTACGGCTGCGCTGGACGGCTGGCTCAGTAACGGGGACCGTCCTGTTACCCTGTTTTACTTCTCCATTGAGGGGTATATCCAGGCCGCGCGGATGATAGGGGAGGCAGAGGAGTTGGAATTCCTTAAGAGCATTCCGGCCCGGCTGGATGATTATATCCATAATCCCTATCTTGCCGGAAGGCTGGACGCCGGAAGCTATATCATAGCCGTGCGGGAGAAGATGGAAGAGCAGCAGCGGGAGGATTTTGCAAAGGGACTGTCCCTGGAACTTTTATTACAGGTGCGTATGGACGGGGAAAAGAATTTCCTGATGGCGCGCTACCAATATGCCTGCTGCCAGCCGGGCGTCTGCAGGGGGGAGGAGGAAATCTCCAAACTGATTCATGAGTATTACCGCCGCGTGTCCCAGGAATCCCCCATCCGTATGCTGACAGAAAAATGTTGTCAGCTGATTGCGGGGAAGAGCGATGTGACCTTTGACGAATATACGGATATTGAAATGATGGAGCTGTCCAAGACCTTTAACCGTTACCGCAAGCAGGTGGAGCAGCTGGCCTATTTTGACCCCGTGTTCAATGTGGGGAACCGGCCGAAGTTCCTCCGGGATACGAATATGCTGATTTCCTATGACAAAAAAAGGCGGTTCAAACTGTACTGCGTGGATATCTGTTCCTTCAGCCAGTACAATGAGCTGTTCAGCGCCAGCATAGGGGATGAAATCCTGCATGAGGTACTGCGCCGTCTGTCACGGCCCTTTGGTTCCTATGTCTACCGTATTAACGGCGATGTATTTTTAGGGGTATCCCTCTCCGATGAAAGCGTGGAGTTCTTTGTTACCCGGCTGCAGAAAATGTTTGCCACACCGATTACGGTAGGGAACCTTTCCTTTCTCCTGCAGATCCGCATCGTGGCATGCCTTTATCCGGAACATGGCAAAACACCGGGGGATCTTCTGGACCATATACAGTCCGCCCTCCGTTTCTCTAAGGAATCAGGAGATGCGGTGGTGGTTTATAGCCGCCAGCTGGATGAAATCATCCGGACAGAGGCCGACATCCTGCGCCGCATGAAGGATGCCATCCGGGAGGACACGCTGGAGGTCTGGTATCAGCCCATCATGCAGCTGGATGGCGGACAATACACTGCGGCCGAAGCGCTTGTGCGCCTGCCGGATGGAAACGGGGGACATTTTTCCGCGGGGCAGGTGATTTCACTTGCCGAGCGCAATGGCATCGTGGAGGAACTTGGCGATTATGTGCTGTCCAGGGCATGCGTATTCATGCAGAACCAGGGCGTGGGTCTGGGACTTAAACGTATTGGCATCAACCTGTCCGTGCAGCAGCTTCTGGTGGGGAACAGCGCCCGGCATCTGCTGGAACTGATACACTCCACCGGGGTGGATCCGCGGCGGATTACCCTGGAGATTACGGAGAGTATCCTGATCCAATCCATTGACCGGGCGGCAGAGGTACTGGAGCAGTTACGTCTGTCCGGCGTCCACATCGCACTGGATGATTTCGGTGTGGGCTACAGCAGCCTTAACTATCTATCCAACCTTCCGGTGGATGTCATTAAGATTGACCGTTCCCTGACCAAGCAGATCCTGACCAGCCCTAAACAGTGCGCCCTGCTTAAATCCATTGCGGAAATGGCTGCCATCAACGATTTGGAGGTAGTGGCGGAAGGGGTTGAGACACAGGAAGAATTAAATGCCATTGCTGTTTCCGGCGTGCAGTTCATTCAGGGATATTATTATGCCCGTCCCATGCCGGAGGAGAAGGTGTGTCATTTCCTGAGTCAGCAGGATGCAGTTGGATAGAAGGGTTTTTGTTTTTACAGTTCTGCCCTGGGGAGTAGTTACATACTCTCCAGGGCGATTTTTTTTGTGCCATGGAGTTTTTGTTTTACATCTATTTTACAGGACCTCACTTTTTGATTTTACACTGTCCGGCTAAAATCTAAGAGTAGATTGGAAATGTGAAAGGAACGGCCATGTCTGACATATCATTGGTAAATGTAAGCAAGACTTATAAAAACGGCTACTGCGCGGTAAAGGATTTTAATCTGGATATCCGGGAAGGCGAGCTGGTTATCTTCGTGGGTCCATCGGGCTGCGGAAAGTCCACCACCCTCAGGATGATTGCGGGCCTGGAGGATATATCCTCAGGGGAACTGTGGATGGATGACTGCCTCATGAACATGGTGGAGCCAAAGGACAGGGACCTGTCCATGGTATTCCAGAACTACGCCCTGTACCCCCATATGACAGTATATGAAAACATGGCCTTTGGCCTGCGGGCCCATAAGACGCCCAAGGCAGAGATTGACAAACGGGTCAGGGAGGCGGCCGGGATACTGGAGATAGGCCACCTTCTGGACAGAAAGCCCAGCGCCCTTTCCGGAGGGCAGAAGCAGAGGGTGGCAATCGGAAGCGTGATTGTGCGCAAGCCCAGGGCGTATCTCATGGATGAGCCTTTGTCCAACCTGGATGCAAAGCTGAGGAGCCAGATGCGGGTGGAGATAGCCAAGCTTCACAGGCAGCTGGGAGCCACCATGATCTATGTGACCCATGACCAGGTGGAGGCAATGACCCTGGGCACCAGGATTGTCGTCATGAAAGACGGGGCCATACAGCAGGTGGCGCCGCCTGCCGAACTGTATCAGAACCCGGTGAACCGGTTCGTGGCCGGCTTCATCGGCTCCCCGGCCATGAACTTCCTGGAAGGGAAGGTAATCCTTAAGGACCAGAAACCGTGCCTGGAAGGAAAAGGCTGGCAGCTTCCCCTGACCGCGGCCCAGGGGAAAAAGCTTATGAATAAAGGCTATATGGAAAAGGCGGTCACCCTGGGAATCCGGGCGGAAGACCTGCATGGACAGGCGTCGGGGGATGCCTGGCTGGAGGTTCTGGTGGATGTGAGGGAAATGCTGGGCGCGGAAGTCCTGCTCCATGGGCGGGTGTGTGGGGATGGCGGGAGTGTCCGGGACGGTATGGACCAGGACGGAACTGTCCGGGGTGATATGGTCCAGTGCGGGGCTGACAGGGACGATGCAGCCAAGAGCGGGCCGGCCCGGGGCGATGCAGCCCAAGGTGGGCCGGTCCCGGAAGGAATCATTTGGGAAAATTCCCCAATTATATCTGCCAAGCTGCCGCCCTCCTGTCCTGCGAAGGCAGGCAGCCGGGTACGCCTTTATGTGGATATGGCCCGTATCAAACTGTTTGACACAATAACAGAAGAAAATATTCTGTATGTATAGGAGCAGAACCATGAAAGAAAAATCATTCATAAAAAAGGCGGGACCATACGCCTACACGGCGCCTGCGCTTCTGGTCTTTGCCGTATTCCTGTTTTATCCATTTTTTAAGACAATCTATCTAAGCCTGTTTAAGACAAATAAAATGGGTCAGGCCAAGCTGTTTGTGGGACTTGGGAATTATACGGACCTGTTCCGGTCCGGGTCATTCTTTAACAGCCTGACGGTGACGCTGATATTCGTGGTGATAGTGGTATCGGTCAGCATGGCCCTTGGACTCATGGCAGCCATGCTGTGCAACCGGGCATTTCCGGGTATCCGGGTGTTCAGCACGGCATATGCGCTTCCCATGGCCATTGCGTCCAGCTCCGCTGCCCTGATATTTAAGATCATGCTCCACCCGTCCATCGGGATTGTGAACAAGCTGCTGGGACTTGACATCAACTGGGTCAATGACCCCAAATATGCGCTGGTCTGTGTGGCCCTCCTTACCGCGTGGCTGAACAGCGGCATCAACTTCCTGTACTTTTCCGCAGGTCTTGGCAATATCGATGAGTCCATCTATGAGCGTGCATCGGTGGACGGAGCGGGCGCGCTGCAGAAATTCTTCCGGCTGACCCTGCCGGGGCTCAGCCCCATCATGTTCTACACGGTAGTGGTGAATATCATCCAGGCCTTCCAGGCCTTCGGACAGGTGAAAATCCTGACCAAGGGCGGGCCGGGGGAGTCCACCAACCTGATTGTATATTCCATTTACAGGGATGCATTCTTTAATTACCGGTTCGGCAGCGCGGCTGCCCAGTCCGTCATCCTGTTTGCCATCATCATGGCACTGACGTTAATCATGTTTAAAGTAGAGAAGAAAGGGGTCAGCTATTAATGGAGCAGACACTTGTTATCAGAAGGACCGGGGAAATGGACCGGGAAGAAATCAGACGCGTCCAGGAGGCGGCCAACCGCAGGGCGCTGCTGGTGAGAAGAGGGAGGACCGCCGTCCTTATTGGGCTTAATATGCTTGTCTCCCTGTTTGTGCTGCTTCCGCTTCTGTATGCGGTCAGCGTGGCCTTCATGCCCTCCAGCGAACTGTTTACCACACAGATGAACCTGCTGCCCTCATCGCCGACCCTGGAGAACTTCCGGCAGGCCCTCATCAAGGTGCCCTTGGCCAGGTTTGTGGCCAATTCCTTCATGGTGGCCGGGCTGATTACCCTGGGGCAGATCATATCCTGTTCCCTGGCAGCGTTTTCCTTTTCCTTCCTGGACTTTAAGGGGAAGGAAGTACTGTTCATGCTTGTGATGGCAACCATGATGATACCGGGGGAGGCGACCATCATATCCAATTACCTGACCGTAAGCCGTTTCGGATGGCTGGATTCCTACCAGGTGCTGATTGTGCCGTATCTTACATCGGCCATGGGCATTTTCCTGTTCAGGCAGTTTTATAAATCCTTTCCCATCTCATTGTATGAATCCGCCAAAATAGACGGATGCGGGAACCTCCGGTTCATATTCAGGATACTCCTGCCCCTGACCAAATCGGCCATCGGGGCCATGGCGGTGTATACCTTCATCAATGCATGGAATATGTATATGTGGCCGCTGCTTGTGACGGGTTCCAATGAGATGAGGACCGTGCAGATTGGTATCAGTATGCTCAATAATGAGGATGCCCAGTCCATTACCCTGATGATTGCGGGGGTAATCCTGGTAATCATACCTTCCATAGCTATCTTTATCGCCGGACAGAAACAGCTGATCCGGGGGATGTTCTCAGGCGCTGTTAAGGGATGACCAGCCCTTTACATATAAAATAAATCATAAATAAGATTTCGGAGGAATGAACGGTTATGAAGAAAAGATGGATGACAACAATGACAGCCTTCGCGGCAGCCGCAGTGCTGGCCGCTTCCATGACAGGATGCGGGGCCAAGGCGGCATCTTCGGATACGTCTGCACAGGGAAGCCGGGAAGGAACCGGGCAGGACGGCAGCGGACAGGATGGCGCGGGGCAGGACACGGCAGGACAGGGCCAGCCAGGGGAGGCTTCCGGCAGCACGGAACAGACCGGGACCATACCGGCGGAGGGTACGGCCATCACCTTCTGGCATTCCATGGGCGGGGTGAACGGGGAGGCGCTGGATTACCTGGTTAACCGTTTTAACACGGAAAATACCCTTGGAATCAAGGTGGATGCCCAGTACCAGGGGGAATATGATGATGCAATCAACAAGTTAAAAAGCGCCCAGATCGGCAACATGGGGGCTGACCTGGTCCAGATATATGACATCGGCACCCGTTTCATGATTGATTCCGGCTGGGTGGTACCCATGCAGGAACTGATGGATGCGGACGGCTGGGATAAATCAGTGATTGAACCAAATATCGCTGCGTATTATACTGTAGATGATAAGCTGTACTCCATGCCATTTAATTCCTCTACCCCGATCCTTTACTACAACAAGGATATGTTTGACAAGGCAGGCGTGACAAAGGTGCCGGAAAGCCTTATGGAGATTGCGGATGCCGCGGACGCCCTGGTACAAAAGGGCGGGGCCGGAGAGCCGATTTCCCTTGGCATCTACGGCTGGTTTTTCGAGCAGTTCACATGTAAACAGGGGCTTTCATATGTCAACAATGGAAATGGAAGACAGGCGGCAGCAACCGCTGTGGATTTTGACCGGAACGGTGCGGCCGTGAGCACGCTGACGGCCTGGAAAGAGCTGTATGACAAGGGATATGCCCCAATCGTGGGGCGGGGAGGCGACTCCGGACTGGCTGATTTCAGTTCCGGGAAATCCGCCATGACCCTGGGTTCCACGGCTTCCCTGAAGCAGATATTAGGGGATGTGAACGGCAAATTTGAGGTGGGGACCGCTTATTTCCCAAAGGTAAATGCAGACGATAAGGGCGGCGTTTCCATTGGCGGAGCATCCCTGTGGGCATTGAATAACGAGGATGATGCGAAAAAGGCAGCCACATGGGAGTTCGTGAAATTCCTTGTATCGCCTGAAAGCCAGGCATACTGGAATGCCCAGACCGGATATTTCCCTGTGACGGCAGACGCCCATGACGAGCCGGTCTTTAAGGAAAATATGGCTCAGTATCCCCAGTTCGGGACAGCCATTGACCAGCTCCATGATTCCGCTCCGGAGTCCGCGGGCGCGCTTTTAAGTGTGTTCCCTGAGGCCAGACAGGTGGTGGAGACGGAAATCGAGAACATGCTGAACAACAATATAAGTCCTGAGGATACGGCTGCCAATATGGCAAAGCAGATTAATAAGGCAATTGAGGAATATAATCTTTTAAATGAGTGATAATGATGAGTGAGGGATGGGACATGAAGACACAGGTATGGGCACACAGAGGCGCGTCCGCTTATGCGCCGGAGAATACGCTGGAGGCATTCAAGCTGGCGGCGGGACAGGGCGCTGACGGCGTGGAGCTGGATGTACAGCTGAGCCGGGACAATGAACTGGTAGTGGCGCATGATGAAACCATAGACAGGGTCAGCAACGGTTCCGGCTACATTAAGGACCATACCTTAAGTGAGCTTAAGAAACTGCGGTTTAACCGCCTGTTCCCTGAGTACAGGGATGCGTCCATCCCCACGCTGGGAGAGGTCTATGAGCTGTTAAGACCCACAGGGCTTGTGGTTAACGTTGAACTGAAGACAGGAATCGTGCCCTATGAGGGAATTGAGGAAAGGGTGCTTGACCTGGCATCTGAAATGGGGATGGGTGACCGGGTCATCTACTCCTCCTTCCATCACCCAAGCCTTGTGAAGCTGAAAATGCTGGACCCCTCGGTGAAAACCGGGCTGCTCTATTCTGACGGGTGGATTGACGTGGCTTCCTATGGGCGGTATACGGCCCGGGTGGATGCGCTCCATCCCGCGCTGTACCACATGCAGGATTCAGAACTGATCCCATCGGCCAGGTCCCTTGGGCTGGCCCTGCACGTGTGGACGGTCAACGATGAGGAGTATATGGAAATGCTGGTAAGGCAGGGAGTGGAGGCCATCATCACCAATAAACCGGATCTGTGCAGAAGCGTGGCCGACCGGGTGGATCCCTTTGGCTGATGCCGGATTCAGGAAAGGATTGATGGAATGATAAGACTTGTAGCGGTTGACATGGACGGCACACTGCTGGGACCTGACGGGCGTGTGTCGGACCGGAATGCCCATGTGATACGGTGTATGCAGAACATGGGGGTGGAACTTCTCATATGTACGGGAAGAAGCTATGAAGACGCCCTGCTTCCACTTGAAGAGGCAGGGCTTAAGGCATCGGTTGTATGTATGAACGGGGCCTCCACCTATGACGTCCGGGGCAAGCGGATCGGCAAGGTGGAGCTTGCCGGGACACAGGTGGAACGGATTGTGGAATGCTGTAAGGATGCGGACGTCATCTTTGACTTCATGACGGATAAGGGAAGCTGTACCATTGCAGAAGAGGAAGCCTTTAAGGATTATTTTTACCGCAATGTATTGCTGCCAATGGCTGAATTTTCCTATGAAGGCGTGCGCCGGCGTTTTACCTTCCTGCCTCCCGGGGAGCTGTTTGAACGGGGGCTGGAGTTCTATAAGATTTCCGTCATCCATGAATCCCCCCTTGTGCTGGATGGACTCAGGGAACGGCTTCGGGCGGTTCCCGGCCTGGCCATTGCGTCTTCGGCCGCTACCAACCTGGAACTGACCCACCAGGAGGCCCAGAAGGGCAAGGCCCTGGCGGAATACGCCGCAATGAGGAATATACGGCGGGACGAGATCATGGCGGTGGGGGACAGCGAGAACGACCATTCCATGCTGTCCATGAACCTTAAGTACACGGTGGCCATGGGGAATGCCGTGGAACGCATTAAAAAGACCGCCAAATGCCAGACACGCCCCAACAGCCAGGACGGGGTGGCATACGCCATTGAAAATTTAGTGCTGCCTTACGCAATGCTGTACTAGTTAGGCGGATCCGCGGCAGTATCCTTTTCAGGCATCTTCCGGAATAAGCGCCACATGAACAGGATGGACGGCAGGAATGCCCCTGCAAATGCAACGGCCTGGGCCTCCTCTATCCCATGAAGTCCCCTCAGTCTTGCCAGTATCAGGATTGAAGGAATGAAGATCAGTCCTCCCCGCAGCAGGGAAAGCACGGAGGCGCCCAGCTTCTGTCCGGTGCTCTGGTATAACATCTCCGTTGCCATGGACATGGGGAGGAGCAGAAGGGAAAGGCCCTGGACCCTGAGCGCCCGTGTACCGATGGCAATCACGTCCGGGTCGTCCCTGAACAGCCCAATCAGGCTGCCGGACCAGATGATCAGAAACACCACTGAGACACTGACGAATGTTTCCGCCATGATGACGGTCACGCGGAATGCCTTACGCACGCGGCTGTACCTGCCTGCGCCGTAGTTGAAACCGCTGACCGGCTGGAAGCCGTGCCCGATGCCAAGGGCAATGGAAAATATGAAATGGATGATGCGGTTCACAATGCTCATTGCCGCGATGGCGGCGTCACCGTAGACAGCGGCCTGCCCGTTTAACACCATGGTAGTCACGCTGTTCAGCCCCTGGCGCAGCAGGCTTGGAAGTCCTGTTGCCAGGATATCTAAAATCTGTTTTCTGTCAAATGAGACTTTCCTCCAGGTAATCCGGCACACGGATTTCCCACGTATGTAAATACCCAGCAGAATACAAAATCCGGCCATCTGGCTGAGGGCCGTTGATAATCCGGCCCCGGCAATGCCCATTTTAAAGACGAACATCAGGATGGGATCCCCGATTATATTGAGGATGCCCCCGGTCATCATGCCAATCATGCCCAATGCGGCCTTTCCCTCATACCTCAGGATCTGATTCATGGTAAAGCTGGCTGACATGAACGGAGTAGCCGCCAGGATATAGGAAATGTAGATCTTGGCATAGGAGGCAATGGTAGGCGTGCTGCCCAAAAGCATGACCAGGGGATCTAACAGCAGCCAGGATACAATGGAGAGCAGGACACCGAATCCAAAGGAAAAGAAAAATCCTGTGGAAGCGGTTACGGTGGCCTTTTCATTTTCCTGCTGCCCCAGCAGGCGGGCAATGATGCTGCCCGCGCCCTGGCCGAACACGAAGCCGATGGCCTGGATCATGGTCATGAAGCCAAACACCACGCCCACTGCCCCGCTTGCGCTTGTGCCCAGCTGCCCCACAAAGGCGGTGTCGGCCAGATTATAGATGTTCGTGACCAGCATGGTCAGGATTGACGGGACGCAGAGCCGGGCAATCAGCGGGGCCACGTCTGTATTTATCATTTTCTCATATTGGGAAGCCGTTTGCTGTTTCATATCTCAACCTCATATTCACCCATGGCGTATGCTCAGGTTCAGTCCAAAGGATATCACGGAAAATACCAGCAGCAGCAGGAACGGCGCAAAATATGAACCCGTAAAAGTAAGGAGCGCGCCGCCGATTGTTGCCGTGAAGGAAGCGGGAATCATCATCAGGTTGGCAATGCTGTAATTAAGGGAGAAATGCTCCGTGCCGTAAAAGGAGGATACAACCGAGGATGTGACGGGCGGCTGGAAGGAGTAGGACAGCCCGGTGACACAAAGCCCGATTGCGCAGATGACAACGGAATGGCTGCTGATTGCCAGCAGCATGACAGCGGGAGCCGCCATGGTGATGATGCCGTCAATGGTCATGGTCATCCTCTGTCCGTAACGGTCAAAAAGCATTCCTGCCAGCAGCCTGCCGCATCCGTTGCACAGTGAAAGCACGCCTGCCAGCAGGGCCGCAAGCCCTGCCCTGGCGCCCACGGACAGCGCCACGTCCCGGGCCATGCTGATGGTGCTGTTGCCCACGGCGCAGGCCAGTATCAGGAAGAGGAAAAAGCGTATGAAGGCAGGCCTTCTGACCATTTCCCCTGGTGTGTAATTTTTCTGCGGTCCCTTGCCGTGAGCTGTCCCCGGGCTGCCGGGCACATGATCTTCCCCGGCCGGATGCCTCATGAATACAGCTGCCAGAAGCAGGGTAAGGCCAGTGAAGAAGCCGAGTATCCGGTAGGTGGTCCGCCAGCCCATGGAGGATGCTATCATGGAGTCCGCAATATTCCCAAGAATCAGGGCACTGGCCCCAAAGCTCATCATCAGGACCCCGGAGCTGGTTCCCTTTTTATCCGGGAACCACTCGTTTATGACAGAGATCACGGCGTTATATCCGATGCCGATGCCCAGGCCGGAAAGGATTCCGTAGGACAGATACAGCCTGCCAAGCCCGCCAGCCCCGATACCGGACGCAAGGATGAAGCCTGCGAAGGAGAGGAACCCGGCCGCCCCGAGAAGCAGTCCTAAACTGATTTTTGAGAGAAGTATGCCGGAGATGATGCCGCCGATACAGAACATGCACATGGTCAGGGTAAAGTTCATGGCCAGCTGGGATGCCGACCAGGAAAATTCATCCTGCAGCGGTGCCTTTAAGATAGACCACGCATAAATGATGCCGGAAAAAAACATGGCAGCGGTGCCAAGGGCCAGGATCAGCCATCGGTTTATTTTTGTCCCCATGGCCTATCCCTCTTGGCGGGACGCCACAATGCCTGCCAGCGCGATGCAGCGAAGCCGTTCCTCGGCAGGGGCGGCCCGTGACGTAAGGACAATGGGAATCCTGGCTCCCGCGACGTAGCTTGCCATGGTGACTCCGGGGAGCAGCTCCAGGCATTTCCCCAGGATGTTGCCCGCGTGTACATTGGGGGATACGAGAATGTCAAAATCACCGCAGTACGGGCAGTCATACTTCTTGATGGCGGCCCGTTCCTGGCTCATTGCCAGGTCATAAGAAATGGGGCCTTCCACGATGCAGCTGGCAAGTCCGCCGCTGGCGCACATCTCCTTAAGGGCGGCGGCGTCCATTGTCTCAGGCATATGTTCATCCGCGTGTTCCTTGCAGCACAGGACGGCGGCCTTTGGGTTTTCATAACCCAGACAGTGCAGGGTGTTCACCGCGTTGACGAGGATGTCCTTCTTCTTATTCAGGTCAGGATAGGCGCATACCCCTCCGTCCGTTGTAATCAGAAGCTTATGGTAAAAGGGAAGCTGGTAAAACGCCACGTGGGAGATGGTGCGCCCTGTCCTCAGTCCGTTTTCCTTTTTGACCACGGGACGGAACAGGTCTGAGGTTTCCACCATGCCTTTGAGTAGGAAATCGGCATCCCCCTGTTTGATGATTTCCACGGCAGTGTCCGCCGGGGTCTGTCCGGCAGCCGTCTTTACGATATTGAAGCTGGAAACATTGCGCCCGCGTTCCCTGAGCAGGGAGCGGATGACCTCCGGTTCACCCACCAGGATTGCGTCCGCCACCTGGTTATCATAGGCGTCCAGCACAGCGTCAATGGCGGAGGGAATCCCTGCGCCGGCCACTGCCATGGTGCATTTTTTTCCCAGCGATGAATTCATCGCCATCATTTCACTAAAATTATGAAGTTCCATCTGATCCTCCTTTGGTTTGGTTCATCCGTCTCAGCCATTGTATTGCTGGACCTTTTCCTCGCCGTTCATGACGCGCAGCGCGCCTTCGGCCAGGGCCTGCATTTCATTTTCACCGGGCATGATATATACAGGCGTATCCAGGAAACCGATCCTGTCCCTGATATCATCGGTAAGGCGTTCCCAGTAGGCGCCTCCGCCTGTGATGATGACGGCGTCCAGCCTGCCGTCAGCGGCGGGAAGCAGGGAACAGATGCATTTGCTGAGCTGGTATGCCATTGCCTTCTGGCACAGGAGCGCGTCCCCGTTCCCCTCTTTTATCATCTGCTCCACTTCGCGCAGGTCATTTGTCCCAAGTAATGAGACAAATCCGCCTTTTCCATGGAGCCATCCGATGCAGTTTGTGGCCCCGTATTCCTGCACCAGCTGAACCATCCGCTCTGAGCGCATGAAGCCTGCCCGTTCCGCAGAAAATGCACAGGCATCCCCGGGGACCACATCCACCGGATGCCCCTTCTTCCAGAGGCATATGCTGTTGCCGCCGCCGATATGGGCCACCAGGATGTTCATGTCATGAAAATCCCTGCCCAGGTTTTTGGCAAGCCGGATTCCCATGGCGTGTGTGTTCAGGAAATGGCACATGCTATTGTGCTGGATTCCCTTTACCCCATAGACCTTTGCAAGGGGATTCAGTTCATCCGAAGTGATGGGATCGTATACAAAGGCGGGGATTCCTGCCTCTTTTGCGATTTTTGTGGCTATCACAGGTCCAAGGCTGGCGGGATGGGGTTCCAGGGGACGGTTTAGCAGCGCGTCCACAAGACGTTCGTCCACAGCGGTTGCGCCTGCATGGATTCCGGGCGGGGAACCGCCGCGGGACATGACACAGGACAGGTCCTGGGGTCTGTATCCCGCGCGTTTCAGGAACTGCATCACCAGCCCATACCGGTAGTCCAGCTGCTCTGTCCATACCTTGAAGCCTGAAAGGTCGTCCTTTGAATGGGCCAGGTTTTCCCGGGCCAGTTCCTTATCGTCCTCAAACACAGCGGCCTTTGTGGAAGTGGAACCAGGATTGATGACAAGGGTTTTCATAGCTGTTACCTCCTTTTACATGGCCCGGGGCCTAAATCAGGGACTTTCCTAACTCCAGGGCCTTCAGGTTCATCTCGATGAAGTTCTTTTTTACATTCTCCCGGATGATTTTTTCCCAGTCGATGTGTTCAAGTCCCATATACTTCACAATCATCCCTAACAGGATGACGTTGGCAACCTTGCTGCTGCCAAGCTTTGCCGCTTCTTCCGATGCGTTAATCACGAATACCTGGCCGCCCACCTTTTTCAGTTCCTCAATTATATTCCCGGGATAGGCGCTCCGTCCGGTCAGTACGGACTGGCAGTCGATTTTCTCGGTGCTGGTCACGATTGCGCCGTCGGGTTTTACATAATCAATCCAGCGCAGGGCTTCCATCTGCTCAAAGGATACCAGGATATCCGCATCCTTTTCCCCGATGACAGGGGAACATACCTGGCCGTCGGCGTTATAGCGCACATGGGAGGAAACCGTTCCTCCGCGCTGGCTCATGCCGTGTATCTCGCTCATTTTCACATCACATCCAGCTTCCAGAAGCCCTGTGGTAAGAAGCTTAGCCGCAGTAATTGTTCCCTGGCCTCCCACGCCGACCAGTAATACACTTTTTGTCATTTTCTCTGGCTCCTTTTCACTTTTTTATAATTGCGTGTACCGGACATATCTGGGAACATACGCTGCAGCCCAGACAATCGCTGCCGATGAATGCCTTCTTTTTCTCCCTCTCAAAATGGATTGCAGGGCATCCGGCCTTAAGGCAGGCCTTGCAGCCGACACAGGCGCTGTCATCCACCTGATACCTTTGGCTGAAGGCATCCGGGAATTCTTCTTTGTTTTCTTGGGACATTTTCTTGAGGGCGCATGGCCAGCGGGTGATGATGACGGACGGCTCATCCAGGGCAAGGGCCTCATCTAAGGCGTTCTTGAATTCGTCCAGATGGTTGGGGTCCACGGTTACCACATGCTTTATGTTGATGGCGCGGCAGATGGCGGGAATGTCAGCCTCAGGAGCAGCTTCTCCCTGCGCGGTAAAACCTGAACCGGGATTTTCCTGATGCCCGGTCATGCCGGTGATGCGGTTATCGAGAATGATGGTTACGGTATTGCTCTGATTGTATGCAACATCCAGAAGGGAATTAAATCCAGTATGCAGGAAGGTGGAATCACCCAGCACGGCAACCGCGCGCCGGCTGCCGCCCACCTTGTTCATGACCTGCTGGAATCCGTGGCCGATGCTGATGCTGGAACCCATACAGATTCCGGTATCCCCCACATAATAGGGTTCCACGGGGCTGAGGCTGTAACATCCGATGTCTGAGGCAACCATGATATCCTTCATCTTTGACAGTGTGTAGAATACGCCGCGGTGAGGACATCCCGCGCAGAATGCAGGCGGCCTGGGCAATATCTTATCCCGGTCCACTTCCGGCTTCGGACTGGTGATGTTTAACAGCTTTTCACGGAGCACGTCGGGCAGAAGCTCCCCGGTAACCGGCAGCACGTCCTTTCCGGTACATTCAATCCCGGCCAGACGCATTTCATTTTCAATTAAGGGGTCTGTCTCCTCAATGACATAAAGCTTATCTACCTTTTTGGCAAAGGCGCGGATGCTTTCCATGGGAAGCGGATTGACGAATCCGATTTTGTAGTAGGAGGCTTTGTCCCCGAATACTTCTTTTGCAAAGTAGTAGCTGCATCCGGAACATACGATTCCGATGGAAGTATCATGCATTTCCTCGCGGTTGAACGGGGTATGCTCGGAGTAGTCCTTTAAATCCTCCAGTTTTGTGTAACTGTGCCTGACCATTGCAGGCGAATGGGCGGGAAGGGGGATGTATTTAGCCGCGTTCTTTTCATAAGGACGGACCGGCACCTCCATGCGTTCCCCTGTTTCGACCACACATTTGGAATGGCAGATCCTGGTGGTCATGTGCAGCGCCACCAGGGTGTCCGCCATCTCGCTGATACGGTAGGCTTCCTTGACCATGTCAAGGGCTTCCTGGCTGTCGGCCGGTTCAAAGAACGGATAACGGGCATGCTTGAAGAATACCCTGTCATCCTGGGCGGACTGCCCGCTTGACTGCTGGCCCGGTTCATCCGCGACAGCCACCACCATACCGGCTTCGCATCCGGTATAGGAAAAACACATCCATGGATCCGCGGACGCGTTCACACCCACGCACTTCATGGAAACAAATGAACGGACCCCGGCCAGGGATGCGCCAAGGGCGCTTTCCATGGAGACTTTTTCATTGGGCGCCCATTCCGCATAGATGTCTTTTTTATCAAATTTAGCCAGACATTCCATAATTTCTGTACTTGGCGTCCCCGGATAGGCTGATGCAAATTGTGCACCAGCCTCCCATACACCACGCGCAACTGCTTCATTGCCCGTCATAAGAACTTTCATTATTCTGCTCCTTCTCAACTGTTTATTTGTCTGAGTAACTATAATCAAAGGAATGATTCATGGAAAATCTCGTTCATGGTAAAGACGCGGGAGATAAGACCCTGTTCATAAGAATATTTCATAGCCATCTCCACTGCATTCCACACGTTCTTCACGCCGCACTGCAGCGCAAACCGTCCGCTTCGTCCTTCTGCCGGATAGGCTTTTGAAAGCCCTGCAGCCAGCAGGTCATATACCTTGTGGACCGCGTCTATGTCAGCGCCCTCACGGAACACGACCATGTGGTTGATGGGAACTGCCTGATGTTTTTCAAACCATTCCGTAATGGCCCCGTCCACATCGGGAACCAGCCGCTCCAGTCCCTTTGGCGCGCCCTGCTTGGTGCCCATGATCACGGCTGCCAGTTCACCGGAGCGGACCATACCCGCCAGGTCTGCCCCCTGCGCAAGCTCTACGTTTGGCGGGCACTTATAATCAGCCGCATGGGGGGCTTCGGTGGTAACCCAGGTCACGTCCCCGGATGATACACCGAACTGTTCGGACAGCATGCCCCGGACCCATACGCCGGTTGTCTGGGTGTAGGCCCGCACGCCCACCTTTTTTCCTTTTAAGTCAGCAGGGGCCATGGCTCCCAGTGCCGGGTTGTACCAGAGGCTTCCGTGATGGAACTCCCCGCCCATGACGATGGGCAGGAGCCTGATAGGGGTTTTGCTGTCCAGCCCCTGTAAAAAGGTACCCAGCGCCATTTCGCAGATATCAAAAGGCTGGTCACGGAGCATATCGTCAAATGACTTGCTGATGGGTCTGTATTCCGTAAAATTTAATTTGATATCCGGATCTGATAAGCTGCCGTCCTTTATGGCGCTGGTATGGGGATAAGTATCAAGAACAATTGAAACTTCTTTTGCCTGAGACATAAATATTCCTCCTAGTATGTTTTTCCGGCTGGATCAGTCCATGATTTCACAGCCAAGTTCAGCCAGTGTTGCAGCGAAGCCGCTTCGGTCCCATTTGCCCTGGGCAATGGTTTCAAGGAGCTTTTTCTCGCCTTCGTTCTGTCTGGCGGCCTTTTGGGCCACCCCGGCAGCATCGTCCGGCCGGATGACCACGATGCCGTCGGCATCCCCTGCCAGGATATCGCCGGGCAGGATGGCCATGCCTCCGCAGACAACCGGGGTGTTGATTTCACCAGGCCCGTTTTTCATGGGGCCGTTGGGGTTGAAGCCCAGTGCGTAGACCGGGAAATCAATGGCTGCAACAGCCTCCACATCCCGGATGCAGCCGTTGACCACAAATCCGGCAAGCCCCCGCTTTTTGGCGTGGCTGATCATGATTTCACCGCAGAGGGCGCGTTCCATGTAACCGCCGCCATCCACCACGATTACGTCCCCGGGCTGGGCCAGGTCGATGGCCCTGTTGAACATCAGGTTGTTTCCGGCAGCCACCCGGACCGTAAAGGCCGTGCCCAGAAGGGGCGTCCTGTTGTAGGGTTTAAGGCCCCGGAGGGAAAACATGCGGTTCATATTGTCATCAATATTGGGGGTGGGGATACCGCGGAACAGCTCTACAAGGCTGGGGTCCGCACGTTTTATATTGTTGTATTGGCGAAATCCGACATTTGACATAATGATCTCCTTTACTTTCCGGCCTTTTTAGCTTCCTGCAGGAAGTAATATCCTGTTTCCTCACGTGCCTTGTCAAGGCGCATCCCCTGCTTGATGAAGCCTTCGATTACTTTCTCCCTTTCGTGGATTTCCTGGGCAGCTGCCAGGACCTTTTCAGCGATTTCAAAGGGAATGCTGAGAACGCCTGTGTCGTCGCCGAAAATCAGGTCCCCGGGATTGACTGAAACGCCTGCGATGCGCACAGGAACCTGGGTTGCCTCAAGATAGGAATGCATTTTCCCGGTCCACATATGGGTTGCGCGGGCAAATGTGGGGTACTTCATCTCACGGATATCCGGGATATCCCTTATGATGCCGTCTGCAATCGTGCCGTTGACACCGTTGCGCATGGCAACGCGGCTCATTAAGTCGCCCCAGCAGGAGTAATCCAGGCGGCCGTCATTGTCAATTACAATGACATTGCCGGCAGGCACTTCGTCAAGATAGTCCATCTTGCCCTCAAATCCGCCCTGGCAGACGCCGAACAGTACGGTGAATGCCTGGCCGCAGAGCTTTGTCCCGGGAACAATGCAGTTCAGTCCGAACATGCCTGTGTTATAACCAAAACGGTTTACTGCGTCCGCTACCTCGGTGGTGTCCAGTTCCTTATATGCCTCTATGATTTCCGGTGCCAGAATTCTGTCTTTCAGTTCCATGATTTTTCTCCTTTTCACTCTTTTATCGGTTTAACATGTTTTCGTAGTTTGCTTTGGAATCCACTTCCCCAAGCCTTGCGCCTTCCTTGATGCTGCGGATCATTTCCTCTTCTTTGGCGGCAATTTCTTCAGCCTTGGCGGTTACCTCTTCAATCCGTTCCTGTGGGATGATGACTACCCCGCTTTTATCGCCTACCACAATATCCCCGAAGCGGCACAGCGCGCCTCCGCAGCAGACCGGCTCGTTGATTGCGGCTTCCATGAAACGTCCCCTGGCCGTCAGTACGGTCCTTCCCTTGCAGTACATGGGGAACTGAAGGTCCACGATCTCATCCACATCCCGGACCAGTCCATCGGATACCCAGCCCTCCAGCCCGTTCATGCAGGCTGCGGTTGCTGCGATTCCTCCGCAGGTGTTCATGTCCGGGCGGACGCTGCCTTCCACCACGATCACGCTGCCAGGCGCGGCGTTCTGGATGGTTTCCATGCCCCCGTGCTTCTGCTTGGGCAGGTGGTCCGTTGGGATGAACCGCTGCGTGATGGCAGGGCCTACGATTTTCTTACAGCTCTCATAGAGAGGGGTGATTCCGGCACAGACATTGGAAAATCCCAGCGCGTCCATGGCATCGGAAATATTGGTGGTGCCCAGTTTATAAAGTCGTTCTCTCAGTTCCTTTGTTAATTCAGCCATATATGTAACCTCCTTCATCCGTTAAAAAGTTTGGAGCTTTGAAACAGGCAGTTCCGCCACCACAAGGGAATCGCTCATGGTAAAGGACTCCGCGTATTTGATGTTCTTATCGCCGATGGTCCTGGATGCCTGCCAGCCCCTGTGTGTGCTGAGCCTTGTGTGGATATGGGGGCCTTCGGTCTGGGTTGCGATGCATTTCATGGCTTCCAGCTTCTTCTCAAAGAAATCGGTGATATCAATGTATACGGCGGGTACGTAGCCGCTGCGCTCAGGCTCGGATGCCTCGAATCCATAGATGGGGGCTGCCTTGGCGGGTTTCAGGCCGCTGCTTTCGATTCCGGCCTGTCTGGACATGATGGATGCACGGTAAACAATGTCCCTTGCAAACCCATGGTCCGGGTTTGTCAGATCTACCTTGTCATGGGTGATGATCAGGGTGGGCTGTACTTCGCGGATCTTCTCGTTCAGCTTCCGGATGATTTCAGGGCTGACTTCCAGCATGCAGTCATCGTAGTCCCACATCTCAAAATTGGTGACGCCCAGGACCTTTGCCGCGTTCATGGACTCGGTAAGGCGGATTTTCTTCACATTCTCCGCGTCCTGTCCCTCCTGTTTCCAAAGGGGACCGGACTCCCCGCGCGCCCCGTAGGTAAGGCAGACCACATATACCTGGGCGCCTCCTGCCAGATATTTGGCAATGGTGCCGCTGCTGCGCCATACCCAGTCCGCGGAATGTGCAGATACAACTAATAAACGCTGATCACTAAACATATTGTTCTTCTCCTTTATCTTTCAATATTTTTTGTTCACTTAACCCAGCAGAAGCTGTTTGGGGTTGTCATGGATGGTCTTCCTGACATCTGTTTCGGAGATACCGTTTTCCAGCATCCAGTTTGCAAAATCAAGGAGTCCTTCATCCGGGTATTTGTGTTTCTTCTGGCCCAGATCCGTACTGATGATGATGTGGTCGCAGCCCACGGATTTAATCTGGTTCAGGCACACATCCCACTCCACCTTCCCGGTGGTGCAGCTGTTGGTGCAGTGCTCCATGTAGACGCCGTATTTCCTTACGAATTCAATCTGCTCTTCGATTTCCCAGAAGCAAAGCTGGGAATCCACATGTGTGCATACAATCCGTTCGACCTTGCGTTCCTTTGCAACCTTAATCAGTTCCTTTGCCTCGCGTACGGATATGTGTCCGGTTGCCAGGACCATGTCGTATCTTGCAATCACGTCCAGGACCTCAATGGCCTCCGGCACCAGCCTGCCGTCATCATCCAGCAGCCGCACCGGCTGTAAGGTCATCCCGTCGGCCTGGATGGAGAGAAGGACGTCCAGCCAGAAGGGGCGGCGTCCGCCTTCCTCGATATGTTCTGTCTTCTTGATGGCTGCAACCGTGTCAACGGTTGGGAACCAGACCACTTTGGCGCCGTCCCTGGCAGCCGCGTCCACCGCGTAAGGGTTCAGCCCTCCCACTGAGTTGTTAAGGACAATGCTGCCAAAGGTCTGGCACTCAGGTACCCTTTTATTAGCAACCTTTGCCCAGGAGGAGCTGGGGAAATAATGGCTCTTAATGACGTATCCGGCCATACCGGCCTCTTTCACACGTTCCGCCTCTTCCAGGAAGTCCAGTTTCCGGTCCATGATGTCAGGGCCTGTGTGGATGTGCATGTCATATGCACCAGTAATGATAGTATCGCTCATGGTTCACACTTCTCCTTTTCTGCTTTGTTTTATCCTGATTCAATTATAAAATGCCGTGTGTGCAAAAGTAAAATATAGATAATCTCATATATCTTTAAAAAAAACTATGGTTCCGGTTGTTCATTTTGACGTAAACCGGGTTCTGTAATTTGATTGTCCATGCTATAATAAAGGCAGTTGACATTTTTTATTGCAGCCACCACGGAGGGGGATATCATGACCATTACACAAATGCAGTATTTTGTCGCCGTATGTGAATACGGGACCATCTCGAAATCCGCTGAAATGCTCCACATCTCTCAGCCGTCCATTTCCCTGGCAATCAAGGATCTGGAAGAGCAGCTGGGTGTTACACTGTTTGACCGTGAGAATAAGCGCTTCCAGCTTTCACAGGAAGGGAAATATATGTATGAGGTCACAAAGGACATCCTGACCCAGATCAACGCCCTCGAGGTCCAGATGAAGGACCTGGGAAAACACCGGAACCAGCTGTGCATTTCAGTCCCGATCCTTACCGGGATGTTCATGCTCAACCTTTTCATGAATGATTTCCGCAAGGAACATCCGGACATTTACTATATAATCAGACAGTATAATTCCCCCAAGGCCTTCAAATCACTTGATGACGGCTCCTGCGATGTGGCAATCATCGTCGATGAGGGGAAGCTTCCGGGGAATCTGGAAAAAAGGCCTGTTTTCAGTTCGGAATTCGTGTTCTGTGTCAACCCTGACAATCCCCTGGCAAGGGAAAAGGCGATTAATATCGTGGACCTGAAAAACGCCCCCATCATATTGAGCCAGGAGAACTCCTACATGGCCAAGATACTGAAGACGGCGTTTTATAATGCAAATTCGGTTCCCAACATATTGATGTACGGCGTGGAACTGTCTCTGATCCGGAACCTGGTTTCCTCCGGGCAGGCCGGAACCTTCCTCATCAAGGAACTGGCTGATACATGGCCGGAGGTGGTGACGGTCCCCTTGACGGAGAAGATACCCATCACCTTTTCACTGGTATGGCGCAAGGATAAGTTCCAGAATAAGAAAACCCACACATTGATAGAACACATCCTCCTGAAGTCCGGCCACGGTCCAGGAGAACGGCAGGCAGGCGTTTAGCAGCTGCCATATAAGAACCGGCCGGAAGCGCAATGACAGCGCTTCCGGCCGGTTTTTTCTGTGTGTATTATCGGTTAAAACAGTCTTACTATGAATACCCAGATAAGGCCGCTTAAGACGGTTGACACGAATGCAAGCAGCATCATTTTACCAAACTGTTTCTGCTGCTCCTTGGGACCTGGATTCACAACAGATGTCCAGCATGCGAATACATTGGCGCCAGCCAGTGACATAGGACAGGACATTCCGATATAGGCGCCGCTGCCGATGGCTGCCAGGCAGCGGAACATATCCTGCCTTGTGCCCCCAAGGCTCTGTATGGTTTCTTCCACGGTTGCAAAAAGAATGGGAATCGGAACCGACATGGCGTGTGTAAACATGGACAGCACGCCGGATACGGCGCTGTAAACCCCGGATACGATGGGGAGGTTTGCAACATATCCGATAAAGTTGGAGAGGATTGTTATACCGCCAAGAGCCTGGACAACGGACGCCAGGATGCCGGTGCCGGCAACCATGATGACAGTTCCCCATTTGGTTTTATCAAGCACATCTTTCTGCTCCACACAGCCCGCTGCAATCATGATTACGGAGAAGATGATTGCCACGAATCCTATATGCCACTGGGTGAAGGCGTAAAAGAGGATGAATGCAAACATACAGATCATGCAGATCCACTGCTTCTTGTTAAAGGCAGGGATATCCTTAAGCGCTTCCACTTCCGACACATACTTCTTATCCTTTTTGAACCCGCGGAACACAAAATAGTAAATAATTCCCAGTATGGTACAGACCAGGATATGGTCCCAGAAAAAGATTTTGGAAAGAACCCCTGTCTCGATAAAGCCTTCGCCCTCCGCAATTGCAATCTGTCCCGCCAGGTTGCCGCCAAGCGGGGTCATCCTGCCTGCAAGACCGCCGAACATGGTCAGGATCATGGAACATTCCACATTGGCACCGATGTATCCCGCGATTTCAATGGTAATCAGCGGCACCACGGTCAGGGCCAGGATGGTGGTTGGTCCTAAAAGTGCAAACAGCATGGTAAACACAAAACATATCAGCGGCCAGACCTCTGCCTTAACAGGCAGTTTCGTAATCAGCTTTTTGGCAAACAGGGCCAGTGTCCCGGACTGTGTCATACACTGCCCGAAGAAATAAATACCAATCAGGGTCCAGAAAACGTTCAGATTGATACCGCCATACATGACGGAATCCTTGATTCCGCCGAACCGTGCCAGGACAATGGCCACTGCAAGCGCTAAAAGACCTACATTCAGCCTGGTTATATAGGCAACGATTATTACCAGAACTAATACAATTAATGAAATTGCTGAAAAGTCCATATTGTAACCCCCTAATCATCATCAACTTGTGTCAATATAAATTCATCACCGGTTTATCGTTTCGGAATGCCTGGCAGGCCCGGATACTTTTCGGCAACCTTCTGTACTTCCGGATCTTCCAGACAGCAGAGCCATCCATTGTCATATACAAGGGTATCACCTACCGTCAGTGTTGCATGGCGGATGTCTCCGGTAATATGTGTGTAATAGCCATAATTTTCATTTGCCCCGGCAGAGCCGATATGTACATGGAGGTTCGATGTATGTGAGTGCTCAATCAGCCTTCTGTGAAGCGGATTGGGGCATTCATTCTCAGTAACCGCCGCATTGGGATGGACGCCGAAATGGAATGTATCGAACTTCCAGATGCCATCGCCCACCTTTCCTTCCATGTCCTTTAAGAATCTCTGGAGCGCGTCTGCCTCGGAACCGCCGGAAATCTTTACGATGCGGCCGTCCTTGATATCCAGGCGGATTAAGTCCTCCCACTGCGGCCTGATCCCGATGTAGCGGGACCACCAGCTGAGCATGCGGTCGAAGTAATAAACGCCGTTGATATCCTGGCAGTTCACAGGCGGATGTACCCATTCCGGCCAGAACGACACATGCCGGACCTGTTTGCGGTAGGAGTCATAAGGCAGCCCCGGGATACCGGGACGCTTCACCGGATCAAGTGTATAGCCTTCCAGATGGGTGCCGTTTGGATCGGTCAGCACAAACCTGGACATATGGTTCATGAACGGCTTTGAGCTGATATGGCGGATGGCCGTGACCAGTTCATAAGGCGTCTGTGCCCATCTGCTCATCAGCAGGGGTGCTGTGGTTGGGAATATGCGCACCATCCATGTCTGGGCATCCTCAAAATGTCTGCGGAAATTCCCAAGCTCTGTGGTAGTGATGTCAAATGAAGTACAGAGCACAAGGTCTGCTTCCTCAACAACTCCTCTTAAAATCGGGGGATAGCGCCAGTGATGCGGTTCCTGTGGATCGTCCAGCCAAAGGATGGAACAATGGGCGCCCCGCGACTGTACCACGGATGACATCCATGAAACGGCTTCCTCATCCACCAGATTATCACCGCCGTACAGCCCGTCTTTATGGGCTACAATTACAACCTCCATTCCAGGTTTGACCTCAGCAACGTTGTCTACAAGATCAATCAGCGAATTCATCGCTGCCTGTGGGATACCTACCTGTATTGACATTCAATTTCTCCTTTCATTTGCCTTTTCATGCATTTCCGGATATGCATAAAAATTGTTTGGTTTATTCCATGCTTAAGCAGAATACCTAAAATTGTTAAACTTTTTCTTCTCTTCTTGTATAAGAATACCATATGAGATGTCAACTATGGAATAAAAGATTATTTATCTTAACTTTAATAAAATTAAAGATGCCGGATTTCTCGGCTAGATTTCCCAACTGGATTTCCCACGGCCGGATTGACAAAACAGATGGCCGGTGCTATGCTAAGTAACAGCAGGGAGCTTGTGATGCAGGCTGAGAGGAAGTAATCGAACTTCGACCTATCGTACCTGATTTGGGTAATGCCAACGTAGGGAAATATGAAGCGCTTCATTGTGTATATCAAGGTTCATATCCCGCGGGGGTATGGACTTTTTTTAATTCATATGGAGGGAAATGGATATGAAGATGAACATTAAGAAACTGGCTGTAAGCGCAATGCTGGTGGCGGTGGCGGTGTCGCTGTCCGGCTTTTCCATCCCCATCGGGGCGTCCAGGTGCTTTCCCATGCAGCACCTGGCCAATGTGGTGGCCGGCGTGTTCCTGGGGCCATGGTACGGGGTGGCAATGGCTTTTTGCACCTCCCTTATCCGCAACCTGATGGGAACCGGAAGCCTTCTGGCATTCCCTGGAAGCATGATAGGGGCGCTGGTGTGCGGGATGCTGTACCGTCATACGGGTAAGCTGGCCCTGGCGTATGGGGGCGAGGTTTTCGGCACGGGAATCCTGGGCGGTATCCTGTGCTATCCGGTTGCCACCCTGGTGATGGGCAAGGAGGCTGCCATCTTTGCCTACGTGATGCCGTTCCTTATGAGTACGCTGTGCGGAACCGTGATTGCCGCGTTCTTCATCGGCGTGCTGTGTAAGTCAGGGGCGTTTAAGTATATGAAGCATATGCTGGATGCCGATGTGCAGCCGTCCGTGGCAGTGAAGGAACAGGGGAGGTAGGGCTGCAGGTACAGCCCGGAAGGAACTGACAGATGAGACAGATAGAATGGATAAAAAAAATAAGGGATACCTCACCCCGTGTCCACTGCATCACCAATTATGTGACGGCTGGGGACGTGGCCAATATGGTGCTGGCCATTGGCGGTTCCCCCATCATGGCCCAGGGGATTAAGGAGGTGGAGGACGTCACGTCCATCTGCCAAAGCCTTGTGCTGAACATGGGAACCCTTGAGGAGGAACGGGTTGAGGCCATGATCCTGGCCGGGAAAAAGGCGGCTGGCCTTGGACATCCGGTTATCCTTGACCCGGTGGGAGTGACTGCGTCAGCCTTTCGGAGGGTGTCGGCCCTTAGGATCCTTAAGGCCGTCAGGCCATCGGTGATACGGGGAAATGTTTCTGAAATCCATATGCTGGAACAGGCGCTTATGGGGATGGAGACAGGGAACCTGTGCGGGGTGGATTCCGTGCCAGGCGATTGGACGGACCAGCCCGAAAAAGCCGCCGTATCCCTTGGAAACCGTACGGGCGCTGTTGTGGTGATGACAGGGACAACGGATGTTGTGGCCGGACATGGCAGGGTCATGAAGATAAGGAACGGGCATCCCTTTATGGGGCGCATTACGGGCAGCGGGTGTATGCTGGATGGGATTATCGGAGCTTTCTGCGCAGTGGGCGCGCCTGTGACGGAAGCCGATGCCATGACGGAAGCCGCCGCCATGGCAGTATGCGCCCATGGCCTGTGCGGGGAGCTGGCTGCCGGAAAGGCCGTCAGGACAGGAGGCGGAACAGGCAGCTTTAGGATGTACCTGACGGACTATATGAGCATTCTGGATGACGGGATGCTGGAAAGAGGGAAAAAAATTGAGATTTCATAGGAATCAGCTTTTAATCTATGCGGTGACGGACAGGGCGTGGACAAAGGGCAGGAGTCTGTCTGCGCAGGTGGAGGAAACCCTGAAAGGAGGCGCCACCATGGTCCAGTTCAGGGAAAAGAACCTGGGACAGGGAAATTATGACCGGATGCTGGCCGAGGCATTGGAACTCAGGAAATTGACAGAGCGTTACCAGGTCCCGCTGATTATCGATGATGACATAGAGCTGGCCCTGGCCTGCGGCGCGGACGGGCTTCATGTGGGGCAGGATGATATGGATGCGGGCCTGGCCAGGAAGCTGCTGGGGCCTGACCGGATACTGGGGGTGACGGCCAAGACCGTGGAGCAGGCAAAAAGGGCCTGTGTCCAGGGCGCGGATTATCTGGGCAGCGGTGCTGTTTTCGGCACCACCACCAAAGCCGATGCCAGGCCCATGACCATGGAGACCCTGCGGTCCATATGTGATTGTTCGGACGTGCCCGTGGTTGCAATCGGAGGCATCAACCTGGGGAATATCGGGCTTCTGGAAGGCAGCCACGTGGCCGGGGCAGCCATTGTTTCCGGCATTTTCGCGGCACAGGACATATGCCTGGCTACTGCCCGGCTAAAAGAAGCCATGATAAAAATCCGTGATAAAAATTCAAGTTATTTCCAAAAAACAGTTGACATTTAAATATCATGTGATTATAATAAGCTCAACATTCAACAAAACATAAGAAACTGTTGAGCAGGAGTAAGTAAGATTGTAATGCCAGGCACAGAGAGCTTCCGGCCGGTGTAAGGGAGCGTTGGATTAGAGTCTGAATGGACCTGCGAGGGCAGCTGGAAACCAGCAGTGTTAAGCTGATGGGAGTATGGGCTGACGGGTATCCCACCGTTACCAGGGAGGACGCATGATGGTGCGTTACAGAGCGGGCGTATTATAATTCTTGTTCGATGACACAGCATCAGGTTATTTTTGACTTGATGCTTTTTTATATCCATGGGGTGGACTCCATGGAACAGGAATACGCCAACCAGGGTGGTACCGCAGAAGTTTTCAGAAGCTTTTGTCCCTGCTGACATTTGGTCAGCTTAGGGATGGAGGCTTCTTTTTTTGCAGATGATCAACATCCGGACCGCCCGGAGTATGTAAGCCGGATGACACTGGCCCTGCAGCCGCACCCACAACCAGAAAGGAGACATTCCCATATGATTATCCCAACCTGTGAAGAAATACTGAATCTTTCCCCCAAATACGATATCATCCCCATCTGCCGCGAGGTGTACGCGGATATCGTCACCCCCATCACGTTGCTTCGCCGCATTGCTGGCAGAAGCAGCCGCTTCTATCTTCTGGAGAGCATTGAGGGCGGGGAAAAATGGGCGCGCTACTCCTTCCTGGGGTATGACCCTGTCATGCGGGTGACCTGCAAAAACAGCCTGGTAACCATTGAAAGCAGCATGGAAGAGATACCGTCCCAGACTATCCCCACCAGCCAGCCCCTTCAGGTCATAAGGGAAATCCTGAACCGTTACCAGTCCCCGAGGCTTGACGGGGAACCTCCTTTCACAGGCGGGTTCGTGGGGTATTTTGCATATGCCATGATTGGATATGCAGAACCCACCCTCCATATCTCCAGGGGGGAAGCCAATGATTACGACCTGATGCTGTTTGACAAGGTGATTGCCTACGACCACCTGAAGCAGAAAATCGGGATTGTGGTTAACATGAGGACCGGAAGGAACATTGAGGAAAATCCGGGCGCCAAGGGGCTTGTGGCCTTTAATCCTCCTTCCCCGGATTCCCGCCCAAAGGAAACCCAGTACCTGGAATACCTGATGAAGGAGTATGGAAGGGCGTGCGGGGAGATTGAGGCCATCGCATCCCTGATCAATGAGACGGCCCCGCTGAAAAAGCTTACATCCGTATCCAAACCCGTTTTTACCTGCAATGTATCCAGGGAAGCCTATTGTGATACAGTGGAGAAAACAAAGGAATACATCCTGGACGGCGACATTTTCCAGGCAGTCATCTCCAGACAGTTCTCCAGTCCCTACAGCGGCAGCCTGTTAAACGCCTACCGGGTCCTGCGCACCACCAACCCGTCGCCCTACATGGTGTACATGAACATAGATGACGATGAAATCATAAGCACGTCCCCGGAAACGCTGATCCGCCTGAAGGACGGCCGTCTGACCACGTTCCCGGTGGCCGGCTCAAGGCCCAGGGGAGCCACGGATGAGGAGGACAGGAGACTGGAAAAGGAGCTGCTGGCAGATGAAAAGGAACTGTCGGAACATAACATGCTGGTGGACCTGGGGCGGAACGATATCGGACGGATTGCATCCTTTGACTCCGTGGAAGTGACCGAGTACAAGATGATACACCGCTACTCGAAAATCATGCACATCTGCTCCCAGGTGGAGGGAGATATAAGACCTGGATACGACGGCTGTTCCGCCATTGAGGCGCTGCTGCCAGCCGGAACCCTGTCAGGAGCGCCCAAGATCAGGGCCTGCGAGATCATCGAGGAACTGGAGCAGGTCCCCAGGGGAATATACGGAGGAGCGCTTGGCTATCTGGATTTTACTGGAAATATGGATACATGCATCGCCATCCGCATGGCGGTCAAACAGAACGGGACAGTCACGGTCCAGTCCGGAGGAGGAATCGTGGCGGACAGCGTACCTGAATTGGAATATGAGGAATCCGCAAATAAGGCAATGGCCGTGATAAACGCCATCAAGAACGCAGGGGAGGTAGATGATAAATGATACTTCTGATTGATAATTACGACAGCTTTTCCTACAACCTGGTGCAGATGATTGGAAGCATCGACCCGGACATCCGGGTGGTCAGGAACGACAGGATTACCATAGATGACATTAAGGGAATGTCCCCCAGCCATCTGGTCCTGTCCCCGGGACCGGGGTATCCCAAGGATGCAGGCATCCTGGAACAGGCGGTGAGGGAACTGAAGGGCAGGATGCCTATCCTGGGCGTATGCCTTGGACATCAGGGAATCTGTGAAGCATTCGGAGGGACCATCTCACACGCAAGGAAGCTGATGCACGGAAAGCAGAGCAGCATTGAGGTGAACAACCAGTCACCACTGTTTAAGGGGCTGGCGCCCAGGATACAGGCCGCCAGATACCACTCCCTGGCGGCTGAGGAAGGAAACCTGCCCGGGGAGCTTGAAATCATTGCAAAGGATTCGGAGGAAGGGGAAGTGATGGCCGTGCAGCACAGGGAATATCCGGTTTACGGACTTCAGTTCCATCCGGAATCCATCCTGACGCCGGATGGGAAACAGATACTGGGGAATTTCCTTTCACTTGCTTGTACGGCGTGATTTCCAGCATGATATTACAGCTTGTTTTTCCAGCGTGAATATGCAGCTATACAGTGGGCATATGTGACCTATCAACCGCAGTTTTATTTGAAAAGGAGAATGATTATGATTCAGAAGGCAATCCATCAGTTAGTAGAAAGGGCAGACCTGGATTTTGATATGACAAAGGCAGTAATGGATGAGATTATGAGCGGGGAGGCAACCCAGGCGCAGATATCTTCCTTCCTGACAGCGCTCAGGATGAAGGGGGAGACCATTGATGAGATTACGGCCTGCGCAACGGTCATGAGGGATAAGGCGGTGAAGCTGGCCCCGCCGTTCCCGGTCATGGATATTGTGGGCACGGGAGGGGATGAAGTGGGAACCTTCAACATTTCCACCACAAGCGCATTCGTGGCGGCGGCCGGAGGCATCCATGTGGCAAAGCACGGAAACCGCAGCGTATCCAGTAAGAGCGGGGCCGCGGATGTGCTGGAGTGCCTGGGCGCCCAGCTTGCCCTGACAGCGGACCAGGCGGAGGCGGTGCTGGAACAGACAGGGATGTGTTTCCTGTTTGCCCCGGCCTACCACTCCTCCATGAAATACGCTGCGCCGGTGAGGAAGGAAATAGGAATCAGAAGCATTTTCAATATATTAGGTCCCTTATCCAATCCGGCGGGGGCGTCCATGCAGCTTCTGGGCGTCTACAGCAGGGAACTGGTGGAGCCTCTGGCCCAGGTGCTGGCTAACCTGGGAGTGATACGGGGCATGGTGGTATGCGGCGGCGATGGCCTGGACGAGGCAACCTTAACAGGACCCACCCATGTGTGTGAGATACGGTTCGGACAGCTGTCCTCCTATGACATCACGCCGGAGGAACTGGGCCTTACATCCTGTAAGCTGGAGGAACTTATCGGAGGCACGCCCCAGGAAAATGCAGCTATCACAAAGGATATCCTCTCCGGCAGGCTGACCGGGCCAAAGCGGGACGTGGTGGTGCTCAACGCAGCCATCAGCCTGTATCTTGGCATTGACGGCTGCACGGTTAAGGACTGTGTAAAGAAGGCCCAGGACATCATTGATTCAGGAGCAGCCATTGGGAAGATGGAGGAGTTCATCAAGGCTGCCAGCCAGGCGGCGGGAAACGGGATGGACGGAGCAGGAAAGAAGGAGAAGGCGTCATGATACTGGACACGATTGCAGCGGCCGCCCGCAGGCGGGTGGAGAAGAGGAAGCAGATAAAACCGCTGGCGCTGGTAATGGAGCAGGCATTGGCCTGTGCTGAAGGCCTTAAGAACAAAGGGGTCGGAAATGGGGAAACCAAAAGCCGTACGGCCTTTGAACAGGCGCTGTCCGGCCCGGGGATATCATTTATCTGCGAGGTAAAAAAGGCTTCCCCGTCAAAGGGGCTGATTGCACCGGATTTTCCTTATGTGGATATTGCGAAAGACTATGAGGATGCTGGCGCAGACGCCATTTCCGTGCTCACCGAACCGGAATTTTTCCTGGGAAATGACAGGTATCTGGAGGAAATACACCAGGCGGTACGGCTTCCTCTCCTGAGAAAGGATTTTACGGTTGACCCCTACCAGATATACGAGGCCAGGCTGCTGGGGGCATCGGCAGTGCTTCTTATCTGTTCCCTTCTGGGCAAAGAACAACTGACGCAGTATCTGCGTATCAGCAGGGAACTGGGGCTTTCCGCCCTTGTGGAAGCCCACTCAGAGGAGGAGGTTTCCATGGCGGCGGATGCCGGGGCCGGTATGATTGGGATTAACAACAGGAACCTAAAGACATTTGAGGTGGACTTTTCCAATGCGTTAAGGCTCAGGAGACTGGTGGGGCCTGACACCATATTCGTGGCTGAGAGCGGCATCAGGACGGCGCAGGATATAGAGGCGCTGGCAGAGGCAAAGGTGGATGCGGTTTTGATTGGCGAGACGCTGATGAGGGCGCAGGATAGGAAAATGGCTTTGGCGGAGTTGAAAAGCGGATGTAGTTAAAACACGGAAATACATAAAACGCGGAGACGGTTAAACCGGGAAAAGTAAGTAAATAAAGGAGTCATCAGATGAAACCATGTAAAATCAAAATCTGCGGCCTCAGCCGTTTCAGCGATATCATGGCGGTTAATGAGGCGGGGCCGGATTATATTGGCTTTGTATTTGCAAAGAGCAGCCGCCAGGTATCGGCGGATAAGGCAAGACAGCTTAAGAGCGAGCTGGACAGACGGATTCAGGCTGTAGGGGTATTTGTCAATGCGCCGCCGGAGGAAATCCTTTCCCTGACAGGGAGGGGAAAGGACCGGGAGCCTGTGATTGACATGATCCAGCTTCACGGTGATGAGGACGAGGATTATATCAGGAAATTAAGGAACCATACAGACCTGCCGATTATAAAGGCCATAAGGGTCAGGGATAGGGAGCAGATCTTGAGGGCACAGGAACTTCCCTGTGAATATCTGCTTCTGGATACATGCACCGCCAACGCATACGGAGGAGCGGGCATCCGGTTTGACTGGAACATGATTCCTGAACTTACAAAGCCGTTTTTCCTGGCGGGAGGCATCAACAGGGATAATCTGGTCCAGGCCGCATCCTTTGAACCTTACTGCATCGATGTGAGCAGCGGGGCCGAGACAGAGGGGCGTAAGGACCGGATGAGGATTGCGGAGCTGGTGGCCATGGTAAGGACCATCAATGAATATAATGAATGCAAAGGAGCTTAATACAATGTCAAATGGAAGATTCGGAATCCACGGCGGCCAGTTTATACCGGAAACACTGATGAGTGCCGTGGCTGAGCTGGAAGCAGCGTATGAACATTATAAAAAGGACCCTCAGTTCGTGGCTGAGCTTAAATATCTGCTGGAGGAATACACGGGCAGGCCGTCGCGCCTGTACTATGCAGAGAAGATGACAAAGGACCTGGGCGGGGCCAAAATCTACCTGAAACGGGAGGATTTAAACCACACAGGTTCCCATAAGATAAACAACGCCCTGGGCCAGGTGCTGCTGGCCAAAAAGATGGGTAAGACCAGGGTCATCGCAGAAACCGGTGCAGGACAGCACGGTGTGGCCACTGCCACGGCGGCAGCCCTTCTGGGACTGGAATGTGAGGTGTTCATGGGCAAGGAGGACACGGACCGCCAGGCGTTAAACGTATACCGCATGGAACTTCTGGGTGCAAAGGTACATCCGGTGACCAGCGGCACCCAGACATTAAAGGACGCTGTCAATGAAACCCTGCGGGAGTGGACCAACCGGATATCCGATACCCACTATGTCATCGGTTCGGTCATGGGGCCTCATCCATTTCCCATGATGGTGCGGGATTTCCAGAGTGTGATTGGCAGGGAAATCAAGGCGCAGCTCATGGAAAAGGAAGGTAAGCTTCCGGACATGGTGATTGCATGTGTGGGCGGCGGCAGCAATGCAATGGGGGCTTTTTATGAATTTATCGGTGATGAGGGAGTAAAGCTGGTGGGCTGCGAGGCAGCCGGGCTGGGTGTGCAAACGGAGAAGACCGCGGCCACCATTGCAACCGGGAAGCTGGGCATTTTCCATGGTATGAAGTCCTATTTCTGCCAGGATGAGTATGGGCAGATTGCGCCGGTTTACTCCATATCCGCCGGGTTGGACTATCCGGGAATCGGGCCTGAGCATGCGGCGCTCCATGATAAAGGGAGGGCTGAGTACGTCCCCGTGACTGATGATGAGGCAGTGGATTCGTTTGAGTATCTTTCGCGGATGGAGGGCATCATCCCGGCTGTGGAAAGCGCACACGCGGTGGCATACGCCAGGAAGGTGGCGGGAGACATGGATAAGGACCAGGTTATTGTGATAAATCTTTCCGGCAGGGGGGATAAGGATGTTGCGGCAATTGCAAGATACAGGGGGGTGGAACTCTATGAATAGGATACAGGAAGTATTTGAGAATAAGAAGGCATTCATACCATTTATAACAGCAGGTGACCCGGACCTGGGAGTGACTGAGGAACTGGTTCCGGCCATGGCTGAGGCAGGGGCGGACCTGATTGAGCTTGGCATCCCGTTTTCTGACCCGGTGGCAGAGGGAATTGTAATCCAGGAGGCAGACATGCGCGCCCTGGCTTCCGGCACCACCACGGATAAGATATTTGACAGCGTACGAAGGATACGGCAGAAGACGGACGTACCGCTGGCATTCATGACATATATCAACCCTGTATTTGCCTACGGTGTGGATAAGTTCATGAAAAATGCCGCGGATTGTGGAATCGATGCCCTGATTGTGCCGGATATGCCCTTTGAGGAGCGGGAGGAGCTGCTTCCTGCCTGCAAAAAATACGGCATGGTATTGATATACCTGGTAGCCCCCACCTCTAAGGAACGGGCCCAGGCCATTGCCAGGGAATCAGACGGGTTCGTGTACTGCGTATCCTCCCTGGGCGTTACCGGTGTCCGCAGCCAGATTACTACTAATATAAAGGAAATGGTGGATACGGTAAAACAGGTAAGGCAGGTGCCCTGCGCAGTAGGCTTTGGAATCTCAACGCCGGAGCAGGCCAAAGAGATGGCGGCCCAGTCAGACGGGGTGATTGTGGGAAGCGCCATTGTGAAGATGGTTGCCCAATATGGCCGCGGATGTGTGGAGCCTGTGTGTAACTATGTACGGCAGATGAAGGCAGCGGTGGGGTGATGGCCCGGTAGGTGATACGGAAGGTGAAACGGTGGATGAAGAGGCAGATAATTCACTGGAGAATCCGTTCATTCCATGATTGAAAGACATAGGTTCCCATGATAAAATAAAGTTTAGGAAGGCATCCGCTTTTTTGTGGATGCTTTCTTTATATATATATATATGGATAATCAAAAATTTTAATTTATATGTCTCATAAAAATGAACCAAATTCCCCGCAGCATCCTCTATATAACAGGTGCACCGATAAAATATAGAAACAGACCATACTAACTAATATATGATGGAAGGAGGAGATGCATATGGGGCAGACGCACACAGGGCAGATGCACACAGGGCAGACGCACACGGAGCAGACGCACACGGAACAGTCAGTGACATATCTTGTGGGCAGGATGTCGGAAGGCGACAGCCAGGCATTTGACCAGCTAATGGGACATTACTATCCCAAAGTGCTTCGCATGGCATATCTCATATCCGGAAATCATGCAGACAGCGAGGATATTGTGCAGGAAACCTTTGTGCTGTGCTGGATGAACCGAAAGAAGATAAAGGAACCGGAACATTTTTCCAGCTGGCTCTATAAGACACTCACCAGGGAAGCATGGCGTATATGCAGGAAGAGCCGGAGGGAACAACCGGTGGAGGAGGTATATGGGGAGGAGGAGCCCCAGGTATCCTCGGTCCTGGATGAAGTGCTGGCCCATTCCAGGGATGATGAACTGTACCGGGCCATAGGCAGCCTTCCGGTCAAGCAGAGGACGGTGGTGGTATTCTATTATTTTAACCAGATGTCAACAAAGGAAATTGCAGGTATCATGGGCTGTATGGAAGGAACTGTCAAGTCAAGGCTGTACACAGCCAGGATTAATTTAAAGAGAGAGCTGACCAGGCGGCAGGATACAGAAAAGGAGGTAGCCTTATGAACAGACAGCAGGGAAAAGGGAACATGGCGGGATTCGATGAACAGATAAGCCATGCCTTATATAAGCAGGCTGGATCTTTACAGGTAACTTCCGCAGATGAAGAGAGGATGCGGTGCTCTGTTCACCGGAAAATAGAGGAGGAATCAAGAATGAGGAAATGGAGTCCAAGAAAAATAATGGTAGTGGCAGCAGCGGTATGTGTAATTGGAAGTATGACAGCAGTGGCGGCAGGTAAGGTTACGCAGAGTAGTTCCCATAGCTCCCATGCAGATGATTTCACATATGATAAGCTGGGTGAGATGGAGACAAAGCTGGGCTTTGTCACAAAGGCGCCGGAGACATTTGCCAATGGTTTTCAGTTCAGTACAGGCGTCCCGGCAGATGTGAGCCAGATGGATGATGAGGGGAATGTGGTGCAGCAGGGCCAGGAGCTTAACCTGACATATAAAAAGTCCGGTATGCCCGACCTATTCATCAGTGCAGGCAATATGGATTCATATGGAGAGGATTCGGGACAGGGACAGTCCTTTGACCACAATGGTATAACAATCCGGTACAGCGCCGACCAATACCGCTTTGTACCTCCGAACTACCAGGTATCTGAGGAGGAACAGGCCAGGATGGATGCAGGGGAGCTTTATATCTCCTATGGCTCGGATCAGGTAGAGGATCAGGTGGTGAAGAGTGTGGACTGGACGGATGGCGGGACACATTATAATATGCTTACATTTGACGGCTCCCTGACTGCGGAAGAGATGGTGCAGATGGCGGGAGAGGTAATCGACAATAAATAGCGGGATGCATTAATATATAAAAGTAACGGAAAGTAATGGTATAAAGTAATAACAGAAAGCCGGGGAGATTCTTATGTATCATGGATCCTCCCGGCTTATCTGTATCTATTACCTGCATGCCTCCACAAAACTCTTAAATATATTGGCAGCAGCCTGGTCCTTGGGCCACATGTGTTCCGGATGCCACTGCACACCCAGCAGATAAGGATAATCCGGCATTTCCACGGCCTCTATGACTGTATCCGGCGCCAGGCCGCTGACAATAAGGCCTGGAGCCGGTTCCTGCACCGCCTGATGATGGAAGCTGTTGACTGCGATTTCCGTCCTGCCGCCGCATATCCTTGCAAGCAGGGTATCCTTTACAACATGCACATGATGGGATGGGACCGGATATGCAAAGGGCTGCTTATGGGCAATGGGAAAACTGCGTTCGGTCTGGCTGGGGATATCCTGATAGATATTTCCCCCAAGCCCCACATTGATGATCTGGGCGCCCCGGCAGATGCCAAGGATGGGTTTCTTCTCAGCCATGACAGCTTTTAAAAGCGCCAGTTCCATGGTATCCCTGGGAATGGACGCGTTGCCGCAGTTTGCCTGGGTTTCCTCACCAAAGAGGAAGGGATGGGGATCCGGTCCGCCGGAGAAGAGAAATCCGTCAAACATCTGTACAAGCATTTCCAGATCTTCATTCCCTGCCTCTAACGGGAGGACCACAGGAATACCCCCGGCAGCCAGAACAGCCCTCAGATAGGTGGGGCGCAGGCTGATATCATCATTTTCAGTATTATGGGATGGGGTAATTCCAATTACTGGTTTTTTCATCATCATTGAATTCCTCCGGATAACTTATGTATTCCACATTAATAGATTTTATGCGGTGTGCCGCCTTTGGGTGTTTCCGTAAACTGAAAAAGAGCCCCTTCCCTCAGGAAGAAGCTCTTATGTAACTCAATTAGCCTTCAATAGCTCCGGTTGGGCAGGTAGCTGCACAGGTTCCGCAGTCGATGCAGGTATCAGCGTCGATAACGTACTTTCCATCTCCCTCAGAAATAGCGCCTACTGGACATTCCCCAGCACAGCTGCCGCAGCTTACACAAGAGTCGTTAATTACATATGCCATGATTAAGTACCTCCTTAGATTTGTCTACATTGTTATTTTATTTTATACTATAAAGTACAATTATTCAAGAGGAAAATGCTGCCTCTGTGTGTTAATATTGTATAAATTCAAGAGCAATCAGCCTAAACGCCTCCTGTCTGGGACAACCTGGCTTCCCGCATTCCCCTCAGGATGACCTTCCGGCATTCCACTGCCCTGCCGGCCTCCATGGGTGCCACATCCTCAAGGGCGTAGGGAAGTCCAAGCTCGTGATATTTGGCCTTGCCCATGTCGTGGTAGGGAAGTACATCCAGGGCCTTTATATTCTTAAGGGTTCCCAGATACCTGCCAAGACGGTACAGATATGTTTCATTGTCCGTAATGCCCGGCACCGCCACATGGCGGATCCATACAGGTATTTTCTTCTGCTCCAGGTATCTGGCAAATGCCAGTATATTGTCCTGGGGCTGTGCGCACAGCTTTATATGTTCCTCCGGGTCAATATGTTTGATATCAAGCATCACCAGGTCGGTGACAGCCATGATCCGGTCAAACATGGCCATGACTCCTTCCGATGAAGGGTTGAATGTGATGCCCGAGGTATCCAGACAGGTATGGATATTCCTGGCCCTGGCCGCCTCGAAAAGTTCGGTGACAAAGCGGATCTGCATCAATGGCTCGCCGCCGCTGACCGTGATACCGCCCTTTTTATAAAACGGGCGGGCCTGTTCAAACTGCGCCAGGATTTCTTCCACGGTCATAGGGGTCCCCCCTTTGGGGTCCCATGTATCGGGATTGTGGCAGTAAAGGCATCTCATGGGACAGCCGCTTAAGAAAATGACCATGCGGATGCCAGGTCCGTCAACCGTGCCGAAGCTTTCAACCGAATGTACACGTCCAATCATGTGCAGCCCTCCTTTTTCCTCTTTACTTTACCACAATCCCCCTGGTTATGACAGTTATGATTTTAGATGGCTCCGTGGAAGGTCCTGGAAATGACCTCATCCTGCTGCTGTTTTGTCAGCTTATTGAAGTTTACGGCATAGCCCGATACCCGGACTGTTAACTGAGGATATTTTTCAGGATGTGCCTGGGCGTCCAGGAGTGTTTCCTTGCTGAATACATTTACATTAAGATGATGGCCGCCTTCCTGGGCATAGCCGTCCAACAGTGCCACCAGGTTATCAATCTGGGATTCGCTTGCTTTTACCATAATGTTGTCCTCGCTTTCTTGATGTCATTTGAATGGTTAAACGGTTATTGGTTCATGATTCCTCAATATCTGCTTCGGTGTCCAGGCCCTCGAACAGGTTGCCTCCCACTTCGCAGCCGCCGCAGCCGGACAGTTCCACTTCCAGGTCACCCATGAATACCTGGTCATCCTTACCAAGGGCGCCCGGTATGATGGAGAAGGTGTTGGAGATACCGTCCTGGGCATCCCTGAACGGAAGCTTGGCAACCGAGGCAAGGGATGCGATTGCACCGTGGCTGTCCCTGTGATGCATTGGGTTTGCGCCGGGGGCAAATGGCTGCCCGCCCTTGCGTCCATCCGGTGTGGAACCGGTATTCTGGCCATACACCACGTTGGAGGTAATGGTAAGGATGGAGGTGGTGGGGATTCCGCCGCGGTAGGTGTGGTTGCCCTTTATGAAGCTCATGAAGGTGTGCACCAGGTCGGCTGCCAGCTGGTCCACGCGGTCGTCATTATTTCCATATTTAGGGAAATCCCCCTCGACGATATAATCTGTCACAATGCCCTTATCGTTGCGCACGGTCTTAACCTTTGCGTATTTGATGGCGGACAGGGAGTCCGCCACCACGGAAAGCCCTGCAATACCGGTTGCAAACCATCGGGTCACCTTTTTGTCATGAAGGGCCATCTGAAGTCTTTCATAGCTGTATTTGTCGTGGTTGTAGTGGATGATGTTAAGGGCGTTGACATATACCTTGGCAAGCCATTTCATCATGTCCTTATATTTGTCCATGACCTCGTCGTAATCCAGGTACTCAGAAGTGATGGGACGGTATTTTGGTCCTACCTGCTTGCCGGAAATCTCGTCCACGCCTCCATTGATGGCGTATAACAGGCACTTTGCCAGGTTGGCCCTTGCGCCGAAGAACTGCATTTCCTTGCCCAGCCTCATGCTGGATACGCAGCAGGCAATGGCGTAGTCGTCCCCGTGGGTTACCCGCATCAGGTCATCGTTCTCATACTGGATGGAGGAGGACTCAATGGAGGTCTTTGCACAGAACCGCTTGAAGTTCTCCGGCAGCCTTGGGGACCAGAGCACGGTCAGGTTCGGCTCAGGCGCAGTTCCCAGGTTCTTAAGGGTGTGGAGGTAACGGTAGGACATCTTGGTAACCATATGGCGCCCGTCAATGCCGATTCCGCCGATGGACTCCGTAACCCATGTGGGGTCGCCGGAGAACAGGTCATTATATTCAGGTGTCCTTGCAAACTTCACAAGGCGCAGCTTCATGATGAAGTGGTCCACGAATTCCTGAATCTGGGATTCGGTGTATCTGCCCTCGCGCAAGTCACGCTCCGCGTAAATGTCAATAAAGGTGGAGGTACGGCCGAGGGACATGGCTGCGCCGTTCTGCTCCTTAACAGCCGCCAGGTATCCGAAATAGGTCCACTGGATTGCTTCCTTAACGTCTGCCGCTGGCCTTGAAATATCAAATCCGTAAATCTTTCCAAGTGTCTTCAGATCCTCCAGCGCGCGGATCTGCTCGGACAGCTCTTCCCGCTCCCTGATGACATCGGAGTACATGATGGTGCGTGTGGAATCCTTTTCTTCCTTCTTCTCCTGAATCAGCGCATCCACGCCATAAAGGGCAATACGGCGGTAGTCGCCGATGATGCGGCCGCGGCCATAGGCGTCGGGAAGGCCTGTAATGATATGGCTGGAACGGCATGCGCGCATTTCATCCGTATATGCGTCAAACACACCTGCATTGTGTGTCTTCCTATGTTTTGTGAAAAATTCTACAATCTCAGGGTCAACCTCATAGCCGTTGTCCTGGCATGCCTTCACCGCCATGCGGATGCCGCCGTAAGGCTGAAGGGAACGCTTAAATGGCTTATCGGTCTGGAAGCCCACAATGGTTTCCTTTTCCTTATTTAAATATCCCGGCCCATGGGAAGTGATGGTGGAAATGATTTTCGTATCCATATCCAGGACGCCGCCGGCTTCCAGTTCCTTCTTTGTAAGCTCCATGACCTGGTCCCAAAGCTCCGTGGTATTCTGAGTAGGCCCTTCCAGGAATCCGTCATCGCCGTCATAGGGGGTATAGTTTTTCTGTATGAAATCGCGGACATTGATTTCCCGCTGCCATACACCGCCGTTAAAAGTGTTCCATTCTGTTCTCATAGACTTTTCCTCCTGTGGAATGCGTGTGCTGATAGTATCATAATAGAATTATTATTAGCCATATGAATGACAGCCATACTGCTCAGAAATATTTACCGGTTCTTCTGGCACCCATAGTGTACTAAAAATAAATGGTTTATGCTGTTGCTTTTGCAACATTTATTATAAGATGTACATTGTATACACGTCAATAGGTTTTAATGATAATATTTTTTAACAATCCTTGATAATTCTGGTTAATATGAAAAAAATGTAAGTGGATCCAGGGCTTGTCAAAAACACGAAATCGTATTATGATGATAAAAGCGCAGGTATCCGTTTTTAAGGGAATACTAAAAGCAGAAATATAAGGAGGTACTATAGTCATGACAATTGATAAGAGCATGCTGATTGGCGAACTGATACAGATGGACGAGCTGGTTGCACCTATGCTGATGCGTGCAGGAATGCACTGCTTAGGCTGTCCTGCTTCCCAGGGTGAGTCCCTGGAAGAGGCCTGCATGGTTCACGGTATTGACTGTGATAAGCTGGTTGCAGGGATGAACGAAGTCCTGGCCAGCAGGTAAGGCTTTAGAGGCAGTAGCGGGTTAGGGAATGAAAGGGCGTCCGCCGTATCCATGGGATATGGCAGGCGCCTTTCTATATTGATGGGGGATGGCAGATGGCTTTCTGTTTTATTGGCATGAGGTATTTTAATGCTTAAATATAAGATAACTATGGGATGTGCAGAGAGCGGAAATGGGTGCTTAAATACGCCCAGGGCATTTTCCATAGGAGATATTGTCAATTATGTATTGACAAAACGTGCTCCCGAGAGTAATATATTAGTATACTAAGATATTAAAGCTGTATAGAATCATAGGATTACAGGATTATTTTAAACCCATGAAACAATTAAGGAGGACAAGGATTATGGATATGACATTGCGTTGGTTTGGTGAAGGTGTTGACTCAGTCTCCCTGGAGCAGATCCGCCAGATTCCAGGTGTGAAGGGCATCATCACCACACTGTATGACATCCCGGCAGGCGAGGCATGGCCCATGGAGCGTATTCTTCAGATGAAGGAGTACGTGGAGTCCAAAGGCCTGAAGGTAATGGGAATCGAGAGCGTGAACATCCACGACGCCATCAAGGTGGGCGCGCCTGAGAGGGAACAGTACATTGCCAACTACATTACAACGCTGGAGCGCCTGGGACAGGCAGATATCCATATTGTCTGCTATAACTTCATGCCTGTGTTCGACTGGACCCGTTCCGACCTTGCCAAGGTACGCCCGGACGGTTCCACGGTCCTGGCTTATGACCAGAAGGAGATTGACAAGATTAATCCTGAGAACATGTTTGAATCCATGGGTGAGAAGTCCAATGGTTTTGAACTTCCGGGATGGGAGCCTGAGCGTATGGCCAGGATTAAGGAATTATTTGAAATGTACAAGGATGTGGATGCTGACAGACTGTTTGACAACCTGGTATATTTCTTAAAGGCCATCCAGCCGGTATGTGAGAAATACGACATCCGCATGGCAATCCATCCGGACGATCCGGCATGGCCTGTATTCGGACTGGCAAGAATCATGACCGGCAAGGAGCAGCTGTTAAAGCTTATGAAGGCAGTGGACGCACCGTTTAACGGCGTTACCCTGTGCACCGGTTCCCTGGGAAGCAACCCGGAGAATGATATCCCCGACATCATCCGTTCCCTTAAAGGAAGGATTCCATTTGCCCATGTGCGCAACCTGCAGTATAATGCGCCAGGGGATTTCCAGGAAGCAGCCCATCTGTCAGAGGACGGAAGCATGGACATGTATGAAATCATGAAGGCGCTCCATGATATCGGATTTGACGGAATCATGCGTCCTGACCACGGCAGGGCTATCTGGGGCGAGGTGTCCATGCCGGGATACGGCCTTTATGACAGGGCACTTGGGGCATGCTACTTAAACGGGCTTTGGGAGGCCATTGAAAAGCAGGACCGGTAATTCCGCATCAGTTTAGAAACAGGAGACTGTACCCATGAAGATAGAAGAAAAGAAATCAGGCGAGACCGCAAGGGAATTTGCCTACCGCACCATCCGCGACAATATCATCTCCCTGGATTTGGAACCCGGGGCCCCCTTTAATGATATTGAGGTATCACAGCAGATTGGCATCAGCCGTACACCTGTGCGCGAGGCGGTCATCCAGCTCAGCGAGGAATCCCGCATCATCGAGATATTTCCCCAAAGGGGCATGCGTATTGCCCTGATTGATGTGGAGCTGGTGGAGGAGGCAAGGTTCCTGCGCCTGATTGTGGAAAAGGCAGCCGTGGAGCTGGTATGCGACATGGCGTGTGAGGACGACCTCAAGTGGCTGGACGAGAATATCCGGCTTCAGGAGTTCTATCGTCAAGGCGGTTCTCCTGAAAAACTGCTGGAACTGGACAATGAGATGCACAGAAAGCTTTTTTCCATATGCAGGAAGGAACTTACCTACAGCATGTGCCAGCGCCTGTCCATCCACTATGACCGGATACGGAGCCTTTCCGTGACCACGGTCAAGGACCATAAGATTATCGGGGAGCACCGGGAACTTCTGGATGCAATCCGGTTAAAGGATAAGAAGAGGGCAGTGGAAACCATGGACAGGCATCTGAATAACTGGATGCTGAATGAAAAGCTGTTCAGGGAGCAGTATCCGCAGTATTTTAAATGATGGTGTTTATGATGATATTATAGATAACTGAGAATCCCCAGTAGTTATGGATAATAAGGAAATCCCCCTGTGGCCGGATGTGGGCTGCGGGGGGATTTTTTGATATAGAGTTATGGTTGGGGTGTTTTATGATTGGATTGCTTTTTGGGTGAATCATAGGGGCTGGTTTGATTTTGTACGAAACTTAGCGGTTAAAGTTATCAGCCCGAATGGGCCAATTGTCCCAATCATCATATCTTAGCCAGATTCTGCAGTGCACTGCCTTCAATCATCACCTCATAATGTTCTTTAAAATAAGCCTCGCTGGCAGATTCATTAGGAAGCTTTGCCGCATATTCCGCCAGGATGTTGCACACCCTTGAAAAGTCAAGGTCCTCGCAGTCCAGGCGCTTGACAATCAGATAGTACTGGCGGGTATCCGGTTTTTTATAAAGGGTATTGACGCCGTTATAAATGCCGTCGACCGCGCGGGCGGCTTCACTGATCCGGTCCAGACTGTCGAAACGGAATATCCGGGCACTGCTGACCGCATTTTTCTTCTTCTTGGCACTATCCGCGCCCTGGACCGCGGAGTCCGCGTTATTCTGCGCCTCCTCCACCGTATCCGGTTCCAGATAGTTGAGGGGATTCTCAGCGCCTTCCAGGAACTCGCTGGCCAGCTGGGACAGCAACGGGTTCTGGTTCTCCTCCGTAAATGGCGAGAACTTGGCAAAGCGTGTATCCAGCTCCTCCGGATCTTCAATCTTGGTAATCACCAGCATGATGCTTTCGCTGGACAGCGGGATGGCCTCCACCATAAGAGGGATGTCTTCCGCTTCAAACCCAACCTCGTTGGATGCTTTCTGGATCATCTCCCGGAACAGCTTCCTGGCCTTCTCAGTGCCATAGGCAAGTTCTACCAGGTTAATGTTGCGTACACTTAAATCAAAACTGGTCAATGTGCAGCGGATCTGATTATCACTAATACGTTCTATCTTCATAGGATCACTTCCTGTTCTATATCAACTGTGGTTTGTTTTCCTGCGTCTGTAGCGCAAGATAGACTTCTACACTTTAAATATACTACATTACATAGGAAAATATCAATTACTCTTTTGAATTTTAATAAAAATTTTTGGAAAAAATACTTAGGAATAAGATAGAGGATATATCGACCATAGACGAATGACAAAAAATAGGTTAAAATCATGGAGTGAGATGAATCTGTGACAAAGGAGGGAAGGAAAAGGGACAGGATACTATTTGGCAAATACCGCCTGCTGCACAGACTGGGATCTGGGCGGTCGGGAACCGTCTGGCTGGCAGTTCATCTGGGCCTGGAAGAATACAGGGCAATCAAGTGCGTATCCAGGAAGTGTGCGGATTATGAAACGTTCCGCCGGGAGGCATTGATACTGAAGGAACTGCAGCATCCGGGAATCCCATTGATTTATGACCTGGAAGAAGATTCTGAATATTTTTATTTAATCGAGGAATTCCTGCAAGGGAACTCTCTTTACACCCTGGTTAAACATCAGGGCGCTCTTCAAGAGGCAGATGCAGTCCGTTATGGGATGCAGATCTGCGGACTTGTGGAATATATGCACTCTGCATATAAATTACCCATATTATATTTAGATTTACAACCGAACAATCTGATTATCTGCGACGGCACAGTAAAGCTGATTGATTTTGACCATGCTGCGCGCTATACCGACGCCAACCAGGAACGGCTAAGGTACGGCACAGCGGGATGCGCTGCCCCTGAGCAATATACTTCTGACCATATATTGGATCAAAGGACTGATATTTATGCCATTGGTGCGGTCCTCCGTTTCATGCTATGTGGAACCCTGAAGCAGGAGGCAGGCACGTCCAAGTCCATATCAGGACCGCTGCAGCGGATAATCGGAAAGTGTATGAGTCCTGACATGGACAAACGGTACGGTTCTGCCAAGGAAGCAGAGGCCGCACTGCGTATGCTCTGTGCCAGGGAAACGGCTGGGAATCAGGAAGGAATACCAGACTCATCTCTCATTATATATCTGGCAGGCATGAGACCAGGGGCAGGAGTGACCCATCTGGCATTTGGGCTGCTGCATTTCCTTACGGACCAGGGATGGAGCCCGTTGTATGAAGAGCATAACCATTCCCGGGCAGTACGGGAGCTTTCCGCCCATGTCTGTGCGCGTCCGGACGAAAAGGGGATTTATACAATCAAAGGCTGTAATATGAAGCCATGGTATGGACCCGCGGTCCGGTTGGACAGGCCTTTGGGATACCGTGTCATCCTCAGGGATTACGGGACAGACTGGAGCCAGCTTGCAAAGGATGCGGTGGACGGCATGGGAGTACTGGTTGCCGTGGCCGTGTCCAGTCCGTGGGAAAGGTGTTTTGTGGATTCCATGTCCTCCTTTATACAAACTGTCTGGAACCGGGATGGGAACCGGAGGACGGTTGTGGTGTTCCGCCACAGACAGGGCGGATATTGGAAATGGACCCTTAAGGACAGGTATCTGGATCATTCCAGGCAGCCATTGGATTGGAACAGGCTGCTGAAGCAGTCCATGGTGTTTGCCTCGCCGGAATATGATGATCCCTTTATGCAGCAGAAGGAAACGGAAGCATTTTTCAGGTCATTATGGAAGGCTGTGTCCGGCGGCAGGCCAGGGAACGTAAGGAAAGGCTGGCCAATGGGATGGAGAAGATTAAAAGAAGCCTTTTTAAACGCAGGCATGACCCGGCAGGAAGATGCAGGGTCACCGGCATCGCCGGGGCAGGGCGCGGGACAGGAGTAACCCATCTTTGCATACTGATGGCTAATTACCTTGCCAGTTCCCTGCAGCGCAGGACAGCTGTCCTGGATTGGAGCGGTCATGGGGACCTCATGTCCATGGCTTGCGCATCAGGGAGGAATAATGAAAAAAACGCAGATGCTGCGGTGTACGGATTCAGGATTCTCGGGGTGACATATTATACCCAGGGATCCCCAGGCGCCCTGGCCCGGTGTATGGAAGGGGATTTTGAAGACATCATCATTGATTTTGGGGAGATGAGGCCTTCCATACGGGATGAGTGGCTCAGGAGTACGGTTAAGATTATGACAGCGTCCCTTAGCGAGTGGAAAATAGAGGCATTTATGGAACTTTTAACAGGGGAAGAAGAGTGCGGTGCAGGGTGGATATATACGGCTGCCTTTGGCAGCGAGGACACCAGAAGGGAAATCGAAAGGCAGTTCAGTATTCCCCTAAGAAGAGTCCCTCTTTCAGTGGATGCCTTTTCCGTGGACTACAGGACGATGAAGTGGTTTGAGGGAATCCTGTAAAGATAAAGAAGCAGGCCGTCATGAATGGATATGTCACGAACTGCCTCCTGAAACAACGGCCTGTCTTTTAAATGCATCTGGTGGAGGGTACTTTATGGTTGGAAATATAGAATATGCGGACCGCAGGGAACATCAGAAAGTCTATCTGGATGGATTAAGGCGGTATAAAAACAAGGGAGTTCGTATACTGATTGATGGAAAAGAGTGTCCTGAGACAGAATGGGAACGCATATTTGAGATGGGGGAAGACGGTGGTTTCTATATGGGAGACTATATAGGGGCCGAACAGGGATGCCTGAAAGAGATACGTTTTGATAAAGTATATCTTTGTGACCCTCCCCAAAAGAAAAAAGGTGATTAGTATGAATTAGGGAGTTTTACCGGTACGCTGCCAAGGGTATCATCCCAAGCCTGTGCAGCCAAAGCCGGCAGCGTGCCTGTAGGACTCTTTCATAAGGGGTGGAATAAGAAGATTGTAATCCTCCATGACCGTAAATTGTAAATATTTAAATGTCCCATTCCTATTGTTTTGTGATAAAATAAAAACAATTATATGAGAACTGGAGGACAGGATGGGCAGAAGAAGAAAAGGTCATGGGTGCGCGGTTACGGTATTGGTCCTGCTGCTCCTTTTGATGGCGGCAGGCGGCGCCGGAGGTTATATTTATATCCGTAAATATATGCCGACCAGCGAACTGTCAGATAAGACAAAGGTGTTTGGGATTAAGGGCAGCCAGGTTGCCTTGCTATTAGATAATGAACTGCAGGAAGAAAAGGGTATTTACGAGGATGGACAGGTATATCTGCCGGTGGAATGGGTGAATGAATATCTGAACCAGCGTTTTTACTGGGACGAGGGCGAGAAGCTTCTGGTCTATGCCCTTCCGGAGTCCATTGTTTACGCGGATGAGGATGCACAGGGGGAAAAAGGCCCTCTTTTTAAGGTGACGGATGACGGCATGTATCTGTCTTTGGGCCTTGTGGTCAATTACACGGACATACGGACCCAGTCCTTTGCCACAAGCCAGATTAAGCGCGTGTTCATTGACACCCTGTGGGAGCCTTACGATACCGCGGTAATCAAGAAAGCAGGGCAGGTAAGGGAAAAGGGCGGGGTGAAAAGCCCAATCCTGACAGAGCTTGAGCAGGGAGAGACTGTGGATGTGCTGGAAACCATGGAAAAGTGGTCCAGGGTGCGTACGGAGGACGGCTATATCGGCTATATTGAGAACCGCAGGCTGGAAGCCCGGGAACAGGTAACGCCTCAGAGTTCCTTTGAAGCGCCGGTATACACAAGTATTTCCATGGATGAAAAGGTCCGCCTCGGCTTCCATCAGGTGACGCGCCAGGAGGCCAACAGTACCCTGGAAAGCTATGTGGCTGTTACAAAGGACATGAATGTGATTGTCCCCACCTGGTTCAATGTGATATCGGACGACGGCACCTATAACTCCCTGGCCAGCAAGGAGTACGTGGACAAAGCACATGGGATGGGGCTTCAGGTATGGGCCATGGTAGAAAACGTGAGTACGCAGGAAAGTGTGAAGAACCTTAACACCAAGACGCTTATGTCCTCTACCAGTACCCGCAGGAAGCTGATTGAGAATCTCATGAAGGAAGCCGATACCTATGGCTTTGACGGATTCAACCTGGATTTTGAAAGCCTGAAGGCAGAAGCAGGTCCCCACTATGTACAGTTCATCCGGGAACTGTCCGTGTCATGCAGACAGAAGGGGCTGGTGCTGTCAGTTGACAATTATGTCCCCTCCTCTTACTCTGCATTTTATAACAGGCGGGAACAGGGGATTGTAGCGGATTATGTAATCATCATGGGATATGACGAACATTATGCAGGAGGAGAAGCAGGCCCTGTTGCATCCATTTCCTATGTAAAGGACGGGATAGGGAATACTTTGAAGGAGGTTCCAAAGGAAAAGGTCATCAATGCCGTGCCTTTCTACACAAGGGTGTGGACGGTCAATGAAGGAAAGACCACATCCAAGGCTTACGGCATTGTGGACGCCAGGCAATGGGTTGCGGATAATCATGTGGAGCTGGCCTGGGATGAAGGGCTTGGACTGTCTTACGGAAGTACGGTTAACGGCAATGGGGAGCAATATATATGGATGGAAGATGAGAAGTCCATGGCCCTCAAGATTGGTCTGGTGAAGGATTTTGACCTGGCAGGCGTGGCGTGCTGGAAGCTTGGATTTGAATCATCTGACATATGGGACATTGTGTCAACGGTGAAATAGATAATATGAACCCGGGGGATGGATATGGGAAACAGGAAGTGGATTGCAGGGATTGTGACAGCAGCATTGATGGTGATGGCGGCCGGGTGCAGCAGCCAGACCGCTGTGGAGGAAAGCGTACAGACATCTGCCGGCAGGACAGAAGCGCCCTCCACCGAGGCGGAGGTTGTGAAGCCCACGGCGCCGAGCCCGTCGGAGATAGAGCCTTTTCCAGGAGCGGAAAAGGAGACAAAGGCCGAACCGCTGAAAGGCGGTAAACGGATTGTGGTGATGACGGATATCCATTATCTGGCTGAATCACTTACAGATGGAGGCGACATGTTCCAGTCCATGGTGGAGCATGGGGACGGTAAGCTGACCAACTATGTGTGGGAGATAACGGATGCAGCCTTTGAGGAAATCCAGCTTCTGAACCCGGATGTGCTGATCATCAGCGGGGATCTGAGCCTTCAGGGCGAAAAGAAAAGCCATGAGGAACTGGCCGGCAAGCTGGATTCGCTGGAGCGGGCAGGGATAACCGTTGTGGTGATTCCCGGCAACCACGACATCAATAACCCCAGCGCGGCCGTGTATTCAGGTGCGGACCGTTACCCGGCAGAACCCACCACGCCAGCGGACTTCGTAAGGATTTATAAGGAATTCGGTTACTCTGAGGCCAACAGCCGGGATACCAGTTCCCTGAGTTACACCTATGACCTGAGTCCGTCCATGAGGCTTTTGATGCTGGATACCTGCCAGTATGAGCCGCGTAACCGTGTGGGAGGCATGATTAAGACCGAAACATATGAATGGATTGACAGACAGCTGGAGACTGCCAATGAGGACGGTGTCATCCTTCTGCCCGTGGCCCACCACAACCTGTTGGAGGAGAGCAAGGTATATGTGGATGACTGTACCATTGAGCACAGCGAGGAGCTGATACAGAAGCTGGAAGGGGAGAACATCCCGCTGTTCCTCAGCGGTCATCTTCATGTGCAGCATTTCATGCGCAACAACAGCTTTGGAATCCATGAAATCGTAACCAGTTCCCTGAGCACGCCGCCCTGCCAGTATGGCGTCCTGGAATATATGGAGGATGAATCATTTTCCTACCATACCAGGCAGGTTGACATGGAAAAGTGGGCCAGGAGGCACAGGAGTACGGATGAGAACCTGTTGAATTTCAATACATACAGTCCCCCTACCCTGAACCGGATTTTCTACAATCAGGCATATGACGCCATGAAGGATTCGGCTGAGGAGGAGACGGGAAGCCTGTTCGTGAAGCTGTCAGAGACACAGAAACAGCAGATGTCCAAGGTATATGCGGATATCAATGCGGCCTGCTATGCGGGCAGGGCCTATGAGGTGGTGGAAGAGGCTGTGAAGCAGCCGGGATATGGGATGTGGCAGGAATATTGTTATCCGGCCATCCTGTACGAATATCTGGAATATATAGTGGAGGATGCGGTTAAGGACTATAACAGTCTGAGCGTGGAGTAAAAACAGGTCTTTTTCAGGTAGATGGGTGAATATACTGGATTAAAGGTTATGAAGGAGCACCCATTGATGAAGCAATCAGCATGGCAGACCGTGATGGGGATTCTCCTGCTGGGAATCGTGGCGCTTGTATCGTGGCAGGCCGGGACACTGGTGGCTGTCCAGAATGATAAGGCGGACGCTGACAAGGCAAGGCCCGTGGTGGTGATAGACGCGGGGCATGGCGGCAACGACCCCGGCAAGGTGGGAATTGACGGGCAGTTGGAAAAAGACATTAATCTAAAGATTGTAGAGCGGTTGAAAGCTTATCTGGAGGCATCCGATGTGAAGGTGGTGCTGACCAGGGACTCAGATCAGGGCCTTTACACCTCCGGCGACAGCCATAAGAAGATGGCGGATATGAGGAAACGCTGCGACGTGATTAATGAGGCAGTCCCTGACCTGGTTGTAAGCATACACCAGAACAGCTACCATGAGGAGTATGTGAACGGCGGGCAGGTATTCTATTATAAAACCTCAGAGAAGGGGAAATATCTGGCGGAAATCCTTCAGAAACGGTTTGATTATGTGCTGGGGGATGCCAATAAGCGCATGGCCAAGGCCAATGACAATTATTACCTTCTTCTCCATGTAAAACAGCCCATTGTCATAGTGGAATGCGGCTTCCTGAGCAATAAAAAGGAGGCGGCTAAACTGGAGCAGGAGGATTATCAGGACCGGATGGCATGGACCATCCATGTGGGTATCATGGAGTACCTGAATACGGTGGGAGGACAGAAAGCGCAGGGGAAATAGGCGGATAGACTGGGTATGGTGCGGTGTCGTGCCATACCCTTTTTGGAAATAAAGGTGTATCCTCCTTGCTATTGTCCTGTCTGCCACATATAATAAAAACAGGAATCTTTCAGCAGAGGCAGCGCATGTCATGACAGATGATGGACCATGAAATGCCAGATATCATGGTAAGTGTGCGGAAACGGAGGAAATATGGCACAGGAAACAGGAAGGATTACTTCGGCACAGGAAACGGGGAAATGTCCCCAGGTCAAGGAAACCCTTGTGGGGGCGGAAGGGGCCATCCATCTGGTTGCCATGGACCACATAGGCGGATATGCCGTGCGTCCCGGGTTTTACGATATATACGGGGCCACGGCAATACCGGGCGGCGTGAATTTCACCATCCATTCCCACCATGCCACGGGAGTGGAACTGCTTTTGTTCAGGCGGACCGAGGATAAGCCCTATGCAGTCCTGCCGTTTCCGGCCCATTACCGGATTGGGAATGTGTATTCCATGATTGTGTTCAGGCTGGATATCGGGGAATTTGAATATGCTTACCGGGTGGAAGGACCTTATGAGCCGGAAAAGGGCCTGATTTTCAACAGGGAAAAATACCTTCTGGATCCCTATGCCAAGGCCGTGACCGGACAGAGCCTGTGGGGACAGCCTTCCACTTTGGGGCAGCGCTATAAGGCCAGGGTGGTGAAGGATGATTTTGACTGGGGTGATAATCAGCAGCCCCTGCTTCCCATGGAGGACCTGATTATCTATGAGATGCATGTGAGGGGATATACAAAGCATGGTTCATCGGGGGTGGAATTTCCGGGCACATTTGAGGGGATAAAGGAGAAAATCCCTTATCTGGTGGAGCTGGGAGTCAATGCAGTGGAACTCATGCCCATATTCGAGTTTGACGAGATGCTGGATTACCGGGAAGTGGATGGGAAAAAGCTGTATAATTACTGGGGCTATAACACGGTCAGCTTTTTCTCGCCCAATACAAGCTACACGGCCAGCAAGGAGTACAACCGGGAGGGGAATGAATTAAAGCGTCTGATTCATTTGCTCAATGCCCATGGGATTGAGGTCTATCTGGACGTGGTGTTCAACCATACGGCCGAGGGCAATGAAAACGGTCCATTTTTCTCCTTTAAGGGTTTTGACAACAATATCTATTACATGCTGACCCCGGAAGGTTTTTACTACAACTTCAGCGGCTGCGGCAATACGCTGAACTGTAACCACCCCATTGTCCAGCAGCTGATAGTAAGCTGCCTGCGTTACTGGGTGACGGCTTACCGGGTGGATGGCTTCCGGTTTGACCTGGCTTCCATCCTGGGGCGCAATGAGGACGGCTCACCCATGGAAAAGCCGCCGCTTCTGCAGCAGCTGGCATTTGACCCCATCCTGGGGGACGTGAAGCTGATTGCAGAGGCATGGGATGCAGGGGGATTATACCAGGTGGGGAAGTTTCCTTCCTGGAACCGCTGGGCAGAGTGGAACGGCCGTTACCGGGATGATATCCGCAGGTACCTGAAAGGGGATGAAGGCGCGGCAGCCGCCGCGGCCCTGCGTATTGCAGGTTCCAGCGACATATATGATCCCTCTGTCCGTGAGAATGCATCCGTGAACTTCATTACCTGCCATGACGGTTTTACCTTGTATGATTTATACTCTTACAATGAAAAGCACAATGAGAGCAATGGATGGGATAATACCGATGGCAGCAATGACAATCACAGCTGGAACTGCGGGGCGGAGGGGGAGACAAGGGACGAGGCGGTCAATACCCTGAGGAGGCGGATGATACGCAACGCCTGTGCGGTACTAATGTGCAGCAGGGGAATCCCCATGTTCCTGGCAGGGGATGAGTTTGGCAATACGCAGTTTGGAAACAATAACCCCTATTGCCATGACGATGAGGTGTCCTGGCTGGATTGGGGCCTTCTGGAAAAGAACCAGGACATATTCCGGTTCTTCAAGTTCATGATACATTTCCGTAAGGAGCATCCGGTGCTGCGTTCTAATATAAGCGACGGATTTGGAGGGCTTCCGGATATCAGCTTCCATGGCACAAGTCCATGGGTTGAAGGATTTTCCGGTTATGACAGGTACATCGGTGTCATGATGGCAGGCCAGGAGGATGGGAAGCAGCCGGAGACAGTCTATATTGCCAGCAATGCGTACTGGGAACAGCTGGAGGCAGTGCTTCCTCAATTGCCGGATGGCATGGAATGGTTCCGGGCGGTCAATACGTGGGATGCACAAGTCAGGGAGTCCGGGCCTGTGGAGCCAGGATTTGTGATTCCGCCAAGGACGGTGATGGTCTTTTGCGGCCGGGTGAAGGGATAGAGGGAAAAGGATAGGTGGGAAACAGATAGAGGGGAAAGGATAGATGGCCCGATTCCCATCTGGACAGAATAGGAAGTGTCTACAACTGTCTACATCATTCTGGAGAACGCAAAGGCTGGAATCCTTTGTAAATCAAGGGATTCCAGCCAATAAAAAAAGCGCGAGACGGGATTCGAACCCGCGACCCTCGCCTTGGCAAGGCGATACTCCACCACTGAGCCACTCGCGCATATATAACTGATTCAGTTAAAAGCAGGTGATGGGAATCGAACCCACGTATCTAGCTTGGAAGGCTAGTGTTCTACCATTGAACTACACCTGCATTCTGCTGATATGATCTCAGCAGTGCCCAGAGCCGGAATCGAACCAGCGACACGAGGATTTTCAGTCCTCTGCTCTACCAACTGAGCTATCTGGGCATCTATCCGCAGATTCTGATGAACAATCCTGTTCTTCTTTATCATGCCGACAACGCTAATATTTTACCCAGTTTTTGCCCAATTGTCAAGTGAAAATACAAAAAATTATTTTTTATTTTTACCTTTTTCAGATGATGGATTGAAACACTGACTATCCGCTTTGACGGGAGACAGTTAAAAACCGCGGGGAAGCAATGGTTTTCCCCGCGGCCATGCACGCCTGTCACACATATTCCTTCCGTCCGCTGGCATCTGCAATCCCTTCTTCTTCGCGGTATTTGGCAACCGTCCTTCTGGAGATGGAGATACCGCGTTCAGCCAGCTTTTCGCCCAGCAGGCGGTCGCTGTAGGGCTTTTTCTTATCTTCGGCGTCTATGATTTCCCGTAGCGCCCGTTTGATGTCCGCGGCAGTGACGGCGGAGGCGTTATCCGGGTCAGCGGTATTTTCCTGGACAGAGACTTTGCGGGAGAAGAAAAAGTTCATAGGGTATACGCCCCAGGAACACTGGAGGTACTTCTTGCTTACAGCCCTGCTGACCGTGGACTCATGGATGTCCAGTTCCTGCGCAATGTCAGCCAGCTTCAGGGGCGCCAGATGGGAGGGACCGTAGGTAAAGAAGCCTTCCTGATGTTCCAGGATGGATTTGGAAACCTGCATCAGGGTCTTTCCCCTCTGGGTCACGCACTGCCTCACCCATTCCGCCTGGCGGATCTTGTTGCTCAGGTATTCCTTCAGTTCGGCAGAATCGGGGTTGCGGTTCATCTGGCTGTAGTAACTGTTAATCTCTATATTCGGGTACATGGACTCATTGAGAAGTATGTCAAAATGTTCCTTGAATTTAACAATGGTCACGTCCGGTATGATGTATCTGAGCTTTTCCCTGCTGCTGAAGGAGACTCCGGGTTTGGGGTTCAGCGACTTGATGATCTGGCAGTATCCGGCGGCCTCGGCCTGGGACAGGTGCAGCTTCCTTGCAATGGCGGGAATCTGGTTCCTGGCCACCATTTCCAGGCAGCCATTAATGATGGAACTGAGGACAGGGGTCAGCATCTGGCGCCGTTCCAGCTGAAGCGACAGGCATTCCTCCAGGTTCCTGGCGCAGACGCCTGCCGGGTCCAGCTGCTGGAGGGTATATAAAAGTCTTTCCACCACAGACAGGTCGGTCTGAAAGTAAGAAGCGATATCCTCCACGCCCTCCCCCAGGTAGCCTTTGTTGTCCAGGGATTCCAGCATGAATTTAATCATGTCGGTTTCCAGGCTTGAAAACTCCTCGGTAACCAGCTGGGACCACAGGTAATCCTGTAAGGTCTCGCCGTCGTCCGTGTTGATGTTCCAGCTGTTCTTAAAATCATAATCATCGTCATTATTCTGTCTCTGATAGAGGTAATAGTTCTCTTCATTAAAGGAATTCAGCCACTGCTGTTCCTCAATCGATTCCTTCTGCTGATTCCCGGCAGGAGGCTCCACGATATCAATCACAGGATTTTCCAATGCCAATTCATTAATATAGGTATTCAGCTCCTGAGAGGTCATCTGCAGAATCTCAGCCGACTGTATCATCCGCTGGGACAGGGTCTGTGTCTGCTTAACCTGCAGTTTTAAATCCATAACACTTCCTTCTTTCATCTTAAGTCCAATGTTTTTTTGACCATACAATTATATCACAGAAGCCTGTCCAGCACAATCAAAGACTTGAGATGCTTCAGCTATCCAGGTTCATGCCTTGCCATGGTTTTTAGATATCCGTTGATTGGAACAGAATGATATGGTAGGATAATAGTACGGATTCAGCCCCGCCCTTCTGGATGGGGATTCCATGTACGCATACCCAGGCAGTTTTGGACATTCATTCCCGCCTGGGCACGCCTAAAAAAAGGAGGATTCTCCCGCCATGCTGTTCAGTTCAATGATATTTTTATGGCTGTTTCTGCCATGTGTCCTGATTCTCAACTTAATACTTCCCCCCAGGACCGGAAACTGGTTCATGATTGCAGCCGGATTTATATTCTATGCCTGGGGTGAACAGGAGTACATCTGGGTGTTGCTGCTATCCCTTCTGGTCAATTACTGTGGCGCGCGGCTCATGGGGAAGGCTGCGGATTCACGGTCTCAAGGCTTTGGGTGCCGTCCCGCCGTCCTAATCCTGCTTCTGGTATTTAACCTGGGCTTTCTGGGATATTTTAAATATTTTGATTTTTTTACGGACCTACTGGGGAAATTGTCCGGCAGGCAGATCATGGCCCCCAGGAACCTGCTTCTGCCCATTGGCATATCTTTTTATACCTTTCAGATGATTTCTTATGTCATCGATGTATACAGGGGGGATATACCGGCTGAAAGCCGCCTGTCCCACCTGGCGCTGTATATTTTATTTTTTCCGAAAATGATCCAGGGGCCTATTGTCCGCTATGGGGGCTTTGACGCATGTATCCATGACCGCCGTGTGACGCCTGAGACATTTGCCTACGGGGCCAGGCGCTTTATCTATGGACTTTCCAAGAAACTGATTCTTGCAAACCAGTTCGGAAGTGTGGTGGATAAGGTACTTTCCCATCCCATAGAGCAGATCAGCGGAGGGCTGGGCTGGTACATCGGGATTCTCTATACCCTTCAGATTTATTTTGATTTTTCAGGGTATTCCGATATGGCGGTGGGGCTGGGGAAAATGCTTGGCTTTAATCTGCCGGAGAATTTCAATTACCCGTATCTGGCGCGGAATGTGGGGGAGTTCTGGCGCAGGTGGCACATTTCCCTGTCCAGCTGGTTTAAGGACTACCTGTATATTCCGTTAGGCGGAAGCAGGAAGGGAACCATGCGCACCTGCCTGAACCTGATGATTGTATTCCTTTGCACCGGTTTCTGGCATGGGGCCGGGCTGTCCTTCATTGCCTGGGGCCTGTACTATGGCGTCCTGCAGGTGGCGGAACGGCTTTTCCTGAAAAAACGCCTGGAACATTTACCAGGAATCATAAGTTTCCTGTATATGTTCTTTGTCACGGTCATCGGATGGACCATGTTCCGGGCGGATTCCCTTACAAGAGGGGTCATGCTTCTTGGGCAGATGTTTGCCATGAGACCGGGGGTTTATGACATTTCCATGTTCATGACACATAAAACAACGGTATTCATGATGATTGGAATCGTGCTTTGCGGCCCGGCCCAGGCCCTGGCGCCAGGACTTAGGCGCCATATGACGGATGAGGAAGGCATTTCCCTTATGGAGGGAGCGGGGCTGATCCTGCTGTTTGCATACAGCATCGCGGTGGCTGTGGGCAGTACATATAATCCATTCATTTATTTCAGGTTTTAGGGCGTGTTTGAAAATTGCTTTCCGTTAGCTGTGCGTCCCACTTTGTGGGAGATTTGGTCCCGATGAGGGAGGCGTAGCGGGCTACGTTGACCGAATTGGGACCAAATATGCCGCGAAGTGGGGCGTGCAGATGGCGG